>Ga0187827_10000025_pt1 | contig 217746 bp, 200 predicted proteins | sample ETNtaG_39_FD_167969 | JGI IMG/M metagenome (GOLD analysis project Ga0187827, IMG submission 167969) | Marine microbial and viral communities from oxygen minimum zone, Eastern Pacific Ocean - ETNP2014_SV_150_PacBio MetaG (Illumina Assembly) | ecosystem: Environmental > Aquatic > Marine >...
GGTCATCGCCGATCAGGCGCTGGCGCTCGTGGTGGTGCAGGAGACCGCAGACCGGGCTGGCTGATGAGAGGGGAAATCTAACCCGATCTCTCTCATAATAAGTGGACCATCATTGGGGGCAGGTCACCCGGACCCTGACGGCACCGGGGCGAAAATGCCGGCTGTTTGGCGTCAAATGAATGGGGACCAAGTGAGGCGGCCGGTTAGCGCTCGTTTGCCGAAGCAGTGTTTGGCGTCATCGGAGTCCGACATAGCCGAAGAAGCCTACGCCTCAGACCTCGGGTGAAGGACCGCACCCATAGACAGAGCCTAGTAGAGATCAAGATCCGAGTCAGCGGAAGTCAGGTGCCAGCTCTGTTCGCTTTGACCCGATCGGCCAAGAAGATGGACCAAGAATCTAGCGGTAGGCTTTGCTCTCATGAACCCGCCCTTTCTTAGCACATGCCCTACATGAGGGGACAATGTGTCACATCTCAGCAGATCGACGCGGTCACGAAAGTACTGAGATGCAGCTCGAAGCAGCGCTGCTCCGGTATCGGAATCATCCAGGTCGAACAGTAGATCTGAGATGATTCCAACCCTGAGTCCCTGAAACCTTCCTGACTTCAAAGAACTCTCCTTAAGAACAATGTAGCCCTGGACTCTGCCGCTGCGTCTCGCGACGAATATCTTGTAGCCAAAAGTAGGCTGATAGACGAATCGCCAAAGTAGTTTGTCTCGGTCTCGGACAAAACTCGCTCCCAACGAGTTCGCGATGTTTCGCCAGAACCGATCAAAATCCTCCCCGAAAGACTCGATCTCTTGAATGTCGTGTCGTGCGGACTTCCCAAATCCGTAGAACAAGTGCCGCCCGTGTTCAAATAGGTGCAAGAAAGTGCTCGAAATGCTCTGTAAGACGAAGCTATCACTCAACTTAGAGGAAATGGCTCTGGGGTTCGTGGGTAGGACATACTTGGACAAATACTCGACATGCTCGAATCCCAAGCTCGCAAAGGCTGAATACGATCGTTCATCCGTCACAAACGCACACATCACCTTGAAGACACTCCGGAGATGGCCAAAGGCATGATCCAATAATCGCGTTCCTAGGCCCCGACCTCGGAATGAAGGCAAGATGATGAAGTCCTGAAACCAACACGCCAAGACCTCTTCATCATGCATATGGAGTCTGTCAGGTAACAAGGACACTTGGCCTACATACTCCCCGTCACTCTTACAGACGTAGACCAATGGTTTGTTGTCCGCTGGCGCTGGGTTCTGTCTATACTCCCAGTCGAAGAAATCCCTTGACTGTTCCAAGCTTCGATACCGGTCTGCGTTGAATGAGCCTCGATATGCCTCCATCAAGAACTGAATATATGCATCATCAGGACGCCCGACCTTTTCGAACTGGATGTCAGGGGTCATAGGCTTTTGCTCATCTTTTGCCACCACCTGTACCAATCGTAATACCCCGATAACTGGTCGGGGAAGGTCGTCATATCGTCGAACCAGGAGATACGCGTTCTCCTGAGCGCAAAGAGATCGGAACGATGTGAATTCACTCCAGCGATAGTTGAAAAGGCAGCGACGAAGCCCGCGCTCTGCAGGAGCCGGCGCGTCCTCCCGTCGAAAGCCCCATAACTTCCAAAGGGGATCGCAAAATACTCTATGGGCTCTTGAAGCCTCTCCTCTAGTTTTTGCTTCGAAACGAAGATCTCATCTCTCACGTCAGGCTCATCGAGCCGCTTGAGATTTCGATGACTCACCGAATGAGAGCCGATAGAGAACCGACTTGAATGTGCAAGCCTCTCGGCCTCACTCCAGCTCAGATAGTCGGCTTCTCCATCCAACGCATGGGTGCTGAGGAAAAACATCGCCGGAAACCCGTATTCTTCTAAGACGGGGAGGGTGCTCAGATTATTCCGGAAGCCATCATCAAAGGTAATGACGACCGAACGGAGAGGTATCGGTTGCTTATTGGCCAGGAGGTCCGTCATCGTTCTGCAGGAAATAACATTGAAGCGATGCTCGGACAAATACGCCATCTGCCGCTTGAAGAGTTCAAAGGGAGTCGTCATCTGCCCGGCATCCTGGAGATCGTCCGTGGCGGGAATGGAGTGATACATGAGGACCCTTATCGTGTTCTGTTCAGGAGCTATGGGCAGAAGTCCCTTCCCATGACGGACCCTCTGTGCGATCCATTTCTTCAGAATTAACTTCTTTGTCACGATTCTCCCAAGTGAGCCAGACGCCGCGACTGGAGAAGGTGCACACCTACCTCCATGACGATGAAGGTTGGGCTCTCATTCTCACGGACCTCGCGCACCATCCCCGCCGCCAATCTCCTCGAAGACGCGATACGGGCCGAGACTGGTGCCGCGTTCTAGGACCGGTTCGAACTGTTGGCAACACTCCAAATTGTAAGCACTGCGGCCACGAGTGACAACGCTGCGGGAGTCTGAGAAGACCAGCCAGGACGTCGTCGTCGGCCACGCGCCGCATTACAAGACCGTAAGAGCAGATTCAGAATCGTGATCGGTCTCGGGGAAACGACTGTCATCGATCGCCTTAGTGCGGGCCTGACTTTGGCTGGGTATCGGCAGTTGCGAAGGGGCTCTGCTCTGTGGCACCGTCTTTGCGAGTGCAGGCGTTCGAGTCATGTTCCGGTCATGGCCGGATGTCGACGATCTGCCCTCGAAGGACATAGGACGTGGTTTCGAAGGTGTAGTTGGCGCCGACCTTCAGCGTCTGGCCCAGGTGGTCCCATCCCGAAGAACTCTCCGTCGCCGGAATGCGCAACTGCACCAAGGCGAGGTTCAACCGGCCGGTCTGACGATCCGCCAGGGTCGATCGCCCCGCGAGCTCTTCCACAACTTCAAACGACAGGAGGGACGGTTCGTGTGCGCCAAGCGCAGGAAAGGCCTCCCTATCGCCGGCTCCCTGTGTCATCGCGACCGCGACCTCTGGTCGGATTACGGTCCGAAGCACGATCTCGAGAGGAACTGTCTCGGGAGGGAGCACTCCACGGATGATGAAATTCACCTCCGTACCCATTAGCGACAACGCCAGACTCGTACCCGCCACGATTTCCGTGTTGCCGATCACGCATTGGAGACTGCCAGCGCCTCTGAGAGCGCATGGGAGGCTGAGCATCGCCGTGATCCCAAATTGCCCCGACATCCCCATCTTTTCCGCCGGCTGGAAGCCAAGTATCGTGCCCCACGCCTCCGGTTCATCGTTGCGAGTATTGAGCGCCGCCACCAGCCCCAGGGCGGCGGCCTGGTCCAGCGGGTAGAACATTCCGCGGACGGTGACTTCCGCGTCGGGTATCGGCGGCGGTGGAACCGGGGGTGGCGGTGGCGTTGCCTCGATGGTTATCCCATCGGGCAGACGCGCGACTTCCTGAGCCACATCGAAGAGCACAAGATCGTACGTGCCCGCCTCGAGACGCGGAAGCCGCAACATCGCTTCTTGAGGCGTTTGAAACAGGAATCTCACTGGCTGCTGTCCGACGGTGGCGAGGAAATACGGACGCATGTTCTGGCCATGAAGCCGTACCACTTCCCCGGGGCCTTCGTGCAATACCCCGGTGAACGACTCGACCGCGACGAGAATGGGCGGTGGCGTCCGGAAGAGAGCGTAGGCACCGTAGCCGAGAATCAAGAGAAACAGTACCCCGACGCCGACGATCGCGTCGATCAAGTTCAGCCGGCCAAACAGCATTCCGCGATTGTCGATGACGGGCATAATCCTCATTGCTCTACGGCTGCCGGCTTCTGGCGATGCGGACCACCGCCCTTGAACAGTGCCAACTGCTCCACGACGGCGCAGCCGCCCAGACCGCTCAACCAGGCGATCAGCGGCACGACCATATCTCGAAACCGGACGAGCGTACCCACGTTACCGGTGATGAGGGCCACGGCGGCCGCGCCGGAGACAATGGTCCCCGCCAGGAGACACGTGAGAAGCCGATCTCGCCAGAATCCGACGTAGCAGCCGATGACCGCGAGTCCGACCAAGAGATACCAGAACATCTGCTGCGGAATGTAGGCGACCGCCGCAGGGCTTGCGGAGTTCCATGGAATCGGGGTCGACACGAAACTGACCGTCGCCCGAATGACGAACCGTGCCAGTTCGGCGGCGCTCATGCGGTCGATCAACCTCCGCGCTCGCAAGTGGTCAATCGCGTAGATGTGGGAATCGAGAAGTTTGTAGTTCACCCCCGGGGTGTTTGTGAATCCGTAGTGAAAGGCACCGGCGCGCCGGAGCTGACCCATGACGCGCTGCTGGGCCGCTGGGGTCACGGCCACGAACGACGTGGCCACGACGAACAACACGGCACACGCTCCCATGGCCCGCGTATTCAAGACGATGAAACGAAAGATCAATCCGGTCAACAATCCGCCACCCAATATGACCAGGCCAGCCTGCCTCAAGGTCGCGGCGAAAGTTATAGCCAAGGCGCACGCTACGAATGCCAAGATGCGTCCGGACCAGGACTTCGTTCGCACGCCGGTGAATGCGCTAGTCAGGCAGACTGCGGTCAGGAAAAAGAAGAGCGGATCCTTTAGAGCCGATATGGACCAGATGAACAGGCTGGGCAGGAACAAGATGATCGCGAAGCCAATCAGCGCCGGCACGCCGCCGAATGCGGAGCGCGCAGTTCGATAGAGCATGACCGCCCCGCTGACGAAGAAGGCAACGTTCAGCAGATGAATGCCATAGGTCATCGGTCCAAGTGCGAGCTGAAAGGCCGCCAGGAGGTAGTGGGATCCGGATCGACCGTAGGCGTGGAAGGCTTCGACATTGTCCCACCAGTAGATCGGAATGCCGAGGGCCACGTTGCGGATCCAGAGCGAGCGCAGCTTCAGGTATCGCCCGTCCGGCAGAATCGAGCCGACAGGCTCCAGGTCTGAACTCGACAGGAGAAATAATGCGGCCACGCCGAGCAGTCTCAGAGCGAGCGCCAATCCGAGTATCCCCAAGACCCATCGGCGTTCTCGAGGCGTCAGGTCGTGCCCAGCCCACACCAGAAGTAACCCGACAAGAATCGCGAACCATACGGTCGCCGGCGAGGCGGTGTACAGCACGCCAAGGAGGATCCCCGAAAGCGCGGTCCAGCGTAGTAGAGGATGGGGCAGACCTAGCCAGCATAGTTCACTGCCCACGTCGACGGCACGTGGCGTGTTCATGGTTGAGTGGCGATAGGCCTCATTCGGACCCGGGCCTGCCGATGCGGCGCTGATCCCACGCGCTTGCGAGCGTCCGGGATCCCCAAAGGAGCCCAATCGCTACTATGAGGGCGCCCGCTGGAAGAACCAGCAGCGTGCCTTTACTGGCCACGATGTCCCCGCGGGCAAGCAGAACGTGCGTGAGAACCGCGATCGCGAGCATCCAACCTAGGAGCCGTACGCGCTGCCATCGTGCCAGGGCCCGTATCGCGCTCAGGCCCTCGTTGCAGACTCGGAAGACCGTTGCCTCGCGGACGATGACAGCCAACAGCGCGATCACGCTTGCTAGGCCGGCCATGAGCCGACTACTCGTCACCAGCTCTGCGACGAGCGCAAAACTAGACTCAGCCGCGCGTGGCGCCAGCCGGCCGGCGAAACCATTCGTTTCGGATGGCGCCCACCATCCAACCACTCGTCTGGCTTTTCTGAGACCGCTCACGAGGCGGCTCGTGCTCTCAGCTTGCAGCAGCCGCGCGGCGATCGAGCCGATAGGACGGAACTCCTCAGGGTCGTGATGGGGCATCGGGTGTGGGCGTCTCTTCGACGTGCATCTCCAGGATATCCCCCTCTAGTTCGTAGTAGCCAGTTTCGAATGTATAACTGGCGCCCACTTTCAACAGCTGCTCCAGATGGCTCCATCCGATCGAACTCTTGGTTGCCGGCACACGCAAACGCATCGAGGCGACGCTTACTCGGCCCGCCTGGCGCTCCGAGAGCGTGGCGGCTCCGGTGAACTCCTCCACAACGTCAAAGGAGAGCATGGTGCCTCGAACCTCGGCGAGTGCCGGAAAGCGTTCCTCTTCGGACGTTCGCTGCACTACGGCTGCAACCTCGGGACGGGTTACGATCCTGAGCAGAATCTCAACCGGAGTCGTTTCGCCCGGGAGTATCTCGTCGATTCGGAACGGGAGCCCGCTGTCGATCAGAGGCAGGGTGATGCTCCGTCCGGGGCGGACGACGGCGTCACCGACCTTACACTGGAGATCCTTGGGCAAAGCGTCGAGCGACGAATCGACAAGCAAACAGCGGGCCCTGACGACCGCCTTGATCTGGTAGCGCCCTGAACCTGCCTGTTGTGCCGGCTGAAAGCCGAGGACGTCGCCCCACGCTTCAGGCTGGGCATCACGAGCGTTGAGTCTCGCCGCCAGGGCCAGCGCCGCGGACTGGCCCAGGGGATGGAATGCCCCGCGGACCGTCACCTCCGCGTTGGGCTCCGGCGTCGGTGGAGCCGGCTCCGGTTCTGCCTCTGGCAGGACGGTGACGGCATTGGCCAGCCGAGCGATTTCCTGAGCCACATCGTATAGGATGAGGTCGTAGGTGCCCGGCTCGGGTATTCCCGACAGGACAACAGCATACTCAGGTGTCTCGACGAAGTACTGCGCCTCCGCCTCTCTCGTGCCCTCCGGGCCGATGGTTGCGCGGAGATACGGGGTAAGGTTCTGGCCTTCCACCTCGAGCCACAGCTGGCCTCTTACCACCTGGTACGGATCGGCCCCAGTGACGATAGGGCCCGGCGCTCGGAAGAGAACGTACGTCCCGTAGCCCAGGAACAGAAGGCACAACACCCCAAGGCCCACGATCGCATCGATCAGATTCACCTTGCCCAGCAGCGTTCCGCGTTCATCAACCAGCGGCATAAGTCTGATGCCCCTTTGGGGCCACGTTCTCCAAGCCTAGTTGGGAGCCTTCCGCGCGCGCCAAGCGTTCGATGACGGTACATCCACCCAGGCCGCTCAACCAGACGACCAGCGGGACGACCATGTCTCGAAACCTGATCAGCGTACCCACATTGCCGGTGTTCAGGGTCACTGCCCCCGCACCGGCAACGATGACTCCCAGAAGGATACACGTGAAAAGCGGATCCCGCCAGAACCCGACATAGCCCCCGATGAGCGCAAGCCCGACCAACAGGTACCAGAACATCTGTTGTGGAATGTAGGCCACGGCTGAGGGGCTTGTGGCGTTCCACGGTAGCGGGGTCGACACGAAGCTCGTCGCAGCCCTGAAGAGGAAACGGGCCGCTTCCGAAGGGGTCATGTTCAAGACCAAGGCCTGTACCTCGTGGGGCTGATACGCATAGAAACGTGAATCGAGGAGCTTGTAGGTGTTGCCGGGAGTATTCACGTAGCCGTAGTGGGAACTCGCACTCAGCCGCAAGCGGTCCATGACCCGCTCCCGGATGGCTGGGTTCGCCACCGCGTACGTCCCAGCGAGCAGGAACAACACCGTGCAGGCCACGAACTGGCGGGTGTTCCACGTGGCGAATCTCATCGTCAGGCCTGCCATCAGGCCACCGCCGAGGATGAACAGCCCGGGTTGCCGCAGGCTCGCGGCCATCGATATCGCGCCGACGCAGATTGCGATTGCGACGGTCCGGTGGAGCCATGCCCGTGTCCGGCATGCTGCAACAGCGCTCGCGAGGCAGAGCGCTGTGGAGAGAAAGAAGAGCGGTTCCTTCAGTGCTGAGATGGACCAAGTGAACAGGCTGGGCAGGAACAGGATTACGGCCAGGCCGGCCAGCGCCGGTACACCACCGAAGGCGGGACGCGCCGTCCGATAGAGGATGATGGCGCCGGTGATGAAGAAGGTCGTGTTCAAGAGATGGATGCCATAAGGCATCGGTCCCAGCGCGATCTGAAACGCGGCGAACAAGTAGAGGTACCCAGTTTCGCCATAGCCCATGAAGGCCCTGGCGGTGTTATCGGGATGTAGTGGAATGCCGAGCAGTTCACTACGGATCCAGAGCGAGCGCAGCTTGAAGGACTGCCCGTCAGGGATGAGTGCGGCAAACAGCGGGGCGTCCTGATCCGTCTGGAGAAAGAACACCACTATGGCCATCACTCTGACGGCCAGCGCCAACCCGACCAGGCCCCAGGCCCACCGGCGTTCTCGAGGTGTCAGGCCTCGTCCCGCCCATACGAGAAGCGCCGCGACAGCAACCGCCAGCCATACGCTCGCCGGCGAGATGGTGTACATCACTCCGAGAAGGATCCCGGCGAGCGCTGTCCACCGAAGCAAAGGGAGGGGCAGGTGTAGTCGACGCTCCATCGAACAACGCTGATTCTGTGCAGATTCAGATAGGACAATCAAGCATCAAGGGACCGTTCAAATTTGACCGGCCTCCCCGAATCTTCTAGAATCCGTGCTACTTAGCGCGCAAGCCCATGGGTGGTCCGGCCCCTTCTCCAGCACACAATCCAAACCACGAGTCGCCGGCGTGTGAAGTCTCCGTTGTCATGCCCTGTCTGAACGAGGCTGACACGCTCGAAACCTGCATCCGAAAGGCTCAGCGCGCCTTCCGTGAACATCAGATCGCCGGCGAAGTGGTCGTCGCCGACAACGGCAGTACAGACGGCTCGCAGGAGATCGCTCAACGCGCCGGTGCCCGTCTGGTGTCCGTTCCGCGAAGAGGCTACGGCAGCTGTCTCATGGGGGGCATCGACAGCGCCCGCGGCAAGTACGTCGTGATGGCCGATGCCGACGACAGCTACGACTTCCTCGAAACACCCAAGTTCGTCGAGGCCCTAACCCAGGGCCATGACCTCGTCCAAGGATGCCGTCTACCCTCGGGAGGCGGCCGGGTCAAGCCAGGCGCCATGCCGTTCACGCACCGGTGGATAGGGAATCCGGTGCTGACCTTTGTCGCCCGCTTGATGTTCGGCATCCCGGTCAGAGACATCTACTGCGGGTTCCGAGGATTCACCAAGACGCTCTACAAACGATTGGACCTCCGGTGCGGCGGGATGGAGTTCGCGACGGAGATGATCATCAAGTCCGCGCTCTTCGGTGCGAAGATAGCCGAGATCCCGATCACGCTCCATCCCGACGGGCGGAAGGTGCACGGACCGCACCTCAAGACGCTGCGTGACGGATGGCGAACCGTTCGGTTTTTTCTCTTGAGCTCACCGCGCTGGCTATTCTTGTTTCCTGGCGTGTTGCTCATCGGATTGGGGGGTGTCGGGTACTACACCACGCTTCCAGGGCTGGTGATCGAGGGAGCGAGGTTCGACGCGCACATCTTGCTCCTGGCCAGCCTGGGTATCTTGTGCGGGTACGCTTCGATCCTGTTCGCCCTGTTCGCCAAGACGTTCGCCGTGACCGAGGGACTCCTTCCGCCTGACAGGCAACTGCAACAGTTCTTCAGATTTGCCACCCTGGAAGTAGGCTTGGTTATTTCGTTTGTGGCCGTGGCCGTGGGCGGCGGGCTACTCCTCTTCGGGGTCGACGAATGGAGATCCGGAGGACTTACCACCCTCAACGATTCGCGAAGCATGCGCCTGTCCATCCTAGGTTTCACCCTCGTGTTCTTGGGCTTTCAGACCGTCCTGAGCAGCTTCTTTGTCAGTATTCTCGGCATGAATCGGAAATGAAGCTGCTCGACGCCCTCCATGGGTCGTACGTGCACCCCAGGCGCGTGCGATTACTCAGTCGGGCACTGGCCGAGCTCATCCCGGAGGACGCCCTTGTTCTCGACGTCGGTTGCGGCGACGGCTCACTGGCCGAGGCGATTCACGAGCAGCGCAGCGATGTCCGTATTCACGGCATCGATGTCTTGGCCCGAAGCCAGACGCGCATCCTGGTTACGCCTTTTGACGGGCTCAGATTCCCGTTCTTCGACAACAGCTTCGACGTCGTGACGTTTGTTGATGTCCTGCACCATGCGACCGACCCGCTTCGACTGCTGAAGGAAGCGAAACGGGTCGTCCGGGGAACCATTCTCGTCAAGGACCATCTTCTCGATGGGCTCGGGGCCAACGTCACACTTCGTCTCATGGATCAAGTCGGGAACCGACGATTCGGCGTCGACATTCCGCACAACTACTGGACGCCTCGGCGATGGCAGGAGACCTTCGATTCCTTGGGCCTCCGAATCGACACCTGGAAGCCACGCCTGGCTTTGTATCCCAGGCCGGCGACGTGGCTGTTCGACCGGTCACTGCACTTCGTGGCCAGACTGAATCCGCGCGTCACGGAGTGATCGCGTCAGGAGATCGCGGTGGAAAGGCTCAGATCGATATGGGTGGCGCTAGGTCTGGCTGTCGTTCTGAGACTGATGTTCATCGTGGTTCCCGGGTGGGAATCGGTCGATGCCGACGAATCGAAATATCACAGTCTTGCGACCTCGATTCTTGAGGGGCAGGGGTACTCCTGGGGAGGCGCGCCGGATGCTGACTGGCCGCCGCTGTACCCGATCTTTCTTTCGGCTATCTACTTTGTCTTCGGGCGCGGCGCTACTGCGGTGTATTGCTTCCAGGCGCTGCTCGGGGCAGCGACGGCCTATGGCGTATACCGGCTGAGTCTCTCGATCTTCGAAGACGAGCGCGGTGCCGCGCTTTCGGCGTTCGTGATTGCCGGTTACCCTCTTCTGATCTTCCTCAATAAGTCGCTACTGTCCGAAAATCTTTACGTTCCACTGCTGATCTGGCATCTGTACTTTCTGCACCAGGGCCTCGCCCGAAATAGCCCTCGTCACCTCACGACATCGGCGGCACTCCTGGGCCTGACGGCCCTGACTCGAAGCTTCATCGCTCCAATAGTCGTGACGTATGGCGTCATGTTTCTCGTGATCCTTCCTGGTCGCTTCGCGTCACGATTGAGGGCGGGGCTGAGCTATGCCATGGTTTTCGGACTCATGCTCCTGCCGTGGACGATTCGAAACTATATCGTTTTCGAGGAACTGGTTCCGCTCACGACCTCAATGGGATCGACGTTGTACGCCGGCTACAGCATGTCCGACTATACATACGGGAACAGTCCGCATGACGAGGTAGCGCGCGTGGCGGGCCAAGTCCAGCAGCTCGAAGGTCGTGTCGCGGCGAACCGATATCTCATGCAAGAGAGCTTACGGATCATTGCCGAACACCCGTCTCGAGTGCCGGCGCTGGTGGCGAAGAAGGCCGCGTACTTCATGATGCCATTCGACTACGACATTCTGCCGAGATTTCCGGACGGGAGTAATCCGGGTTTCAACTCACCTTACGTATTCTTTTTTCCCTTTTTTCTGGTGGGTGTTTGGCAGGCGTACCGAGCACGGTGCCTGATCTCCCCGCTTCTTGTTGTGATGGGCTACACGTTGGTGATGTGCATGTTGATCCTGGGTCTGCCCAGGTATCGCCTGCCTGTCGAGCCGATCATGGTTCTGTTCGCTTGCTTCGCGCTTGTATCGTATTGGCGGCATCCGAATCGGCGCCTGGTCGGTGGGTTGGCCGGCGCCTATGGTGTCTGCGCCCTGCTTCTCGGGTTCTATCGCGCCGAAATGAAAGAGTGGCTGGCATCCTTCCTCTAAGCAAGACGCAGCCTGAACCTTTGTGAACCGATTTGGCAATCCTGGATGCGTTGGACCGGCTCCTACTCGCCCACCCGTGACCATTGCTGATTCGCGGCCGGCCACTCCGTGCCTGGTCTGCCCTCGGTGCCGCGGAGAGCTTGAACACGCCGCTGACAGCGTGCGTTGCCTCGAGTGCCAGCGGTACTATGCAGTTCGAGACGGCGCGGTTGATTTTCTTGGCCTAGATGGTCTCTTCAGAGCGGCCGAACTTCCGAAGGAGGAGATTCGAGCCATCGCGCACGAGGTGGAACGTGATGGGCTCGACGAGCAGTTGCCGAGCCTCATCGCGCGTCATGCGGAATTGGGTGCGATCCTTGCCGGTGCGCGCCGCGTGGACTGGCTCTTTCATTGCTATGATCCCGACCACGCGAGCTGCTGCATCGATCTGGGCAGCGGCTGGGGGAGCTTGGCGTTTCTCTTGCGCGAGTTCTACAGGGACGTCTGGTCCGTCGAGGTGGCGCCCGAACGGGTGGCTTTCCAGAAAGCTCGAATTCATGGAGAAGACGTCACGAACCTCCATGTCATCCGTGCTGATGGCCTGGCCCTGCCCTTCGCAAGCGCAAGCGCCGATCTGGTCGTGCTCAATGGGATGCTCGACGGGGTCGTCCGATCCGATTCAGCACGCTCCGCAGAGGAAATTCGGATCGCCCTGCTGACGGAGATCCGGCGAGTCCTCAAGCCCGCTGGCGTGCTGTATCTGGGTCTGAGAAATCGGCATGCCGGCTGGTACAGGCTCGCCGAATGGGGTCGGAATCGTCTCTGGCCAGGCAGTTCTCGCTCGACACACCTGCCCTCGCCGTCTGCGGGGCAGTTGGCCGGACCACCCGTTCCCGTGGCTGATGGGTACGGAGACTCTCTGGCGCTCCTGCAACACGCCGGCTTCACCAGCGTGAGCGCATACTGGACCAACGACCATCGACGGCCCTGGGTTTCGGGGCGGCTAGCGGACATGGACGGTATCGCCGCGTTCTTGAGACTCTATCTGCGGCTTCGGAGCGCTCACCCGGCAGCGGCTGCTGTTGATCGTGTGAAGATCGGGATCGCGCGAATCGCGGCCAGCGCCCCGATGCGACGGTGCGTTGGATGGGCGATGGCACGTTGGCCACAGTCGTTTCTCATCTTTGCCAGCGCCACTGAGTTTCGACCGCTCGAACAACGTCTATTCGCTGGCTTGGGTCAGCCGCTCTTCCGGATGAGTGGAAATGATCAGGCGGGAAAGAATCTGTTCTTCGTCCAAGGCGCTGCCGAACGTCGAGTCGTCAAGATGGTTCGGTTTCCAGACCAACGAGGCGCCCTCGAGCGTGCTGAATCGATGTGGGCCAGTGTCAACGATCGGCAGGTGACCCAGCACCACTGGAGCCCCTTGACAGGTTTCGTCGAGCCGTACGTGGCTGGTCGCCCGTTTCAGATCTTCGGGAAGACAGACAACCATCTCGCACTCCACTGGCTCCTGGAGTTTCAACAGAAGCGCGGTCAGGGCTCATGGCCGGCCGAGCACTGGCTCCGAATGCTTCGGAAGTACGAAGCGCTGGCGTCTCCTCTCATCGCAGGCGCTGCCCGCCGCCAGATCGAGAGCGCGTGCGCCGCGTTCGCGCAAACGAGGGAGGCGTTCGTGCCACAACGGGTCCCCGAGCACGGTGATTTGTGCGCCGTGAATCTCTTCTTCGAGGGGGCGGGTCGTCTGCACGTCATGGACTGGGAGCACTGCGTGGAGGCTGGCGACAATCTTTTCGATCTTTGTCACTTCCTGACCCTCAACTCGATCGCTGAAGGGAAGGACGCCGCGACTTCGCTGCAGAAGAATTGGTCAGGATCGGGCCGCTATAGCAGCGTCCTATCAGGTGTGATCCGTGACTGGTCCGAACGCACGGCGACGGCCCCTGATGTCATCGTGAGCTATGTGCCGATTATGTTCGCACGCGTCATCGTTCGCTCCAGGCCGAGGAGCCGATTCTGGGCGGACCACTACTTGACGTTCCAGAAACTGCTGCACGCATGGGCGGAGGCCTCCCAACAGATCCGCTCGCATCTCACGAGACCGGCGTCTATCCCTTAGTCAGTGATCCGGACTTGACGGGGGCGCGGCCAGCCGATCTCCTGCGCTGGCTGGTGCCTCGGTCGGCCAAAGGATCCGCCTGGCGGCGAGTTGAGTCACGAGAAAGACCTCGTTGTGCTCCAGCCGATCGGTTCGTACGGGGAGCAGCTGCAAGCGGTCGATCACGCCTGGCAGGGCATCGTACGCCCGCTGGGCGTCCGCGAGATCCTGGCTGGAATACTGACGCGAATTCTTCCGCTCCAGCAGAATCTCTGGGTCGTGATGCAGGTGGAACATCACGGTTGGTCGAGGGATGCGATTCAGACACCATCGTACGACGCGACCACGTGCGATCAACAGCAAGTCGTAGAAAAATCGGTCGGCGAGCACGACTCTTCCCGAGCGCCCCTTGATAGCCACGAGAAAGCCATACAGGACACTGTCCAGCACGGCCAGCGGGAGCAGCAGTCGCTCGAGGAGGCTCAGCGATCGGTTAAACCAGTCCGGCACGTCATACCAGTCACGGGGACCTTGTTGCGGCGGAGAGCGTGACTCTGGCTCTTCAGTTCCGCGACGCGGTGGATCGATCAGCCGCGTATAGATGAGTTTCGCGAGGCCGACGGGTTTCCCGTACGGGATCAGGTACGGGTTCACGCGTCGGCTACGCAGATTCAACCCGCCCAGGTACAGCGTCAGACAGGGCAGGCCATTCGAACGCAGCACATCCTGCAGCCGCCGGATCATGGTGCTTTTGCCGGCACCGTCAGCGCCCACGAACGCCACCAGACGATTGCGTCTTCCCCTCGCCGTCAGCCGTCGGACCGCCCATCGAGCTATCCAAACGAGCGGCCGTGCGGCTGGATGCAGGACGCCGCGGCGCTCGGCACTGTTCACCCGATACCAGGCATGTCGGAGTCGCTCGCCGGCAGCTGGTGGTCTGCCGGCAAGCCTGGTGACGAGGCTGGTACGCATCGCGCACACGCTGTCCGGTGTGCCGGTCGCGACGTGGCCGAGCAGAGTCGTCGACGCTTCGGGGCCAACGAGATCGTCCAGCTCAGTCTTCACTCGACCGATCAGGTCGGCATCGCGGGATCGATCTTGCAGGTGGGTCCAGTACTGCGGTTTGTAGTCGCTCTTGCGAAAGACCGGCTGGAGCAACATGAACAGGAAGGTGTCTCGTTGGTTCGGCACGGGGAACCCGTGCTTCCAGGTGCGGTTGGCGACAATCCGACCTAGGTCCAGATACGCGCTCCCCGCCACGCTCAGCGCTCCACTGTGGAGCTCGACATAGACAAGTCGGCGATCGGGTGCGCAGTACTTGAAATACTCGCTCGCGGACAGTGCACTGAACCCTTGTCGCCAGAGGGCAGCGCGCACACGGTCCAGATCTTCCCGACGAATGAAGAGGTCCAGGTCCTTCGGGCGAAACGTGCCGTTCGCCGTCTCCAGGTCGTACTCGCGACCGAGTGTAAACGCCGCTTCCGATCGCTGCAATTCATCGAGAAACACTCGTACCGTAGCCTGGGATCCGAGGGGCCCGGGCGAGCGGTTCTGCCGCTGCGACAAGATCGTGGATTCTGCGCAGTGCTGGAGGAATGTCACCTCGTCGTCGACCGGGCTAAGAGAGCTGCTTCGGAAGTCGAGGTCGAGCGTGTGCAGCGCAGCCTCCGTCACTGTCTCAGACGTGCACCCCGACGAGAACTCTTCGAGGACCCGGTCCAATACGCCTGCTTCGAACGGCACGAGCGCAATGAGGCCGGCCAGGCACCGCCCGCAATTGAAGCCCAGCGCCCAATCGCTTCTCCATCGCCAGAAGCCAGAGGCGAAACCAATCTGAGCAAGGGTGCCGTCGGCCCTGAGGATGAGGTGATCCAGTGTCGGAGCGACGGCTGCTGCCCGGGCGGGCTGGCCAGCGACCGCTGTGATGCGACAGAGGAATGCCACCGTTGTGGAAAGAAGCAGAAGCTGCTCCGCAGGCGCCAGGCCTGCGAGGTGGGGTCCTAGCGGACGGCCGGAGACAAACTCCCGAAGGTAGTACGCGTCACCGCTGGCGACCGGTCGGGGGGCCAGGTCAGCGGCATGCAACAACCCGATGCCCTCAAACTCTCGCGCCAGCGCATTCCGCACGTCCGAATGTGGTTCCTCTGCGACGAGGGCGGTGTCGTTTGCAGCCTTCAAGTAGTACTGGCGGCTCGAAGCGTGCAGCTCGGCGGTCAGAAGATCCGCTGCTGCAGCGTGGTTCACCCAGGTGATTTCGAAGGGACCAATCGTGTTCTCCACGGAGAGCCGTATGGACTTCGGCAGGTCGCGCGGCGACATGGGTGGCTAGATGGTCTTGCAGTTCTCGAGACGAACAATGTGATCGGTGGCCGCGATCACCGCCGGATCGTGGGTCGCCACGACCACCGTGCGACCTTCGGAGGCGATCTGACTGAGCGTGTCAATCAGTTTGCTGCCAGTTTCCTCATCAAGCGCGCTGGTGGGTTCGTCGAGAAGAATAATGGCCGGCTCTCGTACCAATGCTCTCGCCAAGAGGAGCCGCTGCGTTTGACCAACCGAGAGCCCTTGATGGCCATCTCCAACGGGGGTGTCGACCTGTTGGGGCAGTCGATCGACGAATTCGGCGGCCTGGGCGGCTACTAGTGCACGATGCAGGCGGTCCGGTTCGCCGCTGGGGCAGCCGTACAGGACGTTCTCTCGCACAGTCCCGCGAAACAGTGCGGCCTGCTGCGACACGTAGGCCGTTCGGTGACGAAGTGACGCCGCGCGGAACTGACTGAGCGGAATGCCGTCGAAGAGCACACGTCCGCGCGTCGGCACCCGAAGGCCGATCAGTAAGTCGAGGAGTGTCGTCTTGCCGGAGCCAGACGGCCCGGCGACGGCATTCAGGCGTCCAGCCAGGATGTCACCGCTCAAACGCTTGAAAATGGGTCCTCCTCCGCCCTCGTAGCTGAACCAGACATCTTCGAGACCGATCCCTTTCTCGAGCCCACGAAACACGACATCTGCGCCCTCGTCCTCACGGGCCGCTTCGACCATGGCCAGCGTATCGACGATATTGCGGAAGCTTCCTGAAAACACCCGTACGTTCTGGACGGCGCCGAGAAACTGATTCGACACGGGCACTAGCCTGACGAGTAGAAATGCGATCACGGCGACCGAGGAGATGCTGACGCCGGCAGCGAATATCGCGACGATGAGAATGGCCGTGAGCATGACGAGCGCAAAGAGTTCGATCTTGACCTGCGCCGTTGCGTTGAGGCGATTGAGATCCTTGGCGACATCGCCGACCCGATCAGCCAGCCCCACCAGCCGACGGGCTTCGGTGGATTCCGTTCCGTTGATTTTCACGGACCGGAGATCGGCGATTCGGTCCAACAACATGCCGGTAAACTTCTGGTTGCGATCAACGATGTCTCCGCCCAACGCCCTGGACTGCGAGATCTGCGCCCGATTTACGGCATAAAACCCGCCGAAGGCTACCAGGGCCAGCAGCGTCACGGAAGGCGAGATCATGAAGCTCATCAAGCTGAAGATGATCAGCATCATGCCCTGCCCCAGCATGTTGGTCACCGAAAAGACGAGATTGCCGACGTGCTCAGCTTCGGCTGTCAGGCTGCTCACCAACGGTCCACGACCTGAACCCTCCACGAACGACAATCTCGCACGCAGCAAACCGTCGAAGAGCTTGGTGCGAAGCGTCAACTCGGCTCGCTTCTTCAGTTCGGCTCTGTAGAACATCCGAAGGTAGGTCATCCCGATGCGAAGGACATTCAAGCCAACGAGAAGGGTCAACACGGTCCGTAGACTCGAACCTAGACCCATCGAACTCACCCAGGACAGGAACAGTTGCAGCAGCCTCGGCAGTCCCTCACTGACAAGCTGGTCGGTTCCCTGTTCGATCGCGCGCAGCAACGGCAACAGCAGGGTGATCGCGAAACCTTCCAAGGCGACGGCCAGGAACGTGATGGCGGTGACCGAACAGACTTCGGCGACGGTGATGCCGGTCGTGTCCAGATACTGTCGAAGTGTGTGGGTCAGCGTCGTTGGGAGAGAGTCCCCGTGGGAGTCGCGCACGACCATGGTCAATCACGGTCCGTGACCGAGTGGGGCCGGCGTCGTCGGCGATGCCACGTCATCTACCCGAATGTTATATTGAATGCCGACGAGACGGTAGCTGTGGCGCTTCGACGCGCGCCGCGACGAGGACGCTACGAACACCCGGTGAACCTTCTGACCTCACAGCACAGCGACCGATCGCCCTTGCATTCGAAGCAGGCGTTGCTCGGTGACGTGGCGGCGCTCGGGCTGAGCCGGTATGCGGCATTCGGCGTCAGCTTTCTTGTCAGTATCGTTCAGAAGGGGCTTCTCGGACCGTACCTGGTCGGGGTCTGGCAGTTACTCTCGATCGCCCGTCAGTATCTCGGGTACAGCGATCTCGGCGTCGCACGGGGAGCGGAACAGAAGCTCCCGCCACTCTACGCCCAAGTCAGTGAGCAACTGGACTCCGTCAAGCGGACCGCCTACACATTTACGCTGGCACCCGTCCTCGTCATCAACTGCCTGGTCATCGTGGGGACGTTCGTCTGGCCCGTACAGGTCGACCCGGTCATCCTGTGGGGGTTCCGGGGGATGGCTGTCGTCGCTATCCTCGAGAGTGCTGCCAACATTTTCGAAGTCTCGGTCCTCAGATCGCCCGTACGGTTCCGCCTGGTCAGCCTTCAAGTCCTCGGTTCGGAGCTGCTGTTCGCGGCCATGTCAATCCCGAGCATTCTCTTGTGGGGGATCTACGGGCTGATTGGCGCGGCGGCCCTGAGCGTGCTTTTCAAGCTCGCGTTCATGCGAGTGGCCACTGGCGAGTGGTTTCACTTCAAAGTGGACATTCGTCAGGGGACCGCCCTGTGGCGGGTCGGGTTCCCCGTGACGCTGTACGTCATCTTGTTCAAGACGTTCGAGCTTCTCGATCGCCTCCTCCTGCTCCATGCGGGTGAGTTGGAACTGCTGGGTTATTACTCCATCGCCACCATGGCGACCGTCTTGCTGGGTCACCTCCCACTGGTCATCTCACAGGCGTTCTTTCCTCGGACCATGGCCTGGGTCGAGACCAGGGATGATGTCGAACTATCCAGGTATTTTCGGCAGGCGCAGCTGTGCATCGTCGTCGTGATGGGGGCCGCCGTTGGAGCGTGCTATTTCGTCCTCCCCGTCGGCGTGATCTACGCGCTCCCGGCGTTCACTCCGGGCATCGACGCCATGAAGATCGCTGTCTTCAGCGCCGTGTTTGTCGGTCTGGTTCACGTTCCCATTCAGTACCAGATTGGCTGGAACCGCCAGTGGCTGCTCGTCACCCTGATGGCGGTTGCGACCGCGATCTACTACGGCCTCGGTCTGCTCGGGGTCCAGTCACTGGGTTCGTCGGAGGCGACGCTCGTGTTGGTGGCCTGGAGTCGCGTGATCGGTTTCGGCGTGCTGAGCGTGACCCTCGTGTGGTGGACCTTACGGCGGCTCCGAGGTGATTCGACTCGGGTGGCGGTCGCAGAACTCGCCGGTGCGGCCGCCTACGTGACGATCCTGATCGTCGGAATCGATTTTCTGGTGGTGACCGACGAGATCGGCCTGGGGAGGCAGGTGCTCGGGGTGGGTGTGTCACTCGTGTTGTTCGGGTTCGGACTCTGGCCGGTCGTCCGGTTCGTGGATCGACGAACCGGCGTGCTCACCCTAATCCGACGCCTTCTCAAGAGGAAGGCTTGACCGGAGGAGGGTCGTGAACCGCTCCCAGGGAAGAGACGCCGACGCCGAGTCTCGTTTGACGTGTGTTCTGGAAACTTGTAGAGTCAGAAGGACTTACGCGCCACAGCATTGCTTATGCCCAAGTCCAAGCGCGCCATCATCACGGGAATCACGGGGCAGGACGGCTCCTACCTCGCCGAGTTGCTGCTCGACAAGGGCTATGAAGTCGTCGGCATCGTTCGGCGCGCAAGCACACCGAACACCTGGCGGATCGAGCATCTACTCAATCGGATCGAGCTTCGCCCCGCCGACCTGCTCGACCAGCTGTCTCTCATTCGCGTGATCGGGGACGTTCGTCCTCACGAATTCTACAATTTGGCTGCCATGTCGTTCGTCCCCGCGTCGTGGGACCAGCCCTTCTTGACGGGTGAGTTCAATGCGCTGGGCGTAACGCGAGTACTCGAGGCTATTCGTCAGGTGGATACATCGATCCGCCTGTACCAGGCCTCCTCGAGTGAGATGTATGGGAAGGTGCGTGAGATTCCGCAGACCGAGTTGACGCCCTTCTACCCGCGGAGTCCGTACGGCGTAGCCAAAGTGTACGGTCACTACATCACCGTGAACTACCGAGAGAGTTACGATCTCTTCGCATGCGCCGGCATTCTCTTCAACCATGAATCGCCCCGACGTGGGCTCGAGTTCGTGACGCGGAAGATCAGTGATGGCGTGGCGAGAATCAAGCTCGGCCTCACTGACTCGCTGTCGCTGGGGAACCTGGAAGCACAGCGTGACTGGGGATTCGCGGGAGACTATGTTCGCGCGATGTGGCTCATGCTGCAGCAGAAGCGGCCCGACGACTACGTCATCGCCACCGGGGTGAGTCATTCAGTTCGAGATGTCGTCGAGACGGCATTTGCACACGTTGGTCTCGACTGGCAGCCCTATGTGCGCCACGATCCGGGCCTCATGCGGCCGGCCGAAGTCGATCATCTCGTCGGCGAGGCATCGAAGGCGCGCGCCGAGCTTGGCTGGAGTGAGACCGTCTCGTTTCAGCGGCTCGTCGAGATGATGGTCGATGCCGACGTTGAGTGTCTGACGGCGGCACAGCGGGCGCCCGAGTCGGTTTCCACACGATAGAGCATCGGCAAGGACACGTCGGGATTATCCTTGCAGCGGTGATCGCGTTGACACGGCTCGAGAGACGCTGGACCACGAAGTTCTTGCTCGCCATCGGCGGCTTCGTGAGCGCGATCGTGGTTCTCGAAGTCGGTTTGCGTGTGTCAGCATTTTCCTACCCGTCCCTGTACACCTACGATGACAATCGCGGCGTGGCCCACCGGCCAGAAGCTGAAGGCTGGTGGCGGCGTGAGGGCAATGCCTACGTACGGATCAATGAGGATGGACTCCGAGACAGAGCGCATGTCAAAACCAAGTCAGGTTCCACCCTGCGTATCGCCGTGCTCGGTGATTCCTTTGCTCAGGCGTTGCAGGTGCCACTCGAAGAGACGTTCTGGGCGGTCATGGAGCGCGCGCTGAATACGTGTGACGCCCTGGCTGGGCGCGAGGTCGAGGCCATCAACTTTGGGGTATCCAACTACGGGACAGCGGAAGAGCTTCTCACGCTGCGTCACCACGTCTGGGGTTACTCGCCTGATGTCGTCCTCCTGACCTTCTTCGCCAACGACGTTCGCAACAACTCACAGGCACTGGAGCCGGACCAGGCGCGGCCGTTCTTCCACTTCGAGCGGGATGAGTTGGTCCTCGACGCCTCTTTTCGGAATCATCCCCGATCTCTGAGGACGCAGTCGTCGTGGTGGAGCGGGCTGAAGGCGCTCAGTGACTATGTCCGGGTGGTGCAGTTTGCCGTGTACGCGAAAGACCTACTCGCTTCCATGGGCAGGGAAGGAGGCGGTGAAGAGTACCGTGTCGGCGATTCGGCGTACAGAGAATCCGATGATCCGGACTGGCAGGAAGCCTGGAGGATTACCGAAGAGCTCATAGCTGAGATGCACCGAGAGGTCGTGCAACATGGCGCGGAGTTCCTCGTCCTCAATGCCAGTAGTGCAGGCCAGGTCCACCCCGACCCGGCCGTCCGGCAACAGCTCATGCAGGAGCATCGCGTCACGGATCTCACCTACACCGGCCGACGCCTCGACGCCTTGGGGGAACAGCAGCACTTTCCGGTGCTGGATGTCGTCCCGCGATTACAGGCGTATGTGGACCGTACCGGCGTGTGTGTGCACGGTTCTGAGAATGACGCGGAGTGCGAGGGACACTGGAATACGGTCGGACATCGGCAAGCCGGGCGGTTCATCGCAGAGACGCTCTGTCAGGCCTACGCCGGGTCCGAGTTCGAGTTGTCCAGCGTCAGCTCACGGTAGAGCCCGGCCACGTCGGCCAGGAGGCGATCGAGACTGAATCGGGCGAGAACCGACTCGCGACCGTAGGCGGCCATTTGCTGACGTCGATCCGAGGCATCCAGCAACGAGCACACGGCGTTCGTGAGCGCCGACGCCGCGCCGGCAGGTACGAGTAGACCTGCGTCGGGTCGCCTGATGACATCCCGGACGCCGCCCACATCCGTGCTCACGCTCGAGACCCCCGCCGCCATCGCTTCGATGAGCGCCACGGGCGTTCCCTCATTCCGCGAACTGATCACGAACACGTCAGTCGCGCCATAGATCGTCGCCAGATCTCGACGCCACCCCAAGAAGCGAACCCGGCCCGTGAGATCCCAGGCGGCGGCCGTTGCTTCGAGTTCCGTTCGCAATTCCCCGTCGCCCACAATCAGAAACACGCTCGTCGGATGGCGCTGGGCGACCTGGCAGGCCATTTCAAGGAACGACTGGTGGTCCTTGATCGGAGTCAGCCGGCCGATGGTAGTCACGACCGAGTCGTTTGGGGTCAGGCGGAGCTGTTCGCGGGCGCGCTGGCGATTGCTCGCGTCGATGGCGGCAAAAGGTGTCAGGTCGAATCCCAGAGGGATCGTTCGGACCTGATCGCCTCGTCCGATCCGGTACGTGTCGAGCAGGTCGTGCCGGATCCGGTCGGAAATCGCGACGACCGCGTCGGTACGGCGCGCCAGCCAGCGTTCGATCGCTAGGAACGTGCTCGTGGATCGGTCACGAAAATATCCTTCGAATACATGGCCGTGATACGTGTGCACAAGACGCGCTGGAGATCGGCGACCAACCGTACGATTGTACGCGATGCCGGCCAGTCGCCCCAGTGCGCCGGCCTTGGCCATGTGGGTATGCACGATGTGGGGCCGAGTACTGCACAGCAGGCGAAAGATCTGCCACACGGCCCGCGTATCGTCCAAGGGCTTGATCGGGCGCCGAAGTGCCGGAAGATACGCCGTGGCCATGCCTCCCACGGGAAGCAGGTACGTCATATCACCTTCGCGCGGGCCGAGCCGCCCATGGATGAGCGTCGTGTGATAGCCAGCGTGTTGCAGGCGATCAGACAGTGTGATGGCCTGAATCGACGGGCCGCCAATGTTCAGGCGGGTGATGATACGCACGACGCGACCTGTTGTCGCACGGTCGGACGAAGCGGTGGACATAGAGGGCGGTAGGACGTTCCAGCGCGTCTGCTACACTACCTGAAGAAGTCGCGCGAGGCTAGTGCCCTCACGTGCTAGCTGCGCTACGCTGTCCCCTACGCGGCACGAGCGACCGGGAGCTCCAAGGGTTGAGCGAGATCCTCTATGTTTCGTATGACGGCCTCCTCGAACCTCTCGGAGAGTCACAGGTCGTCAGTTACCTCGAAAGTCTTTCACCTTCCCACCAGTTGACCGTCGTCTCCTTCGAGAAGGCGCAGGACCTGCGCGACCGACGTCGAGTCTCGCAGATGGAGACGAGGCTGCTTGCCGCCGGGATCTCTTGGACGCCGCTCACGTATCACAGATGGCCGCCAGTGCTGTCGACCGCCTACGATATCTTGCGGGGAATCTGGAGCGGCGCCCGGTGGGCTCACACGCGGTCGGAATGGTTGGTCCACGCTCGAGGTTACGTGGCCGCGGCGATCGCCCTCGTGTTGAGCCGGCGGCGCGGCGGCGCTTTTCTCTTCGACATGCGCGGTTTCTGGGTCGACGAGAAGGTCGACGCTGGCCACTGGCCGCGCAACGGTGCGCTCTATGTCGTCGGGAAGTGGTTCGAGCGCCGCTTCTTCCAGTCAGCCGACGGAATCGTCTCCTTGACGGATGCCGGCGTGAGATGTTTTCCATCGCTCGGGTATGAGCTTGGTCCTCACGTGGCGATCGAGGTGATTCCAACCTGCGTCGATCTCCAACGATTCCAATCAGCTCCGAAGGATCCCGATCTCCTTCTGAGATTCGACTTGCGCGGACACCTTGTGGCGGGTTGCGTCGGAACCCTCAGTAATTGGTATCTTCGGCGGGAGACGCTGGAGTATCTGGCGTTCCTTTCGGGCCAACTCGAACACCTCAAAGTGCTGCTCGTGACCCGAGACGACCACCAGCGGCTGCGAGCGGATGCGGAACACTGCGGTGTGCCGGCTGACCGACTGGTCCTGGCCCGGGCAGATTTTCGCGAGATGCCCGGCATGATCAGCCTCATCGATGTCGGCGTCTTTTTCATCAAGGCGTGCTTTTCGAAAAAGGCGTCCGCCGCCACGAAACTTGGGGAGTTCCTGGCCTGTGGCGTGCCGGTCGTGATCAACGATGGGATCGGAGATTCCGGCTCGATCGTGCGGGATCAGACGGCTGGTGTTGTGCTGGCGGAGCCAACCGCCGAAGCTTTCACGGCATCGATCGGACCGCTACGCCTGCTCTTGCGAGATCCAGAGACTCCGAGTCGGTGCCGTGGTGCCGCCAAGCAGCATTTCGACCTCAACCACGGGGTTGCCGCGTACGACAGGCTCTACCGCACGCTGCTGGCCGGTCGCCACGATCGCCCCTAGGTCCAGAGGCCGGCCGGATCCTTCCGGCGGTCCACGCGCGCTCCGTTTCATACCCAGAAAACGCTTGACAGCGGCGCCAGGCAGGTGTTCAATTTATGAACGTACGCGAGCCTATTCCTTAGTTCCTGAGGGTTTGCGGCAGTGGCTTTCTGTAAGTGAGAGGGCGGGAGCGCGTCTAGACCACTCTGAGGCGATGGAGAAGCCCGATCGGGAGATCGTCGTCCGTCGAGACCTGCGGGTGCTGGAGGCGGTTGCCGAGAACCAGCGGATCACCCAGCGCGGGCTGGCCAATCAGCTCGGCATCGCGCTGGGATTGGCGAACCTGTATCTCAAGCGGCTCGTGCGCAAGGGGTACATCAAGTGCATCAACGTTCGACCGAATCGGATCCGGTATCTTCTCACCCCGAAGGGGGTCTCCGAGAAAGCGCGCCTGACCTGCGAGTACATGGAGCATTCGCTGTCCCTCTACCGCGGGGTCCGGCAGTATCTCAGCATCGTGCTTCAGCCATACGTTGAAGCCGGCCCCAAGGCGATTGCCCTCTACGGCGTCGGCGAGGCGGCGGAACTCGCCTATCTGTCGCTCAAGGAGTTGGGTCTCGAGCCGGCCGCGATTTTTTCCGACGAGGGGGACCGAGAGTTTCTTGGGATGCCCGTCCAGGACGTCCGGCAGCACACCCGCGTCGACTTCGACTTGATGCTGGTGGCGACCCTCGAGCACGCCGAGCCGCTGCTTGAGAAGCTCATCAACCACGGGATCCCGGAAGTGAAGCTCCTTCCTCTGCGCCGGTAGCCGTCACGATGGCGTCTGATCGGATTCTGGCTGTAACGCTTGCCCGCGGAGGATCGAAGAGCGTGCCAAACAAGAACATCAGGCCGATCTTCGGCGTGCCGCTGCTCGGCTACACGATCGCCGAGGCGAAGCGGAGTCGCTACATTACGCGGTATCTCGTGTCTACGGACTCGGAGGACATTCGTCGGATCGCGATTCGGTACGAGGCGGAAGTCCCATTCTTGCGGCCGGCCGATCTCGCCAGTGACACGGCCAGCTCCGTCGCGGCGCTGCAGCACGCGGTCGGGTGGGCAGAGGCCGATGAGGGACAGCGCTACGACTACGTCGTGGAATTGATGTGCACGAATCCGATGAAGACCGTCGACGACATCGATGCGGCGATCGACAAGCTTGTGTCGACTGGGGCGGATTCCGTCATCGGGATGTGCCGGTTGGCGGATCATCACCCGATCCGGATCAAGAAAATCGTCGACGACCGGATCGTCGATTTTGCGCTTCCGGAGACGCCGGAATCGCGGCGACAGGATCTGAAACCCGACGCCTACATCCGCAACGGGTCGATCTACGCGCTGCGCCGCGACGTGCTGATGGTGCAAGGCCGACGGTACGGGACCCCGCACAGTCGCCCGCACATCATGCCGCTGGATCGTTCGATCAACGTGGACTCGCCCGTGGACTTCGTCGTGGCCGAGGCCCTCTTCAAGGCACACCCTCGGCCGTATGTGGCGCGTTTGGCTGATCTCGAGGCATGACGGATGACGGAGCAGTCGGTCAACCCGTCGACGCGGCCGAAGATCCTGGTCATCACGCCGGTGCATCACATCGAGGGGGTCGCCGCGCTCCTCGAGAGCTTCGCTGAGGTGACGTACTTGCCGGATCCTACGCCTCAGGATGTGATGTGCGACGTGACCGATCAGGACGCCGTGTTCACGAATCCGAACAGATCGGACGTGTTCATCGGCCGAGACGTGATGGACGCTGGACACGCCCTGAAGGCGGTTTGCACCGCGTCCACCGGCACAAATCACATCGACGCCGGCTGTGCGGCTGAGCGAGGTATCCGCATCCTGTCGCTCACGGAACAGCGAGACGTCATCACCAAGATTTCATCGACCGCCGAGCACGCACTGGCCCTGATGCTGGCGGCCCTCCGGCACCTGCCACAGGCGGCGGAATCTGTGAAACGCGGCGAATGGGACTACACACGCTTCATCGGGCGACAGGTCGACCATTTGACCGTTGGGGTGGTCGGGTACGGACGGCTCGGCACCTACTTCGCTCGCTATGTGAACGCGCTCGGCAGTCGCGTCCTTGTCTATGATCCGTATGTCACTGTTGAGGATGCGTCTTTGGCACAGGTCGAGCTTGATCAACTGCTCGGCGAGGCCGACATCATTAGCCTGCATGTGCATGTCACGCCGGAGACGACGCGGATGGTGGACAAGAGTTGGTTCGAGCGGATGAAGCCGTCGATGGTGCTGGTGAATACGTCGCGTGGCGAGATTATTGACGAAGTCGATCTCATCGCGTTCCTCGACGCGACGCCTGGCGCCATGCTGGCGGCCGATGTCGTCTCGGGAGAGGTCAGCGCCAAGCGGTCCAGTCCACTGATTGACTACGCTCGCTCGGCCTCGAACGTGATTCTGACCCCGCATCTGGGCGGGATGACGGTCGAGGGCCAGCAGATGGCGTACATGCATGCGGGGCGGCAACTTCAACGCTTTTTCGCTGAGTCTGATTCGAGGCCACCGGCGCCAGAACGATGAGTTTTCTGAGCCAATCGGTCGTTGCGGTCATCCCGATCTCGGAGGCGGATACCGATTTCGCGGGTGGTCAGATGCCGCAGTTGGGCGGTCGAGCACTGTTGGAATACACGTTCCGCGCCGCCCGAGAATCGCGATTGGTGGATCGGCTGATCGTGTCAACCGACAGCGCCAGAATCGCGGAAACGTGCAAGGCAAGTGGCATCGACGCACCGTTCGTCCGCCCGCCCGAACTGGCCAACCCGAACGTTCCGATCACCGAGGTGCTGCGCTACACCCTGGAATGGCTGCGCGAACACGAACACACCGAGCCCGACTGGGTGGCGATGTTGTCGGTCACCTATCCCTTTCGGCCGAAGGGCTTCGTCGATGCGTTCATTCAGACCGTGTTGCCGGAGGATCTCGATTCAGCATTCGCCGCGATCGAGGAACGGCACTCGCACTGGGTGCTGCGCGAGGGCGAGCAGCCAGAACTCGTGTCGTTCGGTGCCGATGTCGCCAAGGCCCACAGGCGGCCCTTGTTTCGAGAACTGAGCGGACTGATGTCGATGGCCAAACGCGAGACGATTCTCGCTGGAAATTTGTACGGACAGAAGTTGGCCATTATTCCGGCGCATGATGCCCGGTCCACCGTCAACGTCCACGACCCGATCGGCCATCAATTTGCGGAGTTACTTGCCCCTCGGTTTCTCGAGAATGATCGGGTGGAGTGATGTCGACGCCATTTGAGATCAGCGGCACTGGGATCGGGCCCGGGTGTCCCTGTTTCGTCATCGCGGAAGCGGGTTTGAACCACAACGGGAATCTGGAGTGGGCCAAGCGTCTCGTCGACGTGGCGGCCACGGCGGGCGCCGACGCGGTCAAGTTTCAGAAACGGACCGTCGAGGACCTGGCGACGAGGTCGGTACTGGATGCAGTGGACGATCGGTTCCCGGCGTTCGGGCAGACGTATCGCGAAATCCGAGAGCACCTGGAATTCGGCTGGGATGAGTATGTGGAGCTCAAGAGCCACTGCGACCAACGGCAGATCACTTTCTTGTGCACGGCGTTCGACATTCCCGCGGCGAGCTTCCTGGAACGGCTCGAAGTGCCGGGTTACAAAGTCGCCAGTCACAGCCTGACCAACCTTCCACTGCTCGAATACCTCGCGGCTCGAGGGCGACCCGTCGTCATGTCGACCGGCATGTGCACGCTCGAGGAGATCGATGACGCTGTCGGCATGTTCCGAGACAGCGACACCCGTTTGGCGCTCATGCACTGTGTGTCGTCGTACCCCCAGCCGGCAGAAGAGTCGAATCTAGGGATGGTCGCGGAACTGCGCGACCGGTACGGCCTGCCGGTCGGCTATTCCGGGCACGAGTTGGGCTATCTGCCGACGCTCGCCAGTGTGGCGCTGGGCGCCGATCTCGTCGAGCGCCATGTGACGCTTGATCGTTCCGCGGCCGGTTTCGACCATCGCCTTTCGTTGGAGCCCGATGAATTGTCGGAGATGATCCAGTCGATTCGAACGGTTGAGCTCGCCACGCGCCCAGCGGCGAAATCCATCTCCGAGACGGAAATGATTACGCGCAGAAAATACCAGGCCTCCATCGTGGCTGCGCGTGACATCGGTGCCGGGGAGACGATTACAGAAGCCATGTTGACCCTCAAGAATCCGGGCACCGGTCTTCCGGCGCGCCGAATGACCGAGGTGGCCGGAAATAAGGCCAAGGTCTTCATCCCCGCGGACACGCTACTCGACCTCCAGATGGTGGAGCGCGATTGACACGAGGCTGATGCCAGACCGAGTCAGTGACATCAAGCCGTGGCTCTTTCTCGATTCAGCGCCGCAGGCCCCCCCAACTGTCTCATCGTGGACCGAGTTTGCGGATGATCTTGCGGGCTGGGTCTGCTCTGAACGCGTGGGCGAGCACCTTCCCAGCGATGCTCACTGGGTCTGCAGTGCCAGCACCGAGACCGAACTACGCGATTGGCTCCTGCACGATCGTGACGTCTTCGTTCCCGCTGACTTGGCGGAAGGTCTTGGGTTGCTGAGCGACAGGGCTGGGGCCTTCCGTGGCTCGCTGTGGCTCGAAGACAGCTATGTGGCTCGGTACCTGGTGGCGAATCAGCCCACGGCTCCCATCGGTCTGGTCGGGACGACTCCCGATCGAGGCCGGCTGGTGTCGCACGTTCGCTATGCCTTCATGTTCGCCGAAGGCACCGAGGCGGCGACCCTGTCAGCGGCACTCCAGCTCGGTGCGGAGAGCGTCTGGCTGCGCGCGTCAAGCACCTTGGACCTTCAACAGCACCTTCGACGGATCGCAGATGTGGCAGAGGCGGCGGACCTGGCGTCGCTGTTCGGCGCTCTGCCGGCTGAGTTGGAGCGGACCTGGCAGCGGCGGTTGTGCCTCGCGGCGGCCCGCGCGCTGCCGGCCGGTCATCAACTCAGCGAGACCGACCTGATTCACTTGCCGGCTTCGGGCGCCCTGTCAGCCGAACTAAGGCACAAGGTCATCGGAAGACGCCTGAGGTACCCGCTTGCACCCGACGCGGTCCTGACGTTCGGGGTGCTCGAATGCTAGTCTCCGTCGTCATCCGCACGAGAAATGAAGCCGAGTGGATCGGCCGCTGTCTGTTCGCCGTAGCGAACCAGTCCTTGGCCGATTTTGAAATCGTGCTCGTCGACAATCAAAGTACGGACGAGACCCTCCAGATCGCGAGCTCGCATGACCTGAAGGTGGTGACGGTTCCAACGCGGGAGTTTACGTTCGGCCGAGCGCTCAATGCCGGTATCGAACGTGCGTCAGGCCGCTACGTCGCGATTGTGTCGGGCCACTGCGTGCCGCGCGACAACTACTGGCTGGCCAAGCTGCTCGGTAACTTTCAGGATCCCTCGGTTGCCGGCGTCTACGGTCGGCAGGAGCCGCTTCCGGATAGCAGCGATCTTGACAAGCGTGATCTGTGGACCACGTTCGGCATCGAACGTCGCGTTCAGTCCAGGGATTACTTCTTTCACAACGCGAACAGCATGATCCGAAGAAGTGTCTGGGCCCGACATCCATTCAACGAAGAGTTGAATGGTCTCGAAGACCGGATGTGGGCGAAGCAGGTCGTCGCAGAAGGACAGGTCATCGTGTACGAGCCGCTGGCCTCGGTCTTTCATCATCACGGTATCCACCAGGGTCGCGACGAAAAGCGGGCTGAACGCGTTGTCCGAGTGATCGAAATGAAGCTCAACAGCGACCAGCGAATCTGATGCAGGCCGACGCCAGAGCCAGTGTATTCATCTACCGGGGGATCCTGCCCGACGGGGACTTGCCTGGCGCTATGGGCCGCGAGCACCGGCAGGTCGTTGTCAATTTCTCTCAAGACATCTTCGCCGACGAGCTTTTTGGGCCAGGGATGTCGGTCACTCTCTACGGCCACTACCTGCCCGTCCACGAAGGTGAGCAACTGCTCGACCAAGCCCGCACTCTTGGTCACCAGTGGTTTGAGGGGTTGCCGGAAGACTCTTACGTCTACGACGGAGTTTCGCTCGGTGAGGTCACGGCATACGATTTCGTCATCGTCCTGGTGGAGGTACTCAAGAGTTTGCGGTTGGCCGAGCGGATCATCGAGGCGGAGCAGCCGGTTCGGATCGTTCTCGTAGACGATGGCAGCGTCGTGATTCGAGCGTTTCGGGCGGTTTGTCGTGCCAAGGGCATCGAATTCCTCACTCTACCAGCGGAGTTGCCTAGTGGCCGCCTGCTGGTCGAGCAGCCTGCGCTGCTGACCTGGACGAAGATCGCGCTCGGCAAGTGTTTCGTCGAGGTGTGTCGCTTGATCGAGGCGTGCCGTCCGGGTTCGCGCGCGCGCCTACGTGTTCTGCTCCCTCAATACTTCCGGTTCAAGGTGCTTGTCAGGGGCCTTGCGGCCGATCCGAAGTTCGAGGTCAACGTGGTCGGAGGGTCCCACAAGTCTATCTTTGGGAGCTTCGTTCGGAGAGGCTCCGTTCGGTATCTCCCCTCGCTGGGTTACTTGCGCCTCAAACAGGCGGTGGCCGTCGCACGCTATCGGCGCAGACTACAGGGATGCTTGGATGACCTCGACGCTGTAGCGAGTCAGGGGCCGCACTTCGATGGCTACCCACTCCTTGAGATCTGTCGCCACCTTGTCGACGAACATTTGCGTCGCAGGTTCGTCAATTACGCGGCCTTCGTCGAAATCTCGAAGGCCGTCCTGATCCGTGAACGGATCACCCATGTGATCGTCAATCAGGACATTCAGGGCTATCAGCGGATCCTCTGCCTGGTCGCGAACGCACTTGGCGTGAAGACGATCTGCTACCAGCATGGCTTGTCGCCGAAGATTCCCACGATCGCCACACACATCTCGGAGACTGTTGCGGTCTGGGGCGAACGTGAGCGCGACCTGTATCTGGAGATCGGTCACGCCTCTGCCGACCAGATACAGGTCATTGGCGACCCCTTCCTCGCGAACCTCAGCCGGCAGCAGTTCGACCGCGAATCGATTTGCCGTCGTTTGGGGCTTGATCCGGCGCGGCCCGTGATTCTGATGCCGTGCGAGCGGTACGTGAATTTTCATGCCCCGTGGGAGCGCGAGACGACGGCGAATGAACGACTGGCCGAGGCATGTGAAGCGCTTAGCCGGCGGCCCGAGGCACAGCTCCTCGTACGGTTCAAGGCGGACTTTCTCTACGCGGAGTTTGGCGGCAGTGTGGCCACGCAACACCGAATCATCGAGCGATTCGATCGTGGCAACATCCACCTCGATTCTGGAGGTGATATCTACGAGCGGTTGTATATCGCCGACATTGTTGTGGTGACGATCTCGACCATCGGGCTGGAGGCGATGATGTTCGGCAAGCCAGTCATCGTGTTCGCGGACGGCGCAGATCCTGACCTCGTCGGATACGTTGAGGCCGGCGCCGCGGTGCTTGCCAGAACGAGCACCGAGTTTCAGACGGCCGTGAACGAGTGCCTGGAGAGCGAAGCACTTCGCGCGAGGCTGCGACCAGCTCAACAACGGTTTGTGGAATTCAACTTCGCCAACCTGAACGATCCGGATCCGTTGGCGCCTTTGCGCGACCTTCTCACGCAAGGGCAGGCGGCGCGGCATGACAGCCCTCACCAGGCGACGAGGGCATCGTGACTGTTGGCGGCAGCGCCCCGGCCACCACGGCGCGCACGTCCAGCGGTCCTGACGGGCCCGGCACACGGACACCGTTCGTTTTTCGCCTGCGCTGCCCGAATTGCCGGCAGGGCGCCTGCATCTCGGACGCGGACTACGTGTGTGACCGGTGCGACTTTCGGGTCGTCGTTCACGACGGCATTCCGTCGTTGGCCGCACCCAACGAGTTGTACGAGAACCAGTGTACGAACACGCTCGAGTTGCCGCTGATCGACCGCCCGTGCGGGCCGCTGAAGTATCTCGTCTATCTGGATTTCCTGTGCAATGAGCGGCATCGCCGCAACCGGTTCTTCCGTCACGTGGTGAATCGACTGCCTCGGCGCGAATCGGTGCTCGATATTGGGTGCGGTGGTGGAATGAAGATCTGGACCCGGTTGGGAGCGGTTGTGGGCCTGAGCAATTCGTTGACGGGGTTGCGCCAGGCGAGTCTGACGTACTCCGGGTGCGTGCATGCCGATCTCCACCAGGGGATACCATTTCCGGACGAGTCATTTGACTACATCGTCGCGTGCGATGTCGTCGGCCATTTCGAAGAATCTGTGCGGGATATGCTGTTGGCCGAGATTCATCGCTGCCTCAAACCGGGCGGGCGATTCATTGGAGTCATTGAAACGATTGGGAAACTGTACGACGTCAATCCCGAACTGGGATCGGCATACATCGACGCCGGTATCAAGCGTGCGGGTCACATCGGCCTAGAGCAGAGCACGCGCGCGCTTCAGCGTTTGGCCGAGCATGATCTGGTGTGTGATCGGCTGGAACTGCTCGGGCCCTATCCAGGATCGGTGGAGGGGTTCTTCACGCAGTATTTCGAAGAGCTCCCTGCCCGAACTCGCCTCCTAGGTCTCGCGAAACTCGTCGCCAGAGTGGTTCGCCACAATCGAATTGCCGCCCGCCTGACCGACAGCGTGTTCGGCGTCATCAATTCGGCGGCGTTGTGGTACCTGGGAGTGGAATGGGCAGAAGGCATCATGGTCTCGTGTCAAAGGTCGACCTCCGATCGCACGAGTCAGCGTGTCCAGTGTGAGTGACGTGCCGCAGACGCGGCGTCCGGAGCTGGTGGAGAGATCGGTGGATGTCAGCGTCGTCATCGTGAATTTCAACACGCGGGATCCGCTGGAGCGCTGCATCCGGGCCATTCAGGACGCCATCAAGGGCGTCGACGACGAAGTCATCGTGGTCGACAACGCCTCAGAAGATGGAAGCGTGGAGATGGTACGACAGAAGTTTCCGAACGTGGGCGTGATCTGCAACGAGCGCAATCTGTTCTACACGCGAGCGACCAATCAGGGGATCCGGCTCGCCCGGGGACGCTACGTCTTGATCGTCAATCCCGATGTCACCTTTCTGGATGGGTCGTTCGAACGCATGTATGCGTATCTTGAACGTCACTCCGAGGTTGGCGCCGTCAGCCCTCGGCTGGTCGATGCCGATGGTGAGGCCGAGGACTGCTTCTGTCGCGAGCGCACCTTCGAGTCGTGCATCTTCAACTTCACGTTGTTGAAGCATATCTTCCCGGGCAGGACGGCTCGGATCAACCATGTCCACGCGATGCGTGGAATCGGCCGGGAAACGGTTCGCGACGTCGAGATGGTGGTCGACATGAGCCTGTTGGTCCGCCGCGACGTGCTGGAGCAGATCGGCATGCTCGATGAATCGTTCAAGTTGTATTTTTGCGATGACGATCTGAGTCTCCGGTTGCGCCAGGCCGGGTGGCGACTCGTATTTCTCGGAGATGTACGGAACCGCCACCATCGGCACCTGAGCGTGAGTCAACAACCGCCGTCCTGGTTGATCTCGATGTTTCGGCAGGACGCGCTCGTGTATTCCCGTAAGCACTTCGGCGCGGTCCGAACGGCCGTGTTGCGCCCGCTGATGGGCGTGACGGCCGCGCTGCATGCGGTCCGATCGTGACTGCATGCGGCTCCGGTTGTGGCATGAGCCGATGACCTGTAGGAAAGGGTGACCAGTGGCAGAGTGTCTGGCGTGTAGCGCCCCGGTAGAGCCGTTCATGTCGTTCGGGAAGATGCCGATTGCGAACGGGTTCTTGCGCGAAGAAGACTTCGCGGATGAGTGTTTCTTCGAGCTCCGTGTTGGTTCTTGCCAGCGGTGCACGATGGTGCAGCTCACGAATGTGATCGAGCCCGACAAACTGTTTCATGGTGGATATGCGTATCTGTCGTCGCTCTCCGTCAGGATGGCCGATCATTTTCGGCGATTTGCGGGGGAGGTCCGCCAGACGCATCTCGGCGGCGACAACGCGTTCGTCGTTGAAATCGGGAGTAATGACGGCGTCATGCTGCATCACTTCGCGAATTCCGGGATCCGCCATCTTGGGGTCGAACCGTCGTCGAACGTCGCCGAAGTGGCCCGTCAGAAGGGCATCAATACGCTGTGTGAATTCTTCAGTGAAGCCACCGCCCAGGCGATCGTGAGCAAGCACGGGCAGGCGGACGTCATCCTTGGGGCCAACGTCGTATGCCATCTGCCGAACATTCGCTCGGTGCTGTGCGGCGTCGATCTGCTGTTGAAGAAAGACGGTGTGTTCATCTTCGAGGAACCGTATCTAGGTGACATTCTCGACAAGGTCGCCTACGACCAGATCTACGATGAGCACGTGTTCTATTTTTCGGCGACGTCACTCCAGAATCTCCTGGCACAGTACGGAATGGAGGTCGTCGACGTCATGCCGCAGACGGTCCACGGCGGATCGATGCGCTATGTGGTCGCGCGGGTTGGTGAGATCCCGCCGAGCTCGGCCCTGATCGCGCGATTGGCCAATGAAGACGACGCGGGATTCGGTCGGCAGGAGACATTCACCAGATTCCGCGATCGTGTCGTGGAATCTCGCGATCAGCTGAGAGCGCTCTTGAAGCAGCTGCGACAAGACGGCAAAGTCATTGCGGGATACGGAGCAACCTCGAAAAGCACCACGGTCACGAATTTCTGTGGGATCGGCCCCGAAGAGGTCGCCTACATCAGTGATACCTCGCCCACCAAGCAGGGGCGCTACAGTCCCGGCGTCCATATTCCGATCGCTCCGTACGAGCAGTTCTGTGCCGCATACCCCGACTATGCGGTGTTGTTCGCGTGGAATCACGCTGCCGAAATCCTCCCGAAGGAAGAGTCGTTCCGAGCGGGCGGTGGGCAGTTCATCCTGTATGTGCCGTCTGTGCACGTGATGGCATGAGTGCCGTGACCGGCCGGGATCGTGTGAACGGGGACCGTGAGCCTTGGGGCTTTTGCTACGAGGGAAAAACCCTCATCGTGACCGGTGGCAGCGGGCAGATCGGATCCGCACTGATCCGTGCGCTGAGCGACCTACGTTGCAGGATTATCTCGGTGAGTCGGAGCACAGCTGGAGGCGAGCGGCCGGTCACATCGCGGGCAGATCTGACGGAGATTCAAGGTGACATTCGCGATCGGACCTTGTGGGCCAAACTCCTGCAGGATGCCGATTTCGTCTTTCACTTTGCCGCGCAGACGAGTGCGTATCGGGCCAATGCCGATCCGAGCGCTGACTTCGAGGTCAACGCCTTGCCGGTCTTGCGCTTGCTCGAGTTCTGCCAAGCCCAGAGCAAATCACTAGGCGTGCTGTTTGCGGGGACATCGACGGAGATCGGTCTCCCCCCACGCGTACCGGTCGACGAAAGCTTCGCCGAGTGCCCGATCACCATCTACGACGTCCATAAGTTGCTTGCGGAGAAATACCTCATGCTCGGGGCGTCGACCGGCGTCATGCAGGCGACGGTGCTTCGGCTCACGAACGTGTACGGGCCTGGCCCGCGCGCGCGTGATACTGGGCGCGGCATCCTGAATCTCATGATTCAGCGAGCGATCCACGGCGAGTCGCTGACCGTCTACGGCGACGGAACGTTCGTGCGCGACTACGTGTTCATTGATGATGTGGCGCGCGCCTTTTTGCTGGCGGGCGCCCGGATGGACGCGGTGAGCGGGAAGTTCTTCGTCATTGGCAGCGGACGCGGACGGCCGATCGGTGAGGCGGTGAAATTGATCGCCGAGCGAACAGCCCGAAAAATCGGCAGGCCAGCCACAGTCACGCATCTGCCGCCACCAGAAGGGTTACTGGCCATCGAGCAGCGAAATTTCGTTGCAGACACGACCCGTTTTCGTGAGGCGACTGGCTGGAAGCCGGAGGTATCGCTGGAGGAGGGCATCGACCGCACGATCGACCACTACTGGGATCGAGAGCAAGCAGGGCAACTGTAGTGTCGCCAAAGATTCTGGTGCTCGGCGGGCTCGGCTTCTTGGGCAGCAACCTCATCAGGCATTGCGTTGGCCAGGGCCACACGGACCTGCTGACGATCGATAGCGCTGAGCCGGACCTCGGCGGACGGCTTCGACCGCTGGCCGAAGTCTGGGACTCGGTGCAATTTCTCCGTGGGGATATTCGTGATCCTGACCTGCTCCGTCAGATCGTGGAAGGCCGAGACGTCATATTCAATTGCGCCGCCCAGACCTCACATACACTCTCGTTCGCCGACCCTTTTTTTGATGCCGACGTCAACGGCGGGGCGTGCTTGCGGCTCCTCGAAGCGGTCAAGACACACAACACGACTGCCGTGGTCGTCTATCCGTCCAGCAGCACGGTCATCGGGCGAGCAACCGGTGAAATGATCGACGAGACCCACAGCGAGAGGCCGCTGGACCTCTACTCGGCCCACAAGAGCATCGCGGAAAAGTACCACTACATCTACGGCAAGGTGCACGATCTGAAGACCGTGATTCTTCGGTTTCCCAACCTGTACGGTCCGTGCGGCAGGACGACGCCGGACTATGGTTTCGTGAATTACTTCATCAGTCTCGCCAGCGAAGGAAAACAGATCACCGTCTACGGCGCTGGAGACCAGAGGCGGAATCTGCTGTTCGTCGATGACGCGGTGAGCGTGATGTACCGAAGCGCGTTCGACGAGCGTCTCTACGGCGACATCTTCTTCGTGGCCCACGACGAGCATCTGAGCGTTATCGAAATTGCCGAGCGCATCGTTGCCGAGTTCGGCAGGAGCACGGTCGTGAGCGTCGAGTGGCCCGAGACCCGTCGTCGGATCGAAGTCGACAGTGTCGCGTTGTCGTCCGAGAAGTTCCGGGCGGTCACCGGATGGAGCCCGACATTCGGGATCGACCAAGGCCTCAGACGTACGCGGCAGATCATGGAGAGAGGGCAGTCGGCCGAATGACGAAGCTTCTCGTGACGGGCGCGCTGGGACATATCGGCTCGCGGTTTGTTCGGCAACTCGAGCCCGCGGTCTTCGAGGCAGTGTCCCTGCTGGACAATCTATCGACGCAGCGCTACGGGTCGTTGTTCGATCTGCCGACTGGAACCGGATTCCGCTTCTTCGAAGAGGATGTTTGCACGGCGAACCTCGATGACTACCTGGACGGTGTGGATGTTGTCGTGCACCTGGCCGCCATCACGGACGCAGAATCCAGCGTCTCGATTCCCGAAGCGACCGAGCGCACGAACTTCGGTGGAACAGAGCGTGTGGCTCGAGCGTGCGCCCGCTCTGGGTCGAGATTGATCTTCTTGTCGACGACCAGCGTGTATGGGCCGCAGGGAGGCATGGTCGACGAGGGGAGCGGACCGGACGTGTTGCGCCCACAGAGTCCATATGCCGAGAGCAAGCTGCGAGCCGAGCGGCTGCTGCAGGAGATCGGCGAGACGCAGGGGCTCCGCTTCGTGATTTGCCGGTTCGGTACGATTTTCGGGACCTCTCCTGGCATGAGGTTCCACACGGCCATCAACAAGTTCGTCTGGCAGGCGTGCACCGGGAAACCCTTGACGATTTGGAGAACGGCCGTCGATCAGATGCGACCGTATCTGGACCTGGGTGACGCGGTGGCAGCGTTGAACTTCATCCTTCGCGAACAGTTGTTCGATGGCCAGGTGTACAACGTGCTGACATTGAATGCGACGATTGGACAGATCGTGGGCACCATCTCATCGTATTTGCCCGACGTTGCGGTCGAGTACGTCGATTCGCCCATCATGAACCAGTTGTCCTACGAGGTGTCGAACCGCCGGTTCATGGAGCTGGGTTTCGAATTCAAAGGTGACCTCGACTGCGGGATACGAGAGACGGTGCAGCTGCTCGCGGGGCTTGGGGCGATGGAAGAACTCTCGTCGTGACCGACACCATCAAGGTTGCCCACATCATCGAATCCCTGGGTCGGGGTGGCGCTGAACGTGTACTGGTGACGAACCTGGCTCACATCGACCGGCGTCGGTTCGAGAACCACGTGATCTATCTCTTCGACGGAGAGGATTTTCTTCCAGACCTCGAGGCGCTCGGGATCCAAAGCTACTCTCTGGGCATGCGCGACTTCTACGATTGGAGAGGATTCTGGAGGCTGCGGCGGACGCTCAAGACCATCGCTCCGGATATCGTGCATACGGTGCTCCAGAAAGCCGATATCTACGGGCGAGTCGCGGCCGCGAGTGCGGGGCTCCGGCCGATTCTGTCCACGTTGCACGAGTGCCCATACAATCCTGAAGTGTTCATCGACAACCCCGCACTCAACCGCTTCAAGTATGGCGTGTTCAAACGGCTCGACCGCTCGTCGGCACGTTGGTGCAGCGACGGCTTCCTCGTAGCCTCCAAGAACACTCAGAATACCCTTCGCCAGTACTTTGGAGTGAACGACAGTCGTGTGCGGCTCCTGTACAATTCAATCGATCTGGATCGCTTTGACGGTGGAGGCGAAGCCGAAGTCGACCGCATCAAGCGAGAGCTCGGAATCACGAAGGACGACGTCGTGCTCTTGAATATCGCTCGATTGGCGCCGCAGAAGGGGCAGAGGTATCTGATTCAAGCGATGGTTGATGTCTGTCGAGCGCTGCCCAACGCCAAGCTGATCATTCGGGGAGAGGGACCGCTACGGTCCGACTTGAACGCGTTGGTTCACTCACTGGGCCTCGAGGGTAAGGTCCTCGTACCGAACCAGTACGGCTCGCCCGAAGAAGTAATCGCCCTGCTTCGTCTCTGCGATCTCTTCGTGTTTCCGTCTCTGTACGAAGGCTTCGGTGTGGTGCTGGCGGAGGCGATGGCCCTTGGAAAGCCTTGCATCGCCTCGAACACCGGACCGATTCCGGAGGTCGTACAAGACGGAGGCAGCGGGGTGCTCGTTGAGCCGATGGATCCCGGGGCGCTCGCCAGAGCGATCCTGGGGCTGGTTGCCGATCCAGCCGCGATGCGGGCGATGGGTCGAGCAGGGCGGAAGATCGTGGAGCAAACGTTTGATATTCTCCAGACCGTCAAGCAACTCGAAGCGATATACGAAGAGTTCGCGGTACGCGCGGCCGAGCACTGATCTCTCCTTGGCGCCTATTCCCATGTGGTATCGCCAACGCTCATGAACGCGACGCTCTCGAAGTTGTTGCGCGTCACGCTTCCAGCTTTGGGGCTCAGCCGTCTGGCCGCCGAAGGCCTGGCAAGGTTGACCTGGGACGGAAGACAGGGGACGCTGGGTCTGGTCCTTGCGCATCCGACGAGGGTCGAAGTGCTGGCTCCCAACTACGACGGATTCTTTGCCGGGCAGCCGCTCAGCATCAACAACCTGGGTTTCCGAGACGATGAGGATTATCAACTCGCGAAGCACGACAAGACCTTCCGAATACTTGTGTTGGGAGACTCGGTCACGTTTGGCCACGGGGTACGGTTCGAAGACACTTGGCCGTACCTGTTGCGGCAACGGCTGTAAGGGTGGAACAGCGACGTGGACTGGCAGGTCTGGAATCTGGGTGTGCCCGGCCACGACATGATCCTGAGCTTGAGAACCTTGGAAGAACTCGGCCCGAAGTACGATCCGGACCTTGTGATTGTGGGATTTTACGAGAACGATCTCGGTGCATGGATGTTTGACGTGCCATCGAGACCGGCTTGGATATTGCGCATGCAGGCTTTTCTCAAGTAGCACTCGTATCTCTATGAGCGACTGCGATACGGATATCGCGCCCTCAGGTATGTCCTGCTCGATGACGGCCTTCCCTGGCACACCATGCAGCAAGAGTGGCAATATCTCGCGGAACCGATCGCGGAGACCCAGGCGTTTGACTACTCGAGCGTCGAGCTCAGACACCGGCGAGACACTGCGCCCGTCCCTCCAGAGACTGACAGAACCTTCGAATACGATTCCGCATCGCTCGAGACCATGACCCGAGCCGTTCGGACCTTCCAGGAATACCACGCCGAGAACAGGTATCGCGTCGTGTTCTTCGTCAACATTGCGCCGGACGTCGACATCGCCAGCGGTGCGGATCGCTTCGTGGATGGCCGTCACAACGAGATGAACGACTATTTCATGCAGCTGTGCGGGCAGGACACTCCAGTTGTCAGCAGCTACGACGCCTTCTGGGCGTATACGCCCTCTGAGGTTCCTGGAGCTGGCTTCCATTCGTTGGCCGCCGCAAACAATGTCAAGACAGACGTGCTGTTCGAGTACTTAACGCAGTTCGTGATCGACGATCTGCGAGGACCGGCCCCGGCGGAGGCACCCGGCCCGGGCGGAGCTCTCTAGTGGGACGATACGTCATCGTTGGTGGAGCCGGGTTCATTGGGTGCAATCTGGTCAGCCGGCTGCTCCGGGACGGCAAGGACGTCCTGGTTGTCGACGACCTCTCGCGAGCGGGCGCCGATGAGAATCTTCGCTGGCTCCGTCAACAGGGTCGCGTCGAGTTCGTGCGCTGCGATATTCGAGACACAAACGCCGTCGAGGCGATCTTCAAGGGCACCGGTGATATCGAAGTGGTGTTTCACCTGGCGGCCCAAGTGGCCGTGACGCGTTCGATCGTCGATCCGAGGCATGATTTTGAAGTCAACGTTCTGGGCACGATAAACGTGCTCGAGGCCATTCGACACAGCGATTCGGACCCTTTGCTCGTCTATTCATCGACGAATAAAGTGTACGGTGAGATGGACGGATACGACGTGGTCGAGTCGGCCACGCGATACGAGTTGCCGGCGCTGCCGCGGGGCGTGTCGGAGGCGATTCCCCTCGACCTGCACTCGCCGTATGGTTGTTCGAAAGGTGCCGCGGACCAGTACGTCCGGGACTACGCACGCATCTTTGGCCTCCGGTCGGTCGTCTTGCGGCAGTCGTGTATCTACGGTCAGAGACAGTTCGGTGTGGAAGATCAAGCATGGGTCGCGTGGTTCATCATCGCCAGCGTTCTCGAGAAGCCCCTCACGCTCTTCGGGACCGGTAAGCAGGTGAGGGATCTCTTGTTTATCGATGATCTCATTGAGCTGTATCTACGGTGCGTGGAATGTGGTTCCGAGGTGAGTGGAGAGATCTACAATGTCGGTGGAGGACCGAACAACGCCGTGTCGCTGCTGGAATCGATAGAATGCTTGGAAGCGATTTCGGGTAGGCGTACTCATTACTCGTTCGCTGACTGGCGGCTTGGCGATCAGCGTATCTATGTCAGCGATGTAGCCAAAGCTGAGCGAGATCTGGGATGGCGGCCACAGGTCACGGTTGCCGAGGGTATCAAGCGGATCTACGAGTGGGTCGTAGAGAATCGGTCTCTGATTACGTCGGTAATGGACGGTCATGACTCTTGACATGCTGAGACGCCGAAAGAAACTTCTGGCGAGTGCCGCCGCGGTCGTTGCTATCGTGGCGCTGGTGTCGAGCCCGGTCTTGCTCAGCGCGTCGGTTCGGTCCTACCTGTACCGGGAGATGAGTTTTCAGCTTCTGGCTGACCGGATCGTGGGGGACGATAACGCGTCGCCTGAAGAGATCACGATTCGCATTGCGGAGTATGTCGAAGAGGGCTTGTATCCGGGAGGTGGCCCGGTCCTGGACACCAATGCGTGGAACGACCTCGTCAGAGGAATCGCCTGGTGCGACCAGCACGTCTGGCTTATGAGCACGCTCCTGGCGAAGAAGAACATCCCCGGACGAATGGTCTATCTCCTGGACGAAGGGCGGCACGTGATCGGTGAAGTCTTGGTGGAGGACGAATGGCGGGCGATCGATCCGCTCTACGGATTCGTGTTTCGCAGGGCAGAGGACCACGCGCTGCCGACCGTAGCGAATCTGTCGGAAGATCCTGCAATCGTGTTCGACAACGAACGGATGCAGGCCTTGCCGGTTGAGGCGAGGCGCAAGGTCGCGGAGTTCTTCTCTCTGATGTTTCCGGTTGCCACGGAGCCCTCGCGCTGGAGCTCGTTGCTGGAAATACGGAATGCGAGCTTGCCGCGTCGGATCGTCGACAGAACCATTCGCTTGATGCTCTCGACGTTCGGCGAGTGGCCCGCATATCGGTTCCAGGATCTGTACCTGGGCCTGCTGCCCGACCGGCTGGTCGCGCTCGACAGCAGTCAGCCGGACTCGAACATGCCGGTCTTTCACGACAAGTCGGAGGACCCGGCACTGTTTCTCTACTACAAGGCCCGAAACTACCATTTGTACGAGCGGGGCGTCCGCGCCGAGCAACTGTATGAAGAACTACTCACCCGGTATCCGGACTCGCCATACGGAGAAAAGGGTGAGTTCTTTCTGGGGAGCCTCAGTCTGCAGGTGCACCATGATCCTGCAGCCGCCGTGGATCGGTTGTCTCGCTTCCTGGAGCGTAATCCGGACACGGGCTGGAGTGCGCCGACCCACTACTTGATGGGCAGGGCCTACGAGGAACTGGGCAACGTGGCGATGGCCGAACGGCACTATCGGCTGGCCAGTTCGGATCCTTTCGTCGGAGCGGCTTCACGATTGTCTCAGCTTGCGCTCCAGCCCGGATCCTGATCGAGGTGGCGGCCGGCTTGTTGATCAGGTGGCGAATCGCCTTGCACTGGAGTGGCGTGTGGAACGACGGAAACTGATATTCGCTGTTGCGGCGATGGCTCTCTCTGCGGTGTTCGCAGGCACGCTGGTTCTAGCTGTCGACGTGTACTTTCACAGGAAGTACGAGAACGTTGCCGGATTGAATATCTGGGGCTATCGTGGCCGCACCGTCGGGGAAAAACAGCCCGGGGAACAGCGCGTCGTCGTTCTGGGAGGCAGTACCGCGTTCGGGTACGGCGTGACTCCAGACGAATCGATGACGGCGTCTCTGGAACGTCAGCTGAATAACCGTCGCGGCGACGGCGGTGAGGTCAGCGTCGTGAACCTCGCCTACAATAATGAAGGGGCCTACTCTTTCATCTTCACCCTGCAGGACTACGAGTATCTCGACTACGACATTGTGCTCCTCTATACTGGCTACAACGACCTCGGACGAGAGAACACCCAGGTGTACCGTCATGAGTCGCCGGTGTTCAGGTTGACGGGCTACAGCTTGATCTTCCCACTCATCTTCCGAGAGAAGGCGTTGACGCTTCGCTACGGCGATGTCGAGGCGGGGTATCGTGCTGGTTCCCCCGGCGAACAGACCACGTTTAAGCCGAACCTCGCTGCGCAGGCGACCAGTTCCGCCCTGGATGCCGCCACCCAGATCAGTAGCGCCCTCGAGCGTCAGCTCGGCCGACTGACGGACGAGCCCGCTCCGCTGATCCCCACGCCGAGTGCGGAAGGGTGCGGGGAATGGTGGCGCCACTATTGCCAAGGACTGGACGATGCGGTGAGTTACGTCCTAGCTTCCGAGCGGCACGTCTTCGTCGTGACCCAACCCTATATCTCCGACGAGCACGTCGAGCAGCAGCGGCTTGTGGCCGGAATGCTCGCGGAGCGGTTCGGAGATGAGCCGCTCTTCCATTTCGTCGGTCTCGGGTCAGTGATCGATCTGGAGGATCGCACGCTCGCGCCGGACGGGATGCACCTCTCCGCACTGGGCAATGAGCAGATCGCCCAGGAGCTGGTGCCCCACCTACTTTCCGCTCTTCAGTAACGCCGCACTCCGAGAGTTTCGACTGGCAGGCAAACTTGGAGATGCCCAGCTGACCGTCACGGCCGTCTTCCTGGCCGGCCTCCTTGCGAGCTGGCTCCTGTGCCGTGCGGCGAGGGGTGGCGTCGTCCTGTCGACAGCGATCTTGACGGCCTATGGCCTCCGCACCGCTCTCGCCATTCTCCTCTTCAGCGTGTCAGCCTATCAGCTACCCGTTTTCCAAGATCTTCAACTCGGCCAAGGTTTCTGGGCGTTCGCCCCGGATTCGCGCACGTACCACCTCCACGCGGTGGAGATTGTTGATGCACTTCAGGCAGGAACAGAGATTCCTCAGCTCTACGACACGTCCGGGGCGCCCGTTCCGGGTCCGAGAGACTTCTTCCTGTTCACGGCCTTTCTGTATCGAGTGCTCGGAGCGCACCCCCTCTACGTGCCTCTGCTCAATGCGGCGTTCTGGTCGGCCGTCGCGATTCTCGCATACAGCCTTGCCAGACGGCTAAACGGCCACGAGGGTGGCCTGATCGCTGCGCTGCTGGTCAGCTTCTGGCCGTCCACGTACATCTGGTCTTCGCAGCTCTTGAGGGACAGTCTGGTCATCCTTCTACTGTTGTCAGCCTTTGCGCTCTTCGCGAGATTCTGGAATGAACGACGGAGGCGCGCGGTCGCGGCCCTCGTCGCTCTCGTGTTGGTGGCGTTCGTTTTGGCTCGGCTGCGTTTCTATGTGGAACTGATCTTCACCATCGCGATCGGCGGCGCAGTGCTGGCGGCTGCCTGTCGGCGGCAAGGTGCACAGGTCGCGAGAGGCTGCATCGTGACGGCACTGCTTGTGGGTGTGTTCGTCTTGGCTCGAAGTGTGGACCCGATTTCGTTCTTCTCACCCCCGCGGTCCAACATTGGCGATTCGATCGACGCAGGACGCCCTCTGGAGGCGGGAACTGATTTTCTGGCGGATATTCTGACCCTGGATCAGCTTACGCGGCGGGATGACATCCAACGACTGGGCCTCGACAGCTTCAGGAATATCGTCGCGTTCGTTCCCCGGGGTGTCGCGCGCGCGATGTTCGCGCCGTTGCCCTGGGACTGGCTCTCCCCGCCGGGCGACACCGGTCTGTTCAGGAAGCTGGCGGGGATCGAAATCGTGCTGCTCATCGCGCTGACACCTTTTCTTGCCGTTGGCTTGGTTAACGCAGCGAGGTCCGTGAACTCGGAAGCCTGGCTGTTCGTGGCGTATGTCATCGTGGCGGCTACGGCGCTCGGCATTGCCGTGACCATTGATGGGACACTGTTCCGTCTCCGCCTCCAGTTCATCGTGCCGATGTTCATCCTTCTCGGAGCGTACGCTCCAACGGCGCTGATGGACGCTCTACGCAGGTTACTCCCGCACGCTCAGTCAGCTCACTCATGAACACGCCCGTCTCGCGTTCCAGTGGCTCATGAACAAAGGTGCACCCGGGACCCGTCCGACGCGCATCCTGGCGCTGACGACGAATCCAGCTGACGGCGCAAGCACGCGCTTCAGGGTGCTTCAGTGGCAGCCTTTTCTGGAGGGGGCGGGATTCAGTCTCCAGGTCGAGCCGTTCTACCCGCAGACGGCGTCGCGCGTTCTGTACCGCAAAGGAAAGTCGGCGGCCAAGCTCGCACACTTCGTCGTCGCGGCCATGCGGCGGCTCCGGGTTCTCGGGAGCTTGAATCGCTCCGCCGATCTGCTCTTGATTCACCGGGAGGCCTTTCCGCTAGGCTGGCGGGTCTGGTTCAGCCGGCTGCGGAGATTCGACGGGCCGGTTGTCTACGACTACGACGATGCGATGTTCCTGCCCCAGCGGCTGGAGCGCAAGATTCTGGCGCGCGTGGAGCGAGTGGACACGCCTGCCAGGGTCATGGGACGGAGCGATTTGGTGCTGGCGGGTAATTCGTTCCTTGCCGACTACGCCCGAGCACATGCCTCGCGCGTCCTCACCCTTCCGACGTGCATTGACACCTCGAAATTTCGGCCGCGCGCCCAGAACGGATCCGGTACATCACCTGTCATCGGCTGGATCGGCAGCCATACGACGTCAAAATACTTGAGGCGTTGTCTGCCGATGCTTCAGCAGGTCGCTGCGGAGCACCGCTTCGAGATGTACGTCGTGGGCAGCTCTGAACCCCTTTCGTCCGGACGGGTGGAGATGACACAGGTGGACTGGAGTCTCGAACGAGAGGTGGAAGATTTCCAGCGGTGCGATATTGGCATCTACCCGCTGTCGGACGACGAATGGAGTCTCGGCAAGTGTGGTTTCAAGGCCATTCAGTTCATGGCATGTGGCGTCCCGGTTGTGGCCGAGGCCGTCGGCGTCAATCGTGACATCGTGGACGATGGCGTGAACGGGTTTCTGGTGTCGACTGAGGATGAGTGGAAACGGAAGCTCGGCCTTCTTGTGGCCGATCCGGCGCTGCGAACACGGCTCGGCGCGGCGGGTCGCCAGACCGTCGAGCAGCGCTTCTCGGTCACGGCGAATGCGCCTCGGCTGATCGCCGCGCTCGAGGCAGTGAGAGACCGCGTGCGCGCGAGTTAGCGGTTTTCGATCTTATGTGTGGCATTTGTGGTGAGATTCGGTTCGCGCGTGAAGGACGCGTGAACTCCGATCTGATCAAGGCGATGCGCGAACAACTCGTCCATCGAGGTCCCGATGATTCCGGGCTCTTTGTGTCCGCGGACGGTCAGGTTGGTTTGGGTTTCCGCCGCCTGCGGATCGTCGACCTGAGCGCAAGCGCCAACCAACCGCTCACCAACGAAGATGGCTCGATCCAGCTCGTGTTCAACGGCGAGGTCTACAATTTCCAGGCTCTGCGCCGACAACTCCTCGCTCATGGGCATCAATTCCGGTCACACTCGGACGCCGAGGTCATCGTCCACCTGTACGAGGAGCAGGGCACCGATTGTCTCCGCGACTTGGAAGGGATGTTCGCGTTCGCGATTTGGGATCAACGCACCGAACGGTTGATCCTGGCTCGCGATCGGGCCGGCAAGAAGCCGCTCTTCTACTATCGGTCAGCGGATCGGCTGGTCTTTGCGTCAGAGATCAAGTCGTTCTTCGCGCACCCGGAGATTCCCACGGAGATCGACCCTGGGGCGATTCCGTATTACTTCCTCTATGGCTACGTTCCCTGCCCCGACACGTTCTATCGCGGCGTCAAGCAGTTGGAGCCCGCGACGGTGCTCGCCTTCGAACGCGACGGGACGGTGCACTCGGAGGCGTACTGGCAGCTACAGTATCCGGCACGAAATCGCGTGGCGCCGTCACCGACGATCGGGAGCCAGGAAGCGAGTGGGCGGATCCGCTCGCTCCTCACGGAGGCCGTCGAGCGTCGCCTGGTCAGTGACGTGCCCATCGGAGCGTTTCTGAGCGGAGGAGTCGATTCGACCATCGTCGTGGGGTTGATGAGCCGCCTGATGAGCGAACCGGTGAAAACCTTCAGTATCGGCTTCGAGGGCGATCCCGCGTACGACGAGACGAGGTATGCGCGGCTGGTTGCCGAACGGTTTGGCACCGACCACACGGAGTTCATCGTCAAGCCGTCGGCCGTCGATCTGGTCGAGAAGCTGATCTGGCATCATGATGGGCCGTTCGGCGACGCGTCGGCCGTGCCGACTTACATCGTCTCGCAACTGACCCGGCAGCATGTGACCGTCGTGCTGAACGGCGACGGTGGCGATGAAGTGTTCGCGGGCTACAAGCGATTCTATGCCAGTGTGGTGTCGGAGAAGATTCCGCCGACGGTTGGCCGGGGCCTCGATGCGGTGCTGTCACGCATCCCGCCCCCTGCCAGCGATAGGCATTGGGTGGCCCTCGCCCAACGGTTCGCCTCAGCCATGAACCTGCCCTTCTACGAGCGGATCACCCGCTGGATCAGCCTGTTCTATGAAGATCTGGAACACCTGATCGCTCCCGAACTCTTTCATGCTGGCTTCGACCGCTTGCGCTACCTGGACGCTGAACGCGAACAAATGGAGGGCCTCTCCACGCTGGGCAAAGTGTTGCACGCGAATTTCAAGTTCTATTTGCTCAACGACCTACTGGTCAAGATGGATCGCTGCGCGATGGCGAACTCCCTTGAAGCGAGGTCCCCGTTCTTGGACACGGCGCTCGTAGACTATGTGGCGACGTTGCCGGACGCCATGAAATTGAGGGCAGGGAAGACGAAAGTGATCCTGCGGGAGGCGTTCGCGGATCTGCTTCCTTCCGAGGTCTCTCGCCGAGGGAAGATGGGCTTCGGCGTTCCCCTGGGCACCTGGTTTCGGCATGAGCTGCGCGATTATTTGGCGGATCTCTTGTTGTCGAGCAACGCGCGCTATAGAACGTATCTGTCTGCGCCATACGTCCACGCCCTCGTGAAACGCCATCAGGCGGGCACGACCAACGCTGGTCTCCAGCTGTGGAGTCTGCTGTGCTTCGAGCTCTGGCTGCAGGCGTTGCCCGGCTGGACGCGTCCCAACGTGGCTCCGGTCGTCGGGTCGCGGTGAGTCCCGCCTCGGAAGTGTAGGTTCGTTTCGATTGGAGCCGTTGCTGGCATGGTGCCGTATCCGACCATCGCTGCTCATTTTTTGACCGCATCCGCGACGTCGCTGGTGCTGGTCTGGCTCTGTCGCACGGTTGCGCTCAGACTAGGCTGCGTCGCCCAGCCGGGCGAGGACCGTTGGCATAGCCAGCCAACGGCGCTGTTCGGCGGCGTCGCGATCGGGGTGACCGTCTTCGGGTGCCTCGCGCTCGTGGGCGACGCCTGGCAACCTGCGGCCCTGCTCGTCTGTGCGGCTTCGATTTTCATCGTGGGCTTGGTCGACGATGTTCAACCGCTCAAGCCGTTTACCAAGCTCATCATTGAGATCGCGCTCGCATCCGTTCTTCTGTTCTTCGACTATCGACTCGACTGGACGGGTTCGCTGACCGTCGACAGTCTGTTGACGGTCGCTTGGATCGTTGGCATCACGAATGCGTTCAATCTGCTCGACAATATGGACGGGTTGTGTGCGGGCGTCGCATTGATCGCCGGTGTGACGTTGTTGACGGCGCTCCGGAGTGACCCTGAAGCGAGCTCGGAGGCGGTCTATCTCACACTCCTGCTCGGGGCCATCGCCGGGTTCCTGGTGTACAATTTTCATCCCGCATCCATCTTCATGGGCGATAGCGGCAGCCTGTTCATCGGCCTCAGTCTTGCTGCGCTGACGTTGTCAACCGAAGGTGGGGCGGGGGACGGGTCGAACGTGCTGACGATCGTGCTGGCTCCAGCACTTGTGCTCCTGGTCCCGATCTTCGACACGACGCTGGTCACGCTGTCACGGCTCCGCTCCGGGCGCAGTGCGGCCGAGGGTGGGCGAGATCACTCGTCCCATCGACTCGTCGCGATTGGCTTGTCCGAGCGGGTTGCGGTCGCGGTCCTCTGGACACTCGCGGCGCTGGCCGGTCTGATCGGATTGGCGGTTCGGGCTGTCAGCCCAGACTGGGCCGGGCTCCTCGCGGCGATATTCGTCCTGGCGATGGTGATTTTCGCGGTCTACCTCGCTCAGGTTCGGGTCTATGAGGATGTGGATGAGACGACCATCAGGAGCGGAGCGATCACCCCCTTCGTCGTGAACTTCGTGTACAAGCGCCGGATCGCCGAGGTGCTGCTCGACGTCTGCCTCGTCTCCATCGCGTACTACGCGGCGTATCGGCTCCGCTTCGAAGGTCTGGAGTATTTAGAGTATTTCCCGAGCTTCTTGGAATCGTTGCCTGTGGTGCTGGGCGTGCAGATGGTTACGCTCTATCTCGTCGGTGGATACAGAGGCGTCTGGCGCTATTTCGGCCTGATGGACGGCGTTGTCTTTGCCAAGAGCGTGATGTTCGGGACGCTGAGCAGCGTGTTCATCATCGTCTTCGTCTACCGGTTCGAGAGCTACTCACGGGGCGTGTTCGTGGTTTACGCGGCACTGTTGATGCTCTCGCTGATCGGATCGCGAGCCTCGTTCAGGCTCATCAGCGAGTTCGTGCAACGCCGCCGACACACGGGAGAACGGCTGGTCATCTATGGCGCGGGCGATGGAGGGGCGGTCGCTGTCCGGGAGCTGCTCAGCCGGCCCGGCCTCTCTTACAAGATGGTCGGGTTCATCGATGATGACTCGGCGAAGCAGCAAGCGCGGATCCAGGGGTACCCGGTGGTGGGAGACTACGAAGCGTTGGCCGCGCTGGTGTCAGCCGCTGCGGTCGATCGGATAGTGATCAGCACAAGAGCGATCGACTCGGCGCGGTTGCAGAAGCTGGAGGCCTTGTGCGGCGAGCACGGCGTCGGGCTATCACGGTTTCATTTTGATTTCGAAGATGTCGTCACCGTGTCGTAGCGGGGCGGACTTCAGCCAAACAGGTCGAATCTGATGAGTGTATCGAGGCTCCGCGGGCGCGACATCATCTGCATCTCATCGATCGATTGGGATTTCAACTGGCAGGGCCATCAGGAAATCATGGCAACCCTGGCGCTGCAGGGAAATCGCGTCCTCTTCGTCGAGAACACGGGTGTCCGCGCGCCCAAGCTGCGCGATCTTCCTCGTCTGAGGCAGCGCTTCTTGAACTGGTGGCGCAGTACGAAAGGGTTCCGTCAGGAACGCGAGAACCTGTTTGTGTATTCGTCCTTGCTGCTGCCGTTTCCCTACTCGTGGGTCGCCCGCTGGTTGAACCGGACGCTGCTCGTTCGCTCGCTCCGCCGTTGGATGTGGGCGACCGGGTTCCGGCGCCCGATTATCTGGACGTTCCTTCCCACTCCGCTCGTGGTCGATCTCATTGACCGGCTCGATCCCGAGCTGGTCGTCTACTACTGCATCGCCGATTTCGAGCAACTCAGCGTTCGTCCACAGAGGATCGTCAAGAGTGAGCGTAGACTCCTCGGGCGAAGCGATCTCGTGTTCGTGCAGGGTGAGACGCTCCGCCAGCGCTGCGGCCAGCATCCCAACGTCCACATCTTTCCGTTCGGTGTGAGCATGACGACGTTCCGGCGAGACACCGACGTCGCGCCTGAGTTGAAGTCGTTGAAGAGACCGGTGATCGGGTACATCGGCGGGATCCACCGCCACGTGGACTTCGATCTCGCCAGGCGCGTCGCTCAGGAGTTGGACGCCACCGTCGTCTTTGTCGGCCCGGTACAGGCCGAGGCCGACACGTTGAGGCAACTGCATAACGTCGTCTTCATAGGGTCCCAGCCTCACACGAGGATGCCCGAGTTCATCCGTGGATTCGACGTGGGGATGATTCCGTACCGGCGAACGGCGTACACCGAATCGGTCTACCCCACCAAGCTCAATGAGTACCTGGCGATGGGCATTCCGGTCGTGGCCACGGATCTGCCAGAGGTCAGCCGTTTCGCCGCCGAACACCCGGGCGTTGTCACTGTCGCCGGCGATGCCGACACATTTATCGAAGGCACACGGCGGGCCTTCGAGGAGCCATCGGCCGAGAATGTGGACAAACGCGTAGCGGTTGCCCGGCAGAACAGCTGGGAAGCCCGCATAGCCCAGATGTCAACGTTGGTCGGGGAGGCGCTGGCAAGCCGTGCGGCGGCTGGTACGCACTGGGAGAACACGCTCCGACGCCTCTACCGGTCAGCCCGTTGCCACGTCGCCTGGGCCGTTCTGAGTGTGGCGATCGGCTATCTTGCTGTCTTCCACACGACCTTGCCGTGGACGGTCGCCGAGCCGCTGCGAATCGTCGAAGAGGCGAGAGCGGCCGACGCGATCGTGGTCTTCGCCGGCGGCGTCGGTGAATCCGGTCAGGCCGGAGGCGGCTACCAGGAGCGCGTCGCAATTGCGGCCGCTCTCTATCGGGAAGGACACGCCCCGAACGTGGTCTTTTCGTCTGGGTTCGCGTTCTTCCTGAAGGAAGCCGAGGTCATGAGGACTCTGGCGGTTTCTCTCGGCGTTTCTCCGAGTGCGATCACTCTGGAGCAAGAGGCCGCCAGTACGAACGAGAACGTCACCTACGTCCGCGAAATCTTGGATCGGCGCGGATGGCAGCGAATCCTTCTGGTCAGCTCTCCCTACCATATGCGACGCGCAACGCTGACCTGGCGGAAGCTCGCGCCCGAGGTGGAAGTGGTTTCGGTGCCGGTACCCCAGAGCCGGTTCTACCGACACTCCAGCGGGGGTGGCGCCAGCCTGGAACAGATCCGAGGAATCCTTCACGAGTACGCCGCGATCGCCTTTTACTGGTGGAAAGGTTGGATCTAGTCTCCCTCGAACGTCTGAATCTCGCCTAGCTTCACCCCGAGTTCCCGTGTGTCGGCGCTGCCTGGCAGTTCATCGGAGGGGTGCCATGCTGGACCGATGCCGAGGTCGACCCGCCCATGGCGCGGGGACTCTCGCACGGGCACGTCAAGCCTCACCTCGTGCCACAGATCGTTCTCCAATCGAACCTGTTCCACGAGTTGGCCATCGAGCGAAATATCGACAGTGAACGACCATCCAGGCTGCGGCAGGAGCGCCCGGAGGGGGATCCGGATGCGCCGAACCGCTGGACGAACGAAGAATCTCGCACGCCGGGATGTCCACCGGACGCGACGTTCGTTGCCTTCCAGTTCCCAGTTGTGAAGGCCGTACGACACGCGTGACAGATCGATCGCCGCTCGTTCCCGGCTCGCGCGGAGCGGTACCGAGCCGATGACGATGATCAGCGTGGCGATGACGAGTAGCGAGTGCGAGGGCCAGAGGGAGCGATCAGGCTCGAGTGTGGGGTGTAGCGGGTGCGGGGGACGGGCCGCCACGGCGCCGAGCCCCACGACGATCCAGAACGTAGATGCCACTTCTGCGTACACGAGAGAATGATTGGCCAGCAGCGTGACGAGGCAGGCGAGTAGTCCGACACCGATCGCTCGGCCGAGGAGCGCCGGCGATCGAGCCGGAGTGTCAGGAGCCCGCCAGAGCGGTTTCAAGGAAGCCACGAGGAGCCACCCGAAGAAGAACAAGCCGATCAGGCCAAGTTCCGCCACGACCAGGAGAAACTGGTTGTGCGGGTTCTCACGTGGGGTGCCAGAGCTTCTGCTGATGAGGGTGAGCAACTCCTCCGAACCGAAAAACTCGGACGAAAAGAGAAAATGTCCTACGCCGATGCCCAACATCGGACGGGTCGCCAGCATCTTCAGGGTGGTTTCCAGGAACAGCCAGCGGAAGCGAAGCGATTCGGGTATCGCGGAGCCCGTGGACTCGAGGATCCGATATCCGAAGATCGCACAGACGCCGACGAACGCGAGCACGAGCGCGATCCCGATCGGCCGGCGGATGACCGTTAAGGGAAGTCGCGCACGTGCCAGCCAGACGCCGCCGGTCAAGAGCATCAGAAATACCAGGAGCAGAACCGTCCGGGAACCTGACAGCCAGAGCCCGATGCCGATGACGAGCACTGCTCCTACCCACGTGAATCGCCGGATGCCCGGTCTAGCCGACGCCGCGAGCCACACCGCAATCGGCAGTACGAGTACGAAATACGAGCCAGCCGTGTTGACCTTGGTGACGAAGGTCGCCCAACGCTGATCCAAGAGTTGCGGCAGTGTCTCCGGCATGTCGCCGCTGGCGACCGCTATCGTCGCGACCTGGACGATGCTCAGTAGCGCGGCACCGACTGCGCCGACCACGACCATGTGGGCCAACCGACGCACCAGCGCTGAATCGTTTCCAGTAAGTGTGACGACAGCCAGCAGCAACGCCAGACCTTCGAGCATGACCGCAGCGGAGACGATGAACGCATACCCGGAGAGGATCCCGGCCCAGGGTCTGGGGTCGGGGATCGGCGCGGTCAGGTATCCCGTAGTCAGGTACTTCACGAAAAACTGCGCAAACTCCCACGGATAATCCTTCCAGACCTGCAACACAGTTAGATGCACCACGCACGACGCGGCCACGGTCACCCCTAGCAGCAAGGCGGGCGTTCGGATCGCGGCCGGCACCGGAGGGGTGTGGTCGGTAGGGCGGAGCGTGCGGAGCAGCCAACCCGAAAGGAACGCCAACACGATCGCTTCGGTGACGCGCGCCGGAAACGCCTCCGTGAAGATCCTCGTGCCAAACATCCGGGCCAGCGGCGTCACCCCGGCGACAACCAGCAACGCCTCGGCCGGACGCACGAACGCCAGACAGCCGACGGCGCCGACGCCAAGTTTCAGGACGAGTGGCACGTGGTCAGCCCAGAAAAATGACTGGGCGACGGCGAAGACAAGCAGCGTCAGCACGATGTGACCCAGGCGGCCACACGCGCCCATCCCGCGCATGGCGAAGCTGGGTTGAGCGAGCGAAACGGCTGACGCCGGTCCTGGATCGTCCGGCTGGGCGGATCCACACTCGATCGCGTCCATCCGTCCTGCCTCTGACTCTCTACAGCCGCTCGCCGATCGCTGCGTAGTCGAGGTGGGTGAACAAGAGCTCGTTGAGTTTCGATGCGTTCTCGTTCACCGTCGAGATCACCGCGCCGATGTCAGCCGTTGGCTCACCACCCGTCGCGGCCAGCGGCTTTGGCACCGGCTGGAGCTTCGAGTCGTCGGGGAACGGGGCGCTGTAGCGAATGTCGACCTTCTGGAAGCCGCTCGAGATCATCAGATACTTCAGCGTATCGGGATGCAGCGGTCTGACGTGCGTCACGTCCCGGATGTAGCTCTCGAAGAACGCATACCAGCAGGCCGGATTGATCGTTTCCAGGATGATTTTCGATCCGGGACGCAGTTTGTGGTACGCCGCGTCGAGGGTCTGCATCAGGTAGCCTGGATCGAGGTGTTCGACGACCTGCGCCGCGACGATACCGCCGAGCGAGCCGTCGGGTAGCCCCTCGAGATAGCCTAGCGCGTCACCCTCATCGGCCGTCAGGCCGCGGCTCCGACAGACCTCGACCATCTCGTGGTTCAGGTCGAGGCCACGTCCGCCGATTCCGCGCTCGCGCAGGAGATCGAGGAACTCTCCGCGGCCACATCCGATGTCGAGTACATCCGACGCCCCCTCGAAGTCGGGAAGGTAGGCTTCGAGTCGGATCCGGATCTGCTCGGGCGACCCGCGGAACTGATCCTCGAAGCCGACGTACTTATAGGAATCGATCGTTGTGGAGGCATTCGTGTGGACCGCGACGTCGGCCGCCTTCCCACCGGGCGGCGCGTCCGGCCGCTGCTTGAGCCATCGTTCCAGTTCACGTTTGAGCGTGAGTGACGATTGCTGCAGCGTGCTGAGGGTCGTCCGCACTTCATGCACCTGGGCCTCGTAGCGCCGCTCGCGGGCCACCATCGACTCCCACCGTTTTTGCAGTTCGTCGCTCACGCCACCGATCCCGCCGGCGAGGCCAACCGTCCGCTGTTCCAGCCTCACGATCGCTTCGGCTCGGTCCTCGTTGGTCCGTTTCAAGAGCCCGCCGAGTTCGAGATCCTTCGAGTCAACGTACGGCGTGATCTGCTGTACGAACAGGATCAGGCGGCTTTCGAAGCCGGCGACTGCTCCGAGTTGCTCACGCAGGATGCTCAGCACCTCCCGCACGACCTGATTCCGTTCTCGGTCGAGGCTGAGATTCCGGTTGACGTGATCGATCAACGCACCGTTGAACTCGTGCTGTTGCTGAAGGGCGGGTGCGACCAGCTTCCAGACGAACCGCTTGACCCAGGCGCGGATGCCGCTACCGAAGTCCGGCTGGTGGTCGGGGAAAAGACGCCAGCGGGCGTTGATCGCGTCGACCTGGGTCTCGTCGGGCGGCGGCGGCGGGTCGGGCAGTGGAGGAAGCGGCTGGACAGCTCGGTCGAGCGCCGTCAGCGCATCGTTGTAGCGGCGGTCGATCTCCTCGCGGTCCCGTTTGAGCCGCGTCAGGTCTTCTGGGCTGACGGTTCGCGTGAACGTCGGTTCGTCGTTGGTGGGCATGCGAATCGTTGTCGCCAGGTCTCAACGAACCGAGCGGGTCGGCTACCGGCCGACCACACCTTCCAGCGGGCTACTAGCCGACGCGTATCGCTTCTTCGGAATTCGTCCCGCGAGATACGCCAGTCGACCCGACTGGACGGCCAGGCACATCGCCTCGGCCATGGCTGGCGGGTCGCTGGCTTCGGCAATGGCGGTGTTCATGAGGACGCCGTCCACCCCGAGCTCCATGGCGAACGCGGCATCCGAGGCAGTGCCCACGCCGGCGTCCACGATGACCGGCACCCCGGCCGCCTCCCGGATGATCTCGATGTTATTCGGGTTCTGGATGCCCAGGCCGGATCCGATGGGAGCCCCGAGTGGCATCACCGCGGCCGCACCTGCTTCCTCGAGCTTCCGGCAGGCGACGGGGTCGTCGTTCGTATAGGGCAGGACGACGAAGCCGTCCCTGACGAGTTCACGCGTGGCCGCGATCAGTGCTTCGTTGTCCGGAAACAGGGTGCGCTCGTCCCCGATGACCTCGAGCTTGACCCAGTTGGACAGCCCGGCTTCCCGTCCCAGCCGCGCCGTCCGAATGGCGTCCTCCGCGGTGTAGCAGCCCGCCGTGTTCGGGAGCAGGCTGTACTTCGACGTATCGATGTGATCCAGCAGCGAGTCCTTGCTGCGATCGCTGATGTTGACCCGGCGAACGGCGACGGTGATGAGTTCGGCGCCGGACGCTTCGTGGGCTCGGACCATGACGTCGTTCGAGGGGTACTTTCCCGTGCCGACGAGCAGACGAGAGCGGAACTCTCGGCCGGCGATAGCCAGAGGCGTGTCGGTCATCGCGTACCTCCGCCGACGAAATTCACGATCTCGATCTGATCCCCTGCGTTGACCTCGGTGGAATCGAAGGCCGGGCGCTTCAAGACGATGAGATTGTGCTCGACCGCCACGCGCCGAGGGTCGATGTCTAGGTGTTCGAGCAACTGGGTGACGTTCATGGGTGCGTCGAGTTCGAATGGTTCGCCATTGAGCGTGATGGTCAACCGTCTGAGCCTACTTTTTGCGACGGTGCAAAGTCAAGGCTAACCTATTGGTAGCAATGAAGTTACCGTCTACCGAGTGTGCGGGTCGAGCGGATTCTCCGGGTATCCGGCCTCGGCGGCGAGGGCCCTTGCGTGTTCGAGACCATCCGGACGGAGGTGCCGTGGGAGAGGTCGAACGGGTGGCTGGGTGTCGAGTGCCCGCTCGATCAGCGATCGGTATTCGGACACCATCCTATCGAGCGTGTGATGACGTAGCCAATACTCATGGGCTTGGTGACCCAATTGCGAGCGCAGTGCGGCATCCTGCGCCAGTCGCCTCATCGCCAGCCGGAGAGAATGGTCCTCGTCGAGGATGTCGAGGCTCACGCAGATCGGTTCGACAGGGTGGCCGTCCGGTGCGCCTTCACCGATCGCCGGCGCATGCTGGAGCTTCCACGATCTGGGATCGAGTGAGGGCACCTCGACCGTGTGGGCCAGGTCGGTGACGATCGTGGCTCTGCCGGCCGCCAAGCATCGTAGCCAGGAAGCCGACGTTTCCCGGGTGGACGGCCACCTCAGGCAGAGACAGATTTCCGCGGACTCGAGATAGTCGGCAAGGTCGGCCTCGTCGACAAATCCGGTGAGCGTTACCCGGTCCGAGACACCGAGCGATCGCGCATCGGCAACCGGATCATAGTACGAGGCCGATGCGCCGACCAGCAGCAAGTGTATCGGAGTCTCGCCTCCGCCGATCGCAGCCAGCGCCTGAAGGATCTGCTTAATGCGCTTCTCCGGCGTGATCCGTCCGAAAGCCGCGAAGACCACGGCATTCTCGGGAATCGCATGGCGGGCTCGAATTGTGCCGGAGCTGGCGCCCGGAGTTCCCGCGGCGACGCCCATTCCCAGGTCGGCAATCGTGGCCTCTGGAAATTCTGCTCGAAGGTCCGCCGCTAGCCCTGGGCTGTGGACGGCGACGCATCGTGACGCTTCGACCACGGTGCGGAGCATCGGCCAGAGATAATGCAGGGAACCCAACAGACCCGCGATGCCCAGGTCGGCAACTTCCTGCTTGACGTCTGGATGGTTGAACCGAAGCTCGGTGCGGTAGTGCGAACGGCGCTTCTGTTGCAGCAGCAGCCTCGCCCTCGCAAGGTGCAACTGGCCGTCGTGGAGGACGACCAGCCCGGGGAATCGGAAGAGGTAGGGCCACATGTAGTCATGACAGGTGGCGTTGCCCAGCTGGTAGACCGCGAGGTCGTAGGGGTGCTGCTGATGCTTCCAGACGAAATCATGCGCATTGAACCGCTCCGCGCGTGCAGGCACCGACGACGTTGGTGATTCGGTGAAGATGTCGATCGAGTAATGGGTCGCAAGCTCAGGGAGAAGCTCCGCGCTGTAGGCTGAGATGCCGGAAAGCTCGGGCGGGAGCGGGGTAAACCAAGCCAGGCGCATCTCGCTACTCGTCCCTCACCCCAGCCTCTCCCCCCAAGGGAGAGGGAGCCTTCACCGATCCGAGTCGGAATCGCCGGCAAAGAAGCACCACGCGCGTTCGCTCAGCCGGCGGTGCAGCGCCGGGTCGTTCGATTTTCCCATGAGTTGCCCCCCGGCTCGAAATGTCAGCCATCCCTCCCTCCGGAACATCCGGTCGAGGGGGCTGCCGACGAACACGCCAGTGATGAGGCCCCGAAATCTGTCGGCGATTCCTCGCAGCACGAGGGGTAGGTTGGCAGGCTTCCCGTACAGGTCGACCAGAACTGTCGCGGCTTGGCACTTCCGCACGACGGCAAAGCCCAGTCGATTCTCTCCATCGAAGACGCTGGCGAATTGGTGGGTGAAGTACGGGTGTCGCTCGTACCGCCACACGACGTGACTACGCTCCCAACGGGGCCCAACCGCGAGGCCGTCGAAGCGCGGGCCGTACAGCGTGGGGTCGTCCGGCGGGGCGCGGCGCTCGACCTCGACCCGAACCGCGCGGCCGGCGCGAGCACGACGGCGCGCCCAGAACCGCCAGAACAGCCAGGACCTCCACTCGCTCAACGTCTGGGCCCGAAAGCGGAACGTCGGCAGCGTCGTCTGGACGAAGACCCGACGATAGTCGCCGCACACGACGAAGCCAAGCTGCTCGTACAGCCGGCGGTTGTCGGCTGACTGGCCCGACGACAGCGCGCAGTCATAGTCGCGGAGCCGCGTTTCGTGGAGCGCCCGCCCCAGCCCCTGTCGCCGGTAGGGCGGTGCCACCACTGTGTTCGTCGAAAAGGCGCCGGTTCGGACGACACCGTCGATTTCGAGCCGGCACGGAATGAAGCCGGAGATGCCAGCGATCGAGTCGCCGTCCCGGCAGACCCGCACGTCGAACCCATCCGGATTGCCGACATACTGCCAGGCGAACCAACCCCGCGGCCTCGGCGTGCGCTGGTGGGCATGCGCTTTCAGGAATCGCTCGGCCGATTCGGTTTCCCGCCGCTCCATGCTGTGCCATTGGTCCGGTGACATTAAAGCCTAGAGTCTCACGGAATCGCTACGACCGAGCGATGTACGCCTCGACACTGCGCCTCGACGTCGTGCCGCTGGTCGCCGTGCGCGGGCGAGCGAACTCGGTCAGGGTCATGCCCTCGACGCCGCGCGAGGCGAGGTGCGCAAAAGTACGCTCGAGCCGACGGAACAGGTCGTCCACCGCGGCATGCGTGCGGTTGTACGGCGATCCACCCGGCATGAGTTCCGAGGAATGCAGCATCATCTCGACGGCTGGAACTCCCAGCGCACTCGCTGTCTCGTAGACGGCGATCAATCGTTCCGCCGACATCTGCGGATACGGCCGAAACCACTGAGGCGCGAGGCGAAAGAACCGGTCTCCGGCGCGCGCTGTCCAGGAGCGTTGGTGGCGGCGAAACCAGCGTCGGAACCGGCGCGATCGTCGCATCAGGCTGCTCGTGTGGACGATCGTGACCGGTATCTCGAGCAACTCAGACGATCCGGCGCGACAGACGTTGCGCCTGGACAGAGAGTAGGGCGCGAGCGGCGCACGCGTGAAGTCGGGGCCGCCGTCGCGCAGTCCGCGGTCTCTTGCCCAGGACACGAGCGGTGTTACGGAGCAATCGGCTGCGTATCCCAGGTCGGAGAGCACCTTGACTTGGCTAGGCGAAAAACCCCAACGGCCGGCACGATAACTCGTGGGCCGGTGTCCGAGTCGGTCGCCAATCGCGTCGGTCAGCGTGGTCAACTTGGCATGGAGCAGGTCATCCGGGAGCTCCGACGGATAGGTGCGCGCTCGTCCGCCCTCGTCCCACGCGGCGTCGAACGGCGGCGTGGACCAGGGGTGCAGATGCGCACCGATCTCGGCCCGACCGGCACGCATCGAACGCCGTAGCGTGTCATCAAAGTCGGCGCTCGTGACGACTTCGTGGGTGCAGAGGTAGGTCGGCGGAAATTCGAAGCGCTCACAGAGCGCCTGAAACCTCGGCACGTGCGCGATGTTGTTCGTCGTCAACGTCGCGCCTGGCTCCCACTGGTTGTCAGCTTCGGTGTCGACCGTGATGATCAACTTCATGGCGACCCCGAGCGTCAGCAGCTCAGGAGATATTCCATGTTGGTGATGAGGACGTCGCGACCGATGGGCAGGTGCGGAATCCGATCAACGAGCCACTGTGGCAAGGTCCGGCGTGCGAGCCGACTGATCTCGAGATCCTCTCTCAACATCGTGAAGCCCGCGGCGGCGATGTGTTCGCGAAGATTACGCAAGGTGACCAGATAATACAGGTCGTCGACCTTCGTCTCACCCCGCGCGGCCTGAGCCAAGAAGGAAGATCCGTCCACTCGCGCGCGGAAGGTCCCAGGCGCATGGCGCGCGAGCCACCACGCCAGCCGGAACGCAAGCGGTCGCCCGATGAGCAGGTGTGGTGGGACCGGAAACCGGAGCCGTGGCAGGTGTACACCGCTGGGGGAAAGATAGGGTGCGGTTTCGAGGAAGAGCCGTCCACTGGGTCGCAGCACCCGCCGCGCCTCCCGCAGGTACGCCCCAGGGTCCTTCACGTGCTCGATGACGGCATGCGAGACGACGAGATCGAAACTCGCGTCACGAAACGGTAGCGCAGCCCCATCAGCCTCCGCGAACCGCGGGCTCGGCCCAGGGCGCTCCTCGGCCAAGCGGGTGCCAGCGTCACGAAATCTGTCAGCGAGATCGATCGCTGTGACCGAGGCGGCTTCCTCCGCGAGGGAGACGCTCATTCCGCCGCCGCCGCACCCGTCGTCCAGCACCAGACCGAGGGAGGTGACCCCCGATTCGGTCAGGTAGCGCAGCATCTTGGCCGAGCGCCAATACTCGAACACGGCGTAGTGGTACTCCGACCGAAACCGCTCGGCGCCGTGTCGCGCAATGGCCTCCTTGTCGATCACGCGCATCGTGTCAGTCGTACGAAATCATCGCGCTGATCCGTGGCGCGTAGGCTATGCCGAGTCTGTCGAGTTCGTGCCATTGAAGAGCCGCCCGAGTCGAAGCGTTGTCAGGAAGACTCGGATTTCCCGCAGCTCACTCGCCCGAAAGAAACCCAAACTCCACAGGGTGAGCGGGTAGGCGGCCAATACGACGGCGGTCCAGGCCAGCGCCGCGCCCGCCGTCGCCGGCGACAGTGCGGTCATTATCGCATAGAGCGATCCGGTGCTGAGCGTCACCTTACCCAGTCTCAGCCACTCGTACTTGATGGCGAAGTACCGTTGCGCGAAGTGGCCGAGGGTCGCGACCAGCACCACCTGTCCGGCCACGACGGCGCCGGCGGCGCCGAAAAGGCCCCAACGCGGGATGAGCATGAGGTAGCCCGCAACGCTCACCGCGGCGGCGATGGCCGTGGCGATCGGGTAGGCGTGGGTGCGCTTCGCCACGTTGATCGAGGTCGAGAGAAAGGTGGAGGTCGACTGAATCGCCATGCCGAGGGCCAAAAGCGGCACGACGCGCGCCGCGCCGTGGAACGCGAGCGGGGTCATCAGTGCCACGACCGGTTCGGCCAGGCAGGCCAGCGCCAGAGTGAGAAAGGCCAGCGCGGCGAAGGCGTAGCTGGCCAGTCGACCGAAGAGCTGAGGGGCGTCTTCGCGCTTCATCGAGTCGAAAGCGAACGGCATCCAGGCCGTCGCAAAGGCGACCGGATAGAGCTTCACCAGCGACGCGATGCTCGTGCCGATCAGATACAGGCCAACCTGCTCGAGGGGGAGATAGAGGCCAAGGAAGAACCGATCGCTCATGGTCATGCCCTGATGCAGCAGGCCCTGAGGGACGCGCGGCAGGCCGAATTGCAGCATCTCCCTGGCCACCGGACGGGAGAAGCGCCAGGTGGTCATCGAATGAATCATCGGGATGAGGCCGGCGACGAGGACCGTCGACACGACGACGTCGGCGAGGACGATGCCGGTGACGCTCCAGCGGAAGCCGACGACGAAGAGCAGCCTGACAATCACCATACCGAGGGAGCGTGCGAACGTCAGCGCGGCATACGGGCGCGATCGCTCCTGAATCCGGAGTCGGGTCATCGGCAGAAAGATGAAGCCTGCGATGAATCCGTTGAGGAACAGCAACGACAACGTCAACGCGTGCTCACCAGAATCGAAGAGCAGCAGGCTGAACACTGGCGCGACGACGAGCAGGAGCCCCGTCAGGGCACCGTTGGCGCCCAGCAGGAAGATTATCATCGTGCCGGCAAGCGTCTTCCGCTCTTCGTTGTCACGGCAGTCGTAGTAGAGCCGTAGAAACGACGTATCCAGGCCCCATCGATACAGAGGCTTCAGGACGGCTTCGAGTACAAGGACGAGCGCAAGCACTCCGTACTCCCCCGGTGAGAGCACTCGGGTGTAGACCGGCAGGAGGAGGAAGTTGATGGCGAGAATCGCGACGTCCGCCGAGCCGTAGACCAGCAGATGGCCGGAGATTCGACGGACGTTGTCGAACATGTGGGCGGATTATACTGATATATTTCCCGCGCGCCCGAATCAGCCGCCGGGCCCTGATCGACATGGCGCTTCCGCACTCCGCACCCGCTGACAACCCCCATGCCCACGCGGCGCAGTCGCCCATGGGCCGCCGACTCGAGCTCCTGCTCGCCGGTTCGGCTCTGGTCGTCGTGCTCCTGTCGGGAGCGCGAGCGGAGTGGCGGCTGCGTGTCTTTGGTTGTGGCTCTCAGGACGCTCACGGCCTGGGCTTTGGCTGCTTGTTTTCACGGCAGCCGGCATGAGTCTGGTAGTCCTCGGGTTGTACGTGGCAAGCGAGGGACGGGCGTTCGAGGCGCTCTTGGCCAACGAGGCCAGCACGATGCAGCTTGGGCGGATCATCATGGCCCCACTCCAGATGTTCCGCGTGGTTCGCCAAGTACCCGAGACGCTGGTGTTCATCGAGCTGGGTATTGCGGTGGGGATCGTGCTGGTGGCCAAGCCGGAGACGAGATTCTCACTGCCCGTGCTGATGCTGCTGATGGTGCTCGGACCGACGACGGCGATCTTCAGCGCTCAAGGCTCGGACATCAATCATCTCATCGACCTGCACGCGCTGACGCTGGTCGTTGTCGGTTCGTGGTTGGCGATGCGTGACGGCGGCTCACGGAATGTCGCGGTCGCCGTTCTGTCGGTGGCGGCGCTGGCGGCGTCGCTGTCACTGGCGTCTGGGCTCGTCAATCGCGGCAGCGAGCAGCGTCGCGGGCGTTTCGTCGAGGCACTCAGCCTGGTACCTGACCGTACACAGCCGATTCTCGCCGAGAACTCGTTTCTGCCTGTCGTCGCCGGGCAACGTCCGTACCTGCTCGATTCGTACATGTTCCGGATCATCCGCGACGATGACTCCAGCTTTGGTGATCGTCTCTGGCGTGATCTCCGCGCCAGGAGCTTCTCAGCGGTGATTCTCGAACGGGACCCTCACACAGAGCGAGGCCGCGAATGGTACCGATCGGGTTTTTTCGGTCGAGGGTTCATCGACGAGCTGGAGCGGCACTATCAAGAGGTGGGCCGCGTGGGCGAGCGCGTCGTGTATCTTCCGAAGCCGCCGGTCCTCGATGAGTGAGCAAGGCTCGACAGCACCGAGAGACCGGACGGCAGGCGGCCCGACGACGCGCCTCCTGATCGTGACGCCGAGTCTCGGGGCGGGTGGTGCCGAGCGGCACTTGCTGCGCATTCTGCCAGCGTTGACCGCGCGTTTCGAGACGCACCTGGCCACGCTCAAGAGTGGCGGTGTCTTCGAGTCCGGGCTGTCGCCGGATGTCGCGCTTCATCGGATCGGATCTCGGCGCTGGACTGTCGCGGCCATGCGCCTGAGGCGCGTGCTCTCGACAGAGCGGCCAGCGATTGCGCTGAGCTTCCAGGAGGCCTCCAACGTACCCTTGCTGCTGGCCGTGAGCAGCCTTCCACCAGCACGGCGGCCGGCGACGGCGATCTGCGTGCAGACTCACCTCCCGTCGGTGCTCGCGCATGCGCGACCTCGGACCCGCTTCCTCATGCGCGCTGCCGTGTCCCGGTTGTACCCGCGAGCCGACCGGGTGATCGCGGTGTCGGAAGGTGTCGCACAGGACCTCTTGGAGCTCAGTCCGGCTTTGTCGGGTCGCACGACCGTCATCTACAACGCCGGGGTCGATCCAAGGGCGGCGTCACTGGCCCGTGAGCCGAACGGGCACCCGTTTCTGCAAGACGGAAGTGGGCCAGTCCTCGTCGCCTGCGGGCGTCTCTCGACACCCAAGGACTACCCGATGCTGCTTCGAGCCGTTGGCCTCATCGCTGCGACTCGCCAGATCAGGCTCGTCGTGTGCGGAGACGGCCCCCTTCACGACTCCCTCGTGGCGTTGACGAAGGCGAATGGGCTCAGCGACATCGTCGACTTCGTCGGCTACACGGCGAATCCGTATGCGTACATGGCGCGTGCGGCGGTCTTCGTGCTGTCGTCGCGCTGGGAAGGCTTTCCGAGCGTCTTGGTCGAGGCGCTTGCGTGCGGTGTGCCAGTCGTTGCCACGGACTGCCAGCATGGCCCAGCTGAAATTCTCGAGGATGGGCGCTATGGCCGGCTCGTGCCACCAGGAGATCCCCAGGCGCTGGCCGATGCCGTGCAGGGGTATCTTGATCGGCCGGATGTCGCGCGTTCGTTCAGCGCCCGTGGCCCGAGTCGTGCCGCCGAGTTCGCGCCCGAGCGGTCACAAAGGGAATACATCCAGCTACTCGAGAACCTGCCTACGCGCAGCTGAAGAATCGCGCCGACGTTAATCGAACGCGGCGCCGATCGCTCGCCAAGGAACAATCAAGCGGTCGATGAGTATCTGCTTCGCGGTTACTGGATAGGGAACGCCTTCATATCCGCGCATGAAAAGCTGATACTGCGCCAGGAACAGGAGGTTGTAGACGATGAGACACGCAGCGGTCGCCCGGAGCAGGCGTGCGCGCGTCGTCCAGAATGTCGTCGAGAACAGCGCAGCGAGCCCGAGCGCGAAGAACGGTGTGCTGCCAATGAAACGCCGTGCTCCGTACGCTTCACCCGCCCACCAGTCGGCGACCGATGCGTTGATGTAGACGGCAATGAGCACCACAGCGACGCTGTTCCAGCCTACGAGCGGGTATCGCGCGACCAATACGGCCAAACCGAACACAGCGACTAGGACGGCCGGAGTCCATGAGAAGAGGCCGTGATTCAGCGAGAAGAGTACCGCGCCGATTTGCGGGTCCATCCACCGCATGAATCCTTCGCCCTGCGGCGTGAGAAGCCAGTGCCCGTAGATCTGTTTCCAGGCGAACATCTGCGGTAAGAACGCCGCAAGCGATGCCGCGCCCAGCACCCCTACTTGAACCGCAGCGCTGCGCAGCGATGTCCTGTCGTCACGTAGCTCACGGACGAGCTCGGTCATGGGCAGGATCAGGATCGTGACATTCTGCCAGCGGACGAGCGCCGCCAGACCAACGATGGCTCCGAGCAACGCGTACCTGGAGGCACGGTTGTCCCCTGCCGTGCGCAGCCAGGTCCAGACGAACAGTGCCACGACGAACAGCGACGTCGCGTGGGAGTAGGCTGGCGAGACGAGGGAGTAGTAGATTGCCGGAGTCGCCAGCCAGGCGACCAACGTGCCCCAGAGCGACGCGGCAGGCGGCCAGAAGCGGGCGCAGGCGCGATAGCAGAGATAGGCTCCAAGCGTCGCGTACGCGATACCGGCGAGACCCGCCGAGAGTTGAAACGGCGCGCTGATCCCGTCAAACGCGATCACCGCGCCAGCCGTCCGCAGCAGCGCCACGACACCACAGGCGACAAGGAAAAACGGTAGCCACAGCAGTGCAGGCCCGATCGACATCAAATTGACGGCGTGTCCGGTCTCCGTCGTGGTGTCCAACCAGACGTTCGACGAACCGTCGGACGCGTACAACAATTGGTAGTCGTTGATGAAGTTGACGTCCTGATCGAACACGAGGGATCGAAGGTAGGCATAGTATTGCACCGCGTCACCTTCGATGATTCGTCCGTCCGCGCTGGGAAAGAGCGTCACCGCAAATGTGTACGCTACGGCAAGGCCACACCCGATGGCTGCGAACGTGATGAGTGGACGCCGTTCGAGTTGATGCAGGTAAAGGCCGTTCGACACGATCACTAGAGCCCTTCCTCGTGTGACGCGATTATAGCCGATGGTCGTGCGCGTCCACGCGGCAGGCGCCGCACCTCCGAGTTGGCCGCGCGCGAGTCCCGACCCATCTCCCATGCTATTCTGACGGCGACTCGGCACCATCCCGCGATCGAGAAATGCATTCGGATCGGATCGTTCGCCAAACACCCAGGCACGTCAGTCACGCCGGACAGATCGTCTTCTTGTTGAGTCTCTGCCTCTACGTCACGACGGCCGGTGGCAGCATGGCCACCGACATCATGACCTACGAGGTCACGAAGAGCATCGTCGAGCGTGGCTCCGTGGCGATGTCGTACGACGTGTTCGGCATGGAGGCGCACCGCGGTGTCGATGGGCGGTACTACGCGCCGTACGGCATCGGGCATGCCCTCTACAGCGTGCCGTTCTACCTCGCCGGCGCGACGGCAGAACGCCTGACCGGTCTCGACGTGGGCAAGGCCGACGCGGTACGGAAGGCGAGCCTCGTGGTCGGGAGCGCGGTGGCCGCGGCGGCAAGCGTCTGGCTGACCTTCTGGTTTGCCTGGAGGCTGTTCGGCGCGATCCGGCCGGCCATCCTGTCAGCACTCTCGCTGGGATTCGCGACGATGCTCTGGCCGTACTCCAAGTTCGGGTTCAGCGCGCCGCTCGCCTTGCTGTGCGTGCTCGCTGGAGTGTACGGCGTCTGGGTTGGCGCTCGCCATGCGCGAATGGGCATGCTGGTTGCCGGCGGCGTAGGCATCGGCTGTGCCTTGCTCGTTCGTCATGAGCTTGTGCTGACAGCGGTGCCGGTCACCATCTGGCTGGCGCTCGAATACCGGTCGAAGTGGCGGCAGTTCTTTCAGTCCACGGCCCTCGTGGCCGCACCGATTGTGACAGCGCTCCTCGTGACGGCCTACTACAACGCAGTCCGATTCGGGAACCCGATCGACACCGGCTATCTCCGAGATGAGACTGCGGGATTGGGTTCAATCTGGATCGGAGCCTGGGGATTTCTGGTCAGCCCGGGCGGCTCGGTGTTTCTGTACTCACCGCTGTTGATTGTGGGCGCGGTTGCGATGACCGAGTTCAGTCGAGTCGATCGGCGGACCGCCATTCTGTTCGGCGGCCTGGTACTGACGCTGTTTTGTTTCTACGCGTCGCTCTTTCATTGGGAAGGCGAGCGGTCCTACGGCCCTCGCTACCTGCTTCCTATATTGCCGTTTCTCTGCCTACCCCTTGGGGCATGGTTTGCGCGTCCAGGCGGTGAATTCAGGCGGCGTGCCGCGATCGCCGGTCTCATTTGCGGTGCGGTGGTGCAGGTTCCCGGCGTGCTCCTGGATTTCTCCAAGGTAGGCCACACGCCCGAGGTTGGATATCGGTCGATAGAAGCACGTCGGTGGGAATGGGATTCGGCAGCTCTCGTACTCAATACACATGCTGCGATGAGGGCGGTCCCGCTCAACGCGCGCTACCTGTCAGGTGCCGCGGCTCGCCCGGACGTGAAGGCTGCCGAAGGTCTGGCGCGCGATTTCTCTTCGCAGTTTGCGTTCAGTCTGGATCTCTGGTGGATGTACTTATTTCATCTCCGCATCATGTCGGCTCCGGCGGCGCTCGTGCTTGCCGGTATCCCACTGGGTCTAGCGGCGGCGTGTGCCCACAGGCTGCGCCGTCTTTCGATAGCCGATGGCTGACGCGACGTCCGGCCCAGCCGATCGTAACGAGATCTCCGTCGTCTCCCCCGCGAAGGCAAAGATGGATGGGCGGATATCCACCGCGGCAAGCCGTTGGAGTTCGGTCGTCTGGCTGCTGCCGATTCTGCTCGCCGTTCACGCCGTTGGATTCTGGGGCCGTGGGCTGGTCGATAAAGAGGCTCTGGCCTTCATTCTCAATTACCTGGCCGACCGGCCACTCGCCGCGATTATCTTCGATCCCTCGCTGAACGATTGGGGGGCATACCAGGCCAGAGAGCTGAGCTATCTGGTCGATTTCCTCGACGCGCAGATCCTCGCTAGCCTGTACTCGCAGGGCATCCTGTTGTTGATGCCGGCCAGCGGTGTGCTGGGTCTGGCCTCCCTCATGGGGCTCTACGCAACTGGCGCCAGGCGATTCCTGAGACTGGATCGAACGACCACGGCGTTTCTCCTGAGTTGGTTTCTCAGTACGATCGTCGTGCAATCGTCGACGGCCATCTTCTACCGGTCGGCCAAGATCCTCCTGTCCGTGCTGCTGCTCCTGTTCCTCTTCCAGGTCCTCTCGCTGCTCAGAAGCCATCGAGAACCGGGTCGGTCTGTCTGGGCGTTTGCCGGGCTCTTCCTCCTCGCGCTTGGCATGTCGCTTGCTGATCGTCAAGGTGTGTTCTTCCTCATCCTGTTCCTCTCGATGTTCGTCGTGTGGGTCGTGGTCTCGCCCCCCTCGTCGCGCCCGGATCGCCGAACCTCGATGGCGATCGGGGGAGTGTTACTGGCGGTCCTCATCAGTGGGAGCCTCTATAACGAGTTCGTCGCGCCGTGGTTGGTGTTCAGTCTCAATGGCTACTTTCCGGACTTGACCTTCCAGCGCCTGGAGCTGGAGGGGCTCTGGGACGCAGGGCTGTGGAGGCGAGCAGGACAGCTAGTTAACCGCCAGGCGGGTTTCTGGCTGGGCGGCGTGCCTCTCTGGGGGGGCGCGACGTTGGCGATCGGGTTCTACTGGCGGCACGCGTCGACCCACGGAGGACCAGGCGTGTGGCGTCGGCGACTTGCCTGCGACACGGTGCTCGTGCTCGCGGTCGTCGGCGGGCTCTGGCTGATGAGCGCGTTGATGATTCTCGGCCATCCACCCGTCTACACCATCCCCGATCACTCGTACTGGTACTACTTCTTCTCCGTCCACGTCGTGCTCCTGATTGGTGCATCCCTGTTGCTGATGCGGCTCGAGGTCAAGCCGTTCGCGTGGCGCGTTGGCCTGTGGCTCATGATCGGCCTCATGATCGCCGGTAATATCCGGCGCTACCCTGAGCAGCGCGCCGTCATGGCCGAGTCCAGCTGGCTTTCAGATCAAGTGGCTCGCACCGACCGCATTCTCACCGGCTACGAGCGGCTGGCCTCCGACGGTGCGGATTCCGAGGCCGTGCCTCGTTGGGTATCTGTCGAGCGCTTCGGCGGGAGGCTGAGGCTCCCCGTCGTTCAGGAGGATTTTTTCCCGGACAGTCTCGATGCGGCGCTGGCGACCCGCGCTGGCGAGCATCCGCTGTCGCAGGCGAGCGGGTCGCAGTGGCCATCGCTGCGCAGCTTCTTCGCTCGGAGCACATCGCCGCTGGATGACCGGACGCAGATTGCGCCTGCGCTGAAGGCTTGGCGTGAAGCCGGTATCCGTGAGGTGGTGATTGAACCCGATCGCTACCAGGACCTCCAGCTTGGCCGGCGCACTGTGGCGGCGCTTCGGGCCGCGACTGACCAGGTGGTCGGCGAAGCGAGCCAGGGATCTCTTGTGCGCTTTCTTCTGGCGGACGCGCCGACCCCCTTCAGGGAGACTGCCAGGGTCAGGCCCATCCCAAGAGCCGTATTCGCGCTCGACGCGTCACATGCCGAGGATCGATTGCCGCTCCTCGTCGACGGAGACGTGAACACTGATTGGGTCACCGGTGGCACCCAGCGGGGAGACGAATGGATCTCTGTCGTCTTCGATCGATCCCGCAACGTGGCGCGGCTCCGACTGGATCTCCACAGGAGGGGTTTCGGCGACTACCCCAGGGAGTTGAGAATCGAAGCCGGGGCAGCGAAGCCGCGAACCCTCCTGTACGAGGGGAGCGGGCTGCCGCTGTTGGTCAGGGGGGTGATGCGTGACAACTTCCTTCGGAGCGCTCTCGAGGTCGACTTTCCACCGAACGAGACGGATGCTCTGCTCATCCAGCAGACCGGGAAGTCCAGGGAGCGCCCCTGGTCGGTCTATGAATTGAGCGTCTGGGAGCGATAGCCGTCATCCGATTCGACGCCTCTGTACAGCCTGGAAGCGGGCGTTCGACAGCGGGCTGTACCGGTATCATGCACCATGGTCGCTTCTGTCACCGCTCCAGTTCGCCACGACACTCATCCGACCCCGTGGGTGAGATACGCCTGGGGCGCCACGCTCACCCTCCTGTTGCTCGCCTGCCTCGCCGTCTGGCACATCTCGTTGCTCTGGCTGTATCGCGATGGCCCATCGGTGCTCGCCAGTTGGCTCATGACCATCTTCGTGCTCGTCCTGGCCACACGGCAGTTGGCGCGGCAAGTGGCGCCTCCCGCGCGTAGTTTCCTGATGCGGCACTTCGCACGGCTCGATGCCGTCGGTCTCGTCTTCGTCGCCTTCCTCTTGCTCCTGCTCTTGTTGTTTCATCTGGGCTTCGAGCGAGCGGCTTCCGACGGCCGCTCCTACTTCGTGCAGGTGCGGTCTCTGGTCATGGACTGGGATCTTGACTTCACGAACGATGAGGCGGAGTTCGGCGGACACGGCGCGGGGCAGTACGCCTTCGGTGCGCCAATCCTTTGGAGTCCCTTCTTCGTCGTCGGCCATGTCTGGCTCAGCGCGTTGAATCTCCTGGGAGGAGATCTGCGCGTCGACGGCTACTACTTCCCGTATCAGCGTGCCATCGGACTCGGGACACTCCTGTACGGATTTGTCGGTCTGGTCCTCATCTACCGGGTGTTGCGAAAGTACTTCTCCAGCGGCCTGGCATGCCTGTCGACCCTGGGGTTGTGCGGCAGCTCGTTCCTGATCTGGTATCTCACCGTCGACAATTCGATGGTGCACGGCGTGTCGATGTTCGCGACCACGTTGTTTCTCTTCCTCTGGCACCGATTTCGGGACGTTCCGACACGGGTTCCCTGGGTCTGGCTTGGTGCCTCGGCGGGCGTCATGGCCATGGTGCGCTGGCAGAACATCGCGTTCGTGGTACTGCCTCTGGGTGACCTGCTGTGGTCGTCCTGGTGCGCTCGGAGCGGAGACAGCCGTACCCGGCTGTCGGCAGGAGGGCGAGATCTGGTCAGGTTCACCGGAGCCGCATTTGCCGCGTTCGTGCCGCAACTCCTGTTCTGGAAGGCCGTGTACGGATCGTGGGTCTACTTGCCGGTTCGTGAGCACGCGTTTGAACCCACGTTGCTTCCTCCGTACCTGATCGACGTGCTCTTCTCATCGAACCGCGGGCTACTGTCATGGACACCCGTCATCTCTGCCGCGCTGATCGGCCTTGTGTTCTTCGCGCGCCACCACGGGCGTGTCGCCCTGGTGCTGGCCGGCGGCTTCCTCGGGCAGCTCTGGATCAACGGGGCTGTCGAGATCTGGTGGGGTGGCGTCGGCTTTGGCGCGCGACGCTTTGCCAACTCCGCACTCGTCTTCGCCGTCGGTTTGGCGGGCCTCCTGGCGGCGGTCCAACGACGCCCGCTCATAGCGCCGGTCGTGACGTTCTGCGCCTTACTGCTATTCAACACCGTGTTCATGCTCGGCTATCGCAACGGTACGTTGTCGCCGACCGAGGGAGTGGCGTTCGACAGCGTCATGGACGAGCTGTACGAGCACGTCGGAAACCCGTTCTCGTTGCCGATGGGCGCCTACGTCGCGTGGCGGTACGACGTGGGCCTGCCCGTCTACGACCGCTTGCGCGGCCGGGCGTACAACAACCTCTTGATTGACGTTGGCGCGCCAGACGACGAGAGGTTCCTGGGCCACGGGTGGGCGGCGCGGGAACAGCATCCAAGTTTCACGTTTCGTTGGGCGGACAACGAGACCTCAACGGTGCTCGTGCCACTCAAGACGAACACCGATGACTACCTCTTGGAGCTCGAGTGGGGACCATTCATCGGCCCGGGGTTGCCACCGCAGACTGTCGAGATCGAGGTGAACAGCACCTCCGTGGCGACGCTGACGCTTCAGCCGGGCATGCACGTCGACCGCGTCGAGATCCCCGCAGCGGTGCTCCGGCTCAACCTGAATCAGCTGCGTTTTCGCTATCGGTACGCCGTTTCGCCTGAGGAACTCGGACTCTCGGGAGACACCAGACGGCTGTCTGTCCAGGTGGCCACCCTCCGGCTCCAGCGGCTCCTCAAGGATTCGTAGACCCGAGGGACCGGGACCACCCTTCTCACGGCTTGAAGGCGCGCACCGCTTCGATGACCTGGTTCACCGAGGTGTCGGTGAGTGCCGGGTGCAATGGCAGGGAGACGAGTTCGTGACAGGCCGCATCGGCAACTGGAGACGCCGCAGGCTGGTGCTCCGCGAACGCAGGCTGTTGTGTGAGGGGCGTGGGGTAGTGGATGAGCGTATCGATGCCCGCTGTCCGCAGATGCTCCCGAAGTTGTTTGCGCCGCGCCGATCGGACCGGAAACAGGTGGTAGACGTGTCCCGGATCGTGCTCGACGGGGACTGTCGGATCGCTCAGGGCAAAGTGCTCTTGATACAGCGCTGCCAGCGCCCGACGCCGGGCGGTCCACTGTTCGAGAAACGGAAGCTTCGCTCGCAGTACCGCCGCCTGGAGTTCATCGAGGCGTGAGTTCACACCCGCGAGGTCGTGGCGAAAAGGCTTGGACTGGCCGCCGTTTCGCAGCCGCCTGATCCGCTCCGCCGTCTGTCCGTCATCGGTGCAGGCCGCTCCGCCATCACCCACACTGCCGAGATTTTTCGTCGGATAGAAGCTGAACGCACCGCCGTGACCGAAGGTGCCGACGGGGCGTCCCGCGCAGGTTGCCAGGTGCGCCTGGCAGCAGTCTTCGATGAGGGCGAGGTGGTGACGGTTTGCGATCTCGGCGAGGGCCGGCATATCAGCCGGCTGACCGTAGAGGTGAACCGGGACGATGGCCGCGGTCTTCGGACCCACCGCCGCCCGGACCGCGGCCGGGTCGATCGTCAGACGGGCCGCATCGATATCTGCGAATACTGGTCGTGCGCCGGCCATCACGATCGCCAACGCCGTGAAGGCTGCCGAGAGCGGCGTCGTGATGACCTCATCGCCGGGTCCGATGCCGTGTGCCTTCAGGAGCAGGAAGAGCGCATCCGTACCGTTGCCCAGGCCGACGGCATGCCCCACTCCGGACGCTGCCGCGAACTCGCGTTCGAAGCTCTCGACTTCCGGGCCGAGCACGAACCACCCGCGGTCGACGACTCGCCGGATCGCCGCGTCGGTTGCCTCAGCTGCTTCGCCAGGTTTCAGCGTCAGAAACGGGACCGTGGTGCGCTCGCGCCTATCGGGCATCGTCGGACTGGGCGTCGTTGACGTAGTGGACGAGATGCTCGCGGTAGAACGCGACGGGCGGCTGCCATCCGACCGTACTCGTGAACTTGGTTGAATCTGCGTAGAAGTCTCCGATGTCGATCGCCTTTTTCTCAACGGGCCAGTCGACGTATCGGACCCGGCCGGTGCCGGCCACTTCTAGCAGTCTGCGAACCAGTGCACGCAAACTGATCGGCTCAGAACCGCCCACATTGTAGATGCTACCGTCACACTCCGCCGTTGCGCCGGCCAGGAGAAAGGCAGCGGCGGCATCGTCCACGAAGACGAAGTCCCGGATCTGCGAGCCGTCACCGAATATCTCGATCTCACGGTCCTCGACGGCCAGGCGGATGAACCAGCCGATGAACCCTTGTCGGCTATGCTTGATGAGCTGCCGCGGACCGTAGACGTTCGTCAACCGTAGCGAGTAGCTTCGGATTCCGAACGCACGGTGGTACATGAGGTGGTAGTACTCGCCAGCGACCTTGTTGATGCCGTTGACGTCGATCGGTCGGACGAGGTGCTCCTCCGTCACGGGCAACCGGTCTGGGTGCCCGTAGACCTGCCGAGTTCCGGCGAAGACGATCTTCACCTCGGGATTGTGCTTCCGGCAGGCCTCGAGGAGCGAGAGTTGGCTCCGGCAATTGATCTCCAGATCGGTGTATGGGTCCCGCATGCTATCGATATGGCTCACCTGGCCGGCCAAATTGAAGATGATCTCGCGATCGCGGACAAGTTCGTCCATCGCGCCCTCGTCGCGGACGTCGGTCGTGTTCACGGTCACGTGATCCTCGAGACCAGCGATGTTGAAGCGGTTGCCGCCGTGGTCTGGGATCAGGGAGTCCACCAGGAGCACATCGGCATTCAGATCGACGAGCCGTCGAGCGAGGTTGCTTCCGATGAAGCCGAGCCCACCCGTGATCAGGACCCGGCGACCGCCGTAGAACGATTCGTACTCGGCGGTCATTCGAGGTTCTTCGTTCGAGGGGAGGCGCGAACCGACGCCCCCGCAGCCTGCGACGGTTCGGGGCGCCAGACCAGTTCCAGCCAGAGCTTGAAGACATCGAGCGTGGTGCGCACGACCCTACGCACGTTGAAGAACTGCGACTTCCCGTAGGCCCGATGGTAGTGGTGGACGGGGACCTCGACGACTCTGAAGCCAGAATCCTGCACCTTCTTCATCAGTTCCAGGCAGATGACTCCGCTGGACTTGCCCAAGGTGACGCGATCGAAGATGCGCCGCCGCATCAGGCGGAAGTCGCAGTCGACGTCCCGGAGGTGGAGCCCGAACAGTGTCTTGACGAAATGGTGATAGATCCGCCCGATGACGATCCGGTGAAGCGGGTCGGACCTGCTGATCTTGTAGCCGTTGACGAAGTCGACGCCATCAGAGAGCTCTGCCCAGAGCGCCGTCATTTCGCGCGGGTCATACTGCGCGTCGCCGTCAGTGTAGAAGATGAGGTCCTTGGCCGCAGCCGCAAAACCTGACCGCAGCGCAGCGCCGTATCCGCCATTCTCTGGGTGGTGGATGACTCGGACTGTCGGGTAGACACGCGCCAGTTCCTCGAGAACCTCACGCGTCGAGTCGGCACTGCCGTCGTTGACGACGATCACTTCATAGTCCGATGTCAGCTGGCGTGCTGTCGTCACCGCAGCGACGACCATGCTCGCGATCGTCCCTCCGTCGTTGTATGCGGGAAAGAAGACGCTGAGGCTGGTCGCGGGGTTGGACGTCTCGATTCCTGGCGTCATTCTGCGGCCGGCTTCCTGGCGAGACAGAGTATCGAACTTCCTAGCGGCAGATCCACCAAGCGTAGGACGCCTGCCTCTGCCGAGAGCAGTAGCGAAAGCAGGGCGTTGATCAGCGCGGGCGGTATCGCGAAGTCATGCCTTGCGGTCGGGGTCGAATTCGTGCCTCGTGCTCGCTGCAGCACCCGAACGCCTAGCATCGGAAGGAAGATGGAGGCGTTGGTGTGGGTGATCCGCGCAACCCGAAAGCCTGCGCGCGCGAGCGCCGAACCGAGTCGAGCGCGCGAGTAACGGCGGCGCTCACCAACGAAGACCGAGTGATCGCCGGTGAGCACCTTCATGGCGGGGACGTTGGCCACGAGTGCGCCGCCGGGTCGCACCACCCTGAACATCTCGTCGAGAGCGGCGCGTTCGACCTCATCCTCGAGGCAGTACAGGACGTCGAAGGACGTCGCGACATCGAAGCTATTGTCGGGAAAAGGGAGGTGAGCGACCGTCGCGCGGGCGATCCGTCGATGGCCCGCGGCGGCGGCGTAGGCGACGCCGTCTCCAGCCAGATCGAAGCCGAAGTCATGACCGTAGGTTGCGAGCATCGCCAGGTTCGCACCCGTGCCGCAGCCGCAGTCGAGGATCCGAGGATGGCTGACGCCTTGCACGGCCCGCGCCAGGAACGGTTCGACGAATCGACGAAAACCGCGATACCAGAAGTGCGCGCGCTCGGCCTCGTAGGTCGCCTTCAGCAGTTCGTCCACGTTACGGAGATTCTAGCTCGTTCCGAGGGGCCACAGGGCGTCGGGGCGGATTTGGTATAGTGCGACCCGTTCGGTCGCGATGCAGATTCCCCGCCGCCTACGGATTCTGGACGATGCGTTGACAAGTCGAGTAGGGGTGGGCCTTCCGCTCGTGCTTGTCTTCCTGCTCTCGCTCCCCGCCGTCACGACACGGCTCTACGCGTCGGACGAGATTCAGTATTTCGCGTATCTGCGATCGCTCTGGTTCGATCACGACGTCTCCTTTCAAAACGAGTACGAGTACTTCTACGATCGTGGAATCGCGCGTGCCCGCGGATTTCACGAAACCTTTCTCGAGTTCGAGACGCCGACCGGCCTCCGCTACAACTTCGGCACGATCGGCTCGGCTTTGTTGTGGGCACCCTTCTATGCCGTGGGAGATCTCACGGCTCGAGGCATGCGCCTGGCCGGCTCCGGCGTCGCCGTCGACGGCTTTTCCCAGCCCTACCTGTCGGCGCTCGCGTACGGATCGGCGGTGTACGGGTTGTTGGCCATCGCGATTTCCATGGTCATCGTGCGACGGCTCCTGGGTAGCGGCCCTGCGGCAGGGTTCGTGATCTGGATCGGCACACCGTTGCTCTTCTACACCCACATCGCGCCGGGGATGGCGCATGCCTGCTCGGCGTTCGCGGTGGCACTGTTCACCGTGGTCTGGCTGCGCGTCCGGCGCTCCTGGTCTTTGCCGGGGATCGCGGCCCTGGGCGCCGTGACTGCGCTGATGGCCATGGTCCGAGAGCAAGATCTCCTGCTGGCGGTCGGGCCTGCCGCGGATTTCATCTGGACGGCCATCGCGAACGTGAGAACTTCCAGCGATCGAATCAAGGCGGCGCGATCCTGGTTGATCGCGGCCTGCGTTGGCAGCGGTGTGTCCGCGCTTGTCTACCTCCCACAGGCGATGAGCTACATCGTCTTGAACGGTCGGATCGGCCCCCCTGATGTCCTCACCGAAAAGATGAACTGGCTGGCGCCCCACGGCCTGCAGGTGCTGTTCTCACCGGAGCACGGCCTATTCGTCTGGACGCCGCTTTTGCTCGTCGCGGCCGGCGGGTTACTGTGGATGGCTTGGTCGGCGGGCGACGGGGTGGCCGACCGGATCGATACGCGGCGAATCGGATTGATCCTGTGTCTGATGGTGGCTACCCAGATCTACGTGACCGGAAGCGTCGATTCATGGACGGCGGCCGGCGCGTTCGGTCAACGCCGTTTCGTGGGGCTGACGGTCGTGTGGGTCGTCGGGCTCGCGGCGGCGCTTCAGGCGATTCGCAGCACGGCTCTTCGCCGATCGGCCTGGGCGGTGTGCGCGCTCTCGGTCTGGTGGAATCTCGGGTTGATGGTGCAGTTTGGCGCCAATCTCATGGATCGACAGCGTCTGCAGCCATCGCGCAACGCCTACAACACGTTCGTGGTCGTACCTCGGGCGGCGCCGCGACTGGCCTATCGTTACCTCTTCGACCGGAGCTCGTTCTACCAGACGAACGACTCCGATGCCCGGTGAGATGCCGACGAACCAGACGTGGCAGTCCCGCGGGCAATGGATGCCGTGAATCTTCTCCATTGCGCTGACACACGGTTTCCGATCGAACGCGCCAACGGCATCCAGATCATGGAAACGTGCCATGCACTGGCCGCTCGCGGACATCAGGTGACCTTGCTGGTCCGCCGGGATCGCCGGCATGCCAATCTGGATCCGTTCGACTACTACGGGTTGCCGCCGCTGCCTGCGCTTCGAATCCGCCGGCCAACGTTGCCCCGGGATGGTCTCCCGCGCCGACTCGGCTATCTGAGTCACGCGCTTCGGTACGCGTTGGGGCCGGCGCGTCCGGATCTGGTGATGACGCGCGACCTCGGCGTCGCCGACACGCTGTTGCGGTTGCCTTCTGGATTCCGGCCTCCGGTCGTCTACGAGTCGCACGGGTTTGCGCCGATCGTCGCGAACGAGAGACCGGACGTGCTCTCGGAGGCGGCCGGCGCCTCGCATGGCAAGCAGCGGCGACTGTTCGCGCGGGAGCGGAGAGTCTGGAGCCGCGCCGAAGGCTACGTGACGATCACCCGAGGCATCGCTTCAGACCTGGCTGGCCGCTTCGGGGGGAGATCGCGACTACTCGTGGCTCCCAGCGGGGCGCGCCTGATGCCGGCGCGACGGTTCACGCCGCCCTCACCCGGCGAGACGCCAGTCCTGGCCTACGCGGGCCATCTGTATCCGGGAAAGGGTGTCGAGATCCTGCTGCGTGCCGTGGCGCAGCTGCCGGAGGTCCGCGCGGTGATCATCGGCGGCTATCCGAACGACGCGGACCTTGCGAAGGTGCGTCGCCTCACCAGTGAACTGAGCTTGGACGATCGGGTCGAATTCACCGGACAGGTCGAACCGTCGAGGGTCTCACCGCTGCTCGCCGCGGCCGACCTGCTCATCCTGCCGGTGACCGGCGCGCGCAGCTTCACACAGTACACTTCCCCGATGAAGCTGTTCGAGTACATGGCGCTCGGTAAGCCGATCGTGGCGTCCGACCTGTCGGCGATTCGTGAAGTCTTGCGCGACGGCGAGAACGCCGTCCTCGTCGAGCCAGATAGTCCCGGACGATTGGCCGATGGCGTCCGGCGGGTGCTGGGCGATCGAGTCCTCGCGGGACGGATCGCTCACGGCGCCTTCGACGATGCGGCTCAATACAGTTGGGAGCGCAGAGCCGAGCGACTCGAGGATCTCTGTCGGGAGGTGCTCGGAGCCTTGCCATCGAGCAGCGACCGGTCGGCGGGGGGAGCGTGATCTCGCAGGCGCTTCTCGACGTCGTGCGTTGTCCCGACTGCCGGGGCGCCATGCGAGCCGAGTCAGACGAATTGGTCTGTGCAGGGTGCGGGCGTCGGACCCGCGCCGCTGGTCGTGGGTATCTCGATCTCCGTCCGGTCGAGACGTTCGCCCAGTCGACAAAGTATCTCGATGATGAGATGCACGCCGATGGCCGCCATGCCCATGTGACCCCGCCGCTTCTGACCGCTGCGATCAGAAACGACATGTTGCGGTCATTTCTGAGGATCAGAGCAGGCGATCGCGTCATCGATCTGGGTTGCGGGAGTGGGCGCGTCCTCGTGTGGAATCTGGCGCCAGAAGTTCATCTCTTAGGCGTGGACGTGAGTACACATTTTGCCGAGGAGGCGCTCCAGCGGTGCGACCTGCTTGTTGGAGATCTCCGGCAGTTGCCGCTCGAGGACGGCGCGTTCACGAAGGCGTACTCGCTCGATGTGCTGGAACACCTGTCCCGCGAGGACCTCCTGCGGATGCTCGGCGAGGCGAGCCGGATATTGTCGCCCGGAGGGGCGTTCTTCGTGTACAGCCACGTTCGGAAGAACTCCAGAATCGCGATCGGATTACGTGCCATCAATTTTCTGGCTCGCTGCCTCGAACGGATCGGCTTGCTGGACCTGTCGTACGAGCGGTTTCGAAAGTCCGATCATCGTAACGAGCTAGCCGATATCGACGATTTGCATCGTGTCGCGGGTCAGTCCGGCTTCCGGGTTGCTCGCATCCGTTACTACACGCCGCTCGTCGGAGGTTTCGCCGAGAACATTCTCAAGAAGATGGCGGAGCGTCTGATGGAGCGGAGAGCTGCGCGGAGGCGGGGGAATTCCGGGGAGCCGTCTGCGGCGTCCCAGGGGGCGGTGGCTGCCAGGCGTTCAGCACGCGTCGATGCCCAGCGCCTGATCGGGAATCGGGGCGCCGTTTATGCTGGACTCGTGGCCCTGACCTGGCTCATGAAGCTGGATCTGCTGCTGTTCGGGCGGATCAAGAGCGGCCCGTTCTTCGCGCTTCTGGAACGCATGCCTGTCGAGGGTGTCGACGCGGCAGCGACGCGGCCCTGACCGATGCGGATCCTCTACGTGGCGACGGACCAACCGGTGCCAGGAACGACTGGCGGATCGGTGCACGTTGTCCAGGTTGCGTCCGGCCTCGCGGCGCTGGGGCACGACGTGCACGCGCTCGCCTCACCCGGGGGTGGCCCGTTTCAGGACGATGGCGTGCACTGGCACGGAGTCGGTCCCCCCTTGCGACTACGTCACCTGCGCTGGACGCGGGCGGGCTACGTCACGGACCTGGCGCGCTCGCTCGGCGCGGACGTCGTGATGGAGCGGTACTTCAACTTCGGTGGGGAAGGGATCCGCGCAGCGGCTCGGACCGGCGCACTGGCCGTGCTGGAGGTCAACGCGCCGGTCATCGACCATCCCGGATCGCTCAAGCGCTGGATCGACCGCGCCTTGGTCATCGAGCCGATGCGCCGCTGGCGGGACTGGCAGTGTCGCCGGACGAACCTTTTCGTCACGCCGAGCGCGGAGATCTTGCCGCCCTGGGTGTCACCGGAGCGGGTCTTGCGGATCGAATGGGGCGCCGATACCGCCCGCTTCACTCCGGAGTCCGCCGGCGAAGTCCCGTTCCAGCGGCAGCCGGGCGACATCGTCGTCGTGTTCGCCGGCGCGTTCAGGCCGTGGCACGGTGCGATCGATCTCGTCCGTGCGATCGAGCAGATCCGATCCCGCGATCGCCATGACATCAAGGCGGTGTTCGTCGGCGATGGCCCTGAACTGGGCCGGGTCAGGGCCGCCGCCCGTGGTGTCGACGGCATCGAGTTCGTGGGGGCGATACCGCATGGTCGGATGCCGGCCTGCCTCGCCGCCGCCGACATCGGCGTGGCGCCGTTCGACGTGACCGCACACGGGCCATTGCCGACCCCCTTCTACTGGTCACCGCTCAAGGTGTTCGAGTACATGGCCGCTGGGCTGCCCGTGGTCGCGCCGGCGATTCCTCGCCTGCAGGAGTTGGTGCGGGATGAGCGCGAGGGGTGGTGCTATTCGCCCGGGTCACCGACCGGACTGGCGGACGCGATCGTCCGGGCGGCGGACTCTCGGGCGCGCCCAGAGGTCGGTCGAGCCGCGCGCCGGCGCGTCGTGGAGGAGTTCGGCTGGGACGGGCATTGCCGCCGACTCTCCGAGGCCCTCGAGCGCGCGCTGCGGACACGAGACGGCGCTGCGACCAGCCAGTCCTGATGCGGATCCTGATCAGCACCGACGCGTTTCCGCCCCGCTGCGGAGGCAGCGGATGGAGCACCTACGAGCTGGCCAAGACGCTGCGCGCCATGGGCCACCAGGTCGTGATCTCGCGCCCCATCTTCGGGGCCGGTGGGCCGGACGACCCCATGCAGTACGATGGCTTCGATGTCCGCACGTATCGCGGGTGGGCGCCGCCGATTCCGTTCGTGAGGAACTACTTCAAGAACGAGCGGCTCGCCCGGAGCTATGCCGCCGCGCTGGCCGGGATCGTTCGCGCGGAGCGGATCGACCTGCTGCACGGTCAGCACCTGCTGAGCATCCCGGCGACGGTACGCGCCGCGCGGGCCGAGCAGCGGCCCGTGGTCTGCACTGTTCGCGACTACTGGCCGCTCTGCTACTGGAGCGATCTGATTCACGACCCGGCCGTGTCGGAGCTGTGCCCGGCCTGCACGCCGACGATGATGACCCGGTGCGTCAGGCCGCGAGCCGGGTCGGCCTGGCCGCTCGCACTGCCGGCCATTCCCTACATGCGTTCGAACCTGCGGCACAAGCGACGCGCGCTGGTCAGCGCCGACGCCGTCATCGCGGTGAGCTCCGCCATCGCCGCCGACCTCAGGGCTCGGACCGACGATCTGCGGTCGGCCCGCGTCGAGGTCATACCGAATCCGGTGGACATCGACGGAGTTCGCGCGGCGGCGGCGGGCGATGCGCCGCTGTCCGGACCGTACGCCGTGTGCGTGGGCAAGCTGGCGCCGAACAAGGGATCGACCAAGCTGATCACCGCGATCGAGCGGGCCGAACTGACCTGGCCGGTTGTGGTCGTCGGTGAGGGCCCGGACCGTCGGCTGATGGAACGACTCGCCCGGCGTAGTGGCCGCGACGTCAGATTCATCGGATGGCAGTCGAGGCCCGAGACGCTGCGATGGCTGCGATATGCCGCGGTCCTCGTCTTCCCTTCGCACGGGCCAGAATCGCTGAGCCGCGTGCTGCTCGAAGCCGCCGCGCTGGGTGTGGCTACCGCGGCCACCCAGACCGGCGGGACGGGCGACATCATCACACACGGGGTGACTGGGCTGCTGTCCGAGGGGAGCGACGGCCTGGGCGACGATCTGCGTCGGCTCGTGGCCGACGAGGCGCTGCGCCGCCGGCTCGGACAGGCGGCGGCGCGCCAGGTCGAGATGAAGTTCGACGCGCCGGAAGTCGGACGTCGGGTGGAAACGCTCTACCGGGAGCTGATCGGCGGCAGGCCGACCGCCGCGAAGTGAAGCGGTGAGACCCGAAGATCTTCACGTCATCGTCCTGGCTCGCGCCGTCTATCCGCTGCATCCGGTTGGCGGGCTGGAACGGCATGTGTACGATCTGGTCCGCCATCTGCTGAAGCGCTCGGTGCGTGTGACGGTGGTAACGCGGCCCCCGCGGGACGGTGCGGGTGAACTCCCCGGGGATGTCGAGACGGGCCGCCTCGAATGGCGGTTCGTACCCTACTGGACGTTTCCGTTCGCTGGCCGCCGCGGGACGACGATTCTGGATCGGATCAGCGCGTACCCCTACTTTGGCTGGCGTGCCGGCCGCGTGGCGGCGGACCTCGTGCGACAGGGAGGGGTCCACGTGGTTCACGGTCTCGGTGCCAGCGTGTTCGGCTATGCGTGGGCGCGACGCCGAGACAGGTTGGGCACCGTGCCGCTCATATTCAATCCGCAAGGCCTGGAGGAGTTCGGCGCGACCGATCCCTCGCGCGCGCCGCTAAAGGTGATCGCGTATCGGCCGCTCCAGATGGTCGTCCGCGCCTGTGCGTCGGCGGCCGACCGCATCATTGCCACCGATCGGTCGCTGAGGCCCACCGTCCTGGCGCATCTGGGCGTGCCCGACCGACGCGTCAGTGTCGTTCCGAACGCCGTCGACCTCGACGCGTGCGAACGCCTCGCCGGACCGGACGAGGGCCGCATCATGCGGTCCGATCTCGGCGTCGGCGCGGACGAGGCCGTGCTCCTGAGTGTGGCTCGACTCGAGCAGAACAAGGGGTTGGACGTGCTCGCGCGGGCGCTCGCACGGGTCGCCGCTCGTGCGTCGACGGGTGCGCATCCCCCCCGTCCTTGGCGATGGGTTTTGATTGGAGACGGGCCGGATCGGTCCAGGCTGACGCGACTGGTAGGTGAGCTGGGCCTGGGGTCGAGGACGACGATGCTGGGCCGCGTCTCGGACGCCACGCTGCATGCGTGGTACGAGGCGGCAACGCTGTTCGTCCACCCCACGCTCTACGAAGGCAGCTCGCTGGTCACCTTGGAGGCGATGGCGCACCGGCGGCCGGTCGTGGCCACCCGCGCCGGTGGGCTGCCCGACAAGGTGGTGCCCGGCGAGACCGGTTGGCTGGTTTCCCCAGGCGATGCCGAGGCTCTGGCGGACGCGCTGGCCGAGGCGCTGGCGCTGAGCGCGACGGATGGGCTGGCGAAGATGGGCGCGGCGGGCCGAGAGCTCGTGGAACGAAGCTTTTCCTGGGACGCCGTGACCGACCGTCTGCTGGCTCTCTACGCCGAGGTATTGGGCCAGAGGGCGGACCCAGCGTCCCGTGGGTGATGTTCGACGCAGGTCACTGACGATCGCCGTCGAGCAGATCCTTCGCGGCGGCAACTACCTGTTCGACTTCGACGCCGACCAGGCAATCAGGCACGTGTCCAACGCACCGGCGGGGCGGGCGACGGATCTGGTTGCAGGGGCTGCACCAGATGTCGACGCGGACGACCCGCGCCCGGGCGGGCGTTGTCCAGAGGCCGTAGTTGGCCCGGTCTGACGGACCGAAGATCGCCACGATCGGCGTGCCAACGGCCGCAGCCAGATGCATCGGGCCGGTGTCGCCCGTGATGTACAGCGTCAGCCGCTCGAGTATCGCGGCGAGCGTGGGCAGATCCGCGCGGCCGGTCAGATCGACGACCGGCGTGTCGCTGGTGAGCTGGCCTTTGACCTGTTCCACGGTCGCTCGATCGTCCGCGCTGCCCGTGAGCACGACCGTTCCCCCGTGCATCGCCACGATCCGGTTCGCGGTCTCTGCGAATCGCGCCGGATCCCATTGCTTGATCGCCCGGCCGCCGCTGGCGTGGAGCCCGATGAAGGGTTCGCGAGCGTGCTCGAGCAGTGTGCCGGCGCCGAGCCTGGCAGACTCGGGAAGGTCGAGGATCGGCCGGTCGTTCGGCGCGAGCGGCATCGAGGGGCGAGTGAGGATCGTGTCGACCAGCCGCCCCGCGTTCACGGCGACGTGCGCTCCGGGCTCGAATTCGCCGCGTTCGGTCAGCAACGCGCCGCCACCCTTGACGTCGAAGCCGGCGCGGCGCGGTGCTCCGGAGAGCGTCATGAGCGCGTTGGAGCGGATATCGCCTTCGAAGTTCACTGCCAGATCGTACCGACAGTCCCGCCACGACCGGGCCCGTCGGATTAGCTCGGTGTAGCCACGGCTCGAGGGGCCCCTGGAGAGCCACGGCGCGTCGATCGTGTGGACCCGGTCGACGACGGTCAGCAATCGAGCCAACGGCTCGTTCCAGCTTCCGACGACAAGGTCGATCGTGGCTTCGGGCAGCGCCGCGCGCAGCTGCGCCAGCGCGGGCAGCGTCATCAGGAGGTCGCCGATTCGCTCCAGCCGGAGGACGAGGACGCGCGCAACGGGTCGGTCGCCCGTCGATCGGCGCGGAACAATCGAACGCCCCGCGGACAGCAGTAGATCGACGACTCCGACCAGCGTCCGTTCGCTGCGGCTGTGGATCAGCAGGTGATCGAACACCGCGCGCTATTGTATCTCCACGCGATCGACTCTAACACCGACGTCGCGGCCGTCAGTCCCGCCGAGTACCTGCCCTGGGTTCCAGGTGTCGGTGAGCAGCGTGAGTTCGGTGGTCTCCTCTCGCGCCGCGATGGTTGCGGCGAGGTCGGGCGGGATACTGAACGCATACGGTTGGAATCCAGTTGTGACCCTCACGTCGCCGAGGAAGACCTCGTCGAGGTAGACGGCCACGCGCGCCGGGATCACGTTGTCCGGGCGTCCCGCGTCGTCCATCCAGATCGTCAGCGTGTGCGCCGCCGCCGACGTGTTCAGGACGACGATATGGGATTCTTCCCGTGACCAGCGGAACGTGACGTCCGACGCCGAACGTTCCTTGGCGTGGAAGTCCACGACGTGCAGGTCGTCCATCGTGCCAACGTCGAGCACGTAGCCTTCCTGCGCGCTGAGCGCATCGACGAACCGGTAGATGCTGAAATCGAATTCCTTTTGGCTCGACGCGAGAGGATACGCGTTCAGCAGTGACTCGTACTCGGGCACCTGGAATCGATCGGAGCCGACGGGTTCGACGGCCACCGATGGCGACAGCAGGTCCGTACCGCCGCCTCCCATGAAGTAGACGTCCCGGTATTGCGTCCGTGCCCAGGTGAGATATTCCAGAAAGGCGATCCGGTCCGGACGGGAGTCGCTGAGGACGAGGACGTTTCGGGCGTAGATGTAGGCGAGGGGCAACGCCAGGACGTGGAGGTCGGAAGCGGCTCGAGACTCGACGATGACGAGGTCCCGATCGCCGAACCGACTGGCCAACTCCTCGAGCTTCGGAATCACGCCCGCGTACTCGACGTGATTCCAGAGCGGACGAGCTGCGGCCACGTACTGCTGGCCCAGCAGCCCGACGAACGCGACGCCGATGAGAAAGCGTGCGGCGAGCCTCATGCGCGCTCGAGGGGCGCTCGGCCAGCGCATCTCGAGTCCCCAGAACGCTGCGGTGGCGATGAGGAGCATCGACGCCGGTAGGATCACCGGAAGAAACCGCCTCGCCATCCAGAAGTGTTCCGGCACGACCCGGATCTTGAAGAAGAAGAACAGCGAGAAGACCGAGATCGTGAGAATCAACCCAGGGTCCTGCCAGAAAGAGCGACGCACGAACAGAACGAATCCAAGGAGTGCTGCCACGAGCCCGTAGGGCGAGAGGTAGTACGCCGCGTAGGTTCGGAGCGCCGACGCGTCATGGACCGCGAGGCGGCCGCCCGGAGCGCGCAGGAAGTACGCGTACGCGGCGGCCAGGACGACGACAGCGGTGACCACGACGGGCAGCCAACGTCTGATCTGAACCCGCAGCGGTTCCGATCGCGCCGCCGCCAGTAGCGCAACCAGACCCATGCCGCTGGCGCCAAGCCACACGAGGTGGTCCGTCTGGAGATTTTGCACGAAGCCGATCGGCTGTTCGGCGTAGGGAGCGAGAATCGCGACGAAGTACCAGGCGGCGAGACCGATCCAGATCACGGCAGGAGCAACGAAACCGATGCGAGGCCTGCGCCCGACGTAGACACCCGCGAGGTAGGCGCCTCCGATCGCCGCCCAGGCGAGGACCGCGGGAAACCGGACGAAGAGCGACAGACCAAGCAGTGTGGCTGCGAGCGGACCGAAGAAGCGGTCCTCGTCGACGTGCGACCGGGCAAACGCCAGGAGGCCAGCCAGCAGCATCGCCTGTAGGACCAGTTCAGAGTTCGGGTAGCGACTGAACCAGACCTGCGCGACGTTCACGGTCAGCAACGCTGCTCCCGCCAACGCCGGAACAGCGCCGACAGCGCGCCGGCCGAGGAAATATAGCGAGAGGACGCCAAGAAGCGCCCAGACACCGATGATCCGTCTGGCACCGGTCAGGCCGTCGACGCCGTATCCGATGGCGATCCAGATCGGATACAGGTGCGGAAACTGCGCCACAACCGTTCCTGCGGACGGGTCGGTGACGAAATATCCCATGAACCGGATGCCGTAATAGGCTTCGCTGTCGCGACGCGCGATGAAGAGATCCCGCGAGTTCGGCGGCAGCGATTCAACCTGCAGGTCGTGCGTGAGCAGCGTGCCGCGTTGAGCAATCTGGATCCCTTCGTTCATGTACACGCCGGGGTCCTTGCCCCCGATGATGTATTCCGCGGAAGGGAAGTACAGCCAGCAGCCGAGCGCGATCAGAACCACGGGCGCCAGGGCGGCGAGGTTGGGCCGCGGCGCGCCAGTGCCAAGACGAAGCCGTCCGCGTGCCAGGAGGGCGACGACGATGCTCACGGCCAGATTCGCAGCGAGCAAGCGTTCGAAGCTGTACTGTTCGGCTGCCGCGAGGCCGAGCGCGACCGTCGAGGATAGGGCGAGACTGATGAAGACGCCCCAGAACCCGCGTTCCTCCGCGCTGAGCGCGGTGCGGCGCTCGCGATCTGCGAACGGCGCGCGGAAGATGATGGCGCCGGGCAGATACGCGATCACCGCAAGGGCGATCAACTGATAGAGCATCGGATGCGAGGCGCCGGATGGTTCTGACGGCGCTCCGGCGCAGCAGTGTACCGCAATCCTTCACCCGAATTGCATCTCGCGGCGGCTATCTTCCGGATCTGGCTGTGACGAGGCATGATCGTCCCGATGAATGACGAACTGGCCGGCTGTCGCGCCTGCGGATCTTCGGCTGACGCTGAGCATCTCTATAGGAAGAACGGCTATGCGATTCTTCGCTGCCGTGCGTGCGGCCTGGTCTTCGCCAGCCCACACCCGAGTCGCGCCGAGCTCGGGCGAATCTATTCGGAATCGTTCTTCCAGGTCGGCGAGAAGTTCGCCGGGCAGTCGCGCAGTCCCGGCACGCTCAACGCCGAGCGGCGGGCTCGGTGGCTGCGCGAACAGCGAGGTGTCACCGCCGGCCGCTGGCTCGACATCGGTTGCGCCACTGGCGACTTCATGATGGCCGCGCGGCCATATGTCATGCAGGTCAGCGGTATCGAGATGTCGAGCTATGCGGCCGACCAGGCGCGCGCGCGTGGGCCGCTCGACGTGACGACCGGGGATGTCCTCGACGTGAGTCTCGGTGCAGAGCCGTTCGACGTTGTGACGATGTGGGACGTCGTCGAGCACGTGACGGATCCGCTGGCCACCTTGCGCCGTGCGTCAGACGCGCTGCGAGACGGCGGTGTCCTCGCCTTGAGCACGGGTGACATTGAGAGTGTCGCGGCACGGGTCATGGGGCGGTTCTGGCATCTGATGATTCCGCCTCGCCATCTGTATTTCTTTTCCCCATCGACGATCGCGAGTCTCCTCGACCGGGCCGGCTTCGACGCCGTGTCGGTGTCGAAGCCGGGAAAGCGGGTGCCGCTCGACTTCGCCGTCTGGAAGGCGGCCACACTCATCACACCCAAGGCGGGGCCGGTCGCCCTGCGACTCTCGGCCGCCGCGCACCTCGGACGGCTGGCGCCATTCGTCAACCTGGGGGACATCATGACGGTGCTGGCGCGGAAACGGTCGAGCGCGGCGACGTCCCCGCGCGGAGAGGGCGTGGCTCAGCCGCCGGCGCCGGCCAGCCGGTCGTAGATCGCCTCGAAGCGCGCCGCGACGTCCTCCCAGTCGCGACTCTTCGAGAGCTCGCCGCGGGCCGTCTCGCCCATTGCCCGCCGGCGTTCTGGATCCCGCATCAGCCTATCGATGGCGGTGGCGAGCGCCGCCGCGTCACCCGGGGCTACCACCGACGCGGTCCGCCCGTCCTTCGCCACCGAGCCGATACCGCCGACGTCGGTCGTCACGACGGGTGTGCCCGATACCAGCGCTTCGAGCAGAAAGTTCGGCAGGCCATCGACGTTACCCGCGGCATCGCGCACCGAGGGCACGACGACGATGTCGGCGGCGCTCAGGTAGGCGGGAATCGCATCCTGCGGGACATCGCCGACGAAGCTCACACGTTTGCCGAGGTCTGCGGCCTGGGCGAGCTGGCGCAGTTCACCGTCGAGATCTCCGGCACCCGCGATGACGAGGCGGAGTGCCGGCCAGTCCGGCGCCAGCCGGGCGGCGGCGTCGACGAGGAACTCGAAGCCTTTCTTCCGAACGAGCCTCCCGGCGGTGAAGACGAGCGGCGCATCCGCGTCGATCCCGAGCTGGGCGCGCAGCCGGCCACCCGCTGAGGGATCGGGGCTGAACCGTGCCGGGTCGACGCCGTAAGGGAGGACCTCGCTTCGATCCGGTACTGCGCCGAGGCCGATCGCCCGCTGGCGCAGGTCGTCGCTGCACGCTGTTACCCAGCCCGCGCGGCCGAACGCCCATCGCGCGGCACGGCCGATGAGGCGATGTTGCTCGGCGACATACACGTCGGAGCCGTGCAGGCTGATAGCGAGCGGTAGCCGGCCGGCGGCCGCAGCCGCGATGACCCCGCCGGGAATCACCCAGTGGCCGTGCATGATGGTGGCGCCGTGCCGGCGAGCGACTCGCCGAGCGAGCAGTGTGCTGGCGGTCGCGGCGAGGGGCGCCGTCAGGTAGGCCGCGGCCTTCAGATCGACGTCGGCGCGCAGCCCTTCGGCGTAGCCGAAAACGGAAAAACGCGCCGGCGCGTAGCGGAAGTAGTGGAAGTGTACGCGGCCGTCGATGCGGTCGCGATTGATCCGCGGATGCCACGGCGCCACGACATGGACCGCGTGGCCGCGTGCGGCGACACCCTGGGCGATCGGTTCGAGGAACGTGCCCACGGTGTCCCCGGAGAACCGCGGATAGGACGTCGTGACCATCACGACGGTATGGGGCATGGCTGAGCTTCCGGAGTGACGGAGCCGTCCGCTGGAGGCGGTCGCGCGGCTACCGCCTCCGCTCGAACCTGAGTGCGGCGATCTGTTCCGACACCAGGCCGATGAGGAACACGATGACCCCCAGGACGATGAGCAGGACCGATGAGTTCGTGACCCGGACATACCAGAGCAGGGTCCACGTCATGTAGCCGGTGCCTAGCAGGAATGGAATGGCGGCGAGTGGCACGAAGATTCGAAGCGGACTGAACAGCGTGATCACACGCAGCAGGATCAGGAAGAACTTCACGCCATCCTGCGCCAGCTTGATCTTCGATTGGCCCTCTCGTGGAGCGGCCTCCGCCGGTTCGAACGCGACGTTGTAGCCGGCCTTGACGAACGACAGCGTCGTCGTCGTGGGCGTGGAGAACCCGTTGGGCAGCAGGTGGATGAATTCGAGCAGATGCTCACGTCGTGCCGCGCGCAGGCCAGACGTCAGATCGGGAATCGGTCGGCCCGAGAGATACGTGGCCAGGCCGTTCAGGATCCGGTTGCCGATTCGCCGGCCGGTCGTCGCCTGGCTGGCGCCCGAGCGTGCCCCGATCACGAGGTCGTAGTCGCCGAGCATCTCCACGAGACGGACGCCGTCGAGGGCGCCGTGCTGGCCGTCGCCGTCGCTGATCAGGATGAATTCGCCCGATGCGCGCCGGAGCCCGGTCTTGACGGCGGCGCCGTTGCCCTTGTTGTAGGGATGGGTGACGACCGTCGCGCCGGCTTCGCGCGCGCGCGCGCTGGTGCCGTCGTTCGAGCCGTCGTCGACCACGATGATCTCGTGCCAGGGCGCGGCCGTCTTCAGCGCCGTGACGACCTGGCCGATCACCGCGGCCTCGTTGAAGGCGGGGATGACGACCGACGTGGCGGTCGATTCAGCCATCTAGAGGTCTCTCCCGTCGTGGCGCGGCTCATCCGCCGGCGCGCGGTGTGGGTCGAGTTCCATTAGCCGGATCCGGTAGAGCAGGTCCTCGATCAGTTTCCGGTTGCCGGAGATCACGTCGGCGATCAGCCCGAGCAGGATGACCTGGAAGCCGACGATCATCAGGACGGCCGACAGGATCAGCGACTGGATGTTCCCCTGGCCGAGGCCGCCGAGATAGAGGTAGACGAAGCGCAGGGAGATCAAGAGCCCGATGCCGAAGACGGTGCCGCCGATGTAGCTGAAGACCTTCAGCGGCTCGTACATCGCGTAGACGCGGATGATCGTGGCGGCGGACTTCTTGATGTACGACGCCACGCTGCCGAACAGCCGTGACTCGCGAGTCTTGGCGTTGGTGCCGATCGGCACGTGCGCGATCGCCATCCGACGCTTACCCGACTGGATGAGCGATTCGAGGGTGTAGGAGAACTCCGACAGGATCGTCATCCGGAGCGCCGCCTCCCGCGTGTAGGCGCGAAATCCGCTCGTCGTGTCGGGGACGGTCGTGTTCGAGACCTGGCGGACGACCCAGCTACCAAGGTGCTGGAGGGCGCGCCGGGCCGCCGGCAGGTGCTGGAGCGAGCTGATATTGCGGTCGCCGATGGTGATCTCGGCGTCGCCCGACAGCAGCGGCGCGACCAGCTTGGTGACGTCGGCGCCGGCATACTGGTTGTCGGCGTCGGTGTTGACGATGTAGTCCGCGCCGCGCTTCAAGCAGGCGTCGATACCCGCCGTGAAGGCCGCCGCCAGCCCCCGGTTGCGCGGAAAACTCACGATATGGTCGACGCCGGCCTCGCGGGCCACACGCGCGGTCTCGTCGGTCGAGCCGTCGTCGATCACGAGCGTTTCGATCACGTCGATGCCGGAGATCTGGCGCGGCAGATCACGAAGCGTTGCGGGAAGCGTCTCGGCTTCGTTCAGACACGGAATCTGAATGATCAGTTTCATGCTCGAGCCTATTGTCCCACCAACCGCTCGACGACGCCGTCCCACGAGATCTGCTTCGCCCGCTCGTAGCCCGCCTCGCCGTAGCGCGCGGCCAGGCTCCGGTCGGCGGCCAGCCGACTGATGGCACCGGCGATCGCCTCGGCCTCCGGCGCGCAGACGGCTCCGTTGACATCGTCTTCGACGAATTCGAGCGGGCCGCCGGCGTCCGTGGTCGTCACGACCGGCCGCCGCGCCAGGAAGCTCTCCAGCGTCACGTAGCCGTAGTCCTCGTCGTATGGCGCGTAGACGACGCCGAGCGCGCCGGCATAGAGTTCAATCAAGGCGTCGTCGTCGACCCAGCCGGCAAGTTCCACGCGGTCGCCGATGCCGAGGGCTTCCACGCGCTGCTCGATCCGCGGACGGTCCGTTCCGTCACCAACGACGACGAGCCGCACCGAGGCATCGGTCTGGGCCATCGCCTCAACCGCGAGGTCGATCCGCTTGACCGACTCCAGGCGGCCGACCGACAGGACGTAGTCGCCGTGCGGCCCCCCACGGAGTCTGTCGGCCAGCCGCGGCGGATGATACAGGGGCTCGGCCGTCAGGGCGTTGTAGCGCGCCAGCCGGTTGGCCGTGTTCCTGGCGTTTGTGAATCGCCGCTCGCACTCGCTCAGCATCTTCCGGTCGAGCCGCATCAACGTATCGCGCAGCCCGACGTCCGCCTCGGTGTGCTCGAAGTCGGTGTAGGGCGTGCCGCACAGCTCGTAGGCGGCCCGATACTGGTGGATGAGCCACGCGACCTTGTGGGGATGACGCGCGAAGTAGGTCGGAAACTTGAGGCCAATCGCCAGATCGATCGTCTGTCCGTTGCTCTCGCTCAGGTCCAGCAGCCGCCAGGCGGCGGCGTGGGCGAGAATCTCGTCCTTCGGGTACCACTTGAACGGGACGCTGACGAGTTCGGTGCGATAGCCGTGCTGCCGGAGGTGGTCGACCAGGGCCCGCACGTGAAACTCGGCGCCGCCTTCAACGAAGGGAACTTGGGCTTCACAGACGACGACCGTGCGGACGGCCATAGGCGATGACAGATGGCGGATGGTGGATGAAAGATGACGGACGCGTTCGATCCAAACGCGCGGCTGCGACAGCTGCCTCCGCGGCCCACCGCGCCGAATGGTACCATGGCCGGCGCCGCCCCGGCCAGACACGCACCGTCTTCGCGGTTCACTTTGACTTCCCGGGACCGGGTAGATACGATGTGCGTAAAGATTGGGAAAAGTTTCACAAGCTCAGAGCATCGAGCGTCCGGAGCCTGAGGGAAATGGCTGAACAGTCGAGCGGCGGCGATCGACGCGAGGTGGTCGATGAGATCCTGCGCGACGCGGCCGCGCTGCTCGAGACGGTCCGCGGGTTCGATCCGGCGCCGCTGCTGGCGGCGGCAGACGCCATCGTCGGCGCGCTCAGGTCGAACGGCAAGGTGCTGACGTTCGGCAACGGCGGCAGCGCGTCGGATGCCGAGCACCTGGCGGCTGAGCTGGTCGGGCGGTTCGCTCGCGAACGGCGGGGCTGGCCCGTGGTCGCGCTGACGGCAGATTCCAGCGTGGTGACGAGCATCGGCAACGACCTTGGCTTCGACCAGGTCTTCGCCCGCCAGATCGAGGCGCTGGGCGCGGCCGGTGACGTCGCGCTGGCGATCTCGACGAGTGGCAGTTCCGCCAACGTCGTGCGCGGAATCGAGGCGGCCGAGCGAGCGGGATTGCGGTGCATCGCGCTGACCGGGCGCGACGGCGGGGCGCTGGGCCGGGCGGCCGAAATCCACCTCAACGTGCCGCACGACACGACCGCGCGGGTCCAGGAGATTCATCGAGTCTGGATCCACGTACTCTGTGAACTCGTCGAGCGAGAGATGACCGCCTGACGGGCGGCGATCGATGGCTGTGCACACGATTCGCAAGGGCCTGGCGCTGCCGATCACGGGCGCGCCGAGGCAGGAGGTCGAGGCGGGTCCCGCCCCGCACGCTGTCGGCGTCGTCGCGGCGGACTATGTCGGCCTGAAGCCGACGATGCACGTGAGCGTCGGCGACGACATCCAGCGTGGCCAACTCCTGATGGAGGACAAGACCCTCGCGGGAGTGCGCCACACGGCGCCGGCGGAGGGACGGGTCCTCGCCGTCAACCGCGGCGACCGACGGGCGCTGCAGTCGGTGGTCATCGAGCTGTCGCGTGGCGAGCGCGAGGGCCGTCCGGACACGACGTCGTTCAGCGCGTTCTCGGGGCGGCATCCGAGCGGCCTGGCGGACGACGAGGTGCGGTCGCTGCTCGTCGAGTCCGGCCTCTGGACCGCGCTGCGCGCCCGTCCGTTCAGTCGAGTCGCCAACCCCGACGTCCGCCCACATTCAATCTTCGTCACCGCCATCGATACGAACCCACTGGCCGCCTCGGTCGAGGCGGTCATGATGGGTGCCGAGGGGGCGTTCGACTACGGCCTCTTCGCGCTGTCAAGGCTGACCGAGGGGCCGCTGTTCGTCTGCACACCCGGCGGGTCGACGCTGAGGCTGCCTGCGATCGATCGGCTACGTCACGAGGAGTTCTCGGGACCGCACCCCGCCGGGACGGTCGGCCTGCACATCCATCGACTCGATCCGGTCGACCGTCAGAAAGTGGTCTGGCACGTCGGCTATCAGGACGTCATCGCCATCGGCCGCCTCTTCGAACGCGGCGACCTGTCGGCTGAGCGCGTCATTGCGCTCGCGGGGCCGTCGGTTCGGAATCCGCGCTTGCTCCGAACGCGGCTCGGTGTGTCGCTCGACGATCTGGCACGCGACGAGCTGCACGAGTCCGACGCCGAGCATCGCGTCATTTCAGGGTCAGTGCTATCGGGGCGTGCCGCCGCGGGCGACGTTTTCGGCTACCTCGGCCGCTATCACCAGCAGGTGTCGGTGCTCGCGGAGGGTCTCGCGCGGGAGTTTCTGGGCTGGCTCGGGCCCGGGTTCGACAAGTACTCGACGATCAACACGTTCGCGTCCACGTTGCTGCCGGGGCGGCGCTTCGCGTTCACGACGTCGACGAACGGTTCGCCGCGCGCGATCATCCCGCTCGGGATGTACGAACGGGTGATGCCGATGGATCTGCTGCCGACGTTTCTCGCGCGCGCGCTGGTCATGCGCGATGTCGAGAAGGCCGAGGAACTCGGATGCCTCGAGCTGGACGAGGAAGATCTCGCCCTGTGCAGCTTCGTCTGCCCGGGCAAAACCGACTTCGGTCCGCCGTTGCGCGACGTGCTGATGGAGATCGAGAAGAAAGGCTGACGCCGTCGCGGGCGGTCCACTACGACTGATGCGGTTCCTACGAGCGCTGCTGGACAAGCAGGCGGGCCTCTTCGAAAAGGGTGGGAAGCTGGAGAAGCTCTACCCGCTCTGGGAGGCGAACGACACCATCCTGTACACCCCTGGAACGGTCACCGCCGGCGCGTTGCATGTCCGCGACGGATTGGACGTCAAGCGGCTGATGATGACCGTCGTCGTGGCACTCGCCGGCTGTATCTACATGGCGGTCTACAACACCGGCTACCAGGCCAATCTGGCCATTGCCGCCGGTGCGCCGGTGCTCGATACGTGGCAGGCCGCGACCGTCACTGCGCTCGGCTGGAACTTCGACCCGGATTCGTGGACGGCGTGCGTCGTCCACGGCGCCATCTATTACTTGCCGGTGCTCGCCGTGACCTTCGCGGTCGGGGGCGCGTGGGAAGTGATATTCGCGATCGTCCGGAAGCATGAGATCAACGAAGGCTTTCTCGTGACCGGCATGTTGTTCCCGCTCATTCTGCCGCCGACGATTCCGCTCTGGCAGGTTGCGCTGGGCATCAGCTTCGGCACGGTGGTGGGCAAGGAGATCTTCGGCGGCACCGGCATGAACGTTCTCAATCCAGCGCTGACGGCGCGGGCCTTTCTCTTCTTCGCGTACCCGGCTGAGATATCCGGGGATGCCGCCTGGATCGCCGCGACGACGAGCACCGATGGCGTGAGCGGCGCGACCTGGCTCGCGCGGACCCAGGAGGCCGGCGCGGCGCCGCTCGCCGATCTCGACTGGTGGGACGCCTTCCTCGGCTTCGTGCCGGGTTCGATGGGCGAGACCTCGGCGTTGGCGTGCTTGCTCGGCGCCGTCCTGCTCATCGTCACGCAGGTTGCCTCGTGGCGGATCATGCTGAGTGTCGTGGTGGGCACCTTCCTGACCGCGTGGTTCTTCAACGCGGTGGGGTCGGACACCAACCCGGCCTTCGCCGTCTCGCCGGGCTGGCATTTCGTGCTCGGCGGCTGGGCCTTCGGCACGGTCTTCATGGCCACCGACCCGGTGTCGGCGCCGGCGTCGGACTCGGCCCGCTACATGTACGGGTTCCTGATCGGCGTCCTGGCCGTGCTGGTCCGCGTCGTGAATCCGGCGTATCCCGAGGGGATGATGCTGTCCATCCTCTTCATGAATCTCTTCTCGCCTGTGCTCGACCATTTCGTCGTCCGCGCGAACATCAAGCGACGGAGGGCCCGCTATGCAGGGTAGTGTCGGCTACAACCTGATCTTCGCGTCGACGGTCTGCGTCGTCTGCGCGATCTTCGTCTCGTCGTCGGCCGTGATGCTCAAGGAGCGCCAGGAGTACAACGCCGCGATCGACAAGCAGCGCAACGTCCTGGTCGTCTCGGGGCTGGCGAGCGACGACGATCGGCTGACCCCTGACGAGGTCGAGCAGCGCTTCACCAACATCCGCCAGGTCGTCATCGACCTCGCCACGGGCGAGGCCGTGGCCGACATCGACCCCCTGACCTACGACCAGCGCCGCGCGACGACCGACCCCGCGCTGAGCCACGCCGCGTCGCCGAACCTGGCTCAGGTGCTGCGGGTGCCGAATCGGGCGATCGTCTATGAAGTGCGGGACGACCAGGACCGAGCGGAGCTGTACGTCCTGCCCGTCGAGGGGAAGGGCCTCTGGTCGACCCTGTACGGATTCATCGCGCTCGACGCCTCGCTCGAGACGGTGCAGGGGCTGACGTTCTACGAGCACGGTGAGACGCCGGGGCTGGGCGGCGAGGTCGACAACCCGCGATGGAAGGCGTTGTGGCGCGGCCGCCGGCCGTTCGATGACGCGCTCGAGCCCGATCTGACCGTCATCAAGGGCCGCGCCGGCCCGCCCGCCGACGACCCGCATCGGGTCGACGGGCTGTCGGGCGCCACGATGACCAGCCGCGGCGTGACCTATCTGATCGAGTTCTGGCTGGGCGACGGCGGCTTCGGACCCTACCTGGCTCGACTCAGGGCGGAAGGAGCCGACAGCTAATGGCGGCGAACGTCAGGCAAGCGCTCACGGATCCGTTATTCAACAACAATCCGATCACCTTGCAGGTGCTCGGCATCTGCTCGGCGCTCGCCGTGACGACCCGCATGGACACCGCGCTGGTGATGAGCATCGCGGTGATCGCCGTCACCGCGCTGTCGAGTCTCTTCGTCAGCATGCTGCGAAACCAGATTCCGACGAACATCCGGATCATCGTGCAGCTGACGATCATCGCCTCGCTGGTGATCGTGACCGATCAGATCCTGAAGGCCTACGTCTTCGAGATCTCGAAGCAGCTGTCCGTCTTCGTCGGGTTGATCATCACCAACTGCATCATCATGGGCCGCGCCGAGGCCTACGCGATGCAGAATCCGCCATCGTTGTCGCTGATCGACGGCATCGGCAACGGCCTGGGCTACGGACTCGTCCTCATGCTGACGGCGTTCATTCGTGAACTGCTCGGCTCGGGGTCGCTGTTCGGCGCGCAGGTCCTGCCGCTCGTGACCGAAGGGGGCTGGTACACACCGAACGGGCTGATGGTGCTCTCGCCGAGCGCGTTCTTCATCATCGGTGGGTTGATCTGGGCGCTGCGTGCCTGGAAACCGGAACAGGTCGAGGCGGATTGAGATGCTCGAAGCGTATCTGAGCTTGGCGGTCAAGGCGATCTTCGTCGAGAACATGGCCCTGGCGTTCTTCCTGGGCATGTGCTCGTTCATTGCCGTGTCGCGAAAGGTGGATACCGCGATCGGCCTGGGCGTCGCGGTGATCTTCGTGCTGAGCGTCACCGTGCCGATGAACAACCTGATCTACCAGTACCTGCTCAGCGACGGCGCGCTGGCCTGGGTTTCACCCGGGCTCGGCGCCTACGACCTGTCGTTCCTCGGGTTTCTGACCTACATCGGCACGATTGCGGCGATGGTCCAGATCGTCGAGATGACGCTTGACCGGTTTGTGCCGCAGCTGCACGCGGCGCTCGGCGTGTTCCTGCCGCTGATCGCCGTCAACTGCGCGATCCTCGGGGCGTCACTGTTGATGGTGCAGCGCAACTACGGGCTGGCGGAGAGCGCGGTGTTCGGCTTCGGCTCGGGTGTCGGCTGGGCGCTCGCCATCGTCGCGCTGGCGGGCATCCGCGAGCGCCTGAGGTACAGCAACGTGCCGGCCGGACTACGCGGCCTGGGCATCACGTTCATTCTGACCGGCCTGATGGCGATCGGCTTCATGGCGTTCGCAGGGGTTCAGCTGTAGTGAGGTTGTCGGTGGCGCGGCCCACAACGACGAGGGTGGCGCGGGGCTTTAGCCCCGCGATCCGGCTGAGAGAAACATCATGGTGACCGTCGGGCTCGGCGTCTTCATGTTCACGTTCGTCATCGTCTCGCTGGTCGGCGTGCTGATGTTCGCGCGACGGGAACTGGTGTCTACTGGCGAGGTGACGATCGTCATCAACGACGATCCGACGAAGGCGTTGCGCACGGCGGCCGGCGGCACGCTGGCCGGGACCCTGGCCGCGAACAAGATCTTCGTGCCCTCCGCGTGCGGCGGCAAGGGCAGCTGCGGCGTCTGCACCGTGAAGGTGACCGACGGCGGTGGCGCGATGCTGCCCACCGAACGCGGCTTCATCACGCGTGGCGAGGCGTGCGAGGGCCTGCGCCTGGCCTGCCAGGTCAAGGTGAAGCAGGACATGAAGATCGAGGTGCCGGCCGAGATCTTCGACGTCCGGCTCTGGACGTGCAAGGTGCGCTCGAACAACAACGTGGCGACCTTCATCAAGGAACTGGTGCTCGAGCTGCCCGCTGGAGAAGCCGTGCCGTTCCGGGCCGGTGGGTACATCCAGATCGAGCGTCCGCCCGGTACCGTGAACTATCAGGACTTCGAGATCGGCGACGAGTATCGGCCGGATTGGGACAAGTTCAATCTCTGGCGCTATACGTCGACCGTCGACGAACCCGTCGTGCGGGCCTATTCGATGGCCAACTACCCCGAAGAGCGGGGCATCATCATGCTGAACGTGCGGGTGGCCTCGCCGCCTCCGCGCGGGCCGGAAGGCATTCCGCCGGGCAAGATGAGCTCCTTCATCTTCGGTCTCAAGCCCGGCGACGAGGTCGTCATCTCGGGTCCGTTCGGCGAGTTCTTCGCCAAGGAGACGCAGGCGGAGATGCTGTTCATCGGCGGCGGCGCCGGGATGGCGCCGATGCGGTCGCACATCTTCGATCAGTTCCGCCGGCTGCACACGACGCGGGAGGTGTCGTTCTGGTACGGCGCGCGGAGCCTGCGCGAGGCGTTCTACGTCGACGAGTTCGACGCGCTTGCACGCGAGTGCGACAACTTCGAGTGGCACCTCGCGTTGTCCGAGCCGCTGCCCGAAGACAACTGGACCGGCAAGACCGGGTTCATTCACCAGGTGCTCTACGACCATTACCTGAAGGATCACCCGGCCCCTGAGGATGTCGAGTACTACCTGTGCGGGCCGCCGATGATGCTCAAGGCCTGCATGCAGATGCTGGATGGGCTCGGTGTCGAGCCCGAGAACATTCTGTCCGACGACTTCGGCTAACGGCAGTCGCCTCGAGGCTGCGTCAGCCGCTCACCATGCTGCCCTCGTTCGCCATCCGCGCGCTCAGCTTCGCCGTCGCCGCGGCGATGGCGACGGCGTGCGGGTCGCGCCCACAAGCGCCACCAACGTTCGAACTGTCGGGATCGACGATGGGGACGCGGTACGTCGTCAAGGTCGTCGGTGGTGGCGGGGATGTCGAGGCCGAGCGCGCCCTCGCGGAACTCGTCGAGGCCGAACTCACGCATGTCGACGAGCTGATGTCGACCTATCGGGCCGAGTCCGAGCTGTCGCGGTTCAACCGCCACGCCGATCTGACGCCGTTCGCCGTGTCCGAGGCGACGTTTGAGGTGTTCGCCGAAGCCGCGCGGATAAGCGACTGGACCGACGGGGCCTTCGACATCACGGTCGGACCGCTTGTCGAGGCCTGGGGCTTCGGTGCCTCGCCGGCGTCGGCGCCACCGTCGGATGTCCAGGTGGAGAGCCTCCGGCAGCGTGTCGGCTTCGCCAAGCTCCAACTCGATGCGTCGACGCGCAGCGTGCGGAAGCTCGACCCGGCGGTCGAAGGCGACCTGTCCGCGATCGCCAAAGGCTATGCGGTCGACCGCGTGGCCGAGGCGCTCGAGGCGGCGGGATTTCCCCGTTTCATGGTCGAGGTCGGCGGCGAGGTGCGCGTCGGCGGGACGAACGACGCCGGGGCGCCCTGGCGGATCGCCATCGAGCAGCCCGACGCCGTATCGTTTCAAACGATCGTGCCGCTGGTGGATGCTGCCGTCGCGACCTCAGGGGACTACCGCAACTTCTACGAGTGGGAGGGTGGCCGCGTCTCCCACACGATCGACCCGCGCACCGGGCGCCCCGTGGAGCACGCGCTGGCGTCGGTGACCGTCGTCTCGGGTCGGTGCGTGACCGCGGACGCGCTGGCCACGGCGCTCTCGGTCCTCGGACCGGACGATGGCTACCGCTTCGCGGTGGCGAATGACGTTGCGGCGCTCATGCTGACGCGCTGGGCCGGCGGCGGCTTCGACGAGCGATCGACGCCGGCGTTTCAGCGCCTTCTCGACGAAGCGGGCGTAAGATAGGGGTGATGACGCTCTTCCTCTTGACAGCCCTCGTCATTGGCGCGGCGATGCTGGTCATGGCCGTGGGCGTCGTCTTCAGCAATCGCTGCCTGCGGGGATCGTGCGGCGGCCCAGACGTGCTCGGTCCCGACGGGGCCCCGCTGTCCTGCGACACCTGCCCGCGGCGCGCGGAACTGTCCGCGCCGCCGCCGCCACACGGCGCGTGAACCGCCTGGCCTACAGGCTGGCCAGCGCCGTCTTCAGCGCCTCATCCTGTTCCGGGAGCACCGTGCGGAGATCGAGGACGACCCGGTCCTGGGCGATCCGCCCGACGATGGGCGGCGTCAGCGCGCGCAGGGCGGCTTCGAGTGCCTCGGGCGGGGCCGTCGTCGAGCGCAGCGCCAGCAGGCGGGTCGGGAGTTCCCGGCCCGGGGCGCTCCCGCCGCCGATCGTGGAGACACCATCGATGATCTCGGTGTCGATGGTCGAGGCCGAGACCGCGGCCGCCGCCGCGCGGGCGCGACGATCGATCTCGTCTGGTCTCAGACCGATCATGCGGACGACCGGGACGGTGTCGGCCGCGCGGCCGGCGGCGTACTCGCGCAGCGTGGCGTCGAGCGCCGCGTAGGCCAGCTTGTCCGATCGCAATGCGCGCATGAGCGGATGGCGGCGAATCTTGCCGACCAGCGGATCGCGGCCGACGACGATGCCGGCCTGCGGGCCGCCCAGCAGCTTGTCGCCGCTGAAACAGATGACGTCGACGCCGGCGTCGACGCTCGCTCGCACCGTGGGTTCCGCCGGCAGCTCGTCACGGTCGACCAGGTGGCCGCTGCCCAGGTCCTCGACGACCGGCACCCCGAACCGACGGCCGACGGCCACGAGTGACGTGAGCGACGGGCGCTCGGTGAAGCCCTCGATACGAAAATTCGACGGATGCACACGCAGCAGGAGCGCCGTCCGTTCGTTGATGGCGGCGGCGTAGTCCGCGGCGCGGGTGCGATTCGTCGTTCCGACTTCGCGCATCGCCGCGCCCGACTGCGCCAGCACGTCGGGCACGCGGAAGCCGCCGCCGATCTCGACCAGTTCGCCGCGCGAGACGATGACTTCCCGCCCCGATCCCAGGGCCGTCAACGCGAGCAGCGTCGCGGCGGCGTTGTTGTTGACGACCACGGCGGCCTCGGCGCCGGTGAGTGCGCACAGCCGCGGTTCGGCATGCGTGTCCCGGCGGCCCCGACCGCCGTCGGCGAGGTCGTATTCGAGATTCGTGAACACCGGCGCGATCTCCGTGATGGCGGAGATCGCCGGGGCCGCCAGCGGCGCGCGGCCGAGATTCGTGTGCACGACGACGCCGGTGGCGTTGATGACCGCGCGCAGCGAGGGCTTGAACTCTCGCTCGAGGCGCGCGCCCGCCGCCGTTTCGACCTGGGCGGTCGCGTCCGCCGCCGCCAGGTCGTTGCCTGTAGACGCATCGGCCAGGCGCGCCCGCAAATCGTCGGCCGCCGCGCGGAGTGCCGCGAGTGTTGCGGTCCGCCCGTAGCTCGCGATCAGACCGCGCACGGCATCGCGCTGCAGGAGTTGATCGATCGACGGAATCGCGCGCGGAATCGCCATGGAATCAGGGGAGAAGTCGGCCGTCAGCTGCTTGTCGGCTCCGACGATTCAGGATACCATCACGAACAGGCACGCCGGCACGTCCCACCGACATGAGTAAGACCGCGAAGTCGAACGACACGCCGGACGAGGCGCAGGATGCGACGCCGGCGTACCGGCCGGCGGAGCGTTTCTGGCCATACGTGGATCCGTCGCCGCAGCCCTCTCCCGAGGAACTCGCCGCCCTGGATCCGAACCTGCGCGCGGCGCTGTTCGGGGACGATGGTCATCCGTTTTCCATCACGGTCGTATTTCCCAAGTTGGCGGACGACGCGGCGAACGACGCGGCGGTGGCGCTGGCCCGGCAGGCCGCGGAGTACCGAGAGGTGGGCAGTGGCCCGACGCTGCGGCACCGCGCGCGCTACTTTCCTTCCGAAGCCCTGGCGCTGCGTGACCTGTTCGACATCGTCGGCCACGATGAGACGTGCGAGGTGCTGATCGACGATCGCCCGCTGCCGTACGCGCGAGAACTCTGGCTGCCGCTGGTCTGGTTCCTCATCCGGCGCTGACGCGGGACACACCTGGTCGAGAGAGCCGTGGCAGATCATCAAATCGAACGCGATCTTCAGACGCTCGCGGCCGAACTGCGACGCCTCGAGGCCGAGTACAACATGTTCTTCGCCGGCCGGTTACCGCGGCCGCCGTGGGAGACGCGCAACCGCGTCGAGTCGATCATCAAGTACTGGGATTCCAATTTCAGCCAGGCGTCGGCCAACCGCTTCCGATTCAGCACGTTGCAGGACGCTTCATTTCGTTCCGCGACCTCTGGGACAAGGCGATGCGATCCCGCGAGGAAGGCCGTCCGAGTCCGTTCGCGCACGGAACATCGCAGGTCGACCGGTCGGAGGAAGGCGGCCGCGTCGTGCACGAGGCGGCGTTCTCCAATCCACGGTCTGAAATGGACAAGGTCGAAGACCTCTATCAGTCGTTGATGAGTGCGCGGCGCGATGCGGGGCAGGAGGTCGTCCCGCTCCACCGGTTCGCGAACTTCGTGCGCGACCAGGTGAAGCAGTACCAAGAGAGCGGCGATGGTAATGTCGCGTTTCGTGTGGCGGTGAAGGACGGGCAGGTGAGCTTTACGGTGCGGGGCGGGAAAGAGTAGTTCGCGATGCGTGCGTTGCTGAGTGTGTCGGACAAGACCAACGTCGTCGAGTTGGGCCGTGGCCTCGCGGCACTGGGGTGCGAGCTGGTCTCGACCGGCGGCACCGCGCGTGCGCTTCGCGAGGCCGACCTCGCCGTCACAGCCATCGAGACGGTCACCGGCGTTCCCGAAATGATGGAAGGCCGCGTCAAGACGCTCCATCCAGCCGTCCACGGCGGCATCCTGGCGCGCCGGGACCGTGACGACGATCGCGCGGCACTTGAACGGCACGGGATCGAGACGATCGACGTTGTGGCCGTGAACCTCTATCCGTTCGCGGCCGCCGCGGCCAACGCCGACACGGCGTTCGACGACCTCGTCGAGGAGATCGACATCGGCGGGCCGAGTCTGGTGCGCGCGGCGGCGAAGAACTTCAAGGATGTCCTGGTGCTGGTCGATCCAGGCGACTACCTGAAGGCGATTCAGGAGCTTGGTCGACCCGACGGGCCCAGCCTCGAGTTCAGGTTCAGCCTGGCGCAGAAGGCGTTTGGCCACACGGCGGCCTACGACCGGACGATCGCCGACACGCTCGCGGGCGTTCGGTCCACAGCCGAAGGGTTCGAGCGCGAGGTAGTTACGGCGGAGACCACCGTGCCGCCTGCGCTGCACCTGTCGCTCTCGAGGTTGGCGACGCTCCGCTATGGCGAGAACCCACACCAGGAAGCCGCGTGGTACTGCGACGAGACGCCGGAGGGCCTGAGCGCGGCCCAGGTGCTGCAAGGCAAGGCGCTGTCGTTCACGAACTTGCTTGACCTCGATGCCGCGGCCCGGCTCGTTCTCGAGTTCGACGATCCGACCGCGGCCGTGCTGAAGCATACGAATCCGTGCGGCGTCGCCACGGCGAGATCGATCGCTGACGCCTACACGACCGCTCGCGAGGGTGATGCGCTCTCGGCGTTTGGCGGGATCGTCGGCCTGAATCGGCCGATCGATGCCGCGACGGCGACGGCGATCGTCTCGACCTTCATCGAAGCCGTCGTGGCGCCCGGCGCGGACGAGGCGGCCCGAACGATCCTGGCGGAAAAACAGGCGATGCGCGTGCTAATCGCGGATCTCGCGCCGATCCGGGACGGTCGCGCCGGGCGGCGCGACGTCCGTTCGATCCTGGGCGGCTGGCTGGTTCAACGCCGTGATGTCGTCGAGGAGGCAAGGGGCCGGTGGGCCGACGGCGCCGGCGACCCACCGCTCAGGGTCGTGACCAAGCGCGCACCCACCGACGAGGAGTGGCAAGCCCTACGCCTCGCCTGGCGCGTTTGTGCCCACGTCAAGTCGAACACCATCGTCTTCGCGCGCGCCGATCGGACCGCGGCGCTCGGCGCCGGTCAGATGAGTCGCGTCGACGCGGTGAACGTCGCCGTGCTCAAGGCGCAGGCCGAACTGGGCGGTACGGTCGTCGCGTCGGACGCGTTCTTTCCGTTCAGGGATGGCCTCGACGCCATCGCCGGCGCCGGCGCGACCGCGGTCGTGCAACCGGGCGGGTCGAAGCGGGACGCCGAGGTAATCGCGGCGGCCGATGAGCACGGCATCGCCATGGTCATGACCGGCCGACGGCACTTCTGGCATTAGAGACGTCGCCTGGGGCAGGAGCCGCGGCGAGGGTGGGGGAGAGGATGCGTAGGGCGGTCCTTCAGGGCCGCTTGGCCGAGCGAAGCGAAGGCCACACGGACGTCGCCCTACCGGGCTTTCCCTGGCAGGGCTGAAGCCCTGCCCTACGCATTTCTCACGGCCGGCGACGGGATCGACGGCGCAACACCCAGCCTCGTGCCGGGGCACTGGTCCAGCAACCGATTCTAGGAGGCGCAGGCTTTGAGGAGTTCGTCGGCCGAGATGGTCGCCGGGCCGAAGCGCGCGACGGCGAGGCCGGCGGCCTGATTGGCGAGCTGCGCCGCCTCGGTCAGCGTGGCACCGCCCGCCAGCCCGAGCGCGATCGTGGCGATGACCGTGTCGCCCGCGCCCGTCACGTCGGACACTTCGCGTGCCGCGGCCGGCAGCGCCGCTTCCTCCGTCGTCCCGTTCCCCCCCGATCCATCGAGCAGCCAGATCCCGTGCTCACCGCGCGTGATGACGACGCTCTGACACTTCAACGTCGTTCGTAGGTTGCGCGCGGCGTCCCGCGCGTCGGCATCCGACCGGATTGCGCGGTGCGTCGCGGTGGCGGCTTCGTGATGATTCGGCGTGAGCAGGGTGCAGCCGGCGTAGTGTTCGAGGTGGGGCACCTTCGGGTCGATCAGCAGGGGCACGCCGCGGGTGCGGCTCGCGGCGAGCGTCCGCGCCATGAGGCCGGCGGTGACGACGCCCTTCAGATAGTCCGAGACGACGATGATGTCGGCGCGGGACGCCGCCTCCTCGAGGTGGTCGCCGAGTGCGTCGCCCGGTGCGCCCACGAGTTCCGCCTCGGTTTCGAAATCCACGCGAGCGACCTGGTGCCGACTGGCGACGATCCGCAGTTTCCGAGTCGTGGGGCGACCGGCGACGGTCACCAGGCCGGCGTCGGAAACGCCTGCCGCCGCCAGGCTCGACCGCAGACGCCGGCCGGGTTCGTCGTCGCCCACGGCGCCCACGAGTGCTGCGTGGCCGCCGAGTGCACCGACGTTGTTCGCGACGTTGGCCGCGCCACCGAGTCGGTGCTCCTTCTTGTCGAAGGCAACGATCGGCACCGGCGCCTCGGGTGAGATGCGGTCGACTCGCCCGACCAGGAAGTCGTCGATCATGACGTCGCCGACGACGAGGACGGTCAGCGCGTCGAACCGCTCGATGATCGCGCGAGCGCGGGAGCCGGGCAGATCGGTCATGCGGCCTCCCCGACCTCCGCGGGGTCGGCGAGGTCAGCCGCGAAGGGGAGCGTGACCAGCACGAGCCACAGCATCAGAAACTCCGAGTCGCCAAAGTTGTACTCGAACATGCCCGCGGCGAGCATGCCCACCACGGCGGCCAGGCCACCGGCGGGCAGCGATCGATACGTGCTGGTCCCGAGCCGCTGGGCGAGGCCGCGCGTGATGGCCACGACCATCGCGAGCCAGACCACGAGCGCAGGCAGACCGCGCTCGGCCGCGATCTGGATCGGGACGTTGTGGAGATGCGGATTCGACTCCTGCACCGCTGCCGGATCACGGTAGTCGCCGTACACATCCTTGATGAGATCCGGGCCGACGCCCATCACGGGGTAGTCGCCGACCAGGCGCGCCCCGGTTCGGATCATCGCGACTCGGTCCCGGACGGTCGGATCCTGAAGGTCGAAGATCGAGTACAGCCGGTCGGTCACGCGGTCAGGGGCCATGGCGAAGAACAGCCCCGCGACGACCGGCGCCAGCGCCAGCAACCGCAGGTCCTTGAGCATGAGCAGCATGCCGATCGCCACGCAGGTCCCGACCATTGCGCTCCGGGTGAAGGTGAGCGCCAGCGCGACCAGCAGCGCTGGCATGACCAGCGCGGACCAGGTGCGATCGCGGTCGTGAAAGAGCAGCCGTGCGGCGGCCACGCCCGCCACCAGCATCAGCGCGCCGGAGTAGGTCATGTAGTGGGTCAGCGCCCCCTGCGGCCGGCGTCCGAGGTTGTCGTACTCGAGGATGCCGTACTGGATGATGCCGATGATGGCGCTTACGGCGCCGATCGAGATGATCACCGTGGCGATGGTGAAGGCCTTCGGCCCCCGAGCCAGCCGGTAGACGCCGGGCACGATGAGGAACAGCAGCAGCTGTTTGGAATCGACGATGCTGGCGATCGGGTTCAGCGAGGCCGCCGCTGACAGGAGGGTCAGGCTCGCGTACCCCAGCAGCAGCCAGAACCACGGCGGGAATTCGATCCGTTCCCGACCGACGATTACCAGTGCGATCCACAGCGCGCCGGTGATCGCCAGCAGCGCCTGCGCGACGGCGATGGAGAGTTGGAGGGCCGTGACGCAGGCGACGAGCGCAAGGAAGGCCACGCGCTCCAGACGGGGCGCCATCGTGTCGGCGTCATGGGACATGACGTCAACTCGACCGGCGGCGGCGGCGCTCAGTCGTCATGCTCATCATTCTCTTCAATGGTCGCTTCGTCGATCAGCATGACCGGAATGTCGTCCTTGACCGGATAGACGCGATGACACTCACGACACTTCAGGCCCGCGCCGTCGTGGACCAGGTCGACCGGCGTCTTGCAGTTCGGGCACGCGAGGATCTCGAGCAGTTCAGGGGCGACGGCCATGTGGGATCTCCATGAGAGTGCCGGCTCTTCCGCCGGGACTATACCAGACTGGCTGAAATGGGCCGGGGCACTCCACCGTGCTTGCCGGAGGTTCGGGCGTATGGAACAATCGCATCCACCCATGAATATACGCTGGACCATCGGCATGGCGGTCATTGTGTCGAGCGTCGCCGTCCCGGGGGCGGCCGGACAGGTGCCGGGCGATGCGTCGGATCCCGTGCGGCCGTACCTCGAGCGCGGCGAGGCGTACGATCTGTTCATCCAGGCGCTGCGCCTCGAGGATGAGGGCGAGATCGTGCAGGCGGTCGAGCTGTTGGCCCGCGCCGCCGAGCTTGATGCCGAGGCCCCGGCCATTCCCGCCGCCCAGGCCGGACTGTATGCCCGGCTGGATCAGGCGACCAACGCCGTCGAGGCCGCTGAGCGCGCGCTGGCGCTCGACGCCGAGTATGTCGATGCCCACCGGGTCCTGGGTCTGATGTTCGCCGCGCTCGCGGAGCAAGCGGCCGGGCAGTCCGCCGGCCAGCGCTCGGCCAACGCCGAATCGTACCGGCGCCGCGCGCTGACCCATCTGGAGCAGGCCGCGGCGGGTGGCGTCGAGGACGCGCGTGTCACGTTCAGCCTCGGACGGCTCCTGGTGGAGACCGGCGCGTTCGATGATGCCGTGGCGGCGTTGGAGCCGTTCGTGCGCGATCGACCCGGCTTCGTCGACGGGTTGCTGTTGCTGGCGACGGCCTATGCCGGTGCCGGGCGCGCCGTCGAAGCGACCGAGGCCCTCGAGGAGGCCGTGCGAGGCCGTCCGCGTTCCGTGCGGGCGCTGAGCGCGCTGGCGGAACTCTACGAAGCCGAAGGCCGATGGGATGACGCGGCCGATGCCTACGGGCGGGCCGCGGCGCGCCGTCCGAGCGACGTCGATCTGAAACGGCGGTGGGCGGCCGCGCTGCTCAATGCCGGCGATCAGGAGCGTGCACGGACGGTGATTGAAGAGGTGGTCGAGGCGCGGCCGTCCGATGGTGGTGCGATCTACTTGCTGTCCGAAATCGAGCGCCGGCTGAACAACTTCGAGGCCGCCGAAGCCGCGGCCCGCCAGGTCATCGCGCTGGAGCCCGACGGGGCGCGTGGCATCTACGCGCTGGCCCAAGTCTTCCTGGACAGGCGGCAGTACCGCGAGCTAGTCGAGGTCGTCGAGCCGTTCGTTCGGGACCTCCGAGAGCGCGGCTCGGCGCCGCGCGAACTGGCGATGTTATTGGTGCAGAGCGGTGCGTCACACCTCACCCTCGGTGACTCCGAGGCGGCGCTGGCGGCATTCGAGCTGGCGCGCGATGCGGCGCCCGACGATCCAATCATGGAGGCGTATCTCGGGCAGGCCTACCTGGAGAGCGGCCAGCCCGAAGACGCCGTGGCGAGCTTGTCCGAGGCCAGGGAGCGCCACGCCGATGACCTCCGGCTCGACGGCATGTACGCGCGGGCGCTCGTGGCAACCGGTCGCGCCGACCAAGGCATCGGCGTGATGGAGACGGCGGTTGCCCGGCATGCCGAGAATCCAATCGCCCACGTCAACCTTGCCAACCTGCTGGTCGAGACCGGCCGTGTCAACGATGCGGTGGCCGCGCTGCGGGATGCCGAGCCGAACTTTCCGGCTGACACATCGATCCTCTTCCAGCTCGGCGCGATCCTCGAGCAGCAGGCGCTCTACGCGGACGCCGAGCAGGCCTTCCGGAGGGTGATCCAGCGTGACCCGTCGCACCACCAGGCGTTGAACTACCTTGGCTACATGCTGGCCGACCGCGCCGATCGGCTCGACGAGTCGGTCGAATTGATCCAGCGCGCGCTCGAATCCGATCCGCACAACGGCGCGTACCTCGACAGTCTCGGGTGGGCGTACTTCCGGCTCGAGGAGTGGGAGCTGGCGGAGACCTATCTGCGGCAGGCGGCCGAGCAGATGACACGCGACTCCGTCATCCAGGATCACTTTGGTGACGTCCTGTTCCAACGCGGCCAGTTCACGGAAGCCGTGGAAGCCTGGGAGCGCGCGCTGGCGGGCGACGTCGAGTCGATCGAACTGTCGGTCATCGAGCGCAAGATCGAGGGCGCCAGGCAACGCGGCGGGCGCTGACGCTCACGACGGGTGCGCGTCATGGGTGGTCCACAACGGCAGCACGCGGTAGGCGGCTGGCTCCAGTTCGTCCTCCTCCTGACCGTGGCGTGCGGCGCGGGTGGCTGCGCGGCGCGCCGTCCGACCTTGCCGTCCGGGTCCGGCACTCCGTTTCCAGAATTTCGCGAAGCGTTCATGCAGGCGACGGCCGATTGCCGCGCCATGAAGACGCTCGTGGCCGAACTCCGCTTGTCCGGACGGGCCGGCGGGCGCCGACTGCGGGGGCGCGTGCTGGCCGGTTTCTCGGATCCCGGCGCGGTTCGCCTCGAAGGGCTGGCGCCGTTCGGCGCCCCCGCGTTCATTCTCGTGGCCGAGCCCGGTCGGGCGGCGCTGCTCTTGCCGCGCGAGTCACGCGTGCTCGTCGACGCGCCGGCTGACGAGGTGGTCCACGCCCTGGCGGGCGTCGCGATGACCGCCGACGAACTGCGCCACGTGCTCAGCGCGTGTCTGCCTGCCTCGGTCGATCCGACGATCGGGCGGGCCTACGGGTCGGATTGGTGGGGCATCGAGACGTCGGACGGCGGCCTCGTCTACCTCCGCCGGGCGGGTGACGCGCGCCGCATCGCCGCCGTGCGTCGTGCCGGGTGGCTCAGCGAGTACAGCGAGTGGTCGGGCCGTTTGCCCGGCCGTCTGCGGTTGACGTCGTTGACGCCGATCGTGGAGGCCGTGGACCTCACCGTGACGCTGTCACAGGTGCGCATCAATACCACCCTCGCCCCGGCCACCTTCGCGGTCGACATTCCTCCCGATGCGGTGCCGATGACGCTCGACGAGCTGAAGGCGCTGGCGCCGCTCGCTGACTCAGCGTCGGCATCCAGCGGTTAGCGGAGCGCTCGTTATGGCACCCCGACGGATCGTGATCCGGGCCCACGCGAAGCTGAACCTCGGCCTGCGCGTGGTTGGGCGACGGGCCGACGGGTTTCACGACGTGCGGACCATCTATCAGTCGATCGGGCTCACCGACCGCTTGACCGTCGTGGCGCGGCCGGGTCGGTTCGAGTTGCGGTGCAGCGATCCGGCCCTGCCGACCGATCGCCGTAACCTCGTCCACCAAGCGGCTGCGCGCGCGTCACGTGCCGCCGGGCGCGGCGCGCTGCAGGGCCTGTCGGTCGATCTCGAGAAGCAGATCCCGGCCGAGGCCGGCCTCGGCGGCGGGAGTGCCGACGCCGCCGCGATGCTGCGCGCGCTCGCGCGGCTCTGGCCCGGTGAGCTGGACGCCTCGACGTGCCGTGACGTGGCGGCGCGGCTGGGCGCCGACGTCCCCTTCTTCTTGCTGGGCGGTACGGCGCTCGGCCTCGGCCTCGGCGACGAGTTGTTCCCGCTGGTCGACCTGCCCCGACACTGGGCCGTGCTGCTGGTGCCGCCGTTCGGCGTGCCGACCGCCGGCGCGTATACCTGGTACGATCACGCGCCGCGGCGTGTACGGCGCGCCGGTTCACGGCGCCCGCTCGGGGATCGGGGTGGCGCGTTGTCGTCGGTCGTCGAGCTAACGAACGACCTCGAGCCGGCGGTTGCGGCGAAGCACCCGGAGATCAGACGGATGCTGACCGGGTTGCGGCGCGCCGGCGCCGCGCAGCCGGTGATGACGGGCAGCGGGTCGTGCGTCTTCGGACTGTTTCGAGAGCGGCGCACAGCCACCAAGGCGGCGGCGATGCTGCGCGCTGGACCCTGGCGGGTCATCGTGGCGCGAACGCTGGCGCGGAGAGAGACCCTATGAGGCCCAGGAGCCCGGGCGTCCCAGGGAGACATGACGCGCGATCGAGCGTCGCTTCGGCGCGTGCCGTCGCTTGCCGGGCGCGAAACCATCGTGTACACTTGGGATTTGCGTCGGTGGTTGTGAGCCACACCTAGAACGTCAGCTTCTGCTAGCCTCGTTGGAACGTTCGTCGCGCCGGCCGGCGGTGCGGGCGTGTTCGAGCCGCGGGAGGTCCTGCGGGAGACTGGCGACGGTGATTTGGGGCGTGGCCAAGTGGTAAGGCGCGGGACTTTGGCTCCCGTATTCGAAGGTTCGAATCCTTCCGCCCCAGCCAACTGGTGTCGTGCGACGAGTCATGAGTAACGGGCAGCTCAAGTTGTTCTCGGGGTCGGCGCACCAGGCGCTCGGCGAGGAAATCGCCGAGGTCCTCGGCATCCCGATGGGCCAGGCCCGGCTGCGGAGGTTTCCCGACAGCGAGGTTTCCTTTCAGATCGATGAGAACATCCGAGGGACCGACGTGTTCGTCGTGCAACCCACGTGCACACCGGTGGATGAGCACCTCGTCGAGCTGTGTGTGATGATCGATGCTTTCCGGCGGTCGTCGGCCTCCCGGATCACTGCGGTCATCCCGTACTACGGCTACGCGCGCCAGGACCGGAAGGACAAGCCGCGCGTGCCGATCTCGGCGAAGCTGGTGGCCAACCTGCTGAGCGCCGCCGGGGCCAACCGCGTGCTCACGATGGACCTGCACAAGGCACAGATTCAGGGGTTCTTCGACATTCCGGTCGACCATCTCTTCGCGGCACCGGTGATCATCGACTACCTCTCGACGCTCGACGTTGCCGAAACGACGCTCGTGTCCCCGGACGCCGGGGGCGCCGAGCGCGCCCGGGCGTACGCCAAGCGACTTGGCGGCGACCTGGCGATCATCGACAAGCGGCGTTCGGACGATGGAACGGCCGAGGTCATGAACGTCGTCGGCCAGGTCAATGGCCGCGTCTGCATCATCCAGGATGACATCGTCGACACGGCGGGCACGCTGTGCAACGCCGCGCAGGCGCTGTCCGATGCGGGCGCCAAGCGCGTCCTGGCGTGCGCCGTGCACGGCGTGCTGTCTGGCCCCGCGCTGGACCGGATCGAGCAGTCGCCGCTGGAAGAGTTGATCGTCACGAACACCATCCCGATGGAGGATGCGCGCGCGCGGTCGGGGAAGCTGCGCGTGCTGTCGGTGGCGAAGCTGCTGGGCCGGGCGATCCAGAGCATCCACGAGGAAACGTCGGTATCATCATTGTTCGTTTGAGCGGTACGCAGGGCAATAGTCATGGAAGCCACACTGGAAGCGGTGACACGGAGCACGTTCGGCAAGAACCAGACTCGGCGGCTGCGTCGAGACGGGCGCCTGCCCGCCGTCGTCTACGGGACGGCGGGCAAGAAAGCCGGCAAGAAGAAGAAGGATGAAGGCGGGACGCCGGTGTCGGTCGATCCCAAGCCGCTGATGCGGATCATGCACTCGGAGTCGGGCACGAACACGCTCATCGGTTTGACGATCGATGGGGGCAAGCCGACGCAGGTGCTGGTCAAGGAATTCCAGCTCGATCCGATCATGGACCGCCTGCTGCACGTCGACTTCTACCGCGTGGCCATGGATCAGGTCATCACCGTGTCCGTGCCGGTGACCTTGAAGGGCGAGGCGATCGGCGTGAAACAGGAGGGCGGACTGCTCGACTTCGTGCATCGCGAGGTCGAAGTCGAATGCCTGCCGACCGACATTCCCGAGCATCTGGAAGTCGATGTGAGCGAGTTGGCGATCGGTGACGGCGTGCGGCTCCGAGCGCTGAGCGAGGACGTCAAGTGGACGCCGGTCAGTTCGCTGGACACGTTGCTCGTGCACGTCGTGGCGCCGAAGGCCGAGGCCGAGGAGACCGAGGAAGCCGTCGAAGGCGAGGCCGCCGTCGAAGGCGAGGCCGGTGAGCCCGAGGTCATCAAGAAGGGCAAGGCCGAGGACGAGGCTGGCGGCGGTGGCGGCGACGCGTCGTCGTAGCCGGGCAGCCCGTGGTGGGGCGCGTGCGATTGATTGTTGGGCTCGGCAATCCGGGGCGCCAGTATCAGGGCACGCGGCACAATGTCGGGTTCGATGTGGTCGACCGGGCCGTGACCCGGCGCGCGCTCGACTTCGAATCGGCGCCCACCGACGCGCTGATGGCCCGCACGCGGGGCGTCGAACCGGCGGTGATGCTGGCCAAGCCGCTGTCGTTCATGAATCGAAGCGGTTCGGCCGTGGCGGCGCTGCTTCACTATTATCGGATCGCGCTTGACGACCTGCTGGTCGTCGCAGAAGATGTGAACCTGCCGCTCGGGCGAGTGCGTGCTCGATCGCGCGGGTCCGACGGGGGCCACAACGGCCTCGGGTCGGTCATCGAGTCGCTCGGCACGCAGGAGTTCGCGCGGCTGAGGATCGGCGTCGGGCGAGGCGATGCGCGTGGCGACCTGGCGGCTCACGTGCTGGCGCGGTTCGAGGCGTCGGAAGAACCGGTGATCGCCGAGGCGATCGGCCGGGCGGCCGAGGCGGTCGACGCGTTCGTGAGTAGCGGCATCATGGAGGTGATGAACCGCTACAATTCCAGAGGTCCAGAGACCGACGAGGCGGGTACGAGCACGGAAGCATCGGACGAGGAGAACGAAGAGCCCTGAACGGGGCGCGGCTTGCCGCGCCCGACGCGAAATCACCGACGCGAGTCCTGTCGACTCCTTGCCACGCTCGGCGTGGCCGTCAAGTCCACAAGGAGCCCTATGGCCACACCCAGACAATACGAACTCGTCTACATCGTGGCGCCGTCTGCCACGGAGGAGACGGTTGCCGAGCTACACACGCAGGTCGAAGCGATCGTCGAAAAGTTCGGCGGCACCCTCGACAAGACCGAGAACTGGGGTCGGCGCAAGCTGGCCTACGAGATCAACCGCGCCAAGGAGGGCACCTACGTTCTCGAGCTGTTGACCGGCTCGGGCGAGATGATGTCCGAGCTGGAGCGCCGCCTCCGCGTGGCCGACACGGTGCTGCGCCATCTGGTCGTTCGCGTCGACGAGGAGCTGCGAGTCGCGGGGCAGACGACAGCCCGGCGCGTCGCCGAGCGCGCGCGGCGCCGGGCCGCCCGCGGACTGCCGCCGCAGCCGGCGGCGGCGCCCGCGTCCACCGAGCCGACTGCGGCTGCTGCCGCAGCCCCGGCGGCCACCGAGTCAGAGGCGCCCGCCGCGGCCGCTGCCGAAGCTCCGGTGGCCACCGAGTCACCGGCGCCCGCCGCGGCGTCAACCGAATCGAAGGAAGCATAGGGGGAGTGCATGGCTGACCAACGAGGTGGACGCGGCGGCCGCGGCGCAAAGAAGGAGGAGCGCGGCGGACGCAACAAGGGCAGCGGCCTCTTCAGACGCAAGAAGGTGTGCCGGTTCTGTGTCGACAAGATCGACTACATCAACTACAAAGACGTGCGGATGCTGATGCCGTTCATTCCGGAACGGGGCAAGATTCAGCCGCGCCGCCTTTCGGGTACGTGCGCGATGCACCAGCGGAAGTTGCAGACCGCGATCAAGCGAGCGCGGCAGCTGGCGCTCGTTCCGTACGTGACCGAGTAGGCGCGAGCGTCGTGACCTGAGCCGGCGCCGCGGGCGCCGGCAGGCCGGAGGGCATCATGGAAATCATTCTTCGGGAACATATCGACAATCTGGGTCGTCGCGGCGACGTCGTGAAGGTCGCTGCGGGCTACGCTCGGAACTACCTGCTGCCCCGGAAGCTGGCGCTGCCGGTGACCGACAACAACCGCCGGCAGATCGACCGGGAGCGAAAGCTCGCCGAGGTTCGTGAAGCCGCCGAGAGGCAGGCGGCGGAGGCCTTTGCCGCGAAGCTGGCGTCGGTCGAATGCGTCGTCGCGCGCCGGGTGGGTGAACAGGAGACCCTGTACGGGTCGGTCACGTCGGCCGACATCGCCGACTGCCTGACCGCCCAGCAGATCGACGTCGACAAGCGGAAGATCCAGCTGGACGACCCGATCCGGGCGCTGGGTGAGTTCTCCGTGCCGATCAAGGTCCATCGCGACGTCACGGCCCACGTGGCTGTCAAGGTCGTCCGGGACGTCGGCAAGGAGTAGCGCGAGGATCCGATGGCGGAGACCGCCGCGGTCGAGCGATCGCTTCCGCACAACCTTGAAGCCGAGAAGTCGGTGCTCGGCGCCGTCCTGATTCACAACGACGCCTTCAATCTCGCGGCGGAGCTGATCAACTCCCGCGACTTCTACCGCGACGCGCACCGGCGGATCTTCGCCAAGATGATCGCGCTCAGCGAGCGCAGCGAGGTCATCGACCTTGTGACGTTGAAGGAAGAGTTGGGGCGTTCCGGCGACCTGGACGACGCGGGCGGCCCGGCCTACATCGCGGCACTCGTCGACGGGGTGCCGAAATCGACCAACGTCGAGTACTACGCGAAGATCGTCAAAGAGAAGTCGACCCTTCGCAACCTCATCTTCTCGGCCAACAAGATTCTCGCGACGGCCTACCAGGCCGAAGCCGATGCCGACTTGCAGCTCGACGAAGCCGAGCGGGCGATATTCGAGATCGCCGAGGATCGGATCCGCGCCGGATTCGTGCCGCTTCGGGACCTGGTCCAGGGGAGCTTCGAAGCGATCGAAAAACTCCAGGAGCACAAGGGCCTCATTACCGGTGTGCCTACGGGCTTCACCGACCTCGATGCGATGACCTCCGGGCTTCAGCCGTCGGACCTGGTCATCATCGCGGCGCGGCCGTCGATGGGCAAGACGAGCCTGGTGCTGAACATCGCGCAGCACATCGGGACGAAGACCGACATGACGGTCGGCATGTTCAGCCTCGAGATGTCCAAGGAGCAGCTGTTCATGCGAATGCTCACCTCCGAAGCCCGGATCGATGCCCATCGGTTCCGCGGCGGATTCCTCGGCGAGGCGGACTACGCCAAATTGTCCCATGCGCTCGGCACGCTGGCGGAGGCCCGCGTCTTCATCGACGACAGCGCCGCGATCGGCGTGCTCGAGATGCGCGCGAAGGCTCGGCGACTCATGGCCGAGCACGGGTTGCATATGCTCGTCGTGGACTACCTCCAGCTGATGCAGGGGCGGGGGCGGTTCGAAAATCGGACGCAGGAGTTGGCGTCGATCTCGCGGTCGCTCAAGGGGCTGGCGAAGGAACTGAACGTGCCGATCGTCGCCCTGTCGCAGCTCAGCCGGGCACCCGAATCGCGCTCCGACCATCGTCCGCAGCTCTCCGACCTCAGGGAGTCGGGCGCGCTCGAACAGGATGCCGACGTCGTCGTCTTCATCTACCGCGAGGATCAGTACGACCCGCAGCCTGAAAACGAGAACACGGCTGAGCTGATCATCGGCAAGCAGCGAAACGGTCCCACCGGCGTCGTGCGTCTGGCGTTTCTGAAGGAGATCACGCGGTTCGAGAACCAGACGACGGCATACAACTAGCCGACCGTCCGTCGAGGTTCTCGCGCGCGCGGATCCGGTCCACGCAATGAAGCCCCGCACCTACTTCGTTTGCCAATCCTGCGGCGCCAAGACCCAGAAGTGGCTTGGCCAGTGTCCCGAGTGCGACGCCTGGAACTCGCTCGTCAAAGAGCGCGTGGCGGCGGCGTCGCCGGGCGACGCTGCCCGGGGGAGCCTCAGCTCGTCATTGTCATCCGGGTCATCCGGAGCGCAGCTCTATGCCGATGTCGAGATGGCGCGGATGGACCGGGTGTCGCTTGGGATCGACGAGCTCGACCGCGTTCTCGGTGGGGGCGTCGTCCCGGGATCGCTGGTGCTGCTCGGTGGCGAGCCCGGGATCGGCAAGTCGACGCTGCTGCTGCAGGCGGCGGCGCGAGTCGCGGAATCGGTCGGGCCGGTGCTCTACTGCTCCGGCGAGGAGTCGGAGCACCAGATCAAGGTGCGTGGTGAGCGGCTGGGCATCGGTCGCGCGCCGCTCTATCTGCTGGCCGAAACCTGTCTCGAGCGGATCCTGGAGGAGATCGCGCGCCGTCAGCCTGCGCTCGTCGTCGTCGACTCGGTGCAGACGGTCTTCTCGGAGAAGCCGCAGTCCGCGTCGGGCAGCATCGGTCGGATCCGCGAAGCCGCCACCCAACTGCTCTTCGGTGCCAAGAGCCACAACATTCCCACCTTCCTCGTGGGCCACGTGACCAAGGATGGCGCGCTGGCCGGTCCCAAGGTCCTGGAGCACGTCGTCGACACGGTCCTGTACTTCGAAGGCGAACGATTTCAGTCGCATCGGGTGATTCGGGCGGTCAAGAACCGATTCGGCGCGGTGAGCGAGTTGGGCGTGTTCGAGATGACCGACGCCGGCCTCGTACCCGTGGCCAATCCGTCGCAGCTGTTCCTGGCCGAGCGATCGATTGGGGCGCCGGGTTCTGCCGTGCTCTGTTGCGTCGAGGGCTCGCGGCCGATTCTCGTGGAGGTGCAGGCGCTGGTCAGCACCGGGGCGTACGGCAATGCGCGGCGCACGGCGAGTGGCATTGACCAGCATCGCCTGGCGCTTCTGCTGGCGGTGCTCGAGAAGCGGGTCGGCCTGAGCGTCATAGGCGACGACGTCTTCGTCAACATCGCGGGCGGCATGACCGTCAGCGAGCCCGCGGCCGATCTGGGCATCGTCGCCGCGGTCGCATCGAGTGTGAAGAATCGACCGATCGAGGCGCACACGGCCGTCTTCGGCGAGATCGGGCTGGCGGGCGAGGTGCGGGGCATCAGCCAGGCCGCGCTGAGAGTCCGCGAGGCCGCGCAGCTCGGATTCCGGCGCTGCGTCGTGCCCGAAGCCAATCAGGACCCGACCGATCCGCCCGGGTGCGACATCGTGGCCGTGCGGACGGTCGACGAGGCGCTGGACGCCTTGATTCCCTAGCGAGATTCGGGTTCCTCGACGCGCTCGGTGCCACTCGCCACCTTCCCCACGGACTGCTAGAGTAGGGGCGCGGGAGCGTCCTTCCGATGACCTGGCTGCTATCGCGTCTGCCGCTCGTTCTGCTCGTCACTGGGGTCGCGATCGTCCTGGGCCCGTTCCCGGGGCAGGTCGGGTTGAACGCCGGCGCCGGCGTGGGCCTTGCCGGGGTCGTGCTGGCGATCGAGCGCGCCGTTCGCGACGTGCCCGGCACCCGGGTACTCGGGGGCGTCGGCGGCGCGCTCGCCGGCCTCGGACTCGCGGGTGCCGTCGCCGGACTCGTGCCGGCCGCCCAGATCGCCGATCGACGGCTGCTCGCACTGTATGGCGGAGTGCTCGTCGCGTTGCCCTATCTCGGCCTGATGATCGGTGTCAGAAAGAGCGAATGGCTCGACCCCGCGCGGTGGGCCGGTGTGTTTCGCGACGCGAGCCCCAAGAGCCGCTTCAAGATTCTCGACACCAGTGCCATCATCGACGGTCGAATCGCCGAAGTCTGCGAGGCCGGTTTCCTGGACGGCACGCTCGTCGTGCCCCAGTTCGTGCTGTGGGAACTGCAGGCCGTGGCCGATTCGGCGGATTCACTGAAGCGCAACCGCGGGCGCCGCGGTCTCGACATTCTCCAGAAGATTCAGAAGATGACATGGACCGAAGTCCAGATCTTGGACAAGGATTTCCCGGACGTCCGAGAAGTCGATCTGAAGCTGATCGAGCTGGCACGCGAGCTGCCGGGCAAGATCGTCACCAACGATTTCAACCTGAACAAGGTCGCCCAGCTCCGCGGTGTCGATGTGCTCAATATCAACGAGTTGGCCAACGCGCTCAAGCCGGTCGTCTTGCCCGGCGAGTTCATGAAGGTGTTCATCCTCAAGGAAGGCAAGGAATACAACCAGGGCGTGGCCTACCTCGACGATGGCACGATGGTGGTCGTCGATAATTCCCGGCGGCTGATCGGCCAGACGATCGACGTCGTCGTGACCAGCGTGCTGCAGACGACGGCCGGGAAGATGATCTTCGGACGCTACATAGAACCCGGCGGGCCGGCCCGGAGTCAGCCGGTGGAGATGCCCCAGAAGGACGAGCACGTCAACCGCGCGCGGGCCTGACCCGTTCGCCCGGCCGATTGCTGCGAGTGTCGATCCCTCCGTTCCATTGGTGGCGCACGGTGTTCTTCCTGATTCCCGCGATCGGGGTGTACACGCTCGTGCTGGGTGTCCTGTCGCTCGGCTCCAGCGTGTTCGGGGGATACGGGGACTTCGGGCACCGGTGCGCGCGCGCCTGGTCGTGGTTGATCCTGGCGACCACGGGCGTCGACGTGGACGTCCACGGTCGGGAGTTGGTGACCCCGGGGGAGGTCTACGTCTTCACGTCGAACCATCAGAGCATCTACGACATCCCCATCATCTTCTGGTCGCTTCCGTTTCAACTCCGGATCATCGCGAAGGCGTCGTTGGGTCGCTTCCCCGTCCTGGGGTGGCACTTGGCACGGACCGGCCACGTGCTGGTCGACCGGTCTCGGCCCGGGACGGAGGCTTTCAGGCGGATCACGACGATCATGGCGCGAGGCCGTTCGTTGATCGTGTTTCCCGAAGGGACGCGGTCGATCGACGGCCGGCTCCGGCGCTTCAAGAAGGCGATCTTCGTCCTGGCGATCGAGGCGGGGCTGCCGGTGGTGCCGGTGTCGGTCACGGGCAGCCGGCACGTGATGCGGCGCGGCTGGCTGATGACCTGCCCGGGGCAGGTCAAGCTGACGCTCCATCGCCCGATCGCGACCACGGGGCTGTCGCGCGACGACGCGGCGGACCTGGCCGAGCGGGTCCAGCGGATTGTCGAGACCGCCGTAGACTGTGACGGGCCGGATGGTGGGGAGGCGCCCGAATGACCGGCCCAGACGGGGCGGCCGAGCGCATCGTGATCGAACCGGAACTGGGAACGATCGTCCGTCTGGCCGGCCTGCGATTGACCGGCCTCCGCGTCGAGGTGCGCGAGCCATCGCTGGACGGTCCGCTGCAAACGGCCGCGACCGAGATGATGCGACAGCCAGACCAGAACGACGTGACCGTCGCGGTTCGCGCACTGTATCGCCAGTTCGGCATCGATCCGACGCGGCGGCGGCCGTCATCCGAGGCGCTGCTGCGGCGGGTCCGCCGAGGCGACCCGCTGCCGCGAGTCAACGCCCTGGTCGACGTGTGCAACTGGTGTTCGATGGAATCGCATCTGCCGTTTGCGCTCTACGACGCGGGTCGGATCAGCGGCGGGGTTGTGTGCCGCCGGGGCCGCGCGGGCGAAGCGTACCCGGGCATCCGGAAGGACGACGTGCACCTCGACGGGCGTCTGGTGCTGGCAGACCGGGCCGGGGCGTTCGGTAATCCCTCGTCGGACTCGGCGCGCACGATGATCTCGTCATCGACGGTCAGCGCCCTACTCGTCGTGTTCGTGCCCGCAGCGGTCGAGGCCGGTCGGGTGGCGTCGACGCTCGAGATGGTCGCGGCGCGCATGGCGGAGTTCGTGGCGCCCCAGGGGATCACGCGCTGGACCGCCGCCGCAGAGGCGGCGGAGTAGAGAGCGAGTCATTCAGATGCACATCGTGGCGATCATCGCGGCAGGTGGCAGCGGCGTCCGGATGGGCGGCGAGACCCCGAAGCAGTTCCTGCCGCTCGGTGAGACAACCGTGCTCGGGCACAGTCTCGATGCGTTCGATCGTCATCCGCGCGTCGACGAGATCATCGTCGTGCTGCCGGCGGAACTCGCGGATCGCTACGGTCCGGACATCACCGGCCGTCGGACACTGACCCACGTCGTGGTCGGCGGGCCACGCCGTCAGGATTCGGTCACGTGTGGCTTCGCGCTCGTGCCGCCGCACACGGATCTGGTGGCCGTGCACGATGCCGCTCGCCCGTTCGTGTCGGCCGCCGTGATCGATCGCACCCTCGACGCGGCACTCGAGAGCGGCGCGGCCGTCGCCGCGGTGACGGCCCGGGACACGGTGAAGCTGGCTGATCGGGCCGACGGCGCGCCGGTGGTCGACACGACGCTGCCACGCGATACGATCTATCTGGCCCAGACACCCCAGGTGTTCCGGCGCAGCGTGCTCGAGGATGGGCTGGCGCTGGGCGTGGCCGGCATGGCGGTGACGGACGAGGCGATGCTGGTCGAGCGGGCTGGCCATACGGTGCGGCTGGTCGACGGCGACCCGGGAAACGTGAAGCTGACGACGGCGACCGATCTGGCGACTGCGCGCCTCCGCGTCGGGACGCGCGGAGGGAATGAGGGGATGCGCATCGGAATCGGATACGACCTGCACCGGCTGGTATCGGGTCGGCCGCTCGTGCTCGGCGGCGTGACCATCCCGTACGACCGAGGGTTGCTCGGCCACTCCGACGCTGACGCCGTCTGTCATGCCCTCGTCGATGCGATGCTGGGGGCTGCCGCCGCGGGCGACATCGGACAGCACTTTCCCAACTCTGATCCGGCCTGGAAGGACGTCTCCAGCCTCGACCTGCTCGCCCGGGCCCGGGCGATTGTTGGTGAGCGGGGTCTCGCCGTGCGGAACCTCGATGTCGTCATCATCGCGGAGCAGCCGAAGCTCGGTCCGTATCTCGACGCCATGCGCGCGAAGGTCGCCGAGGCCGCTGGCGTCGCGCCGGCCGACGTCGGGATCAAGGGGAAGACGAACGAGGGCATCGGTCCGCTCGGGCACGGCGAGGCCATTGCGGTGTACGCCGTGGCGCAGCTGGGGCCGCAGGCCGCGGGGAACCGCGAGGTTGACGGGCCACGAGAATGACAGCATGAGGATGAGGCTCCGCTTCGCGCCGTCCCCCACCGGTCAGCTCCACGTGGGCAATGCCCGGACCGCGCTGTTCAACTGGCTGGCCGCGCGCCACGCCGGCGGGACGTTCGTCGTGCGGATCGAAGACACTGATGCCGAGCGCTCGTCCGGCGAGTCGGAGGCGGGAATCCTCGACGATCTTCGGTGGCTCGGTCTGGCGTGGCAGGAAGGGCCCGGTGTCGACGGCGCGTACGGGCCCTACCGGCAGTCGGAGCGGTTGGAGACCTACCGGCAGCACGCGCAGGAGTTGCTCGGGCGAGGCGCCGCCTACCACTGTTTTTGCTCGGCCGACCAGCTCGAGTCCGACCGCCGGGCCGCCGTCGCGACGGGCCGACCGGTGGGCTACCCGGGCACCTGCCGGGCGTTGCCAGGTGACGTCGTCCGCCGCCGGCTCGAGGCGGGTGAACCCGCCGCGCTGAGGTTCGCCGTTCCCGACGTCGACCAGGTCGAGTTCGAGGACCTCGTCCGTGGGACGGTCCGCTTCGGCGGCGACGTGATTGGCGATCCCGTCATCGTGCGATCGGACGGTCGGCCCGCGTACAACTTCGCCGTCGTGGTGGACGACGCGTTGATGCAGATCTCCCACGTGGTGCGCGGGGAGGATCACATCTCCAATACACCGCGTCAGCTGCTGCTCTACGATGCGCTCGGTTTCGCGCCTCCGACGTTCGCCCACCTGGCGCTCGTCATGGGGCCCGACCACGCGCCGCTGTCGAAGCGGCACGGGGCGACCTCGGTGGCCGAGTACCGCGCGCGAGGCTATCTGCCCGAGGCGCTTGCGAACTACCTCGCGCTGCTCGGGTGGTCCCCGGGGGGCGACGACGAGATCCTCCCGGTCGAGGAGTTGGCTCGTCGTTTTCGGGTCGCCGATGTCGGGCGGAGCGCCAGTGTCTTCGACCCGGAGAAACTGGCGTGGGTGAACCGACACTACCTGAAGGTGCTTCCGCGCGACCGGCTGGCGGAGGTGGCGACGCCGTTCTTCGCCGGCGTGGGCTTCGTGACCGATCCCGACGGCGCCGGCTCGGCGTTTGTTGGAGAGATCGCGTTGTTGGCCGCAGACGCGGTCGATCGGGTCGAACAGATTCCGGAGCGGCTGAGGTTTCTGTTCGAGTTCGACGTGGCCCAGGCTCTGGCTGACCCGGAGATCCGGCGCGAAGTCGAGGATGCCGACGCCACGCGCGTGATCGGCGCGCTGGCGGCGGAGCTGGCCGCGCGTCCGAGGATGGATGGTGACGGGTTTCGCGAACTCAAGACGGCGATGCGAACGGCCACGGGTTGCAAGGGACGCGCGCTGTTCCATCCGATCAGGGTGGCGTTGACCGGTCGGGGCGACGGCATGGAGTTGGATCGCGCCGTGCCGGCGATCGATAGGGGCGCGGAGCTTCCGTCGGCTTCCGGCGTGCGAGCCGTGCTCGGATGCCGCGAGCGAGCGGCGGCGTTCGCCAAGGCGCTGGGGATCGCATGAAGGTCGTGGTGCGGCGATCGCCGACACGGCGCGCACGGCGCGCCGCGCGCGCGTTGGAGTGGGGCAGCGCCTGCGGCCGCTGCGACGAGTGGAGCCGAGGAGCAGCAGCTCGTGGGAGTGGGGCCCCACGAGCGGTGAAGGAAGCTGTCCCCCGCAGCGAAGCCGTCTGAGCATGTCTCTCATCTACGGCATCAATCCGGTCCGGGAGGCGCTGCGATCGGGCCGGGTCACCTCGCTCGACGTGGCCGACCCTTCGCGCCCCCGACTGCGCCCGCTGGTGGATCTGGCCGAGGCGTCGGGTATCACCGTGCGGCGCCGGACCGACGCTCAGCTGACCCGATCGTCCGGGGGGCATCCGCATCAGGGCGTCGTGGCCGGGGTGCGGCCTCCGCGGGCGCACACGCTCGACGACCTGCTCCAGACGGCCGACCACCCGCTCCTGGTCGTTCTCGACGGCATCGAGGATCCGCAGAACGTCGGGGCGATCCTGAGAACGGCGGAGGCGGCCGGCGTCGATGGTGTCGTGCGGCAGTCGCGCCGGGCCGCCAGGCTGGATGGGGTGGCCGCCAAGGCGTCAGCCGGCGCCGTGGCGCATCTGCGCATCGCCGAGGTCGTCAACATCGCGAGGACGCTCGAGGCGTTGAAGGCCGCGGGTGTCTGGACGGTGGGACTCGACGCCGCCGGCAGCCAGCGTTACGACCAGATCGACCTGACGCTGCCGACGGCCGTCGTGCTCGGGGCCGAGGGGCGCGGCCTGCGGCGCCTGGTGCGGGAGCGCTGTGACTGGCTGGTGTCGATTCCGATGGCGGGGCAGGTGAGCAGCCTCAACGTCTCGGTGGCAGCGGGTGTTGCCCTGTTTGAGGCGGTGCGGCAGCGCGCCGTGGCGAAAATCCTCTAAAGGTCCATGCCGCCACGGGTTGCCGGATGGCATGAGACGTGCTACAGTACCCGTTTGGTCTGGCTGGCGTAGCTCAGTCCGGTAGAGCAGCTGATTTGTAATCAGCCGGTCGGGGGTTCAAATCCCTTCGCCAGCTCCATGGACTCAATCGATGCTCGGCGCGCTTTCCAGCAGTATCGAGAAACCATCGCACCCAGTACGAATCATGAAGTTCAGCGATCAGCAGCCGACGCCATGTCCATCCCGGCGGTCGCGCGGCGCGGCGGATTGCTGAGCGACGACGGAACGTTGGCGAGGTTGCGGAGCGGTCAAACGCAACAGACTGTAAATCTGTCGCCCTAGCGGCTTCGGAGGTTCGAATCCTCCCCTCGCCACCAGCCTTCGCTCGCGGCTGGGCCACGAGCTACGGCCAGGCGAGCCAGGCGACAGGCGAGTTGGCGCGCGGGGGTTTCGGGGCGCGGCCCCGACCTGAAGAGGCGGGAGTAACTCAGTGGTAGAGTCACAGCCTTCCAAGCTGTTGGTCGCGGGTTCGATCCCCGTCTCCCGCTCCACGCCGATGTAGCTCAGTTGGCAGAGCGCGTCCTTGGTAAGGACGAGGTCACCGGTTCAATCCCGGTCATCGGCTCCAGCTTCTGGAACGCGGCGCGGAGGGCGCCAGTCGAACGCTGAAGAGAGGAACTAGGACATGGCGAAGGAAAAGTTCGATCGATCGAAGCCGCACGTGAACATCGGCACGATCGGGCACATTGACCATGGAAAGACGACGCTGACGGCGGCGATCACGAAGGTGCTGTCGGAGGGGGACGAGAAGGTGGCGTTCCGGTCGTTCGATTCGATCGACAACGCGCCCGAGGAACGGGAGCGGGGGATCACGATCGCGACGGCGCACGTGGAGTACACGACGGAGAACCGGCACTACGCGCACGTGGATTGCCCGGGGCACGCCGACTACGTGAAGAACATGATCACGGGGGCGGCGCAGATGGACGGGGCGATTCTGGTGGTGGCGGCGACGGACGGGCCGATGCCGCAGACGCGGGAGCACATTCTGCTGGCGCGGCAGGTGGGGGTGCCGTATCTGGTGGTGTTCCTGAACAAGTGCGACGCGGTGGACGACCCGGAACTGCTGGACCTGGTGGAACTGGAAGTGCGGGAGTTGCTGTCGACCTACAAGTTCCCGGGCGATGACATTCCGGTGGTGCGGGGGTCGGCGCTGAAGGCGCTGGAAGGCGACGCGGAGGCGGCGACGGGCATTCGGGAGTTGATGGCGAAGGTGGACGAGTATATTCCGCTGCCGGAGCGCGACATCGACAAGCCGTTTTTGATGCCGATCGAGGACGTGTTCTCGATCTCGGGGCGCGGGACGGTGGTGACGGGTCGGGTGGAGCGCGGCAAGGTGGTGGTGAGCGAAGAGATCGAGATTGTGGGCTTCGCGGAGACGCAGAAGAAGGTGGTGACCGGGGTGGAGATGTTCCGGAAGCTGCTGGACGAAGGCGTGGCGGGCGACAACGTGGGCGTGCTGCTGCGGGGGACGGAGAAGGACGACGTGGAGCGGGGGCAGGTCCTGGCGAAGCCGGGGTCGATCACGCCGCACACGAAGTTCAAGGGCGAAGTCTACGTGTTGACGAAGGACGAGGGGGGGCGGCACACGCCGTTCTTCAACGGGTATCGGCCGCAGTTTTATCTGCGGACGACGGACGTGACGGGGGTGGCGACGTTGCCCGAAGGCGTGGAGATGGTGATGCCGGGGGACAACGTGGCGGCGGAAGTGGAACTGATCACGCCGGTGGCGCTGGAGAAGGGGCTGCGGTTCGCGATTCGCGAAGGCGGCCGCACCGTCGGCGCCGGCACCATCACCGACATCGTCGAATAGCGCGCCAGACTTCTGAGGATACGAGACCATGCGCGACATCGTTTCGCTGGCGTGCACCGAGTGCAAGCGGCGCAACTACAGTACGACGAAGAACAAGCGGACGACGTCCGAGCGTCTCGAGATGAAGAAGTTCTGTCGATGGTGCCGGACGCATACGAAGCATCGGGAAACGAGGTAGGTGCGGCCGCGTTTTCGTAGGCCAGTAGCTCAACTGGCAGAGCACCGGTCTCCAAAACCGGGGGCTGGGGGTTCGAGTCCCTCCTGGCCTGCCACCCACGACGAGACGAGATCGTGGGGCCAGCGCGGCGAAGGGATGGCGAGCGAGAGAACACGATGAGTGGCGTCGTCGGGTGGTGGAGTCAGTCACGGTCGTTCTTGGCGCAGGTACGCAACGAGCTGGAGCGTGTCACCTGGCCGTCGAAGACAGAGGTGTACGCGACGACGTTCGTCGTGATCCTGACCTCGGTCTTCTTCGGTGTGTATCTCTGGGGCATCGATCTGCTGCTCAGCAGTCTGGTCGGGTGGGTATTCAGCGCATTTGGTGTGGCATGACGGACGTCATTACGAAGCAGTGGTACATCGTGCACGCCTACTCGGGGTTCGAGAAGAAGGTGTCCGAGTCGCTCAGTCAGCGCGTCCAGGCGTACGGACTGCAAGACGAGATCGGCGAGGTCCTCATCCCGACGGAGGACGTGGTGGAGATGCGCGGCGGCCGGAAGGTCGTCAGTTCGAAGCGATTCTTCCCCGGCTACATCCTGGTCGAGATGCACATGTCCGACGACGCGTGGCATGTCGTCAAGAACACGCCGAAGGTCACCGGGTTCGTCGGTGCCGGCGTGAAGCCGACGCCGCTGACGCGCGAGGAGGTCGACCAGATCCTGCACCAGGTCACGGTGGCCGCCGAGAAGCCGAAGCCGAAGTACATGTTCGACAAGGGCGATCAGGTGCGGATCAACGAGGGCCCTTTCACGAACTTCAACGGCACGGTCGAGGAGGTCAACCTCGACAAGAGCACGTTGAAGGTCATGGTGACGATTTTCGGCCGGTCGACGCCGGTGGAACTGGATTTCCTCCAGGTCGAGAAGTTGTAGCGGGCGGTTGACACCGCGACGGGCGAATTGACGTATGTCGAAGAAAGTATTGGCGCAGGTGAAGCTTCAGATTGCGGCCGGGAAGGCGACCCCCGCGCCCCCCGTAGGCACGGCGCTCGGCCCGCACGGTCTGAACATCATGGACTTCTGCAAGGCGTTCAACGCGAAGACCGCCGCGCAGGATGGTCTCATCATCCCGGCGGTCGTAACCGTGTATGCCGATCGCTCGTACAGCTTCATCACCAAGACGCCGCCGGCGGCGGTGTTGTTGAAGCGCGCGGCGAACATCGCGAAGGGCTCGGGTGAGCCGAACAAAAACAAGGTCGGCACGGTCACGGCGAAGGACGTCGAGGAGATCGCCAAGGTGAAGATGCCCGACTTGAACTGCGAGTCGATGGAGTCGGCGGTGAAGATCGTCGCCGGGACGGCGCGGTCGATGGGGCTCGACGTCACGGCGTAGCCAGCGCGGCGGAGCGGGTGCACTGATGGGGATGACAAAGAATTTCAAGGCGGCGAAGGATCAAGTGCCCGACAACGTGCTGGCACTGGAAGACGCGATCCCGATGGTGCAGAAGGTGAAGTTCGCGAAGTTCGATGAAACGGTCGAACTGGCGATGCGCCTGGGCGTCGACCCGAAACATGCCGACCAGATGGTCCGCGGCACCGTCGTGCTGCCGCACGGCCTGGGCAAGAGCAAGAAGGTGCTCGTGATCGCGGGGAGCGACAAGCACAAGGAGGCCGAGGAGGCCGGTGCGGATGTCGTCGCGGGCGAGGAGATCGTCGAGAAGATCCAGGGCGGGTGGATGGATTTCGAGGCCGTTGTGGCCACCCCCGACATGATGCGTTCGGTCGGTAAGCTCGGCAAGGTGCTCGGCCCCCGCGGATTGATGCCGAACCCGAAGACCGGCACGGTGACGTTCGAGGTTGGCAAGGCGGTCAAGGAAATCAAGGCCGGCAAGGTCGAGTTCCGAGTCGACAAGGCGGGTATCGTCCACGCCCCGATCGGCCGCATGTCGTTCTCGAGCGAGAACTTGATCGAGAACGCCACCGCCCTCGTGTCGAGCGTCGTGAAGGCGAAGCCCGTCGCGGCGAAGGGCAAGTATCTGAAGAGTTTGACGGTGTCCTCGACGATGGGGCCCGGAGTGAAGGTCGATACGGCGGCCTCGGAAGGCGCATAACCGATGGCGGTGACCAGAGCGGAAAAAGAAGCCGAACAGGAGCAGTTGGAGTCACTGTTCAAGGCGGCGGACAGCGTACTGCTCGTCGATTTCAAGGGCCTGGACGTCCCGGCGGCCACGGAGCTGCGGCAGAAGGTTCGCGCCGCTGACGGCCAGTACCGGGTCGTGAAGAACTCGCTCGCGAAGCGTGCGCTCAGGGGCAGCGCGTACGAGGCGTTGGCGGAGATGTTCGAGGGGCCGACCGCGGTGGCGTCGTCCGCAGCCGATCCCGTGGCGCTGGCGAAGACGCTCTCGATCTTCGCGAAGACGGCGCCGTCGCTGAAGGTGAAGGCGGCCATCGTGCAGGGGCGCAGCTTCACGCCCGCCGAGATCGCCGAGTTGGCAGCGCTGCCGAGCAAGCCCGAGTTGTACGCGAGGTTCTTGTCGGTGCTGCAGGCGCCGATGTCCCAGTTGGTCATGGTGCTGAACGGCGTTCAGCGCGATTTCGTGAACGTGTTGTCACAGATTGAGAAGAAGAACGACTGATTCGCGGCGCCGTCCATGGCGCGCGCGTCCGTCTCACGTCAGGAGAACGAACGATGGCTGAGGTTACGCAAGAGCAGGTAGTCGAATACATCAAGGGCATCTCGGTGATGGAACTCTCGAAGCTCGTCAAGATGCTCGAGGAAGAACTGGGCGTGTCGGCAGCGATGCCGATGGCGGTGGCGGGCGTGGCGGCGGCACCGGGCGCCGGTGGCGCCGCGGCCGAGGAGCAGACCGAGTTCACGGTCACGCTCACCGAGATCGGCGACAAGAAGATCAACGTCATCAAGGCGGTCCGCGAGGTCACGAGCCTCGGGTTGAAGGAAGCGAAGGACCTCGTCGAGGCCGCACCGAAGGCCGTCAAGGAAGGCGTGCCGAAGGACGAGGCCGAGGCGATCAAGAAGAAGTTCGAAGCAGTCGGCGCCAAAGTCGAGATCAAGTAGCGGTCTCGGCTTGGGTATACGCCGCGCCGGCGGAGGCCGGGGCGGCGCTCGTCGAACGGGGTTCGGGGGACGGCGACTCCGGATCCGACGTCATTTGTCACGCGTCACGCGTTTTTCCGCCGGCGTGGTTCGTAGGCCGCGCCCTGGACTCAGCCAAGCATGTACACCCAGCTCAAGAACGTCTACCGCGAACGCATCGATTTTTCGAAGATCAGCACGACCGTACCGATTCCCAATCTCATTGAGATTCAGCGGAAGTCATACGAACGCTTTCTGCAGATGAACCGGCTGCCGTCCGAGCGCGAGGACCTGGGCCTGCAGTCGGTGTTCAAGTCGGTCTTTCCGATCAGCGATTTCCGAGAGAATTCGTCGCTCGAGTTCATCGAGTATTCGATCGGCAACTGGGAGTGCAAGTGCGGGCGGCTGGCAGGCCTGCAGCACCTGAGGGTGCCGTGCGCCGGCTGCGGGTCCGAGTTGATCGCCGCACCGTACGGATCGCACGAGGTGCTCTGTGGCGACTGCGGGCGCGCCAATATCGCGCGAGGTGACGTCTGCGATGTGTGCGGCCACAACGTCGCGCTCAAGCTAAAGTACGACGTCGACGAATGTCAGGAGCGCGGCATGACCTACGCCGTGCCCCTGAAGGTGACCATCCGGCTCGTCGTCTGGAACAAGGATCCCGAGACGGGCGTCAAGACCATCCGCGACATCAAGGAGCAGGAGGTCTACTTCGGCGACATCCCGTTGATGACGGACAACGGCACGTTCATCATCAACGGCACCGAGCGTGTCATCGTCTCGCAGCTCCACCGTTCGCCCGGGGCGTTCTTCCACTCGTCGGACAAGGCATCGTTCGTCGCGCAGATCATTCCGTACCGTGGGTCGTGGGTCGAGTTCGAGTACGACGCGAAGAACCTGCTCTACGTCCGCATCGACCGGAAGCGCAAGTTCCTGGCGACGGTGTTCCTGCGTGCGCTCGGGCTGCGCAGCGCGGACGAGATCGTCCGAACGTTCTACACGGTCGACACGCTCGAGATGAAGGGGGGCGCGCTGCGCTGGAAGGTCAGCGAGTCGCTCATCGGGCGCCGGGCGGGGTCGGACGTGGTCCTGGCCGGCAGTGACAAGGTGGTGCGCTCGGGTAAGAAGATCACGAGCTCGGCGGTGGCTGCGCTGCAGGCGGCCGGCGTTGGGGCGATCGAGGTGTCGGACGCCGAGCTCGAAGGGGCCTTCGCCGGTGCCGACGTGGTCGATCCGGCCACGGGTGAAGTGATTCTGGAAGCAAATGAGGAGGTCACGCCGCGCGTCATCTCGATGGCGCAGGAGAAGGACGTCGAGACGCTCGAGATCTTCTTCGCCGAGCGCGACGAGACCGGGCCGGTGCTGTCGACCACGCTGAAGAAGGACACGATCCGGACGCACGAAGAGGCGCTCATCGAGATCTATCGCCGGCTGCGGCCGGGCGACCCGCCGACCCTCGACAGCTCGCGGTCGCTGTTCGAGAGCATGTTCTTCAACCCGCAGAAGTACGATTTCTCGCGAGTGGGCCGGCTGAAGCTGAACACCAAGCTGACATTGACGACCCCGCTCGACGAGAGGATTCTGCACCCGCAGGATTTCTACGAGGTCATCGGCTACCTCCTGAAGCTCCGCCGGAATCCGACCAACGTCGACGACATCGATCATCTCGGTAATCGTCGTGTCCGATCGGTCGGAGAGTTGCTCGAGAACCAGTTCCGGATCGGGCTCGTGCGCATGGAGCGGGCGATCAAGGAGAAGATGTCGGTCTACCAGGAAATGGCGACCGCGATGCCGCACGACCTGATCAACGCCAAGCCGGTCATGGCCGCGATCCGGGAGTTCTTCGGGTCATCGCAGCTGTCGCAGTTCATGGATCAGACCAATCCGCTGTCCGAGATCACGCACAAGCGGCGACTGTCGGCGCTCGGGCCGGGCGGGCTGTCGCGGGAGCGCGCCGGATTCGAGGTGCGCGACGTCCACCCGACGCACTACGGGCGGATCTGCCCGATCGAAACGCCGGAAGGGCCGAATATCGGGCTCATCTCGTCGTTGTCGTGCTACGCGCGGATCAACGAATTCGGGTTCATCGAGTCGCCGTATCGCCGGGTCCACGAGGGCCACGTCAGCGAGGCTGTGCTCATCACGAACGCCGGCGGGACCAAGTTCAAAGCCGGCGACATCGTGGAATCGAAGGATGCCGTCGACGAGAACGCCGCCGCGAAGTCCCGCAAGAAGCGCGCCGCCGAGTTCGAGCCGCACTCGTTCTACCTCTCGGCCTGGGAAGAGGATCGGTACGTCATCGCGCAGGCCAACGCCACGGTCGACGAGCAGGGCATGCTCACGAGTGAGCGGGTCAATGCCCGGCAGGCGGGCAATTTCATTCTGGCGCCCCGCGAGAAGGTCGACTTCATTGACGTGTCGCCGAAGCAGCTCGTGTCGGTGGCGGCGTCGCTGATTCCGTTCCTGGAGAACGACGATGCCAACCGCGCCTTGATGGGCTCGAACATGCAGCGGCAGGCCGTGCCCTTGCTGCGAGCCCGAGCGCCGTTCGTCGGGACCGGGATGGAGTACATCACGGCGCGCGATTCCGGCTCGGTCGTCAGCGCGCGGCGCGCGGGGTCGGTCGACTACGTCGACTCGCAGCGGATCGTCGTGCGTGTGGAAGGCGAAGATGAGAGCGACGCCGGCGCCGACATGGGCGCCGACATCTACAGCCTTACGAAGTTCAAGCGTTCCAACCAGAACACCTGCATCAGCCAGAAGCCGATCGTGCGCGACGGGCAGCGGGTGGAGATGGGGCAGGCGCTGGCCGACGGCCCCTGCACCGAACTGGGGGAGCTGGCGCTGGGACGGAACGTGCTGGTCGCCTTCATGCCGTGGCGAGGCTACAACTTCGAGGACGCGATTCTCGTCTCCGAGCGGATGGTCAAGGACGACTACTACACCTCGATTCACATCGAGGAGTTCGAGATCGAGGCCCGCGACACGAAGCTCGGACCAGAGGAGATCACGCGCGACATCCCGAACGTGTCCGAAGGGTTCCTGAACGATCTCGACGACAGCGGCATCATCCGGATCGGGGCCTACGTGAAGCCGGGCGACATCCTCGTCGGCAAGGTGACGCCGAAGGGTGAGACGCAGCTCACGCCGGAGGAGAAGCTGCTGCGCGCGATATTCGGCGAGAAGGCCGGTGATGTGCGCGATGCCTCGCTGACCTGTCCGCCCGGGATCGACGGCATCATCGTCGGCGTCAAGATCTTCTCCCGGAAGGGGATCGAGAAGGACGACCGGGCGAAGGCCATCGAGGCCGAAGAACTCGAGCTGATGGAGAAGAACCTGCAGGACGAGGTTCGCATCCTGCACGACGAGGTCAAGAAGCGCGTCGTTCAGATGCTGCCGGGGCAGTCGCTGTCGGCCGATCTCTACGACGAGCACGGGCGGGAGAAGCTGCTGGACGCCGGCACGGTGCTCAGTGGCGATGGGCTCCAGGAACTGCCGTACGAGACGATCGCCCGGATGAAGATTGCGGCTGACGACCCGCGGCTCGAGGCGGATCTCCAGAACCTCGAGAGCCGCACGATGCGGCAGGTCGAGGTCATCAAGCAGTTGTTCGAGGAGAAGAAGGAAAAGGTCCGCCGGGGCGACGAACTGCCGCCCGGCGTGATCAAGCTCGTGAAGGTCTACGTCGCCATGAAGCGGAAGCTGTCGGTGGGCGACAAGATGGCGGGCCGCCACGGCAACAAGGGGGTCATCGCGCGGATCCTGCCTGAAGAAGACATGCCCTACCTGCCCGACGGGACGCCGGTCGAGATTGTGTTGAACCCGCTCGGTGTGCCGTCGCGGATGAACGTGGGGCAGATTCTCGAGACGCATCTCGGGTGGGCGGCCCATGCGCTCGGGCTCTATTTCGCCACCCCGGTCTTCGATGGCGCGACCGAGACGGAGATCAAGAACTGGCTCGAGCAGGCCGGGTTGCCGAAGGGCGGCAAGACCCGACTGTTCGACGGGATGACCGGCAAGGCCTTCGAACTGGACGTGACGGTGGGCTACATCTACATGCTCAAGCTGTCGCACCTGGTCGACGAGAAGATCCACGCGCGTTCGATCGGCCCGTACTCGCTCATCACGCAGCAGCCGCTCGGTGGCAAGGCGCAGTTCGGCGGGCAGCGATTCGGCGAGATGGAGGTCTGGGCGCTCGAGGCCTACGGCGCAGCGCACATCCTGCAAGAACTGCTGACCGCGAAGTCGGACGACGTCATCGGCCGAGCGAAGATCTACGAGGCGATCGTCAAGGACGATGCGTCGTTCACGCCCGGGCTTCCAGAGTCGTTCAACGTGCTCATTCGTGAGCTTCAGGCGCTCTGTCTCGACGTGGAATTGCTGAAAATGAAGCCGAAGGTGGTAGACGAGTTGCCGCCGGCGGAGGAAGCAGTACTCGAAGAAGCATAGGCTGAGCCGTCCGGAGGCCAGCCGACCGCTGGCCTCGGAGGGCGCATTTCGCGACGAAGAACTCTTATGAGACCAAGTTTTCAAGAACGCGGTTCGCTGACCACGGATTTTGATGCCATCCGGATCAGTCTCGCCTCGCCTGAGCGAATTTTGTCGTGGTCGCACGGCGAGGTCACGAAGCCCGAGACGATCAACTACCGCACGTTCAAGCCGGAACGTGACGGCTTATTCTGCGCCAAGATCTTCGGGCCGGTCACCGACTGGGAGTGCTTGTGCGGCAAGTACAAGCGGATGAAGCACCGGGGCGTGATCTGCGACAAGTGCGGCGTCGAGGTCACGCAGGCCAAGGTCCGTCGGGAACGGCTGGGCCACATTCAACTGGCGACCCCGGTCAGCCATGTCTGGTTCTTCAAGGGGCTGCCGAGTCGCATCGGGCACCTGCTCGACATCTCGCTCCGGGATCTCGAGCGCATCCTCTACTTCGAGGCCTACGTCGTCATCGATCCCGGGGAGACGGAATTCAAGCAGAACCAGCTCCTGACCGAGGATCAGTTCCGCAAGGCGCGAGAGGAATACGGCGTGAAGTTCCGCGCCCAGATGGGTGCGGAGGCGATCAAGGAGCTGTTGAAGCGCGTCAGCATCGAGGAACTGGCGGAGGATCTCCGCGATCGGATGCGGACCGAGACCTCGGCTCAGAAGAAGTTGAAGTTCGCCAAGCGGCTGCGCGTCGTCGATTCGTTCCGGCGGTCGACGAACAAGCCCGAGTGGATGATTCTCGACGTCGTGCCGGTGATCCCGCCCGAGCTGCGCCCGCTGGTGCCGCTCGACGGCGGGCGGTTCGCGACGTCCGATCTGAACGATCTGTACCGCCGGGTGATCAACCGGAACAATCGGCTCAAGAAGCTCATGGAGCTGAAGGCGCCCGACGTGATCATCCGCAACGAGAAGCGGATGCTGCAGGAGGCCGTCGACGCGCTGTTCGACAACGGCCGGCGCGGCCGCGTGCTGCGAGGCGCCAACAACCGGCCGCTGAAGTCCCTGTCCGACACGCTGAAGGGGAAGCAGGGACGATTCCGGCAGAACCTGCTCGGCAAGCGCGTCGACTACTCCGGTCGGTCCGTCATCGTGGTGGGTCCGGAGCTGAAGCTGCACCAGTGCGGGTTGCCCAAGAAGATGGCGCTCGAACTGTTCAAGCCGTTCATCTACAACAAGCTCGAGGAACGGGGCCTGGTGGCCACGATCAAGCAGGCCAAGGAGATGGTCGAGCAGCACTTCGGCGAGGTCTGGGACGTCCTGGAGGAGGTGATCCGGGAGCACCCGGTGCTGCTGAACCGTGCGCCCACCCTCCATCGGCTGGGGATCCAGGCGTTCGAGCCGGTCCTGGTCGAGGGCAAGGCCATCCGGATCCATCCGTTGGTCTGCACCGCCTTCAACGCCGACTTCGATGGCGACCAGATGGCGGTTCACATTCCGCTGGCGCCGGAGGCGCAGATCGAGGCCTCGGTCTTGATGATGTCGTCGAAAAACATCCTCTCGCCGGCCAACGGCACGCCGGTCGCGGTGCCGTCACAGGACATCGTGCTCGGCTGCTACTACCTGACCAAGGCGAAGACCGGCGCCAAGGGTGAGGGCCGTGTCTTCGGCAGCGTGGAGGACGTGATTCTGGCGCAGGAGGCGGCCGAACTGGAGACGCTGTCACCGATCCGGCTCCGGATCAGCGGCGAGTTCATGGATCTGGTGGGCGCGCGCGACGACCAGGACATCCTGCACGCGGAGGTCAAGGAGACGGCCAGCACGATCATCAGCACGACGGTGGGCCGCGTCATCTTCAACAACGCGCTGCCCGAGGGCGTGCCATTCGTCAACGGCCTGCTCAAGAAGAAGGGGCTGCAGCAACTGGTGCAGTACTGCTATCTGCGCTTCGGCTTGGAGGAGACCGTCGCCATGCTCGACGGGCTCAAGAACCTCGGTTTCCTCGCGGCCACCTTGTCGGGGCTGTCGATCGGCATCGACGATCTGGTCATCCCGTCCGTGAAGCCCCAGTTGGTCGAGCAGGCCCGTGCCGAGGTCATCAAGGTCGAGCAGCAGTACCTCGAAGGGGCGATCACCAACGGTGAGCGCTACAACAAGGTGATCGCGGTCTGGTCGGATGTCACCGAGCGGATCGCCGATGAGATGTTCGCCGAGATGGAGGAGCTCGACCGCGAAGGACGCACCTTCAACCCGGTATTCATCATGGCCGACTCCGGCGCGCGCGGCAGCAAGCAGCAGATTCGCCAGCTGGCGGGGATGCGCGGCCTGATGGCCAAACCGTCCGGCGAGATCATCGAGACCCCGATCACGTCGAACTTCCGCGAGGGTCTGACCGTGCTGCAGTACTTCATCTCGACGCACGGCGCGCGGAAAGGACTTGCGGACACCGCCCTCAAGACGGCGGACTCGGGCTATTTGACCCGCCGGCTGGTCGACGTCGCGCAGGACGTCATCATCTCCGAGGATGATTGCGGCACGATGGACGGCATTGACGCGCGGGCCATCGTCGAGAGCGGCGAGATCATCGAACCCCTACGCGACCGGATCGTGGGCCGCGTCACCCTCGAGTCGATCAACGATCCGTTCACCAACGATCTGATCATCGAGACGAGCGAGGAGATCACCGAGGAGCTGGCTTCCGAGATCCAGGAGGCCGGGATCGAGCGCGTCCGGATCCGGTCGGTGCTGACGTGCGCCGCGCGCCGCGGCGTCTGTGCCAAGTGCTACGGGCGCGACCTGTCCACGGGCCGACTGGTCGACCGGGGACTCGCCGTCGGCGTCATCGCGGCGCAGTCGATCGGCGAGCCCGGCACGCAGTTGACGATGCGCACGTTCCACATCGGCGGCACAGCGTCCCGCGTGTCCGAGCAGTCGACGCTCGAATCGAAGCATGCGGGCAACGTGCGGTTCGATGGGTTGCAGGTTGTCGAGGCGCGCGGCGGCGCCCTGGTCGTGATGAATCGGAGCGGATCACTGATCGTGCAGGATGTGAAGGGCCGCGACCGTGAACGCTACTCGGTCGTCTATGGCGCCCACCTCAGAGTGCACAACGGCCAGGAAGTCGAGCCGGGGCAGGTGCTGGTTGAGTGGGATCCCTACACGTTCTCAATCGTCACGGAGCACCCGGGCAACGTTCGCTTCAAGGACGTCGTCGAGGGGCTCACGGTGCACGAGGAGGTCGACGAGGTTACCGGACTGTCGCGGCTCATCATCATGGATTCTGCCGACGAGAAGAAGCAGCCGAGCATCGAGGTGAAGGGCAAGGACGGCAAGGTGCTGCGGAAGTACAACATGCCGTCGCATGCCCATCTGATGGTCGTGGACAGCGAAGAAGTCTTTGCGGGCGACGTGCTGGCGAAGATTCCGCGCGAAACGACAAAGACCAAGGACATCACGGGCGGCTTGCCACGCGTCGTGGAGTTGTTCGAAGCTCGCAAGCCGCGTGAGACGGCGGTCATTAGCGAGATCGACGGTGTCGTTCGCCATGGCAGCGTTGCCAAGGGGCTGCGCAAGATTGTGATCGTGCCGGATGAGGCGGGTGCCGAACCTCGTGAATACTCACTTCCACGCGGTGTGCACGTCAACGTGCAGGAAGGCGACCGGGTTCGGGCCGGCGAGCCGCTGATGGACGGTCCGAGTAATCCGCACGACATCTTGAGCGTGCTCGGAGAGAAGGCGCTGCAGAGCTATCTCGTCAACGAGATCCAGGAGGTCTACCGGCTGCAGGGTGTCAACATCAACGACAAGCATATCGAGGTCATCGTCAGGCAGATGATGCGCTGGGTGAAGATCGAAGAGGTGGGCGATACCGAGTTCCTCGTCGACGAGCAGGTCGATCGCATCCGGTTCATGGCCGAGAACGAGCGCGTGATTACCGAAGATGGCGGCCGCCCGGCGACAGGCCGGCCGATGCTGCTGGGCATCACGAAGGCATCGCTGTCGACCGAGTCGTTCATCTCTGCGGCGTCGTTCCAGGAGACGACGCGGGTGCTGACCGAGGCCTCGATTTCCGGCAAGGTCGATCACCTGCGCGGGCTGAAGGAGAACGTCACGATGGGACGTCTCATTCCGGCCGGCACCGGTTTCGACTACTACCGACGCGTGAGCATCGAGCCCGACGAGCCGCCGCCGCCGCCGCCGCCGACGGCTGAGGAGCTGGAGCTCGAGCGCGAGATGGAGTACCTGGTCGAGCCCGAGGAGAGCTTCGGGCGAGACGAGCTACTAGAGTAGGCTGGCGGCTGAGGGCAGAGGGCAGCCAGGCCCCAGGATTCCGTTAACGCCTTCACTCTTCAGAACTTAGCCTTCAGCGCCTCGTCGGGGCGATGCATTCGACCCGGAAACGGGATTTGCGCGGCCCGGCCGCGGCCGAGCTAAGTCGTGCCGTGCGAAGGACTTGCTTCGGGTTTTCGGGTTGTGCTATCTTCGTAGGGTTTTGTCGGAGCTAGGAAACCCTATCTAGCTTCGTTCCGTCTCTGAAGACGCCGGTGCCGACGCCGGCGCCGACGTCGAGAGGCAGAAGAAGATGCGGTTGTGGCGCGTGCCACGATCCGTATCTTCACCTGAGTGCTTTTTGCGGGGGCTCCCCGCGCGAACACACAAATAGGGTATTCGGGTTTCCAGGCGCCAAATCGACGCGCGGCGTCATTTCTAGGCCTGGGGCAGTGTCCGGTCGCTTCTCGCGTACCGGTTGAGGGAGGGCCATCGGCCGAATCCCTTTACCGCGGCGTGTGGGCGGCCCATTGGAGTGCTCGTGCCGACCATCAGTCAGCTCGTTCGTCGGGGGCGGAAGAAGATCACGACGAAGACCAAGAGCCCTGCATTGCAGGAGAGTCCGCAGAAGCGGGGCGTGTGCGTCCGCGTGTTCACCCAGACGCCCAAGAAGCCGAACTCAGCGCTGCGCAAGGTCGCGCGCGTCCGGTTGACCAACGGCATCGAAGTCACGTCCTACATTCCCGGCGTCGGGCACAACTTGCAGGAGCACTCGCTCGTGCTTATCCGCGGCGGTCGTGTGAAGGACCTGCCGGGCGTTCGATACCACGTCGTTCGCGGCACGCTCGACGCGGTTGGGGTTCAGGGGCGGAAGCAATCGCGTTCGAAGTACGGTGCGAAGCGGCCGAAGGCCTAGCAGAGGGATAACGAAGATGCCACGCCGACGTGAGATTCCGAAACGCGAAGTTCCGCCGGACCCGCTCTACAACAGCTCGCTGGTCACGAGGTTTCTTCGCACGATCATGCTGAGCGGCAAGCGCAGCACTGCGGAGGGCATTCTCTACGGGTCGATGGACATCATCAAGGAGCGCACGGGCGACGACCCGATGAAGGTGTTCAAGAAGGCGCTCGACAACGTCAAGCCGACCCTCGAGGTGAAGTCGCGGCGCGTCGGCGGCTCGAACTACCAGGTGCCGATCGAAGTGCACCAGAATCGCCGACTATCGCTCAGCATCCGCTGGCTGGTGGGCTACGCGCGCGCGCGCGGTGACGGCAAGACGATGCGCGAGAAGCTGGCGAACGAATTGATCGACGCGTCGAACCTGCGGGGCTCGGCCGTCAAGAAGCGTGAGGACACGCACCGGATGGCCGAAGCGAACAAGGCCTTTGCTCACTATCGCTGGTAAAGGGATGGTAGACGCAAGGCAGCACACGTCGAGGGATCAGGCCGGAACGGAGACGGCCTCATTCGCCCGAGGCGAGCATTTCTTGAACGGCCTGCCGTGCGGCAGGCCTGGCGCCTTTGCGCACTACCGCTGGTAGGCCTCAGACATCTGCAGGGAATTTCGGAACGAGCAATGCCCAGGCTGGCACCGATCGACAGGACGCGCAACATCGGCATCATGGCGCACATTGATGCCGGTAAGACGACGACGACCGAGCGCATCCTGTTCTATACGGGCATCACCTACAAGCTGGGAGAGGTGCACGACGGCACGGCCGTGATGGACTGGATGGCCCAGGAGCAGGAGCGGGGCATCACGATCACGTCGGCGGCTACGACCTGCCACTGGCGCGACCACCGGATCAACATCATCGACACGCCCGGCCACGTCGACTTCACGGCCGAGGTCGAACGGTCGTTGCGGGTACTGGACGGGGCCGTGGCCGTGTTCGACGCCGTGGCCGGCGTCGAGCCGCAGTCGGAAACCGTCTGGCGCCAGGCCGACAAGTACCGCGTGCCGCGGATCTGCTTCGTGAACAAGATGGACCGCGTGGGTGCCGATTTCCCCCGGACGCTGGAACAGATCCGGACGAAGCTCGGGTCCAATCCGGTGGCGGTGCAGATTCCGATCGGTGCCGAGGCCGGTTTCGAGGGCGTCGTGGATCTCATTCGGATGAAGGCGATTCGCTATGCCGACGACACGATGGGCGCCGAGTCGCAGATCGAAGAGATTCCCGAGTCGCTGGTGGAGCAGGCCAAGGCCTACCGCGAGCAACTGATCGAAAAGGTCAGCGAAGCCAACGACGAGTTGCTGGAGAAGTACCTGCACGGCGAGCCGATGGAAGAGGACGCGATCGTGGCGACGCTGCGCCGTCGCGTGATCCAGTCGGTCCGCAACGAAAAGGCGCCGTTCGTGCCGGTGCTCTGCGGGTCGGCCTTCAAGAACAAGGGCGTCCAGCCGCTGCTCGACGCCGTGGTCGACCTCTTGCCGTCGCCGATCGACGTGCCGGCCATCACCGGTCTCGACCCGAACGAGGCAGAGGAAATGCTGCTCGAGCGCGAGGCGAGCGACGATGCGCCGTTTTCGGCCCTGGCGTTCAAGATTCTGACCGACCCGTTCGTCGGGCAGTTGACGTTCTTCCGCGTCTATTCCGGCGTGGTGAAGACCGGGGCGACGGTCTACAACCCGACGAAGGAGCGGAGCGAGCGTCTTGGCCGCCTGCTGAAGATGCACGCCAACAAGCGCGAGGAGATCAAAGAGGTCTACGCGGGCGATATCGCGGCGGCCGTCGGGCTGAAGAGCATGGCGACGGGCGACACCCTGTGCGATCGGAACCACGCGATCACGCTGGAGTCGATGGAGTTCCCCGAGCCGGTGATCTCGCTGGCGATCGAACCGCGCACGCGAGCCGACCAGGAGAAGCTGGGCCAGGGCATGGCCAAGCTGACCGCGGAGGACCCGACGTTCCAGGTGCGGACGGACCACGACACGGGCCAGGTCGTCATCTCGGGCATGGGCGAACTGCACCTGGAGATCATCGTCGATCGGCTCCAGCGGGAGTTCGGTGTCGCCGCGAGTGTCGGCCGACCGCAGGTGGCCTACAAGGAAAGCTTGACGAAACCCGCCGAGGGCGAGGGCCGCTACGTCAAGCAGACTGGCGGTCGCGGTCAGTACGGCCACGCGAAGATTCGCATCGTGCCTCGGCGGCCCGGTGAGGGCTTCGAGTTCGTCAACGACATCGTCGGCGGTTCTATTCCGCGAGAGTTCATCAAGCCGATCGAGCAGGGTATCCGCGAGGCGATGACGACGGGCGTGCTCGCCGGCTACCCCGTGGACGATCTCAGCGTGTCGCTCTACGACGGGACGTTTCACAACGTCGATTCCTCGGAAGTGGCGTTCAAGATCGCGGGGTCGATGGCGTTCCGCGACGCCGCCAAGCGGGCCGGGCCGGTGCTGCTCGAGCCGGTCATGCGCGTCGAGATCGTCGTGCCCGAGGAGTACATGGGCGACACGATGGGCGATATGAATGGGCGTCGCGGACGCATCCAGTCGATGGAGGCGCGCGGCGGCACCCAGATCGTCACCGCGTTCGCGCCGCTCGCGGAGATGTTCGGCTACGCTACGGACCTTCGGTCGCGGACGCAAGGGCGCGCGACCCATTCGATGCATTTCCATCGATACGAGCCGGCCCCGCAGCAGGTGAGTGAGGAAGTCGTTGCGAGGATTCAAGGCCGGTAGCGCCCACGGGGCGTCGCTGGCACCGACCGCTTCGGCGCGTCTGATAATCGCGAGGGAGGAACTAGGACATGGCGAAGGAAAAGTTCGATCGATCGAAGCCGCACGTGAACATCGGCACGATCGGGCACATTGACCATGGAAAGACGACGCTGACGGCGGCGATCACGAAGGTGCTGTCGGAGGGGGACGAGAAGGTGGCGTTCCGGTCGTTCGATTCGATCGACAACGCGCCCGAGGAACGGGAGCGGGGGATCACGATCGCGACGGCGCACGTGGAGTACACGACGGAGAACCGGCACTACGCGCACGTGGATTGCCCGGGGCACGCCGACTACGTGAAGAACATGATCACGGGGGCGGCGCAGATGGACGGGGCGATTCTGGTGGTGGCGGCGACGGACGGGCCGATGCCGCAGACGCGGGAGCACATTCTGCTGGCGCGGCAGGTGGGGGTGCCGTATCTGGTGGTGTTCCTGAACAAGTGCGACGCGGTGGACGACCCGGAACTGCTGGACCTGGTGGAACTGGAAGTGCGGGAGTTGCTGTCGACCTACAAGTTCCCGGGCGATGACATTCCGGTGGTGCGGGGGTCGGCGCTGAAGGCGCTGGAAGGCGACGCGGAGGCGGCGACGGGCATTCGGGAGTTGATGGCGAAGGTGGACGAGTATATTCCGCTGCCGGAGCGCGACATCGACAAGCCGTTTTTGATGCCGATCGAGGACGTGTTCTCGATCTCGGGGCGCGGGACGGTGGTGACGGGTCGGGTGGAGCGCGGCAAGGTGGTGGTGAGCGAAGAGATCGAGATTGTGGGCTTCGCGGAGACGCAGAAGAAGGTGGTGACCGGGGTGGAGATGTTCCGGAAGCTGCTGGACGAAGGCGTGGCGGGCGACAACGTGGGCGTGCTGCTGCGGGGGACGGAGAAGGACGACGTGGAGCGGGGGCAGGTCCTGGCGAAGCCGGGGTCGATCACGCCGCACACGAAGTTCAAGGGCGAAGTCTACGTGTTGACGAAGGACGAGGGGGGGCGGCACACGCCGTTCTTCAACGGGTATCGGCCGCAGTTTTATCTGCGGACGACGGACGTGACGGGGGTGGCGACGTTGCCCGAAGGCGTGGAGATGGTGATGCCGGGGGACAACGTGGCGGCGGAAGTGGAACTGATCACGCCGGTGGCGCTGGAGAAGGGGCTGCGGTTCGCGATTCGCGAAGGCGGCCGCACCGTCGGCGCCGGCACCATCACCGACATCGTCGAGTAAGGGCATCAAGGCGCGCACGGCGCGCCTCGCGGGCGCGGAGTGGGGCTCTCGGGGCCCCCGCGAAGCGCCCGCGTGGGGCTTGGGGCGCAAGGCGCCCCATGGAAGCAAGGAAACGAGATGGCAGCATTCAGCGACAAGATTCGCATCCGCCTGAAGGCGTACGACTACCGCGTGCTCGACCAGTCGACGACGGAAATCGTCGAGACGGCGAAGCGGACCGGCGCGCAGCTCGCCGGCCCGATTCCCTTGCCGACAGAGAAGAACAAGTGGACGGTTCTTCGGTCGCCGCACGTTGACAAGAAGTCTCGGGAGCAGTTCGAGATCCGGACGCACAAGCGGCTCATCGATATTTTCGAGCCGACGCCGCAGACGGTGGACGCGCTGATGAAGCTCGATCTGCCGGCGGGCGTCGACGTCGAGATCAAAGCGTTCGGCAAAGAGCACAAGTAGTTCGAGTCGTCAGGACGATCTGGAGCCAGCATGGTCACAGGCATCATTGGCAAGAAAGTCGGTATGACCCAGCTCTTCGATGAGAGCGGGCGAGTCCGGCCCGCGACCGTCATCAAGGCTGGCCCGTGTGTCGTCGTGCAGGCCAAGACGGCGACTCACGACGGGTACGAGGCGGTGCAGCTCGGTCTCGTCGAGGAGCGGCCGGCCCGCGTGACGAAGCCGATCGCCGGTCATTTCAAGAAGGCCGATCTCCCGCCGACTCGGATCCTACGTGAAGTGGCGCAAGTGCCAGGCGAGGAGCCCGTCAAGCCCGGCGACCAGGTGCTGGTATCGATGTTCGCGGGCGGCGAGCGCGTCGATGTCATCGGCACCAGCCGCGGGAAGGGCTTCCAGGGCGTAATGAAGCGCCATGGCTTCAGCGGTGGCCGCGCATCGCACGGGTCGATGTTTCACCGCGCCCCGGGCTCGATCGGCGCGTCGTCGTATCCGTCTCGCGTCATCAAGGGGATGCGCGGACCGGGTCGCATGGGCGGCAAGCGCGTGACCGTGCGCAGCTTGCAGGTGGTGCGCGTTGATGAGGACAACCATCTGCTCATCGTGCAGGGCGCGGTGCCTGGCGCGCCGGGTAGCTACGTGATCGTTCGCAAGGCCGTGGCGGCCAGGTCGGTGCCCGTGGTCGAAGAGGCACCCCCGAAGAAGGGGAAGAGGTAGCTTGGCTTCGATGTCGGCGAGTTGGAGAAGCGTATGACGGTAGACGTCGTCAACGACCAGAACGAAAAAGTCGGTTCCGTCGAACTGGATCCGAACGTGTTTGGCGGCCGCGTGAACACCGCCTTGATCTGGGAGGCGGTCGTGCACCAGAACGCCGCCGACCGCCGTGGCACGCATGCGACGAAGACCCGTGGCGCGGTTCGGGGCAGCGGCAGCAAGCCCTGGCGGCAGAAGGGCACCGGGCGCGCGCGGGTTGGTGACATCCGGACCCCGCTCTGGCGGAAGGGCGGCACGGTGTTCGGCCCCCAGCCCAGAAGCTACGACTACGCCTTGCCGCGCAAGATGCGCCGCGGGGCGTTGCGTGCCGCGCTGGCGCAGCGGGTCGCCGAGGATGCCGTGACCATCGTCGATCAGCTCGCGCTTGGAGAGGTCAAGACGAAGATGGCCGGCGAGTTGCTCGACCGGCTAGGCGGGCGCCGGCGGGTGCTGCTGGTCGACGTCACGCCGGATAGCAAGCTGCTGCTGTCGGTGAGGAATCTCGAGAGCGCGCGGCTCGTCGGGGTGACGCATCTCACGGCGCGCGACGTTATGGATGCGGGCCGCGTGGTCGTGACCCGGGCGGCCATCGAAGCGTTGCAGGAGGCGTTGGCGCGATGAAGCTGACTGAAGTGATCCGGCGGCCGCTTATTACCGAAAAGACGACCGTCATGCGGGAAAGCGGCCTGACGATAGCGTTTCAGGTTGCCGTGGGCGCGACGAAGGTCGAAATCAAGCAGGCCGTCGAGCAGTTGTTGAAGGCCAGAGTGGTCGACGTGCGGACATCGATCGTTCACGGCAAGACGAAGCGACAGGGGCGCTTCGTGGGGCAGCGCCCGGACTGGAAGAAGGCGTACGTGCGGCTTCGGGACGGCGAGAAGATGCCGGAGTTCCTCGAAGGCGCATAGCGCCAAGCCCAAGAGGGTTGGAAGATGGCCATTCGTAAATACAAGCCGACGTCGCCCGGCCGGCGGTTCCAGACCGTCCAGACGTTCGACGAGATCACCACCAGTGAGCCGTACAAGCCGCTGACCGAGTCGTTGCATCGGACCGGCGGGCGGAACAACACGGGGCAGCAGACGTCGTGGTGGCGTGGCGGCGGGCACAAGCGGCGATACCGCGTGATCGATTTCAAGCGGTCGAAGCAGGACGTGCCGGCGACGGTGTCGACGGTCGAGTACGACCCGAACCGGTCGGCACGCATCGCGCTGGTGACCTACGCCGACGGCGAGAAGCGCTACATCCTGCAGCCTCAGGGCGTGAAAGTCGGAGACACGATCATCGCCGGGGATCAGGTCGACATCCTGCCGGGGAACGCGCTGCCGCTCAAGAACATTCCGCTGGGCACGCAGGTGCACAACGTTGAGCTCCGGCCAGGCAAGGGTGGACAGATCGCGCGGAGCGCCGGTTCGTCGGTGCAGGTTGTTGCGAAGGAGGGTGGCTACGCGTCGGTGCGGATGCCCTCCGGAGAAGTGCGGCGCATCAACGTGGAGTGCGTTGCCACGATTGGGCAGGTCGGCAACCTCGACCACGAGAACGTGTCGGTGGGCAAGGCTGGGCGCAGCCGGTGGAAGGGGAAGCGCCCGCACGTCCGAGGCTCGGCGATGAACCCCGTGGACCATCCGCTGGGCGGAGGCGAAGGCAAGACCGCCGGGGGCCGACATCCGGTCTCGCCGTGGGGGATGCCGACCAAGGGATACAAGACCCGCAATCGCAAGGCGACCGATCGATTCATCGTGCAGCGACGGTCGAAGCGTAAGTCGAAGTAGCGAAGGACGCTGAGCTATGAGCAGATCGCTGAAGAAGGGCCCGTTCGTCGAGCTGTCGTTGCTCGAAAAGATCGAGATCATGAATCGCGGCGGCGACAAGCGCGTCGTCAAGACCTGGTCGCGCCGTTCCACGGTCGTGCCGGAGATGGTCGGGCACACGATTGCCGTGCACAACGGTCGGAAGTTCATTCCGATCTACGTCACCGAGAACATGGTGGGGCACAAGCTCGGTGAGTTCGCGCCGACCCGCCACTTCAGAGGACACACGACGAAGAGTGAGAAGGCCGCCGCGGTGGCTAGCGCACCCATGGCGCCGGCGGCGGTGGGAGCCAAGTCATGATCGAGGCCCACGCCACGGCGCGCTACGTGCGCACGTCGGCGCAGAAGGCCAAGCTCGTGCTCGACGTGATCCGCGGCCGCGAGGTGAACGCGGCGCTGGCCACGCTGCAGTACGCGCGCAAGGCCGTGGCGCGTGACATCGAGAAGGTGCTGCGTTCGGCGATCGCCAACGCGCAGCAGAAGGACGGCTTCACTGGCGATGTCGACCGGCTGATCGTGTCGGCGTGCTACGCCAACGAGGGGCCGTCGATGAAGCGGGTTCGCCCCGCGCCGATGGGCCGGGCGTTCAGGATCGTGAAGCGGACCGCCCACTTGACGGTGCGCGTGAGCGAGCGGCAGGAGGCGGCGGCGATCACGGATGTCGCGCCGGCGTCCGCCGGCGCGTCCGAGGAGACCGAACCCGCCGAGTTGACCCCGTCGACGAAGCGAGCGGCGCGCAAGACGCCGGTGAAGAAGCGGAAGAGAAAGAAGACGGGCGACGCTGCCGGCAGTCGCCGGGCGTCGACGACCCGGCGCAAGACGGCGAGCAAAGAGTAGGCGAGGACATACTCATGGGGCAGAAGGTTCACCCGTACGGATTCCGGCTTGGGTTCAACAAGACCTGGCGCTCGCGTTGGTACGCCGACAAGGACTACGCGAAGCTGCTCCACGAGGACTTGGGGCTCAAGAGCGACCTGAAGAAGCGCTTCGCGCATGCGGGCGTGTCGAAGATCGAGATCGAGCGGGCCGCCAATAAGCTGAAGATCGACATTCACACCTCGCGGCCCGGCATCATCATCGGTCGCAAGGGCGCGGAGGTCGACAAGCTGAAGACCGAGGTGCAGAAGCGCACCAAGCGCGAGGTCTTCATCAACATCCAGGAGATCCAGAAGCCGGAACTGGATGCGCAGCTGATCGGCGAGTCCGTGGCGCTGCAGCTGGAGAAACGCGTTGCCTTCAGGCGAGCGATGCGCAAGGCCGTCGAGTCGGCGCTGCGATTCGGGGCGCGCGGGATCAAGGTCCGGGTGTCGGGACGGCTGAACGGCGCGGAGATCGCACGCACCGAGTGGTACCTGCACGGCCAGTTGCCGCTTCAGACACTGCGGGCCGACATCGACTACGGGTTTGCCGAGGCCGGGACGACCTACGGCAAGATCGGCGTGAAGGTCTGGCTCTACAAAGGTGAGCGGCTGACGCCCCTCATCGGACGGGAAGAAGATTATCGCGTGCCGCGGCGCGCGGGTCGGATGGGCTGACGATCATGTTGATGCCGAAGAAGGTCAAGTACCGAAAGCAGCAGCGCGGGCGCATGCGCGGCAAGGCGTGGCGCGGGTCCACCGTGAGTTTCGGTGATTTCGGCCTGAAAGCGCTCGAGCCCTGCTGGATGACGGATCGCCAGATCGAGGCGGCGCGTGTGGCGATGACGCGGTTCATCAAGCGAGGTGGCAAGGTCTGGATCCGGGTATTTCCCGACAAGCCGATCACGAAGAAACCGCAGGAAGTTCGGATGGGCAAAGGAAAAGGATCGCCGGAAGGGTGGGTGGCGGTCGTGCGTCCCGGCCGGATCCTCTTCGAGATGGAAGGCGTGAACGAGGCCGATGCGCGCGAGGCGATGCGCCGCGCGGCGGCCAAGCTACCGATTCGCACCCGGTTCGCTACCCGGTTCGCGGAGCAAACGTCATGACGAAGGTCTCCGAGTTTCGTGACCTCAGCGACGACAACCTGCGGCTGCGTGAGCTGGAGCTCGACGACGAGGTGTTCCGCCTGCGAATTCAGAAATCGATGGGGCAGCTCGATTCACCTCGCAAGCTGCGAGAGACCCGGCGCGATCTGGCGCGGGTGAAGACCGTGCTGCGGGAACACGAGGGCGAGCAAGGAGCCGCGGCCGGTGAAGTCGGCGACGCGGCGGACGAGTAGCGCGATGGCAACCAAATCTGAAATGCAGGGCCTCGTCGTCAGCGACAAGATGGACAAGAGCGTCGTCGTGGCGATCGAGCGACAAGTGCGGCATGGCCTCTACGGGAAGACTCAGCGGCGGACGTCGAAGTTCGTCGCGCACGATGAAGAGAATGCCGTCAAGGTTGGCGACCGTGTCGCCATCGTCGAGGGCCGGCCGATGAGTCGGCGGAAGCGGTGGGTCGTGACCCGCGTCGTCGAAAAGGGCCGGGGCGTCTAGCGAAGCGGAGCAACGCCGATGATTCAGATGCAATCGGTCCTCGATGTGGCCGACAACTCGGGTGCGCGCAAGGTGCAGGTCATCAATCCGGTGGGCGGGTCCACGGGCCGCTACGCGCGGCTCGGCGACATCGTGACGGCGTCGGTGAAGGAAGCCACGCCAGATTCGGCGGTCAAGAAAGGCCAAGTCGTCAGGGCCGTGATCGTGCGCACCCACAAGGAGCAGCGCCGACGCGACGGGAGCTATATCCGGTTCGATCGGAACGCCGCGGTCCTGATCAACGACCAGAAGGAGCCGATCGGAACGCGCGTGTTCGGGCCGGTCGCGCGGGAGCTGCGCGAGCGCAAGTTCATGAAGATCGTCTCGTTGGCACCGGAGGTGCTGTAGCCGTCCGCGCCGACATGGCGGTGAGGTGAGAAGAGTCATGCCCCGTTTGCAGACACCGATTCGACGGAACGACAACGTCCTGGTCATGGCCGGGCGGGACCGCGGCAAGCGCGGTCGCGTGCTGCGGGTAATCCCCGATGCGAACCGAGTCGTGGTCGAAGGCGTGAATTTCGTCAAGCGCCACACGAAGCCGAACCCCGGAAAGAACATCAAGGGGGGCATCGTGGAGCGCGAAGCGTCGCTGCATGCGTCCAACGTGCAACTGGTCTGCCCCGAATGTGGCGCCGCGACCCGCGTCGGTCGCCAGGTGCTCGATGATGGGCGCAAGGTCCGGATCTGCCGCAAGTGCGAGGGAGTAGTCGATCGATGAGCCGGCTCCGCGAACGCTACGTCAACGAAGTGATGCCGGCGCTCCGCAAGGAGTTCGGCTACGAGAACGTCATGGCGATCCCCAAGGTGGAGAAGATCGTCGTGAACATGGGGTTGGGCGAGGCGACACAGAACGCGAAGCTCGTGGATACGGGTTCGGACGAATTGGGCCGCGTCACGGGCCAGCGGGCGGTGATTCGCCGCGCCAAGAAATCGATCGCGCAGTTCAAGGTCCGGCAGGGGATGCCGATCGGGACGATGGTCACGCTGCGTGGGCAGCGGATGTACGAGTTCCTGGATCGCCTGATTGCCGTGGCCCTGCCGCGCGTACGCGACTTTCGGGGCATCTCGCCTCGCGGATTCGACGGCCGGGGCAACTATACGCTCGGGTTGAGAGATCAGTTGATCTTCCCCGAGATCGACTACATGACGGTCGACAAGACCCGCGGGATGAACGTGTCGGTCGTCACGACCGCGCGTACGGATGAAGAAGGACGGAAGTTGCTGCAATTGATGGGGATGCCGTTCCGGGCGAACTGACGGCAGCCGTGCTGGTCACGGCATCCAGGTGGAGAAGAATGGCCACGACAGCCAAGAAGGTCAAAGAGCTCAAGGCACCGAAGTTCGAGGTGCGGCGACGTAACCGCTGCTTGCGGTGCGGACGCCCGCGTGCGTTCATGCGGAAGTTCGCGCTGTGTCGCCTGTGCTTCCGCACGCTAGCGCTGCAGGGCGACGTCGCCGGAGTGATCAAGAGCAGTTGGTAGACCCCGTGACGGCGGGTGGGCGGTCGACGGAGAGCCGGGCCGCCTGAGTACGCGTGAGAAAGCAGACATGACTGATCCGATTGCGGACATGTTGTCGAGAATCAGGAACGCCACGATTGCGCGCCATCAGCGCGTGGACGTGCCGGCCTCGAAGCTCAAGACGGAGATCGCCAAGATTCTGCACGGCGAAGGCTACATCCAGGGCTACAAGATCCTCGATGCGAAGCCGGGTGTGAATGGCGGCGCGCAGAAGACCATCCGGCTCTTCCTGAAGTACGGGCCGCGGGGCGAGCGCGTGATCACCGGGATCCTGCGCGTCAGCCGGCCCGGGCGTCGAGTGTACTTCCGGAGGGATTCCGTGCCGAAGGTGCTGGCAGGGCTGGGCACCAACATCCTGACGACGTCGCGCGGGGTCATGACCGGCCGCGAGGCGCTGCAAGTCGGCGTCGGCGGCGAAGTCTTGTGTAACGTCTGGTAGACGGGAAAGCCAAAGTCATGTCTCGCATAGGCAAGCAGCCGATCGTCGTGCCCCAGGGCGTCACGGTGAAGGTCGGTTCGGAATCGGTGGATGTCAAGGGGCCGAAGGGGCAGCTCAGTCAGTCGCTGCCGCCGGGGATCGGGTTCGAGTTGAAGGATTCGACGCTCGAGGCGCGGATTCTCCCCGACGGACCCGGATTGAACAAGTTTCAGGGGCTGGCGCGGAGCCTGGTAGCCAACGCGGTGCAGGGTGTCACCGAGGGGTTCTCGAAGGAGCTCGATATCGTTGGCATCGGATACCGCGCCGAGGTGAAGGGCCGCCAGGTGGTCTTCGCGCTGGGCTACTCTCACCCGGTCGTGTTCGATCTGCCGGAAGGCATCGACGTGAAGGTGGACAAGCAGACCCATATCGCCGTGCACGGAATCGACCGCCAGCTCGTGGGGCAGGTCGCCGCCAACATTCGCTCGCTCCGGAAGCCCGATCCCTACAAGCAGAAGGGCATTCGGTACACGGGTGAAGTGCTCAAGAAGAAAGTCGGCAAGACCGGTGCGTAAGGTGGACAGGCTATGAGAGTCAAGACGAAGCAGGATCGGAGACGTCGGATTCAGTTCCGGTCGCGCACGCGCGTGGCGGGCACGGCCGACCGACCCCGCCTTGCCGTCTTTCGCAGCGCGCAGCACATCTACGCCCAGGCGATTGACGACGCGTCGAGCCGAACGGTCGTGGCGGCCTCGAGTGTGGAGCCCACCGTGAAGGCCTTGCTGGGTAAGGCGACCAGCGGGGGCAACGTGGCCGGAGCGAAGGCGGTCGGCAAGGCCGTCGCCGAGCGGTTGATCGCCAGTGGCGTGAAGCAGGTCGTATTCGACCGAGGCGGGTTTCTGTACCACGGCCGCGTCCGGGCGATGGCCGAGGCAGCACGCGAAGCGGGATTGAAGTTCTAGGCCCGCGGACAGATGCGGCACCGGCGCCGCGATTGAGACGTTATGTTCGAAACGACAGAAAAAATCGATCCGTCGAACCTGGAATTGAGAGACACGGTGGTGTCGATCAATCGCGTGACGAAGGTCGTCAAGGGTGGCAAGAATCTGAGCTTCAGCGCTCTGGTCATCGTGGGAGACGGTCTCGGTCATGTCGGCTTCGGGGTCGGCAAGGCGAAGGAAGTGCCCTCGGCGATCAAGAAGGGGATCGAGGCGGCGCGCAAGGCACTCATTCGGGTGCCGCTGCAGGTCACGACGATTCCCCACACCGTCGTCGGGCGTTTCGGCGCGGGCCGCGTCTTGTTGAAGCCGGCACCCGAGGGCACGGGCATTATCGCCGGCGGGGCCGTGCGCGCGGTGGTCGAGTCAGCGGGCATTCAGAACATCTTGACCAAGTCGATCGGCACGGCGAATCCGCACAACGTCGTGCGGGCCACATTTCAGGGGTTGATGAGCTTGCTCGACCCGGTCACTGTGGCCCGGTTGAGAGGCAAGAACGTCGAGGATCTGGGCGAGGCCTTTGCGCCGAGCAACACGGGCACCGAGACGCCGATCGCGTGAGCCGAGGGCGAGCCCGTACGAAGGACGAGTAACGCATGGCCAAGAAAGCGAGTGCTTCTCGCAAGGTAACCGTGACGCTGGTGAAGAGTCCCATTGGCTACAACAAGCGGCAGGCTGACGTGGTGCGCGGCCTGGGGCTGCGGCGGCTGGGGCACTCGGTCGAGTTGACCGATGCGCCGTCGGTCCGCGGCATGGTCCACAAGGTGCGACACCTCGTGCGTCTCGAGGAAGCCGAGGCTGGACGCTGATGGCCAAAGCCAAAGAGAGGAACGAAGCCGAGCCGCGGCTGGAGCAACCGATGAAGCCGAAGCTGAATCTGAGCACCCTGCAGCCCCCGAAGGGCCGCACCCGACCCAAGAAGCGGGTGGGTCGTGGGCAGGGCTCGGGTACGGGCAAGACGGCCGGGCGCGGGCACAAAGGGCAGAAGTCGCGGTCGGGTTACAGCCGGAAGCGCGGGTTCGAGGGCGGCCAGATGCCGCTGCAGCGACGCGTGCCCAAGCGCGGCTTCCACAATCCGTTCAGGGTGGACTACGCGGTCGTCAACCTCGACACGCTCGCCGAGCGGTTCGAGGCAGGTACCGAGGTGACGCCCGATCTGCTTCGCGAGCACGGGTTGGTGCGGCGCGGCAAGCAGCGCGTCAAGATTCTGGCGCGAGGCGACCTCGCCAAGGCGCTGACCGTGCACGCGCACAAGTTCAGCGGGAAGGCAGCCGAGAAGCTTGCGGCCGGCGGCGGTCAGGCCGTCGTGCTGGAGAGCTGAACGCCAAGTCATGCTCGACAGCCTCAAGAACATCTTCGCCGTTCCGGAGCTGCGGAAGCGCGTGCTGTTCACGTTCGCGCTGCTCGGCGTGTACCGGGTCGGGAATCACGTGCCCACACCCGGCGTGAACACAGAGGCGCTCGCGATTTTGGCGGAGCAGGCGGCCAATACGATGTTCGGGCTGTACGACATGTTCTCTGGGGGGAACCTGTCGCGGGTGACGATCTTCGCGCTGGGCATCATGCCCTACATCAGTGCGTCGATCATTTTGCAGCTGTTGACGGTGGTCTGGCCGTACCTCGAGCGCCTGTCGAAGGAAGGCGAGTTGGGGCGGCGCAAGATCACGCAGTACACGCGGTACGGTACCTTATCTCTGTGCGTCGTGCAGTCGCTCGGCATCGCCATCTTCCTCGAGCGGCAGACGAACATCGCGGGTGGGTTGCCGCTGGTGTACGAGCCGGGATGGAGTTTCCGCCTGCTGACGGTGCTCACGCTGACGACCGGCACGATTTTCATCATGTGGCTGGGCGAGCAGATCACCGAGCGCGGGATCGGCAACGGCATGTCGCTCATCATTTTCGCAGGCATCGTCGTCGGCCTGCCCAGCGCGGTATTCACGACGGTCGATCAGCTGCGGAGCGGGCAGATCGGGCTGTTCCGATTGATCGCGTTGCTGGCACTGATGGTCGCGGTCGTGGCGGCGGTCGTCTTCATCGAGCGCGGCCACCGTCGGGTAGTCGTGCAGTACGCCAAGCGCGTCGTCGGGCGACGGATGTACGGCGGGTCGAGCACGCACATTCCGCTGAAGGTCAACACCGGCGGCGTCATTCCGGTCATCTTCGCGTCCTCGATTCTGGCGTTTCCCGCCACGATCGCGGGTGTGCTGCCGACTGGGGGATGGGCGCAGGCGATGACCGACCAGTTGACCTACGGGATGCCCCTGTACTACTTGCTGTACGTCAGCGGCATCATCTTTTTCGCGTATTTCTACACGGCCATCATTTTCAATCCGGACGACGTGGCCGAGAACATGCGCAAGTACGGCGGGTTCATTCCGGGTATCAGGCCAGGCAAGCGCACGGCCGAGCACATCGACACGATCTTGACGCGCATCACGCTCGCGGGGTCCATCTACCTCGCGATGGTTGCGGTGCTGCCCGACCTCTTGATCGTGGGGATCAATGTGGCGCCGATCCCGTTCATCGGGGAGCAGCTCGACGCCATTCTGCCCCAGTTCATCACGCAGGGGATGAACGTCACGTTCTATTTCGGTGGCACCTCGCTGCTCATCATCGTCGGCGTGTCGATGGATACGGTGCAGCAGGTCGAGTCGCAGCTCATCATGCGGCACTACGACGGGTTCATGAAGAAGACGCGCATCCGCGGGCGGCGCGGGTAAGGGCACGGTGAGATGGCACTAAACATCGTGTTGCTCGGATCACCGGGAGCCGGCAAGGGCACGCAAGCCGTGCAGCTCGCCGGCGCCAGGAAGGTGCCCAAGATCTCGACCGGCGACATCCTGCGGGAAGCCGTGCAGTCGGCGACCGAGCTGGGCCGGACCGCGAAGGCGATCATGGACCGGGGCGAGCTGGTGAGCGACGACGTGATGATCGGCATCGTTCGGGAGCGTCTCGCCCGCGATGACGCTAGGGCGGGCTTCATCCTGGATGGGTTCCCGCGCACCGTGGCACAGGCCGAGGCGCTCGATGCCATTCTGGCCGACCGTGATCCGCTCATGGTCCTGGACATTGCTGTGTCCCCGGACGAGGTCGTGCGCCGGCTCGGTGCCCGGCGTGTCTGCGGCGCGTGCGGTGCGATTTTCGGCGACGGCGCGGCGGCGGCCGTATGTCCGACGTGTGGTGGGACACTGGTGCAGCGGAGCGACGATGCGGAGTCAGTGGTACGCGAGCGGCTCAAGGTCTACGCGCGCGACACCGAGCCGCTGACACGCTACTACCGCGAGCGACGTACCTTCGCCGAGATCGACGGCGCGCAGCCCGCCGATGAGGTCGGGCGCGCGGTGAGCGAAGCGGTTGACCGCCTCCAAGCCGTAGCGCGCCAGTCAGTCGACGATGCGGGGGTGAAGGCATGATTGTCTGCAAGTCGCCAGAGGAACTCGCGCGGATGCGTGTCGCGAATCAGATCGTGGCCGGCGTGCTGCAGGAGTTGCAGGCGATGGCGGCGCCAGGTGTCACCACCGCCGATCTCGATGCCACCGTCGAGGCGCGGGTGCTCGCCTCGGGTGCGACGCCGGCGTTCAAGGGCTACCGAGGGTATCCGGCCAGTCTGTGCGCGTCGATCAACGACGAAGTCGTGCACGGGATTCCGTCGATGCGCGAACTCGTTCAGGGCGACATCGTCTCGCTCGACGTTGGCGTGTTGATCGAGGGCTTCTACGGCGATTCGGCGCTCACCGTTGCGGTTGGCGAGATTTCGGACGAGGCCGACACACTCCTCCGGGTGACCGAGGAAGCGTTGGAGTTGGCGATTGCCGAGGTGTGCGTGGGCTCACGCGTGTCGGACATCGGCCATGCCGTGCAGCGTCACGTCGAGGCGCAGGGGCTTTCGGTCGTGCGCGAATTTGTCGGACATGGCATCGGCACCAAGCTGCACGAGGAGCCGCAGATTCCGAACTACGGCGAGCCTGGCCGCGGGCCGAGATTGGCCGAAGGGATGGTGCTGGCGATCGAGCCGATGGTCAACGTAGGGAAATCGGCAGTGCGGGTTCTCGACGATGGGTGGACGGCCGTGACCCGGGACGGAAGCCTGTCAGCGCACTTCGAACACACGGTCGCCGTGACGGCCGGTGGGCCTGAGGTGTTGACGCGCCGGTCGAGCGACGTGCGCGCGGTCGCCGCAGGATCGGCGGCGCCGGCGTCGTGATGTCGACCGTGGCGCGAGTCGGCACGATGACGAGCGTGAACCGGTCGGCGTGGACGGCGTTGTGGCCGAGGCGCTGCCCAACACGATCTGGCTCACGTGGCCGGCGGCAGCGGCAAGAATTTCGTTCGGCTGCTTCCGGGCGACCGGGTGGTCGTGGAGTTGGCGCGGCACGATGTCACACGAGGGCGGATCGTCCGTCGACACGACTGAGGTCGCGGCGACAGCGTAAGAGAGGACGCGGAGATGAAAGTTCGAGCATCGGTTAAGCGCATGTGTTCCAAGTGCAGGATTGTCCGCCGCCGCGGCGTCGTGCGGGTGGTCTGCTCCAATCAGAAGCACAAGCAGCGACAGGGGTGAGCCCTGTCGCGACGAGTACGCGGCGCACCTGAGAGTGAAGGACACAGATGGCACGTATCGCAGGCGTTGACTTGCCGAGAACGAAGCGCGTGGAAATCGGCTTGACCTATATCTACGGCATCGGCCGCAAGCGCTCGACCGACATTCTGACCTCGGCCGGAGTCAGTGGAGACATCCGGGTCAAGGATCTTTCCGAGGATGACGTTCGAAAGATCAGCCGCGTCATCGAAGAAGAAGGGCGCGTCGAAGGCGATCTCCGCAAAGAGATCTCGATGAGCATCAAGCGGCTCATGGAGATCGGCTGCTATCGCGGGATGCGCCATCGGCGCAACCTGCCCGTTCGCGGGCAGCGGACGCAGACGAATGCGCGCACGCGCAAGGGCCCGCGCAAGGGCGCGGTCGCGAAGAAGAAGACGGTTTAGCGGACGGCTAGTGAGGGGTCTCGAAGGAAATGGCGAAGAAAGAAGCTGTTGACAACGCGCTTCCGGAACCGGTCAAGAAGAAGGCCGGCAAACGGAAGAAGACGTTCAAGAAGCGCGGCGAAAAGCGCGTGGTCCACCACGGGCACGCGCACATTCAAGCCTCGTTCAACAACACGATCATCACGATCACCGATGCCGAGGGTAACGTCGTGGCCTGGTCGAGCGCGGGCGGCATCGGCTTCAAGGGGTCCCGCAAGGGCACGCCGTTCGCTGCGACCCAGGCAGCCATCAACGCCGGGAACGCGGCCAAGGGTGTCGGGATGCGGTCGCTCGAGGTGCGGGTCAAAGGACCGGGCGCTGGCCGCGAGTCAGCGGTGCGGGCGCTCCAGACGATCGGACTTGACGTGCGATCGATTCGCGACGTCACGCCGGTGCCTCACAACGGCTGTCGGCCGCCGAAGCGGCGGCGCGTGTAACGAGCGTAGGATGCAATCTCTGAACGACGATCGGTAGGTACACAGCATGGCACGATACACGGACGCGGTCTGTCGGCTCTGCCGGCGCGAAGGCATGAAGCTGTTCCTCAAGGCCGAGCGGTGCTACGCGGAGAAGTGCGCCATCGAAAAGCGAAACGTGCCGCCTGGACACCATGGCAAGGGCCGAAAGGCGAAGCTCATGGGGTATGGGCTGCAGTTGCGCGAGAAGCAGAAGGTGAAGCGGATCTACGGCGTACTGGAGAGCCAGTTTCGCCGCTACTTCGAGTCCGCCGACCGCCAGCGTGGCATCACCGGCGAGACGCTGCTGCAACTGCTCGAGCGTCGCCTCGACAACGTCGCCTACCGACTGGGTTTGGCGACCTCTCGGCCGCAGGCGCGGCAACTCGTGCGGCACGGACACTTCTTCATCAATGGCCGCCGCGTGAACGTGCCTTCGTACTCGGTGCGCGTCGGCGACGTCGTGAGCGTGCGCGAGGGAAGCCGCAAGAGTACGTCGATTCAGCACGCCATGGAAGAGGTCAAGGGGCGGGGTGTCCCCGAGTGGCTCGAGTTCGACGCCGAGCAGATGTCCGGGCGAATCGCCTCGTTGCCGACGCGCGAGCAGATTAACCTGCCGGTGCAGGAGCAGCTCATCGTCGAGCTGTATTCGAAGTAGGCCTGAATCGACCGTGTAGGTCGACGGGAACGGATAGAGAAAGGACTGAAGTCGATGCTGTGGAAAGGTTTCCAGCGGCCCAAGCGCCTGGAGTTCGAGCGGGAGACGTTGACCGACCGGTTCGGCCGGTTTTCCGCGCAGCCGTTCGAGCGCGGCTTCGGCACGACCATCGGAAACGGTCTACGCCGTGTCCTGCTGTCGTCGATTGAAGGGGCGGCGGTCGTCGCGGTGAACATTGACGGCGTGCTCCACGAGTTCTCGCCGATTCCCGGCGTCGTCGAGGATGCCACCGACATCATCCTCAACCTCAAGCAGGTGCCGCTGCGGATGCACGTCGACCATACCAAGACGCTGTCGCTCAACGTCGCCAAGGCGGGTGAGGTCAAGGCGCGCGACATCCAGACCGACGCTGATGTCGAGATCCTCGAGCCCGACGCGCACATCGCGACGGTCGCCGAGGGTGGTCGCCTGCAAATGGAGATGCGCGTGCGGCGAGGCCGCGGCTACGTGGCAACCGACAAGAACTTCGACGAGGAGCTCGGCATCGGGTGGATCCCGATCGACTCTGTGCACTCGCCGATCAAGAAGGTGAACTACCTGGTCGAGGCAGCGCGGTTGGGGCAGACGACCGACTACGAGAAGGTTACGCTCGATGTCTGGACCAACGGGTCGATCACCCCACGCGACGCGGTGTCGCTGGCGTCGAAGCTGATTCGGGACCACCTGAACATCTTCATCACCCAGGACGATCCGATCGACCAGCCGCAGGAACTGGTAGCCGAGCAGCCGCAGCTGACATCGAACGAGAACCTCGACAAGAGCGTGGAAGAGCTCGAGTTGTCCGTGCGGTCGTACAATTGCTTAAAGAACGCCGAGATCAGGACGATCCGGGAGCTCGTGCAGAAGACCGAAGCCGAGATGCTGAAGACGAAGAACTTCGGTCGGAAGTCGCTGAACGAGATCAAGGAGATTCTTACGAGCATGGGGCTCAGCCTCGGCATGCGGCTGGATCAGCCGGCCGCGCAGCCGGAGCCGGAACCGCAGCCCGAATGAACTCACGCGCCGGGCACCCAGACAGGCAGGGTAGGGTCGGCTCGACACAGCGAGAAGCGAAGGTCAGATGCGTCATCGAGTAGCTCATCGGAAACTGGGACGAGTCAGCGAGCATCGGATGGCGATGCTGCGTAATCAGGCCACGGCGCTCCTGCAGCACGAGCGGATCCGGACGACTGTGCCGCGGGCCAAGGAACTGCGGCCGTTCGTCGAGCGGCTCATCACGATCGCCAAGCGCGGCTTGGCTGGTGGCGACGCGGCGCGCGGCGTGCACGCGCGGCGGCTCGTCCGGCGCGACATCGTCGATCAGAAGATTGTGAGCAAGTTGTTCGAGGCCGTTGCACCGAGGTTCGAGGAGCGCCCGGGCGGGTATACGCGGCTGCTGCGCTTGGGTTCGCGCCGTGGGGACAACGCGCAACTGGCGCAGGTCGAACTGGTCGGGAGCGAGTACGTGCCCGATTCCGACACGCCCGAGATCGGCACCGATGCGCCGGAGAAGGCGGCCAAGAAGACCGGGGTCGGCGGAAGGCTTCGCGCCGCCGCGCGCCGGATCCGCGGCAAGGATGAGACGGTGCCGGGGGCCGGTCAGCCGGCCAAGGCAACGAAGCGCGCCGCCGGGGCCAAGCGCGGCCGATCCTCGAAGAAGGGCGGCTCGTAGTTAGCGCCCTGGTCGTTCCTAGGCTTCTTCCGGCGCGGCTTCGCCGCGCTCGGCCTTCGCGGCCGACACGATCTTGCCGTGCAGGTGGGCCGGCACCTCTTCGTAGTGCGAGAACTCCATGTGGTACGCACCGCGGCCGCCCGTGGCCGAGGTCAACTGCTGCTCGTAGGTCAACATCTCCGACATCGGGACCTGGGCTTTGATCGCGGTCATCGAACCGCGGGGTTCCATGCCGCCGATCCGCCCCCGGCGGCCGTTCAGGTCGCCCATCAGGTCCCCGGCGAACTCACTCGGCGCGTAGATCTCGACGTTCATCACTGGTTCGAGTAGCGTCGGCCGCGCGCGAGTCATCGCGTCCTTGAAGGCCAGTCGGCCGGCCATCTTGAATGACATCTCGTTCGAATCGACCTGGTGGAACGACCCGTCGTACACCGTGACCTTGAAGTCCACGACCGGGTAACCCGCCAGGTATCCCCGCATCCGCTCTTCCTGGATCCCCTTCTCGATGGCCGGCACGAGTTGGCGCGGGATGGCGCCGCCGAAGATCTCGTTGGCGAATTCGAAGTCACCGCCACGGGGCAGTGGTTCCATCCGAATCTTGCAGTCGCCGAACTGACCGTGGCCGCCAGTCTGCTTCTTGTGCCGGCCATGCGCTTCGGTTGCCGCCAGAATCGTCTCGCGATACGCGATGCGCGGCAGCTTCAGGTTCACCTCCACGCCGAAGCGACGCTTGAGCTTGGCGACCGTGACCTCGATGTGTAGCTGGCCCTGACCCGACAGGAGCAGTTCTCCGGTCTGGCCATCGCGGCCGTACTGAATGGTCGGATCTTCTTCGCGAATGCGCTGCAGCGACACGCTGATCTTTTCCTCGTCGCCTCTGCTCTTCGGTTCGATGGCGTACGACAGCACCGGTTCGGGGAACGTGAATGGCGGAAACGATACCGCGCTGCCCTTGTCCGCGAGCGTGTCGCCGGTGTGGGTGTCCTTGAGCTTTGCGACGGCGCCAAGGTCGCCGGCACGGATTTCGCCGATGCTGGTCTGGGTCTTGCCCTGCAGCACCAGGAGGCTGCCGAACCGTTCGGCCGCATCCTTGGTGAGGTTGTGCACCGTCTTGTCTGCCTTGAACACGCCCGAGACGACTCGAAACATCGTGATCCGTCCGGCGAATGGATCGGCGATCGTCTTCCAGACGAAGGCCGCCGCGGGGCCATCGCCGGCTGCGGCGACCTCGACCGACTCGCCGCTGGCGTCCGCGCCGGCGAACGGACGATCCGCGGGCGACGGCGTGTAGGTCACCAGCGCGTCCAGGAGCGGCACGATACCGATATTCAGCGTCGCCGACGTGCAGAGCATGGGAGCCATCTGGCCCGCCAGCACGGCCGTTCGCAGCCCCGCTTCGAGTTCTGCCTGCGTGAGCGTGCCGGCCTCGAAGAACTTCTCCATGAGGCCCTCGTCGGCCTCCGCCACCATCTCGATCAACGCGTCACGCGCGGTCTTGGCCGCCGGCGCGATATCGTCCGGAATCTCCTCGATCGTCGCCTTCCCGTCGCCATCCGGGGTGAATATCAGCGATTTCATCGACACCAGATCCACCACGCCGCGGAACGACTTCTCCTCACCGAGCGGTATCTGAATCGGTACGATGCTTCGGCCGAGCACCTCCCGCAGCGACTCCAGCGAACGGTCCAGGCTCGCGCGCTCGCGGTCCAGCCGGTTGAGCACGACCACTCGGGGCAACCCCAGGTCCTGCGCCGCGGCCCAGGTCTTCTCGGTCTGCACCTCGACGCCCGCGACGGCGTCCACGACGACCGCGGCGACGTCGCTGACGCTCAGCGCCGCCCGCGCCTCGCTCAGAAAGTTTGCGATCCCCGGCGTATCGATGAGGTTGATCTTCGTCTTGTTCCACTCAGCGTAGGCGGCGCAGGCCGACAAGGTGTGCTTCCGCTCGATGGCCTCTTCATCGAAATCGGTGACCGTCGTGCCCTCGTCCACGGTGCCCAAGCGGTTGACCATCCCCGCATCGAACAGCAGGGCCGAGGTCAACTGCGTCTTGCCGGACCCGCTGTGCCCGACGATCGCGACGTTTCTAATGCTTGGCGTGTCGTAGACCTTCATGGCAGCTACCCTCCCTCATCGTGGGCGGCGGCGTCGCCAGGGAGACCGGCAGGGCTCTTCGACGCCGTTCCGAAGGGTCATCATATATCAGGTATTAGGCCCACGAGCCCGCGGCGACCGGCCGGAGGAGCCGGCGCAGTGGGACGTCGGATGGCGGCGGAAAACGGATTTCGCCTTGACAGCATGGAGCCGGTTCCCTACGATGCAGGTCGCTCGCGCGAGCCGGAGGGCCGGCTGGGTGGGCGATGGAGCGTCCTGTGCTCGGCTTCGTTCCCAAGGAACTCTTCTTCACCAAGGGTGTCGGCAAGCACCGCGAGAAGCTCACGTCGTTCGAGTTGGCGCTGCGATCGGCCGGCATCGCGGCGTGCAACCTCGTACGCGTCTCGAGCATCTTTCCGCCCGGGGGCAAGATCGTGCCGCGTAGCGAAGGCGCACGGCGCCTCAAACCTGGGCAAGTGACCTTCGTCGTCATGTCCGAGGCCGCGTCCCGAGAACCGCACCGCCTGATCGCCGCGACGATCGGTGTGGCGATTCCTCGCGATCCGACGCTCTACGGGTACTTGTCCGAGCACCATAGCTACGGCGAGAACGAAGAGACGGCGGGTGACTACGCCGAGGAGTTGGCAGCGGAGATGCTGGCAACGGCGCTCGACCTCGATTTCGATCCTGACAAGAGCTGGGACGAGAAGAAGGAAGTCTACCGGCTCTCCAATCAGATCGTCCGGACGCAGAACGTGACCCAGTCGGCCGTGGGCGACAAGCAGGGGCGGTGGACGACCGTGATCGCCGCCGCCGTGCTCGTCGGGTAGAGCTGATTCGGCACGTCACTTCACGTTCTTGCGCATGACCGCGCAGTGCGGGCCGGCTACGTCCGACAACCCTCAGGGTCCCCACCTGCAGTAAGGCCACTCCACGCCCGACAAGATCGTGGGGCAACTTCGTCCTCGTGGACGAGCCCCAGGCGCGGCGGAGCCGTGCCTGCGAGCGTGAGGGCCGATCGAATGGTCGGCCGAATGACCGAAACCGTCGAAAAAGTTGACTTTTCTGAAGAGAGGTCCCGATTGACAAAAATTGTCCATGCACTATATCTGAAGATCTCCCTCGGTTCAGAGGCCGCGACATGGACGCCCCCGCGCAGGCACGTGTGACCTTGTGACAAGCCGGTCCCAGCGGGCAGCGACAGCGAGTCACCCGAACACAAAAGGGGAGAGAGAACAATGACTAGCAAGATGAAGAGCAACAAGGGTTTCACGCTGATCGAGCTGCTGATCGTCGTTGCGATCATCGGCATCATCGCCGCCATCGCGGTGCCGAATCTGCTTCGGGCTCGCATGGCGGGTAACGAGGCGGCCAACATCGGCTCGCTTCGGGCCATCAACAGCGCCCAGGCTGCCTATGCGGCCAGCTGCACCATCGGCTTCTACGCGCCGAATTTGGTTCGTCTGGCGACTCCGCCTACCGTTGGCGGCGGCGACGGATTCATCGGCCCCGATCTGGCCCTCGACCCGTCGACGAAGAGTTCCTACACCGTCACGCTGACCGCCGGCGCGGTGGCGCCTGGTGCTCCCGCGTCCTGCAACGGCGCTGCGGCCGGCACGGTCGTGACGACCTACTTCGTGGCCGGGGCCCCGCTGGCTCGCGGCGGCACGCGCTTCTTCGGCACGAATCAGGGCGGGACGATCTATCAGAGCACCGCGGCGGTCGCCGTGACGCAGCACGGCGCCCCGGCCGCCCCAGCGACCCCGATTCAGTAGTCACGGCGGACGACGGTGTTTGCGGGGGATGTTCGCCACCAGGCGGGCTTCCCTCGTTCGTTTTTACGGATCGGATCCGACCTGACGCCTTGATGAAGACATCCCAACAAATCTAAACTAGACCCTATGACTGCAGCGGCTCGTTGGCTCATCGTGGCGTTTGTGCTCCTCGGGCTCGGCGCGTCGGCGGCTTCGACCTACGTCCACGCCCAGCTCCTCGGCGATCCGACCTACGTCAGCTTCTGCGACGTCAACGACACCGTCAGCTGTACTCAGGTCTATCTGAGCCGATACGGCAGCCTGGCGGGTGTCCCGGTCGCGTATCTCGGCCTGGTCTGGTTCGCGTTCGCTGGAGCGCTGCTCCTGGCGGCGCAGCGGGGGTCGGCCATGCTCCGCGAACACCTTCCGGCGTATCTCTTCGCGCTGTCGACCGTGGGACTGGCGGTCGTGCTCTATCTGGGCTACGCGTCGTTCGCCGTGCTCGGGGCGGTCTGCATGCTGTGCGTGACCGTCTACGTGGCGGTCGTCGGGCTCTTCGTGGTCTCGGGGGCTGCGGCCTCGATCCCGATGTCCCAGGTACCCGGCCGAGCGCTCGCCGACCTGCGGTCGCTGAAGAGCTCTCCGGTCGGGCTCGGGCTCGCCGCGACCTTCGTCGTCGCGTCCGGATTGGGCGCGGCGTGGCTCGGTGAGCCGACGGGCCAGACGAGCACGGTGGCGCCCGCGGCGGCCCTCTCGGCTGTCGAGCGGGAGGAGTTCGTCCGCTGGTGGAGCGCGCAACCGCGAGTCGAGCTGCCGATCGAGGCGGATGGCGCCGCGGTCTTCGTTGTCAAGTTCAACGACTACATGTGCCCGCCGTGTCGGCAGACCTATTTGAACTACCGGCCAGTCTTTGCCAAGTACGAAGCCGAGAGGCCGGGTGCGGTGAAGTTGGTGACGAAGCACTATCCGCTCGATCCAGAGTGCAACAGCACCGCCCCCAACGGTGTGCATTACGCCTCGTGCGAGGCTGCGGCCGCGGTGTTGCTGGCCGGTCGCGGCGGCGCCGACGTCGAGGCGCTCGAGGTCTGGTTCTTCGATCGTCAGGCGACGCTGTCGCCGAGCAGCGTTCAGACCGCCGCGCGCGACGTCGGCGGCGTGGAGGATTTCGAGGCCGAGTACCCGGCCACGCTCGACCAGATCAGGGAGGACATCGCGCTGGGCGTGAGTCTCGGAGTCGAGGCGACCCCAACCTTCGTCATCAACGGCGTGCGAGTGACGGGCGGACTGACCGTCCCGTACTTCGATGCGGCGATCGCCTACGAACTGGAGCGGGCGGCCGCGACCCAATGACCCCGCGCGGGCCGCGCGGCTGGCGTGCGGCCATGCGCTCGAGTGAAGTAGGCGAGCGAGTTCCGTGCCCGCGATCCGCACTGAAGCCCTCACGAAGGAGTTCCCGGTTGGGTTCTGGCGCAAGCGTGTGCACCGCGCGCTGGACCAGCTCACGCTTTCCGTCGAACCCGGCGAGGTCTTCGGGTTCCTCGGTCCCAACGGTGCGGGCAAGACGACGACCCTGAAGCTGCTGTTGCAGCTGATCTTTCCGACATCAGGCGTGGCCGAGATTCTCGGGCGTCCAGCAGGGTCGGTCGACGTGAGACACCGCATCGGCTATCTGCCGGAGACGCCGTATTTCTACGACAACCTCACGGCGGAAGAGCTGTTGCTCTACTTCGCGAAGCTGTTCGGCTACGCGCCGGCGGACCGCCGCCGTCGCGTCGACCGGCTGCTCGACGAGGTCGGCATCGGCAGCGAGCGCCGGCAGATGCTCCGACGTTTCTCCAAGGGGATGCTGCAGCGGGTCGGTGTCGCTCAAGCCCTCGTCAATGACCCTGAGGTCGTGTTTCTCGACGAGCCGATGTCGGGCCTCGATCCGATCGGCCGCCGCCAGATTCGTGAGTTGATCCTGGACCTGCGTCGCCAGGGTCGGACGGTCTTTTTCAGTTCACACATTCTTGCGGACGCCGAGTCGATCTGTAGCCAGGCCGGCGTGCTGGTTGCCGGGAGGCTCGTCAGCGTCGGCCGGCTCGATGAGATCCTCGCCGTCGAGCGCGGCTGGGAACTCGTCGTCGCCGATCTGTCCGAGGTCGCCCAGCGGGCAATCGGCTCTCGCGCGCGCCGGATCACCCAGATCGCCCTCGGCCGCCATGCGCTGGAGGTCGCGCCGACCGAGTCCGACCAGTTCGTGCGCGACTGCATCGAGAGCGGGGCGCACGTCGTTGCCTTGAATCCGCTGCACGCGACCCTTGAAGACTTCTTCTTGCGGGCGGTCCAGGACGAACGCGGGAACGAGGGCGCCTCCTCCGACGATTCGCGGGCCACGGAGCCTCCCCCAACGTCATGACCGAATCGGCCAGCGGCGGCTTCGTGGCATCCCTCCGCGTTGTGGGCCATGTGGCGGTCCACGTGTTCAAGGAGTCGGTTCGTGACCGGATCCTCTACAACCTGGTGATCTTTGCAGTGTTGCTCATCGCCGGCTCCTACCTCATGGGCCAGATAACCGCGGGGCAGGACGTCAAGATCATCAAGGATCTGGGGCTAGCGGCCACGTCCCTCTTCGGTTTGTTCATCGCCGTCTTTCTTGGCATCGGGCTCGTGTCGAAGGAGGTCCAGCGGCGGAGCATCTACAGCCTGCTCGCCAAGCCCGTCACGCGACCCCAGTTCGTGCTCGGGAAGTACGCCGGCCTGGTGCTGACGCTGGCGGTGAATGTGGCGGTCATGATCGCCGCCCACTACTCCGTGCTGGGCGTCATGTCCTGGCTAGAGTCGCCGGAGTTCAGGGCCGGGTGGGAGGCGCCGGCGACCGACCCGGCGATGCTAAAGGCGTTCTTCCTGATCTTCGTGCAGCTGATGTTGATCACGGCGGTCGCGCTGTTCTTTTCTACCGTCTCGAGCGCCGCGCTAGCGGCGGCGCTGACGATCGGTCTCTACATCGTCGGGCATTTCAATGCCGATCTCAGGAATTTTGAAACCGTCGTGGACTCACCGGCCGCGGCAGCCCTGGCGCGAGGGTTCTACTATGTCCTGCCGAACCTGGCGCCGTTCGACGTCAAGACGGCCGTTGTGCACGCTCAGCCAGTACCGTGGGGCTACATAGCCTTGACGACGGCGTACGGCGTGGCCTATGTCGCGGCGCTGCTGCTGGCGTCGATCGTCGTTTTCTCTCGCCGAGACTTCAAGTGATGCCAACTGAGAAAGCGCCGAGCGCCCGGGTGAGTCCGCCGTTGGGTGGGTTGGGCCTGGCGCTCGCGATCGCAGTGCTCCTGGGCGGCGCTCTGGCGGCGCAGACCGCGCGCGACAATCGGTACGCCGCGTGGGAGACTGAGTCCGAGTTGCTCTACGTGCAGTCCGGCGCCGCGCTGACGCGTCTGGGCCTGGCGTTCGACGACCTGTTGGCCGACCTTTACTGGATCCGCGCTGTGCAGCATTACGGCTCGACGAAAATCGCTGATGAAGCTGACCGGACCTACGACCTGCTGTACCCGTTTCTCGATCTTGCCACGACGCTTGACCCGCGTTTCAAGATCGCCTACAGATTTGGAGCGATCTTCCTGACCGAGGCGTACCCGGACGGCCCGGGCCGGCCCGAACAGGCGATCGCCCTGCTCGAGAAGGGTGTCGAGGCGATGCCGGAGAGGTGGCAGTACCTGATGGATATCGGGTTCATCCACTACTGGTGGGTCCACGATTACGAGGCCGCGGCCGAGTGGTTCAGGACCGCGAGCGAAGTGGACGGCGCGCCATGGTGGCTCGAGCCGCTGGCGGCCACGACGCTCGCGCAAGGCGGTCAGCGGGGCGGGTCGCGGCTGCTCTGGCAGCAGCTGTTCGAGACGAGCGACAACGAGTGGCTGCAGGCCGAGGCCGGCCGCCGATTGCTCCAACTCGACGCGCTGGATGCCCTCGACCAGCTTGGTCTTGCAGCCCAGGCGTACCGCGACCGGACCGGCGATTGGCCGCGGACCTGGGCGCAGCTCATCGACATCGGGCTCGTGCCGTTCGAGCCGCTCGATCCGACCGGCACCGGCTACATCCTGGTTCCTGGGACCGGCGAGTTCGAACTCTCGAGCGACTCCTTGCTCTTCCCGTTGCCCAGCGAGCCTGAGGCGCTGCCGGATCCTGCGTCGTGAGTCCTGCCACGGTCGAGTGGGTCCTCGTGGCGCTCGCTGGGCTTGTCGTCGGCAGCTTCCTCAACGTCTGCATCCACCGGCTGCCTCTCGGCGGCTCCGTGGCCTCGCCGCCATCTCAGTGTCCCCGGTGCGGCGCCGGCATCCGGTGGTACGACAACGTCCCGGTGCTCAGCTATCTGCTGCTGCGCGGCCGGTGTCGAGGCTGTCGCGTGGCGATCTCGCCGGTCTACCCGTTGGTGGAAACCGTAGTGGCCGGACTGTTCGTGCTGCACTGGGTGGTGTTCGGATGGCAGCCGCTCCTGGCCGTCCGCCTCGTGTTTGCCTGCGCGCTCGTCGTCCTGTTCATGATCGATCTCAGGCACCACATCTTGCCCAACCGCATCACGCTACCGGGGATCGGCGTCGGGTTGGCGTGCAGCCTGGTGGCGCCACCAGGCTGGCTGAGCGCCACGATCGGTGCCGTGGCCGGCGGTGGGGTCCTCTTCGTCATCGCGGAAAGCTACTATCGGATCCGTGGCGAAGAAGGGCTGGGGATGGGCGACGTGAAGATGCTGGCGATGATCGGCGCGTTTCTTGGGTGGCAGCAGATGATCGTGACGCTGATCCTCTCCTCGGTGGCCGGATCGGTCGTGGGTATCGGGCTGCTGGCCTCCGGCCGAGGGGGCCTGAAGTACGCGCTTCCGTTTGGCACCTTTCTCGCACTCGGCGCGTTGGCGGCAAGCCTCGTCGGCGATCTGCTCTGGTGGTGGTACGTGTCGTTCTACCTGCTTGGCCTGACGGCCATCGTCCTGCTTGGCCTGACGGCCATCGTCGGCGCGTTGATCGCCATCCTCGTCTTCGCGGTGCTGCGTCTTCGCGGTGCTGCGCTTCGGCGCCGCCGCGCGCAAGGCGAGCAGAGGCGCGCGTGACGGCGCGGCCGAGAACGTCTTCCTCGCGACCGCGCTGCAGGATGCGGTCGCGAAGCTGAAGGAGCGGGAACGGGCCAGCGCGGCCCGGGCGACGGCGTCAGAGCGCCTGTCGGGGAAAATCATCGTCAGCATGGCCTCGGGGTTGCTCGTGGTCGGCCGCCGAGGCGAGGTTCGCATCCTGAATCCGGCGGGCCTGCAGATGCTGGGACTCAAGGCGATTGAGGACGGCGTGAGATTTCAGACGCTGCTTGGCCCGTGCGCCCCGGCGCTCGTGGCGGCGATCGAGGAGTGTCTCGCCTCCCAACAACCGATCGTGCGCCGAAGCCGGTCTCGAGCGCGCGGTCCAGGACCTCCGGTCGCCGTCGGACTGGGACCTCGTGCTCGCCGGGTCGACGCGCTCGGGGTTCACCGAGGGCGGCCTGTCTCCGGTCCTCCCCGATGGGGCGCCGCTCGGGCTGGCCACGGCGACCGCCGACCTCCAGCAGGAGACGAACCGGACTGGGGGCTGGGGGCCGAATACGCGGGTGTGGCGCCTCTATGCCTACGGGCCGGTCAGCGCGCTGGTGCCGGGCGGCGCGATCAACAACGTCAACTATGTCGCCGTCTGGGTGGTCGACGACCTGTTCGAGACCGACGGCAATCCGCTGGTCGACGAGAACGAGGTCCTGACGCTGCACGCCGTTGGCTACGGCCCGATGAACACCCGCAAGGTGATGGAAGCGACACTGGTCCGTGTGTCGAGCGCGCAGGGCGGGGTCCGATGGCTGTCGTGGCGCGAGCTTCGGTAACCCCAGGTCTGGGGTTAGTCTGGCCGTGACGGCCCGGTCGCCCGATACGGCGAATGAAGCGTCGACACCGAGCTGCCGAGTGGTGCCTAAGCAGCGTGTTCTGTTACACTTAACAGACGGGACGAGTAGGTGGTTGCCGACGGCCTGGGAGGCCGTGAGATCGGGAGAGTGACGACATGTGCAGCTGGAAGGTCGTGTGCGGTGCCGTGATGGTTCTCCTGATGGGGTTGCTGGCCGGTACGGCCGGAGCACAATCCCTTGCGGAAATCGGGCGCCGGGAAGAGGCTCGCCGCCAGGCCCTCGAAACGCCTGCCAAGGTGTACACCAATGCCGATCTCACCGGCGGGGGCACGCTGACGACCGGCACAGCGAGCCTGCCGAGCCGGGCCACCGACATGCCGGGAGACGCCACGCCCGGCGCGCTCCCGAACCCCGCTGCTCCGACCGAGCCAGACCCTCCAGCGGCGGCCGACGAATCGGCGGCGCAGCAGCGGGACGAGGACTACTGGCGCGGACGCATCAACTCGGTTCGCCAGCAGTTGACGCGCAACGAACTATTCAAGGACGCGCTCCAGAACCGGATAGACGGCCTCTGGGCGGAGTTCACTGCGATCGACGATCCGTTCCAGCGCCAGGAGGTCGAGTCGAACCGGCTCGACGCGCTGGCCGAGATGGAGCGGGTCGACGGGGAGATCGAGGCGCAGCAGCAGGACATCGCCGACATCCAGGAGGAGGCGCGCCGGGCCGGTGTGCCCCCCGGTTGGCTTCGGTGACACGCGTCGCCCTCCCCTGCGTCCCGCCCGCCCTGAATCCGCCGAGTTGAGTCGAGCGGAGGTCAGGAGCTCAAGCCGGTGCCTACACCGCCCTCTTCGCCGTCTACGCAGATCCTCATCGTCGAAGACTAGGACTCGTTGCGCACGATGCTGCGCCACGCGCTCGAGGGCCACGGCCACGCCGTGGTCGAAGCGCGGGACGAGGTCGAAGCGAAGCAACGACTCGCCGCAGTCCGCCCGACGGTCGTCCTCTCGGATCTACGACTGCCACACGGCGACGGCTTCGGCGTTCTGCGGGCAGTGAAGGAGCAGGATTCGGAGACACCGGTGATCGTCATGACGGCCTACGGCAGTATCGAGGACGCCGTGGCGGCGATGAAAGAAGGGGCTCTCGACTTTCTCGCCAAGCCGGTCGATCCCGAGCATCTGCGCCTTCTGGTGGCCCGCGCCATCGAACAGCGTCAGGTCGTCACCGAGAATGTGGCGTTGAAGGAAGAGCTGGTGGCTCGCCGGGGGATGCCGAACATCATCGGCGACGATCCCAAGCTGGGCAAGATTCTGGCGACGCTCGCGCGCGCGGCGCGCACCGACACGACCGTGCTGCTCGAGGGAGAGAGCGGGACCGGGAAAGAGCTCTTCGCGCGGGCGCTGCACACGCTCAGCCCACGAGCCGAGCGACCGTTCGTGGCGATCAACTGTGCTGCGATTCCAGACGCCCTGCTCGAATCGGAGCTGTTTGGTCACGAGAAAGGCGCCTTCACCGGCGCCGTGGCCCGGAAGCTGGGTAAGTTCGAGGTCGCGGATCGTGGGACCCTGTTTCTCGACGAGATCGGCGATCTGCCAATGGGGTTGCAGGCGAAGATTCTGCGGGCCCTCGAGGAGCGCTGCTTCGACCGTCTCGGCGGCACGACTGAACGGCGGGTGGACGTTCGCATCGTCGCCGCCACGAACAAGCGGCTCCTGGCGAGCGTGGCGGCCAAGCAATTTCGGGAAGATCTCTACTTCCGCCTGTCGGTGTTCCCGGTCGTCATTCCGCCACTGCGCGAGCGGTCGGGCGATGTGCCGCTGCTGGCTCGCCACTTCATCGACCGATTCTGCGCCGACCTCAGGAAGCCCCGATTGACGCTCTCGCCAGCCGCCGCGGCGGCCCTCCAGGCCTATGCCTGGCCGGGAAACGTACGGGAGCTGCAGAATTGCATCGAACGGGCGGTGATTCTCACCGACGGCGACACGATCCGGCCGCCGCACCTCAACCTGTCGTCCGTGCCGCCAGGCGCGGGCGACGCAGGCGCCGACGCCTCGGCGTCACCCTGGGCGCAGGTAGATCTGTCGGGCAGTCTGACGGCCGCCACCGATCGGATCACCGCGGAGGTGGAGCACCGGAAGATCCAGCAGGCGCTGCAGGCGGCCGGAGGGCGTCGCACCGAGGCCGCGGCGCAGCTGGAGGTCAGCCCCAAAGCCCTCGCCGCAATGATCAAGAAGTACGCGATCGGAGCACCTGCGAGTCGCTAGCGCCGCAAACCGAGCCGACGCAGCGCGCCGTCGATCTGGCGAGTGGTGACGTCATCGACAGTGGTCACGGCACCGATCGCCGACGGCAGCACGAAGTGCAGCTTGCCGGCGACGACCTTCTTGTCCCGCTTCATGGTCTCGACGATCTGCTTCGAGGACAGGTCCGTGACCGACGGTAGCGGTCCCATGCGCGTGATGAGATCCGCGATGGACTGTCGTGCGTCGGACGTCAGTGCGCGCCGGCGTTCGGAGAGGTCCGCAGCCGCGAGCATGCCGTATCCGACCGCTTCGCCGTGTCGGAAACGACGGTACTTCGTGACGGCCTCAATGGCGTGCCCGATCGTGTGTCCGAAGTTCAGCGCACGGCGTGGGCCCGCCTCACGCTCGTCAGCCTCGACGATCGCGGCCTTGATCCGGCAGCAGTCGGCGAGCACCGGCTCCAAGGCCCGGGACTTGCGCGCGAAGAGGTCGGAGAGGTCGCGTTCCACCCGCGCGAAGAGGTCGTGGCTCGAGATCATCCCGTACTTGACGACTTCGTACAGCCCGGCTCGAAACTCCCGCCGCGGCAGGGTCGCCAGCAGGTCCGGGTCGATGAGCACGGCCGCGGGCGGGTGAAACGCGCCGATCAGATTCTTGCCCAGGGCGTGGTTGACCCCCACTTTTCCGCCGATCGCACTGTCGACCTGCCCGAGCAGGGTCGTCGGCACCTGCACGACCGCGACGCCCCGGAGAAATGTGGCGGCCGCGAAGCCGGCGATGTCGCCCACGACACCACCGCCAACGGCCACCAGGGTGGTCTGGCGGTCGGCGCCGGCGCGGATAAGCGCTTCATAGATCCGCCCGACGGTCTGGAGCGTCTTGTAGCGCTCGCCGTCGGGGATCAAGATCACCTCGGCATCCGGCAGCGCGGCCTTGACCGCGGCGCCGTGCAACCGCCACACCGTGGAGTTCGACACGATGAATCGACCGCCCGACGGCGTGGTATCGTCGACGAGCGATGCGAGCTTCGCGATCAGCCCGTGCGCGATCTGCACCGGATAGGTACGGGCGCCCGCGGCGACGTCGATTCGCGTCAGCTTCATTATTCGGAGAGTTCGATCGGCCTATGCTCAGATGAGCAGATGGTAGGATAGCAGCATATCGAAGTTTTCGCGTGATGCATCCGACGATGTCGGGGCGGGAGAGTGAGGCAGCGGTCGATGGCGGACAAGAAGGGCGCGTTCGTGACGGAAATCACTCCACGGTCGGAGGAGTTTTCGCGCTGGTATCTCGACGTGGTGCGGCGGGCCGAGCTAGCGGACTACTCGCCGGTGAAGGGCTGCATGATCATCCGTCCCTACGGCTACGCGATCTGGGAGTTGATGCAGCAGGCACTGGACCGTCGCTTCAAGGCCACTGGACACCTCAACGCCTATTTCCCGTTGTTCATCCCCGAAAGCCTGCTGCGCAAGGAGGCCGCGCATGTCGACGGGTTTGCGCCCCAGGTGGCGTGGGTGACGCAGGGCGGCGACGAGACGCTCGAGGAACGGCTCGTGGTGCGTCCGACCTCCGAAGCGATCATCGGCATGATGTACGCCAAGTGGATTCAATCGTGGCGCGACCTGCCGATTCTGCTGAACCAGTGGGCCAACGTCGTCCGCTGGGAAAAGGTGACGCGGCCGTTTCTCCGCACGACAGAGTTTCTTTGGCAGGAAGGCCACACGGCGCACGAGACCGAGCACGAAGCTGAGGAGGAAGCGCTTCGGATGCTGGGCGTCTACAAGGATTTCGCCGAGCAGGAACTGGCGATGCCCGTGCTCGAGGGGCGGAAGAGCGAGAGCGAGAAATTCGCCGGCGCCGTGCACACTTACTCGATCGAAGCGCTCATGGGCGATGCGCGCGCGCTCCAGGCCGGGACGTCACATCATCTGGGGCAGAACTTCGCCAAGGTGTTCGACATCACGTTCCAGGCTCGGGACAAGTCGGTGCAGCACGTCTGGCAGACCTCTTGGGGCATGTCGACGCGCTTGGTGGGCGGCGTGATCATGACTCACGGTGACGACTCGGGGCTGATTCTGCCGCCCAACGTCGCGCCGTATCAGGTCGTGATCGTGCCGATCCTGCGGGGAAACTGGCAGGAAACCGTCCTGCCGCACGCCGAAGCGCTCCGCGACGAGTTGGTGGCGGCGGGCGTGCGGGTAATGCTGGACGCGCGTGACGAGCACTCGCCAGGCTGGAAGTTCGCCGAGTGGGAGCTTCGCGGCGTTCCGGTGCGGCTGGAGATCGGCCCGAAGGACATCGAGAAGGCGCAGGTCATGTCGGCGCGCCGGGACACTCGCGCCAAGGCGGCGATTCCCCGCGACGAACTCACGACCCGCGTGCCGGCGCTCCTCGCCGAGATTCAGGCGGACCTCTTCGCCCGCGCTCGCCAGTTTCGTGACGACCGGACGTCGCACACGGCCTCCTACGAGGAGTTCAAGGCCACCATGGACGGTCGGCCCGGCTTCGTCGTGGCGCCGTGGTGCGGGGACGCGGCCTGCGAGGCGGCGATCAAGACCGAAACACAGGCGACGATCAGAAACCTGCCGATGCAGGGCGGCGAGGTGAGCGGCGCGTGCGTGCGCTGTGACGCGCCCGCGCGCGAGCAAGCCTACTTCGCAAAGTCATACTAGCGGGAGGGTCGATGCTACGCGTGGGATTCACGCTCGCGCTGCTCGGCGCGTGTTCAGGAGCGAGTCCGGCGGAGCAGGCGGCGGGATCGAGCGGGGCGGTGATTTTCCCCGATGACACTCGCGTCCGGGTCGAGATCGCCGACACCGCGGCGACACGCGAGCGCGGCCTGATGTTCCGTGGGTCGCTGGCCGAGAACGAAGGGATGATCTTCGTGTTCGACGCCAGGGGGTTCTATCCGTTCTGGATGAAGAACACCCTGATTCCCCTGGACATGCTCTGGCTGGACGCGGGCGGGCGCGTGGTGTCGATTGCGAACTCGGTGCCGCCGTGCCGGGCCGATCCGTGCCCGACCTATCCGCCCGAGGCCGACGCGCTCTATGTGGTGGAGGCCGTGTCAGGGTTCGCGAAGACCCACGGCGTCGAGGTTGGCGACGCGCTGACGCTCGTGGGCCTTCCCTGAACGGTCTCTGTCGACGACTACTGGATGCGGACGACCATCGCCGCCCGGCGATTCAGGCGCCGCGTCTCTTCCCGCGAGTTGTCGTGTGCCGGCCGCTCTTCACCGTAGCTGACCGTTCGCAACCGGCCGGTCCCGATGCCGCGGCTCGTCAAGTAGTCGAGCACGGCTTGCGCGCGCCGGTCGCCGAGCGCGAGGTTGTACTCCGCCGTGCCGATGTTGCAGGTGTGACCCTCGATTTCGATCTGCAGCGTCGGGGTCTCCTCGAGAGCGGCGATGGCCTCGTCCAGCACTCTCACGGCGCTTGGTCTGAGCGAGTACCGGTCGAAGTCGAAGTGCACATCCTCGAAGACGAACTCCCGCGCGGCCGGTCGGACAACCTCCACGGTGACCGTGTCCGAAGCCTCGCCGCCGCGTCCGTCCGTGACCGCGACCGTGATCGGCACGGCACCCTCGTCGTCGGGCGCCGTCCAGGCCGTGTTGGGCGCCGTCGGGTCGGCGAAGCTGCCCGAGCCGGCGCTCCAGCGGTAGCTCAGGGCGTCGCCGTCGGGATCCTGCGCCTGAGAGGTCAGCTCCGACCGCTCCCCGACGTTGACGGTGCAGGGGTTGCAGCGCGCGGTGACCGTCGGCGACTGGTTGCCCGGCGCCGCCGGCGCCGCCGGCGGCGCCGGTGGCGGCGGTGGCACGTACACCCGGACGCCCGGGTGGTAGCCGAAACGGGCCAGCACGCCGAACGGGTTGGCGTTGTTCGAATCCTGGCCGTTCTTGGAGTCGCGATTGAGGGCGATGTTCACCCCCGCGCCGGCAAAGAAGCCGCTGTCCCCTTGCCAGATGACGCCGATCGTAGCATCCAGCGGGCTGCGGATAGGGGAGAGCAGCGGTGACAGCGTGCCGTCTTCGGCCGCGAACGGCGTCTCGACCGTGACGTCATCGAAGACGGCCTCGCCGTGCAGCTCGGTGAAGAGGCGGACCGCGCTCGACGTCGGAAATCCGGCGCCGACGCCCCAACGGAACCCGTTCGACAGATTGACGCCGCAGGGGCTGCCGGGAGAGCAAAGCGTCGAGGGGTCTGGATCGCCGCGCATGACGAAGCCACCGAATCCGGACAGCTCGATGCGCTCGTTGACGTGCTTGCTGACAATGGCGTCGAGCTCGTAGCTCGGCGCGCCGGTGCCGATTCCCCCGTCGCTGTCACCCGTCGGCAGTTGAGCCACGGCGCGGATCGCGAAAGCGGCGCCCTGCTGCCGGTGCTCGGACGTCAAATTGACCTTCGCGCCGATGAGCAGGTCCCCGACGCTACTGGCCCAACCGGTCGTCATCAGCGGGTTGTCGTTCTGCAGGCCGCCGAACTGCGAGCCGTCGTCGCCGAACAGCGGACGGACGTTGCGGTTGATCCGGCTGTTGAAGCGGAAGGACCCAAAGATCTCCAGTCGGTCGCGCACGCCGACACCGAACGTCACGGCGTGATGGGAGATGTCGGTCAGCCCCTGCTCTCGGTCGAAGTTCGTGCGTCCGATCGAGACCGACATCTTGCGGTCGGGCAGAATCTCGCCGGTCGGCACGAACCAGAGCCCGGTATCCCCGAGGAAAGTCGTTGTGGCCGGTCGCGTGGCGACTTCGCCCGCGTCATCATCGGCATCGGCTGTCTGTGCAAACGCTGGTGAAGTGCCGACCATCAGCACCGCCAGTGCCCAGCCTGCGAGACCCAAGTAGCGCCTCGTCATGCTTCGTCTCTCCCTCGGAAGTCGCGTGACCAAGTAGACCGACGTTAAGTAGAACGCACAGAGTCCCTTGAAGTCAACGGAAAACAGGCGATCTTCGCCATGAGATCGCCTCTCGGCGCGGTCTACTCGTCGTCGTCAGAGTCGTCCGGTCGCTTCTTCTGGAACACCCAGGCGATGCCGATGCTGATCCCGTAGAGGACCATCATCGGCGCGGCCATCGCGGTCTGGGTGACCGGATCGGCCGACGGCGTCAGTACGGCGGCGATGATGAAGATGGCGAGGATCGCGTATTTCGTGTTCTTCGCCAGAAATCCCGGCGTCACCAGGCCAAGCTTGGCGAGGAAGAACACCAGGGTGGGTAACTGGAACACGATGCCCATGGCCAGCATCATCTTCACGTAGAGCGCGAACACCGGCGCGATGCGCGGCAGGAACTCCATGTAGTCGGTCGTGAATCCGGCAAAGAAGCGCCAGGCCAGCGGAAACACCGCGTAGTGCGAGAACAGCGCGCCGCCCAGGAAGAAGATCGACGTGAGTGCCACGAACGGGATGGCGAACTTCTTCTCGTGGGAGTACAGGCCCGGGGCGATGAACAGCCAGATCTGCGATACCAGGATCGGCATGGCCATCAGGAGCCCCACCAGTGCCGCCATCTTCATGTACAGGAAGAACGCCTCGGCGGGCTCCGTGTACACGAGGCGCCCACCAGGCGGCAGCACCTCCTGCAACGGCACCATGATGAATTCGAAGATGAACTTAATGAACGCGAACGCGACGACGAACCCGCCGAGGATGCCGTAGGCGGCATACACGAGCCGCTTGCGCAGTTCGTCGAGGTGCTCGAGAAACGACATCCGACCGGCGGAGGAACTCTCTTCGTCCTCGGCTGGCGGAGGCGTGCCGGGCACTTGCGGTTGCGCGGGTACGGGATGCGAGTCCCCGGCGGAATCCGACGCCATCGAGTTCGGTCAGCGAGACGTTCAGGCGCCCGAGTTGGACGGGCTCTGGCTCGGCGGGGGTTCGGCCGGGTCGCTCGCGGCCGGAGCCGCGGGTTCGGCCGCCGGCGCTGTCGGAGTGGCCGGCACCTGAGCCGGCTCAGGCGTCGCCGCGTTGTCAGCCGAGGAGGGCGTCGTTGAAGCCGCAGTCGACGTTGGCTCCGGCGGCTTGGTTTCCTCGACGCGAATCTCCTCCTCCAGCGTGTTCCGCAGATCGTTGGAGGCGCGCTTGAATTCGCCGATGCTCTTGCCCAGCGAGCGGCCCAACTCCGGCAGCTTTCTGGGGCCGAAAATGATCAGGGCAATGACGAAGATGATGATGAGCTCGGGCATTCCGATTGAGCCAAACATGTCCTGACGCTCCTTGGAACCAGTGTTTCGGCGGTGCCTCGGTCGGACAATTCGGTGCCCGGCGACGGGGGACGCACGGCGCCGGACTCTCCCCATGATCGGCGGCCGGCGCGTGCACCTACCTAGATGCATTATAGAAACGCGCCCCGGCCCGGTCAAGCGGTAGGCCCCGCGCCGGTGCTCGGAACTCATTGCGAACTATGGGCTTATTTGGTACGATCCGTCATATGCGTGCAGCCCAGTCTCTCTCTGCGGCGGTGATGGTGGTCGTGGTGTCGGCGCTCGTGGGTGGCCTGTTCGGCGGCCGGGCGCTGGCGACACAGGACCCCGTCGCCGAGCGATACAAGGTGTTCTCGAATGCGCTGGCGGCGATCGAGGCCAACTACGTCGAGGAGGTCGATACCGACCGCCTGGTCTACGGCGCGATCAACGGGATGCTGCAGACCCTCGACCCGCACTCCAGCTTCATGGACCCGCGCACCTACTCCCAGATGCGCGAACGGCAGGAAGGCCGCTACTACGGCCTCGGCATCACGATTCAGGTGCTCGATGGGGACATCACCGTCATGGCGCTCTTCGATGGGTCGCCGGCCTACCTGGAGGGGGTCCGGCGGGGCGATGTGATCGCGGAAATCGAGGGTGAATCTGCCGCGGGCTGGACCAGCGACCAGGCGGTGGCGCGGCTGCGCGGACCGAAAGGGTCGCCGGTCAACATCGCGATCCGCCGTCAGGGGTACGACGCGCTGATTCCGCTCGAGGTGACGCGTGACGAGATCAACATCCCGACGATCCTCGGGGCGTTCATGGTGAACGCGTCGACCGGCTACGTCCGGCTGAGGGACTTCTCGGAAACGACCGATCACGATCTCGGACTGGCGTTGGAGGATCTGGCCGGCCAGGGGATGCAGCAACTGCTGCTGGATCTCCGGGACAATCCCGGCGGGCCGCTCGACCAGGCGATCCGCGTGGCCAACCGGTTCCTGCCGCGCGGCGACATGATCGTCTACACGCGCGGTCGGATTCCGAACTCCGATCAGGACTACCACGCGAGCGAGGAGAGCGACTTCACCGATCTCCCGCTGGTAGTCCTGGTGAATCGGAACAGCGCGAGCGCGTCGGAGATCGTCGCCGGCGCCATCCAGGATCACGACCGCGGACTGATCGCCGGGGAGACGACGTTTGGCAAAGCCCTGGTGCAGTCGATCTACCGGGTGAGCGAGGGGGCCGGTCTGGCGTTGACTACGGCGCGCTACTACACGCCGAGTGGTCGCCTCATCCAGCGCCCATGGGATGGCACGTTCGACGAGTACCTGACGTACTCGATGCGCGATCAGGAAGCCGATCGTCAGCACTCGAGCGCCGATCTCAAGTACACCGACGCAGGCCGGCAGGTGTACAGCGGTGGCGGCATCGAGCCCGACGACTTCATGGCCGGCCCGGTCGAGGGCTTCGATCCGACGCCGATCGGTCGACGCCTCTTCGCGCGCCAGGCGTTCGCGCGCTACGCGCAGAAGTACTCGGCGAGCGGCGACACGCGCATCCGCGAACCAGGGCGCGATCTGGTGCTGGTGGACCGTGACTTCGAGATTACGGACGAGATCGTCGACGATTTCATGCAGTTCCTCGCCCAGGAGCGCCTGACCATCGATGCCGGCGAACTCTCGGACGACGCACTGTTCGTGCGCGCGATGATCCGCTACTACATCGACCTCGATCTGTTCGGCGTGCTCGATGCTCGCCGGCACCTCGTCGAGGTGGATCCCCAGGCGATGTTCGCGCTGACGCTCTTCGGCAAGGCCGAGGCCCTCACGCGCCTGTCGCGGCCGGGGCAGCCAGTAGAGCCCTAGCAGCCCGAAATCCCTCGGCGAATACCACATTTTGTGGCGCACTTTCATCTTGCCCCAAGGGCTAGGCCCTTGGTACACTGCGGTCGTTCCCGGGGGCGTCGGGTGACTGCCCCGGTGAACGCGGGAATGGCGCGTGGCGGGCCGCAGGGTGCCCTGACGGCTCCCTGAGACGGGCCTGAGCCCTTTTGAACCCTCACTGGCGGCCCCCGCCCTCGTACTGGCCGCTGGAGGGTGCTTACGGCGGTGTGTGAGCGCTCCCAGCCGCTCGATTGCCGAGGTGTCATGACCTTCGATCGCGCGGCTGTTCGTTCGTACTGTTGAGGGCAGCATCGATGCAACTGCAGCACCTCGAAATCTCAGGCTTCAAGAGCTTCCCCGACCGGTCCCAGCTGGAGTTCGACCACGGCGTAACCGCGATTGTCGGACCCAACGGCTGTGGCAAGAGCAACGTGGTCGATGCCATCACCTGGGTGCTGGGGGAGCAGAGCGCGAAGAGCCTCCGGGGCGACCGGATGGAGGACGTGATCTTCAGCGGCAGCGACGGGCGCAAACCGACGGGCTCCGCCGAGGTCAAGATAATGCTTCGCGGTGTCACGGTCGCCCGGATCGGCAGCACGAATGGGCGCCATGGAGCGAGCAGGCGCGGCACTTCGAATGGCAACGGTCACGGCAATGGCAACGGTAGCGGTGCCGCCGAGCCCGCCGTCCCGGCCGACGCCGTGCTCGAAGAGGTGGCCGTCGAACTCGCGATCGATCCCGGATCCGACGAGGAACTCGAGACCGACGAGGCACCGCCCCGGGTCGCGCGCGACGTGGAAGTGTCTCGCCGCCTGTATCGATCGGGTGAGAGCGAGTATCTGATCGACGGCAAGGTCTGCCGGCTTCGCGACGTCCAGGATCTGCTGATGGATGCCGGCGTCGGCATCAAAGCCTACGCCGTCATCGAGCAAGGGAAGATCGGCCAGATTCTCAGCGCTCGGCCGAATGATCGGCGCCAGTTGATCGAGGAGGCGGCGGGTGTCACGAAGTACAAGACCCGCCGCCACGCCGCCGAACTGAAGCTCGAGGCGGCCCGGCAGAACCTGACACGGGTCGACGACATCGTCTACGAGGTCGACAAGCAGCGCAATGCCCTGAAGCGCCAGTCGGCGAAGGCCCGCCGCTATCAGCGGCTGCGCGACGAGTTGCGCCGGTGGGAGAAGGTCTCGTTCGCGCGCCGCCATCACACACTCGCGCTGGCCATCGATACCGCCGACGCTCAACTCGCCGGAGTTCGCGCCACCGAGCAGGGCACGGCCGCGCGGCTGGCCGAGGTCGAGGCGCGCCAGGAACGCTTGTGGATCGAGTTGACCGAGGCCGAGACCCGCGCGACCTCGACTCGCGACGCCGCGCATGGCCGTGAACTCGAGATCGATCGACGCCAGCAACAGTTGAAGTTCGATGGCCACCAGGTCGCCGAGTTGGGCACGCTCGCCGAGCAGATTCGCGCCGAATTGAAGACCCTCGACGCGCGCCGTGGGCCGGCGCGCGAAGCGATTGCCCGGGGGCGCGCCGAGGCTGGCGGAGCCGCGACCGAGCGGGGCCAGGCGGAGCACACGATGGCGTCCGAGGAGACCCGGTATGCGGCGGCGCGTCGCGACGTCGAAGGGCTCGAGGGCGATGTCGAGGCGGCGCGAAGTGAAGTGTTCGCCGCGATCAATGCGGCGACTGCGCTTCGCCACGCCGCCGAGCACGCGACCAGCGCGGGTGAGCGAGTCTCGGCCGAGTTGGCCAAGCTCGACATCGAGTTCTCCGAACTCGACGTCGAACAGGCTCATCTCGAGACCTCTCGACGGTCGGCGTCGACCGACCGCGAGGCCTCACGGTCCGAGTTGGCTCGGCTGAGCGAGACCCACACCGTGTGCCGGCAGGAGCTGGAAGGTCTACAGCGCGATCAGGCGGGTGTCGCGGAGTCGGCCCGTGTGGGGGAGCGGGAGTTGGCCGGCCTGGCCGCGCGGCTGAAGTCCCTGGAGGAACTGGAGGCGGCTCGCGCCGGGTACGGCGACGCTGCGCGGCTCCTGCTGGCCGAGTCGAACGGGAACATCAGTCACATGGGCTCCGTGGCGGATCATCTCGAGGTCGACGCGCGCTACGAGCTGGCCGTCGAGGCGTGTCTGGGCGACTTGCTGCAGCGCGTCGTGGTTCCGCGTCACGAGCACGCCGCGGAAGGGCTCAGGTTCGTTCGGGACCGCGACGCCGGACGGTGCGGATTCCTGGTGGTCGAGCGCAACGGCGGCGGCGGCGATGCGCCGGTCGCCGAGGTGGAGCCGGACGCGCCCGCGGGGTTGGTGCCGGTGGCATCGATCGTTCGGGTCAGTGGACCGTACGCGCCGGCCGTCCGTGCGGCTATCGGGCAGGCCTATGTCGCGACCTCGCTAGACCAGGCATCCCAGGTAGCGCCGACGGTGCTTGGGCCGATCGCGACCCTTGCCGGGGAGGTCGTGCGCGGCGCTCACCTCGTGTCTGGCGGCGTCAAGGCCGAGGCTCGAGGAATCCTTGCCACCAAACGAGAGATCAAGTCCCTGCGTGAGGCCATTACCGAGAAGCGGGCTCAGGTCGAGTCTTCCGCCCGGAGGCTGGATGAACTGGCGCGGGCCGTCGAGGCCGCGATTGGGGTACTGGACGCGCTCGGCGAAGAACGGCAGGCTCACGAGAAGGTGGGGTTGGAGCTGGACCTCCGGCTGGCGGCCCTCGGAGACGACGCCACACGGCTCACCAGGAAGCGCGAGTTGCTCGACGCCGAGCGGCGGCGAGCCGACGAAGAATGCAAGGTCCTGGAGGCGCGCCACGAGGAGGCACATGCCTCCATCGCGAAGATCGATGGCGAGCAACATGCCGCCGACGGACGGCTCGCTGGAGCGCAGCGTCAGCTCTTCGACACGCGATCGTCGATCGAATCGATGGGGCAGCGCTTCGCCGACGCCAAGGCCTTGCACGCGCGCCTTGTCGAGCGCGCCGCGTCTGTCGCGGCCGACGTGAAGCGTCTCGAGGATGCGTCGGCGGAGTTGGAGGCGAGGGTCACGAGCCGCCAGGACGACCTCTCGCACGCCGACAGCCGACGCCAGTCGCTGCAGGTCCAGATCGAAGAGTCCAGGCAGCGGCTCGACCGAGACGTTGGCGAACTGGAGACCCTTCGGGCCGATGTGCGGTCGGCCGACGAGCGGCTGACGGAGTTGCGGGGCCGGGTCGAGGGTGAGGACGCCACGGTGCGGTCGGTGCGCACCGCGCTCGAGGAGGTCAGGGCCAGGGTTGGCCGTCTCGAAGTCGCGCAGGCGACCGCGCAGGCGGACCTCACGCACCTGGCGGCGGCGTGCCTGGAGGCCGTGCAGGCGGATCTGCCGTCGGTGATCGCGGAGGTGGAGCAACTCGAACGTGACGGCAAGATCGAGATCGACGCGGCCCTCGGTTCCGCGCTGGCCTCTCAGGACGCTGACGCCGATGCTGATGCTGATGCTGATACCGAAGCCGAAGCTTCCGCCGATGGCGACGCGCAGCCCGCGGAGCCGCCCGCCGGTCCGTCTTCGCCGGACGACGTCATCGCCGAGTTGAAGGCGAAGATCGAGCGCCTGGGCGCCGTCAACATGATGGCGATCGAGCAGTTCGACGAGTTGGACAGCCGCTATGCGTATCTGACGACGCAGCGAAAGGATCTGCTCGATTCGATCGCAGCGACGACCGAGGCGATCCGGCGGATCAACAAGACGACGGTCGAGCGGTTCCGCACCGCGTTCGACGCCATCAATACGCACTACCAGAAGATGTTCTCCACGCTGTTCGGCGGCGGCCAGGCGGGGCTGGTGTTGCTCGATGAGGATGACCTCCTCGAAAGCGGCATCGACATCATCGCCCAGCCTCCGGGCAAGCGCCTTCAGAGCGTGCAGTTGCTCTCGGGCGGCGAGAAAGCACTCTCGGCGATGGCGCTCATGTTTGCGATCTTCAAGTACAAGCCGAGTCCGTTCTGTCTGCTCGACGAAATTGATGCGCCGCTCGACGATATCAACATCGGCCGGTTCGTGGAGATGCTTCGTGGCATGCTCGACGAGACGCAGTTCGTGCTCATCACGCACAACCGCAGGACGATGGAGATCGCGGACCGACTCTACGGCGTCACGATGGAAGAGCCCGGCGTGTCGAAACTGATCTCCGTCCAGCTCCACTGAACCCGACGCCGGTTGTCGGTCCGCGCCGTGCGCGCACGGTGAGCCCGCCACCGTTGCGACCAGTGCCGTGAACGAAGGCAAGGCGACCCGGTATCACCGGCTACGCCGGCGCGGCACGCTGACGTCACTCGGCGTCAGCGTGCTGCTGTTCGCAGCGATGCTGCTGACTGGCGCGTCGGCCGCGCTGCGCGACCTCGTCGCGCGCCCCGATGGGGACGTGGCGCTCTCCGGGGTCGCCGTGTATACCGCCTGCTTGATCCTGTGTCACGAACTGGTGATTCTCCCGGTACGGCTCTGGATCGCGCGCGTGGAGCGCCGGTACCGGCCGGCGACGCCTTCGCCGGCTTCGCCGATCGACTACCTGAAGGCGTCGGGGGGGCTGCTCGCCGCCGGACCACTTGGCGCGACGGTGCTGTACGCCGTCATCGAGTCCTGGCCGACGCGATGGTGGCTGGTGATGGGCGCGGTGTTCACCTTGACCGTGGTGGGCGTGGTGAAGGCGGTGCCGGCCGTGATGTCTCGGCTCTCCACCCTGACGCCACTGGCGCGGCCCGAGCTGCGGGATCGTCTGAAGCGACTGGCGGCGAGGGCCGGCGCACCCGATGTCGAGGTTCAGGCGCTTGACCCGCGCGGGTTGGGCAAACCCGCGAACGCGGCCGTGGTCGGCGTCGGGGAGAACCGGCGCGTACTGCTTTCCGAAGCGCTCGTCGCCGGCTATTCAGATGACGAGATCGAGGTCGTCATTGCGCACGAACTGGGACATCACCTGCACGGTGACATCTGGAAGGGACTCGCCTCGGACGTCGCGACGATTCTGGTGGGTTGCTTCGCCGCGTCGCATGCGCTGCTGGTGCTGGGCCCGTCGGTCGGTCTGTCTGGCTCCAACGACCCGGCGGGGCTCCCGCTCGTGCTGCTCGCCGGTGGGGCAGGCGTACTGGTGATGGCGCCGTTGGGCAATCTGCTGTCTCGCCACCACGAACGACGGGCCGACCGATTCGCGCTCGAACTGACGCGCAACCCCGAGGCGTTCATTTCGGCGATGCGACGCCTCGGTGAGGAGCATCTGGCCGAGCGCCCGTCGCGCTGGCTGGCGTGGTTGTCCTATGCTCATCCGCCAGTGCACGAACGAATCGCGGCTGCCGGGATGCTGGCCGAGGTGTGGAGCCGTGCGGTGCGGGCCGAACCACGCTGACATGGGTTCGGCCCGCCGACGGCGAACGCGGCGTCAGCCGCGCTTGACCGGTTGAGGATCCTATTTACCGGGCGTGGCCGCACCGTCAGAGTCGCCCGCCTCCTGCAGCAATGCCTTGCGGCTGAGCCTGACCTTGCCCGAGGGGTCGATGTTGATCACCTTGACCCGCACCTGCTCGCCATCCTTCAGCTCGTCTCGGACGTCCTTCACGCGATGCAGCGCGATCTCCGAGACGTGCAGCAGCCCATCGACGTTGGGCATGATCTCCACGAACGCCCCGAAATCGGTGATGCGCTGCACCTTGCCCAGGTAGGTCTTGTGCAGTTCCGGGCTGGCCGTGAGCTCCTGGATGATGTCGATCGCCTTCTGGGCCGATTTCTCGTCCGTCGAGGCCACGTTGACGCGGCCGTCGTTCTCGACGTCGATCTTCACGCCGGTGCGGTCGATGATGCTCCGGATCATCTTGCCGCCGGGTCCGATGACGTCGCGAATCTTGTCCACGGGGATCCTGATCGTGACGATCCGTGGCGCGAACGTCGAGACGTCCTCCCGCGGGGACCCGATTGTTTCCGTCATCTTCTGCAGAATGTGCAGCCGACCCGCCCGCGCCTGCTCGAGCGCCTTTCGCATGATGTCCATCGTGATCCCGGTGACCTTGATGTCCATCTGCAGGGCGGTGATGCCATCGACCGTGCCGGCGACCTTGAAGTCCATGTCGCCGTAGTGATCCTCGGCGCCTGCGATGTCACTCAAGATGGCGTGCCGCCCGGTCGACTCGTCCATGATGAGCCCCATCGCCACGCCCGCGACCGGAGACTTCAGCGGAACGCCAGCGTCCATCAAGCTGAGCGACGCGCCGCACACCGTGGCCATCGACGACGATCCGTTCGACTCGAGGATGTCCGACACGACGCGGATCGTGTACGGGAACTTGTCCTCGTCGGGAATCGTCGGGGACAGCGCGCGCTCCGCCAGAGCGCCGTGGCCAATCTCACGACGCCCAGGTCCCCGCAGGAACTTCACTTCGCCGACAGAGAACGGCGGGAAGTTGTAGTGCAGCATGAAGCGGCGGTAGCTCTCGCCTGCCAGCGATTCGATCTTCTGTTGATCGTCGGCCGTGCCGAGTGTCACGGTGACGAGCGCCTGGGTCTCACCGCGCGTGAAGACCGCCGAGCCGTGCGTGCGTGGCAGCGTGCCGACTTCCGTCCAGATCGAGCGGATTTCGTCGAACGCCCGGCCGTCGAGCCGTGTGTTGCGTTCGAGAATCTCGTTCCGCAGCACCTGCTCACTCAGCGCCTTGAAGATTCGCTTGGCGGCCGCGCGCTTGTCCTTGTCCTCCTCCGGGATCGATGCCAGCAGGTCAGCCTGCACCCGATCGACCCGCTTGTAGTTCTCGATCTTGTCCTTGATCCGCATCGCCTCGGTCAGCGGTTCGAGCGCCTGGCGCTCGACCTCCTGCTGCACGTCGGCCGCAACCGACGCCGGGGCGGCCGCCAGTTTGGGCTTGGCGATCTCGCCGGCCATCGCGTCGATCTGCTCGACGAGCTGCCGGATGGCCTCGTGTCCGGCTTCGAGCGCCTGGACGATCTGTTCCTCCGAGACTTCCAGCGATCCGGCCTCGACCATCACGAGCGCGTCTCGGCTGCCGGCCACGACGAGGTCGAGTCGGCTCTCCGCGCGCTGCGTGTAGGTCGGGTTGATCACGATTTCGTCGTTGACGAGCCCGACCCGGACGGCCGCGATCGTCTTCTGGAAGGGGATGCGCGAGAACGAGAGTGCGGCCGAGGCGCCGGTCAGTGCCAACACGTCGGCGTCGTGCTCACCGTCAGACGACAGCACGAACGCGATTACCTGGGTCTCGCGCCGCCATCCCGCTGGGAACAGCGGCCGAATCGGCCGGTCGATTACCCGGCTGGTCAGCGTTTCTTTTTCGGATGGTCGCGCTTCGCGCTTGAAGAAGCCGCCCGGGATGCGTCCAGATGCGTAGGCGTACTCCCGATAGTCGACCGTCAGCGGGAGGAAGTCGATACCTTCGCGTTCGGTGTTCGCGCAGCACGCGGTGACGATGACGACGGTGTCACCGTAACGGACAATGGCCGATCCATCGGCCTGCTTCGCCAGTTTTCCTGTTTCGATCGAAAGCGTCTTGCCACCGATCGTAAATTCGCGCTTGTACATCAGTTTCGTCGCCTCGGATGGTGTGGTCGGCGAGCCGCGCCGCCATCGTGGATCTGGCGGGTGGATGGGGGGACTATCCAGCTACCCGTGTTCGAGCCTACTTGCGGATACCCAGCCGCTGGATCAATTCCGTGTAGCGCTTGGAGTCCTTGCGCTTCAGGTAATCCAGCAAGCGTCGACGCTGTCCGACGAGCTTGAGCAGGCCCCGCCGCGAATGGTGATCCTTCGCGTGTACCTTGAAGTGCTCGGTCAGGTAGCTGATCCGATCGCTGAGGAGAGCAACCTGTACTTCGGGTGACCCAGTATCGCTGTCGTGGGTCCGATAGGAACCGATCACATCCGTCTTTCGCTCCCGCTGCAGAGTCACGTCTCTACCTCCACGTACGGCCCAGGGTGAGAGCTTGCGGGCCTACGCGCCCGCTCCAGGCCGCCGTTGCTGTCTCTGGCTTCTGCTCATCTATGAACCACTAATGTTAGACCAGAACAACCCGTGGATGCAAAGCGCCGTTTCGGGCTTCCGCGAGGGCGACGAGTTGCCCGGTGTCGTCGAGCAGGCGCATCCGATCCGCTGGTGGTTCGACGGCCACGCCGACCTCCGCGAGGTCCGAGCGCCCGATCGGCTGGCCGTGCACCGCGCGCTGCCGGCCCCGGCTCGTGAGCGTCGCCGCCGGCCATTCCGGGAGCAGCCGAGACAGTGGCACCAGCCGCTCGTCGACGAGGGTAGTCGGCAGGCCCTCGCGGTCCATGGGTACGGCCAGCGTCAGGTCGAAGGCGCCGGATCGCGTGCGGCGCAACGCCTCGAGGTGGGCGCCACAGCCCAGGGCCTCTCCGATGTCGTTCGCCAGCGATCGGACGTAGAAGCCAGCCGAGCATTCGAGAGCCAGGCGGAGCCGGCCGTCGGCCAACTCCAGCAGTTCCAGCCGGCCGACGGCGACCGGCACGAGTGCCGGGGTAATCGGCCGGCCCTGTCGCGCGAGGGCATAGGCGCGCGTGCCCTCGATCTTCTTGGCCGAGAACTGCGGCGGACGCTGTTCGAAGTGACCGCGAAAGAGTGTCAGCACCGACTCGACCGCCGCCGCCTCCACGTCGCGCGCCGGGGTCGGGCTGGCGTCGCGGGCCGGTTCGATCGGCGTGCCGAGCGCATCGTAGGTGTCGGTGGAGACGCCGAGCCGGATCGTCGCCGTGTAGGCCTTCGAATCGCTCGAGAGAAACTGGGCGAGCCGGGTCGCGCGGCCGACGACGAGTGCGAGGACTCCCGTGGCCAGCGGGTCCAGTGTGCCGGTATGGCCGATTCGCTTGATTCGGAGCGCGCGCCGTGCCCAGGCCACGACGTCATGCGACGTCGGGCCGCTCGGCTTGTCGACAACCAGGACGCCGTCCATCGTCATCCGTGTGCCGGGGTGCCCCTACGTGCCCATCGAGCGGTCGCCGTCGCCTGCCGTCGCGGCTCCTGCGTTCACAGCCGCCACGACCCGCGTGACGAGAGCGTCGCACGCATCCGGCGCGCTCGACTCGAGGGTGCAGCCGGCCGCGTTCCTGTGGCCACCACCACCGAACGTGCCCGCGACGGCTCTGACATCCACGTCGCCCTTCGAGCGCAGGCTGACACGAATCGGCTCACCGGCTGCCGTCTTGAACAGGACCACGGCCTGCACGGTGCGCGAGGCCAGCGGCAGGTTGACGAGACCCTCGAGGTCGTCGAGGGTCGCGCCGCTTCGCGTGAGCAGCGCATCGTCGTACGCGAGCACCGCCACGCCGTCATTGCCGACGAGACGCATGTCGGTCAGCACCGCCCCCAGGACCTTCAGGCGCCCGACGCCGTACTGGTCGAACATCTGATGCGCGAGTGCCGCCGGATCCGCTCCGGCCGCCGTCAACCGGCTGCAGATGTCGAACGTCCGCGCCGAGATCGCGCCGTGGTGGAATGAGCCCGTGTCGGTCAGGATCGCCACGTAGAGATGCCTCGCTATCTGGGCGGTGAGTGGCACGCCGAGCGCTCCGATGATGTCGTGCACGAGTTCGCCGCAGGCGGCCGCCGATTCATCAAAGTAGTTGACGTCGCCGTACAGCGTATTGCCCAGGTGATGGTCGATGTTGATTGCGAACGTGCCGTCCAGACCGGTGAGTTCCGTGCGCGCCAGCTCTCCGCACTCCATCACGATGGCCGCGTCCCACTCACCGGCGACCGTCGGTCCGATGACGATCGTGTCGACGCCCGGCAGCGCGCGACAGACCTCTGGCGGCGGGTCCGCGCTCACGACCGTGACCTGCTTGCCAAGCGCCTCGAGGGCCAACGCCATCGCCATCTGTGAGCCGACGGCGTCGCCGTCTGGCCTCGCATGTGACGCCACGATGAATCGTTCACGGGCGCCAATCGCCTCGCCCACGTCTTGCAGCGTATGGCTGGATGTCTTACTCGTCTTCGTCATGTCCGGATTCATGATTCGCGCCAGCGTCGTCGCCATCGGCCTCGGCCTCGGGTTCGATCTGCAACTCCTCCAGCAACTGCTCGACCCGGACCTGGTGTCCGATCGATTCGTCGAAGTGAAACGTCAGCGCCGGCGTCCGTTTGAGCCGCAGCCGGCGTGCGATCTGATGCCGAAGGAACGATCCGGCGCGTTGCAGCGCACGGCTCGACTGCCGCTGTTGGGCCTCGTCGCCGAGCGTCGTGTAATACACATGAGCTTGCTGGAGGTCTGGTGTCACGCGCACTCGAGTGAGTGTCACGAAGCCGACACCTGGGTCCTTCACGTGGCGCGCGAGCAACTCGGAGAGTTCGGCTCGAACCAGATCCGCCACCCGCTCGGGACGTGAGCCTTGGGCCATGGTCGGCTCGAGTCCTCAGGTGAGAAACTCGATCTGGGTGCGGGTGACCGTGCCGGGTTCCACGCGCTCGATCTCGTTCACGACCTTGGCCAGCGCCTCGTCGACGGCGGCGGTTTCGTTGCTCACCGTCACCACAGACAGCGCTGCCCGCTGCCAGAGGTCCTGATGCTCGGTTTCGGCGATCGCCACGTTGAACTTCTTCAGCCGGTCCTTCACGCGGCGCAGTACCATCCGTTTGGCCTTGAGTGACTGCGCGTCAGGCAGGTGCAGTTCGATGGTTAGCAGGCCGACGATCGACATGATGGGGTAGTTGCCCCGCGACGCCGCCACGCTCCGACGGCTGACCTCAGGCGTGCCGCGGCGGGGCCTTCATCAGACCGTCGCAGCGACTTGCTCGACGGTAAACGCCTCGATGACATCACCAACCTTGATGTCGTTGAAGCGCTCGAACGCGATACCGCACTCCACGCCGGTCTTGACCTCGCTCACGTCGTCCTTGAACCGCCGCAAGGAGCCGATACGGCCCTCGTGGACCACGACGTTGTCGCGCAGCAGTCGAGCCTGCGCGTCGCCGGCACGTGTGATTCGACCGTCGGTCACCATGCAGCCCGCGATCAAGCCGAACTTCGGCACCTTGAAGGTCTCGCGCACTTCCGCCGAGCCCAACCGCACTTCCTTCGTCGTTGGGTCGAGCAGGCCGGCCATGGCCTTCTTGATCTCGTCGGTCACATGGTAGATGACCGAGTGGAGCCGCATGTCGAGGCCGTCCCGCTCGGCGACCTCGGTGGCGTTGCGGTCGGGGCGGACGCTGAACCCAATCACAATGGCGTTTGACGCTGACGCCAGCAAGGCATCGGATTCGTTGATCGCGCCGACGCCCTCGTGAATGATCCGAATCTTCACACGCTCGTCGCTCAGCTTCGTCAGCGTGTCGGCCAGCACCTCGGCCGAACCTTGCACGTCGGCCTTGATGATGATCGGCAGTTCCTTCATGCCGCCTTCGGTGAGCTGCTCCTGCCGCGATTCGAGCGTCAGACGCGGTGATTTCGTGCCGAGCGCACGTTCCTTCGCCTGGGTCTGACGCAGGTTCGCAATCTGGCGCGCCTTCGCCGCATCGGGGAGGGCCTGGAATGCATCGCCAGGTTGCGGCAGGCCGCCCAGCCCGAGCACCTCCACCGGCGTCGACGGCGCCGCCGACTTGATCTGGCGCCCACTGTCGTCGATGAGCGCCCGAACCTTGCCGACAATCGTGCCGGCGATGAACGTGTCGCCGACGCACAGCGTGCCGTCCTGGACGAGGATCGTCGCGACCGGGCCGCGCCCGCGGTCCAGCTTCGCCTCGAGGACCGTGCCGGCCGCGTTGCGCTTCGGGTTCGCCTTCAACTCGCCGAGTTCGGTCACCAGCAGGATCATCTCGAGCAGCAGCTCGATGTTCTCGCCTTTCTTTGCAGAGACGTCGACAGTGACGGTCTTGCCGCCCCAGGATTCTGGCGCGAGGTCGAGGTCTGACAACTCGGTCTTGACCCGATCGGGGTTCGCGTCGGGCTTGTCGATCTTGTTGACCGCGACGATGATCGGCACGCCGGCCGCGCGCGCGTGGTCGATCGCCTCCTTCGTCTGCGGCATGACGCCGTCATCGGCCGCCACGACGAGCACGACCACGTCGGTGACCTTCGCGCCCCGGGCGCGCATCAGGGTGAAGGCGGCGTGACCCGGGGTGTCGAGAAAGACAATTCGCTGGTTTTTCGCGGTCACGGCATAGGCACCGATGTGCTGCGTGATCCCGCCGGCTTCGCGCTCGGCCACGCGCGTTTCTCGGATGGCGTCTAGGAGCGTCGTCTTGCCGTGGTCGACGTGACCCATGACGGTGACGACCGGCGCACGCGGCTCGAGGTCTTCCGGCTGCGCCTCCTGCTGCTCCACGTGGAGCATCTCTTCTTCGAAGCTGCGCATCTCGACGTCGGCGCCGAACTCGCGGGCGATCATCGTCGCGGTCTCGTTGTCCAGCGTCGTGTTGATCGTCGTCATGATGCGCTTTTCCATCAGCTTCTTCAGCACATCCTTGGGGCGGGTGTCGAGCTTGTCCGCCAGATCCTTGACGGTCATGCCCTCGGCGAGCGTGATCGTCCGTGTGATCTCCGGTGCCGGCGCCGGCGCAGCGGGCGCGCTCGTGCGCGGGTGCTTCCGCCGGCCCGATCGACCGCCCGGCCGGAACGGCGGGCGGCGCCCGCGATGCGGAAAACCTCCGGGACGCTGCGGCAGCGGCGAGCGGGTTGTCGGGGACGGCGCCGGCCGGGCTCCGCCGATCGGCGGGCGTGATGGAGACACGGCGACTCTCGGGACGCCGCCGCCGGCCACCGGCCGCGTGGCCGGGCGTGGCGGCGGCGGCATCGGACGCTTCACGGTCGTCGAGGGCACCGCGGCCTTCGGCGTGGCCGGCGTGCTGCCGTCCTCGACTCTCAGCCTGAGAGTCGGCGGGACGATCCGCGCCGCGCGCGGCGGTGGAGCGGGCGCCGCCGGCTCGGCCACCGGCTCCGGTTCGGGTTCCGTGGCGGCCGCCTCCGGACTCGCCGCGACCACCGGTTCGGGCACGTCCACCGGTGCCGTTTCCGGGATCGGTTCCGGAGTGGGCGCTGCCACGTCCGCCTCGCCGGCGGCCACGGCCACGGTCGCCTCGGCGCCGGCCTCGGCGTCCTCAGGCACCGGCTTCGGCTTGACCTTGACCAGCCGTGGCGGAGGCAGCGGCCGGGAGGCAGGCTTGGCCGGCTCGGGCGCGCGCGCGCTGGCGCGGCCCTTGCGGCCCTTCGCCTTGGGCTTGCCCGTGAACTTAGGCCCGCTCGGCACACTGAGGCCGCGGTCGCGCGCCACGCGCTCGACGAACTGCCGGGCGACGACTTCTTCAATCGTACTGGAGGCGCTCTTCACATCGATGCCGTGATCGCGCTTGAGCAACGCGACAACATCCTGGCTCGAGGTGTTGAGCACTTCCGCGACTTTGTAGATCCGAACGGTGGCCAAACGTGTCCTCGCCTCGTGACTGGTCGAATTAAACTGGGGTCTCGTCCCCTGACGCTTCGCTTACTCCGCTTGCTTCGGTGCGCCGGCTGCCTCTGCGACGGGCGTTTCCTCTGTGCCGGTGCTATCGCTGGTGGCCGGCGCGTCCTCGGTGTCGGTGCTGGCGGCCGCGTCCGCGACCTCGCCGCCGGCCTCGGGAACCGCGGAGTCGGCATCGGCCGCCGCCGCACCGCTCTCGACCGGCATGGCTTCCGGGGCGTCCGGTTCCGCTTCGGCCGTCTCCTCATCCCCGGGGCTGGCAAACAGCGCGTCCAGTGCGACGACTGGCTGGCTCGCCGCCACGACTCCCTTCGCCGCTTCCTGCACCGCTGCGGCCAGGGCGTCGTCGGTGCCGAGAATCTGGGCCAGCTCGTGGGCCGGCAGGTCGGTCAACCGCTCAGCCGTGTAGAGCGACGAGTCCTGCAGGGTTCGCCACATCCCTTCGCCGAAACCCTCGACGGCGAACAGCGCCGCGGCGACGTCGGCCTGCGCGCGCTCGGCGTCGAAGCCTTCGAACTGTGCCTCGACTTCGCGGCGCTTTTCTTCCTCGCTCTTGATGTCGATCTTCCAGCCCGTCAGTTTCGCCGCCAGGCGGACGTTCTGCCCCTTCTTCCCGATGGCCAGCGAGAGTTGCCTGTCCTCGACGACCACTTCCATGACCCTCTCAGCCTCGTCGACGACGCCGACACGCTGCACGCGCGCCGGGCTGATGGCGTTGGTGACCAGCGTGACCGGATCGTCCGACCATTCGACGATGTCAATCTTCTCGCCGCGGAGTTCCCGTATAATCGACTGCACGCGCGTCCCCTTCATGCCGACGCACGCGCCGACCGGGTCGACGTCGCGCTCGCGCGAGAACACCGCGACCTTCGCGCGGTCGCCGGCCTCGCGGACCGCGCCACGAATTTGCACGGTCGCGTCGTAGATCTCCGGGACCTCCTGCTCGAACAGTTTGATGAGCAGCGCCGGATCGGTCCGGGACAGCACGATCTGCGGACCCTTCGTGCTGCGGTTGACGCCCTTGATCACGGCGCGGATCCGGTCGCCGGCGGTGTAGTTCTCGGCGTGGGACTGCTCCTTGCGCGGCAGGAGGACCTCGATGCGGCCCATCTCCACGATGATGTCACCGCTCTCGAACCGCTTGACGAGACCGTTGACGACTTCGCCAACACGGTCGCTGTACTCCGCGTAGATGTTCTCGCGCTCGGCCTCCCGGACCTTTTGGAAGATGACCTGCTTCGCGGTTTGCGCGGCGATACGCCCGAGCACATCGGTCGGCTTGGGGAATTCGATCTCCATCTCGACCTCGGCCTCGTCGCCATAGAGCTCCTGCGCCTCGGTCAGCGAGATTTCCTTCTCCGCGTCGGAGACTTCCTCGACGATCTGTCGGACGGCGAACAGCTCGACCTGTCCGGTCTCGGGGTTGAACTTCGTCCGGAGGTTCTCGTCGGTCTTGTAGTACTTGCGCGAGGCCGTCAGCACCGCATCTTCGATCGCCGTGATGATGACGTCGGGCTCGATGCCTTTTTCCTTCGCGAGCGCTTCGATGGTTTGCTGCAACGAGTTGTTCATGATGCGTCTACTCAGAATTCCACTTCTAGCCTGGCCCGCGTAATCACACCGAACGGCACGCAGTGCACGCGCGAGCCAGCCTCCAGCAGCACAGCTTCATCCGTGACGTCGTGGATCCGCCCCTTCAGGAAGCTCTGCCCATCGACGGCCTCGGAGACCACCACCTGCGCCAGCCGTCCGGCGAATCGCCGGTAGTCCGCCGGCCGGCGAAGCGGCCGGTCGAGTCCCGGTGACGACACTTCCAGGGTGTACGCGCCGTCCACTACCTCCTCGACATCGAGCACGGCGCTCAGTTCCCGACTCACGTTCTGACACTCGTCGACGCCGATACCATCCTCGGCGCCGGCGCCGGCGTCGGGTCGGTCGAGCATGACCCGCAGCACCCAGCCGATCGACTCCCGCCGCCACTGGAGGTCGAACACCTCCAGACCATGCCCGCCCGCGACCCGTTCGGCCATGGCGTGGAGACGCTGCCGCCTGTCGTCGACTGGACGCTCCACCATTCGACTGCCCGGCTCCGAGGAGCCCCTGAAACACAAAAAGTGGGCACGAGCCCACTACACCCGGATCCGTTCGGATCAGGTCTATCGATGTTATCACGACGGTATGGCTACGGCAATGGACGGACGAGCAGGTCGTAGTCGTGGCTGCCGACGATCTCGGTGTCGACGAGCTGGCCCGGCGAGAATCCGGACGGGTCGCACTCGGTGAGGTAGGTGACTGGGTCGATCTCTGGAGCCTGGCCGGCCCACCGGCCCCGGACGACGAGCGGGTGCTCGGCCGAACGTCCCTCGATGAGCACCCGTACCCGCTGCCCAGCCCGTTCGGCCTGACGGCGCGACGCGATCTCCTGCTGCCTGAGCATCAGATCGCGGCGGCGGGCGGCCTTCGTGTCGGCCGGCACGTCGTCGTTCAGGTCGAAGGCCCGCGTCCCTTCCTCGTGCGAATACGTGAACACGCCGACGTGATCGAACCGCGTCTGCTCGACGAAGTCGCACAGTTCGGCGAAGTCGGCTTCGGTCTCTCCCGGAAACCCCACGATGAACGTGGTGCGCAGGGTGATCTCGGGGATTCGGTGTCGGAAGGAATCGAGGAGCCGCTCGTAGGTGGAACGCGTACCGGGTCGTCCCATCCGCTTCAGGACGGCCGCCGAGGCATGCTGCAGCGGCAGGTCGATGTAGTTGCACACCTTGTCGCAGTCGGCGACCGCGTCGATCGTGTCGGCGGTGATCGTCGTCGGGTAGAGGTAGAGCAAGCGGATCCATTCCAGGCCGTCGACGTCGTTCAGGGCGTGAAGGAGCCGCGGCAGCGCGCCGCGCTCGTCACGATCCAGTCCGTACATCGTCGAGTCCTGCGAAATGAGGATCAGCTCCTTCACGCCGCGCGCCGCCATCGCTCGAGCTTCCGCCACGATCGAGTCGGCCGGCCGGCTGCGGTAGCCGCCGCGCAGCGTCGGAATGATGCAGAACGCGCACGCATAGTCGCAGCCTTCCGCGACCTTCACGTAGGCCAGATGCGGGGCAGTCGTACGGCGCCTCGGCGTGTCGGCGTCGTAGAGGTACTTCAGTGGCCGCGGCTCGGCGATTTGTGTCGCGGCCTCGACCGGGCCGCGCAGCAGCGGCACCGGCACGCGCGTGGGGCGCGGTTGCCCGTCGAGTGCGCCGACGATGTCGGGGACCTCGTCGGTGCCGAGGACCGCGTCGATTTCCGACATTTCCTTCCGCAGTTCGTCGCGATATCGCTCGGCCAGGCATCCGGTCACGATCAGGTGTCGGCACGCACCGTCCCGTTTGTGCCGCGCCATTTCGAGAATCGTCTCGACCGATTCCTCCTTCGCCTTGTCGATGAACGCACAGGTGTTCACGACGATGACGTCCGCCCCTTCGGCGCGCTCGGTGACCTCGTGGCCGGCGCGCTCGGCGAGTCCGAGCATCACTTCGCTGTCCACGAGGTTCTTCGGGCAGCCGAGCGACACGAAGCCTATCTTCATCGACGTATTACGTAACGCTCACGGGTAGAGACGATAGAGCATCCGGGGGTACGGAATGGCCTCCCGGAGATGTTCCAGGCCGCACAGCCACGCGAGCAGGCGCTCGATGCCCATGCCGAACCCCGAGTGCGGCACGGTGCCGTACCGACGGAGATCGAGGTACCACTCGAAAGCTTCCTGGGGCAGGTCGTGCGCCTTGATCCGTGCGAGCAGGACATCCAGGTCGTCTTCGCGCTGCCCGCCGCCGATGATCTCGCCGTAGCCTTCGGGCGCGAGGATATCGACCGAGAGCGAGAGCTCGGGACGGTCCGCGTCGGACTTCATGTAGAACGCCTTGATTTTCGAGGGAAACCGGTGCACCGCGACCGGCCGATCGAACTGCTCAGCCAGCACGGTCTCGTCCGTGCCACCGAAGTCGCCGCCCCACTCGAAGGCTTGGCCTTTGGCGTTGAGCGTTTCGACGGCCTCGTCGTAGGTGATGCGCGGAAACGGGGCTTGCACCCGTTCGAGCGCCGACACGTCGCGCTCGAGCGTCACCAACTCCCGCTGTCGTATTTCGAGGACCCGCGCCACTACGGCGACCACGAGCGCTTCGCCAAGTTCGATCGCATCGTCGAGCGTCGCAAACGCCATTTCCGGCTCGACCATCCAGAATTCGGTCAGATGACGGCGGGTCTTCGACTTCTCCGCTCGGAACGTCGGGCCGAAGCAGTACACGCGGCCCAGCGCCATGATGTTGGCTTCGTTGTACAGCTGGCCGCTCTGGGCGAGGTAGGCCGTCGCATCGTCGAAGTACTGGACGGGGAAGAGCGTCGTCGTGCCCTCGCACGCCGCCGGCGTGAAGATCGGCGTGTCGGCGAGCGTGAATCCTCGGCTGTTGAAGAAGTCGCGTACCGCGTCCACCACGGCGTGGCGGATCCGCAGGATGGCCTGCTGCCGTGGCGAGCGGATCCAGAGGTGTCGGCGGTCGAGCAGATAGTCGACGCCATGCTCCTTCGGCGTAATCGGGTAGTCGTGCGATTCGCCGACGACCTCGAGGCCGGCCACGTCGATCTCGTACCCGCCGGGGGCGCGCTCGTCGGCGCGGACGGTGCCCTCCACCACGAGCGATGTCTCCTGGCCGAGGTGATCCGCACGCTCGAAGAGTTCTTCTCCGACTGCGGCCTTCGACATGACGGACTGGATGAATCCGGTGCCGTCGCGCACGGTGAGGAAGTGGATCTTGCCGCTGGAGCGCCGCTTGTGCAGCCAACCCCGCAACGTGACCGGCTGGCCCTCGAAGCGAGCGATGTCATCGATGTACACGGGCATCACCCCATCGTAGCCGATCTTTCGCGCAGCCATCGGGCTCGAGGGTCGGTGTCCGCGCCGTCGACGCTCAACCGGTCAGCCAACTTCCGGCAGCAGCGTGGCGAGCGCGCGGCGGAGGGCGTCGTAGCGAGGAGTGCGGCCGAACGTCTGGCGCAGGTAGTGCAGGGTGCGCGGGATGTACTGGATGTAGACCGGGTTCCGCCTGACCGACGTCTGGTAGCCGAACGTGCCGAGCGCCTTGAGATTGCGTTGAAGCGCCATCGCGTCGAACTGGCGCCGGAACGCTTCGCCGCCCGGCGGGTCAATCGTGCTCGCCAGAAAACGATCGATGAGTGCTTCGATCGTGTCCTCGGACAGATCCGCATAGGAATCGCGCAGGAGCGAGACGAGGTCGTACGCGGCGGGGCCCATCCGGGCGTCCTGGAAATCGATGACGTAGAGTCGCCCGTCGTGCAGCATCAGATTGCGGCTGTGGTAATCGCGGTGGCAGAGCACGCGCGGCTCGCCGGCCAGTTCCACGCAGAGCCGGCGGCACTCGGCGGTCAGGGCCTCCCGCGCCGCCGCATCGAGCGTGGCGCCGCGGTAGCCCTCGAGAAAGTGCTCGATGAAGAAGTCGAGCTCCCACGTCAGCTTGGCGACGTCGAACGCGATCGTGAAGGGCAGCACACCCGGCGCGGCGAGTTCGGCGCCCCGTCGCTGAATGATCGTGATGAGGTCGATCGCCTCCCGGTACAGCGCCATGTGGTCGGTGTCGGATCCGGCGCCGAGGTGGGCCTGCAAGGTGATGTCGCCGAGGTCCTGCAGTGCCAGCACTCCGAGGTCGGCTGCGTGTTCGAGGACGGTCGGGACGGGCACGTCCATCTGATCCAGCAGCGACGCCATCATGATGAACGGCAGCGTGTCGAACTCGAACGACTCGGCGTAGAGGGCCAGCACGAATGAGTCCCCGCCGCGGGGAATGACGCGCACGTAGCGTCGGTTTGACGCGTCGCCCGTGAGCGGCACCAATGGCGCGTCGATCTCGGCGAGCCGAGAACGCTCGAGAAAGTGCCTGACGCGGGCGCGCCAGACCTCGTCGGCCGGTCCGGTCGGCGGCGGTGCCATCATCCTCCCCTCGCATCCTCCGCCGCCGACCCCGAACTGCCGTCCAGCGGTATGGCCAGCAGCGGGGACTGTCCAGACGAGGCGATGAGCGCCTGGGCCTGGAACCGGCTGCCTCGCGGGATCCGCGCGCCATCGGTGACCACGCAGTCGACCAGCGTGCAGTCGGCCTCGATCGTCACGTCATCCCAGACCGCCGTGCGTACCAGGCGGGCCGTCGGGTCGATTCGGGTGCCGAGGCCGGCCGTCGGCGTGAGGTTGCCACCCGGCGCGAGTGCCAGCGACGTCTCGAGGTAGTCCGCTGGCGTGCCGATGTCGAGAAACCGGCACGCGACCTGGTGCGTCCGGAGCGCCCGTCGATCGTCGGCCGCCAGATCCGAGTAGACGCCGCCGATGCTCGACGCGGGTTCGCCCAGGGGCAGCGAGGCGAAGACGTCGGGTTCGACGAGTTGGACGCCCACGAAGTGTTTCGATGGGATCTGATGCCCCGCCGGCAGGAACGACCGCACCCATCCCTCGTCATCGACCTCGACTCCACCGTACCGGGCCGGATCGGGATTGTCGACGACGGCCAGTGTGACGCGCGCTCCGCTCCGGCGATGTTCGGCACTCAGACCCTCGAGCGACAGGTCGGTCAGCGTGTCGCCGTTGACGATGAGCGTCGACGCGGGCTCCAGCAGCGGGAGCATGGCGCGCGGCCCGCCCGCCGATCCCAGGAGCGTCGGTTCCCACGCGTAGCGGACGCGCAGGCCGAGCGCGCTGCCGTCACCGACGACGCGGGTGATCGTCTCGGGACGGTGATGGAGGTTGAGGACCGCCTCTCGCACCCCCTGCCCAGCCAGCCAGCTCAGGACGCGTCGGATCAACGCCTCGCCGGCCACCGGGACCGCCGGCTTGGCGCGGACGTCGGTGAGCGGGCGGAGGCGTCGGCCGAGCCCGGCCGTCAGCACCAGGGCGTGTGCCGGGGTCGTCACGGCCACGGCGCCCGCTCGAAGAGCATGTCGGGGATCGCCGCTTCCGTCGAGGGCGGGGTCTGCAGCACGAGGCTCCGATGGGGTTCGGTGACGGTGATGTCGGGACCGCGGGGATTATAGCGCCTGTCCGCGCTCTCCGCGGCGGGTCATGTCAGCCGCGTGCCCTGCGAGCAGCCGCGCAGTGCGGGCGTGCCGACCCCTTTGCCGAAGAGCAGCACCTTCAGGGTGCTGCCGAGACCGCCGGGCTGGAGCAGCGTCTTGACCGCGAGGCGCGCGGTGAGACCGGCCCGGTCATTCCTGGTGGCTGCGCCGCCGGCGATCTCCGCCGCGCCCAGGCCGAGGAGAAAGTAGGTCTGGTCGAGCGCGCCGAGGCACCGCAGTCCGTGCCGCTCGGCGCAGGCGATGACCGAGGTCAGGTCGACGTGCGACGTCAGATCCCAGTCGCCGGGCGCGTCGAGCCAGTCCGCTGGTTCCGTTGTGTCGGTGTGCTGGCGGTAGGCGGTCAACGTCCCGTGACGACCTGCTGCGCCGTAGAGGCGTGGCGCCCGGTCGCCGTAGTCGATCAAGATGACGAATCCCCGCTCGAGTCGTTGCGCCGCCGAGTGGATCCAGTCGAGTGCAAGCAGATTGACCTCGGCGCGCGATCCGACCGGCATCGGCACGTCGAGGTCGTCCAGATGCTCGGCCAGGCAGGCGGTCCGCACCGGTTCGAGTCTTTCGACGAGGTGACCGCCGTTGGCGTCGACATGAATCTCTCGGAGGCCATCACGGGTCATCGCCACGCGGTGGACGGGGAAGGCGTCGAGGAGTTCGTTGGCGTAGATGACGCCGCGGATCGTCTCGGGCAGGTCGGGTCCACGCGACGCGACCCTCGGACCGTGGGCGGCAAGCACGGTGGCCTGCGCCCGCCGCGCCTCGGCGCTGCGCTCGACCAGATGGAGTCTGAGCGCGCCGTAGAAAGCTGGCGTCTCGAGCGCGGCGTCGAGGACGTCGCGCGCCAGTCGGCCGTTGCCGGCGCCGGCCTCCACAAGATCGAACTGCGCGGCCGAGCCGGCTGGGTCGACGACCGCCCACATTTCCGCCACCTGCACCGCCAGCAGGCGACCGAACCACGGGCCGACATCGACGCTGGTGAAGAAGTCCCCGGCGCGACCCGACTGCTGGGCGGCGCCGGTGTAGTACCCGAGCTCAGGATGGTAGAGCGCCAACTCCATGTACTCCGCGAACGTGAGCGAGCCGCGCGTGCGGGTCCGCTCGACGATCAGTTCGCGGAGCGACATGGGGCTAGCAGCCCGCGGTGAAAGTGCCGCTGCATTCGACCGCCGATGCATCCTGCCCGGCGGTGTTGCTCATCGGTCGAATACTCCCGGTATTCTCTCTCTTCGCGCCTTGCCGGGCGGGCGCCTCAACGGTCTCGGTGCCGCTCGGCGCTCTCATCGCCGGCTGCTGCCCGATCACTCTTTGGTCGCCTGGACGAAGATCTCGGTGCCGCCGCGCCAGACCAGGAAGAACGCCGTGTCGCCCGAGTCGATGACCCGCAACTCCTGCACGGCAGCGGTGGCCCCGCGGATCGGGATGCGGTTGACCTCGACGACGACGTCGCCGCGCTGCATGCCGGCGCGCGCCGCGGCGCCGCGGGCGTCGAGATCGACGATGACCGCGCCCGTCACGTCCGACGGGGTACGCAGCCGCCGCGCCCACTCGCCGTCGAGATCGGCGAGGGTCATCCCGAATCCCGGGCTCTCACCTTCGTTCTGGGTCACGCGGGGCTGGCTTTCGGTTTCCAGATCCAGTTCTTCGATCGTGATGTCGAGCGTCGTTCGCTCGCGATCCCGCATGATCGTGACCGGCACCTCGGTCCCAGGCGTCGTGGCCGTCACCTTGTTCTGCAGGTCGCTCATGTCTTCCACCGGATCGCCGGCGTACTCGACGATGACGTCGCCGGGCTCGAGCCCGCCGCGGGCCGCCGGGCCGTCGGGCACGACGCTGGCGACGACCGCGCCCCGGGTGTCGGAGAGTCCGAACGCCTCCACGGCCTCGCGCAGCACCGGCGTGATGTTCACGCCGATCCGACCGCGGGTGACCTTGCCACTCTGGAGCTGGGACAAGATTTCCCGCACGGTGTTGATCGGGATGGCGAAGCCGATACCGACGTTGCTGGCGCGGTCACTGACGATCGCGGTGTTGATGCCGACGACCTCGCCACGGATGTTCAACAGTGGCCCGCCCGAGTTGCCCGGATTGATGGCCGCGTCGGTCTGGAGCACGTCCTGCGAGCGGCCGGTGGCGACGGGGAACGGGCGGCCGATGGCACTGATGACGCCAACCGTGACGGTGTGCGCCATGTTGAACGGGTTGCCGATCGCCATGACCCAGTCGCCCGGCTGCATCTGGTTGGAGTCACCGAACGTGGCGACCGGAAGCAGTCGGTCGGGCTGCTCGACCAGTTCGATCAGCGCACTGTCGGTCAACGGGTCGCGCCCAACGAGCCGCGCCTCGTAGGTCTCACCCGCGTCGTCTCCGAAAAACCCTACTTCGATCTTCGTTGCGCCCTCGACGACGTGGTTGTTCGTCAGGATGAAGCCGTCCTCGTCGATGACGAATCCGGTGCCGGCGCCCTGCGTGAACTCCTCGCGCGGCTGCTCCTGCTGAGGTTCCCCGAAGAACCGCCGCAGCAAGTCGTCGCCGCCGAAGAACTCGGTCAGGTCCTGGGTGCGGCGCCGTGACTCGGTCCGGATGTTGACCACCATCGGCGTCTGCGCCGTGGCGATCCGGCGGAAGGTCTGCGCATCGATCGTTCCGGTCAGGGGGTCGCTGTTCATCGGCGGCACCCCGAACGACTGCGCCTCCGAGCTCGACGACAGGTCGAGCCGCGACGTAAGCACCATGCCGACGGCCATCGAGACGACAGCGATCAACACCATGGAGAAGACGGTGGTTCTGCGCGTGGACATCAATTCCTCCCTACACCGAGTCGCGACCTTCTCGTGGCCGCGCACCCACTCGTGACCTGACAGTGTTCGTGTTCTAGGCGAGCGTCAAGATTTCCGCTTGTCGCGGCCCCGTCACCTGGGCCTCACACTCGCCGATGTGCATGTTGATTTCGGTGCGCACCCCGAACGCGTCGCTGTAGACGCCAGGCTCGATCGTGAATCCCGTGCCCGGAAGCAAGCGCCGATCGTCGTGCGTCTCAAAGTCGTCCAGGTGCACCCCGTTGCCGTGCACCTCCTCGCCCAGGCTGTGGCCGGTGCGGTGGAGGGCCCAGTCTCCGTAGCCGGCGTCCGCGATCACGTCCCGCGCCGCGCGATCGACCTCCCAGCCTTGGAGCGGCCGGCCGTCACGCGCAGCGTCCTCGACGATTCGGACCGCTTCGTCTCGCGCCGCCACGATCACGCTGAACGCCTCACGCATCGGCTGCGGCACGGCCGGGCCGGTATAGCCCATCCAGGTGATGTCGGCGAAGACCGCGCCCGGTTCGTCCAGCTTGCCCCACAGGTCCAGCAACAGGATCGCCTCCGCGTCGATGGTCCCGCTGCCGCGCGGCTCGGGCAGGTAGTGCGGATCGCCCGAGTGATTCCGCGTGGCGACCACCGGCGCCGAATCGCTCACCAGCCCTTCCTCGGTGAACCAGCCGACCATCTGCTGCTGTAGATCGTATTCGGTCGATCCGGCCCCGCTCCCCACTGCCCGGCCCGCGGCGTCGAAGGCGCGGTCCTTGATCCGGTGCAGCCGCTCGGAGGCCGCCCGGTGCGACGCCAGGGCGCCCTCGTCCCACCACGCCACGAAGCGCTGGACCAGGTCGCCCGACGAGACCGGCTCGACTCCGAATCCGCGCAGCAGGTCGATGGTGCCCGCGTCGACGCGGGAGATGTACGGTATCGCACAGTCGGGCGAGTATTCCATCGCGAGGCGCCGACGGTCGGCGACCAGCGCTCGTACCTCGGCGGCCAACTGCTCGCGCCCGGCGTACACCGCCTTGGGCCCCGGCAGCGCGTCGAGATTGTGCGGCTCGATCGCGTGGACCAGGCCACGCGGCTCGCCCTCGGCGGGAATCAGATAGTACCAGCGGCGCGTGGCCATCTTGTCGCCGCCCGACAGACCGGCGAGACGGCCGGCGATCGGGTTCGACCCGTGAAAGTCGTAGAGCAACCATCCGTCCAGCCCATCGGCGCGGAGCGCCGACTGAATCGCGTGAACGTCCAGCAACATCCGTTCGAGTATAGCAGTCTGATTCCGTACGGTCGGTCACTCGCGTCCTCTCAAGGTAGGACGCCTCAGGCCTCGAGTTGGTTGGACCTCGCGCCGGCCCTTTCGCCGTCGGGCGGCGTCTAAATCGAGTAAGGCCGCGGAAGTTCCTATAATGGGTGAGGGTGGCATCTGGAGGTCAGGTGCCCGATTCGGGCTGGAGTTGACGATGGGCGAATGGCGGAGATTCTTGGGTGTCGGGGCGAGTGGGGCGATCGCGCTGGGGCTGACCCTCGGGGTGACGGCCCAGCAGGTGTCCGACGCTGCGCAGCAGCCGCCGGTGACGTTCAGGCTGGAGGTCAACTACGTCGAAGTCGACGCCGTCGTGACCGACGAGAACGGGAACTTCGTCGACGATCTCACGCTCGAGGACTTCGAGATCCTCGAGGATGGGGAAGCGCAGGACGTCAGCGCGTTCTCCCTCGTCAACATTCCGGTCGCGCGGGCCGAGCGAGCACTGTTCTCGGCAGACCCGCTCGAGCCCGACGTCAGCACCAACGAACGCCCGTTCGACGGGCGGGTCTTCGTCCTGCTGCTCGACGACCTGCACACGACGGCGGAGCGCACGAATCAGACCAAGGTGGCGGCCCGGGAGTTCATCGAGCGACATCTCGGCGCCAACGACTTGGCGTCGGTCTTCTTCACGAGTGGGCGATCCGACGGGTCGCAGGGCTTCACCGGGAACCGGCGGCTGCTCCTGGCGGCCGTGGACAAGTTTCTCGGTCAGGGCGTGCGTTCCAGCGTGCTGACCCGGAACGATACCTTCTTCCGGCGCTTGGGTGACCGCGACGGGACCGAACGCGTCATCGACGAGCTCGACAACGAGCGTGGCCTGAAGGCCCGCGGCGCGCTGGGAACGCTGCGCGAGTTGTCCGAGTGGCTCTCCGGCGTGCGCGGACGGCGGAAGGCCGTCGTCTTCTTGAGTCAGGGGATCGACTACGACATCTACGACGTGATCAACTCGCCCTATGCGTCGACGATCGCGTCGGAGGTGAAGCGCACCATCGCGGCCGCGACTCAGGCGAACGTGGCTCTCTACACGCTCGACCCGCGCGGGATCGCGACGATCGGGTCCGATGTCGCCGAGGCCGTGTTCATCAACGACGACGCGTCGACCGGAACGCAAACCGGGATCCGCGCCGATGGATTGCGCTACAACCTGCGCCTGGCGCAGGACAGCTTGCAGATCATGGCCGACGAGACCGGCGGCATGGCCTTCATCAATTCGAACGATCTCTCGAGCGCCTACACGCGGATCGTCGAGGACAACAGCGCCTACTATGTGCTCGGCTACTACCCGACGAACGATCGCCGCGACGGCCGGTTCCGCGACATCGAGGTGCGGGTCACACGGCCGGGGCTGGTCGTCCGGTCGCGGAACGGCTACCTGGCGCCCCGGGGGCGCGACGACGAGCCGGAACTGATGGAGGCCGAGGGCGCCTCCGAGGCGTTGCGTGAGGTCATGACGAATCCGTTGCCGGTGAGCGGGCTGTCCTTGCGGGTTGCCGCGGCGCCGTTTCTCGGAGAACGTCCGAAGTCCTCGGTGGCGGTCATGGTCGAACTGGATGGCGGGAACCTGACGTTCGCCGAACGGGACGGCCTGTTTGTCGACACGATCGAACTCTCGCTCACGATCGTCGATGATGAGGGGAAGATCGCCGGCGGAGAGAGCCAGTCGCTCGGGCTCGAGCTGCAACCTGAGACCCACGAGTCGGTGTCGCGCCACGGACTCAAGGTCGTTTCCCGCTTCGATCTCGAACCGGGCCGCTACCAGGTACGCGTCGCCTCGCACGAGACGGGCGGCGGACGGAGCGGCAGCATCCTGTACGACCTCGAGGTGCCGGACTTCTCCGACGGGCCGCTCCAGATGAGCGGGATCGCGCTGGCGTCGGCCGATGCCAGCCGGACGCCGACCGCCAAGGCCGACGAGCAGTTCCGTGAGGTGCTTCCGACGCAGCCGACCACCTTGCGAGACTTCGTGCTGGGTGACGAGTTGTTCGTCTTCTCGGAGATCTACGACAACGAGACCGACACCTCACATACCGTCGACATACGCACGACGGTCCGGGCCGACGACGGCCGTGTCGTGTTCGACCTCTCGGATGAGCGTTCGAGCGACGAGCTGGAGGGAAAGCGCGGAGGCTACGGCCACGTGCTGCGTATTCCGCTCGAGGGTGTCGAGCCCGGACTCTACGTCTTGCGCACCGAGGCGCGCTCACGGCTCGACCGCGACGCCTCCGCCGCGCGCGAGGTGCCGTTCCGCCTCCACGCCGGTCAGTAGCCGGCGCCGTACATGCGACGGGGTCGGCGGATATCCGCCGACCCCGTGCCAAATCTCTCCCGTGACTGCGAGTCGCGCTCTAGGTCGGCTCGCCGTCTGTCGCGTCGGCTTCCTCGGCTTCCTCTACAGGCTCCGGATCCGGCAGCTCGGGCACCAGCGTCGCCTTGATTTCGCCGTTGGCGTGGCTGAAGTTGTAGTTGTTCCGGTTCATTCTCGGGTTCCGCGGGACGCGCAACTCGATGACCGCGACCTCGCCCGGCATCAGCGGCTGACGCAGCCGCTCGGAATCCCCGGGCAGCGGGTTGCCGTCGGCGTCCCACCAGTACTCGTCGATCTTGAGGCCGGCGATGGCGCCCGTGGCGCGGTTCTGCACGGTGATCTGGGTAACGACCTCGCCGCTCACCACTTCAGTGTCGGGCTTGAGATACGCCAGCTCGGCGATGCCGCGGATCGGTGCGATGAACCGCGGACGCTCTTCGCCTTCTGCGGCTTCACCCAAGCTGGGCGGTGGCAGCGTGGGGGCTGCCGCTGGCGCTGCGGCTTCCTCGGCGGGCGCGCCGCCGCCGCATCCAATCGCCGTCAGGCCGACGCCGACCAGGCTGACCACGAGAACAAGGTTGAGGCGTTTCATCAATCCCTCCCGGGTTGTCTGCCTTTCGGCAAGAAGACGGATTATAGGTCTGGCGAGCGAAAACCTCAACCGGGGGCTCGACCGCCCTGTTTCCGCCTACATTTCGCCGTTCCAGTCCTCCGGTTCGAGGTTGGAGGCTCTGAACACCTCCAGGTGCCACCGACCGCCGCCCCAGGGTTCGACGACCTCCGTGGCCACGACGTCCACCAGCAGCTCGGCGAACGACCGGGCTTCCTGATCGCCCTCGAGGTGGTAGGCGGGATCGTCCCAGGCGAAAGTCGGGTAGAGGACCAACGTCAAGAAGAGATCGTAGCCGTCATCGAGGACCACGAGCTGTCCGCACGGACGCTTGGTCGTCGAGTGATAGACGAGGTACTTCTCGGCACTCTGGGCGCGGATATAGCGCTTGAGCACGAACTCACGCGCCACGATCTCTTCGACCGCGATCTTCTTGTCCCAGCAGTCACGGCAGTAGCGTGCCTCGCCGCGTGGCTCCGACACCTCCTTGGCGCCACACAGTGCGCACCCCGCCTGCACGACCGTCTTGCGCGGCATGTGCAGATTCTAGACCGCGAGTTGCGCCGCGGCAAGTACGCCTGCCGCGGAGGGATGCGGCAGTGGGGCGGCGCGTGCCGTGCCGATTAGCGCTGGGCAGCCCGCCGCGCCGAGCCCGAGGGCTGTGTGCGCGGGTCGAGCGCCGACATGTACATCCGCTGCGCGTACTGCTTGAGCATCCTTCGGGTGTTGAACTGGGGGGCGACCGACCGGATCGCTTCCTTGACCACCCGCAGCCAGCGGCGTGGGATGTCGCCGGCGTCGCGGTCGTAGAACGTTGGGACCACTTCGTTCTCCAGGAGCCGGTAGAGTGCCTCGGCGTCGGCCGCATCGGCCGCCTCCGGGTCGTCCGCTCCGACGCCACCGTCGATCAACCAGCCGTTCGTGCCCGTGTAGCCTTCGGCCCACCAGCCGTCGCCGATGCTGAGGTGCGGGACGCCGTTCAAGGACGCCTTCATGCCGCTGGTGCCGCTGGCTTCCAAGGGTTTGCGCGGCGTATTCAGCCAGACGTCGCATCCCTGGACGACGAAGTGTGCGACGTGCAGGTCGTAGTCGTCGACAAAGGCGATGCGCCCCCCGAAGCTCGGGTCCAGCGCCCGCTTGAAGACGCGCTGCAGGTGGTGCTTACCGATGTCGTCAGCCGGATGTGCCTTGCCGGCGAACACGATCTGGACCGGCGCCTTCGGTGCGTTCAGAATCCGCGCCAGGCGTTCGGGATCGTGAAAGATCAGTTCGGGGCGCTTGTACGCGGTGAACCGCCGTGCGAACCCGATCGTCAGGGCGGCGGGATCGAGCAGGGTGCCCGCGGCGACGACACGGGCCGCGCTCACCTGCTCTTGGGTCCAGCGCTGTCGAGCGCGTTCGCGAATGAAGGCGAACAGGTAGTTCCGCAGCGCCCGGCGGGCGGTCCAGAGATCCTCGTCGGGGAGGTCCAGAATCGCCTCCCACACCGCGGGGTCGTCGTGATTCGCTCGCCAGGCTTCGCCGATGTGGCGATCGAACAATCGCGACATCTCTGTCGAGAGCCAGGTCGTCAGGTGGATCCCGTTCGTCACTGCTTTCACCGGCCGCTGGCTCGACGGCAGGTCCGGCCAGAGCGGCCCCCACATGTCGCGGGTGACCTGCCCGTGCAATTCACTGACGGCATTGACCGAGTTCGACGCCCGCATGGCCAGCGCGGTCATGTTGAACTTCGGGCCGCCGCCGTTGTCGTAGTGCCCAAGCGCGAGGAAGTCCTTGCGGTGATCGCCCAGCGATCCCCAGCAGCCGGCCAGGTGGGTCTCGACCAGATTGAACGGAAACGCGTCGTGTCCGGCGGGCACCGGGGTGTGCGTCGTGAAGACCGTCGTGCGTCGGATCTCGGCAAGCGCTGCGTCGAATCCGACGTCGCGCTCCAGCGCCTCCCGCAGGCGCTGCAGCACGACGAACGCTGCGTGCCCTTCGTTCAGGTGCCAGATCGCCGGATCCGATCCGATCGCGCGGAGCGCCCGGACACCACCCACGCCGAGCACGATTTCCTGCTGGATCCGCGTCTCTCGGTCACCACCGTACAGCCTGGCCGACAGTTCTCGATCCCACGGCGCGTTCTCTTCGAGGTCGGTGTCCAGGAGGTAGAGCTTGGCGCGGCCGAGGCGGACACGCCAGACGGCCACGAGCACCGTGCGGTCGCCGAGCGGGACGGCGATGACGATCCGTTCGCCGCTCTGCGTCACCGCGGGTTCGACCGGCGCGTCGGCCCAGGACAACTGCTCGTAGATCTCTTCCTGCCAGCCGTCCGACGATACCGATTGGTGGAAGTAGCCCTGCGGGTACATGAACCCGACGGCGACGAGCGGCAGCCCGAGGTCGCTGGCCTCCTTGAGGTGATCGCCGGCCAGCACCCCGAGACCGCCGGCGTAGATGGGCAGCGACTGGTGGAGCGCGAACTCCGCCGAGAAGTAGGTGATGCAGCGGCCAGGCATCGCGACGCCGTGCCGCGCCCACCAGGTCTCGCCGGCGGTGCGCGATTCGTCGAGCCGGCCAATCGCCGCGTCGTACAGTTCCACGAACGATCGGTCGCTGGCGGCGACTCGCAGCCGTTCGGGGGGCAGGGTACGGAGCATGCGGACGGGGTTGTGGGCCGTGGCGCGCCACAGGGGGTAGTCGAGACGCCGGAAGACGTCGCGGGCTCGCTCGTTCCAGGCCCACCAGAGGTCGACCGCCAGTTCATTCAGACGATCGATCCGTTGGGGGAGCTCCGGGGGCTGCACGCGCTGTTTCACCATGTCAGCGTCATGCGCCGTTCGTCGTCAGCGCGGCGAACCTCGCGAGATCGATGTTGCCTCCCGAGACCACGGCGACGATCTTGCCCTGCCCGGCTCGTCCTGTCAGGGCCGCGGCCACCGCACAGGCCGCCGCGCCTTCCGACACGACCCGTGCGCGCTCGGCCACGATGCGCATCGCCTGCGCCACCTCGTCGAGCGACACGACGATCGAGTCGGTGACCAGCGTCGACAGCAGCGGCCACATGGAGGGCAGCACGGCCTTGCCGCCGGCGCCGTCGACGAAGGACGCCTCCCATTCGGGGAATCGGCTCGCCGCGCCGGCTCGAAGCGACGCGGCCAACGGCGCGGCCGTCGCGGGTTCAGCCGCGACAATCTTCACGTCGGGCTTGAGCGCGCGCAGCGCACTGCCGACGCCCGCGATGAGACCGCCCCCGCCGATCGGCGCGATGACCGTGTCGACATCGGGGAGATCTTCCAGAATCTCCAGCCCGGCCGTGGCGTTGCCGGCGATGAAGCGGTCGTCGTCGAATGGGTGGATGAACACGCCGCCCATCCGGTCCGACCCGTGCTCTTCGACGGCCCTCCAGCATTCGTCGTAGCTCGCCTTGACCAGCCGGGCGCCGAGCCGCCCGATGGCCGCCAGTTTCGTCAACGGTGCGGTCTCCATGACCATCACCGAGCAGGCGGCGCCGCGCGTGCGTGCGGCGAGCGCCACACCCTGGGCGGCGTTTCCCGCGCTCACCGTCCAGACACCGCGTGCGAGTTCGTCAGACGTCAACTGGTGGATGGCGTTGACGGCGCCCCGAATCTTGAACGATCCGATCGACTGGAGGGTTTCGAGCTTGAGGTACAGCTCGGCGCCGCCCGCACGGGCCAACGGCATGTCGTCGGGCACCGCCAGACGGACCAGCGGGGTGCGGACCACGATCGGATAGACGGACGCGGCGGCGTCGCGGATGAGATCGAGAGAGATTTGACGGGGCATCAACCTGACCGTGGAGTAGGCGTCCGGCGCCATCCTAGCCGGGCGGTTTCGCGCCGTCAATTTTCCGGTCGAGAGGCGCCATGCGCGGAGGTCGCGCCCCGCTAGCGTCCCCGCCCGTACTTTTGCAGGACCGCTCGCACCTCGGCGATCGGGATCGCCTCGGCGGTTCGGCCGTTGCCCGTGACCGTGGTCGCCTGGAGCATCGAGTTGTAGATCGCTTCCTCGGTGGCTTCCAGTGTCGCCTGGAAGAGCGGCGAGACCGCGTCGGGCTGGAGGACGGAGCGTTCGCGCGGCGTCCGCTCGCCGAATCGCGAGCGCATCGCCGGAGCGGTCGTGAACGCGATGGCGAAGTCGCCGCTGCCGTTGCCGTACGACGAGCCGGTTCGGCCCAATCCGAAGACGGCGCGCGCGGCGATGCGTTTGAGGTCGCGGGCATCCACCGGAGCATCGGTGGCGACGACGATCATGCACGACCCATCGCCCTCGTTCGACGGATCGACCGCGGCTACCGACCCCGCCCCGCTCGCCTGCGGAGGTGGCGCGTAGGCGTAGCGATCCAATTCTTCGCCGACCGGCGCGCCATCGATCGTCAGGACCCCGCCGTAGTTGCTCTGCACGAGAACGCCGATCGTGTACCCGCCGAAACGATCCGGGAGCCGGCGCGAGGAGGTGCCGATGCCGCCCTTCCAGCCGAATGCGCGCGTGCCGGTGCCGGCGCCGACCGAACCCTCCGCGACCGGTCCCGCGGCGGCCGCATCGATGGCGGCCCAGACGTGGCGTTCAGTGACGTGCTGGCCGCGGATGTCGTTCAGGCCGCCGTCGTTCGTCTCGCCCACCAGAGCGTTGACCGAGCCGACCGTCTCGTTGCCCTCGCGTCGAAGGGTGTGCGCGACCGTGGCCGCCACGGCGGTGCCGACGCTCAGCGTGTTGGTCAGGACGATCGGCGTCTCGATTGTCCCGAGCTCCTCGACCTGTGTCGATCCGGCGAGCTTCCCGAACGCGTTGCCGACGAAGACGGCCCCGGCCACCTTCTCCTGAAACAGGTTGCCGCCGTGCGGTACGATGGCGGTGACCCCTGTGCGGACGTCGTCGCCCTCGACGAGGGTGGTGTGTCCGACCTGGACGCCCGTGACGTCGGTGATGGCGTTCAGGGCGCCTGGTGGAAAGACGCCGGGCTCGATGCCCAGGTCTCTCGCCCGGACGCGGCCCGTGGAGTCCTGAGCGGAAACCGCCGTGGCCAGGAGTCCGGCGCCGATCGCTCCGGCGATGAGGAATCGCGTCGATTGTCTACGCATCGCAAACCTCCAAGGTGAATGCGGGCATCTTGTCACAGGCCGATCGGCGGTTCCACTCCGGGCAGTCAGCATCCTTGCGATCGATTGGGGCACGTGCCACGATGGCCGCGTTTCGCCGCTCGATCCAGCGATGCGGTGTCCAGTTGTTCCCCGGGGATCAGGAGGTCGACATGCTGCAGCGCAAGCCTCTTCCGTCGTCGTCACGCGCGCGGGTCAGCCGACGCGAATTCTTTGGTGCGGCACTGCTCGGCGGTGTCGCGGGAGGCTGCGCGAGCCGGGGCAGCGCCGCGCCGGCGCGGATGGTCGATGCCGAGGCCGCTGCCGCGGCGAGCCAGGCGCTCAACGACAACATCTACACCCGAATGCTTGGCCTCAAACCGCATCTGGCGGCATTCGACCACATTACCGCGCTGGGCGGCTCGCGGATGCCCGATGAGGTGATGCAGGCGATGATCGAGGCGAACGAGCACTTCGTGGACATGGCCGAACTGACCCGCGCCGCCGGGGAGCGGTTGGCGCGGATCGTCGGGTCGGAGGCGGCGCTGGTGACGTGCGGATCGTTCTCCGCGTTGTTGCTGGGCGCGGCGGCCTGCCTCACGGGTACCGATCCGGACAAGATCGAGGCCTTGCCGCACCCGACCTGGGCGAAGCGGGACTGCCTGATCCAGACACCGCATCGGTTCGCCTACGATCGGGCGTACCGCGCAGCCGGGATGCCGATCGTCGAGGCCGAGACGCGCGAGCAGTTTGCGGCCGCCGTCGGTCCGAACACCGCGATGATGGCCGTCGTGGCCAGGCTCGACTACGAACGGGCCGACCAGCCCGAGGTGATGAAGTCGGGCGAGTTCCTCGAGCTCGGCCGGCGCGCCGGCGTACCCGTCTTGATCGACGCGGCAGCTGAAATCCCGCCGGCCTCGACGCTGACCCGCTGGAGTGACGAGGGGGCGGATCTGGTGGTCATCAGCGGCGGCAAGGGGATCCGCGGGCCGCAGTCGACCGGCATCCTGGCCGGTCGCGCCGATCTCATCGAGGCCGCGACGCTCAACGCCTCGCCGAACGCCAACGTCGGTCGCGGGATGAAGGTCGGCAAGGAGGAGATCATAGGCTTTCTGGTCGCGCTCGATCGCTACACCGCGCTCGACCACGATCGGGTGCGCGACGAGTGGAGCCGGAAGGCGCAGTACATCGCCGACGAGTTGCGCGGCATCCGGGGTCTGGTGGTCGAGCCGGTCATGCACCCGAAGGGCCATCCGCAGGTCGAGCTCCAGTGGGACGAGTCGGACATCCGCCTCACGCCAGCCGACGTGCGTGAGGCGCTGAAGAACGGCGACCCGAGGGTCGCGCTCACCGGTCGGCGCATCAGCACGCGGTGCCTGCGCGACGGCGAGGAGATCCTGGTGGCGCGGCGTGTGCGCCAGTTCTTCCTGGACGACGCGCGGCGGCTGTCGTAGGCACGAAAGGACGGGTATCGATGGCGCAGGCGGTGCTGGTGCGGCGGACCGGTGGACCTGAGGTGCTGACCTACGAAGAGCACGATCCAGGCCCGCCGGCCGCGGGTGCGGTCCGGGTCAGGGTGACTGCGGCCGGCGTGAACTTCATCGACGTCTACTTCCGCACCGGCTTGTATCCGGCCGAGTTGCCGATTGTGCTCGGGCGCGAAGGCGCGGGCGTGGTCGAGGCGATCGGGGCTGGTGTCGATGGTCTCGCGCCGGGGGCCCGGGTCTGCTGGGCGATGGTGCCCGGCTCGTACGCCCAGGCCGCGAACATTCCCGCTGACAAGCTCGTCGCCGTGCCCGACGGGGTGAGCGACGAAGCGGCGGCTGGTGCGATGTTGCAAGGGATGACGGCGCACTACCTCGTGCACAGCACGCGCCCGGCGTCGTCAGGCGATATGGCCCTCGTGCACGCCGCGGCGGGCGGTGTCGGTCTCCTGTTGATTCAGATGCTCTCGCGGCTCGGGGTCCGCGTCGCCGGCACCTGCTCGACCGACGAGAAGGCCGAACTCGTGCAGGCAGCGGGCGCCGATCGCGTCATCAACTACACGACGGAGGATTTCGCGGAGCGCGTCGCCGAATGGACCGACGGGCGCGGCGTCGACGTCGTCTACGATTCGGTGGGCGCGTCGACGTTCGAGGGCAGCGTGCAGTCGCTGAGGCCGCGCGGCATGATGGTGCTGTTCGGGCAATCCAGTGGACCCGTGCCGCCGTTCGATCTCAATCGGCTCAATCCACTGGGCTCGGTCTACGTGACCCGCCCCTCACTGATCCACTACATCCAGGACCGGGCCGAACTCGAACTGCGGGCCCGCGCCGTCCTCGACGCGGTCGCCGATGGGTCCTTGAAGATTCGGATCGGCCGTCAGTTCCCACTGGCTGACGCGGCCGATGCGCACCGCGCGCTCGAGGGGCGACAGACAGCGGGCAAGATCGTCCTGACCTGCTGAGGTCGCCGGCGTCGAACCCGTTCCGGACTTTGCTTATTGGAAGGGGCCCTGGATCAGGATCTTCTGGAGATCCTCATACACGGCCGGGAGTGCTTCCTCGCCGGCCGGCAGCCCGTTCAGATTGAGCATGTGAGCGATGATCGCGGCGTACTCGGCGTTCGCCAGGCTGCCGGGATTGTCCTCGGGCATCGTGACCGAGATGAGATCGAACAGTTCGGCGACCGGCACGTTGGTCCAGCTGGACATGTAGTTCTCGCCGACGAACTCCTCGTCCATGTGGCACTCGCCGCAGATGCCCTCCCAGAGCTTCCAGCCCTGTTCGGCCTGAGCCTCGGTGAAGACGCCATCGTGAATCGTCTTCGAATCGCCCTCCTGTCCAATCGCGTGGAGCGCGGAGGCGGCAAGTAGCAGGGTGAGCACCGACAGTGTTCTCAAGAAAGTCATCGACTCGATTCTCCCGATCGTGGGTTGGCGGGCCGACCGCACGATGGGGCGCGGCTCTCGCTCTTCGTCTCCGTCTTCAACGGTAGCTGAATCACGAACGCGATTCAACCGGGCGTTTACCCCAGGCCATACCCGCCGTCCACGACCAGGCTCTGTCCGGTGATGTAGCTATTGCCCCGGCTCGCGAGAAACAGCACGGCCGTGGCGATCTCGTCGGTGCGCGCCAGTCGGCCGAGTGGGATTCGGTTCACGACCGACGCGAGTTCTTCCGCGGAGTAGTTACCGCGCACCAACGCCGTATCGGTGAAGCCGGGGGACACCGTGTTCACCAGGATCCCGTGGGCCGCCAGGTCCTTGGCCGACGCCGCCGTCAGGCCGCGGAGGCCCCATTTCGTCGAGGCGTACGTCGCCCGCTTCTCCCAGACCCGGTGTCCCCAGATCGACGAGACATTGACGATGCGGCCGTAGCCATGGCGCTTCATCGTCCGTGCGACGACGCCGGTGATCAGCGCCGGCGCGCGCAGGTTGACGTTCGCGACGGCGTCCCAATCCGCCGGGTCGATCTCGTCGACGGCGTCGACGCGATTGATGCCCGCATTGTTGATGCAGACGTCGATCCGATCGATCGCGGCCAGCTGGTCCAGGAACGCCTCCAGGCCTTTGGCCGAGGCGAAGTCGGCGCACAGGTAGCGCCGGCCGGGCGGCGCGGCCGCGTTGCGCCGTGCGATGTCGTCGGGGTCGGTGCCCGTCAGCAGCAGTGTCGCGCCCCGCGCGGCCAGCGCGGCGGCGATCGCCTCGCCGATGCCCCGCGTGGCGCCCGTGACGAGTGCCGTCTGGGTGGAGAAGTCGAGGTCCGAGCCTGGCTCGGTCGTCATGGCCTCGACTATACTGCGGCCCCCTTCATGGCGAGCCCGCGCGGCGCTAGATCCCTGGTGTCGGCTGCCTTCGCCGCCGTATGGCTAGCGCCGGTCGCGGCGGTAGCCGAAGTAGGTCATGGTCGTCATGCCGAGCAGGTAGTGCTCGACGTAGTCGTAGTCGCCGTCAGTGCGATTGAGGCCATCGAAGATCGAGCGCGCGTCGGGGTCCAGCACCCGCACGTAGCCGGAGCCGTCCGTGGCCACGTAGGTCACGAACGAGCCATGCTCGAACCGCGTGACCTCGACGTTCTCGTGGGTGGCCCAGTAGTACCGATCGCCGATTCGCTGCACGAGGCAGGCTTCGGCGGCGGCTTCGTCGGATGGAATCTCCTCGATGGAGCGCACGACGCCGTTCTCGCTGACGCGTAACGCGGGAAGACCGTTCAGGAGGACCTCGGTCTGGGCGCCGACGGCCGAAGGCAGCAGAGCCAACGCGAGGGCCAGGGTCGGGACGGCGATTCGCTCGCAGCGCACGGCCCTCAGGATAGCGCGAACACGTGGCCGCGGGGCAACCTCCGCCGCAGGGGTCGATCGGCGCTAGCGGGTTACGAGGTTCAGCTTCACGAACGGACAGGAATCGACGAGGGTGTCGACCGGCGTGTCGAACAGCGTATACGCGGGCTCGGGCCGTCCGAGCAGGAAGCCCTGGCCCAGCGGGATGCCCATGTCGAGGCACGCCTCACGCTCCTCCTCCAGTTCGATCCCTTCCGCGAGCACGGTCGCGCCGAGGTCCACACAGGCCGAGGCGAGCGCCCGGACGAGGTCCTGCGCGACCCGATTGTGCGGCAGGCCGGTGATCAGCTGTCGGTCGAGCTTGAGAAAGTCGGGCGGTGCCGTCATCAGATCGGGCAGTCGTGACTGTCCGACACCGAAATCGTCGTAGGCGACGGCGATCCCGGCGCCCCGCAGCTTGGCGGACAACTCACGGATCTGGTCGGTCTTGCTGACCCACTTCTCGGGCAGCTCGACGGCCAGCCGGTACCACCGGGTCAGCTCTGAACGACCGAGATCCTCGAGCGTCGTCATGAACGCCGGATCCCGGATCTCGGAAGGGTGAATGTTGAGGAACAGCGTCACGCCCTCCGGGCAGCTCCAGCAGTGGTGGCACTCGGCACAGGCGCGCGCCGACTCCCGGAACCGGCCACTCAACGCCAGGTCGTTGTGGGTCTGCTCGGCCACCTCGAACAGCTTGCTCAGTTCGACCGAGCCCCTGAGCGTGGTCGCCCGTCCCAGCGCCTCGTAGCCGGCCACGGTGCCCGACTACAGGTCGACGACGGGCTGGAAGTGCGGGAATGTGCGTTGATCCTTGATGACGTGCAGCAGGTCGACCAGCCCTTGGACGTCCGAGATCGACTCGGTATGAACCGTCGGGTCCATGCGCTCGCCCGAACCCGCCGCACCCGGCACGACCTCGTAGCCGCGGGTGGCGAAATGGATGACGTCGCCGATCCGGACTGGCGATCGATCAGCGATCCGCTGACCGTTGACGAAGGTGCCGTTGCGGCTCTGGTGGTCGACGACGATCCAGCCGTCGCTCTCATAGCGGAATTCGGCGTGCCGGCCCGAGACATCGCCCTGAGCGAGTTCGAGGTCGCTCTCCGGCCGTCGGCCGACGCCAAACGGCGTTACGGTCCACGACGACGACAAAAGCGTCATCGGGCCCGCCACGAGCGTTGAGAAACAGGGGTTCCATGGGCCAGTGCGCCACTTCCGGCTTCTAGCGGCTAGTCACTACGCTGCCCGTGCCCCCTCAAACCGGTCCAAAACTAGGGAGAGGATTTTGGGTCGAAAGGGAGCTGGAAGTGCCGAGACAACGCTACACGCCGGAGCCAATCATCACCAAGTTGCGCCAGGCCGAAGTCGA
>Ga0187827_10000027_pt1 | contig 214980 bp, 209 predicted proteins | sample ETNtaG_39_FD_167969 | JGI IMG/M metagenome (GOLD analysis project Ga0187827, IMG submission 167969) | Marine microbial and viral communities from oxygen minimum zone, Eastern Pacific Ocean - ETNP2014_SV_150_PacBio MetaG (Illumina Assembly) | ecosystem: Environmental > Aquatic > Marine >...
GGCTTCCGCCAGGATCTTCGTGATCGCAGCCGTCAGCGTCGTCTTGCCATGATCAACGTGGCCAACAGTGCCGACGTTGCAATGGGGCTTCGTACGCTCAAATTTTTCCTTCGCCATTCCCTTAGTCTCCGACCGTCATTTCCAAATCAAACCGTCTAACTTAATTCTCGACCACCCCGCCGTACCCCTCGCCGTACAACCCGGAGGGGTTGGAGCGGGTGGCGGGGATCGAACCCGCGTAACCAGCTTGGAAGGCTGGGGCTCTACCACTGAGCTACACCCGCGAACACCACCTTCGAGCCAATATCAAATACGGCGCGACCCGGATTTGTGCCCCGAACTATCGCATAGTGGTGGAGGGGGTTGGATTCGAACCAACGTAGGCATAGCCAATGGGTTTACAGCCCATCCCTTTTAACCACTCAGGCACCCCTCCGCACACGCCGAACCGCCACGCGCGACGGTGGGCTGATATGTACCTTTCAACATCGCAAGTCAATGCAAAAAAGGCTAAATTCATACATGGCAACACTTTCATGTCCGCCCCGCCAATTTACAGGCCCCTGACCGGACAGGATTGCATTACCAACAGCGCCGTTTTATATGCGGTCCCATGGCAGGGCGCAAGCGATCAGGCGGACGGCACGGCAGCCGGCACGCAGGCAAACGGCGGGAAGGTTGGGCTGAGGGCCGGCCAGGCCAGCCGACGGCACGCCGTGGCCGCAGCCATCGGGCGGGCTATTGGATATACGGCCAGCACGCGGTGGAAGCCGCCTGCGGCAACCCGGAACGGCAAATTAGCCGGCTCTTGTGCACCGATGATGCCGCCCTGCCCGCTACCGCCGGGGAACTTGAACTGCGGCCCGAGATTATCGATCGCCGCGGCTTGGAAGAATTGCTGCCGCTGGAAGCGGTGCATCAGGGCATCGCTGCTCTGGTTGCCCCCCTGGCCAATCCGGAACTGGATACATTACTGCCCGATCCCGAAAGCAGCGGCGTGGTTCTGGTGCTGGATCAAATCAGCGATCCCCGCAACGTCGGCGCTATTCTGCGTTCGGCGGCAGCCTTTGGCGCCGCCGGCGTGATCATGCAGGACCGCCACGCGCCGCCGGAAGGCGGCGCCTTGGCCAAGGCAGCGTCAGGCGCTCTGGAAACCGTGCCCCTGGTCCGGGTCAACAATCTCTCCCGAGCCCTGGAACAACTGGCCGGCATGGGCTTTTGGCGGCACGGCCTGGCCATGGGCGAGGGCCAGGCTTTGAACGAGATTTCGTTGAGCGGGCGGGTTGCCCTGGTCCTTGGTGCCGAGGGGGAGGGCCTGCGCCCCCTGACCCAGCGCAACTGTGACACCCTGGTGCATCTACCCATGGCGGATGCAATGGAAAGCCTGAATGTCTCGGCCACCGCAGCGATTGCGCTATTTCTGGCTTATGCCAAGGCGCTATAGGGAAAACAGATACTATTCAGTCTTGCCGGGGCCGGTCCAGGGCAGGCCGGGGGCGATTTCCCGCTTACCAGCGCGCTATTCCCAAGGCGGGATGAATTTACCCTTGAACAGACCTTCCTTGGTCGCCAGTGCCGCCAATTCGCCCCTGCGGTAGTCAGCCCCGGTTTTCGGGTCAGTGACGGCCCAGCCCACCACGGTCATCTGGTTCGCCACATCATTGCGGCCCGCGAAGCATTGCGCCAACAATGTGCCGCCAGGCAGTTGGCTGCACCCCTTGCAACGCACCTTGGTGCCGCTTAGGAACAGGCGCAAGGCCCGGGCCGCCAAGCGGCCACAGTCAAACGGCTTTTCATGCTTGGTTGCGCAATACTGCCCCGTTTCGGGCGCATCAATGCCGTAAAGGCGCACCCGCTGGCCGCCGACCAGCAAGGTATCACCGTTCACCACCTCAACCGTGCCGGCGGGATACTTCAGGTTGGCATCGGCCTAGGCGGGACCAGCCAGCGAAATTAGAAATATCACGGTAATTATTGTACGCACGTTCTTATGCTACCCCATGGTGATGTCCTAGCACCATGCATCATATGAAATGTTAATTCACATTTATGGATTGTATAAATCAGTTCTCTATCTCTTTAGAATGTATTTTATTGACAAGCTGAACTCTTTCGCACAAGTATAAACTCAAGATCCAACGCGGAAATTTGATTGGGCAGCTTGCAACCGCGTCAACAATTGCTAAAGCGCCACGGGGAAGTGCTCCGTGGGCCCGTTTCTAGACCAAGTATTTTGGTCATTCGGGGAGCACCATAATGTCCGTACACACCAATTCAAATTCCAGTCAAGCCGTTGTGCCTGATGAACGGGCTGCCGCCGTGACCTGGGCCTATTAAGGTAAATCCGCTGGCCAAGCAGACCCGCGATCGGTTAGAAACCGCGCCTCATGATCATTGGAGCCGAGGAAAACAGGAAAATGGAATACGCAGGCGACATAGAGGTCACGGAAGTCTGGCGGCGTTTGTCGGAAGACCCGAACGCTGTCCTGATTGATGTGCGCACGCAGGCCGAATGGAACTATGTGGGCCTGCCGGATCTGTCAAGCCTGAGCAAAGAGGTCTTGCGCATTGAATGGCAGTTCTTTCCCGGCTCGGAGCGCAACACGGATTTTCAGGCCCAGGTCGAAGGTTCCGGAATTGCCAAGGATGCGGCTATTTATCTGCTTTGCCGCTCAGGCGTGCGCAGCAAGAACGCGGCCATCCTGTTGACGTCGGCGGATTTCAAGACTTGTTACAACGTCGCCGGCGGCTTCGAAGGCGACAAGGGCCAAAGCGGCCACCGCGGCACGGTCGGCGGCTGGAAATTTACAGGTCTGCCTTGGGTGCAGGGTTAACGTGTTAGTTGGGGGAGGTCGTCATGAGCGATAAGAAAACCACGGGCTGGCGCTCGCGCACCAGGGCGGTGCGCGCCGGGCTGGACCGTTCCCCACACGGTGAAACCTCGGAAGCGCTGTTTCTCAATTCCGGCTTTGTCTATGACAACGCCGAGCAGGCGGAGGCGCGCTTTCTGGGTGATGACGAAGGCTTCATCTATTCCCGCTACGGCAATCCCACAGTTTCGATGTTCGAGGAACGACTGGCGCAGATCGATGGCTCGGAAGCCTGCTTCGCCACCGCCTCCGGCATGGCGGCGGTCTTTGCCGCCCTGCTATGTCAGTTACAAAGCGGTGATCACGTAGTGGCTTCACGCGCCTTGTTCGGCTCCTGCCATTACATCCTAACCCAGCTATTGCCGCGCTACGGCATTGAGGCTGACCTGGTGGACGGCGCCGATCTGGCCCAATGGCGGGACAAAATCAAGGATGGCACCTCGGTGGTTTTCTTTGAAACACCGTCAAACCCCACCTTGGATTTGATCGACCTGGAAGCTGTTATCGGACTGGCCCACGGGGTTGGCGCCCGCGTCGTGGTGGACAATGTCTTCTCCACGCCGATCCTGCAGCGGCCAGCGGAATACGGCGCCGACGTGGTGGTCTATTCCGGCACCAAGCATATGGACGGCCAAGGCCGCATCCTGGGCGGCGCGGTGCTGTCCAGCCAGAAATTCATCACCGACCACCTGATGAACTTTATGCGCCACACGGGCCCGGCCATGAGCGCCTTTAATGCCTGGATCCTGCTCAAGGGCCTGGAGACAATGGAGCTTCGCCTGACCGAACAATGCCGCAACGCCCTAAGCATCGCCAAGATGCTGGAAGGCAACGGCGCCATTGAACGGGTGCTGTATCCGAGCCTGGAGAGTTTCCCCCAATACGAACTGGCACAACGGCAGATGAACGCCGGTGGCTCGGTCATCACCTTTGATCTGCGCGGCGGCAAGGACGAGGCGTTCAAATTCCTCAACAGCCTGCAAATCGTCGATATTTCCAATAATCTCGGCGATGCGAAAAGCCTGATCACCCATCCCGCCACCACTACCCATCGCGCCGTGGGGCCGGACGAGCGCGCCAAGGTCGGCATTGGCGATGGCATGGTCCGGCTATCCGTGGGCCTGGAAGACCCGGATGACCTGATGGAAGATCTGGCCGCCGCCCTTGATGGCGTGAACTGACATGCGGGCTGTAATTTGCCAGGAAAATGGCCCCTACAAGAATCTTGTGGTCGACGATGTGGCCGCGCCGGAACAGCCCTTGGCACCCGGCACCGTGTTGGTGGATATCGCCGCCGCCGGCATCGGCAAGGTGGTTCTAACGACCTAGAGCGCGCCAGACGCGCTCCGGTGTCGCGGGCATCTGCACTTCCGATCCGCCGGCCCGTGTCAGCGCATCCTGGATGGCGTTCATCACCGCCGCCGGAGCCCCCGTCGTAGCGTTTTCACCAACGCCTTTCACGCCCAGGGGATTGTCCGCTTCCTCGATCTCCACCAACACCGTGGTGAACATAGGCAGATCATCGGCCCGTGGCAGGCAATAATCCAGCAGACTGCCACTCAGGGTCTGACCGCTGTCCGGGTCCAGCACGACGTTCTCGAACATCGCCTGGCCGATACCTTGCGCGGCGCCGCCATGCAGTTGTCCGTCAACGATCATCGGATTGATGGCGCGGCCAACATCGCAGACCATGATGTGGCGCAACAATTTAACCAAGCCCGTTTCGGGATCAATGGCGACCTGGGCCACGTGGCAGCCATTGGCGAAGACATCGCCCGCGGTCTCGAAATCCATCTCTGCGCTGAGACGTTCGCCCTGTTCACTTGCGTAAGTAGCCACGTCGAACAAACCGGCACGTCGGTCCGTTCCCGCGACCTGGAAATGGCCGCTTTCATATTGAATATCCTCCGCCGCGGCCTCCAGCATATCGGCGGCCAGTTCCCGGCCCCGTTCAACCATTTTCTCGGCGCCATAGACCACCGCACCGCCACCCATGCGGGCCGAGCGCGAACCGTAGGAGCCCATGCCCCGCTTGACCACGTCCGTATCGCCGAAAACAACCTCGATATCGTCAAAGGCCAGGCCGAGCCGGTCCGAGGCAACCTGGGCATACATGGTCCGATGCCCCATGCCAAAATCCTGGGTGCCGACGCGGATGACAACCTTACCACTATCCAGGGCCTCCACCTCGGCAAATTCCGTGGTCATGCTGCCGTCGTTTTCCACATACATGGCGACGCCCTGGCCGCGCAGCCAGTGCGACGGCGCGTCATCCGCCATAGGATCCTGGGCAAGCAGAGCAGCCGCCTGATCCAGGTTGGCGTTAAAGGCGCCGGAGGTCAAAACACCGCCCCCCGCCATGCGCCAGGGCAGATCATCATCTTGTACCAGGTTGCGGCGGCGCAACTCGATGGGATCGAGCCGCATCTCCCGCGCGGCGGCGTCAATCAGGCTTTCCAAAAGGTAATTGCCTTCCGCCCGACCAACACCGCGATAGGCTGATTGCGGCGTTGAATTAGTGAAGATACCCCGTATGCCGATGTCGGCCTCGGCCAGGCGATAGGTGCCGCCAATAGTCGGCGGCAGGTAATGTAGAGTAACCCAGACGCTGCGGCTGGGCAAGTAGGCGCCGTGGCGCCAATCCGCCCGTATTCGCAGGGCCAGAAAGTTGCCATCCCTGTCCAGGGCCAGTTCGGCCTTGGTATCATGGTCACGAGCCTGGGTATCGGTCAGCATGCTTTCCGAACGGGTTGCCGTCCAGCGCACCGGGCGGCCAAACTCCTTCGCCACCGCCAAAAGCACGGGATACTCGGCATAGACCCCGCCACGGGAGCCAAAGCCGCCTCCCATGTCCGGCACGATGACACGCAGCTTTTCGGGCGTGATGTCCAACACCTGGCAAAGCCCGGCCTGCATGCCATGCACGGACTGACAGCCCAGACGCAGGGTCAAACGGTCATCAGCGGGGTCATGGGAGGCTATGGCAGCGCGCGGTTCCATGAAGGCGGGCGAGACCCGGTTGTTCAGCAGATCACGGCGGACCACATGGGCAGCGCCATCGAATATCTTGGCCACCTTTTCGCCATCACCGATGCGCCAGTCGATCGAGACATTGCTGTCCTCGTCTCCCCATATCAACGCGGCGGACGGATCAAGGGCCTGTTCAATGGTCACATTCGGGCTCAGTTCCTCGTAATCGACTTGAACCAACTCGACCGCATCCAATGCCTCCGCATGGTTCTCGGCAATGACCACCGCGACTGCCTCGCCCAAATAGCGCACCTTTTCGTGCGCCAAGGGATATTGCGAAGCATCAGTCGCAAGTTTACCATTCACCCCCCGCAGATCAAAGGGAGGCGTCGCCGTCATCGCCGGGATCGGATTGGGAACGTGCGAACGAAGATCGGCAGCGGTCCAAACAGCCAGAACCCCAGGCGACCGCCGCGCATCGGCGGTATCGACGGTGACAATCCGGGCATGGGCATTGGCGGCACGGACAAAAACGGCGTGGCATTGACCGGGCAACGCCAGATCGTCCGTATAGGCGCCTTCGCCCAGCAAAAACCGGGGGTCTTCCCTTCGCCGAACCGGCTCCCCTATACCTGTCTTACCCATAATCAAACTCCATCCACTCAGATAACAACCTTGGCATATTCCTTTGGAAAGCGAAATTCGTCTTTGCCCGGCTTCACCGCTTGCGGACAATGGTGCAAATGTGGAACCCTAGGCGGCAACGGAAACCAGAAAAGGCAATGGTACGAGGCAATGGCAGAAGAAAAAACACTTACATTTCCCGTTGAGGCAACACATATCATGATGTTTCGACGCTCCATCGGCGATTACTCCGTCCCCGACACGGGCATGGAAGATGCCGCCGCACCCCCCACTTTTCCGCAAGCGGTAGCACAGTTCAATCCGGACTATTTCCTGCGCATTAAGCCGGGCGAGGACTGGTTCGGATCGGGCAAGAACCCTTCGGGCGTGGAAGGCCAGGCTTCCTCCTCGGGCGGCCTGCATGCCGAGCAGCATTTCGAGTTCGAGCGGCCTGTGCGCCCCGGCGATGTGCTCTACGCCACCGAGAAAGCCGGCAAGACCTGGGAAAAGGAAAGCAAGCGCGCCGGCAAGCTGATGTTCTCGGAACGCATTATTGAATACCGCGATGCGGACGGCGCGTTGGTTTGCACCGCCAGAGGCGTCGGGGTGAAGACCGAACGTCCGGTGGATCAGGGTTGAGGAGTAGAGCAATGACAATCAAAGCAAGCGAAATTTCCGTCGGTGATACCTTTGAAGAGGTCCTCGTCGAAGACTTGAAGCGCACCCAATTGGTAATGTATTCCGGCACCTCCGGTGACTACAATCCGCTGCATTCCGACGATAAGTACACTACGGAAGCGGCAGGCTATCCCGGTGTCTTCGCCCATGGCATGCTGACCATGGGCATGACCGGCCGCGTGGTAACCAATCTGTTCGGACCCGAAAACGTCAAGAAATATGGCGTCCGCTTCACCAATCAGGTCTGGCCCGGCGACGACCTGACCGGCAAGGCGGTGATTGAGGCGATCCGCGAGGAAGGCGGTGAAACCCTGGTGGATTTGGCGATCACCACCACCAACCAGAAAGGCGACGTCGTCGTCATGGGAAACGCCACGGGCCGCGTCGACGCCTGAGCACGATTTAGCAAACGATAAGCGGCCATGATGCGCTCTCAACTCGGGGGCGCGTCATGGCCCTCAAAGACCGACAAACCAGAACTCAATAGACCGCCACATCAAAGAATTTGAGCGAAGCGAATTCAGATCATCGCAACGAGCTTTTCTACAGCATCCACCCTAAGCAGGCTTTGGGTTCGTTCCGCCATGCCGACCGTCAGCAAGTGATCTCCATTAGATCATGAGCAACCAGGATGTCGCCGGAGAAATGCTCTTTGGCCGAGGCAGCCCAAACATCTTCTTGGCCAGGCGGTGGCGGTGGTACGAAATGATTAAGTATAAGGGACTTCACTTTATTAGCTGCCGCAGGCGCTGCTATCCCGTCGGCGCCACATCGAGGCGGATGACGTCTTCCTGGCCCTCCTTGGCAATAGGATAGCGTGCCATCACCAAGGGGTCATGGCCGGGAATGATATGCCTACCCGATTCCGCTAAGCCGCGCATTTTGACATAGCCCTGAACCATGTCGGCTGCGGAATAAACGATGGGAAACGGTGCTATCGCCTCCATGTTTTCGTAAAAGTGCGCCGCGTCCGAGGCCAGGACGACCCAGCCGCGTTTGGTCAGCACACGGACGCATTGCACACCCGCGGTATGGCCGCCAATCCAATGCACCGAGATACCCGGCGCCACCTCCGCATCGCCATCATGAAAGGCAACCCGGCCATCAAACACGCTCCGCACCATGGTGCAGACATGATCAGGCGCATAGGCGTGGCCAAAGGGTTCATGACACATATGCTTGCCGGTGGCGTAGTTCATCTCTGATTCTTGGAGATGAAACCTGGCGGCGGGAAAATCATCCAGCGTGCCCGCATGGTCATAATGCAGATGGGTGATGATCACGTCTTCGATCTTGGCTGCATCAATGCCGATGATTTCCAGGCCCTCGGCCGGCAGTCGGGTGATGGTGCGGCCGCGCTTGTCACCCTCGGTGCGCTCAAAGCCGGTATCAACCACGATGGTGCGGTTTTCGTTGACGATAGCCCAGACGAAGTAATCCAGAGGCATCTCGCCGTCATGAGGGTCGGTCGGATGATCTGGCGCGATAATAAAATTGTCCCGGCGCAAACGTTCCGCCACGCTGCCGTAGCGAATGGCGAAGACTTCGTAGGTTTCAGGTCCGCTCATAATATTTTCTCCTATTGAAATCAGCGGGCCAAATAGCCGCCGTCTATAACCAGTTCACTGCCCGTGACAAACTTCGCGGCATCCGAGGCCAGGTAAAGAACCCCCTCCGCAATGTCCTCGGGCCGGCCCATCTCACCCGTGGGCTGGGAGCTCAGAATAGCCTCCCGCCGTTCTGGCCCGCCCTTTTGAATGGCCCCGCCCACCATAGGGGTGTCGATAAAGCCCGGATGCACGGAGTTAACCCGAATTTTGAGGCCCCGCGCCGCGCACTCCATGGCAACCGCTTTGCTCAACAAACGCACACCGCCTTTCGATGCGCTATAGGCGCTTGTGAAGGGCAGGCCGACAAAACCCAATATTGACGAAGTGTTGATGATTGAGCCACCGCCTTCCGTCATGGCGGCGACACCATGCTTCACGCCAAGAAAGACGCCATCCAGATTGACCGACATTGTGCCGCGCCACGATTCCAGCGCAATTTCCTCGACCGGCACACCGCTGGCGCCACTGATCCCGGCATTGTTGACCAGAATATCCAAACGCCCGTATTCGGCCCGCACCTCTTCAATAATCTTGATCCAGGCCGCCTCGTCGGTGACGTCGTGGTGATGATAGGCCACCATGCCCCCCGCATCGGCAATCGTGGCGGCCACGTCGGCACCGGCCTCGTCCTGCACATCCGTCAGCACCACCATGGCGTCTTCCCGCGCCATCAGTTCTGCCGTGGCCCGCCCGATCCCCGAGGCGCCCCCCGTTATCAAAGCAACCTTGTCGTCAACGCGCCCCATGCAATCTCTCCTAAAAACTATTTTCTCGTCACAGAATGGGGCAGAGCGCTGGCCAGATCAAATGCCCCGGGCGTAAGATGCGTCAAATTTTTTTGAACGCAGGCGAGGCAGACATGGACAAAGCGCTATACGACAAGGGTTTAAGCATCCGTACACAAGTCCTGGGCGAGGATTATGTGAACCAAAACATCAACAATATTACGGATTTCAACCGCCATTTTCAGGAGATGGTAACAGAGTATGCCTGGGGTGGCGTCTGGGGCGACGAGGCCCTGGAGAAGAAGACCCGCAGCCTGATCAATCTCGGCATGCTGGCTGCCCTGAATCGGCCGCGGGAGTTCGAAATTCATTTCCGCGGCGCCCTCAATAACGGTTGCAGCAAGGAAGAGTTGCGTACCGTGTTGGAGCAGATCGCCATTTATTGCGGCATGCCGGCGGGGATTGAGGCTTTCCGCATTGCCCGCCGCGTGCTGGATGAAATCGAGGCGGGAGCGTAGATATGATGGATCCAAAACAACAACCCATCGTTGGTTTCATCGGCTTGGGTGCCATGGGCAACCGCATGGCGGCCAACGTTGCCTCCGCCGGCTTCAAAATGATCTGCTTTGATGTCGCCGGCACCGAAGAACGGGCGCCGGAGGGGACTGCCATCGCCGCCTCGGTGGGGGGTGTCGCGGCGAAAGCCGATGTCATCATCCTGAGCCTGCCCAACGGCGACATCTCGGCTGCCGTAGCGGAGGAGATCCTCGAGAGCAACCAGCGCGTGGTTTCCACCATCATCGACACCTCGACCATCGGCGTGGCGGCAGCCAAGGCGGTACATGGCCTCCTGGCAGGCGCCGATTTGGCCTATATGGATGCGCCAGTATCGGGCGGCATTGCCGGCGCGGCGGCGGGCACCATCGCCCTGATGTTCGCCGGCCCAAAAGAACAGTTCGAGACCCTGTCGCCGGTGCTTCAGTCCATGTCGAAACGGCCCTTTCATGTGGGCGAGGAACCGGGCCAGGCCCAGGCCATGAAACTGCTGAACAACTATCTTTCCGGCCTGGCGTTGACCGCAACGTCGGAGGCCATCACCTTTGGCCTGACCCAGGGTTTGGAAATGTCGACCATGCTGGATGTGTTGAATGTCTCGTCCGGGCAAAACACCGCGACGTCGGATAAATTTCCCAACCGGGTGCTGACGGAAACCTATGATGCAGAATTCCTCAATACCCTGTACCTGAAGGACATCTCCCTGTATGTGGAGAACGTGGCCAACGCCGGAACGGCGGATACCATCTGCACCAACCTGTTGCCGATCTGGCAACGTTTCACGGCGGCCGAGCCCGGCGCCGATTTCACCAGGATTTTCCCCTTCGTGCGCGACAAGCGCTAGGGGCGTTCAAGAGGAACCAAGATGAACAATATCGATCTTAACGGCCGCACGGCCATTGTCACGGGCGGCGCTGACGGTATCGGCGGCTCCATCACGGACCGTTTTCTGGCTTCCGGCGCCTCGGTCATCATGTGGGATATCAGTCAGGATAATCTGGATGACAAGCTTGGGGCCAGCGGCGCCAGCGATCGTTTACAAGGCGTGAAAGTTGACGTGACCGATCCCGGTCAGGTCACCGCCAGCCGTGACAGCGCCCTAGCAGCCCATGACAAGATCGACATCCTGGTCTGCAACGCGGGCGTCACCGGGCCGGCCAAGAAAAGCTGGGAATACAGCTATGCCGAATGGCGCTCGGTGTTGAACCTGGACCTGGACGCAGTGTTCGTCTGCTGCCAGAGCTTGCTCACCCATATGATAGACCAGGGCTATGGCCGTATCGTCAACATCGCCTCCATCGCCGGCAAGGAAGGCAACCCCAACGCCTGCGCCTACTCCGCCGCCAAGGCCGGCGTCATCGGCCTGACAAAATCCCTAGCCAAGGAAACGGCGGAGACCGGCGTGGTCATCAATTGCGTCACACCTGCAGCAATCCGTACCGCGATCTTTGATCAGATCACCCAGGAGCATGTGGACTATATGCTCTCCCGTATCCCCATGGGCCGTCTGGGCCAAACCAAAGAAGCGGCCGCGCTGGTGGCCTGGTTGGCTTCAGAGGATTGCAGTTTTTCCACTGGAGGAGTATTCGACCTCTCAGGTGGGCGGGCAACCTACTAATACGCGCGCCGTGGTGGAATGCGCGGTAATTCTACTTTGGCAGGAGTTTACACCGTCGAGACTAGCGCTAATGGAAAACTGCGCCAAAATTTTGGTGTCTTATGTAGCTGCAGTAGCATTACTGGCATCCGAAAATTTATATATTGTCGGGTTTACCTACAGCAGTTTAGTACGACGTTATGCCTCGCAGGCGTTCGCCTCGCCGACGTAGCATTTCTACGGAAATCAGCAGGGCAACCGAAACCAGCGTAAGGATCGTAGCAACTGCAAGTATCGTCGGGCTGATGTGCTCACGGATGCCAGAGAACATCTGCCAGGGGATCGTGCGCTGCTTGAAGCTACCCACAAACAGCACTACCACCACTTCGTCGAATGATGTGATAAAGGCAAACAAAGCGCCTGAAATCACGCCAGGTAGGATCAGTGGCACAATCACCTTGAAAAAAATGGTTGGCGGTGTGGCGCCAAGACTGGCGGCGGCACGGATTAAACTGTTGTCAAAGCCAACCAGGGTTGCGGTGACGGTTATGACTACGAACGGCGTGCCCAATGCCGCGTGGGCTAGAATGACGCCGAGATGAGTGCCCTGTAGGCCGATGCGCGAATAAAAGAAAAACATCCCGGCAGCTGAAATAATCAGAGGCACGATCATCGGAGAAATTAAGATGCTCATTAGCAGTGTCTTCGCTGGCATATTCGGCCGTGACAGGCCAAGTGCGGCCAGGGTGCCAAGGGTCGTCGACAAAAGGGTCGCGCAGAAGGCAATGATTATGCTGTTCTGCACCGCGCCTCGCCAGTTCAAGCTGGTGAAAAAATCCTCGTACCATTTTAGAGAGTAGCCGGCCGGATCAAGAGCTAGCATCTCCTTGGTGAAGGTGAAGAACGGGACCGCGTTGAATGATAGGGGTACTACCACAACAAGTGGGAAGACCAAGAAGAAGAAAATCAGGCCGCAGATAACGCGGAAAGCGTAATACCAGACCCGCTCGGTAGCAGATAGGTATGGGGGTAGCGGCGCAGCCATCTCAGCCCAGCTTCATGTTATCAATACCGACGATCTTATCGTAAATCAAAAATAAAGCGATCACGACAGCAAGCAGGATTATGCCCAGTGACGCTGCGAGACCCCAGTTCAGGGATGACGAAATGTGGTGGGCTATACGGTTAGAAATGAAGGTGCCAGTCGTTCCCCCAACCAGTTCCGGCGTTATGTAATAGCCGATCGCCAGAATAAAGACTAGTATTGCCCCAGCGCCGATACCTGGTACCGTATTGGGAAAATAAATCTTCCAGAATGCAACCCAGGGGTGCGCGCCCAGTGACACTGCGGCTCGGACGTAGCTGCCGGGAATCGTTTTCATAACGCTGAACAACGGCAGTACCATGAAAGGTAACAATATATGCGTCATCGCGACGACGGTGCCGAATTCGTTGTGAATCATCTGTGGCCGATTTTCGGTGCTGACTAGGCCAACCACGACTAGAAACTCGTTGATGACGCCCTGTTGTTGAAGCAGCGCAATCCAGGCCGTCGTACGCACTAACAGCGAGGTCCAGAATGGCAACAACACAAATATAAGCAATACGTTGGATGCCTTAGTCGGCAGGTTCGCCATGAGATAAGCGACCGGAAAGCCGAACAGCAGCGTCAGCAAGGTAATGATGAGGCTAAGTCGCAAGGTTCTGACGAACAACGGTAGATAAATGCGCCTACTTTCACTAACTTGCACAACTCCGCCTTCAAATTGGCGTTTAGTGTCGACGGCAGCCAACAGGTATCCATCCGTATAGGCGGTCGAGAACTGCTTAATCAGCTTCCAGGTCTCAATTTCACCCCATTCCTTCTTGGTCTTGATCAAGGCCTCTTTGTATGGAGGCGCCTTGATGCGCTTTGCCTTCCTACCGGACGATCGAAACAAACTCGACATCCCGGACGATTCGTAGTTCAGGCGTTGACCGGCTCTTGTGATGGTGCGGTTCTTTCGGCCTTCCTTTAGATCTTTGACCATAGCGGCGTAGACTTCCTCCGAGGGCAGTTGGCCCAAGGCGGGATCCCAGTTTGCGAGAAGCTTGGTGCTATGGGGAAGAACCTCGGCGACGATTTTGTTGTCCACCGAGCGGAAGAGCATGTCGCCGATCGGGACAAGAAAGGTGATGGAAATGAAAAGTAATAATGGCGCGACCAATAACAGCGCGCGAATTTTCTGCCGCCTTAGGGCGCGCGCCAAGCTTACGCGGAGTGGCGTGCCATCCGCGGTAAAGATGCCTTCTTCTTGTTGGACGATACCCGCCATCGTAACCAAGGACTGCAGTTCACAATTCATCCGGGGTGGCTTCTGACCACCCCGGATACGGTATTTCCCTTATTTGGCGAGCCAAGCTTGGAACCGTTGCGTGAAATCGTCCTGGTGATCAGCCCAGAATTCATAGTTGTACAACAGCGTGGTCTTGGCATTATTGGGATCAGTTGGCATGTGCGGCTTCATGTCGATCCCAAGCGTGGCATGTTTAGACACCAGCGGTGCCGAGGATTTGCGGGCCGGGCCGTACGAGATGAACTTGGCCTGGTCAGCAAGCCGCTGTGTGTCGGTCGCAAAGCGGACAAACTTTTTCACTGCCGCAAGGTTCTTGGTGCCTTTTGGAATAATCCAGCCATCAAGGTCGAAGACCTGCCAATCCCACAACATCCCGACCGGCTGCTTTTCCTCCTCAATTAGCGAAAATAGACGGCCGTTATAAGTTGAGCCAATGACCACTTCACCGTCTGCCAGGAGCTGCGGCGTCTGGGCGCCCTTTGTCCACCAAATCACATGGCCCTTGATGGTGGCGAGTTTCTTCAGGGCACGTTCCACGCCACCTTTGGCGCCAAGCACGTCGTAGATCTTGTCGGGGGCAACGCCGTCACATAGCAAAGCCCATTCGAAGTTGTTGATAGGCTTTTTCTCAAGTGAGCGCTTGCCTGGAATTTTGCCAAGATCGAAAACATCGCAAACACTGGTCGGCTTGACCTTTACCAAGTCTTTTCGATAGCCGAATGTGGTCGAGTACACAATCTGTGGAATGAAACATTCCGACACCAGAAGGTCGCCAAAATCCTTAGACGCCGGAGTGCCATCCGGCGCTGGGGCTAAATCCTTGTCAGCGTTGATTGGTTCAGCCAAGCCTTCGTCACAGAGCCGCATGGCGTCCGAGGCAACGGCGTCTACCAGATCCCAGGTCACATTCTTGACCTCGTTCATCGCTCTTAGTTTGGCGACCGCTTCCGGTGCCGAATCATCGTTGATGATCTTGATGCCCGGGTTCTTCTTCATATACGGGTCGTGGTAGGCTTTCTGCTGGCTCGCGGTATAGGCGCCGCCCCAAGAGACCACGACTAGTTCTGTCTGCGCTATCGCCGGTCCGGCGACTACGACAGACGCCGCAACCAAGGCCGCGGCGAAAAATTTAAAGTTGCGTTTCATGGTTATCTCCCTGTTGTTTAGTTTCGTAAAGATTAGGACCTTAGGTCCCGGTTCATGCTGTCTTCGGCATGTCGAGGGCACGGCAATCCTCGGTTCGCCAACCGAGTGGCACCTGTTGACCAGGTTCCAGACCGGATTGGCGCATGGCATTTGGAATCTTGACGATAAAATCGTCCCGGCCGCAAACTGACATTCGGGTGCGGATATGATCGCCCAAGTAGATCAGTTCCTCTACTCGGCCTGACACCGTGGTTTCGCATTCTCCCTGACACGGGTTCAAAAACACCCTTTCGGGGCGTAGCGATAGCATCGTTGGGCTGCTAGTACCGCTAATATTGATAGGGTTGGCTTTAACCTGTTCGCCGGTTTCGAGAGCCACTGTGCAAGTGCCGATAGCTTCTTCGATGACGGTGCCAGTCAATTTGTTGTTCTCGCCGATGAATTGGGCCACAAAGGAGTTCTCCGGGCGCTCGTAAAGATCTGATGGTGTGGCCAACTGCTGGATGATGCCGTCATCAAAAACGGCAATGCGGTTCGACATTGTTAGGGCTTCCGATTGGTCGTGTGTCACGTAGACTACGGTGATGCCGATTTTCTCGTGGATGTGTTTGATCTCATATTGCATCTGCTCGCGCAACTGCTTGTCGAGCGCACCTAATGGCTCGTCCATCAAAACCAGCTTGGGGTCGAATACTAAGGCCCGTGCCACCGCGACGCGCTGCTGTTGTCCGCCAGAAAGTTGTGCCGGCCGTCGGCCGCCGAAGTCAGAGAGCTGCACCATATCAAGCGCATTCTGCACTCGGTCCTCCACATCGGCTCGCGCCAGCTTACGTACTTTAAGCGGGAAGGCTAGATTTTCGGCAACAGTCATGTGCGGGAAAAGGGCATAATTTTGGAATACCATACCAATTTCGCGTTTGTGCGGTGGCACGTTGTTGATGGACACGCCGTCGAGGTAGATCCGTCCGTGGGTAGCAGTCTCGAAGCCGGCCAACATCATCAGGCAAGTGGTCTTGCCTGAACCTGACGGGCCCAGCATAGTGATAAATTCACCCCGTGCGACTTCAAGATTGAGGTCCTTCACGACAAGCGTTTCGCCGTCATAGCTCTTTTGCACGGATTCAAATTTGACAAGCGTATCGGACGCTTCGGACATTTGACCCCACTACCCCATTTTATATTTATCAAGGCCGAATTTCTACACGACCTTCGCTTGCTTATTTCGTGGTGCGAACAATAACACAAGTTTCTACAAACGGTCATTTGGAATTATAGCTTTTGGACAGCATCGAAACCTGCCATTGGCCATGCAAAATTCGCGGGTCAGCAATGCGGATTTGACGCGTCTCCCGAACCGTGTTCAGGGTTCTATGAACGCAACGAAACACGAAATTGCACAGGCGCAATACATAAGAAGATCTGCCATGAACGTTCAAAATTTAAATGCCGCCGCCGGCCCCGGTGCGCTATTTGTTTCCGCTCTCAGTTAAACCATCGCGCCGATCTCCAATATCATCGCTACCGCCCTGATCTCCTTACCGAAGCGGTTCGCCAATAGACGTTATGAAAGACCGTCGGCCGCGATCATTGTTCTAGCTCCGCATGTCACCATGGTCATGGTTCCCGGCAACTAATGCGACGCAGCCGTTCTCACGGCGCTAGTCGAATCGGAACTTCGATGGAAAAAAAGCGGCTATATTGGCCGGTTTGTTGTTTGCCGAAAGCATATGGCTCTGTTCGGCCCTTCAGCCGCGAAACCGCCTTGGCCCAATGCCGCTACCTCCCTGGCGCAGCTATGGCTTGACCAAGGCAACGCGGGACCTGCTAGCACACATTCATGGCCGGTTCAGAAAAGGCATGAGCGTAACGGGCTTGCTACCAGCCTAAGCTTTGTTGAATAAACTGAGCTAAGCTGATCGGATAGGCAGGATACGGAATCATGAGCATTACACTCATCCCCATCGGTTATGTTCGCGGCGGTCGGGCCAAGGCTCGGGACGACAATTGGGGCCGGGAACAGGCAGCCATCGAACTGGATGGCGAGCAATACCAGACCGACGCCCTGGCTGGTTTGGCGGATTTCTCCCATGTAGAGGTACTATTTCATTTTCACAAGGTGGCAGAAGAAAAAATCGTCTCTTCCGCCCGCCATCCCCGCGGCCGTTCGGATTGGCCCAAGGTGGGCATTTTCGCTCAGCGTGGAAAGGGGCGCCCCAACCGCCTGGCGGTTACCGTCTGCCGGATTATGGCCCTGGACGGATTGACGCTGACTGTAAAGGGCCTGGATGCCATCGACGGGACCCCTGTGCTGGACCTAAAACCCTACCTTAGCGGCTTCGCACCACGGGGCGAGGTCCGGGAGCCGGATTGGGCCAGGGAGATCATGGCGGACTATTGGTAAGCTGGCAGCGTTAAGCGGTGCGTAGAGCCAGAAAACGGCCGCCACCCAGATCCCCGCTTTCGTACAGGCCCACGAAGAAACTGTAGAAATCATCCCAGGCCTGAAAATGCGCCGCACCGAAACTGGCAATCGTCTGTTCCTTCAGGCCACGGTACATCTCCAGCCGCTGGCGCAGAACGACCGTCCAGTGATCGCTCATATCCTCCGCCTCCATAACTTCGCAGCCATTCGCCGCCAACAGGTCCCGATAGCGCGCCAGGCTGCCAAGTTCGGCAAAGCCCAGGTCCTGTTGCAGGCGCGCCGTGACTTCGCCATTCAAGGCGCGGCGTTGCAGAATATCCGTGAAGGCGATATGGCCGCCGACCTTGGTGACCCGAACACATTCGCCGGTCAACCGGGCCTTGTCGGGAATGTGGCACCAGGCTTCCTGGCCGATTACCGCGTCGAAATGCGCCTCGGGAAACGGGTTGGCCAGGGCATCGGCGTTGCGGAATTGCACTGCCTCGGATAGTCCGACCAGCTTGGTCAGCCGTTGCGCCCCTTCAACCCGGCTGGCGGTCAGATCGATGCCGGTGACCCGGCAGCCGTAATGCCGCGCCAGGTAGCGCGCCGGCCCGCCCATGCCGCTAGCCACGTCCAGCACATGGTTATCCGCAGTGGCTGCGATCTTTTGCGCCAGGGTATCGATGGCGGCAAGGCCATCGAAATGATCCATGTCATAATCCTGCAGGACATCCTCGGTCAGGCCGGCCAGATCGACGCCGTCGTGTTCCAGTTTTTCCAGGATCTGCCCTTCGTTGATGGGATGAGTGTCATAGAAATCGACCACGGTCTGGCGATGGGTATCAACGGTCATGGGCTGTCCTTTGAATCAGTACTATTGGGGCAACAGATTGTTTCCGCGCACATGGCTTGTCCCAGGGGCGGATGCACCCAGATAATCTAACACATCACGATATTGAAAAGGTTTGCTATAAATTGGGATGGCAGCCTTCATATGACATCTTTAGGGGATTGGAGAACATCGTGGCGCTTACGGGGATCAATCATCTGGCATTCATCACCCACGATCTGGAAGCCACCATCCGCTTCTATCGCGATCTGCTGGGCCTGACGTTGGAGGCCGGCGTGGGCCACGACGGCTACCGTCATTATTTCTTCCGCGCGGGCGAGGCGCAAATCGCCTTTTTTGCCTACGAGGGCGCCCAGTCCATGAACCCGAAACCGCACGGCTCCCCCAGCCGGCAGCCCCTGGGCTTCGATCACGTCTCCATGACGTGCGAAAGCCGCGCGGATCTGTTCGCCGCCAAGGACAGGCTGGAAGCCGCCGGTTTTGATGTTTCCGGCGCGGTGGATCACGGCACCATGTGGTCGATCTATTTCTATGATCCAAATAACATTCCGTTGGAAATCAGCTGGGATATCTTGAAGATCACCCAGCCCCCCGCCGTGGCCGACGACCTGCCCCTCGCCATCGTCGCCGAGGGAGCGGAGCCGCAGCCAGGCCATTGGCCGGAGGTCACCAACCCAACACCGGTCGAGCAAATGACGGCACATGCGGGCAACGGCTATCAAATGCGCGATGCCGCATTATTGGAACGGCGCGGCGATTACCTCCCGGAATACCGCACGCTGATCACGAAAACGCCCAGCGCGGCGGAGTAGCCCGCCGCCGTCCTTGTTCAAGCAAGCGCAAGAAAAACAGGAATATGGCCGTGGCGCTGCTGGTGATGCTGATTTTCACGCTCTAGAAAACGGTATTGGGACATTACCAGCGCTGATCTCTTTCAGGTAAGCATTTCCTGGACGGTAATGGTCCGGTCCTCACGGGCCGCTGTTTCGACGGCAAGCGTGGCGGCCAGGGTCATCATTGCATCGCGCGCCGTCACGATTGGAATTTCACCGCCTGAGACGACGGCCAGAAAATGCTCAATCTGGTTTCGATAGGTGCGCGATCCGTCAAGCTCTATACGCTGGCGCGATAGCGGATCCTGCCAGGCCATGTCCACGCCATCATGGCGCCACAGGTCCATGCTGGGTACCGCCAATGACCCATTCCGGCCAGCAAAAAAATAGCAATCACCCGGTTGATACGGGAAATACAAGGCTTGCCCCGAGGTCACTTCCCAGGTGTAGGGCGAGGCCACGGCATCACTCATTAAAAAGCTGCCGAGCACACCATTTTCGAAGCGCAACGCAATGCTGACCGTATCCTCGACGTCAAAGCCACGGGCGGCATTGGAGGTAAAGGCGCGAACGCTGGCTATTTCGCCGACGATAAAGCGCAGACAATCGATTTCATGGATAAGATTGATCAGTATCGGGCCGCCACCGGGGGAACGCCGCCATTCAACCTTGAAATAGTCGTCTGGCTTATCCGCCAGCCACATGCCGTTAACCGCGACAAGCTCGCCCAAGGCGCCGGCCTCCACAAGACGCCGCGCCTCGCGGACGTCGGGACTATGACGGCGGTGATGACCGACGAGGATTGGAATTTCGGACCGCTCGCTCAATTCCACAAGCTCACGGGCGGATTGGACTGTGTCCGCGATGGGTTTTTCGACCAGGCAGGGTATGCCCCTGGATAGACAGGCACGCCCAGCCGTGACATGAAGCTTGTTCGGAACGGCGACGATCGCGCCATCGGGATTGGTCTCGTCGAGCATTCGTTCAAAGTCGGAGAAATATGGCGCGCGAATTTCTTTCGCGTATGGGCCGGTTTCCGGCGAAATATCAGCTAGGCCGGCGAGGTCGGCCCCTGGATGCTCCCGAATCAATGTGCAATGTTCGCGTCCTATAAGGCCCGCGCCGATCACCACCAGTCGCAACACCGCCTACCTCCATCCAAAGTCTCGGTTCGACGCCAAAAAACTCGCCGATACCCTACATACCCAACACCAGTTTCGCCATGATATTGCGCTGAATTTCATTGGAGCCACCATATATGCTGCCGGCCCGGTCATTCAGATAGCGCGCCGTGATGGACATCTCATCCCGCTGGCCAAGAGGTTCCAGGTTAGCGCCCGCCAGGCGCTCTACCGGTTGGTGCGGCGCCGCGTAATAGCCGATGGCCCGCATGGCCAACTCACTGATAGCCATCTGGACCTCAGTCGAGCGGGTCTTCAGCATAGACGAAGCAGGACCGGGACTGCCGCGTTTGGCAATCTCGGCCATGGTGCGCATCTCGGTGAACTCCACCGTCGTCAGCTCGATCTCCAACGCCGCCAGATCGGCGGCGAAACCAGGTTCTTCCAGCAGGCTACAGCCATCGCTTTGCCGCCGCGCCGCCGCCAGACGCCGTGCCTCGTCCAGTCGGGTCCGCTGCCTGGCTGCCCGGGCATCGCCGCCCCGTTCGAATTCCAGCAGATACTTGGCAACGGTCCAACCTTCGTTCTCGGCCCCGAGCCTGTTCTCCTGGGGCACCCGCACATCCTCAAAAAACACCTGATTGAATTCATGGTCGCCGCCCAGAATATGAATTGGTTCCACCGTGAGGCCGGGGGTATCCATTTCCAACAGCAGAAAAGTGATGCCAGCCTGGGGTTTGCCGTCGGTCTTGGTGCGGACCAGGCAGAACATGCGGTCGGCGTAATGGGCCGACGTGGTCCAAATTTTGGAGCCATTGATGATATAATCGTCACCGTCCGCGACCGCACGGCATTGCAGGGAAGCCAGATCCGAGCCCGAGCCCGGTTCCGAATAACCCTGGCACCAGACATCCTGGCCCGACAGAATTCGCGGTAGATAGAACGCTTTTTGTGCTTCGCTGCCGTGGCCCATGATGGCGTGCGCCACCATGGACAGTCCCTGGGGCACTAGCCGCAAAGCACCGGCCCTGGCGTATTCGGCGGCAAATAGGTATCGGCGCATAGGATCCCACCCGGTTCCGCCATGCTCCACCGGCCAATTCGGCGCCGCCCAACCCCGGCGGTATAATATACGTTGCCACGCCATGGTCGCCTCATGCTCGGCGACGATGGTCGTGCAAAGCCGCGAGGCCTCGCGAAATTCCGCTGTCAAATTATCTTCCAGAAAGCTCCGGACCTCGGCCTGAAAGGCACGTAATTCATCCGATAAGGCGATATCCATGGCTTAATCCCTACTCATTCCGCTGCGATATTCCGCGCGATAACCAGTTTCTGAATATCATTGGTGCCTTCATAGATCCGGGCACCGCGCACACCGCGATAATAACGCTCCACGGGAAAATCGCGCAAAAAACCATAACCGCCCAGGGTCTGCATGGCTTCGGAGCAGACTTTCTCGGCCATGTCGGTGGCGAACAGCTTAGCCATGGAGGCTTCCGTCAGGCACTTCAGGCCAGCACTGCGCCGGACCGCGGCATGCCAGGTCAATTGCCGTGCCGCCTCCAGCTGCGTCGCCATGTCGGCTAGGCGGAAAGCCACCGCCTGATGTTCGATGATTGGCTTGCCGAAAGCTTCCCGTTCCTGGGCATATTCCAGCGCCGCCTCGTAGGCAGCCCTTGCCATGCCCAGAGCCTGCGAGGCGATGCCGATGCGCCCACCCTCCAGATTACCCAGGGCGATGCGGTAGCCCTGGCCCTCCTCGCCCAACAGGGCATCGTAGGGCAGGCGCATGTCGGTGAAAGCCAGCTGTGCCGTATCGGATGCGTTCAGACCCATTTTTTCTTCCAACCGCACGACTTCGTAGCCCGGCGTGTCCGTTGGCACGATGAACGCGGAAATGCCGCGCTTGCCTAGCTCGGGGTTGGTGACCGCGAAAACCAGGGTCAGATCGGCGTTCTTGCCGGTGGTAATGAATTGCTTCGAGCCATTGACGACATAGCCATCATCGTCGCGCACCGCCCGCGTGGTCAGCGCACCGGCGTCAGAGCCGCCCTTGGCCTCGGTCAAGGCGAAGGCGCAGAGAATTTCGCCCATGGTCAGTCGGCGCAGATAGGTGTCTTTTTGGGCCTGACTGCCGTATTCCAGGATCGGCATGCAGCCTACGGAATTATGGCCGCTCATGACGATGGCGATGGCACCGTCACCGTAGGCGATCTCCTCCAACGCCATGGCATAGGTGACATAGTCCAGGCCGGCGCCGCCCCATTCCTCCGGCACGGTCATGCCCATCAGGCCCAATTTGCCCATGGCCTTGAAAACCTCGGACGGGAAATAGGCCTTGTCCTCCCATTCAGCCGCGAAAGGCGTGATCTGTTCCGCCGCGAAGGCCCTAGCCATATCGCGGATCATCACTTGTTCTTCGGTTGGGATCATGGAACCAAAACCTCCGCTAATTCACTTGCCGCTCATGGCCTTTCCAATAGGGTCGGCGCAACTCCCGCTTCAGGATCTTGCCAGATGGGTTGCGCGGCAATTCATCCAGAAAATCTACCGAACGGGGGACTTTATAGCCGGCGATCCGCGCCCTGGCATAATCAATGATCTCGTCGGCACTCAAATCGGCGCCGGGCGCGGACACGATGACCGCCTTGACGGTCTCGCCCCATTTATCGTCGGGCACGCCAATGACAGCCACATCGGTGATTTTTTCATGGCCGGCCAGGGCGCTTTCCACTTCTGCCGGATAGATGTTCTCACCCCCCGATACGATCATGTCCTTGACCCGGTCGTGGATATACAAATAGCCCTCTTCGTCAAAATAACCGGCATCGCCGGAGTAGAACCAGCCGCCGCGAATGGCTTTGGAGGTCTCCTCCGGCTGGTTCCAATAGCCCTTCATCACCTGCACGCCGGCGATGATCACCTCACCCACCGCGCCGGGCGGGCAATCAAGGTCGTTTTCGTCCACGACGCGGATTTTTACCTCGCTCATGGGTTTGCCCCAGGATTTCATTTTCTCGCTGCCGTCATGATCTTCGGGCGGCAGATAGGTCAACGCGCCCGTAGTCTCGGTCAGACCATAGAGCTGCGCAAAACCGCAATCAAAGATCTCCATGGCCTGTTGCAAAACCGGCAGCGGAATGGGCGAAGCACCGTACAGCACCATCTTGACCGAGGACACATCGGTCTCCGCCGCGCCGGGGGTCTGGATTAGGAACAGGATCACCGCCGGCACTAAAATCACCTGGGTGATGCGGTAGGTCTCGATGGCCCTCAAAATCTCCGGTGGGTCCACTTCCGGCAGCAGTACATTGGCGGCGCCAATGTAGAGGCCGACAAAAACCCAGACGCAACCCGCCACATGGAACAACGGCATGGCCACCAGCGAGACATCATCGGGGGACCATTCGCCCCATTGCTCAAATGTATGAGGCAGGAACAGAACGAAATTGTCATGACTGATTTCCACGCCCTTGGGATGTCCCGTTGTGCCAGAAGAATAAGCCTGCAAACAGGTATCCGAACCGGCGCCCTCCATTCTGGGATCGGTCGGATCATGGCCATCGCGCCAGACGGCATAGGCGGCCCAGCTCTTGCAGGCGCCCTGTATAGTGAAAGTCTTTTCAAGGCAAGGAACATCGGCTTCAACGGCCGCTACCAGATCATGATACGCCTCAGCAACGAACAGCACCTTGGCGCCGGCATCGTTCAGGACGTGGGCAACCTCGGGCGGGGCCAAGCGGAAATTGATCGGCACCAGGACGGCGCCGGCCTTGCTGGCGCCATAGTAAATCTCGAAAAAAAGATCGATGTTCTTGGCCAGGATGGCAACCCGTTCACCCGGCCGGACACCGGCGGCGATCAGCCCGTTGGCAACCTTGTTGGTGCGTTGGTCAAGCTCGCCGTAGCTGATTTCGTGGCCCTCGAAAATCAGCGCTGTGGCATCGGCCCGTTCAACGGCATGGCGGCGGATCGGGTCCGCCATGAAGAGATAGCCGTCCTGGTTACTCATTCTTCAATCTCTCTATCGGCATATAATAACGGGCCGACCCTTGGTACTAACAAAGGTCGGCCCGGATTATAACAGCAATTAGCTTTATTGATCAGCGCGGCTGATACTTGCGGAAATCAGGTTTGCGTTTCTCGCGGAAGGCATTGACGCCCTCTTTCGATTCTTCCGTTTCGTAATAGCCCTTCAAGGCCTGGAAACCCAAGACGCCCAGACCACGGATGTGTTCGGTATCCGCATTGAAGCTGCGCTTGGCGATGGCCAGGGCGGTAGGGCTTTTAGCCATGATTTCCCGGCACCAGGCATCCACCTCTTCATCCAGCTTGTCAAACGGCACCACCGCGTTGACCAAGCCCATCTCCTTCGCTTCCTGGGCCGAATAACGCCGGCACATGTACCAGATTTCCCGCGCCTTTTTCTCACCCACCAATCGCGCCAGATAGGCCGTGCCAAAGCCCGGATCGACCGAGCCCATAGCGGGTCCGACCTGGCCGAAGATGGCATTGTCCGAGGCGATGGTCAGATCACACAGCACATGCAGGACATGGCCGCCACCGATGGCATAACCATTGACGCGGGCGATCACCGGTTTGGGGATATCACGGATAATGGTGTGCAATTCCTCCACCGGCATACCCGTGGTGCCCCGGCCGCCATAGCTGCCTTCGTGGGAGTCCGCCGATTGGTCGCCGCCGGTGCAAAAGGCTTTGTCGCCGACACCGGTGAAAACCACAACACCGATGTCGGAATTCCAACCGGCCATGTTGAAGGCCTTAATCAACTCCTCCGCCGTTTGGTTGGAGAAGGCATTGTAGACCTTCGGGCGGTTAATGGTGATCGTCGCGACGCCGTCCTTTTCCTTATAGATCAGATCCTTAAATTCCATAACGCTACCCGTGCATTGTCAGGCCGCCAGAGACGGAGATGGTCTGGCCAGTGATGTAAGAGGCATCGTCGGATAGGAAGAAGGATACCAAGCCCGGATAATCCTCGGGCTCGGCCACGCGGCGCATGGGCACGGCGCGTTCCAGGGCAGCAACCAGTTTCGGGCCCTGTTCGGCCAACAACGGCGTATTGGTCGGTCCGGGGCAGACCGTATTGAGGGTGATGTTCTTACGCGCCAGCTCACGGCTCATGGTCTTGGAAAAGGCAATCAGACCACCCTTGCAAGCCGCATAAACGGCTTCGCCGGAGGAGCCGACCCGGCCCGCATCGGAGGAAATATTGACCACCCGGCCGCCGCCGCGTTCCGACATGCCTTTCAAGATGACGTGGCACAGGTTCAAGGGGCCATACATGTTGATCGCCACAACCTTGTGCCAAAGCTCTAGATCCGTATCCAGGAAGGGCATGGATTTGTCCCAGCCGGCGTTGTTGACCAGGCCGTCCACCGGGCCGCAATCGCTTTCGAAAGCAGCGACGGCGCTGGCAACCGCGTCATAATCGCTAACATCGACGGCATAACCGTTAGCGGTGCCGCCGGCGGCGCGGATTTTTTCGGCCGTTGCATTGGCGCCTTCCCCATTCAGATCAAAGATCCCGACGTTGCAACCCTCTTCGCCCAAGCGCAGGCTGATGGCCTGGCCGATTCCACTGGCGCCACCGGTTAGAATGACGTTTTTTCCTTGTAATCCACGCATATTAGGCTCTCCCATATCTTTTAATTGACTTGCGGCGGAGCATAAAAGCAAACATTGTTCGAGTCTCGTAATTGTTGGCCCCTGCTACATTCAGCCGCATTGCGCAGCCGCATTGGGCAGCCGCAAATTGTTAGGAGTTGAAATGTCTGTTCGCCTGTACGCCATGACCTGCGGCTGGTTGACCATGCCCTTGCACATGTTTCTGGATGGGGAGGAGGGCGAAATCCGCCTGCCGGTGCCCGCCTATCTGATCGACCATCCCAAGGGTCAAGTGCTGTTCGACAGCGGCCTTCATACAGACATACAGGACCCGGTAACCAAGCGGGCCCAGACCATCACCAAGTATTTCAGTCCGGAATTCAAGGCCGGTGAGGAACTGGGCGCTCGACTCGAACGCTGCGAAGTGGATGTGGAAAAGGTCCGCTATCTGGTAAATTCCCATCTGCATTTCGACCATGCGGGCGGTAATTTTCAGGTCAAGAATGCCCAGTTGGTGGTACAAAAGCGGGAATGGCTGGCTGGCCACGACCCGGACCTGATGAAATCCAACGGCTTCGCCCTGGAAGATTATGATCATGGCCATGATTTGAACCTGGTCGATGGCAAACACGATCTGTTCGGCGACGACAGCGTGGTCTGCATACCCACCTACGGCCACACACCAGGGCATCAATCATTGAAGGTGCGTCTGGGCAGTGGCGATGTATTGCTGGCGGGCGATGCTTGTTATCTGCGGCAAACTCTGGAAAAACTGCACTTGCCAAAAGTAGTGCATGACAAGGCGGAAATGCTGGAAAGTCTGCGGCGCATCCAGACTCTGCAAACCGCCGGCGCGCGGATTTTCTATGGCCATGACGCGGATTTCTGGCAGACCGTGCCCCAGGCCCCGGCGGAAGTGACCTAGGGAGGTTCAATATGACGAAAATCGAAGTCGCAGGCGAAATGCTGCCCATGCGCGAAAGCCTAGCCCGCGAGGTCGAGGTCGGCTGGAATCGCTTGACCAGTCCCGGCACCTGGTGGAGCGGTGCAGAACGCTTGGCCATCGCGGCGGAAGCACGCCACGCCAAGACTTGCAAATTGTGCCAACAGCGCAAGGCGGCCTTGTCGCCCTATACGGTTCCTGGCGAGCATGACAGCACCTCCGACCTGCCGCCGGCGGCAATTGAGGCAATCCACAGGATCGTTACGGATGCGGGCCGCATTACCGAGCATTGGATTCTTTCGCTGATCGAAGGCGGCGAGATGCCAGCACTGGAAGAAACCAAGTATGTGGAGATCATTGGCATCATCGCGGTATTGACCGGACTGGACAAATTGCACCAAGGCCTAGGCCTGGCGCCGCGCGATCTGCCGGCGCCAATTGCTGGCGAACCAAGCCGGCAACGCCCGTTGGGCGCCAAGCGCAATCTGGCCTATGTCGCAACTCTGGCGCCCGAGGACGTGGGCCCGGAGGACCCCAATCCCTATCCCCTGCATGGCGATAAGAATATCCATCGCGGCGTCAGTCTGGTACCACAAGAGGTCTTCAACTTCTTCGATCTGGATGTGGAGCTGTACTTGAAGGATCACGAGATCAGGGATTTCGAGCATGATTTCCGCGCCATCAGCCATGCCCAGATCGAATTGATCGCGGGGCGAACCTCGGCCCTGAACGGGTGTTATTATTGAACCACCTCACATTCGGCTCTGCTCCGTGAGAGCGGCAAAAGTTCTGGCAATCAATACGATCTCTCCGCCGTCATGACGGACGAGGCGGCGGTGAATAGCGTGCCCCATGGGGAAATCCTGATGGCTCTGGTGCAAGCCGTCCATGATGGCGGCGCGGAGGCAATGGCGGTGGCGCGCCGAGCCGTGCGCGTGGCGGTGGGCGATGCCGCCTTTGTCGATACCTGCGCCACCATTGCCTCGTTCTCCGCCGTGGTCAAAATTGCCGACGGCGCCGGCATCCCATTGGAAGACTATAAGGAGGAAGCGACGCGCGACCTGCGGGCGGAGCTATCTATCGATGATTTTCAGAGCTGAAGCTGGATGAAGTAGTCGAGAGCGGCGGTACATCCAGTCTAAAAGCCGATCTAAAAGAATGTGGCGATTTCCTCGAGGGTTTTTTTTACCATGGCATGGGCGGGAATATGGGCGTTTTCGTCCGGATAACCGGTGACCAACAGGATATAGGGGCGGTCGCTTTTCGGACGCCCGCAGATCTCGTTCAGAAAGCCCATGGGTGCCGGCGTATGGGTCAGGGTCGCCAGGCCCGCGTTGTGAAGGGCCATGATCAGAAACCCCGTAGCAATGGAAACGGATTCCGGTACGTAGTAATTCTTATAAAGCTTGCCGCCCGAGCCCCGGCTTTTGTGTTCGCCAAAAATACAAATCAGCCACGGCGCTACCTGCAGAAATGGCTTCGCCGGATCGGTGCCGATGGGCTTTAACGCCCGCAGCCATTCCTCACCGGCCCGGCCATCATAGAAGGCTTTCTCCTCCTCCTCGGCCAGCTCGCGGATGGTCTTTTTCTTGGCGTCATCGCCAATCACCGCGAAATGCCAGGGCTGGTGATTAGCGCCGCTGGGCGCGGTGCCGGCAGAGAGCAGGCATTGCTCTATAATATCCCGTGGCACGGTACGGTCGGAAAACTCACGCACGGAGTGACGCCGGCGCACCATCTGGTAAAACTCAGCCGCCGATGCGCGCATCCCGGCCAGGCTCTGCTCCTCATAGTCAGGCAGGGGAATGGGATGAAAGTCCTCGCCAAACTGATCTTCCAACATCTCCAATCCTCCGATATTCGTTATGACTGGAGCGCATTCAGGGAAAATGCGTCCGTACTCCTGCAAAAAAGGAGTAAAAAAGCTCACATCTAGGCGCAAACCGGCGGCCGGCGTTGGGCCCAAGGACAGGCCTGCTCCAGCTGCCCGGCCAGGCGAAACAATGTGTCTTCCCCGCCGAAACGGGCCATGAAATGCGAGCCCACGGGCAGATTGTCGGCGCTCCAATGCAGGGGCATGCTCATGGCCGGCTGGCCAGTGCCATTGGCCAGCGAGGTAAAGCCGGAATATTCGTTCAGGCGCTTCACGAACGTCGCGGGATCATTTTCACTGGCCTTGATACTGCCCAGTGGTACCGCCGGCATGGCGGTGGTCGGGGTCAGGGTCAGATCATAGGTTTCGAAAAAGCCGGCGACGTCGCGGGTTACGCGCTGGATATCCTGGACGGAACACAGATAGCTGCCTGACGAGCGCCGCTCGCCACTATGATACATGCGCCAGGTATTGGGCTCGAACAATTCCTCGGAGGGGATCAGGCCATAGCGATCGGCCCAGTGGCGCACCGCCCACGAGGCAAAGGCCGTCCAAATGGAGGCAAAGGCGCGCTGATAGCCATCCTCGTCGAAGCTGGGCTCGGCCCATTCGACGATATGGCCCAGGTCCTCACACAGTTTGGCCGTGGCCTCCACCGCCGCCCGGCATTCGGGATCAACTTCCGAGAGGTTAAAGGCTCTGAGGGAAACCGCGATGCGTAATTGGCCCGGATCACGGCTCACTTCATCCAGATATGGCCTTTTCCTTGGCGGTGCCCAATAGGGATCGCCCAGATCAGGGCCGCACGTGGCATCCAGCAGCGCCGCGCTATCACGCACGCTGCGGGTAACCGCATGCTCGGCGATCAGGCCGCTACCGGCATCACCATAATCCGGACCCAGGGGGTTACGGCCCCGGCTTGGTTTCAGGCCGAACAGGCCACAGAGCGCAGCGGGATTACGGATCGAACCGCCGCCATCGTTGGCATGCGCCATGGGCACGATACCAGCCGCCACCGCCGCCGCCGAACCACCCGACGAGCCCCCAGGCGTACGGCTGGTATCCCAGGGATTGCGGGTTGGTCCAGTCAGGCTGGGTTCGGTGGTCGGAATCAGGCCGAATTCCGGCGTATTGGTCTTGCCCGCGATGATCAAGCCAGCCTTTTTCAGGCGCAGCACTAGCTCGCTATCAACCGGCGAGACACAGCGCCCCGCCAGATAGCGGCTGCCCTCGGCAATGGGCACGCCGGCATATTCGGCGACCAGATCCTTTAGCAGGAACGGCACGCCGGGAAACGGCGCGTCGGGATCAACATCGTGCTGGGCCGCTACATGCGCCAAATCATCCATGCGGAGGATGACGGCATTTAGCTCTGGGTTCAGACGCTCTATACGCTCGATAGTGGCGCTGAGCAGCTCACCAGGCGTAACCTCTCCCCGGCGCACCAGATCGGCCAGATCGGTGGCATCGAGAAATGCCAGAGAGGAATCGATGGCGGCGGAATCGGTGGCACGGTCGGTCATGTCTGTGGTCCCTTGTGGCAAAACCGCGACGCGGGTCCACCAGGGCCAGCCCGGAAGCGAAATCGAGAATATCCGAGGGCCGAAGCCCGGTAAAAAGGCCGAAAACCAGCGGCCCGTCTAGTGTCCGGTTTCTAGCGCCCGGCTTCGCGGTCGATCTTCGCGCGCTGGGCGAAATAACCTTTGAACAGCATCAACATGCCTCCCATGACGACAACCGTCGCCACCATCATCAAGATCAACAAAGTCACTTCATGCATAACAAATCCCCTCACCAACAATCTCTACGATGTACACCAACATCCCAGCTGGGCCAAGATATTATTGTCTGGAACGGAGCTATCGCTGATGCGCCGCCGTGCCCCTGTCATTGGCCAGACTGGAGGCAAGGTGCTCCAAACGGTCCAAGCCGCCGGCCCGCAATAGCGCCACCGCGCAAGCGAGGTCCTTATCGTCCATGGCTTTGGCGAGCAATTCATTGCAACGATCGCCGGTGATGGAGGCGCTGGGACCAACCGTATGCGGTGTTGCCTCGCCCCGACTCAGGGCGCCCTGCAGTTCCTCCTCGCGCCGGCCGGCTTCCTGACGGTCACTTTCGATCAACAGATCCGGCAGGACGCCCCAGGCCTGAATGGTCCGGCCCGAGGGAGTGTAGTACAACGCCGTCGTCAGGCGCAGGGCGCCAAACTCGCCCATGGAGAATATGGTCTGTACAGAGCCCTTGCCAAACGAGCGGCTGCCGACGATCACCGCCCGGCGGTTTTCCTTCAGCGCGCCAGCGACAATCTCAGCGGCCGAGGCCGTGCCTTCATTGACCAGCACGACGACGGTCTTGCCTGCCGCCAGGTCACCGCCCCTGGCCCGAAAATGCGCATTGTCCTCGTCCATGCGCCCGCGTACGGAAACAATGGTGCCTTCGTTCAGAAAAACATCCGAGACGCGGATCGCCTGGCGTAACAGACCTCCCGGATTGTTGCGTAGATCAATCACCAGGCCCAGACTGGCCGCACCCAAGGCATCATCGATCTTCTCCATGGCCTTGCGCAAGCCCGGTTCGGTCCGTTGGCTGAAGGCGGAGATGCGGATATAGCCATAATCGGACGCCACCCTGTGGCGCACCGCAGGCACGCGGATGATGTCGCGGACGATGTACACTTCGATCGGATCCTTCGCCTTGCCCCGCAACACAGTCAGGCGGATGGTGGTGCCCGCCAGGCCGCGCATACGGCGGACAGCGGCACGCAACGTCATGCCCTTGATCGGGGTTCCGTCCACGTGGCTGATCAAATCACCGGCCTGCATGCCGGCCCGCTGAGCCGGAGTGTCGTCAATGGGAGCGATAACCTTGACCAGCCCAGCGTCCATGGTCACTTCCAGGCCCAGGCCCGCAAACTTGCCGCTGATACGGATTTTCAGTTCGCCATAACTCTCCGGATCAAGATAGGCGCTATGGGCATCCAGGACATTCAGGCCCTTATTCAAGGCCAGGGCGATGCGGCGGAACTCACTTGGCTTTTTCTTCTTCTCGGCGTTTTCGCTTTTTGCCGTATCCCCTTGGGTCTTGCCGGTCTTGGCGGAATTTTCCATGCTGGCCACGGCAGCATCGTACTCCTTCAGACCCTGCATGGTTTCTTTCAGAAGGGGCGTCGGATCCAGCTTCCGCAGATAGCGGCGGCCGATAATCGGCAGCGTACGCCGCAACACGGCAGCCTCCTGCTCATTCAAGGCGACGTTTTGTCCTGACGCCTGCTCAACAATCAGATCCTGGGTGCTCTTAGCCCAGCTTATCATGGGGGCGCACAGCAAAGTTATAAGGACCGCGGGCAGAACAAACATGGCCAAAAACACCGGTGCGGCCGGCCGTGGATTTGCCTTCCACAGGTCCATGTTTCTTGTTGGCCCAATCATGATTTTGGGACCGCCCCCATCTTGCTCACGTAATTCATATCCGCTCGGCCAACCAGATAGCCATTCGGGTACCAGTCTTAACGCTTTGGCTCAGAATTTGGTAGGCAGGCGCCTCTTTAGCACCATTTTCAAGCGCTATATCCCGGTGTTTCAGTTCATCTTCACGAAATTCCGTGATCACTGCTTGCAGCTCGGCCTCGCCCCCATTCGACCCTCCGGTTGATTCAGCAGCCAACTCATCAAGCTGCTTTTGGTAATGGCCTTCAATTACCTCTTCCACCGCCACCGTCGTCGCCATAGCCGCCCGCTCGCCCAGCAGGGCGCTGCCCGCACCGAGGGCGAAGCCGGCCACGCGCCACAATGGCGACAGGGCGGTCGGGCGAACACCACGCTCGGCCATTATCTCGTCGAAGGTGGCCAGGTGCGCCCGCTCCTGCTCGGCCATTTCCAGCAACAAATCCGCGCAGGATTGATCCTTCAGCACCGCCAGCTGACCGCGATAAATTTCCGCCGCGCCCAATTCACCCGCCTGATCAACGCGTATCATACGCGCGATATTAGCTTTGCCCTGGCGGTCGCCTGGCAATGTTGCCGGGCGCACCGATGACGTCTCCATGGGCTGGTTTTCAGGTGTTGCGGCGATCTCCATGGTCTATCTGCGATCCCCAAGTGCGGTTTTGCCGGCCAACCCGGAATAAACCGCCAGTGCGATAGAGAATAGAACGTTGTAGCCCGCCATGGAAACACCAAACAAGGAAAATGCCGCTTCGTCACAACGGATGATCGGTGCCGCCATAACCTGGGCCCGCAGCTCTGCCAAGGTCTGGGCCGTACCGCCCGTGCCGACGCAGGCCTCGCTGCCGGTCCACCAGTGTTCCTCCACCCCTACATGATAAGTGGCGATGCCGGCGTTCACCACCAGCACCATGACAGCCAACAGCAGGACCCAGGGCGCCAGGGCGCGAAACGCCGGCACCAGTGCCACGAAACAGATCGCGGCGGCAATGGCGAAGGGCCAGCGTTGATAGATGCACAGGGCGCAGGGCTGTAACTCAAAGACGTATTGCGAGATAAAGGCGGCGGCCAGGGCGCTCAGAGACGCCAATGGCACCAGGATCAACGCCGTTCTTGTCACCAACAAACTTTGCATCCTAGGTCTCCCCGCCTACAAAACCAGTTTGACCACGGCGAAGCCGCCGATCAATAGCACCACGAAAAGGATGAACAATGGGCCCAGATAACGCTCAATAAAATCGCGGATCGGCGCGCCAAAATACCACAGCAAGGCTGTTACGATAGCGAAACGAAGCCCTCTGGCCACAACGGAGGCAATTAAAAAGACCGGCAGGCTGAGCCCCGTGACGCCGGAGGCGATGGTAATGACCTTGTAGGGAAACGGCGTCAAGCCGGCGATCAGGACGATCCAGACGCCCCATTCGTTATAGCGATCCTGGAAGGAGGCGAATTTCTCTCCATAGCCATAGAAATTCAGGACCGGCTGGCCAATGGTGTCGAACAGGTACAGCCCGATGGCATAGCCCAACAGACCGCCCAACACGGAGGCAACGGTGCAGATCACCGCTATCAACAGCGCCTTGTGCCGTTGCGCCAAGACCATGGGAATCAACATCACGTCGGGCGGGATGGGAAAGACCGAACTTTCGATAAAAGATACCACGCCCAGGGCCCAATTTGCGTGGCGGTGCCCGGCCAGTGCCATGGTTCGATCGTAAAGCCAACGCAGCATTGAATACGCAGCCCATCCTTTGTTGAGATCAGGACGCCCTATAACAGCATCATGCTAGCGGAACAATGCAACTGATTTGCCGACATCCGACCGGAACCCTATGCTTTGCTAAATTTGGCACCGCAATAGGGCGAAACAATGACGGCGATTAGCGCGAACGGCATCACCATCGAATACGAAAGTCATGGCCCAGCGGATAGTCCCGCCATGATCTTGATCCGGGGCCTGGGCAGCCAAATGATCCAGTGGCCGGCGGCATTGATGCAACGTCTAGCGGGGCAGGGCTTCCATGTAGTGACCTTCGACAACCGGGATGCTGGCCTGTCCACCAAGTTCGAGGCCGCCGGCGCCATGGATATTCCCGATCTGATGGAACGGGCCAAGGCGGGTGAGAACATCAAGGTGCCATATTTGCTGGACGACATGGCGGCGGACGTCATCGGCCTGATGGATGCCCTGGCGATTGATACGGCCCATGTCACGGGCATCTCCATGGGCGGGGCGATCGCGCAAGTGCTGGCCGCCAAACATGGTGCCCGCCTGCGCTCCATGACCTCAATCATGGCGCAAAGCGGCAACCCGGGTATCCCCCCCGGCAACCCGGAAGCCATGGCCGCGTTGATGCGGGTGGGCGGCGACGAAAGCACTCGCGACGGCGCCATCGCCGCCAATCTTGAAACCGCCCGCGTTCTAGCCGGCCCGCTTTATCCCACCTCCGACGCCGACCGCCTGGCCATGGTGGAACGGGTCTATGAGCGCTGTCATTGCCCGGACGGACGCACTCGACAGCGCGCCGCCATCATCAAAAACGGCAACCGGGTGCCAATGCTGCAGACCATTACCATCCCCTGCCAGGTTATTCACGGCACGGACGATCCGCTGTTGAACATAGCGGGCGGCGCGGACACCGCGGCAAATATCCCCGGCGCCGATTTTCACGCCATCGCCGGCATGGGGCACGAGACCCCGGCGGCCCTGGCCCCGGTGCTAGCCGATCTGATCGGTTGTTTCGCCCGCCGCGTGGACGAGGCGGCGGGCTGAACAACCGAGGAACACCGCCAGCCTATAATTCCGCCAACGGGTAGGCCAAATAGACACACTTTCTTATAGTCTTGCCCATAGGATTATTTGCGCGTTGAAGTGAACGGGAAATTCAGGCTTGGCTCGGTAGGTATGACAAGACCCTTCTTCATTCTTACATTGCTCGCATCTCTTCTGAGCGGATGCGGCGAGGACAAGGCAGGGGCGAAAGCACCGCCGGCGAAAAAGTCGGCGTCGGTCGCCGCCAAATTCGGAACAAATTCCATTTACGATGTTCTGCAAAGTGTCACGCTTTTGAAAACTAATGATCATGCCGGAATGCAGCAGGTCGTTCGGAATAACGCGGCGGGCTATTGCAGCGAAGGTTAACTGGGCGCCGGTATCAACCAATTGCCAGTGGAAACAACAGCATCCAGAAGCTGCTAGGAACAATCGAAGTTGTTTGCCATGAAAGACGCCTTGCAGGACGCGATGGCTCCCTTGGAAGGGAGATACAGAGCCAAAAATGTGAGGCAGCTTTATGCCGGGCTATTGAGGTGGAATGATCAGACGTATTTTCGAACCATTGTCATGGGATGTTTTCTAAAAGTGCCCACCGGCAAGAATTTGACGCGGTCAAAATGATTGCGATTATCCGGCCAAGGGCATTTGTGGACCGAATAGGGGGTCGACCGTACCGCCATAAAAGGGCACGATGCAAAAAACGCCGGGTCGTCCATCCACGTGCTGTCCGCGGCACCAGCGGCCCCGCTTCAATACAACAACACTGGAGACAAGGGAATGCGGCCGAACAAGATCAAGCAGATGTGGCGTGATGGTAAATGCGCAACCATGGGCTGGCTCTCCCTGTCCCATGGGTTCACGGCCGAAGTCATGGCGCGTCAGGGTTTCGATGCCCTGTGCGTCGACTTGCAGCACGGCACCACGGAAATGAATGACGCCTGGCCCATGTTACAGGCCATTTCACAGACAGACACGGTTCCCTTCCTGCGCGTCGCCTGGAACGAGCCGGCGCCCATTATGAGGGCCTTGGACCTGGGCGCCTACGGCATCATCGTGCCGCTGGTTAATACGGCCGAGGAAGCGGCAATGGCGGTGGCCGCCTGCCGATACCCGCCAGTCGGCATGCGCTCGTCGGGGCCCATTCGCGCCGCGCAATACGGCGGCGCCGACTACCAGGCCAACGCCAATGACGAGATTATCATCATGGCCATGATCGAGACCAAGGAAGGCCTTGCCAACCTCGATGCCATTTGCGCCACGCCCGGCCTCGATGCCGTCTACATCGGACCGGCTGATTTGTCGTTCGCATTGGGCCTGGAACCGCGCGGTGATAATCCCGATCCGCTGCATCTCGCCACCTGCGACAAGATCCTCGAGACCGCGCACAAGCACGGCATCAAGGCCGTCATGCATTGTGCCGGCGCACCGTTCGCGGCGGGCGCCGTGAAGCGCGGCTTTGACATGGTGATGTTGACGTCCGATCTCGCCTGCATGATCGCCGGCGCCCGGCGGCAGCTTGACGAGCTGAAGGCCGAGACCACCTGATATCAGCCGGATATTCAGCTTGATATAGTGGCGCCAGGGCTTAACCGCGTTCGTCGGTCCAGATCTGTTCCAGAAATGCCGGGCCACCCTGGGCCATGAAGGCCGCCGTTGCCATTCCGGCCAGGGCTTGCAGACGCATCAGATCCGGTGGGGAAAAGGTGTTGCGCGCCTGGGCGGCGGTGATCAGATGGCCAATGAACTTGCCCCGCCAGGTCATCGGGGCATAGATGGCGGAACCCATGCGCGCGGATTTCAGGATCTGCTTGAAATCAGCATGTTCGTCGGTGTTCTCCAAAATCAGAGCGCGTTCGTTCTTCCACACCCAGCCCGGATGGCCGGTATCCAGGGGATAGTGCAGGCGATGCTGCTCATCGGGAAAACCCCATTCGGCGATCAGGAAATGTGAGGTGTTATCCGGGCTGACCATGAAGGCGCCGCCGACGGAGAAATGCCGCTCACCCGGCCTCAGGGCGCCGGGCTTTTCGTGCGCCGCGCCATCGCCGGTGATGCGCAGGGCGGCATGTACGAATTCACGCACGGCGGCTTCGGCGTCCGGGGCATCAACGCCGCCCTGGGCGGCGCGGGCGGCCTCACCCCATGGATCATTGGTCAAGTTGCTTGGAATTACGTTTGTCATTTGGCCGTCATTGCGGCGCCGGGTTTTGCGCAGCCCAGTTCTCGGCGATCTGTTGCCGGGTGGCGATCCAGACATCAGGCTTGGCGGCCACGTGCTGGAAGAATTTCTCCAGATAACCAATGCGTCCGGGCCGCCCGATGATACGCAAATGCAGGCCGAACGACATCATTTGGGGATCGTCGGAACCTTCGCGGTACAGCCAATCGAAGCTATCGATGGCGTATTGCAGCCAATCCGCCGGTGTCAGGGAAGGCGCGGTCCACATCTTCATATCATTCGAATCCACCGCGTAGGGCAGGATTATGATAGGCTTTTCGTAACTGGTGTCCCAGAACGGTTTATCGCCGGAGAAATCATCCATGTGGTAGGTGAAGCCCTCCTCCATCAGCAGCCGCCGAGTGTTGTCGGTCAACAGATAGCGTGACAACCAGCCCGTAGGCCGGGACCCAGCCGTAGCACGAATGGAGCTAACGGCCTTGCGGATGAATGCCCGCTCCGCTTCCTCGTCCATATAATACTGATGCACCCAGCGCCAGCCATGGCTGCAGACCTCGTGGCCGCCGTCAACAATGGCCTTGGTCAAGTCCGGGGCCTTTTCAAGCGCCTGCGCGGCGGCGGTGAAGGTTGCCTGATAGCCAAAATCATCCAACAGCTTCATCACCCGCGGCGCGCCGGCCTTTAGGCCATAGAGATAGTTGCTCTCGTTGGAATAGTTGCGCACCGGTTTGTGCAGGGCGACGCCCAGTTCATCGACGATTTCCGGGCCCCGGTCGCCCTCGGTGATATTCATCTCGGCGCCCTCCTCGACATTGACGACGATCGAGAGGGCAAGGCGGGCATCGCCGGGTAGGTTCCATTTAGCCATGGGGACTCTCTATAAACAGACTGCTGTCCGGCCAGGGTAAACGAGCGCGGCCCCACCCGCAAATGTCCGTGTTTATTCGGCGGCGTCGGAGCGTTCGGTTGATGTTTGCCGAGCCACCAAATGTGCGTACAGACCGCCTAAAGCAATCAACTCATCATGCCGGCCCTGTTCGATGACCCTGCCCTTTTCCAGCACCACGATGCGATCGGCGTCGCGTACCGTGGACAGGCGGTGGGCGATGACGATCGTCGTCCGCGCCGCCATCAGGTCATCCAGTGCGGCGCGTACGAGCTGTTCGTTGACCGCATCCAGGTGCGAGGTGGCTTCATCCAAAATCAGCACCGGCGCATCTTTCAGAAAAGCCCGCGCGATGGCGACCCGTTGCCGCTGTCCACCCGACAGACGCATGCCCCGCTCGCCCACCGGCGTGTCCAGGCCCTCGGGCAGACCGGCGATGAAATCATCCAGGGCGGCACGCTGGATCGCCTGGGCCAGTTCCTCGTCCGTCGCCTCCGGCCGGGCGATACGGATATTATCGCCCATGGAAGTGTTGAACAGATAGGTATCCTGGGCCACCAGGGCGATACGCCGGCGCATGCCGTCCAGACGGAAGCCACGCAGATCATGACCATCAAGTTCAATGCGGCCCCCATCGGGGTCCCAAAAGCGCATAAACAGATGCGCGATGGTGGTCTTGCCGGCTCCTGACGGCCCGACCAATGCCAGGGTACTACCGGCGGGCACGTCAAAGCTGACGCCATCCAGTGCCGGCGTCTTGGTGCCGGCATAGCGGAATTTTACCTCCCTGAAGGCGAGGCCGATGGGTTCCGTCTGGCCCACGCCGGGGCCGTCCTGGACGGGGATATCTTCTTCGTGCACCGCGTATAGCCGCCGGGTGGCGCCCAGGGTATCAGCCAGTTGCCGGCCAATATTGGCGATCTCCGATATGGGCAAAAACGCCGCCATGGCCAGCAAGGTGAGAAGCGGCAGGTGCTGAGCCGGCAAGCTGCCATTACCAACCAGGGCCGCACCCGTGGCGACCACTGCCAGACCACCCAGGCCCGTGGCCAGTTCCAACGAGGCGGTTTGAATGGTCAGTTCCCGGAAGAACGGCAGGCGGACCTCGATTTGCCGTTTCGCCAACTCCATGAAGCCCAGGCCGCGCCGATCTTCGGCCTGAAAGGCAATCACCTCCGTCAGGCCTTGAATGCTGTCGACGGCATGGGCGTTCAATTCACCTAGAGCCTCCCGTGCGGCGGAGCCCAAACGGTCAACCCGACCACGCATCAGAAACGGGCTGAGAGCCACCGCCAACAGAAACGGCATCAGGGCCAGGGCCATGGCCGAGCCGAAAACAAACAAGGTGGTCAGCACCAGCAAGGGCACCAACACGGCGACAAAGGCAGGTGCAACGGTATGGGCAAAGAAGAATTCCACTGTTTCCACATCCTGGGTGGCGACAGAGACCAGATCGCCCGTGCGCCGGCCCAGCAGGTAAGCCGGCGCCAGCTTGTCCAGCTTGTCGAATAGGGCGATGCGCATTTCCGCCAGCAGGCGAAAAGCCATGTCGTGGGCGATCCAGCTTTCCAACCAATGCAGGATGCCCGCTGCCGGCGCCATAGCGGCCATGATCCACAGCAGATTGCTGTATGCCGCACCGCCCTTCACCGCCGCGACGGCCAGGGCACCGACGATGCCGATGCCCGTGTAGGCGATCACCCGGCTGACTCCGAGGATAAAGGTCATGCTCAACCGGCCCTTCCACGGTGCCACATGGCCCAGCAAGGTGCGGAAGGCGCCGGCCCATCCCAGGCCCCGGGCGCGCAGAATAGCGTCGCTTTCGCCCACATCCTGTGGCAGGTCATCGCTATCGACGACCTCGTCCGCCGCCGTGCGGGCTTCAAGTTCCTGGTCGGGATCAGCCTTGTCCTGGGCCTGAGCCGTCATCAGGCGGTGATAGATGCCGCCTTGGTCCATCAAATCACGGTGCCGGCCCTGCTCCACGATCCGGCCCTGGCCCAGTACCAGAATACGGTCGGCGTCAATGACGCTGGACAGACGATGCGCGAAGATCAAGGTGGTACGGCCGGCCATCAGGCGGTCCAGGGCCTGCTGGATCACCGCCTCGTTCTCTGCATCAACCGAGGACAGCGCCTCGTCCAGCACTAGGATCGGCGCATCCCGCAGCAAGGCCCGCGCAATGGCGATGCGCTGACGCTGCCCGCCGGATAGTTTCAGGCCCCGCTCGCCCACGACGGTGGCATAACCCTGGGGCAGGTGGGCGATGAATTCGGCGGCATTCGCGGCATTCGCGGCATTCGCGACCTCGTCGCAGGTGGCTTCCGGTTTGCCCAGGCGAATATTGTCCTCGACGCTGCCGAAAAACAAATAGGTGTCCTGCTGCACCACGGCGAATTGTTGACGCAGGCTGGCCAGGGTCTGTTGCCGGATATTCTGGCCAGCGATCAGGATCTGGCCTTCGCTGGGATCGTATAGGCGCAGCAATAGACGCTGGATAGTCGTTTTGCCCGCGCCCGAAGGTCCGACGATGCCGATGCGTTCGCCTGCCTCGATCTTGAAATTCAGGCCGTCGTGGGCCCTATTCCGCGCGCTGGGATAGGCGAAACGGACATCCCTAAACTCAACTGATGCTGCATCCTCCAGCACCAAAGTGCCGGTGCCGTCATCCGCCAGACTGGGCCGGGCGGCCAGGATATCCAAAATACCCTCGGCGGCGGATTGTCCCACCATACCCTGATGCAGCAGATTGCGCAGCTCCCGCAATGGCCGGAAGACTTCAACGCCCAGCATCAGCACGACCAGCAACACCCACAGCTCGAGCTGGCCCTCGGCCACTCGCCAGGCGCCCACCGCCAGGGCGCCCGCCGCGCCCAATGCAATGCCCGTGTCCGTGATGCCCCGGCCCAGGGCATTGGTGGCCAACACCCACATGGTGGTGTGGAATACGGCACGCGCCTTGAGCGCAAGGCTCTCCGCCCGCACATGGCTCTGCCCGAAGGATTTCAAGGTGCCCAAACCCTGCAGGCTGTCAAGGAACTCGGCGGCGAAGGCGCCATAGGCTTTCGAGCGCTCCCTGGCACTCTCCTTGTCCCAAAAATGAAAGGCCGACGGCGCCACCAACGTCACCAGGGCAAAAGCCAGCATGGTGGCCGCGATGGTCGGATCCAGGAAAGCCATGAAGGCAAAAATCATCACCGGCGTCAGGGCCGCGACAAATAGCTGCGGGATGTACTGGCCGAAATAGGTCTCCAACTGCTCCACACCCTCAACCAGCGAGACCAGGACATCGCCTGTTCGCTGCAAGCCAAAATAGGCCGGGCCCAGATGCACGATCTGTTCATATAGGCGCTGGCGCAAGGATATTTGCACGCGTGCGGCGGTGTGATGGGCCACCATGTTGCGGCTGTATTCCAACCAGGCGCGCAACAACATGGTACCGCCAACCAGAACAACCGGCCCCCACAACTCGGCCAGCCCGGCGCCATCGAAGATCAAACCCAACAGCCAGCCCAACAGCATCAGACGCACCACGCCCACCGCCGCCGAAAGCAGTCCTATTCCCACGGCGCCGAAAAGCCGATGGCGCAGACCCGCAGTAAAGCGCCAAAGCCGGGCGTCCAGATACATTCGATATTTCCCACCAGGTTCGTGTCGTCCCCCACGGCCCAGGATTCCAGGCCGCGTCCCAGGCTCAATCTATGCTGTTGAGGCCGCTCTGCCAATGGACTAGTCGTGAGTGTTTGGAAGGGAATATTTTGCCGTGATTTTTACCGGAATTCTTGTTGTATTTGATGACGATGCAAGTATTCTCGGAGCCAAGAAAAAATTCAACCATTTGGGTTTGATTTTCCTATGTGGTGTGGAACATATTCGTATTTGAGAGGATAAATGCATGGCGCAGACAAAAGTTGCCGATCAGACAACCGCGACACAGGCGGACGCGACACAGATACGTACCGCGCAGGTCATGCAAGCAGGCCTTGCCGCCCTTTTAGGACTGGCACTGTTCATCGGCGTGGCGCTGTCCCACCCCGCCGCCATCCATAATGCGGCCCATGATTCCCGCCACGGCATAGCGGCGCCCTGTCACTAGTACAACGGTCACTAGTTTACGGCTAACCGCCAACGCTCACATGGATTTCTTCAAATCGATCCTCATCAGTGCCTTGGTCGCCGGCATTGTCGCCGGCGCGGGATTGACAGGCCTACAGACGCTGAAAGTCTACCCGCTGATCTTCGCGGCCGAGGCTTTTGAAGATGCTGGCTCAGCCCCAGGTGCGGCCAGCGCGGCGGCCCATGATCATCAAGCTCACGAAGGTAGTCAAGGCGCGAAGGATGCCGGCCATCACCACGACGAAGCGGCCTGGATGCCCGCCGACGGCGCCGAGAGATTACTGTATTCGCTTCTCTCCAATGTCCTGATGGGTGTTGCCCTGGGGTTGATCCTGGCGGCGGTTTTCGCCTTGCGCCGGGTGATCAATTGGCGCCATGGCGTGGTCTGGGGCCTGGGCGGTTTTATAGCCCTCAATCTGGCACCGGCGGTGGGCATACCGCCGGAGCTACCGGGCATGCCGGCCGGTGATTTGCTGGCCAAGCAAACCTGGTGGCTGTCCACGGCGCTGCTGACGGCCGGTGGGATCGCCCTGATTTTTCTCTGTAATGGCGTGGTCTGGCGCGTGCTGGGAGTTGCCATGATCGCCTTGCCCCAAATCTATGGCGCCCCGCATCTTCCCAGCATCGATAGTGCCGTGCCGGCGGTCCTGGCGGCTGACTTTGCCACTGCCAGCCTGGCCACAAACCTGGTTTTCTGGGCTGTCCTTGGCCTGTTAACGGCAGAGGCCATGGCCCGCATGCCCCGGACAGTGCATTCCAAAGCAATTTAGGTTGTTTTCGATTTAGTCAAATTGGCGTGCCGCACTTAAAATCTTAGTCTGATTTTTCCGCCACGCCGGCATCGGCGAAGCTTGCCATGCCCGCGTGAGTGGCAAGTGCGGCCCGCAACAGCGGGATTGCCGTCGCCGCGCCGGAGGCCTCGCCCAGGCGCATGCCCAGATCCAACAGCGGCGATAGGCCCATGCGCTGTAACAGGCGCAGATGCCCCGGTTCGGCTGAAACGTGCGCGGCCCAGCAATGTTCCAAAAAGCCCGGTGCCGCCACGTGCAAGGGTGCCAGCGCGGCGGAGGCCACATAGCCGTCGATCAACAGTGGGATACGGGCCCGCCGTGCCGCCAATGCGGCACCCGCCATGGCGGCCAATTCCCGCCCACCCAGGCAACGGGCGATTTCCAGCGGATCGTTCAGAATAGCGGCATGCCGGGATCTGCCATTGGCCACGGCCTGGGCTTTGCGCGCCAGGCTCGCATCACCCACGCCGGTGCCGCGTCCGGTCCAATCCTGGGCTGCGCCGCCATATAGCGCATGCGCTAGAGCGGCAGATACCGTGGTGTTGCCAATACCCATCTCGCCAATGCAGACCAGATCCGTATCGTTGTCCACCTGGACCATGCCGCGCCGCAAGGCATCAAGGAATTCGTCCCAGCCCAACGCTGGTGCTTGGGTAAAATCGGCGGTCGGTTTCTCCAGATCAAGATCCAGAACCTTCAGCTCCGCCCCGGCCATGGCGCACAATTGGTTGATGGCAGCGCCGCCGGTGGCGAAATTGGCGACCATCTGCGCGGTGACCTCTACCGGAAAGGCGGACACGCCTTGCGCTACAACGCCGTGATTGCCGGCAAAAACCAAAACCTGAACCTTGTCCAGCCTTGGCACCTCGCGGCCCTGCCAAGCGGCCAGCCACAAGACCAGATCCTCCAGCTTGCCCAGCGCCCCTTGTGGTTTGGTCAGCATGTCGTTGCGCGCCTTGGCATCCGCCTGTGCCCGAGCATCAGCATGGGGTAAATCGGCCAGCAGGCGGCGTAAGTCTTCTTGGCTTTGTGGCATAATGTGTACTGATACTCCTAAGTAGCGGTCCGGTGATCACGGTCGATCAAATGTATGAAGCTGCCCATTACCTTGCCCGAACACAGGCCAACCTCTGCGCTCTGTTCGCCCAGGGCATCCCGAGCGGTAAACAGATGTTCACCCTGTTCCTCAGTTATCGTGGCGTAATGAAATTCGTGGCCACGGTAATCCACACCCCTGGCACCAAGGGGGCCCGATTGACGCAGCCGTACCTGGCGATATCCTAAATGCAGTTTGCGCTTGGCGAAAGAGGTCTCCAGCCCCAACAATCCGGCCATGGCGTGGCACCTGCCATCCTGATCCAGCACACCCTGGCCCAACACCATGAAGCCGCCGCATTCGCCCAGGATAACGGCGTCCCGCGCCGCCGCATCCCGCAACCCGGATAAAAAGGCCTGATTCGCAGCCAGAGCGCCGGCATGCAGTTCGGGGTAGCCGCCCGGTAAATAAACCGCATCCGCATCCAAATTTGGCGCTTTATCGGCCAAGGGAGAAAAGAAGCTGATCTCCGCCCCCGCCCGGCGCCAGTCATCCAGCACATGGTGATAACGGAACCCAAAGGCGATATCCGCGGCCACGGCGATGTGTTGGCCCAGTGGAGGGACTGGATCAACTGAATTGATTGTTGTATAGGCCGGCGCGGCGGCAATATCATGCAAGCCCGCCAGATCCAGGTCACGGCCAAGATTATCCGCCGCGCGGTCCAGCAAGGCGTCCAGGTCGGCCCGCTCGCTGGCCTGTACCAGACCAAGATGCCGGGCCTGGAGAAGCAGCGAAGGATCGGCGGCAAGAACGCCAAACACCCGGATGTTTACCTCGGCGCAGGCGTCAAACAGCATCTTTTGGTGACGCCGACTGCCCACCTGGGTAAAAATCACGCCAGCCACGTTCACGTCGGTACGGTAATTAGCGAAACCCTGCGCCAGGGCCGCAGCGGAGGCGCCTTGACCCTTGGCATTGATCACCAGGATCACGGGCAGATTGAACATTGCCGTTAAGTCGGCGGTAGAGCCATCGCCACTGACCGCGCCATCAAACAGGCCCATCACGCCTTCTATCAGAAATCGGCTACCGCTTTGCTCCTGAAGCAGCTGGTTCAGCCGTTCCGGCGCCATGGCCCATGGATCAAGGTTGCCGCAGGTTAAGCCGGCGGCGGCAGACAAAAAGCCGGGGTCAATATAGTCTGGTCCAACCTTGAACGGCGTAACAGCCGCCCCTTTTCGGGTCAGCAGGCGCAACAGAGCGGCGGAGACAAGAGTCTTACCAGAATTAGAGCTTGGCGCCGCCAGAACCCAGCCGCGCGCGCCATTATCTGAATTCGTGTCAGAACTTGCTCTCGTGCTCACGCCGGTGCATCTTTTCCTGGCTTGCGGCTTGGTATAAGCGTAATTCATACCTATTGCAGGGCACGCTGGTGATCAAGAGGTTTTCGACGGAATGGCGGCAAAAGGGGCGGAAAAGGGCGCATTGCGGCGCGGCTGGACCACGGGCGCCTGCGCCACGGCTGCTGCCACGGCGGCCCATGGCGCGCTTTTGACTGGCGAATTTCCCGATCCCGTGGATATTACCCTGCCGGGCGGTCGCACGGTGGCCTTTTGCCTCTGCCGCGAGGAGCTCGGCATGGATTTTGCCTTGGCGGCAGTTGAGAAAGATGCCGGCGATGATCCCGACGTCACCCACGGCGCCTTGATCCATGCCCGTGTGCGCCGGCGTCCCGACGACGGCGCCGGCATATGCTTCCACGCCGGCGATGGCGTCGGCACGGTGACCAAGCCGGGCCTGCCCATCGCGATCGGACAGGCGGCGATCAATCCGGTGCCCCGCGCCATGATCACCGATGCCTTGACCAGCTCGGCGCGGGCGGCGGGAAAATCTATTGACCTGGATGTTGAAATTTCCGTGCCGGGCGGTGATGCCATGGCGGCGCGGACCATGAACCCGCGCTTGGGCATTTTGGGCGGTATATCCATACTGGGCACCACCGGCATCGTTGTCCCTTTTTCCTGTGCCGCCTGGATCGCCACCATTCACCAAGGCATCGATGTGGCCCGCGCCGCCGGCCTGCGCCATCTGGGTGCCGCGACCGGACGCACCTCGGAGGCGGCCTTGCAACGCCATCATGGTTTCAATGACGGCGCGCTGATCGATATGGGAGATTTTGCCGGCGGGATGTTGAAGTATCTGCGTGATCATCCCGTTGAACGACTGTCCCTGGCTGGCGGTTTCGCGAAAATATCCAAGCTGGCGCAAGGCCACATGGATCTGCATTCGAAACGTTCCCAGGTGGACTTTGAATGGCTGGCACGGGTCGCGGATGAGGCACCCGAAGTCGCGGCCCTGTGCCGGCGGGCCAACACGGCGGCCGAGGTCCTTGGCGCGGCGCAAGCGCAAGGCTTTCCCCTGGCGGACAGGGTCGCCGCACTGGCCCACAAGCAGGCGCTGGAGATCTGCTGGGGTGCCGTAACGATCGAGGTTTTGATTTACGACCGTGCCGGCGAACTGGTTGGCGGAAGCGATGACTGAAGGCAAATTGCTTATTCTCGGGGGTACCGCATTGGCCGGTGAGCTGGCCGGCGCCGTTGGAGAACTGGGCCTGCCGGCGGTCTATTCCTTGGCCGGGCGGACGGCCACCAAGACCGTTCCGGGTGCGGAGTTGCGCAGTGGCGGCTTTGGCGGAGCCGATGCCTTGGCGGATTATTTAAAGGCAGAGAAGATTTTCGCTGTTATTGATGCCACACACGCCTATGCCGTGCAAATTACCCTCAATGCGCAAACTGCCTGCGAGGCCGCGCAGCTGCCTTTGCTGCGCCTGGAGAATTCACCCTGGAGGGAAGTTGCCGGCGACCGCTGGCTGCGCGTACCAGATTTTGGGGCCGCGAAGGATGCCGCCGCCGGGATCGCCAAGCGGGTTTTCGTCTCCACGGGCCGGCAGGCCATGGCGGAATTCGCCGATGATGAGCGCTGCTGGTGGCTGGCCCGGGTGATCGCGCCTGGCGATGATCTGCCCCCGCTGGCTAATGGCCGCTATCTCTTTGCCCGTGGCCCGTTCGTGGTGCGCGATGAATTGCATTTGCTGAGCATTCATGAAATTTGTGCCGTGATCACCAAGAATGCGGGCGGCGACGCAAGCCAGGCCAAGATCACGGCGGCGCGGGAGTTACGGCTTCCGGTCATTATGATTGACCGCCCCGAAGGCGGCGTGGCGCCACAGGTCGATAGCGTCGATGCCGCCATGGCCTGGCTGAGAATCTGCCTGATCTAACCCTCTGGCCTCAAGATGTGGCGGTGATCAGCGGCGTAAAGGCGGCTGTCGGTGGCCGCGTCCGTATCCAGCACTCGGCCAACCAGGACCAGGGCGGTGCGAGTCAGTTTGGCTACACGGGTTTTTTCGCGGATATCGGCCAGGGTACCGCGAATAATTTCCTGATCGGGCCAGCTGGCTCGATAAACAAGTGCCACGGGGCAGTCTTCGCCATAGTGGGGGATCAAATCGCGGCAAACCTGACGCAGGTTCCGAGCCGAGAGATGAATAGCCAAGGTAGCGCCGGAACGGCCGAGCTCGGCCAATTCCTCGCCCGCCGGTATGGCGGAGCTTTTCATCGCCGTGCGCGTCAGGATGATGGTCTGGCTGATATCCGGCAGGGTTAGCTCCAACCCCAGGGCCGCCGCCGAAGCCGCGAAGGCCGGCACGCCGGGGGTGATGGTGTATTCGATTTCCAGCGCTTTCAGGCGTTTGATCTGTTCGCCGATAGCGCCATACAACGACGGATCGCCGGAATGTACGCGGGCCACATCTTGGCCCTGGCAGTGCGCGGCTTCAATTTCCGCCATGATCCCGTCCAGATTAAAGGATGCGGTATCGACCACCCTGGCATCACTTGGCGCAAAAGCGACGACTTCGGCCGGCACCAGAGATCCGGCATAAAGGCAAACCGGGCAGACAGCGATCAGGTCACGGCCACGCAAGGTGATCAGGTCCGGTGCGCCGGGGCCCGCCCCGATGAAGTGCACGGTCATTCTTAGGCTTCCTTAGTTAGTACGGTTTGCTTGGCGGCATAGCCGCGCGGGGTATAGACCGACCAGCTGCCGTCGCCGCGCAGCCGCGCGCGGGTCTCGGACGAGCCGACCATCACCAATGTCAGCATGTCCACATCGTCCACCTGCAGCTCGGACAGGGGTAGGGCGGTCACCATTTCATTGGCCCGGCCCAGGTTGCGAGCCAGGATCACCGGCGTATCCTCAGGCCTGTGACGCAGCAACAGATCCCGCGCCAGCGCCAGCAGGTCGCGGCGCCGTTTGCTCACCGGATTATAAAAGGCAATGACGAAATCGGAGGCCGCGGCGGCAACGATGCGGCGCAGAATAACCTCGCGCGGCGTCAGCAGATCCGACAGCGAGATAGCGCAGAAATCATGCCCCAATGGCGCGCCCACCCGCAAGGCGGCGGCCTGCATGGCCGAAATACCCGGCAGCAGCTCCAGCGAAATGCGGTCCCAGTGCCCTGGCGTATCGTCGCGGTCCAGCAATTCGTGCGCCAGGGCGCCCATGGCGAAGACCCCGGCATCGCCCGACGAGACAAGGGCAACGTTCTGGCCCGACGCCGCCATTTCGATCGCGGTGGCGACGCGCGCCTCTTCTTCGCCCAGATTATAGGCGCGGCAATCCTTGTCCGCAGTCAGATCGGCGATCAAGTCCAGATACAGGCCATAGCCAACAATGATGTCCGCCTGCCGCATGGCGGCCTCCGCTGCGCCGGTGCGCCAATCGGCCCGGCCCGGCCCGATGCCGACGATGGCCAGATGGCCCCGCGCGGCACCCAGCACCGCCGGGTCGATGATGTCATCGGCCCGCGCAATAGCGCAGGTGGCACGCTGACTCTTGCGTTTCTCCACCGCCAGGGCACCACCACCGGAATCAGCCGCCGCCAGAGCCGCCGCCTCGGCCACGCCACTGACGCCGACCTCAGCCTTGACCGCGTCGGAAGGATTGGCGAGGCGGGATTCCTGAGCCAGAAGGGCGGCCACGTCGAAGAACCGCGCTGGAATATCGAAATGCGCGGCGGCGGCATGAATCGCGGTCTCGTCGGTCTTCAAATCCAGCGAAAAGATACCGGCCAGAGACAGGGGCGAAAGATTTTCCGCCGTCAGGGTCTCATTGATCAGCCCGATCAACTCTTCCTGCTCCACGCCGCGTTCACACCCAACGCCAAGCGCCAATATCTGACGGTGATAAACCAGATGGCGGCCATCACCCAGTAATGGCGCATCCGCGATGGTGATCCGCAGGGTACCGTCATCGGCTTGCGGCAACGCACTGGCGTGCAGCCAAGCTGCCTCGCCCTCGATCCTTACCGCCACGCCAGCGCGCAGTTCTGAGACAAAGGCCTTCATGTCCAAAGGATTGGCGAGACGCCAGCCTGCGGGCGGTTCGTCCAAGGCGATGGCGAAGGCGGTATCACTGGCCGTGGTAATAGCGGGCGCGGTGTTAAGCACTTTGCCCAGGCGCCGGGCCAGATCATTGCCGCCATGGTGGCCGCCCAACAGCGGCACGATGGCGCTGCCGTCCTCGGCCAGGGCCAGCACGGGGGCATCGTCATGCTTGCCGCTCAACACAGGTGCGAGGTGGCGGATGACGATGCCGGCAGCGCACAGCGCAATCAATGGCTGGCCAGCGGCAAAACAATTCCGCAAGGTGGCAGCCACGTCATCGAAGGGCCGGATGTTGGCGCCTTGCACCCTCTTGCCATAGCCGTGAATGACACCGCCAAGCTCCGCCTGCAAACGCCGCGCGGTGGCCAGGCCGGCCTCGCCCAGAACCAAATAATTCACCAGAAATGTCATATCCCAACGCCTTCCTTGCGTACCAGGATCATGGCGAAATAGGGCACCTCGTCCGGATTGATATTTGAAAGTCTTTCCACTTGTTGCTCCGGCATGGTGGCATGCGCCACATAATGCGCCCGGTCCAAAAGATCCAAGTCCCGCAGCACATCAAAAACCTTGGGAGCATGGCGGCCCAGCTTGATGATCGCCGCCGCGTCCGTGCGCGATAACCGCGCACGCAAATCTTCCGCCGCCATGGGCGCAGGCAGAATGCTCAGGACTTCATTGCGCGCCACCAAGGGTGTCCGTGCGGCGCCGGCGCAGGCCAGCAGAGACGATATACCAGGCACCACCTGGACCGGAAACTCGTCTGTCAAACGATTGAACAGATACATGAAGCTGCCATAGAAAAACGGATCGCCCTCGCACAGCACAGCGACGTCCTGGCCCCCGCGCAACGCCTGGGCGATTTCGGCTGCACCCTTGTCATAGGCGGTGCGGTCGGGAAAGCGCTTCGGATCAAGCGGCATGCGGATGATAATTTCGCGACGGCCTTCGGGAATATGCGGCGCAGCGATACGGCGGGCCAAGCTTTCGCCAACCTCGGGCGCGGGATAGGCAAGCACCGGCGCGGTCTGCAAAACCTTGTGCGCCTTCAGGGTGATCAAATCCGGATCGCCTGGCCCGACACCAACGCCATACAATGTGCCACTCATGTCTTCACGCCCCGATACTGCGTTACCGGACGCATGGCGCGCCAGGCGTGCAGATCGCCCATGGCATCCAGATGGGATATCTCGATCCGCTTCATACCGCCGCCTTTAAGCCGCATGAATCCGAACAGTTGGCTCTCTCCTTCCATGCTGACCGCATTTGCGACCAGGCGTCCGCCACTGGGCAAGGCCCGCCAACATGCGTTCAAAACCTTGCGGTCACTGACACCGCCACCAATGAAAATCACATCGGGCCTGGCCAGGCCTTTTAGGGCGGCGGGCGCTGCGCCTTCGATAACCTGCAATTTCTGTACGCCCAGGTTCTCACCATTGGCGCGGATATTGCCGGCGCGCTTCGAGCTTTGTTCGATGGCGATGGCGCGCGCCGTGGGCTCGGCGCGCAGGAATTCGATGGCGATGGAACCTGCACCCGCGCCCACATCCCACAGCAATTCGCCAGGCGCAGGCGCCAGGGCGGCCAGGGTCACGGCGCGGACATCGCGCTTCGTCAGTTGGCCGTCATGTTGAAACAGTTCATCAGGCAATCCGGCGGACCGCATCAGGCGCGGCGCATTCGGACCGGCGGCACAATGTATTGCAATTGTGTTCAGATCGCCGCATTTTCGCCGCCAGGCCTTGGCCGTACCGTCGTGACGCTTCTCCATCGGCCCGCCCATGCGCTCGAGAACCGTGATCTTGCTGTCGCCGTAGCCCGCCGCCCGCAGCGCCGCCGCAACCTCTTTCGGCGTGTTGCCGTCCCCGCTCAAAATCAAAATTCGTGCGTCGGGCCGCAAGTGCCGGTTCAGCCGGCCCAGGGGACGGCCATGAACGGTCATGCAGTCGACCTCCGCCAGCGGCCACCCAAGACGGGCGCAAGCCAGGGAAAAGGCCGATTGATGCGGGATCACCCGGCAGCTTTCGGCGCCAAACTCCCGGCACAGGGTGACGCCGATGCCGTAGGACATGGGATCGCCGGTGGCCAGTACGCAGACCCGCTGACCCTTGAATTTAGCCAACTTGGCTACCGTCGCATGCAGCGCATTGTCCCAGGTCAAACGCGGACGCTTATCATCGCCCAGCATGGCCAGATGCCTGTCGCCGCCGACCATGATCTCCGCCCCGTCGATGGCGGCACGGGCGGCTTCGCCTAGCCCGGCCAGGCCGTCCTCGCCAATCCCTACAATGCAAAGCCATTTCTTCACAGCGGGGCTCATACCTTGATCCGGGCCAGCGCATTTACCGCCGCGCCGGCAATAGCGCTACCACCACGGCGCCCACGCAGGGTCAGGTAGGGAATATCGCCGGCGTCATCGATCAGGGCCTGTTTCGATTCCGCCGCACCGACAAAGCCGACGGGAAAGCCAAGGATGACCGCCGGTTTCGGCGCACCGCTGCCCAGCATTTCCAACAAGCGGAACAAGGCCGTCGGGGCGTTGCCGATGCAGACCACGGCGCCCGCCATATCCTCGCGCCATTTCTCCACTGCGACGGCCGAGCGGGTATCACCACGTGCATTGGCGGTCTTCTCGACGCCAAAGGTATTCAGGGTACAGATGATCTGGTTTCCCGCCGGCAGCACCCGGTCGATGATGCCGTGGCGCACCATCATGACATCCACCAGAATTGGCGCGCCCCGGCGCAGCGCGGCGGCTCCCGCCGTCACTGGATCACCGCCCCAGGCCAAATCGGCGGGCAGATCGGTCATGCCGCAGGCGTGGATCAGACGCACGGCGACATCATGCAGGCCCTCGGGCAATCGAGAAAAATCCGCCTCCTCCCGAACGATGGCGAATGACTTGTCATAGATCGCCTGGGGATCGCGCAAATAGCCATATGCGGCGGCATCGCCCATATCAGACCTTTTTCTTCACCATGCTACGCGGGCCCAAGGGATGGTCCGCGTGTGGGTAGGGATGGTGGGCGTGATCGTGCCCGTCGTCATGATCATGGTCGTGGTTATGGTTGTGATCATGCTCATGGCTATGACCATGTTCATGATCGTGACCCTGATGCACGTGCGTGGTGGGATCGAAATCCTCGTCCGAGATCTTGCCTGTGCCGATACCCTCCACGTGATGGTGATGGCTTTCCTGGGGCAGGCCGACCTCGATCTCGAAGCCAAGGACCTGTTCGCGGTATTTGCAATTCAGGCAGTTCATGTTGTTGGCGCCTTCCAGGGCTTCGTTGACCCGGTCGGCGAAAGCATCCAGCACCAACGGATGATCGTTCAGGTACGACGCCTTGACGAATTCGATCTCCAGATGATCAGCGGCTACCACGTCGGCATAGTGATAAATGCGTCGCACCAGAATACCGGTGAACAGGAAGTATGGAAACACAATGATCCGCTTATAACCCAGCTTGGCGGCGTGCCGCAGGCCCGGTTCCACCAAGGGGAAGGTGACGCCGGAATAGGCCACTTCGGCCCAGCCAAAGCCAAGGCCCTCCCACAACAGACGGCAGACTTTCGAGATATTGGAATTGGCATCCGGGTCGGACGCGCCCCGGCCCACCACCACCAGCAAGGTTTCCTCCGGACTGATATGATCGCCCGCGGCATCCATGGCCTCGCGCACCCGGTCGCCGGCGGCACGGATCAGCTTCATGTCCATACCCAGATCCCCGCCATAGGTGATATCCAGCTCCGGGTGCTGGGCGCCATAGGTATTGATCACCGAGGGCAGGTCGTTCTTCACATGGCCCGCGGCGAACAACATGCCGGGTATAGCAATAATGCGCTTGTTGCCACGTTCGCGCAAGGCATCCAGACGCTCGCGGATGATCGGCGTGGCGAATTCCAGAAAGCCGCTGTCCACGTCATATTGCGGCAGTCGGGCGCGGATACCGTCCGCGACGCTTTGAAATTCGCTGACGGCGTCTTCGTCACGGCTACCGTGGCCGCATACCATAATGCCAATGTTTGTCATGATTGCCTCATCCACTCTCGATACGCCACGCTTGCTCTCTTTAAGGTAATGCGGCAAACCTGCTGGCTTCGCGGCTTGGTATTAACATAGCAGTTTGCATGTTTGAATTTGTTCTTCCCATTCAGGCGGTTTTTCTCGCCTTGGCCCTGGATCTGTTGTTTGGCGATCCTAAATGGCTTTACGCGCGAATAACGCACCCAATTGTCTGGATCGGAGACTTGATCTCGGCACTGGAAGCGCGTCTGTACAGGCCAGACGGCCAAATCTTTCTTGGTGCGGTGCTGGTGGCGGTTACGGTATCCCTGTGCGCGCTTTTCGGTGTCCTGGTTACCTGGCTGGGCGCAATGAGCGGCCAGGGCTGGATCGTAACCGGCATTGTCGGTTCGATCTTCCTCGCCGCCCGCAGTTTGCACGATCATGTCAGGGCCGTGGCCGACGGCCTGTCTCAAGGTCTGGATGGTGACCTGGAAGCCGGGCGTGAAGCGGTCAGCCACATTGTTGGCCGCGATGCAAGCCAACTGGATGAAGCCGGCGTATCCCGCGCGGCCTTGGAATCCCTGGCCGAAAATTTCTCCGACGGTGTCGTCTCGCCGCTGTTCTGGTTTCTTCTCGCCGGCCTGCCCGGTCTGCTGGCCTACAAGGCGGTCAATACTCTGGACAGCATGATCGGCCACCGCAACGAACGCTATCTTAGTTTTGGCCGCGCCGCCGCGCGCCTGGATGATCTGGCAAACTGGCCCGGCGCCCGGATAACCGGCCTGTTGCTGTGTCTGGGCGCCTTGCTGATGCCGGGCGTTCGCGTAGGCGCTGCCTGGGCCGTCATGTGGCGCGACCATGGCAAACACGCCTCCCCCAACGCCGGCTGGCCCGAGGCCGCCATGGCCGGCGCCCTGGGCGTGGCCCTGGCCGGACCACGCAGCTACAATAACGAAGTCACCGAAGGCCCTTGGCTGGGCGATGGCGAGGTTGCCACCGCTGACATCGATCGTGGATGCGCATTGTACCGCTGGACCTGCGCGGTGATCCTGCTGGCCCTGTTGACGGCAGTTCTGTTGTAGATCAGGCCGCATGGGCAATCTCCAGCATGCAGTCCAGATCGAGATTATCCTCAAGATGCGCGGCCAGGCCATCAAGGGTTCTGTCCACCAGGGCATGATGGTTGATGCCGCTTTGCGCGCGCGCACGTAACGCCGACAGATAGGCATGGCGAAAACCGTCGGCGCGAAATAGGCCATGCAGATAGCAACCTTCGACCCGGCCATCAGTGCTGCGCGCACCGTCCGCCACGCCATTGATTTTCAGGAATGGCCGGGCCCGGTCCGGGCCATCGCTATGGCCCAGGTGGATTTCATAGCCGTGCAAGGCTTCACCGCTCTCCACATGTTTGCCGGTGCGTTCGCCCAGGCTTTTTTCCACTGACAGCACGGTCTCGATATCCAGCAGGCCAAGACCGTTCGCCTTTCGCACGCTGCCTTCAATGCCGTTGGGATCGGCAATCGTCCTACCTAGCATCTGATAACCGCCACAGATGCCAAGTATATGCCCACCACGCCGGTAATGGGACAGGATGTCGATGTCCCAGCCCTGGCGGCGCAGAAAGGCCAAATCGGCGATGGTTGCCTTGCTGCCGGGCAGCAGGATCAGGTCCGCGTCAACGGGCATAATGTCTCCCGGCGCGATGATCCGCACCTCTGCGTCCGATTCCGCGTTCAGGGGATCGAGATCGTCGAAATTGGCAATGCGCGAGAGCTTCGGCACCGCTATCAGTATAGCGCCATCGTTGGATTTGGCGGGTTTATCCAAGACCACGGCATCTTCCGCCGGCAGATGCACAGCGTCGGGAAAATAAGGCGCGATACCTAGAGAGGGCCAGCCCGTGCGCTCGCTGATTTCTTGCAGCCCCGTATCGAATAGCGAAACATCGCCACGGAATTTGTTGATAACATAGCCCCTGATACGCGCCCTCGCGTCATCAGCGATCACCGCATGGGTGCCGACAATACTGGCAATGACGCCGCCCCGGTCGATGTCCGCCACCAGGATCACCGGCACATTCGCCGCTCCGGCAAACCCCATGTTGGCGATATCCCGGCCCGGCAGATTGATCTCCGCCGGACTTCCCGCGCCCTCCACCAGGACCAAATCGGCGCCAGATCCATTGATCCGGTAGCTCTCCAGCACCTCCTCCAGTAGGCCGGCTTTCAAGTGTTGATATTCCCGCGCATTGGCGGCGCCGCGCACCCGGCCGCGTACGATAATCTGGGCGCCAATATCGGTTTGCGGTTTCAACAGAACCGGATTCATATGCACGCTGGGCACGGCACGGGCGGCCAGAGCCTGCAAATGCTGCGCCCGTCCGATCTCGCCACCATCGCCCGCGATGGCCGCGTTATTCGACATGTTCTGCGGCTTGAAGGGCCGCACCGATAGGCCCCGGTTGGCATAGGCCCGCGCCAGGCCCGCGACCATGAGAGATTTGCCCACGTCCGAACCGGTGCCTTGAAACATGAGTGCTTTTGTGGCCTTGGTCATTGCCTCAACCTAAAACTCGATGCCCTTCTGGGCCTTCACACCGGATCGGAAGGGATGCTTTACCTGGGTCATTTCCGTGACCAGGTCGGCGATCTCGATCAACTCATCCTTGGCATTGCGGCCGGTGACGATGACGTGCAGGTCCTCGGGCTTATTGGCCAGGGTCTCGATAATTTCATCCAGGGGCAGGTTGTCGTAACGCAGGACGATGTTCAATTCATCCAGCAGGATCATATCGAATTCCGGATCGGGGCTGCGTGATGCCTCTATCATTTTCTTGGATTTCTCCCAAGCCGCCCGCGCGGCGGCGATGTCGCGGGCCTTGTCCTGGGTCTCCCAGCTGAAGCCCTCGCCCATGGCATGGATTTCGACCCGATCGGGAAAATGCTCCAGGATATCGCGCTCCCCGGTCTCCCACTTGCCCTTGACGAACTGGATCACGCCGACCCGCATGCCATTACCCATGGCGCGGGCAACCAGGCCGAAGGCGGCGGTAGACTTGCCCTTGCCATTGCCGGTATGGACGATCAGCAGGCCTTTTTCGATGGTCTTCTTCGCCAGCATTTTCTCCCGGGCACGTTTCTTGTTGGCGGCCTTTTCGTTGGCGCGGGCGTATTGATCGTCGCTCATTGTTAGTCTCCCATGTTCACGGCTTGACTGGCCGCGATTAGATCACGCAGGGCATCCGGCGTGGAATTGGACCGGGTCTGCCACAGGCCGCGTTCCAGCGCCTCTGCCAGCCGCTCCGCCATTTCCCTTAATGCGGCGGGATTGTTTTGGCGCAAAAACTCCAGCACTTCTTCATTTTTCAAATAGGCCTCGTAGACCGCATCGAAATGATGGTCGGAAACCACCCGTGCAGTGGCCGAGAAGGCGAACAGGTAGTCCACCGTCGCCGCCATCTCGAAGGCGCCTTTGTAGCCGTGGCGCATGACGCCGGAAATCCATTTCGGATTGACCACCCGGGCCCGGACCACGCGGCCGATTTCATCCTCGAGGCAGCGGATTTTTGGTGCGAAGGGCCGACTGTGATCGTTGTGATAGATCGCCGGCTGGGCCCCTGAATAGTGCCGCACCGCCGCCGTTAGGCCACCTTCAAACTGGTAGTAATCGTCCGAATCCAGCAGATCATGCTCCCGGTTGTCCTGGTTCTGCACCACCCCTTGGGTGGAGGATAACAAGGACTGGAACTGGCCATGTGCGGGCTGGCCGGATTTCTTGCCGCCATAAGCATAGCCGCCCCAGGCCAGATAGGCACGAGCCAGATCGCCGTCATCACGCCAGCCCCGCTCGTCCATCAGGGCCTGCAACCCGGCGCCATAGGCGCCCGGTTTGGAACCGAAAACGCGGGTGGCGGCCAGGTGATCCGCATCCGCCCCATCATGGCCAGCCTGGCGCAAGCGTTCGGCATCCTCGCGCGCACGGGCGGCCAATGGATTATCGCGCTCGCTCTCGTCCAGGGCCGCGACCTCTCGAGCGGCGCTATCGAACAGATCAATCTGGGTAGGAAAGGCATCACGGAAAAAACCAGATATGCGCAAGGTTACATCGACACGGGGCCGGTCCAGCATATGGATCGGCAGAATGTCAAAGCCGATGACCCGGCGGGAGGCCGGCTCCCACTTCGGCTGCACGCCCATCAGGGCCAGGGCCTGGGCAATGTCATCGCCGCCCGTGCGCATGTTGGCGGTGCCCCAGGCGCTGATCGCCAGATGCTTCGGCCATTCGCCGTGCGTCTGCCGGTACTCGTCCAGCAAAAGGTTGGCGGATTTCCAGCCCAACTGCCAGGCGGCGGGGGTGGGCACGGTGCGGCTGTCCACGGAATAGAAATTCCGCCCCGTGGGTAGCACATCCAAGCGGCCCCGGGTTGGCGCACCGGACGGGCCCGGTTCTACGAATTTGCCGTCCAGGCCATCGATCAGAGCCGAGATTTCCGCCGCGCCGCAGGCATCGACGGTTGGCCCAACGTCATCCTTGATAGCGTCCAAAACGGCGCGGGTCGCCGTCCATTCCGGCTGCACCCTTGCGGATCCATCAACTAAGGCCGCGGCCAGGTCCTCCAGCCGTTCCACGGTATCGCCATGGCTACGCCAGGCCGCATCCTCCCCCAAAGCGGCGGGTTTCGCGCCGTTCCAGGCATCGCCCAGGGTGCAATCCAGAGGGTCGAAGGCAAGCGCCAGATCATCGGCCAGCGCCCTGATCAATGATGCGTCGCCGGCATCACCTCCCGGCCGGGGCAGGCGGGTCAAGGCGACCAGCAAATCCCGGCGCAAACGGCCTTCCAGGGGCTGGCCCAGAACATGAAGGCCGTCGCGGATCTGCATTTCCTTCAAATCACAAAGATAATTGTCCAGCTTGGCCAGGGCTGCCGCCTCGTCATCAGTAGCGGCAATACCGGCGTCCTTGTCCAGACCGATGTCGCGGGTCAACTCCAGGATCTGCTCGCGCAACAGGTTCAGCCGGCGCGGATCAAGGCCGGCGGCTTCATAGAATTCGTCGATTAGCAATTCCAGATCTGCCAGGGGACCGTAGCTTTCCGCTCGCGTCAAGGGCGGGGTCAGATGGTCCACGATCACGGCCTGGGCCCGCCGTTTGGCTTGCGTGCCCTCGCCGGGATCATTAACGATAAAGGGATATAGATGCGGTAGTGGCCCCAGAACAGCTTCGGGAAAACAGCTTTCCGACAGCGCCAGGGATTTGCCCGGCAGCCATTCCAGATTGCCGTGCTTGCCCATGTGAATGATGGCCTGGGCGCCAAAACCCTGTCGCAGCCAGCCGTAAAAGGCCAGATAACCATGGGGCGGTACCAGGTCGGGATCGTGATAGCTCGCCTTGGGATCAATGTTGTAACCCCTGGCCGGCTGTAGACCGATCACCATCTTGCCTTGGGTGAAGGCGGGCAGGACGAAATCATCACCAACCACAAAGGGGTCTTCTTCGGGCGCTCCCCAGCGCGCGGTGACTTGCGCCCGCACTGCCTTCGGCAAATCGTTGAGGAAGCTTTGATAATCGGCCAGGGCAAAGGTAATGCCTCCCGAACGGCTGGCGCGGTCCTTCAGATCATTGGTCGGCCCGGCAGCAAGCTTGCGGATTAGATTATCGCCTTTGTCCGGCAGTTCGCCTACCTCATGGCCCGCATCAGCCAGCGCGCGCAGCAGGTTTAGAGCGGAGGCGGGCGAATCCAAACCGACCCCATTGCCCATTCGCCCGTCCTTGTTGGGGTAATTGGCGAAGATTAGCGCCAAGCGGCGTTCGGGTGCCGGGGTTTCGGCCAGCACCAGCCAGTTGGCAGCCAGGCGGCAGACAAAATCGATCCGGTCGGGCACGCCCTGGTAAGCGATTACCGGTAGTTGGGTCGCTTCATCAAAGCGCGCCTCGGCCTTGAAAGAGACGGCGCGGGAGATAATGCGGCCATCGACCTCCGGCAGGGCCACGTTCATGGCGATGTCGCGGGCACTCAAGCCATTCAGATTATCGCGCCAATCATATTCGTTAGAGCCCGCGAAGACCATCTGAATGACCGGTACGCCGGGCCGCTCCAGGGGCGAATCCGCGCGGGCGCCGCCGGGTTTGGAGACGGCGAAGCCGGTCGCGTTAAGGATCACGCCAGGCGGTTCCTCGGCAAAGATCGTATTCACAGTTTCGGCCGAGACGGCTTCCTTCAGGGAGGCGACGAAAACCGGCAAAGGGTTCAGACCGTGTTCGTGCAAACGCCAGATGATGCCATCCACAGGGTTCAGATTGCCGGCCTGGTATAACGCCCGATAGAACGTTACCGCCGCCACCGGCGCACCGGTCCGCCAATGTTGGCGTAGAACGTCCAGGCTCACGGCGCCTTTGCCAGGCCAGTAAATACCGGCTCGCAGCAATGGTGCGGGTTCCCGCCATTCCGTTGTCTTGCCCAACAGATCGGCGGCATGGGCCAGAAGATTGCCGCCGTTATCCGGGCCGCCATGAACGAAGTACTGCCACAGGCGATGGCAGGCCTCCGCCGGCAAAGTGGAAAGGCCCTGCAGCTCCGCATCGGGCTGATCATCGCCAGGGATGATGGCGAGGGCGATATTTTCCTGGCGGCAGCATTCCACCACCTGTTCCACGCCATAGGGCCAATAATTCACACCACCCAGCAAACGCACGATCACCAGTTTTGCGGCGCTGATGATGTCGCCGACGTAAAGATCGACGGACATGTTGTGGCTCAGGTTCATCAGGTTGGCCAGGCGCAGGCTCGGCGGGCTGGGTGCGGCCGAATCCTGCCGGGCCGCCGCCAGCATCTGCAAATCCGTGTCCGCTGCTGACAGGATGACGATATCGCCGGGACTTTGTCCCAGGTCGACCGCCTCCGCACCATCAGAGATTCCGCCGGGTTGGGCTGCGAGCAAATGCATCGCTGGCTCAGTCCTCGTTCTTGTCCACGATCATGGCGCGGATCGCCGCCTCGTCCAGGCCGCGCAGGCCGATCACAACGAGCCGGGAGGTGCGCGCCTCTCCCTCGCCCCAATCCCGGTCGTAATAATGCTGATAACGGTCGCCAACGCCCTGTACCAACAGGCGCATATCCTTGCCCTGCACAGTGATGAATCCCTTCATGCGCAAGATGTCGTGGGCCGTTGCCGCCGCCCGCAACCTGGCCAGCAGGGCCTTGGGTTCCGCCACAGCATCGAAGCTGATGACGAAGCTGTCGAAATCATCGTGTTCATGATCGTCCGCGTCATCGTGATGCGAGGGGCGGTTGGCCAGGTCGTCTTCCGCCGCCGCATCAAGGCCCAGCAGAGTATCCGCATCGATGGCGCCGTGTTGCGCCATCACCACATGCACGGATGGGCGCAGGGCGGCTTGCAGTTCCCCGGCGACGCGGGGTGCGTCGTCCACGGTCAGCAGGTCGGATTTGTTCATCACGACCATGTCGGCGCAGGCCAGTTGATCGGTGAACAGCTCCGCCAGAGGGCTGTCGTGATCCAACGCCTCGTCCGCTTGACGCTGCGCCGCCACGGCCGCAGGATCATCAGCAAACAGTCCGGCTGCGAAGGCTGGTGCATCGACCACGGCGACCACGCCATCGACGGTAATGCGGGTGCGGATCGCCGGCCAATTGAAGGCCTTGAGCAACGGTTTCGGCAAAGCCAGACCGGAGGTTTCGATAATGATGTGATCGATGCCTTCGGGGCGGTCCAGCAAGGCCTCCATGGTGGGGACGAAATCATCGGCCACGGTGCAGCAGATGCAGCCGTTGGCGAGTTCGACAATGTCTTCCTCGGCGCAGTTCTCGGCACCGCAGGCCTTGAGGATATCGCCATCGACCCCCATATCGCCAAATTCGTTGATGATCAGGGCCAAGCGCTTACCGTTGGCGGTCTCTAGCAGATGCCGGATCATTGAGGTTTTGCCGGCGCCCAGAAAGCCGGTGATCACGGTGGCGGAAATACGTTGCAGATTACTCATAGGCGGCATGGACCTAGCTGTCGCTGCTGCGAATTTGGGAAAATTTTCATGACCTGGCGCCCTCCCTCCGAGGATCGGTTGTTTGTTACCACGGGCCGCGCGCGTCTCCTGGCTTTGGGTCGTCGGTCGCGGGGCCTTCCCGGCGGATACGCCGCCAGTGACAGTTTCCCGTTTCCTCGCCATTCACAGTTGCGGGGGCAGCGCCGGATTTTAGAGACCCTACAATACGATCAAGACAGGGATGAAACACCGGCTTCCGCGCCACGGCTGGCGCAACCTAGCACGCCTGCTGTCTTACCGGCAATTGAATTGCCGCTGGCAAAATTAGGCTGACCAGCGTAAAGCTAGAGGCTGTTCTGGTTTGCGTACTTTTGGATGTTCCGATGACTACAATTCTCGCCATGGGGTTCCTGTTGGGACTGCAGCACGCCATGGAGGCCGATCACGTAGCCGCCGTCGCCGCGCTGGCCGCCAGCAAGGGCCGGCTGCGCTGGATCATGCGTCATGGCCTGTTCTGGGGCTTGGGCCATGCCCTCGCGCTTGGCGCCTTTGCGGGTGCCGTGATGCTGGCGCGGGGTAGTATCCCGGCGGAGCTGAGCGCGGGCCTGGAATTCGCCGTCGCCTGCATGTTGATCACTCTGGGCGCAATGGTAATTTGGCGGGTGGCGCGGGAACGGTTGCATTTTCATGTGCATCGCCATCGCGACGGTAAGCTGCATTTTCATGCCCATAGTCATGCCGGAGAGCAACAAGCCCACGACAAAAACAAACACGAACACCAGCATCATTCCAATAGTGTCCAGCGCAGTCTGGCTGTGGGCGTGATGCATGGACTTGCCGGCTCCGCCGCCCTGATCGCCCTCGCCGCGCCGGGGCAATTTATGGACGGCATGGGGTTTATCTTCCTGTTCGGCGCCGGATCTATTTTAGGCATGGTAGTGCTGTCATCGGTCATCGCACTGCCGCTGCTGCTATCAGGCCGGCTAATGACCGGCCTTAATCGGGGTCTGCAGATGGGCATCGGCATGATCTCGGTCGGTATTGGGTGTGCCTATGCCTACGCTAGTATGCCGGCGATGTTGGCGCTGTTGCAGTCGTGAGCCAAGGGCCGGCGCGGCTGCCCCATGGCGGCGAACCACCCCAAGATATAGCGAAGGCCGGGCCTGATTGGCTGGACCTTTCCACTGGCATCGCGCCATTTGCCTATCCGTTCGCCCCGCCGCCCCAGGAGACTTGGCGCAATCTGCCCCGTCAGCGGGAAGAGAGGGCGGTATTGTCAGCCGCCGCGCACCATTTTGGCCTGGGCCAAGAGGGAGATATCTGCCTTGGCCCTGGCTCCCAAGCATTGTTACAGCTGGCACCTGAGCTGGTGCCGGCAGGTGCCGCCACCGTGCTGACGCCAACCTATAATGAACATGCCCACCACTGGGCCCTCGCCGGCCATGGGGTTGAAGAGATCTCCGACCTGGCCGAGCTGCCGGCCCAGTGCCGCTATCTCGTCGTGGTCAATCCAAACAATCCGACAGGCGAGGTGCAAGAGCGCGGAAAGTTGTTGGCGCTGACGGAGACAATGGCGGCACGGGACGGCTATCTGATCGTGGACGAGGCTTTTTGCGACCTTTTGCCCGAGGCCAGTTTGGGGGGAGAGGCCGGACGACCCGGTCTGTTGGTGCTGCGTTCATTCGGCAAGTTTTTTGGCCTGGCCGGTTTGCGTCTGGGCTTCCTTCTGGGGCCAGAAGGATTCATCGCCATGGCACGGGAACGTATTGGACCCTGGCCCGTGGACGGCCCAGCCCTGGCGATCGCGGCCCAGGCCTATGGCGATACGGACTGGATCTCAGCCCATCGCCAAGCCCTAAGCCAACAGGCGGCAAAGCTGCGGCGAATACTGGCCGGCCATGGCAATATCATCGGCGGCACCGATCTTTTTGTACTGCTGCAAGCGGACAATAGCGCGGATATTGCAGCCCGCTTGGCTGCCGCCCGCATCCATGTGCGGGATTTCGCGGAACAGCCCACGTGGCTGCGCCTTGGCTTGCCGGGCGGCGAAGCCGCCTGGAAACGTTTCGAGGCCGCACTCGCGCCTATCTGAGATGGCAGGAAACCACGTGCCCGGGTCCGAATTCCTTCAGTTGCGGTACTTCCACCTTGCAGCGTTCCTCAGCATAGGGACAGCGGGTGTGGAAATGACAGCCCGGTGGCGGCTTGATCGGGCTGGGGACATCGCCTTGCAAGATGGTTTTCTTGCGCCTGATGGTCGGATCGGGAATGGGCACCGCCGACAACAGGGCCTCGGTATAAGGATGCTGGGGATTGGTGAATAAGGTTTTCTTGTCGGTGTATTCAACAATTCTGCCCAGATACATCACCGCGATGCGATGGCTGATATGCTCGACCACGGCCAGATCATGGGCAATAAACAGATATGACAGGTTAAACTCCGCCTGCAGATCCATCAGCAGGTTGATCACCTGGGCTTGGATCGAGACATCCAGGGCAGAGACCGGCTCGTCACCGATGATTACCTGCGGGTTTAAGGCCAGTGCCCGGGCGATGCCGATGCGTTGACGCTGCCCGCCGGAAAACTCGTGCGGAAAACTTTCCAACTGCGCCTTACGCAGGCCGACGCGTTCAAACAGCTCCGCCGCGCGTTCCTTACGCTCCACCGTGGTGCCGATGCCATGGACGCGCAACATTTCCTCGACAATGCCGCCCGCGGTCATACGTGGATTGAGCGAGGAATAAGGATCCTGGAAAATAATCTGCATCTCGCGCCGAACCGGACGCATTTCCGTCTTGCTCAAATGCGTGATGTCACGGCCGTTTAGCTTGATGCTACCATCGGTCGGATTCAGCAGACGCAGGACGGTGCGGCCCACGGTTGACTTGCCGCAACCGCTTTCCCCCACAAGGCCTAGTGTTTCGCCCTGGTTGATATGAAAGCTGACGCCATCAACAGCATAGACCTTGCCGCTTTTCCGCAACAGCAAGCCCTTGGAAAGAGGAAAATGCTTTTTTAGGTCGTTGACTTCCAACAGCGGCGGTTCAGCACTGGCGGCGGCATTTTGAATTTGATCAGTCACGCCTACCTCCATACAAGTTGTCGGAATGCCAACAGGCGGCCCAATGATCGGGCCGTTTTTCTTCATAGGCCGGGTATTCCGCCCGGCATTGGTCATCAGCGAATTTGCAGCGCGGCGCGAAGGCGCAACCCGCCGGCAGGTCATTCAACGGCGGCACGATGCCGGGGATCTCCTCCAACCTTTCCGCCAGATGATCGCCGCTGCCCTGGTCCACGCCACTCATAATTTCAAGTTGCGGTACAGAGGACATCAGGCCGTGGGTGTAGGGATGCATGGGTTCGGCGAACAATGGCCCCACATCCGCTTCTTCCACCTTGCGCCCGGCGTACATGACCACGACCCGCTGCGCGGTTTCCGCAATGACGCCCAGATCATGGGTGATCAGGATCACTGCCGTGCCCAGCTCCTGCTGCAGTTGTATGATCAGGTCAAGAATCTGCGCCTGAATGGTCACATCCAGCGCCGTGGTCGGTTCGTCGGCGATCAGCACTTTTGGATTGCAGGCCAGCGCCATGGCGATCATCGCCCGCTGCCGCATGCCGCCTGATAGCTGGTGCGGATATTCCTTGGCACGCTGTGCCGGCTCCGGGATCTTGACCAGATCCAGCATCTCCACTGCTCGTTCCAGAGCCTTGGCCTTGGAATAATCCTGATGCAGGATCAGGGCCTCGGCGATTTGATAGCCGATGGTCAGAACCGGGTTGAGCGAGGTCATCGGCTCCTGAAAGATCATCGATATATCGTTGCCGCGAATCTGCCGCATCTGGGCTTCGCTGTAGTCGAGTAGGTCTTCATCATCCAACTTTACTTGGCCGCCGATAATCCGGCCGGGCGGCTCGGGCACCAGGCGCATGACCGAAAGGGCGGTGATGCTTTTGCCACAGCCAGACTCACCGACAATGCCCAGGGTCTCGCCCTTGCGCAGATTGAACGAGACACCGTCCACCGCTTTGACCGTGCCCTGACGAGTGAAGAAATAGGTTTGCAGCCCCTCCACTTCCAGCACTTGCTCACTGCTGCTCGGTTCGACCCGCGCAGCGGGGTCCACATCGCCAACGCCACTGTTCGCCATGTCTGTCATGTTTAAGCTGCCTAACTACGTTGTCTTGGGTCAAGAATGTCGCGCAGGGCATCGCCAAACAAATTGGCGCCAAACACGGCCAAGGAGATCGCCAGGCCGGGAAAGATCACCAACCATGGTGCGACACGGACATATTCAGCCGCTGATTCCGATAGCATGCGGCCCCAGGACGGATGCGGTTCCGGTACGCCCAAACCAAGGAAAGAGAGCGAGGCTTCAACCAGAATAGCGGCGCCAAGCTGGGCCGTGAACAATACGATCAGCGGCGCCAGGATATTGGGCAGGACATGGCGCATCGCCACCCGCATTTCGCTCATTCCCGCCGCTCGTGCTGCCTCGACGAACGGCATCTCCCGCAACGACAGGGTGGAAGAGCGCACCACTCGGGCGACGTTCGGTACCAGGGGAATGGATATGGCGAAAACCGTATTCTCCAGCGAAGGGCCTAGCGAGGCCGCCATGACCAGGGCCAGGACCAGCAATGGCAGTGCCTGCATGATATCGATCAAGCGCTGCATCAAAAGGTCGAACCAGCCCATCAGGTAGCCCGACATCAATCCAATAAAGACGCCGATGAAGCCGCCCAGCATGATAGAGGCAACACCCACCGTCAGGGAAATTCGCGCACCGTGGATGATCCGGCTGAGCATGTCCCGGCCCATCATGTCGGCACCCAAAACGAATTCGGCGGTCGGCGGCGATAGGGACGCGGAAGCCTTGGTCTGCAATGGATTATGGGGAGCAAGCACATCGGCGAATAGCGCCGAGAATATGAAAATAACCATAATAACCGCGCCGATGGTGCCCAGGGGATAGCGCCGGGCATAAAACATTGTTTTGTCCCATCGGCCCGAAACATGGGCGCCGGCTTTGATCAGTTCAGCTTGGTGGTCGATATCAGCCATTGCCGTGGCCCTTTATGAAACGAATTGTTCTAATCGGCATACTTAATCCTCGGGTCCAGCACCGCGTACAACAGATCAACCAAGAAATTGATCAACACCGTGACCAGCGCGATCAGCATGACCAGGTTCTGCACAATCGGGTAATCCCGCATCAGGATCGCCTCAACCAGGAAATGCGCCACGCCGGGAATATTGAAGACGGTCTCGGTAATGATCAGGCCTCCAATCAGGAATGCAGCTTCGATCCCGATAATCGTTGTTACCGGCAGCACCGCGTTCTTCAGGGCATGATGGTAGTTGACGGAATTGTCCGATGCGCCCTTAGAGCGCGCCGTGCGGATATAGTCCTGGCGCATGACCTCCAGCATCGATGATCGCGTCAACCGCATGATCAGGGCGGAGGATCTAAAGCCTACCGCCGCCGCCGGTATGGAATACAGCAGCAGTTCATCCCACAGGTTTTCTGGCGGATCCATGTAGATTGGGATGTCGCCGAAGTAGGTGACGCAAGCCATCAAAATTAACAGCGCCAGCCAGAACGACGGCAAGGATAATCCACTGAGCGAAATGACCCGCAGAGTGTAATCAAGGCCAGTATCCTGTTTGACGGCGCAGATCACGCCCAGGGGCAAGCCAAAGAGGACGGAGAAGCCTAAAGCCAGTGCCGCCAGTTTCGCGGTAATGGGAATACGGGGGCCCAGCTCGTCGATCGCCGGCATCTCGGAGACAAAGGAAAAGCCCAGGTCCCAAACCAGCAGCCCCTTCATCCAATGGTAATATTGCACCGGGATAGGCAGATCCAGGCCGAGTTCTTTTTCAATCTGCGCCTTTTCCGTCGGGTCAACGAAGCCGGCTGAATCGAACATGATGTCGGCGATATTGCCCGGCATCAGCCGCAGCAGCACGAAAATGATGATGGATATCCCGATCAGCGTCAGGATCATCAGTAAGAACCGCTTCGCTAAGTATGAGCCCAACGTCTAACCCGCCCGTCCTTGGTCTTGCTGCACCGAAAAATTTCCAAAAAAATAGTCAGCAAAAAAAATTGGCCGGCCGAGGCACCGCCACGAAATCGGCGGCGACGCCCCGGCCTTTGGCCAATAAGCCTGGACCTACTTGTCCATCCAGACGTCTTCCATACGCCAGTTATTATACAGGCTATTCACATGGGTGACGAAACCCTTGACATAGGGCTGCCAGCACTGCGCCGCCTTGCTGTGGTAGATAATCGGCCGGGCCGCGTCTTCCTGCAGCGTCTTGTCGATTTCCCAGACCAACTTTTTACGCGCTGCCTGATCCTCCATCATGGATTGCTGTTTGAACAGTTTCTCCATTTCCGGTTTGCAGTAGCCCGTATAGTTGCGCTGCGAGCCGCAGGAATAGTTTTCGTAGAAGTTAGCGTCCGGATCATCCACGCCAATACCTGTCGCGTTGAGACCTACCATGTAGTCCTTGCGGGCTACCTTGGCGTGCCAGTTGCTGGTCTCGATCGTGTCCAGTGTGGCGTCGATATAAATCTCCTTCAAGTGGTCGATCAAAATCACCGCCGGGTCACGGTAAGCCGCAATATTCCGGGTCGAGACCTTGACCTTCAGTGGTTTGTCCGGACCATAGCCCAAGCTTTTCATGATCTCGCGGGCCTTGGCGCGGTTGCCCTTTACGTCAGGGTCGTAGCCCGCCGTGGTTTTCAGGAATTCCTTCGGCATGCCCCAAACGCCTGACGGGGGCGGCATCATGGCGCCGCCCTGCAGGAACTGGCCATGACCAAGAATGTCGATGAAGGCCTTGCGGTCCATTGTCAAGACCATCGCTTTGCGGATCTTGGCATTATCGAATGGCGGCTTGAACTGATTGACGATCAAGTTGAACGAAACATTCGTCGTGACCAGTTCGCAGACCGTATGCGGGGCTTGCGATTTGACGTCCTTCAGCAACGGAATGGTGACATCGACGTTGAAGGTGAAGTCGAACTTGCCGGCGATGAAGGCCAGAACCCGCGTCGAACGGCTTTTGATAATGGTCCAGTTGATACCGTCCAGATGGGGCTTGCCCGCCTTCCAATAGTTTTCGTTCTTCCTGAATTTCACATGCTCGTTCTGTTTCAGGCTGACGAACTTGAAGGGGCCGGTGCCGATAGGATGGGTACGCATTTTTTTCGGCGATACGTGGCAGGGATAAACCGGCGAATAGCCGGATGCCAATAAGGCAACGAACGCGGGCTGCTTCCGTTTAAGATGGAAGGTCGCCTGATGGTCGTTGTCGGCGGTTACCTTGTCCAGGTTCTTGTACCAGGCCTTGCGCGGGTTCTTGCGCAGTTTAGCCTTGCCTTTGCCCTGCACTAGGTTCCAGGTGCAGACCACATCCTTGGCCGTGAAAGGTTTGCCATCGTGGAATTTCACGCCCTTGCGCAGCGTGAATGTCAGCTTGGTCTTGTCGCCGTTCCAGGCCCACTTTTTGGCCAGATCTGGAACGATTGTATCCAGGCTTTCCACGGCGATGGCCTGATCATACATGATCAGATTGTTGTATACGCCCATGTATGGTGCGACGGTTGAGTTCGTGGCTTCCTCGTGAATAGAGCCACTGGGTGGGGTACCGCGGTGGTAGGCCTTCAACACACCGCCGTCTTTTTGCGCCATAGCCGCTTCGGCGCCGAGCATGAGCCCAACCATCGAAACCGCCGACGCGATTGTAAAGAGTCTCCGCTTCATAACAGTCCTCCCTTATTGGTTTTCTCAATTCAAGGAGGAGTATGGGCAAACAATTCGCTTATGCCAAGCGATCGTTAATCAAACGGTAGAGATTAAGTATCACTTCATAGGCCCCTAAAGAGTAGACCTTTGATCGTCATCTTGCTGGTCTGTGCGCCAACCAGCCCACTTCTCCGCCGCTTCTTATAATGACGACGGCGGCTTGTTAGAACACCTTGTACCGCTCAACGATGAACGGCTCGTGGTAGGTGTCCCAGTCCATATAGACGAAGGTGATCTTCTCGCCTTAGCTCTTGTTGGTAATTCAATTGGGAGGTGAACCGTTAGCGCCACTACCGGAAGAACCAATCGAATTACCAACAAGATCAGCCTCAGCAACTGAACAACCGATATCGACCAAAGGCTACGCATCATGGGTCGGGGATTTGAAGGTCAGTAAAATCCATGCTGAGTTCCGTCGCATGCAACGAACGTTCTTGGCTGACTTACCCTCTGGCACAAACTAGATGCAGCTAAAACATGCCGCCGTAAGGGGGAGGCTTATCAAAAAATGATTTCTCTATTTGCCGTACTGCTTATTTTGGGGTATTTTTGTATTACAACGAGCGAGAAGAAAGACGTTTCCGAGCGGTTAACTGCAAAAACACAACCGGTAGTGCCATCACCAATCCAATGATGCCTGATTGCAGTCCCGGCGCGACCACCAAAATCGCTGCACCACCCAAGAGCCATCGATGCCAAGGCCGCATGTCAGCAACAAAATAACCGGTCAATGCAGCACCTAGCATGACGATGCCAAGCGCACTGCCGCCGGTGGCGATGATGAACTCCTCCCAGGTGAAGTTATCGAGCACCAGTAGCATCGACGGCGCGTACATGAAGACGAACGGGACCAAGGCTTTGGCGGCGCCCAGCCGGAACGCCGTGTTGCCGGTCTGCATTAGATTAGCCTGTGCGATAGTCGCGCCCGCATAAGCGGCTAACGCCACCGGCGGCGTAATGTCCGCCAGCACACCGTAATAGAAGACGAAGAAGTGAGTCTGCAGGGCATCGACACCCAGGACAGCCAAGGCCGGCGTCGCCATAGTCGCAAGCACGAGGTAGGTTGCCGTCGTTGGAAGTCCGGCCCCCATAATGATGCACGAGCAGGCAACCAGCACCAGCGTCATGAACAGCGTCGCTGACTGCACGGTAAGCAGGCCCGTCGGATCGACGGCACTGATCAGGGCGCCGAAATCGGATGCGAAGGCATTGACCATGGCGGCGATGTTGAACGGTGTTCCGGTGACGGTGAGCACGCCGATGATGATACCCACCGTGGCAGCTGCGGCGCCAACGGAAAGGGCATACTTACCGCCCATCTGGAAAGCATCGATGAAACCCCGAAGGTTGATGGAATCGCAGCCGATGTATCGGACTGCCTTTTCCTCTTCGATATTCAGTAGGGTGCGTGCAACCCAGCCGATGAAGGCACGGCTGAAGCCCATGGTGAGCGCTGCGGAAATCGCCCAGAACGCTGCCCAGTATGGAGTGTAGCCAACAAAAATCATGTAGATGATGCCGAAAAATGGTATCACCGTCAGCCAACGCCGGCTCAGTACAGCGGCCAGTTTCGGCAACTCTTCGTCGCGCAGTCCGCGTAAGCCTAAACGCTTGGCCTCGAAGTGCACCATGATCAAAACGCCGAGGAAATGCATGGCGGCGGGGATGATGGCCGCCAAGATTACGTTCTTTAAGGGGACTTCCAGGAACTCAACCATCAAGAAGGCGGCGGAGCCCATGATCGGCGGCGTGATTTGGCCGCCAGTCGAGGCGGCCGCCTCGACTGCGCCAGCGAAGTGCGGCTTGTAACCTATGCGCTTCATGGTCGGGATGGTCAGAGACCCGGTCATTACCGTGTTAGCGATGGAAGAGCCAGATATCATACCCATCATACCCGAAGCCAAGACGCTGACCTTGGCCGGTCCCCCGGCGAAGCGGCCAGCAACACAATGCGCAAGGTCGATGAACAATTGGCCGAGGCCCACGCGGATAGCGACCATGCCGAACAGCACAAAATGGAAGACATAAGTAGCGACCACGAACACCGGGCGGCCGTTAATGCCTTCGCCTTTTAGATAGAGATGATCGATCAAACCCGGCCAACTGGTTCCCGGATTGATCAGTGGATATTGGAAATAGATTCCGAACAACGCGTACATGATGAACAGGCTGGTGATGATCGGCAGCGAAATGCCCGATGTGCGCCTTGCCGCCTCGATGACAATCAACACCAAGGCCGTGCCCATCAGGATATCGACTAGATGCGGATCGCCGATGCGAAAATTGAGTTCGTCCAAAATGCCGCCGAATCCATCGTAGGTGACGGCCACATACATAGACGAGATGCCTATTACCACGAAAAGGAACCAGTCATAGCTTGGCACGCCGCCGCGACGTGACGAATCGAGCGCTCTGGCTTCGGCTCCCGACGGATGCATGACGCCGCGCGCTACAGGTTCCAGCGCGACCAGGAAGGAGATGACGCTGGCCGTCGTGATCAGCATCAAGCCGTTGTTTTCGAGCCCCCACGTAATGCCAGCGATGCCGTCGCCATAATAATAGCCGGCAATGGCGAAGAACATGAGGACGATGGCGATGCGACGCTGTGCCTCGATGATCAACACCTGCACCATCACCGCGAGCCCGATACGGATGGCCGGCGGCACGCCATTATCACCCCACATGTTGTTGTCGATAACGCCAGTGGCGACGCCGATCATATGCAGTGCAAAGAGCGCCGTTACCGCAAGTAGAACATGATCCGTTGTCGCCGATTCAGAAGCGTGGCGGGTAGAGGAATAGCGCCGCGAAAAGTGCACCACTAGGATGAAATAAGCGAACAGTCCCATGGCTGGCAACGCACCCATCATCCCGTAGACGAAAACCGTCGGAACGCCGGTCTTGATCAAGTCCGGCCAACGGATGGAAAGGCGCGCTGTGGCAGCAATCTGGTCGGCCGCGTCGGTTATACGGTGTGGCGTATACACCAGATAGATCAATCCGAGAACGAACGATAGGTGCACGCCAACGTGCCAGTGATGTTCAAGAACCCCAAAGCCGGCAGTGTAATAATGGAACAATGAGAGCAGAAACAGGAGCGCAATAACTATCCATTTAGCCAATGCATAGGTGTCCCGGAACTGCATTTCCGGGTCGTAACGCTCTTCAAATTCCTCGGCTTTCTTGAAGTCTATTGCGGCATCAGCCATGGCCCGTCGCTCTTCGCGGCAGGAATAATAATATTGTCATGTGATTTGAACGAGCCCGGAGGTATCGATGTCTCCGGGCTCGTCAAGTAATCGGATTATCTGGCACCGACCTCTTTGTAGTACTTCTCCGCGCCCTTGCAGAGCGGGATAGGTACGCCGTCGAACGCCGTGTCCAGGGTCATGGATTTGCCTTTGGCATGGCCGTTGGCGAGGACCTTCGCCGCCTTCTTGTTTCCGAACAGACCTTTGACAACACCATAATGTAGGCTCTCGGGCAGGTTAGCGCGCGATACCCAGAGCGCGCCCACGGCGACGGTCGCGACGTCCGTATCATTACCCTTGTAAGTGCCGCTCGGAATCACCGCCTTCGAATAGAACGGTGCTTTCTTGATCAAAGCGTCACGTTGTGGGCCAGCCACTGCAACCAGCTCCGCACCCTGTGTCGCTGCCATTTCGACGATGGAGGCATTGGGATAACCAGTTACAGTGATGAACGCGTCGAGGTGCTTGTCACGAATCATATCGGCACCGGTCTTGGACTTCACGTACTCCGCCTTAAAGTCCTTCTTCTCTTTCAGACCGTAAGCGTCGACCACCAGGCGCGCACCGACCAAGGCCCCTGAGGCCGGCAATCCCATAGCGACACTCTTACCCTTCAAATCAGACACGGACTTGATGCCACGTCCCTTGCCGCTGACCACGTGCACGTGCTCTGGGTACAGGCTGGCCAACACACACAGCTTCTTGATCGGCTCTTTGCCTTTGAACGGTCCAGTGCCGGTATAAGCCCAATAGGTGACATCCGACTGTGCGAAGCCGGATTCCACTTGATCGGACTTGATTGAGTTGACGTTAGCAACAGAACCGTGCGCGGACTGGGCGATAGCAACAAGGTTCTCCATGCCGCAATTGCCGCCCTTGGCGCAAGTTCGTGCGCCCGGAGGGTTGGAGACCACCTGCGCCAAAAGACCTGCCATAGGGTAGTAGGTGCCCCCAGCACTGCCAGATGCAATGCGGAAGAACTGCATTTTCTGCGCTTCTGCGCCGCTGGCAAGGGCACACGCGACTACGGCCACTCCCGCGACCAGGGCTCTTGTGAGTTTCATTTCCGGATTCCCTCCTGTCTTTTAAAACCTGATTGAATGAAAGGGCAACTTACCATCTGAGGCCGTGGTAAGCTACTGCCGGTGATCACTAAACCGGCCCTAAATGCGGAAAGGGTCCAAATATTGTGAAAATCGCTGTGATAGGGCTGGCGGTGACCGCCACCAACAAAAACAGCCATTTCATACGAAGCGGCCGTTCCTGATGGTTATGAGCGAGCCGGGGCAGTGTCCCCGCGCAATCCGAGCTCTTGCCGTCCGCCTCCCGAGCGCAGCAGATGCCCGGCCCGGTGCCAACCTTCCGGGTGCTGCTTGATCCCCCGGCCGTCGAAGCCTAGAGCCGTAGCGGTGACGCCGCCAGGCGGTTTGTCCTTGCGTGATGGGCCCCTATCGCTAGATTGGCCGCAAATGTAGCGTAATAATTCCATGAGGAAACGATAATGGATTTCGAGACACTGGTTAAAGAACGCCGAAGCATCCGTGGCTATAAGCCTGATCCGGTTCCAAAAGAGGTCATCGAGGAAATCGTCGAGATCGCCAAGGGCGCGCCGTCATCGATGAATACCCAGCCCTGGTTCTTGCACGTGATCACCGGCGAGCCGCTAGACCGCATCCGCGAGGGCAATACGGAACGCATGCTGGCGGGGGCCGAGGTTCACCGCGAGATCCCGGTGCATGACGCCTACAAGGGTATCCATCGCCAGCGCCAGATCGAAATCGCCGTCCAGCTGTTCGAAGCTATGGGCATCGAGCGGGACGATAAGGAACGGCGCCAGGACTGGGTGCTACGCGGCTTTCGCCAGTTCGACGCCCCGGTCTCCATCGTTCTGACATATGACAAGAGCCTGGAGCCCGCCACCATCAGCCACTTTGATCTGGGCGCCATCGTCTATGGCCTGACATTGGCGGCCTGGACCCGTGGCCTGGGCACGGTGATCAACGGCCAGGGCATCATGCAGTCGGATGTGGTGCGCGAGCACGCCAAGATCCCCGATTGGCAGACCATCATGACCTGCGTCGCCATGGGCTATCCGAACGAGGATTTCTCCGCCAACAAGGTAAAGTCCCGGCGCACCCCGAACGAAGAGATCATCAGCTACGTCGGGTTCGACTAAGCAAGGTTACACCGCAGGGATTGCGCGAGCGGTCCCGGTGGCGAAATTTGGAGCTATTCTTGATAATGGTGCTTATCGAGAACGGCGTCATTTTTTCAGACAATCGAAGGACTGAATAAACTAATTTTCGCTTGAACTAAAAAGCCGCAGCGCCACTGCTGGCCGTTGTAGCCTTGTATCGCCGGTCGGTTGTTTCCTGATGCAGCAACACCAACTCGTCGGCAAGGGCCTGGCGGCCTGCCTCGGCCTCCGGGTCGGATGGATTATAGGCGAATTCGGTTTCATCGCCCGCCACCCTGGTGCCAATCACGATCCGCGATTTGCTGTAATCATATGGCAACGCACAGTGCAGCAAGCTGCGGTTGTCCCAGAAAAGCAGATCCCCGGGCCGATAACTATGTTCATAGACGCGCGCCTCATCGGAAACGACAAAATCCAGCAGAGAGCGCAGCAACGCGCCACTTTCATCCCGCGTCAAACCCGGAATGGCAAAAGCGTGCCTGCCGATGAAAAGGTTCTTAATGCCGGTCTGCGGGTGCACCTTGACCAGGGGGCGCAGATAGGCCTCGCCATGATAAATCGTGTCCGCCTGTTCGACTGGGAAATCCCCTACGTCATTGGCCTGGGAATAGCGGTTGGAATGGTATGCGCTAAGATCCGCGATGCGTTTCTTTGTCGCCTGGTCCAAGGCCGCGTATCCCGACCGGGTGTCGGCCAGCGCCGTGCCGCCGCCATGTTCGGGGATCTCCACCGCCGCCAACATGGCGCATTTGCTGCTGTGGGGTTTATAGGTCGAATCCGTATGCCAGGCTTCGTTGCCAATAATCATCCGCATGCGCTGTGAATCGATATCAAGTATCTCTCCCCTCGAACCATCGTCGTTGACATCCTGGTTCGACAAAACAGATGTGGCTGCGAATTCAAGTTCGCCGAAGCGTTTGCCGAACGCGATACAGTCTTCGTTTGACGGGAATAGTTCAGGAAAGACCAGGAAACCGTATTCCAGGAACGCCGCTTCCATCGCCACGAATTCATTGTCTGAGAGGCCACCCAGCTTCACATCCGTAACAACGGCGCCAAAGGTCTTATTCTTCACGGGCGTAATTTTCATTTTGCTTTCACCCTGCTACCACGAGCGGCAAGACTACAAGAGGTAACCCTCAGAGGTCAAAGACCGTGCAAGCAAAACCGCCACCGTACCAGAGGCGCCACATGCCGGAGGGGTCGGAGTAGGTTGATTTTACCACCAGCCGTATCCTTTCGCGCTAGCTTTGGCCCGCGTTCTTGTGCCCGGAGATTGGGGCCGGGTCTTGTATTTTGTATTATAAGGTGCGCGGTCACACCTATTTCTGCCGTTCTATCTCTTCCTCGATCTCGACCAGGCGGTCCTTGCCGAAAAATATCTCGTCGCCGACAAAGAATGTCGGGCTGCCAAAGGTGCCGCGTTCAACCGAGGCATTGGTGTTGGACAGCAGTTCATCCTTCACGGCCTGATCCTGGATCCCCACCAGCATGGCGGCGCCATCCAGGCCATCGGCGTCCAAAGCGTCCCTGATGACGTCCGGGTCATCCATTTTCAAGCCTTCTTCCCACATATGGCAATAGACCGCGTCCACGTAGGCCTCGAACTTGCCCTGGTTCCTGGCCCAAATGGCGCCGCGCATGATCTGCACCGTGTTGACGGGAAAGTATGGGTTGCGGCTATAGGCCGTCAGTTCATGCTTACGGACAAAACGGGCCATCTCCAACTGGCCGTATTCGTTCTTGTTCCTGATGCCTTGGAATTGCTCCATCGGTGATTTGTTGTTGGTCAGCTTAAAAACACCGCCGAGCAGAACCGGGACATAGGTACAGGCGACGCCCGTGCGCTGAACAAGAGCCGGCAGGACCTTGTGGCAGAAATAGGCGTTGGGGCTGCCGAAATCGAAATGAAATTCAAAACTGGGCACGGCGTGGCATCCTATTCATTTGGCTACTCGTTTGGTGATTTAATCGTTTTCAGTATTTGACATCAGCCCATACTATCCCGCCCATGCATGAAAGCGAAACCTCCCTGTGGCGCGATTACCCCGCATTGTCCTTTGTTGTCTGGCTGTCCATCGCTCAGACCGTGTCCTGGGGCATCATGTTCTATGGCTTCGCGGTCTTCATCAAACCCCTGACGACTGAGTTCGGCTGGAGCAAGGCGGACATCACCGGCGCCTTCACGCTCTCGCTACTGGTGGTTGGGCTGCTTTCGGTTAGTGCCGGAATTATTCTGGACCGTTTTGGCGGGCGCTGGCTGATGAGCGGGGCCTCGGCCCTGGGCGCCGTGATCCTGCTGCTCGCTGCTCATATCGAAACCCTGACGGCCTATTATGTGGTCTGGATCGGGCTGGGCCTGGCCATGTCAGCGACCCTGTATCCAGCGGGCTTTGCCGTGGTGGTCGCCACCCTGGGCCCGCGGGCGCGCCAGGGCGTCACCATCATGACCTTGATCGCAGGGTTCGCTAGCACGGTTTTCATTCCCCTGATCAGCCTGTTGTTGGAGCTGATGGATTGGCGCGAAACTTTCACCCTATTGGGTTTGATCCTTGCGTGCATCTGCGTGCCCATCCATGCCTACGTGCTGCGCTTGGAAAGGGTGCCCGGCACCGGCCAAACGGGACGGCCCAGGATATTCACCATCGATTTGCAAGATGGCCCCGTGGCCGCGGGCCTGCGCAATCCTGCGTTTTGGTGGATAGGAATCTGCTTCACCACCAACTCTCTGGTCATGGCCGGGGTTACGGTGCATATCATCCCGCTGATGCTTGAACGCGGCTTTGCCATGGCGGTGATCGTCGCCACCATCGCCATGATCGGTCCCATGCAAGTGGCAGGCCGGGTTGTCGTAACGGTATTCGAGAATTGGCTGGATTTCCGCAAGGCCGGACTGATGTCCGGGGTCTTCCTGTTGATCGGCTTCGGCCTTTTGTTCCTGGCTCAGCCGAACAATTATCTGAATTATCTGTTCCCCATATTCTATGGCAGCTCGCTTGGCATCATCACCATCGTGCGCGCCCTTGCGGTGCCCGAGTTGATCGGCCCGGAAGCCTATGGCGCCCTGAACGGCCTGTTGGGCCTGGCGTCATCCCTGGCCCTGGCAATTGCGCCGGTGCTGATTAGCTGGGTCTGGCTGCTCAGCCAATCCTACACCGCACCGCTGTTCGTCTTCTCGGCGGTTGGGTTGGTCTCGCTACTAAGTTTCATCATGGCGGTACGGCGTTGAAGCAGTTCCAACGAGGGCAATAATTGGTTACAGTTGCCAAGAAATCTGGGAGAGCACATATTGGCCGGACTAGTAAAACGCATGTCAAAGGCCCATCGTTACGGCATTGCTGCCGTTATAGTGGCGCTGGTGGCCTATTATTCCTATCAGATCTGGTACGGCTAAAGAGAGCACTTCAATGAGGCATTGAAGGAGACATAGAGGAACTTGGGGCAAGCTTAAGGGAAATGGGGATGGACAAGATCAGCAAGACCAATGCGGAATGGCGGGCGCAGCTAACAGACGATGAATTTCATGTCGCCCGCAAGAAAGGCACCGAGCGCCCCTTTGGCCCCGGCTATAACAACTGCCATGACGCGGGCATATACACCTGTGTCTGCTGTGGGCTAGAGTTGTTTTCGTCCGAGGCGAAATTCGATTCAGGCACCGGCTGGCCCAGTTTCCATACCCCCCTGGTGGCGGAGAATGTGGCCGAGGAAGCGGATAACTCCCTGTTCATGCGGCGTACGGAGGTTTTATGCGCCCGCTGCGACGGCCACCTTGGCCATGTCTTTCCCGATGGCCCGGCGCCCACGGGCTTGCGCTATTGCCTGAATTCGGCTTCCCTGCGCCTGGTCGCAGGCGAGGTATAAGGATCGAAACCGTATGAGTACGCAAAATGACCTCAACAGCTCTATTCGGGCCGTGTTGTGGGATTTCGGCGGGGTCTTCACCACTTCGCCCTTCGCCGCCTTTGCCCGTTACGAGGCAGAACACGGCCTGCCCAAGGATTTTATCCGTGGCATTAATGCCACCAACCCGGACGCCAACGCCTGGGCCAAGATGGAGCGGAACGAAGTCAGCCACGCCGAATTTGGGGACCTGTTCGAGGCGGAATCCAGCGCCGCCGGCCACGCGGTCCACGGCAGCGAGATCCTGCCGCTGTTATCTGGCAACCTGCAGCCGGAAATGATCACCGCCTTGCGTATCGTCGCCAAAAGCTACAAGACGGCCTGTCTGACCAACAACATGCGCACGGGCCATGGCCCCTCCATGAGCCGGGACCCGGAAAAGGCGACACAGATCGACAAGGTCATGGAGATCTTTGAGAAAGTCGTGGAATCCAGCCAGGTCGGTATCCGGAAGCCGGAGTCCAAATTCTATCAGATCGCCTGTGAAATGCTGGGCGTAGAGCCGTCCCAGGCGGTCTTCCTCGACGACCTGGGTGTCAACCTGAAACCGGCCAAGGCCATGGGCATGACCACCATCAAGGTTCTCGAGCCGAAGCAGGCGATCAGTGATCTGGAAGCAGTGCTGGGTATATCCCTGCGTTAGGCGCTAACAGACCCGCAAATGCTGTAGCGCGCCATTTGCTTGCCGTAGCCGGGCTTCTTGGCCGCCGCCGTTCTTTTTCAAATCAGCAGCCCGTTTGGGCGGCGTTAAATACAGGGCGGTGGACAGGGCATCGGCGACGCTTCGCTGTTCGTCAAGACCCACCCAAAATCCAAGAACCTATACGTGGACATCCTGTTTAACCCCGAGGCCGAGGTATCTTCCTCAATCGCGGTATTCAATCTGAATGATCCATCCAAGGAATACGAAGTGCTGCCGATCGGCGAATGGTCGGGCATCACCGAAGGTGTTCGCCGGGTCGTACAGGGCGAATACAACCTAGCCGGTGACGAAGTTTAGTTCTCTGTCTGGAATTCCGCCGGCCAGGAATCGGCCATTGTCATCGTCAATGACAAGACCCAAGAGTTGAAACATGTCATTCGTGACAAACGTTTGGTCACGCCGACCGGCAAGTTCAACTTTTACAATACGCGGAAGGACGTCTATTAAGACAGGCGTCTAGTGTAATGTGGCGCGGGATCGAAAAGTTAACCTTTTCGATCCCGTCGTCCGCTACTATTCTGTTGACGATCTATTGAGACGACACTGTGAAGACGATGCGTGACCCTGGGGGACGCTCTAGATGACCAAAGCGAGTACAGTATTTCTTGTTGGCGCCGGACCCGGGGATCCGGAGTTGCTGACGATAAAGGCGCACCGGTTGCTGCAGGCCGCCGAAGTGGTGGTTTATGATCGCCTGGTCTCGGCCGACGTTCTGGCCCTGATCCCGGCTGGCGCAACCCTTATCAGCGTTGGCAAACAGCCCCATAACCATCGCATTCCCCAGCCCGAGATCAACCAGTTGCTGGTCCGCCTGGCCAAGGCCGGCCGCAATGTCATCCGCCTGAAGGGCGGTGACCCCTATGTATTTGGCCGCGGTTCGGAAGAGGCCATGGCTCTGGTCGAAAATGACGTTCCTTTTGAAGTCGTGCCGGGCATTACCTCGGCCTCGGCCTGTTCGGCGTCCGTGGGCATGCCCTTGACCCATCGCGGTCTTGCTACCGGGGTGCGCTACTTGACCGGCCATTGCCGGGAAGACAGCGAGCTGAATTTTGACTGGCAGGGCCTGGCCGATCCATCGACCACGCTGGTAATTTATATGGGCATGGCCAATGTTGAACAGATTACCGAGAATTTGATCAAGCACGGCGCCGATCCGAAATTGCCCGCCGCCGCCATCAACAATGGCAGCAGGCCCGCGCAAAGGCACATCGTAACCACGCTGGAAAGCCTTGCCGGCGATGCCAAGGCCGCCGATTTCAATGGACCGGTATTGTTCGTCGTCGGTCAGGTCGTGGCATTGCATGCCATATTGGGCGCGGAAGTGGATGCCAAGCAAGATCAGACCCAAGACGATGAACAGCCGAATTCCGCTGTGGGCAGCTAAGGCCTGCCTGACCGCCGTCCTGCTTGCGACTTCGATCACTCCGGTCTGGAGTGAAGACAGTATCCCGGCAACGCGGCAGAAGGAGTTGCTGTATCTCTTGCAACAAGATTGCGGTTCCTGCCGTGGCCTGACCTTCAAGGGTGGCCTGGGCACGCCTCTGTTGCCGGCAAATTTAGCGGATAAACCCGATGACGCCTTGGTGGAAATCATCATGCAGAGCCTGCCGGGCAGGCCCATGCCGCCCTGGCGCTTTCTGCTCGAGGAGAAGGAAGCCGCCTTTCTGGTACGGGCCATGAGGACGAGCCAGACGCTTAAAGTTGAACAATGAAAGACGAACGATGAGAATTTTCGCCTTCATCACCTGTGCCTTGCTATGCCTTTCCGTCACGGCCAATGCACAGACGGAAACCCTGCGCGGGACCGGCAATTCGGACCTGGTATCGATCTGGGACATGGATGGGGCCCTGGTGGTCTATGATGCCAAGACCTTGAAGGAAGTGAAACGCATCTCCATGGTGAAGCCGTCGGGAAAATACAATGTCTTCAGCAAAATCACTCTGTCGGCGGGAACCTCCCATTAGACATCAAGACGGTAATGGGGCTGGGAAGGACGATAGCCCGCTAATCGTGGTCGGTCACGGTACGGGCAGTGCCGCTGGCGATGCCACCCTGCATGCCTTGGCCGCCAATTTGGCGGCGATGGGCAATTTTGATCAGGTCAGGGCAGCGGTGCTGCGCGGCACGCCGGCCCTGGCGGATGTTCTGCACCAGCTTGAGGCCGCGCCGGGCGGTCAATCGCTCTGCCTGCTGCCGTTCATGATGAGTGACGGCGTGACCTCCCGGCAGCACCTGATGGAGGCTATGGCGCATATTCCCGGTTCACGAAAGCCGTTTTTGTGGTCCCCCCTCGGCCTAAACCCCGGCCTGGCCGAATTGATCTCCAGGCGGGGTAAAAACTCGGCCCGGGCGGCGGCCTGGCCGGCGGCGGATTGCCGTCTGCTATTGATTGCCCATGGTTCGCTGCAAGATCCGGCCTCGGCCCTGGCCGCGCGGACGCACCAGGAACGCATCGCCGCCCAGCATGAATTCGCCGCCGTCGAGGTCGCGTTCCTGGATCAACCACCACATTTGGACGACGTTCTGGCCTGCTCCGGCCGTCCCTTGCTTGGTATCGGCCTGTTTGCCGGCGAGGGACGTCATGGCGCGGAGGATATGAATCAGGCCTTTGCCCTAGCCACCTGTCCGGCCTGCTATTGCGGCACCATTGGCGGCGATGACGGTCTTGCCGCCCTGGCCCTTGAACACCTGAAATCCAAGCCCATGGCGAGCCTCTAGTTCGCCTTACAATAAATACGTGCATTGTCCCGATCTTTGATGTGGGTCAAGGCGTCAAACCGCGCTTATGAATAGATTTACCTTCGAATTAGGAGTTGGCGGGTTGGCTAGTAGTTTAAAAAATAAAGCGCCGCGCCAGCGGGAACCACTGGTCCTGGAGCTGATTCCAGAGAACCTTTTGCGCGAGCCCATCGAATATATTTTTGCCGATCATTACCGCTTGCGCCAAATCATAGCCACCATGGACCGCTTGCTGACGGAGGGCGTTTATGCCCAACCGCCAACGGACGAGGCTATCGCCGCCGACATGGCGGTCATCCATGCCTATCTGCGGGACGAACTGTCACCTCACATCGCCGACGAGGAAGACGATTTGTTTCCCCGTCTAGAGCTGCGCAGCCCGGCCGATTACGAGACCAAGCAGATTCTGGCCACCTTGCATCAGGAGCACGAGGAAGATCTTGCCTTGATACAGCCTCTTGTGTCGGGCCATGCCGATTTATTGGCTGGGAAGCCCGCGGCAAACAAGGAGCTGTTCGAAACTTCCGTCGTCCGCTTCGTGGAAACCCAGCGGCGGCATATTGTCTGGGAAAACAATATTATTTTGCCCCTGGCCCGGCGCCGTTTCAGCGTCGAGGACATGGAGGAAATCGGTCGCGACATGGCAGCCCGGCGAGGCCTCGAATACCCGGCCTAAGAGACAGCTTCCGGCGGCGCGAGACTATATACCGGCCACCTGAAGTTATATAAATACAGAAATGAACGAGATGTTGGCGAAAATCGCTGGGACGCTGGCCGGCGAACTAAAGAATACAGGCGGCATGATAAAAATCGCCCATTTGCCGCCTTGCAGGGGCGATGCGGCTCATTTGCAGATGGGTTTCAGTAATCTTCTTGGCAATGCCATCAAATACCGCCACCCCGACCGTCCTCGCGCCGTAAAGGTATCGGGAGAGGTAATTGGAGGCCGCGCGGTCTATCAGGTCTCGGATAATGGCATGGGGTTCGCCGCTGAACATTACCAGCATGTTTGGGATCTGTTCCATCGCCGGGTTCTGATGGGCGAGACGGAGGGCCAAGCTCTTGATCTAACCCTGGTCCGGCGCATCGTGGAGCACCACCACGGACGGATATTCCTGGAATCGGAAGAAGGCATCGGCAGCCGGTTTATTGTCGCCCTGCCTCCCGCCACCGACGTTGGCGCGACTACAGAATAAACTTCGACAAATCGGCGTTTTTCGCCAGGTCGCCCATGTTGTCGCGCACGTAAGCGGCATCGATCATAACGGTTTCACCGGGCCGGTCCGTGGCGGTGAAGCTGATTTCATCCAGCACCCGCTCCAAAATCGTGTGCAGGCGCCTGGCGCCGATATTCTCCACGTTCTGGTTGACCTCCGCCGCGACGGCGGCTATTTCGTCGATGGCATCATCGGCGAATTCCAGGGTCACGCCTTCGGTATCCATCAAGGCGACATATTGCTTGATCAACGACGTTTCCGGTTCCAGCAGAATGCGCTTGAAGTCATCCGCGCCCAGAGCAGACAGCTCCACCCGAATAGGCAGACGGCCCTGTAATTCAGGCAACAAATCCGACGGCTTGGCCAAATGGAAAGCGCCCGAGGCGATAAACAGCACATGGTCGGTCTTGATGGCGCCGTACTTGGTGGAGACAGTGGTACCTTCCAACAAAGGCAGCAGATCCCGCTGCACGCCTTCCCGGCTGACATCGCCGCCCGAGCGTTCGGAACGCGCAGTAACCTTGTCGATTTCGTCGAGAAAGACGATGCCGTTTTCTTCCACCGCCTTCAGGGCATCACGGACCAGGGCCTCTTCATCCAGCAGCTTGTCAGATTCCTCCGCCACCAGGACGTCATAGGATTCCGCCACGGTCAGGCGCCGGCGCTTGGTGCGCTCGCCACCCAGAGCCTTGCCCAGCATATCGTTCAGGTTCAGCATGCCCATCTGTGCCCCGGGCATTCCAGGCACCTCGAACGTGGGCAGGCCGCCGCCACCCGTATCGGCCAGGTCCAGCTCGACTTCCTTTTCCGCCAAGTCGCCCTCGCGCAACTTCTGGCGGAACGCATCGCGGGTGGATTCGGATGCGGTGTCGCCCACCAGGGCGTCAAGCACGCGTTCTTCCGCCGCCAGCTCGGCCTTGGCCTGAACCGTTTCCCGGCGCTTTTCCCGCATCATAGTCAGTGCTATTTCCACCAAGTCGCGGACGATCTGTTCGACGTCCCGGCCAACATAGCCAACCTCGGTGAATTTCGTGGCTTCAACCTTGACGAACGGCGCGCCGGCCAGCCGCGCCAGGCGGCGGGCGATCTCGGTCTTGCCGACACCCGTGGGGCCGATCATCAGGATATTCTTGGGCATCACCTCTTCTCGCATGCTGCCTTCCAGCTGCATACGGCGCCAGCGATTGCGCAAGGCAATGGCGACGGCACGCTTGGCATCGTTCTGGCCGACGATAAAACGGTCAAGCTCGGAAACGATTTCCCGGGGGCTGAATTCGGTCATGTATCGCTCTCGGGGCAAAGGGATTCCAAGGTGACATTCTCGTTAGTGTACACGCAGATGCCGGCAGCGATCTGCATGGCGCGGCGGGCAATATCCTCCGACGCCATGTCATCCCGGTCGATCAGGGCGCGGGCCGCCGCCAGGGCGTAGGAACCCCCCGACCCGATACCGATCAGACCATCCTCGGGTTCCAGCACATCGCCGGTTCCGGTCAGCACCAGTGAGGTATCTACATCCGCTACCGCCATCATCGCCTCCAGGCGCCGCAGATAACGGTCGGTGCGCCAATCCTTGGCCATTTCCACAGCCGCACGGGTCAGATTGCCCGGATGTTGTTCCAGCTTGCCTTCCAGGCGCTCGAACAAGGTAAAGGCGTCCGCCGTGGCACCGGCGAAACCAGCAACGATCTTGCCGCCCGTGCCCAGGCGCCGCACCTTGCGGGCATTAGCCTTGATCACGGTCTGGCCCAGACTGACCTGGCCATCGCCGGCCATCACCACCGTATCACCCTTGCGGACACATAAAATCGTCGTGCCGTACCAGGTTTCGCTGTTCGTATGATCCACGTGTTCTGTATCCTTTGTGTCAGACCCCTCATGTATGGCGAAACACGGTTCTATTCAAGCTTCACGAATTCCATACACGAAACAATCAAGGTTAACGAACACGTGCTGGCGATTGCCGCGCCGGACTGTTATACCGCGCTGTATATATAAAGCGGCCGGAAAATGGGTTCAGGCGGCAAAGAGGAGCAAGGGCCATGCGCCAGGCCAAGGTGGAACGCAATACCAAGGAAACCCAGATTACCGTTGAGGTTAATCTGGACGGTACGGGCAGCTATGATGTGGAGACCGGACTTGGTTTTCTTGACCATATGCTGGAGCAGCTGTCGCGCCACAGTCTGATCGATCTAAAGGTGCGGGCAAACGGCGATCTGCATATTGACGGCCACCACACCACCGAGGATGCCGGCCTGGCCATCGGCGAGGCGATCCGCCAGGCATTGGGCGAACGCACGGGCATCGTCCGCTATGGCAATGCCGTGGTGCCCATGGATGAAACCCTGACTCGGGTGGCGCTGGATTTGTCCGATCGGCCCTATCTTATCTGGAAGGTCGCCTTCAACCGTCCGAAACTGGGCGATATGGACACGGAGCTGTTCCGCGAATTTTTTCAGGCCATCAGCCAAGCCGCCGGCATCACCCTGCACGTGGAAGTGCTGTATGGCGAGAACAATCACCACATGATCGAAGGCTGCTTCAAGGCCCTGGCCCGTAGCCTGCGCCAGGCGGTAGAGATCGACTCCCGCCGGGCCGATGTAGTGCCCTCGACCAAGGGCGTCCTGGGCGGCAGCCTTTAAAGCGGGGCTATCCATGCGCCTCTACACGGTTCAACACCGACCCAATGGGGACATCTCGGGCGACCCAGATGTGGTTTTGATCAAGGAAGGCTTTTGCTGGCCGGCGTTGTTCATCCCATTCCTGTGGCTTTTGTATCGTGTACAGTTCTGGGGTCTTCTGGCCTATCTGGGACTGACCGCTGGCCTGTCCGCCGTGGCCTATGGCGCCGGCCTGAACGAGACCGCCGTGCTGTTGCTCTCGCTGGTACTATCATTGCTGGTGGCGGCGCAAGCCAACGATTGGCGCCGCTGGCGCTTGAGCGCCAAGGGCTATGAACTGGTAACGGTAGTTGCCGCCGGTAGTTTACGCCGGGCGGAAGAGATATTCTTTCACCACCAGTGGGAAACCCCCAATGCCGCGCCGGCGGCGGCGCCGGTTCCTCTGCCGGCAAGCGCGTTGACGCCTTTCGCCACACCCTTTGATCCCGTTTGATTGAGTTCGAGAACACCCATGCGTATCGCAATCGTCGACTATGGCTCCGGCAATCTCCGCTCCGCGGCCAAGGCATTCGAGCGCGCTGGCGTGGCGCATGACGGGGCGGTCGAGGTTCTGGTCACCTCGAAGGCGGATGTTGTGGCGGGCGCTGACCGCGTGGTGCTGCCCGGCGTCGGCGCCTTTGCCGACTGCCGGACCGGCCTTGGCGCGGTCGATGGCATGGTCGAGGCCTTGCAGGAATTCGTCCATCAAAGCGGCCGGCCGTTCCTGGGCATTTGCGTCGGCATGCAACTGCTGGCCGATCGTGGCCTGGAACATGGCGAGCACACTGGCCTGGGCTGGATCGGTGGCGAGGTCCGCGCCATCACGCCAGGCGATCGGCGCATGAAGGTGCCGCATATGGGCTGGAACGCCCTGCGGATCAAGGAAACGCCGCCGACGTTGTTCGCTGGTATCAATGTAGGCGCGCATGTCTATTTCGTGCATTCCTTTGGCTTCGTGCCAACTGAACAAAGCTGTATTCTGGCCGAGGTTGATTACGGCCCGCCTATCGTCGCCGCTATTGGCAAGAACAATATTGCCGGCACGCAATTCCATCCCGAAAAGAGTCAAGCCATCGGCCTGCGCTTCATCGCCAACTTCCTCTCCTGGTCACCGTAGAGATAGACATATTATGAATTTGTACCCCGCCATTGACCTGAAGGACGGTGACTGCGTCCGTCTGCTGCGCGGCGAAATGGCCGCTGCCACGGTCTTCAACAACGACCCCGCCGCCCAGGCGCGTTCGTTTCAGGACGCGGGCTGCCAATGGCTACACTTGGTGGATCTGAACGGCGCCATCGAGGGCCGGCCCGTTAATGGCGAAGCAGTCAGCGCGATCCTTGCCGCCCTGAGCATTCCCGTGCAGCTGGGCGGCGGCATTCGGGACGAGGCCACGGCCCTGGCCTGGTTGGAGGCCGGCATTCGCCGCGTCATCATAGGTACCTTTGCCTTGCGCGAACCAGACCTGGTGGCCGATCTGTGCCGCCGTCATCCAGGCCGTGTCGCCATCGGCATTGATGGCCGGGATGGCCGCGTCGCGGTCGAGGGCTGGGTGAAACAGTCCGATAGGCCGGTACTTGATCTGGCCCGCCATTTCGAAGGTGCCGGCGCCGCCGCCATCATCTACACCGACATTGACCGCGACGGTGCGATGCAGGGCCATAACGTCGCGGCGACCTCCACCCTGGCGGAAGGAATTTCGACGCCGGTGATTGCCTCGGGTGGGGTCACCGGTCTGGACGACCTGCATGCCTTGCGCGCCGCCGCCGACACGGGCATCAAGGGGGGCATCGAAGGCGTTATTGTTGGCCGGGCGCTCTACGATGGTGCTTTTGATGTTGCCGCCGCCCTGAATGCCTTGACCGGCGGGGAAGCCTAGACATGTTGACCAAGCGCGTCATTCCCTGTCTCGATGTCCAGGATGGCCGAGTGGTCAAGGGCGTCAACTTCGTTGATCTGGTAGATGCCGGTGACCCGGTGGAACAGGCCAAGATCTACGACAAGGCCGGCGCGGATGAGCTGACATTCTTGGATATTACCGCATCCTTGGACAACCGCGATATCATCTATGACGTGGTCAGCGATACGGCGGAACATTGCTTCATGCCCCTGACGGTGGGCGGCGGCGTCCGGGTGGTCGAAGACGTTCGCAAGCTGCTTCTGGCCGGCGCCGACAAGGTTTCCATTAACACCGCCGCTGTCAACCGGCCAGAATTCGTCGGTGAGGCGGCCCTGAAATTCGGCAATCAATGCATCGTCGTCGCCATCGACGCCAAGCGCAACGGCCACGGCGGCTTCGAGGTCTTCACCCACGGCGGACGTAACCCCACAGGTATCGAGGTAATCGGCTGGGCCCAGCGCATGGTGGAGCTCGGCGCAGGGGAAATCCTGCTCACCTCCATGGACCGTGACGGCACCAAATCGGGCTTCGATGTAGAACTGACCCACGCCGTGGCCGATGCCGTCTCGGTGCCGGTCATCGCCTCGGGCGGGGTCGGTACCCTGGATCATATGGTGCAGGGTATCGAAAGCGGCCACGCTGATGCGGTTCTGGCCGCTTCAATCTTCCATTTTGGCGAATATTCCATTACGGAAGCGAAACAAGCCATGCGGGCAGCGGGGTTACCCGTTCGCTTGGAGACATAGCGTGCCGACCCTGTACCTATTGCGCCATGGCAACGCCGGTTTCGGCGGCCCTGGAAAACAGGACCGGGAGCGTTCGTTAAATCCAGCCGGTCGGCAAGCGTCAACGTTGGTGGGCCGGTACTTGGCGCAGTTGCCGGCGCGGCTGGACCTGATCTTGTGTTCCGCCGCTGAACGGACACGCCAGACCTGGGCTCTGGTGGCGGACGAGTTGGACAATCCGCCCGCGGCTGAATTCGACGAGGCGCTTTACCTTTGTTCGGGCGCAGCCTTGCGGCAGCGGTTGCGCGAACTGCCCCAGGGGGCCGAAAGCGTAATGATCATCGGCCATAATCCCGGGCTGCACGAGGCCGCGTTGTTTTATAGCGGCGCCGACAGTGGCGATATGCTAGGTCAGTCGCTGCTGGATTTTCCCCCCGCCACCCTGGCCGCCCTGAAATTCGAGCAACCTTGGGCGGGGGCGTCCCGGCAGGCCGGACAGTTGCGGTTTGTTATCACGCCCAGGGACCTAAGCGAGACCTAACCTAAATCCAACGAAAGCTTCTATGATGTCAAAGCAAGAAACACCGGCGCCGGCACGGGGCAGTGAAATCCTCGATCAGCTATATACAGTCATAGAACAGCGACGCAGCGCTGATCCTTCCGAATCCTGGACCGCCAAGCTGATGCACAAAGGCTTGCCCAAGATCTGTCAGAAGGTCGGCGAGGAAGCCACGGAAGTCGTGGTCGCCGCCCTGGCGGAAAGCCGGGAAGAGCTGTTAGAGGAAAGCGCTGATCTGCTTTACCACCTACTCGTCCTCTGGGCCGCCAAGGGGGTACAGCCGGACGAGGTCTATGAAGTGCTGCACCGCCGCCGCATCGAAATGGACATAAAGAAGAAGAAGCAGAAAAAGCTGGAAAAGAAGCAGGAGGGCTGACGCGCTATGGCCTATGACCAGAACAACATCTTCGCCCGTATCTTGCGTGGCGAAATCCCCTGCAAGAAAGTGCACGAGAACGAGCACGCCCTGGCTTTCCACGATATCAACCCGCAGATGCCCGTGCACGTCCTGGTGATTCCAAAAGGCCCCTATGCCAATTTGGCTGAATTCAACGCCAAGGCGTCGGTGGAGGAAATGAGCGCCTTCATGCAGGCCGTAGCCGAAACCGCCAAGATGGTTGGTGTTGAAGACAGCGGTTACCGCCTAGTCGCAAATAATGGCGAGGATGCGCACCAGGAAGTGCCGCATTTTCACATGCATATCTTCGGCGGCCGGCGCATCATGGGCCGGATGATCAAGGCGCAGGACTAGTTGCCGGTTTCGGCAAGATTGTTCATTCAACGAGCTGAATATTGATATGAACATCATCCAGAAATTTCAGCACTAAAACTAATCGAGCGCCTGGCTTCAAAGCCGCCTGGCAACGCCAGGGAGAGCTTGCTTGAATTTGGCCTTTCCCGGCGTTGTCGAATCAGATTCCTCCGCGCTCGTTAATACTAGTGAAGCACTATTCAGCTATATGTGAGTTCCCCATTTTTTGAATTGATCCATTGATGCTCGTCGGGGGGCGTTGGCTTCGTTCATCCGCGAATATGTCGGCGACGAGATGGGGAGCAAGGAGGTAAGAATAGCCAAGTCATGCGAATTCAAGAGATCCTGGACAAAAAAGCACTTCTATCCACGCGGTTCCGCGAGACGTAACCGTTGGTGATATCGTCAAGTTACTGTTGGAAAAACGCATCGGAACAGTGCCTGTAGCGGAAGAAGGCAATAGATTGGCCGTGGAAGAGATCATGACAAAGCAGGCCTATTCTTGTACCGCCGATAGCAGGGTGGGGTCCGTATTGGAGCAAATGAGTGCGCGTTCAATCCACCACGTGCCGGTCGTGCAGAACAGGGTTCTGATCGGCATTGTCAGCACCCACGATCTGCTGTTCGCTCAAAGAAAAATCTTAGTGGAGGATAACAAGAGGCGGCAGCAAATCGCGGACACGATCCTGATGTCACAGCTTGACTGAATACGCCAGCCGCTGCTGGGACGGCGAACTTCCCGCAGCGGTTTATCTTCACAGAGAAACCGGAGAAATCATAAGACAAGCGTGTCGCGGCTGGCTTCGAAGCCGCTCAGGAATGCCAGCAGATTATCGGCCATCTCGTCGCACAGATAGCCGCCCTCCTGCACGATCAGGCTGGGCAGGCCCAGGGCGCCAATGGCGCCGCCCATGCGCTTGAAGCCATCGGTGGTGATGGACAGAATGCCCAGGGGGTCGTTTTCCTGGGCATCCAGGCCCAGGGAGACCAGCAGATAATCCGGCGCGAAATCATTGATCGTCGCCAACGCGGCGGTCATTGCGTTCAAATAGTCATCATCGCCTGTGTCCTTGGGCTGGGGCAGGTTCAGATTGTAGCCTTTGCCCGCGCCCGATCCCCGCTCGTCCGCATATCCCGCATAAAAGGGATAGAATATCGATGGATCGCCATGCAGGGAGCAAAACAACACATCCGCACGGTCATAAAATATCCCTTGGGTGCCGTTGCCGTGATGTACATCCACATCCAGGATAGCAACTCTCTCGGCCTGGCCGCGCATATGTTGGGCCGCGATGGCGACGTTGTTGAGATAACAGAAGCCGCCGGCAAGATCGGAATAGGCATGATGCCCAGGTGGGCGGCACAGGGCATAGGCTGCGTCCTCACCGGCCAGCACCAGATCAGCAGCGGTTAGGGCGATATGCGCCGATGTTACCGACGCGGGCCAGGTGCCGATACCAATGGGACAAGAGGTGCCGGCCACATAGTAGCCGACCTTGCCGACGATCGCTTCGGGCCGGGCTTGCATGTGACGGCCAGGATGCAGGTGAGGTATCAAGACCGGGCTGGAATTGGGCAGCTGCCGCCATTCGTCCAAGCCAAGTTCAAGGAATTCCAGATAATCAGCGAGATGCACGGCGGCGATGGGCGCCATGCCATGATCCTGGGGCGGCAAAATCTCGTAGCCGGCTTTCTCGACCGCCGCAAACAACCGGTGTGCCCGCTCGGGACACTCAGGAAACGGCGCACTGCGGCCGGTGATGACAAAATCCGCCGGATCATGCGCCTCGTGCGCGGTGCTGTGAACGACACGCATCAATCATACTCCAAAATACAGGCCCCTTCATACGTGTTGGCCGCCGTTAATATGGATTTCCGCGCCATTGACGTAACTGGATTGCTCGGTGCACAGGAAATAGATCGTCTTGGCCACTTCCTCGGGCGTGCCCAGGCGGCGCATGGGAATGGTCGGGGCCAGCAGTTCCTCGGTATCGGGCGACAGAATTTCGGTTTTGATCTCGCCCGGCGCGATGGCATTGACGCGGATGCCTTGAGGGGCGAAGTCTGCCGCCATCTCCCGCGTCAGCGAGGCCAGGGCCGCTTTCGAGGTGGCATAGGCGGTACCGGCGAACATGTGCACCCGGCTTCCGGCGATGGAGGTAACATTGACCACCGAGCCCTGAGCCAGTCGCAATTCATCCAACAGCCCCCGCGCCAACGTGATCGGGGCATAAAAATTGACCTGGGTAACCTGCTGCCAGATCGCCATGTCCGTGGTCAGGCTGGACAAGCGGCTGCCGTCGGCGGCCTTGGGCGAAATACCTGCATTATTGACCAGGGCATGCAAGGGTCCGCCTTCCAGGCGGTTTTTCAATTCCGTGATACCCGCATCCACATCCGCCGGGTCGGCCAAGTCGATCTGCAAATGATCCTCGGGGCCCATCTCCCACGGACAATCTTCCGGAAAGGCTTGGCGGGAACAGGTTATGACCCGCCAGCCGGCCGAGGAAAAGCGCTTTACCGTGGCATGTCCTATACCCCGGCTAGCCCCAGTCAGGACCAGGGTGCGGCGGCTATTTGATGTTGTTGTACTCATGGTCCGTAATACCTAACATCTTTCCCGGATAATACCAGCAAAGCCGGACCGTGCCTGCAAATTCTCTTCAGGATCTAATGGATCATTAGCACGAGGATCGTGGCGTCCAACAGCGCCTCCAGCGTCGCACCGCCAAAAACCAGTTCCTGGATGCGGTTATGGCTGCAGGCGCCCATGACCAGCAGATCCGCGCCCTGATTGTGCGCTGTCAACAATAGATCATCGCCGATCGAGCCATGGCCATGGGCCTGGGTCACCGCCTTGGCCCGGCAGCCATGGGCGGCCAGATAATCCACCGCGTCTTCGATGGGCGGTTCCTCGCCGGAGCCTTCATCGATCGCCAGGGCGCCATCCGGCAGCCGCAGCACGGGCTTGGTCCCAAGATAAAGGCTGGGTGTCGTACGTTGGTTCAGGCGCAATTCGTTTTCACAGGCCAGGCGGCGTTTCTCCACCCTGCAAAAATCAAGGTAAGGCAGGCACACATCGCGCTTCATCTTGTAAGCATGGCCGCCGGCCAGGAAAATCAGCGCGCCATCGGTTTCGATACGTTGCACGGTCTCACCCATTCCCAAGTCATTACTTTGGAACGTCAGAAGTCCCTCCTCCCCAGACTCCCCAACTCCCACATTCCTTGTCATAATCCATGTATGAGAAGATTGGCGTCAATCCTAATGGTCCTTGCTGTGCTTATTGGTTGCTCGTCCGCACCAAAGTACGTCGGTGAACTTAAGAATGGCAAAAGGCACGGACAAGGCACCCCAAAATAGGACCCAAAAAAATTGGGGGAAATCGCAGTTTTCTCCCATTTTTAGATTTCACCGATGAACTGTGTCGAGGCCATGACAAATCATTACGTTTCGGGCTGTTCCAGAAAGTCTATGATTTCCTGCTGTTTCACGGCTCAAAACTGGGGTGCAATTCTTCCAGCCCCGCGGGATCTTGATGAATGAGGACTTCGGCGCCGGGAAAAGCCCGGCAAATCTCGGCTTCCACTTCATCGGCGATGGCGTGGGATTTCAACAAGGTCAGTTCGCCATCCAGCTCCATATGCAGCTGGATAAAGGAATGCGTGCCCGAGGACCGGGTGCGTATGTCGTGGACGTCCACTACCTGATCCTGGGCCAGGGCGATGTCCCGGATGCGGTCGCGCTGATCCTCCGGCAGTTCCCGGTCCATAAGTTGATCCAGGGCGCCTTGGATGATGCCCCAGGCGCCGAACAGGATATAACCCGCCACCACCATTGCAATGATGGCATCGGCATAAATCCAGCCATAACGCCCAGCCATGATCAATGCGGCAATAATGCCCACATTGGCCAGAATATCACCCCGGTAATGCACCGAGTCGGCAGCGATGGCGACTGAATTGGTGCGCTTGACGACGTAGCGCTGGAACAAGACCACGGCGATGGTCAGAACCAGGGACAGCACCATGACGGCGATGCCAATCTCGTCGCGCATGATGGGGCGCGGATCGATCAGGCGCTGGGCCGCCTCAGCCAGCAGGAATAGTGCCGAACCCGAAATAAAGGCCGTTTGCGCCAGCCCCGCCAGGGCTTCGGCCTTGCCATGGCCAAAACGGTGCTCCTGGTCCGCGGGCACCAAGGCATGGGCCACCGCGTACATATTGACCAAGGAGGCGCCCACATCCAGGACTGAATCCATCAGCGAGCTTAGAATGGCAACGGAATCGGTCAGAAACCATGCCGCCAGCTTGGCCAAGATCAAAAACCCCGCGACCGCCACGGCGGCATAAGTCGCCAGCCGCAACAGTCTGGCATTTGGATTGTTTTCCACGTCTTGGTCCCCACGGCAAGAATAATTTGGCGAATGATGACTAGGAATATTACCATATTGCCACAGTGTTGAGTTGAATCTAATTTGGCGATTAGACGATTTTAGCCTATATATTAAGTCATCAATGTGCCGCATTGATGTGGCGCGGTTTTGCAATGCGGGTGACGCTTGGGCGAATGGAGTTGCCCGCCATCGAATGGAAAAAACTATGAAACGAAGAGCATGTTATCTGGCTATCGGGTTCATTGCCCTAGCCCTGGCAGCCTGTCAGCAAGGCGGTCAGAAACAGACACTGGGGACTCTTCTGGGCGCCGTCGGTGGAGCCGTGGCCGGCAGCCAGATCGGCAAGGGCCGCGGCCAGTTGGTGGCAGTGGCCGCGGGCACGTTGTTGGGCAGCTTTCTAGGCAGCGAAATCGGCAAATCCCTGGATCGCGCCGATCGCATTGCCATGGAAAACACCACCCAGCGGACCTTGGAATCCGCACCATCGGGTAATGCGGTCAGTTGGCGCAATCCCGATAGCGGCCATTCCGGCACGGTCACGCCACAGCCGTCCTACCAAAATGCTTCCGGAAATTATTGCCGGGAATACCAGCAAACCATTACCGTGGGCGGTAGGACGGAGACGGCCTATGGAACCGCGTGCAGACAACCGGACGGAAGCTGGAAAATCGTCAACGGGTAGCCCCTTCGCGCCTAACTTGGAGCGGTTGAAAAAACGGCGGCGGTTAGGGCCGGGCGCGGCCCCATGGGCCGTCACCTCCGTGCTGTGCCTGTTGTTCATTACCTGGGCCGGGGCGCCGGGCCGGGCCGATGAGCGGACAGCGGGGCAGATTCTGGCGCAAGAAGCCCCGCACCTGCCCTTTATCGACGGCGTCGAGGCCTTCGATCGAGGCGAATATGCGGTGGCGCAAAAGATCTGGCTGCCCCATGCCCACCGTGGTGACCCGGCGGCCCAGCGTAATCTCGCCCACCTCTACCGCATGGGTCTTGGCGTGCCTCAGGATTTTGTCCGAGCCGCGTCATGGTACCGTTTAGCCGCCGACAGCGGCCTTGCCCGAGCCCAGGCCAATCTGGCGACCATGTATCTGCGTGGACAGGGGGTGGCGGAGGATCCGCGCGAGGCCGCCTACTGGTTCACTGCCGCTGCCTACAATGGCCATGTCCTGGCACAGTTTAATCTGGCCCTGCTGTATCTGCGCGGCGAGGGGGTGGAGCGGAACGAGGCCAAGGCAGCCGGCTGGCTGTATCTGGCCTCCAAGACCGGATACAAACCGGCACTGCGGGCCCTAGGCAAATTGGTCAAGGTAATCTCCGGCCCGGCGGGGCCACCCAGCCCACCTAATCCGCCTGCCGTGGCGAAACCTGGGACGCCGATGGCCGAAAAATCAAAACCGGTCGCTAAAACCAAACTGGCCGTTGCCAAACCTATGTCCAAGGCTTCTATAGCGGACAAAACGGACGCTGCGGGAATTGCCCCGCAAGCGAGCAAGCCAGAACGGGTCAAAAACCAGCCGGCCAAGATTGCGACAGCTAAATCCCAGGCGTCGGCGGTGGAGACGGGCAAAACCGAAAACGACATCTCCTTTGCCGAAATCGTTGCCTTTTTCTCCGGCCAGGAGGATCTTGATCTTAGCCGCGACCGTGAGGACACCGGCACTATCGAGGAGGAGAGCAAGGAGAAGGAGGAAGACACCGCGCGGCGCGCCATGGCCGCGGGCCTGGTCGCTTTGCATGCGGCCAATTTCGCCGCCGCAAAGGCGCGTTGGCAGCCGCTGGCCAAGGATGGAATTGCCGAGGCGCAGTATCAATTGGGTAAGCTGTATCTGCGTAACGGCTTTGCCGGGGTTAGCCGCCCGCATGGGTTTTTCTGGTTGAGCAGAGCGGCGGCGCAAGGTCATGCGGGCGCCAAGGCTGGTAAACATCAGCTAGCCAATGTAATGAGTTCGGAGGAACATCTAGAGGCGCGGCGATTGTTGCAAGAAGCGGAATAGGCTAATACCGCACTAAATCAATTCTATAGACCTGTTAACCTTTCTCTATCGTTACCATATTATTATTAGGCGGCAATGAAAGGCGCGGCCTGTTCGTGTTAATTTGCTATTTAAGAATGTCTTTGGGAATGGCTGAAAATGCGTGATCCTTACAACGTATTGAGCGTGGCACGAGATGCCAGCGATGGTGAGGTCAAGAAGGCATATCACCGTCTGGCCAAGGAGCTACATCCGGATTTGAACCCGGATGACACCGTTGTGGCGGAACGCTTCAAGGAAGTGTCGGCCGCCTATTCCTTGCTGGGCGATCCAGCCACGCGGAAACGATTTGACAATGGCGAGATCGGCGCCGATGGCCAGGAAAAGGCGCGCTATAGCTACGAATATGCCGGCGGGCGCGGCGGGCCGGGCGGGGGCTTTGGCCGTGGCCCCAATGGCGGTGCCGGTTTCAACGCGGACGATATTTTTGGAGAATTTTTCTCCAACATGCGCGGTGGGCGTGCCGGCCAGGCTCGGCAGCAAAAGGGCCCGGACCGTTCCTATAAAATTACGGTGGAATTTTTGGATGCGGCCAAGGGCTCAACCCGACGGATCACCCTGCCGGATGGCAGAATGCTAGATATCCGCATTCCGGCGGGGATAGAGGACGGCAAGCAAATCCGCCTGCGCGGCCAGGGAGACCCCGGACCAGCCGGCGCGGGCGACGCCCTGGTGGAAGTCAGTGTGCACGGGCATCAGCAATTCCGCCGCGAGGGCATGGATGTCCATCTGGATCTGCCCTTGCAGTTGGCAGATGCCGTGCTGGGCGCACGGATCGAAGTGCCGACCATTCGCGGCTCGGTCAGCATTACCATTCCAAAAGGCACCAACAGCGGCAAGGTCCTGCGCCTGAAGGGCAAGGGCATCAAACTGCCCAAGACAGAGCAGGCCGGCAATCAATACGTCCATTTACAGGTAACCCTGCCCGAGCAGCCCGATCCAGAATTGACAGCGTTGTTGGAAGAGTGGGCAAAAGGTCAGGGCGATACCGGCGATGACGTGGAAACGGATGACGACTAGTCCGCAAATTCACTAGCAGTCAGAATTATCCATCCCGGTTGGCATTTTGGTTTTGCACAAGCGCGCCCCGGTCAGGATCGCACCGGTCAGATCGGCGCCGGATAGGTCGGCGCTGCCCAAATCTGCCTTGCTGAAGTTGACACCGGAAAGATTGGCATCAACCATGGTCGACCAGGTCAGGTTGGCGCCCTCGAAATTGGCGCCAGCCAGGTTGGCGCGGGTCATATCAGCGGTCGGCAAGTTAGCCTTGCGCATATTGGCGCCCCGCATGTCCGCATCATGCAGTTTCGCCTCGCTAAGATTGGCGCCAGTCAGATCAGCGCCCGAAAGATTAACGCCGATCATGTTGGTCTCGGTCAGAGAGGCTCTGACTATGGTCGCGCCGGCGAAATTGGAACCGCTTAGGTTCACCGCATGAAAATTGGCTTCCGTCAAGTCGGTGCCGCTCAGGTCCACGTCCTGCACGATGGCCTGCAATAGATTAGCCCGCCACAGGCTGGCGCCCGGGAAACGCCCTCCTGTCAAGTTGGTGCCGGTAAGGCTGGCTATTTTCAACAACATCCCCGGGCCTTTGGTGCCGCGCAGATCGGCCCGGCCCAGTTCGGCGCCGCTCAAGTCCGCTTCCGCCAACCGCGCACCGCGCAGATCCGACCACCACAAATTGGCGCCAACGAATTTTGCCTGGCGCAGATCAGCGCGCTGTAGATCGGTCCACCACATGGTAGCGCCGCTCATGTCGGCACCTTTAAAATCCGCCTCGATCAGCTTGATCCACCACATGGAAGCTTCACGCAGATCGCAGCCCGGACAGCCGTTATCGGCCCTAGCCAGTCGCACGCGTGGTTCGTCATAACCGAACAGCCATACCGCAACGGCGCCAAGGATGACCAGGATAGCCAATACTATTTGGATTATTTTTTTGAACCTACGCATTTAAACCATTGGCGGGAAAGAAAGAGGCAAGTGACGCAGCTTAATACCAGGATTCACCTGTCTGGAAAGGTCTCATATCATGCCTCCGCCATGAAGCCGTCAACGCTGGCCCGCAAAGTGGGTTCGGCCAAGGGTGTCGCCCTGGCTGCTTCGTAGGCGCGGGAGGCACGCAATACCAGATGATCGGCAAAGCGGGGGCCGACAATCTGTAAGCCGATGGGCAAGCCACTATTTGAAACACCACAGGGAATGGTCGCCGCCGGCTGGCCGGTCAGGTTGAACGGCACCGTGAATGGTACGGCATGGCGCCAGCGGTCGAACTCCGGTGAATGATAGCGGGTTTCCACGGTGGGCGGCAGGGTCGGCTGGGTCGGCGTCAGCAACAGATCATAGTCCCGGTGCAGGGCAGCGAATTCAAGGCCAAGCACAATACGCTCAGCCTCTCCACGGAGATATTCCTCGACATCCACATCCAGTCCGGCCTCGGCCAGGGTGCGGAAATCCGGCTCCAGCAGGGCGCGTTTTTCCTCACTCATGCCGCGTAGGCGGGTCGCGAAGCCGGCGATCCAATAAGTTTCAAAACGCGGCTTGAGCGGCGCTATGACCTCGCCGGTCTGCTCGACCACGGCGCCCATATCCTGAAATACACTCACCGCCTGGTCCGTCGCGGCCAGAATTTCCGCCGCCACCTCCGCCCCACCCAGGGCGGGGGCATAGGCAATGCGCAGGCCGCGCACGCCGTCATCAAGACCGATGCGGTAATCCCGGCCATCGGGCGGCAGGGCCCGCCAGTCCCGGTCGTCGGGCTGAGTGATGACGTTCAGGAACAGGGCCGCATCAGTGACCGTACGGGCAATGGGGCCGCCCGATGAGATGGTCGAAAAAGGCCGGTCGTTGGGCGCATGGGGCACCCGGCCATAGGTCGGCTTGATACCGTAGACACCGCAATAATTGGACGGGATGCGGATCGACCCTCCACCATCGGTGCCATAGGCAATGGCGCCGATGCCAGCCGCTAGCGAAGCCGCCGCGCCGCCCGACGAGCCGCCAGAGGTATGGGCCGGGTTCCAGGGGTTGCGCGTGATGCCGGCCAATGGGCTGTCGGTCATGCCCTTCCAGCCAAATTCAGGGGTCGTGGTCTTGCCCAGGATCACCGCCCCACCTTCACGCAGGCGGGCCACGGCAGGGGCGTCCTCATCAAACGGTCCGTTGGTATCGACAGTTTTCGAACCGCTTAACGTGGGCCAGTTCTTCATGGCGACGATATCCTTGATGGACAAAGGAATACCATCCATGGGGCCCAGGGGGCGGCCTTCAGCCCAGCGCTTGGCCGAGGCGACAGCGGCTTCCCTAGCGCCGGCTTCGTCGACCAGCTGAAAGGCGTTCAAGGTTGGCTCCGTGGTCTTGATCCGGGCCAAAGCGGCCTCCGCCGCATCCTCTGGCGAAAGCCGCCCTTGGCGAAAGGCCTGGATTAACTCTGTTACACTCGGGTACTCAAACGCATCAGTCATTCAAACCACTCCAGAAAAACTTTCTGCTTGTTATCGTTATTCCGCGGCCTCGGGCAGGGTGCTGCTGGGCAACCGCCATTCCGCCAGCAGGTTGGCCTTGAGGCTCATGGCCTCTTCAAGGTGCCGGCCCTTGATGTGTCCAAAGCCGGTAATCAATTCCGGCACCATCGCCAGGCGGACAGCCTGATCAAGGTTGCTGCTTTTCAGGCCACCCAAAATCTCCTCAATCATGGCCTCGTATTCGCCGATCAGGCGCCGTTCGGTGCGCCGTTCCTCGGTTCGGCCAAATATATCCAGGGGTCCGCCGCGCAGGAATTTCAGCCGCGCCAACCAGGTCATAGCGCTAGCCATCCAGGGCTTGAAGTCCCGCTTCATGGGCAGGCCCGTATCCGGATCCGTCTTGCTCAGGATCGGCGGGGCCAGATGAAAGACCAGCTCGTAAGCGCCCTCGAACTGCTGTTCCAGGGCGGCCATGAAGCGGCCATCACTATACAGGCGCGCTACTTCGTATTCGTCCTTGTAGGCCATCAGCTTGTGCAGATTTCTCGCCACGGCCTGGGACAGAATCTCGCTACGCGGCGCCACCGCGGTCTCGCCCGCCCGCACCTGTTCGACTAGGGCGCCATAGCGCCGCGCCAGGCGTTTGCTCTGATAGGCGGTCAGGTCCGCCTTGCGTCGCTCAATCATGGCGGCCAGATCGTCAGCCGAAGCCGCCGTGCCGGCATCGGCAACAGCAACGGTGTTGACGGCATCAAGATCCAGCGCCGCACGCCGGCCCCAAAGGAAGGCCGCCTTGTTCATCGCCTGTGCCACGCCATTCATCTCGATGGCCCGTTCGATCGCCTCCGCCGTGACCGGGATCAGGCCCTGCTGATAGGCATGCCCCAGCATGAACAGATTGGCGCCGATGGCATCGCCCAGCAGCGCGGTCGCCAGGCGTGTGGCGTTCAGGAATGTGGCTTTACCGGCGCCGGCCTCGGCCTGGATGCGGATCTCCACATCGTCGCCGGGAAATTCCAGGCTGGGATCCAGGGCGAACTGCCCGGTGATCGCCTGGTGTGAGTTGACCAGAACGTGGCTGCGCCCGGCATCGATGGCGCCGAGACCCAGCTCGGATGCCGTGACTAGGCTGTCACAACCCAGAATCAGATCGGCGGTACCGCTGGATAGGCGGGGCGAGAGGATATCGTCCTGGTTCAGCGCCAAGCGCACATGCGAGGACACCGGACCTCCCTTTTGCGCCATGCCGAATTGATCGATGGTCGAAAAGGCCTTGCCCTCCATATGAGCCGCCATGGTCAAAAGCGCCGATATGGTCACCACGCCGGTACCACCGATGCCGGTGATCATGATGCCATAGGTCTCTCCCTCGGCGAGGACAGGCAGGGTCGGCTCGGGCAACAGGCGCAGCTTTTCCGGCACCTCGGCAATGGCGCCGGCCTTGCGAGGAATACCGCCCATGACCGAAACGAAGCTGGGGCAAAAGCCCTCGGCACAGGAATAGTCCTTGTTGCATGAAGATTGGTCGATCCGGCGCTTGCGGCCGAATTCGGACTGTAGCGGCAGCACCGACATGCAGTTCGACGTGGTCGAACAATCGCCACAGCCCTCGCAAACCAGGTGATTGACGAACAGGCGCCGGGCCGGGTCCTCCATATCGCCTTTCTTGCGGCGGCGGCGCTTCTCGGCGGCGCAGGTCTGATCATAGATCAATACGGTGACACCTTCGATCTCGCTCAATTCCCGCTGCACCCTGGCGAGCGAACGACGGTGCTCGAACGTAACGCCGGGGGCGAAGCCGGCGTTGGCGGGATATTTGTCAGGCTGGTCACTGACCACGACGATTTTCCTGGCACCCTCGGCATGAACCTGGCGGGAGATCGCCATGGGCGTCAATTCGCCGTCGATGGGCTGGCCGCCGGTCATGGCGACGGCGTCGTTAAAGAGGATCTTGTAGGTAATATTGACCTTGGCCGCGATACAGGCACGGATCGCCAGCAGACCGGAATGGAAATAGGTACCATCGCCAATGTTTTGGAAAACATGCCCGGCCTTGGAATAAGGGAAATGGCCGATCCAGTTCGCGCCCTCGCCGCCCATCTGGGTGTGGGCATCTGTATTGCGGTCCATATACGAGGCCATGTAGTGGCAGCCGACGCCGCTTTGCCCCCGGCTGCCCTCCGGCACCTTGGTGGAGCTGTTATGTGGACAGCCCGAGCAAAAATAAGGAATGCGGGTAACCGCCAAATCCTGGCGTTGCGCCATCCGCGCCGCCTTGGCATCAAGAAAAGCCAGGCGCGCCTCGATTTGCTCGCTGCAATGAAAATGCGTTATCCGGCCGGCCACGGCGCGGGCAATTTCCTCGGCCCCGAATTCACCGCAACCCGGCAGCATCTCGTTACCGTCGCTGTCATGGCGGCCGACGACCCTTGGCCGCTGTCCATCAGGCAAGTCGTAGAGGACATCGCGGACCCGGCTCTCCAGAAAACGGCGCTTTTCCTCGACCACGATGATCTCTTCCAGGCCGGCGGCAAAGCCGAGCACGGCGTCCGTGTCAAAGGGGAAAGGCATGCCCATTTTCAACATGACAATACCCAAATCAGACGCCTGCGCCCCATTGATGCCCAACTCCATCAGGGCCTGGCGCACATCGACCGACGCCTTGCCGCTGGAAATGATGCCGATGCGGGGTTTAGGGCTTTGCATCACTACCTGGTTCAGGTTGTTGGCGCGGGCCAAGGCCATGGCGGCGGGCAGTTTGAAATTCCGCAGGCGTGGTTCCTGCAGGACCCAGCGGTCGCCGCCCCGAATATGAACACCATCATCGGGGAAGGTGAATTCAGGTATGACGATCTTCAAACGATGGGGATCGCCATCGACGGGGGCGGCAGCATCCACCGTATCGGCGACGATTTTCAACCCGGTCCAGGCGCCTGAGAAACGCGACATGGCCCAGCCATACAGGCTGTAATCGATGATCTCCTGCACCGAAGCTGGATACAGCATGGGCATCTGCAAATCGGCGAACATGGTTTCCGATGCCGCCGGCACATCTGTTGACTTCATGGCATGATCGTCACCGACCACGGCGAGGGCGCCGCCGTGTTGCGAGGTGCCAAGCAGATTGTTGTGACGCATGCTGTCGATGGAGCGGTCCAGCCCCGGCCCCTTGCCGTACCACATGGCAAAGACGCCATCATGGGTGCTATCGCCAAACATGGAGGATTGCTGGGTGCCAAGGCAGGCGGTCGCAGCCAAATCCTCGTTCACGCCCGGCACGAAATGGATAGCGCGCTCGGCCAGGAAGCGGTTGGCGCGCCATAACTCCTTGTCGATATTATGCATCGGCGAGCCGCGGTAGCCAGAGATGAAACTGGCCGTGTTCAGTCCGGCGGCCTGGTCACGGAGGTACTGCATCATGGCCGCCCGTACCAGGGCCTGGCTACCGGTCAGATAAACCTGGCCATGCTCGCTTTGATATTTGTCATCAAGAGAGACCGCCGCCAAGGTCATGGCTCATCCTCGCTATCGGGTATTATCCACAAGCTGTAACCTTGATGATCCATCTAAAAGGCCGAACTGGCAAGTACAGGGATGGGTATTTAGCGCGGCAGCCTGGCATTGCGGACCGAGGTCAAGGTGGGTCTGGGGCCGCTCTTGCTTGTCAAATCTTGCCAGCCTTGCCCCTGTCAGAGACATGACCACGAACTTTCCAGGCCGACTTGACGCTTTCCAAGACATCTGCCGCCAAATCCAGCGCAACTTCATGGGCCTTTGCCTGGCGCCGATCTTGGATCGCAGCTTGTTCGGCAGTTCGAATATTTGATAATTGCCCGCCGCACCTCCTGCACTATTTTTAGCCACACGGCCTAGTCTACGCCTCTAGACAACTCGCTAAGAAACCGGCGCTGCCCGGGGGTAGTGCGGGCCGGATGCGAAATCGCCCGGCGCCCCTGCCAGGAAATGCGCCCGAGGTTGCGTCATCGTATGCGCTAGGACCACCTTGTCCTCCATGAGGCGGCGATGATCAATCCACAACCTCGTGAAAACTCAGGTCTAAGCTTTGGTTTCGATGACCTGGCCGGCGGCGATCAAATCCTCGATCTCGTCCATCGAGAGGCCGGCATCGGTCAGGACCTGGCGGCTGTGCTGGCCAATGGTTGGAGGATCGTCGCGCACGGAGAAATCGCGGCCAGCCATTTCCAAAGGCAGGCGCGGGGTCTTGATCCGCTTGCCACTGGGAATTTTCATCTCGCGGAGTTTGCCGTCCATGTTCAGATGGGGATCGTTCAGCAGATCCTCGGGCTTGTTGACGGGTCCAAATGCCAGTTGTGCCTTATCGCACTTCTCCAGCAGTTCCGCAGTGGACAGGCTCTTGCAGGTCTCGGCCACGGCGCCGACGAGCCATGACCTTTGATCAACCCGGTCACCGTTGCTTTGCAACCGTTCGTCGGCCAGCAGGTCAGGCCGTTCAAAAACCTCGCAAAACCGCAACCATTGAGTATCGGTGACCACGCCGATAAAGATCGGCTTGCCCTCGGCGCTTTCGAAAGTATCGTAAATGCCCCAAGCCCGGTTCGGCACCGACATGGGCACCAGGGCTTCGCCGCTAATAGCGTGCTGCACGATGTGTTGGCCCACGGCGAAGACGGCTGTTTCAAACAGCGCCGCCTTGACCAATTGCCCCTCTCCGGTGCTGTCGCGCTCGCGCAGAGCCGCCAGAACCGCGATCACCCCGGCCATACCACCCATGATATCCACCACCGAAGCGCCGGCACGCAGCGGCTGTCCCGGCGGTCCGGTCATATAGGCCAGGCCACTCATCATCTGTACGATCTCATCCAGGGCCCGGCGTTCCTCGTAGGGGCCCGAGAGAAAGCCCTTTAGCTGAAGATAAATCAGGCCAGGGTTGAGAGTCTTGATAGCATCATAGCCCAGGCCCAGCCGGTCCATGGTGCCCAGGGCGAAATTCTCCAGCAGAATATCCGATTGCCGCACCAGGGCTTCCACAGCGGGACGGGTGCCGGGCGCCTTCAGATCGATCGCCAAGCTTTGCTTGTTACGGCAGAGCAAGGGGAAATAGCCGATCCCAACGCCTTGCAGATGACGGGTACGGTCGCCGTCGGGCACAGGTTCGATCTTGGTTACCGTCGCGCCCAGGTCGGCCAGGACCATGCCGGCAGTCGGCCCCATCACCGCATGGCTGAATTCCAACACCTTGATCCCCGCCAGGGGTAAACTCTCCGGATTACTCATGCTTTACCTCGTTCCCTCTTTCGGCTGTCTTGCCATGGAATAACGCGAAAGCCAACACCTGCGGCATCCTTGGTATAAGGTATAAGGTACACAGAAGTTACGAAATCTTCGAAAATTCCATACGGGGAGAGATGAGCCATGAGCTCGAAAATTGTATTCGTGACAACATTTCCGGCGGCGGCAGATTTTGCCCGGGAACTGGCACCCACCGGCTATGAGTTGATAATCACCGAGGCCCGTAGCGCCGAGTATAATACTGCTATGGCGACGGCCGAGTACCTGGTCGGCTTCGTCGATATGCTGGTGGACCACGAGTTGTATGCCGCCGCGCCCAATCTGAAGCTAATCCAGTTGCTCAGCGCCGGCTATGACCGGGCCGATATCCCTGCCGCGCAAAAAGCCCGCGTGCCGATTGCAAACAATGGCGGCGCCAATTCCGTAGCCGTTTCCGAACACGCCTTGCTGTTGATGCTGGCAACCTCACGCCAGCTGGTACGCCAGCACGGCGATGTGGCCGCGGGGCGCTGGCGCGGCAATAACCTGCTGGCGCTGCACGAACTGCGCAACAGGAGCCTGGGTATTATCGGCCTGGGCGCAATCGGCAAGAAAACAGCGCGCCTAGCGCAAGCCTTTGGCATGAGCATCACCTATTACGATATCGAACGCCTGAGCGAGGCGGAGGAAGATGCCCTGGGCGTGCGCTTTCGTCTGTTGCGGGAACTCCTCGCCGGGTCCGATCTGGTCAGTTTGCATGTGCCCCTGAACCCTTCTACCCAGCATATGATCGGCGCGGCTGAACTAGCCTTAATGAAATCGACCGCCACCTTGATCAATACCTCGCGTGGACCGGTCATTGACGAGGCGGCCTTACATGATGCCTTGAGCAACAGCCGCATAGCCGGCGCCGGCCTAGACGTCTTCGACGTTGAGCCGCCGGCGCCCGAGAACCCTCTGTTTGGCCTGAACAACGTCACCTTGACCCCGCACATGGCCGGCCCGACGTTCGAAAGCAATAAGGCGCGGGTCCGTAATGCCTTCGATAATGTGCAACGGGTCAACCGGGGCGCGGCGCCGCTTTGGGTTATTCCGGAACTCGAGGACGGATGAACACCGTTGATGAACACAGTTGTCGCATTGCAATTCGCCTATGCGCTGACCGGCAGCCTCTATAATTTCTTCTCCATCGCGCGGCTGAAGTCTGGCCAGACGCCATTGTCAGCGACCAATCCCTTCAAGGGCGTCGTGATTATGGCGGCCGTCGCCGGCGTCACCCTGACCCAGCCGTATCTGAACGGCATCCCATATACCATTGGCTGGCTGTTTCTGATTGTATTTTTGGGCCGGGGTGCGGTGGCCAATCATTTCAGGGCGATCCGGCATGGCCGGGATCTACATCTGTATTCGTCCCGGACGGCAGCCCATGGCGCATTCCTGATCAACGCATTTGGCCTCACCGCGGGCGCTATTGGCATCGTGCTAATGATTGGCTATTGGCTATTTCCCCATTAGAGATACGGTCACCGCTACATCCGCCCTGGCGGCGGAATGCAAGCCATCAAAATAGGGCGCTGATGACGAAATCGGCGCCGCCAACTATGTCACTCCAAGACAAGTGATGATGGCCGCAAAACTGGTAAAGAAGGGTTAGAGCCATCCGCTTGCCATTGTTATCGATTCAATAACGCCAGCATTTCCAATGTGTTCTTGTTCATCGGTCTGTTCTCGCAAACAGCTAGCGCCAAATGTCCTAACGCCAAATAACGGCGCGCCATTTCAGTGCGATCCATCCTGTGCACAAAATGCCCAACAAGGTGTATATGGTCACGGCATTGGAAAAGCCGGTCCAATCAACCAGGGCGCCGGCAGCCAATAAGCCCACGGGCAGGCCATAAACCGCCAATATGCGCACACCCATAATACGGCCCCGGAATTGCTCCGGCGTGATCTGCAGCAGAATCACCGACATGGAAATCATGGCGGTGCTTTGCATGATGCCGACCAACAGCAATATGGCGAAGCCAGGCCATTTCGTTTCCTGCCAGGCGAATATCACCATCAAGGCATACCAGGCGATGATGGAAAGTACCATGAAGCGTCCCGGACGCCGGGCACCGCCGCTCATGATCATCGCGATGGAACCTATCAGGGCGCCACCAGAATAACCCGCCACCAGTTGGCCGAGGCCGTTTTGGTCCAAGTCGTAAATTTCTCTGGCCACATAAGGCAGCAGTCCCATGGAGATTGGATAAGCCGTCAGATTGACCCAGAAGGCCAGCAGCATCAAGGCCAACACCTCGGGCGTTTTCCAAACGTAGGCCAGACCGGCTTTCAGCTCCTGCCACGTCGTGGTTGGGCGCGTCGTCGGTTTTGCGGCCGCCGCCGCCGTGTGGTGCCCGGCGACGCCAAGGGTCAACAGCAGCGCGATACCATACAATGCGGTGACGCCAATGTAGGCCGGACCGATGCCAAGGGTCGCGAACAGGCCCGCACCGGCAAGGGCGCCCGCGATGCGGGCCGAGTCCATGGTCGTGCGCGATAGGCCGATGGCATTGGCAAGCATGCCGCTAGGCACTGTATCGCCGATCAGGGAATTGCGCATGACCAGGTCCGAGGGCCGCACCAAACCGGCCAGCAAGGCAACAGCGAATACATAGTATACATTCAAGCTGCCGCCCCATGCCGGGATCATCACGGCCAGGGCCAGGACAGTGTATATGGTCCGCATGGTACACAGCACCGCCCGCCGTCCGACCCTGTCGGCGACCACGCCCAACAACGGCGAAATCAAGGTGCCCAGAAATTGCAGGGAACCGAATGCAGTCAGCAGCACCACCGAATCCGTTTCGACCAGCACGTACCAGCCCAGGATCAGGGTCTCCATCTCGAAGGCCCAAGAAGTCAACAAATCCGAAGGCCACTGAAAACGGAAACTGCGCACCGCGAATGGCGCCATGGCAGACGTTCGGGCGGCTGCGCGGGCGGTCGAGGTGCTGTTTGCTGGTTTGCCCGCGCTCACGCCCTGCCGGTCCTTTGCAAACGTTGCCGGGTCAATGAGATGGCGTTATCCGCCTTATGGAACTCACCCCGGCGTTGTCGCGGTTGGCCCGGTCCAATACATCGGAGAAGCCATGCAGGGAAACCTGCATGTCGAACGCGTTGGCATGCAAAAAACGCCAGCCATTGACGAACAGGCCCACATGGCCGGGAAAGAACACCAAATCGCCCTCTTCAAGGCGGGAGAAATCTTGTTCGTCATCCATTTCAACCAAGCTGCCGACGGCGCCGGGGCCGGCCTCCTGCAGATCGCTGTCCCGAGGCGCGGTGATGGCGGCCATGCCCAGGGCCAATTGCACCAGGGATGAACAATCAAGCCCGAAGGCCGTGCGTCCGCCCCACAGATAGGGCACGCCGATAAATTTCAGAGCCGTGCCGATAAAATCCTGAGTGCTGTAATCCAGGGACACCAGGTGTCTGGAATGCAGCCAATGACCCGATGCGATGCGGCAGAACTTCCCCTCCACATCAACAATTTTCACCCGCGCCGACATGGAGATGATGCCGGCGACGGGCCGCTTCAAATCAGGCTCGGTATAGAGATGGCTGTGCAGGGCGGCTACCTGATGGTCGGGAGCGAAGACATTTTCGGTCAAATCCGCCGCTGGGACATAACCCACATAGTCATCGCTCAGGTTTTGCCCCCAGCACCAGCCGTCCCGTTCCTTGAAAACCTGAAAATCCTCGCCGTAGATCAGCTGGCTTTCCAGGCCCGCATTGTTGTCGGGGGTGAAGCGTAGCGGCGCGCCGTCGCGGATCACCGTACGTGGAGAGCCCGGTGTGTAGCGCGCCGCCTCGACCTGGCCACGCAGCCAATCCGCGGCAATATCATCGCGGGCGGGTGTAATGCGCGGGTCCATAGCCACGGCCGATCCCTAAATAGCCATCCGTTTAAAGCGTGTCCGATGCGTCTACGACCCATTCGGCGAATTCACTAAGAAAGAGTGAGCCGTTGACTGTGCGCTGGATCAGCACGTTGCGCTTGTCGCTCTGGTCCCGTCTGCGGCGGGTGAAATCAAGCCGACCCAAGGTATCAAGGGCCCGCACCACCGCTGGTTTTGATATCCGCAGTGTCGCCGCCAGGCCGCGCACCGTATGGGGCGGTGGCGCAAGATAGACCTGCAGAAATAGGGCCATCTGCCGGGCCGACAGATCCGGCCCCTCGGCACGCACCGAAAACAGTAATGCCCGGCGCCAAAGTTTCAACGCCTCTTGTGAAGTCAACGTTTCCGCCATTGATCCCCTCTACGCGATCATGTCGGTACCGTACCGAAGTCGCAGTGAATAGAATTATGTCATGACGATCAAGTATTTTCGCCTATTCGTCCTTGGCTGGCGCCGTGATGACCAGAAAAACCAGATCTACCAGGCCGGAATTTTCGATGGCATGTTCCACGCCCGGCGGAATGTTGATTACGTCATGGCGGCGAACCACGGTCTTTTCGCCATCAATTTCCATCAAACCTTCGCCTTCAAGAACATGATAGACCTGTTCCTGCACCTTATGAGTATGGGCGGCGACATAGGCCATGGGCTGGTACGCGGAAATGCGATAATCGAGTAGGGTAAAATCGCTGTTCTCGGGGTTGACCAGGGCCTTGGACAGGGCGCCGCCGAAATGATCCGGGAACTGCTGCCAGGGCTCCTCGGCAATATTGCGGATGCCGGCCTTGCCTTGCTTGTCACTCATTTTTCGTCCTCCAAATTTTATTTTGGGGTTACGGGCCGTAACCCTTATTGCGTTCAAGCGCCCAGGGAGCAGCTCTGGGACTGCGCGCTTCAATGGCGCTAGTTCTTGAAATCATTGACGGCAACAGGGATGATTTCGGCGTCTGCCTCGAAATCCACATCAACCGCCTTTGGCCAAATGCATGGCAGCAAGATAGCCGAATACCAAGGCTGGGCCCAGGGTGATGCCGGGACCGGGGTAGCTGCCTCCCATGACGGAGTTCATATCGTTGCCGCAGGCATACAACCCAGGAATGGCGTCACAGTTCTGGTTCAGAACCTCGCCATTGCCGCCGGTCCGCGCGCCGGCGGCGGTGCCCAGGTCGCCTGGATACAAGGCAACCGCATAAAAGGGCGTTGTCGCCATGGGCCGCATACAGGGGTTGGGCTGGTTGCCAGGATCGCCGACATATTTGTGGTAGGCGTTGCCGCCCCGGCCAAAGGCGCTGTCCTCGCCCTGTTCCGCGTCGGCGTTATAGGCCGCGATGGTTTCTTTCAGGTGACGTCCAGGAACGCCAATTTTCTGCGCTAGTTGATCCAGGTTCTGGGCCTGGATCAGATACCCGCTATGGATATAGGGTGCGAGACGCAGGCACATGGGCTTAACCGCGCCCAGGCCGTATTGCCACAGGGATTGGTGATCGCAAATTAGATGGGCGGGAATGGCCGGCCTCTGGTTGTGGCTCTGGAACATAGCCTTGACGAATTCATGATAGGAATTGCTTTCGTTGGTGAAACGCTGGCCATCGCCGTTCACCGCCATCATACCCGGCTTACCCCGATCCGTCACCGTGTGGGGATAGACGCCTGGGCTGCCGTCAGCCCTGGTGAAGTGCGATACAGGGGCCCAGAATGCGTTCGAGGCATTGTCGTTGGGCACCACGCCACCGGCGCTCAAAGCCAGATTGACGCCATCGCCGGTATTGCCCGGCGCGGCGGCGGAATGCATGCCAGCCTCGCTGGGCAACAGTGAATCGCGCAAGGCCTCGTCATGGGAAAAGCCGCCCGCCGCCAGCACCACGCCGCGCCGCGCCTTGATCTCCCGCGCGCCGGTGGGCGTCTCGACCTCCAACCCGGTGATGCGGCCATCTTCCCGCAGCAGGCGCCGGGTTACCGTATTGCACCGGATCGGCACGTCCAAGGCCAACAGGGATTTCAACAGTCGTCCCGCCAGGGCGTTGCCCAGCACCAGATTGGCCCCGCGGTGCAACCGGGTCCGTTGCAAGGCATAAGCGGCCACCAGTCGAAGTACCCGCAGGGCCGAGACAGGTGATTTATAGATACGGCGAAAATGCACGATGTCGGGCCGGGCCACCATCATGCCCCCCAGCAGGGTAAATTCGGGCAGTGGCGGGCGCAGCATCTTAAAACTCTCGCCCAGCTGCCGGGCATCAAACGCCATAGGCTCCAGCACCCGCCCACCCTGGGTGGCACCGAACAAATCGGGGTAATAATCCGGATAAAACGATAGCGGCACCAACCGAACATCGCTGTTGCGGTCGAGATAGTCGATGGCTCCCGGCGCCTCGTCCAGAAACACCCGGCGCAGTTTGGCACTATCGGTATCGCCATTCTCGGCGCCGGCGGTGGCGTCGAGATATTCCTGCGCCGCTCCAAGGCTGTCGGGCAGGCCGGCAGCGGCCATCTTGGCATTGTTAGGCACCCAGACCATGCCGCCGGATACGGCGGTGGTGCCACCGACATATTCCGTCTTTTCAAGCAGCAGCGTCCGCAGCCCCTCGTTGGCGGCGACCACGGCGGCGGTCATCCCCCCCGCCCCGGCGCCCAGCACGATCACGTCATAAGCTTCCGCGAAGTCAGGTTCGGCATTACTCAAAACATTGCCTCCTAATCCTCACTCACTCCACCAAGGTAGGGCCAACGCCACGAGTGCGGATTTGGCGCATGTAGCGGCGGTAGCGATCCGCGTCGTAGCCTTCGCCCCTGTGCACTAGACAGCGGTTGTCCCAGATCACCAGATCGCCGGGCCGCCAATTATGGCTGTAGGTATGTTCGGGCCGGGTCGCTTGCGCCAGCAGATCATCCAGCAGTTCGCGGCTGTCTTCGTTGCTCCAACCTTCAATGGCCTTGGCGTGGGAGCCGACGAAAAAATTCTTCGCGCCATTGCCCGGATTTGTCCGCACCAATTTTTGCGGCACGGGGGGCAGGGATGCCGCCAATGACGGGCTGACCGCGTCGGGCGCGACTTTGCTGCGCGAGAAGACATAGTCATGGATCACCACCAAAGGGTCGATGCGCGCCTTGCTGGCTTCGTCCAGACGTCCATAGGCAGCGCGGGCCGAAACAAAGGTCGTGGCGCCACCTTCATCGGGCACTTCGTAGGCGCACATGATGGAGAGGCGGCAGGGCACCTCGCGGAACGAGCTGTCGGAGTGCCACATGTTGTTGCCGGTCAGAAAGATCGTCTTTTTGTGATCGTTGCCTAGCTTGCTGCCGTCTTCCTGGACGTTGCCGATGGTGCCTATATGGGCGATTTCACCCCGCTCACCCTTGGCGACGTGGCTTTCCTCTGGCTCGCCCAGGCTTTTTGTAAAGACGAGATGCAGATCGTCATTCATTTCCTGTTCGGGGAACAGCAGAAATGAATGCTCGTCGATCGCCGCCTGGATCTCATCGACTGCTGTGTCCGAAAGCGGCTGACGCGGATTGATACCGCTCACCCTGGCCCCGAAATCCTCGTGCAATGGTTCGATATTCAATAACGCCATAACTTTCTTTCCCCCATTCATTTATATTTTGCGCAGGTTATACCACCTTGCACCAATACGCACGTTGCTCCTGACGTGCGGGAGAACTAGGATACGGCGATTTTCCAAGCTCGGGAGGGCCTCATGGCGGATCCGAAATATCTCAACTTCGACACCCTGACCCTGCACGCCGGGCAAAAGCCCGACGCAACTTATGGCGCCCGCGCGGTGCCTATCTATCAATCGGCTTCGTTTGTTTTTCAGGATACCGACCATGCCGCCGCGCTGTTTAACATGGAGCGTGCCGGGCATATTTATTCCCGCATCTCCAACCCAACCGTGGCGGTGTTGGAGGAACGCATCGCTGCCCTGGAAGGCGGGGTCGGTGCCGTGGCAGCCGCATCGGGCCAGGGCGCCCTGCATCTGGGCGTGGCGACGTTGATGGGCCAGGGTAGCCATATCGTTTCCTCCGCCTCCATTTATGGCGGCTCTCACAACATGTTCGCCCATACCCTGCCGCGCTTTGGTATCGAAGCGACTTTCGTGGACCCGCGCGACCCTGACGCCTTCGCCGACGCGATCCAACCCAATACCCGTCTGCTATATGGCGAGAGCCTGGGCAATCCGGGGTTGGAGGTGATGAACGTGCAAGCGGTGGCGGACGTGGCCCATGCCAACGGCATCCCCCTGATGATCGACAATACCTTCGCCACGCCCTATTTGTTCCGGCCCTTTGAGTATGGTGCCGATATTGTCATGCATTCGGCGACCAAGTTCCTCGGCGGCCATGGTGTCGCCGTAGCCGGCCTGTTGGTCGATGGCGGCCGCTTCGATTGGGAGGCATCGGATAAATTCCCCACCATGACCGAGCCCTATGACGGCTATCACGGCCTGGATTTCGCCGAGGAGTTCGGCCCCAACGCCTTCATCATGCGAGCTAGAATGGAAGGCCTGCGCGATTTCGGCGCCGCCATGAGCCCGCAAACGGCGTTTTATATCCTGCAAGGCGTTGAAACATTGTCCGTACGCATGCAGCGCCACGTGGAAAATACCAGGGAGATCGTCGAATTCCTCTTGGGCCAGGATGGCGTGGCCTGGATCAGCTATCCCGAATTGCCCGAGCATGCGGATTATGATCTGGCCAAGACCCTGATGCCAAATGGTGTCGGCGCAGTCTTCAGTTTCGGCATCAAGGGCGGACGCGGCGCCGGCGCCAAATTTATCGAAAGTCTGGCAATCCACTCGCACCTTGCCAACGTGGGTGATGCCAAGTCCCTGATCATCCATCCCGCCTCCACCACCCATCAACAAATGGACGCAGCGGCGTTGGCGGCGGCGGGGGTCAGCGAGGACATGGTGCGCATATCCGTGGGCCTGGAAGACATTCGCGACTTGAAGGATGATCTGGGCGGCGCCCTGCGCCGCTCACAGCGCTAGCGCATTCGAGAGACAGGAGTTGGAGCCATGGAGCTGAATGTCGATGGCCGCAAGGTCTACGCCGCTACGGGTGGCAAGCCCTTTAATTCGAAACTGCCCACCATCGTTTTCATACATGGCGCGGCGGCGGATCATACGGTGTGGAAACTGCAGACCCGTTATTTCGCCTGGCATGGCCATGGCGTCCTGGCCCTGGACATGCCCGGTCATGGCCGCAGCGACGGACCGCCGGTGCCGATAATAGAAGAGCTGGCTGATTGGCTGATTGCCGTACTGGATGCAGCCGGCCTGCAACAGGCCGCTTTGGTTGGTCACAGTATTGGTTCTCTGACCACCTTGAATGCGGCAGCCCGCTACCCCGAGCGGGTTAGCGCCTTGGCGCTATTGGGCTGTGCCTACCCCATGCGGGTCAACAACGAATTGTTGAACTCGGCACGTGCAAACGAGGATTTGGCCAAGCAACTAACCAACGCCTGGGGCTATGGCCGGGCGGCGCAACTGGGGCGGCACACCATACCGGGCACCTGGATGCTGAAGGGCGGCATGCGCCTGGTGGAAGGTTCCGCCGAAGGAATATTGTTCAATGATATGAATGCCTGCGACAAGTATAACGGCGGCGAGGCAGCGGCGGGCCGGGTGAAATGCCCGACACTATCGATCATGGGTGAAAAGGACATGATGACGCCGTTGAAGGCGGCCCGGAAAACAGCCGCCCTGATTGCTGGGGCCCAAGAAACCGTTATCGCGGGCGCCGGCCATAACATGATGGATGAGGCGCCAGATGAAACCCTGGATGCCCTCCGCGGCTTCCTAGCTGCACGGAGTCCTCATGGAGGCCATGACTGAGATGAATCGCTGAAAAACAAGCCGCGGCACCTCTGGCACCTCATAAACGACGAGATCCCGCGCGCGGGCTATGACATTCCGCTGAGCCGGGCGTGAGGAAACCTGATGCTGGCTTTGAAAGCCCCTTAACGGCAAGCTTTGATGGCGGCGAAGGCCGCATTGACCATGGCGTGCATAGCGGCTCAATTGTAACGTTCTTGAGTGATTTAACACAAAAATAATACGTAAACTAGCCAAGGTGATTTCCCTGTGGTACGAAGTCTGCCGGTGTTTCGTCGCTAGCAAGACCCGTGGCTAAATGGCGCTTTGTCTGGCGCCATGAGTGGTTGCGGCGTCTGTTGTAAATTTACCACTATAACGACAGTCAAGATGATCTTAACAATGATCGTTAAGAGAATCGATACGACCTGGGTTATGTTTACGCTTGGTTTTCAGGGAACTATGTGGCGCTATGAGGAACAAGTTAGCCGTGCGAGAGCATTTCGTGACAGTACGCAGTAGCGCCAAGTTGGCCCTGGCCGGAGTTATCACGCTTGCTGCCCTGACCGGTTGCGCCACGCCGCCGCCCGCCTCCGACAAGGAAGCGATGGCGGCCTTCAAAGAAGACAACGACCCATTAGAGCCGCTAAACCGCTATTTTTTCGAGTTTAACCGCGGCATTGACCATTTGTTGTTGCGTCCCGTCTCGGAATTTTACCGTGGCGCCTTGCCCAAAGGACTCAGAAACAGCGTCCGCAGCGTGGTCAATAACCTGGAGACACCAGGCATTTTCGTGCATGACATCCTTCAAGGGGAAGTCGAGCGTGCATCGGACAGTTTTGGCCGCTTCACGACCAATACCTTCTTTGGCCCGGCTGGTCTGAACGATGTCGCCGCGGGCGACAATCCAAAAGATCCCGATGCGGGCATTCCTTTCCATGGTGAGGATTCGGGCCAAACACTGGCGGTTTGGGGGGCGGATCCGGGGCCGTATTTGATGCTGCCTATCTACGGCCCGTCGAATGTTCGTGATACCTTGGGAATGGCAGTCAATTTTTATATTAATCCGATCAACTATATTGTGCCAACCGAGCACCGTAGCGGCTTTGCCTTGGCGCGCACTGTGATCAAGGGTATCGACACCCGGTCCCGTACTATCGAAACATTTGACGAGATTGAACGCGGATCGATCGATTTTTATGCCACGGTACGCAGTTTGTACCGGCAATACCGCGCCTCGGAAATCGCCAATGGCCGCGGTCCCATGAACCCTTTGCCGGAAATGTCGGAAGAATTAGAGGAAGACAAAGGCGTAGAGCGTGTTTCCTCCATCAGAAAATAGGCTTGGCGGTACGTCCATGCTACGCCGGAAATTCTTGGGCCTCTGCGCACTAACGTTGGTAGTGACAGCTTCCGTGACGGTCCGTGGCGCCGTGGCGCAATCCCAAAATCGGCCGTTATTGCCAGGTGAAGCCAGGAAACAGGTTAAATTCCTGGGTGACGCCGCGGTGGCGATGCTGTCAGACCAGAAGTTGACCCAGCAGGAAAAAAACCGCCGCTTCCGCCATCTGCTGAACCAAAGTTTCGCCCTTAGAGGCATTGCACGTTTCGCCTTGGGGCGTTATTGGCGGCGTGCGAATTTTGCCCAACGGCGGCGCTATCTGAAACTGTTTGAAGACTATATCGTTAATTCGTACGCGGCCCGTTTTAGCAACTATTCCGGCGAGTCGTTTATGGTGATCAATGAAAGCATTGACGAACGCGGCAGGGCCATAGTCAAGACGCGCATCCAGCGCCCGGGGGGCGAACCGGTCGAGGTCATTTGGTATTTGCGAGAGCGCCTGGGCGCCGTACGCATTGTCGATGTCATGCTCGAAGGAATCTCCCTGTCCCTGACCCAGCGTTCCGACTTCGCCGCCGCCGTACGCACCGCCGGCGGCGACATGGATGCCTTCCTGGACACATTGGAAGCCAAGGTGCGCAAGATCAAAGGCGTGACGAAGTAGCCTTAAAACGCCCTAGCGTTCAATGGTACCGACGGATGGGAGCCGTCCATAGCATCAAAAAGAGGCCATCAGGTAAATCCTAGAGGCAATATTCCGAAGGTTTGGATTTCACAACTGGGCGTCTGAATACTGATGAATTCGGTGCTCGAGTTAGCTCCTATTGATCCCTCAAGTTCTCTCAGTCATCTTCGTGTATCTGTCGGTTTTTGATGCAAATCTGGTCTAGAACGAGGGTCGACCGGCCTTGTCGTTAGCAAATGCGGATTTGTCCATGTATCGTTCGGCCTCGCTACATTCAGCCCTAAGGTGGCTCAGGCGAATTCCAGCGCGCATGCGATTGCCTGCCAAAAGGCCTCCGGCGCCTCAACATGGGGGCTGTGGCCTAGTCCCGGTAGCACCGTGACCTCACCGAGCTTAGCCATGCCCGCAGCAGTGCCGACCGCATCGTGCTCGCCGGTAAAGAGGTGGAGCGGCGCGCGCGCTGCTCCGGCGAGCGTGACAGAGTCCGGCGCGCTAATCACATTTACGCGCGGGTCGGTCGACAGCTTGTAACCGCCTTCGGTCGCCGTGACACTCAGATCGGCAACGCGTGCGCTCGGCTCAACTAGCTCGGCCAGTCCGGCGACCTGCAGCGCCCGATCAACCGCTGCCGCGCGGTTGTCGAAGACCCGCGGTGGCGTTGCCGCGATCTTGGCGGCCCGAGCGACTTCGTTGTCACTCCAGTCGACCTTGTAGCCGAAGGCAATGACCCGGCGGACGGGAACGCCAAAGAGGTCGTTCGCCAATGCGACAGCGACCCCGCCGCCCATTGAATGTCCGACCACCGTAATCTCGTCCTCAGGGTCGATGATGTGGGCTACATCCGCTGCATGGAGACCGAGGCCGTACGGTGCGCGGTGAGGAGAGCGGCCATGGCCCCGCAGGTCTGGCACAAGCCAGCCGCCCGGCCACTCAGCCGCCAGCAGTGGTAGGAGACCATCCCAAACCGCAGCGTTGCAGCCCATACCGTGCAGCAGCACCATCAAGGGCCCGTCGCGCCCGCCGCGCTCGGCGTGGATCGTTGCCAGCTGGTCCAAGTCGGCCTCCTCTGCAGGAACGAATTATGCGTGGCCGGCGACTATAACCGACATACCCCGGATGACCTACGGTAGTGGTCATCAACTTAGCCATGCGGGCCTTCGACAGCGATTTCGAAGTTGAGGATCCTGCACCAAAAGATCCGCCAGCCGCCCTTTTTACACAGCCTGGGTCAAGAGCAAACGCAACAGGCATCGGGAATGACCTTTCATCGAATCAACGGGATATAGGCTTGTACCTGATGCGGTGGGGTTGGTCGGCGGCCTGGCCCAGGCGGCGTTTGCGGTCTTCCTCGTAGGTCTCGTAATTGCCTTCGAACCATTCCACGTGGCTGTCGCCTTCAAAGGCCAAAATATGCGTGGCGATGCGGTCCAGAAACCAGCGGTCATGGCTGATCACCATGGCGCAGCCGGCGAAATTCAACAAAGCCTCCTCCAGGGCGCGCAAGGTATCCACGTCCAGATCGTTAGTCGGCTCATCCAGCAGGATCAGGTTGGCGCCGGACTTCAACATCTTGGCCAAATGCACACGGTTACGCTCGCCGCCCGACAGCTGGCCCACGGGCTTTTGCTGATCGGGACCGCGAAAGCCGAACCAGGTGCAATAGGCCCGGCTGTTAACGCTGCGCTTGCCCAGCTCGATCTCTTCCGCGCCGCCTGAAATCTCCTGCCAGGCCGTGGCCTCGCCGGCCAGGGCGTCGCGGGATTGGTCCACATAGCCCAGCGCCACCGTGTCGCCGACCCGCAGGCTGCCCTGATCGGGCGCCTCTTCGCCGACCAGCATGCGGAATAAGGTGGTCTTGCCGGCACCGTTGGGACCGATCACCCCGACAATACCGCCGGGCGGCAGTTTGAAATCCAGGCCATCGATCAACAGGCGTTCGCCATAGGCTTTTTCCAGGCCCTGGGCCTCGATCACCAGATCGCCCAGGCGCGGCCCCGGCGGAATAACGATCTGCGCCCGTTTGACCTGGGCCTCCATGTCCTGGGCCAGCAAATTCTCGTAAGCCCGGATGCGAGCCTTGCTCTTAGCCTGGCGGGCCCGGGGCGATTGCTGGATCCATTCCAGCTCCATCGCCAGGCTGCGTTGGCGGGCTTCTTCCTGCTTGCCCTCTTGCTCCAGGCGTTTTTGTTTCTGTACCAGCCAACCGGAATAATTGCCCTCGTAAGGGATACCCCGGCCCCGGTCCAGCTCCAGAATCCAGCCGGCAACATTGTCGAGAAAATAGCGGTCATGGGTAATCGCCACCACGGTGCCGGTGTAATCATGCAAATGGCGCTCCAGCCAGCCCACGGATTCCGCATCCAGATGGTTGGTCGGCTCATCCAGCAGCAACAGATCAGGCTTCTCCAGCAACAGCCGGCAGAGCGCCACCCGGCGCCGCTCGCCACCCGAAAGCTTGGTTACATCCGCATCGCCCGGCGGGCAGCGCAGGGCATCCATGGCGATCTCTATATGGCGGTCCAGATCCCATGCCTCAGCGGCATCGATCTGTTCCTGCAATTCGCCCTGTTCCTCGATCAGGGCGTTCATCTCGTCGTCGGTCATTTCCTCGGCAAAGCGCAGGCTGACCGCCTCGAACCGGTCGAGCAGATCTTTGGTGACACGCACCCCGTCGGTAACATTGCCCTGGACATCCTTTTGGGGGTCCAGTTCCGGTTCCTGGCTCAACAGCCCGACGCGGACGCCCTCGGCGGCCCAGGCCTCGCCGGTGAACTCGGCTTCAATGCCGGCCATGATCCGCAGCAACGTAGATTTACCGGCGCCGTTGCCGCCGATAACGCCAATCTTGGCGCCAGGGAAAAAGGCCAGGGTGATGTCCTTGAGCACTTCCCGGCCACCGGGGAAAACCTTGCGCAAATCACGCATCGTGTAGATATATTGATAGGACGCCATGCCTGATCGGTCCGCCGTTGTTACAAAAAAAGAGGCTGTAGGAGCCTGAAAGCTGCCCGCTGGCTTGCAGATACCCGCCTCCGGCTCCCGAAGTCAACATTGCCACGTTCATATTGGCGGCTGCAATTCGTTCGCCCTCGGTTCAGGTAGTGTGGGGTAGTATGGGATAAGGTTCATGGGATTTATGCATATTCCTTTTCACCGCCTTGGCTCTGCCCACGGCGGCGCAGGCAAGGCATCGGCTGCCGGCCCCATGGCAGGAGCATGCGGAGCAGATGGCGCCCTGGGTTCATCGGCATAGTTTGCTGCTAGCGAAACAGAATCGCGACAGTGATCATGATCGGGCCCGCGATGCGGTCAGCGCTGGCGATGTGCTGCCCCTGCAACAGATATTGCGGTGCCTGGCCGGCGTTATTCGGGCCGGTTGCTGGTGGTTGAGGACGACAAGGACCTGGCCCGGCAATTGCAGGCCGCATTAAGCGATGCCGGCCACGCGGTGGATCTGACCCACTTGGCGCGACGGCAAGCTTATGTCCCGACGCTCCGACATGCGCCTTGAAGACATCACCGGAATTCTGCCGTGGATTACCCTGGTCGATGCCTTTTCCGAGACCGAGATTAGCTTTCGTCTGGCAGGCACCATGATCCGCGAGATCATGGGGTTTGAGCTGACAGATCGCCATTTGCTCGAGATGATGGAGCCTGGGTACCGCGCTTCACGCGGCGCGCGCGGTACGCACAGCCACACAGCCCTGTGGCGCCATTTGGATTTGGGAGATTGACTTCGCGGGCCGGAATAGCCGTTCGGTGGAAATCCTAAGTCTGTCCCTGCGGCCCAAAAGGGAGGGGCAACCACCGCAGACGCTGAATGTCTTCGGCATGTTCGACGGCATAAACCCACCGCAGGCAGCCGATCAATTTCAACAGCTTGCCGCAACCGAACAACACAGCTTTGTCGATATCGGCGCCAGCGTCCCGGAAATCTAGTCCGCGCCGGCGGCGGCGCCCACATGTTCGAAATATTGCCGCTCCATGCCGCGCTGGTTTTCGTAGATCGAGCCGCCATGGGTGGCTAACGGATAAGGCATGCGTACCGGTACGTCTTCCAGACGCGGCACCAGGCTGCCTTCGCCCCGGATCACCCATCGCTCGAATTCATCATAGCCGTCGCGCAGGCCCGCCAAGGGCCAGGCATCGGCGGCGGTCATCTCCCAGATCAACAGGCGGCGCTGCCGGTTCGAGCGGTTGGCCGGAGAGCCATGTACCGCCCGAGAATGAAAAATCAGCATATCCCCCGCCTTGCCGGCCATTTGCACGGCCTGAGAAAAATCCAATTCATTGGCATCAAGATCCAGGGCGCCGCAGAAGGCGCCATCGGCGTGGTGGTCGAAAACAGGGCCCTTGTGACTGCCGGCCACGATGCCGAGGGAGCCGTTGTCCGCATCCATGTCATCAAGCAGGATAGCGACCGTTAGCACATCGTCGTTGGTATGAGGGTAAAAGGCCCAGTCCTGATGCCATTCCACCGGCGCGCCATAGCCAGCCGCCTTAATGTTGATCTTGCCACCGTAGAGGCGAATGTTTTCGCCGATCAGGGCGGCCACGGGGTTGGTAACCTCTGCGTCGCGGACCAGTTCCTCGAAGGCAGGAAAATGCAAATGCGGGGTCTTGATGCGCCGGACTCGTGGCGCATTCGGTTTATGGCTCGCCTCCAGATCATATATGGCGTCATGATCTTCCACACCTGCGGCCGCCTTTACGATGCGGTCGGTTTCCGCCTGGACGGCGCGCAGCTTTTCGGGCGACAACACCCCAGGCACCAGAATAAAGCCGTGCTCGGCAAAGAAGTCCGTATCAATTGTCATGCTTGCTATCCCCCAAATTTCTCCGTCAACCTAACCGCCAACTTAACCTGGGCGGCAAATTTGGCAAAGCCGCATCAATTCCCAGCCTCGGCGACAACCCCTTTGATCAGGGATAATGCCTCGTCACTAGCCCATTCCGCCGAACCCACCAAGCGGCCGACTTCTCGGCCCAGATCATCGATGAGCACGGAGGTCGGCAGGCCGTAGGCGCGAAAGGCCCGCTGTGCCTTGGTGGTTTTGTCGATCCAAGCATCCAAATGCTGGATCTTGTTCTCGTCATAGAATTTCTTCACCACCGCCATCCCCTTGCGGTCCGAGGAAATTGCCAGAACGCCGAACCTATGGCCGCCGAGCCGCCGTTGCAAATGATCCAGATCGGCCATTTCCCGCCGGCACGGGCCGCACCAGGTGGCCCAGAAATTGACCAATACCACCTTGCCCGCGAAATCCCCTAGGCTATGTTTTTCGCCCTTTTCGTCGCGAAAGGTTATGACCGGCGCTGGCGGCTTCTCCGGGGAGAGGGTAAAATTCGCCATCGCGCCAACCGCGTATTGGGACAGACTGGCAGCATGCGCTATATGGGGCACTGCCAGCGCCAGAAAAATGCCCATGGTGGCGGCAAACGGGATCAGGTATACGGATCGAAACTGGACCATGGCCTCCTCGGGGGGCAGGAGTAACAAAATGACCGATAAACAGCCGGACGACAAGAAAACCGGCGCCAATGCCCTGTGGGGCGGGCGTTTCGCCGGTGGTGCGTCGGATATCATGCAGCGGATCAACGCCTCGATCTATTTCGATAGGCGTTTCTACCGCCAGGACATTGCCAGCAGCCGGGCTCATTGTAGCATGTTGGTGGCTCAAGGCATCCTAAACCAGGACGATGGTCACGCGATCTTGAAAGGCCTTGATCAGGTCGAGGCGGAGATCGCGGCGGGAACCTTTGAATACGATCCGCTTAAGGAAGACATCCACATGCATGTGGAAGCCCGGCTGAGTGAACTGCTTGGCGAGCCGGCGGGCCGGTTGCACACCGCGCGCTCGCGCAACGATCAGGTGGCGACGGATTTCCGGCTTTGGCTGCGGGACGAGATCGATGCCCTGGATCCGGCCTTGCAAGCGTTGCAAACGGTCTTGATGGACCGGGCGGAGGAGCATGCGGATACCGTCATGCCCGGTTTCACCCATCTACAGGCGGCCCAACCGGTGACCTTTGGCCACCATCTGATGGCTTATGTGGAAATGCTGGGCCGGGATCGGGGCCGCTTCACGGATTGCCGGCGACGCTTGAATGAAAGCCCTTTGGGTGCAGCGGCCCTGGCCGGAACCTCGTTTCCCATTGACCGAGACGCCACGGCCAAGGCGCTTGGTTTCGAGAGACCCGCCGCCAATTCCATGGATGCGGTGGCGGCGCGGGATTTCGCCATGGAGTATCTGGCAGCCGCTTCGATCCTGTCGGTGCATCTCTCCCGTCTGGCCGAGGAACTGGTCAACTGGGCCTCGGCGCAGTTCAACTTTATTTCGTTGAGTGACGGCTTCACCACCGGCTCCTCAATCATGCCGCAAAAGCGTAATCCAGATGCCGCCGAACTAGTCCGGGCCAAGGCCGGCCGGGTGATCGGTGATCTGAATGCCTTGCTGGTGGTCATGAAAGGCCTGCCCATGACCTATTCCAAGGATATGCAGGAAGATAAGGAACCGGTATTCGAAGTGGCCGATACCCTGACCCTGACCGTGCCCGCAATGTCTGGCATGCTGGGCGATCTGACCGTCAATCGGACGGCCATGGAAAGCGCCGCCGGGCAAGGTTTCACCACCGCCACGGACCTGGCGGATTGGCTGGTCCGGGAATTGGGCCTGCCGTTCCGCCGGGCGCACCATGTCACGGGAACCCTCGTCAAGCAGGCCGAGGAACAGGACGTTGACCTGGATGGTTTGTCCTTGGCGGATATGCAGGCTGTCGAAGGCGGCATCACCGATGCCGTATTCAAAGTACTGGGCGTGCGCAATTCAGTGGCATCGCGGGTCAGCTTTGGCGGCACCGCGCCGTCCCAGGTACGCGCGGCCATCGCCGCCGCGCGGGCGCGATTATGATCCCGCGCCGGACATTGTTGCGCCTGGCCGTGAACGGGTCGCTATTGGCCGCCCTTTCCGCCTGCGGCAAAAAAGGCCCGCCCAAGCGTCCTGGCGGCAGTGCGGGCATGAAGGTCGATCCGGAAAAGCTCAAAAAGAAAAAGGCGTCGCAATAAGGCCATGGACTATTTCACTTATAAGAATGGCGTGCTCCATGCCGAAGAAGTGGCAATCACCGATATTGCCGCCGCCGTCGGCACGCCCTTTTATTGCTATTCCACCGCCACCATGAGCCGCCATTATCAGGTTCTGGCCGGCTCGCTGGAAGGTAGCGGCGCGCGCATCTGCTATGCGGTGAAGGCCAATTCCAATCAGGCGGTAATCCGTACCTTTGTCGAGCTGGGCGCGGGTGCGGACGTCATCTCGGGGGGCGAGTTGCACCGGGCCATGGCTGCGGGCGCGGCACCCGATACCATTGTCTTCGCCGGCCCCGGCAAGACCCGCGATGAATTGGCCCAGGCACTGGCGGCGGGAATTTACCAATTCAACGTGGAGAGCGAGCCGGAGTTGCGGCTGTTGAGTACCGTCGCCGCCGCGATGGGCAAGGTAGCGCCGGTCTCCATCCGGGTCAATCCGGACGTGGACGCGGGTACGCACGAGAAAATCACCACTGGGCGAAAGCAGAACAAATTTGGCATACCCATTGATCGGGCCACGGCAATCTTTGACCTGGGCGCCGCCCTGCCCGGCCTAGCTATGCTGGGCGTGGCCGTGCATATCGGTTCGCAAATCACCGATCTGGCGCCATTCGAGGAATCCTTTGACCGCGCCTTGAAGCTAATCGACGAGCTGCGCGCGGCGGGCCACGAGATCCGCCGCTGCAATCTGGGCGGTGGTCTGGGCATACCATACGGGGGCGAAACCCCGCCGCCGCCGGCTGAGTATGGTCGAATGGTCAAGCGCCTGACTGCCAACCGGCAGCTTGATCTGGTCTTGGAACCGGGCCGCGTGCTGGTGGGTAATGCTGGCATTCTGGTCGCCGGCGTGATCCATGAAAAGCACGAAGGCCGCCGCTTTATCATCATTGACGCGGCCATGAACGATTTGATCCGTCCCGCCATGTATGACAGCTGGCATGAGATCGTGCCGGTGCGTGAGCCCGCGCCCGGCGCAGCGTTGGAGGAGGCTGATGTGGTTGGGCCGATTTGCGAGACCGGCGATACCCTGGCCAAGGGCCGGCGCATGCCGCCGCTTGCTCCCAATGATTTGATCGCCGTACGCAGTGCGGGAGCTTATGGTGCCGTCATGGCCTCTACCTACAACAGCCGCCCCCTGGTGCCGGAAATTCTGGTGCACGGTAACCAGTTCGCCGTCATTCGGCCCCGCCAAGGCATTAATGAACTTATGGCCCTGGACAAACCTCCGCCCTGGCTGGTGGCCACGCTAGAATAGCCCGATGAGGACACCAGACCGCATCGACTACCTGCACGCCCTGGCGCGGTTGGTGCTGTTTTGGGAGATCCTGTGGCGGACCTTGTTGCCGGTGATGTGCGTGATCGGCCTGTTCGGAGCCTTGGCTCTGCTGGAGCTGCCGGCCCTGCTGCCTGCCGGGGGCCATGCCCTGTTGCTAGCTGTCTTCGCCATGCTTTCGTTCGCCGCCATCTGGCTCGGCTACAAGGCTTGGCGACTGCCTGAAGAAAGCGCCGCCCTGCGCCGTCTGGAGCGCGATAGCGGCCTGCTCCACCGCCCCCTGAGAAGCCTGCAGGATCAATTGGCCAACAGCCATGATGCCGGCGCCCTTGCCCTGTGGCGGGCCCATCAAGACCGCCTGAAAAACCAATTGCGCGGCTTGCGCCTCGGACTGCCCCGCCCCGGCCTGCCAAAGGGCGACCCCTGGGGCCTGCGCGCGCTGGTGTTCCTGCTCCTCGCCATAGGCGTATTTGTTGCAGGCGCCGAGGCGCCACAACGACTAAGGGCGGCAATAATGCCGGATTTCGGTGCTGGCAGCGGGCCGGCGGCGGAACTAGAAGCTTGGCTTACCCCACCTGATTATACCGCCTTGCCGCCCGTTAAGCTGGACCCCATGAGTGTTGAAAAATTACAGGTGGCCCAAGGCAGTACCTTTATGGCCAGGGTCTTTGGCGGCGGCGCGACGCCGCGGCTGTCGTTTGATGGCGCGGCCACGCCGTTCCAGAAAATCGACGCCCGAAATTTCGAGTTGAGCCAAAGTATCGAATCTGGTCAACGCCTGAGCATCGCCTCGGCCGAGCAGCCGTTGGCGGATTGGCCCCTTGCCGTTGTTGTCGACCAGCCGCCGACCGTTAGTGCGGACGAGGACCCGAAAAAAACCCCACGCCAAGCCGTGCGCCTATCCTATCAGGCCGCCGATGATTACGGCTTAGCCGCCGTCTGGGCAGAGCTGCGCCTGGCCAATGCGGCGGCGGGTGAGGTTCATCAGCTGGACATGACGGTCTCGCCGCCTGGCGCCCGGAAGGCCAGGGAAAGCGGCTATTTTGATTTGACGCCGCATCCCTGGGCTGGTCTGACGGTTGTCCTGCACTACCTAGCCAGGGACGAAAAGGGCCAGATCGGGCGCTCGGAACCGGTCAGGCTGCAACTGCCCGAGCGCCAATTCAAACATCCCGTCGCCCGCGCGATCATCGAACAGCGGCGGGATTTAAGCCGCCAGCCGGAACGGCGGTTTCTTGTTTCCCTGGCGCTGTTCGCGATTTCTTCCGGCCCGGAAACCTATGGCCATGATCAGACCGCCTATCTGTCTCTGTGGACGGCAGCCCGGCGCCTGCAGTTGAGCCGTGATGAAACGCCGGGCAAGGTGATGGAGCTATTGTGGCAGATTGCCCTGCGGATCGAAGATGGCGGCATGTCGCTGGCCGAGCGGGACCTGCGTGCCGCCCAGGACGCTTTGATGGCGGCTCTAGCCGAGGGCGCCGATCAAGCCGAGATTGAGCGGTTGATGGGCGAATTGCAAAGGGCCATGGAAAAATATCTCCAGGCGCTGGCGCAACAGGCCCGAAAAAACGACCAGGCCCAAGGCCCACACCTCCCCGATCCCAACGCCCGCAATATCGATGCGGCGGATTTGCAAAAGATGATGGACCGCATCAGGGAGTTAAGCCGTCTGGGCGCCAAGGATGCGGCCCGCGAGATGCTGCGCCAAATGCAGGAGATACTGGAGAACCTGGAGGGCCAACGCGCCACCACCCAGCAGCAAGGTAACCGGGCGGGTGAGCAGGCCATGCGCCGATTGGGCGAACTGCTGCAGAAGCAGCAGAATCTGATGGACAAGACCTATCAACAAACCCCCCGCCGACGCCGCATGCCATGGGAGAAGGGGGACCAAAATCAGGATGGCGGGGCCAAACGTGACAGCCAAGGCGGTCCACAAGGCCGGGGCCGAAATGGCCCCACGACCTCTGGCAAGCGCAAGGCCATGGGCAATTTAGCGGGCCAGCAGGGCAACCTGCGTCAGCAACTGGGCGACGTCATGCGCCGGCTGGACCAGGGCATCGGCAATATTCCTGATGCCATGAGCGAGGTTGACCGGGCCATGCGCGAGGCACAGCAGGCCTTGCGTAAGGCCTGGGGCGGCCAGGCGCTGTCGGCCCAGCGCCAGGCCATCGACGGCCTGGCCAACAGCTTTCGCGAACTGGCTGAAGAGATGATGAAGAATGCCCAGGAAGATGGCCAGGGGCAAATGAGCGGCAACAAGGAAGATCCTGCGGGCCGGCCGTTCGAAGGCGGTGGCATGGATAATAGCCGGGTCATGGTGCCCAACGATTCAGAATTGGCACGGGCACGACATATCCTGGACGAGCTGCGCCGCCGTGCCGGCGAACGCGCCCGCGCCCGCCTGGAGCAGGACTATATCGACCGTCTGTTGGAGCGGTTTTGATTAGCCGCAGCATGCTCTAGCGCCTTGAAAGACACGCAAAACGTCATTTACCATGGGCGCATGGTTTACCTCGCTTAGTTCAAGGGTGCGGCATGGCTGGCACAGGCATCGGGAAAAGAGTTGCGCGCAAGGAAGATGCCCGTCTGGTAACTGGCCGAGGCATCTATGTGGCTGATCTGAAAATGCCCGGTCTGCGGGAAGTGGCGTTTCTGCGCAGCCCCCTGGCACATGCCCGCCTGAGCGCAGTCACCAAGCCAGCGGGAGCGGAGGATAGCGTCTTCGTGGCCGAGGACCTCGAAGGCGTGTTGCCGATTACCGCCCGCTCGACCCTGCCCACTTACCGGCAATCGGATTATCCGGTACTGGCCACCGGCAAGGCCCGCTTCGTCGGCGAACCTATCGCCATGGCCGTTGCTGAAAATCGGGCCGAGGCCGAGGATCTGTGCGAAGCGGTCGAGTTGGACCTGGACGAGCTGCCCCCAATCGCCGACGTTTGGCGGGCGCAAAGCCCGGATGCCGGAAAGGTGCATGATGACTGGCCGGACAACCTCTGCCTCCGTACCGAGATAGAGCAGGATTTGTCCAAACTGAAAAAAAACGCGCCCGTGATGATTGAGCGTGAGATCAATACGGCACGGCAATGCATGATGCCCATGGAAGGCAAGGGCGTCTTGGCCTATTGGGACGACCGGGCCAGCCAACTTGTCGTGATCAGCGCCACTCAGGTGTCACACATCGTCCGCACCGGCCTTTCGGAATGTCTGGGGCTGGAGCAGGGCGCGATTCGCGTGCAGACCGTCGATATTGGGGGTGGCTTCGGCTATAAGGCGACCCTGCAGCCCGAGGAAATTTGCATTGCCTGGCTGGCACTGAAATACCGCGCCCCGTTCCGCTGGACAGAGGACCGCCGCGAGCATCTAACGGCGGGCGCCAATACCCGCGAGCATCACTACAAGATCAAGGCCTATGCGGATGAACAGGGCAGACTTCTGGGTCTGGATGCGGAAGTCTGGGTCGATATCGGCGCTTATTCGGTCTATCCATTCACCGCCTGTATTGAGGCGGCCCAGGCTGGTGGCAATCTGCCCGGACCTTACAAGTTTGATTTCTACCGCTGCAAAACCTATTCGGTGGCAACCAACAAACCCCCCTTCGCGCCGTATCGGGGCGTTGCCCGGCCCGGCGTCTGTTTCGCCATGGAACAGATTATCGACGCCATCGCCCGCGAGGTTGGGCGGGAGCCGGCGGATGTGCGCGAGGAAAATCTAGTGCCGGTCGGGGCCATGCCCTTCACGAATATCACCGGCAAGCAATATGACAGCGGTGACTATGCCGCTTCGTTGCGCGGCGTGCGCCGGCAAATCGGTTTTGATCAGGTGCGTCAACGCCAACAGACGGGCGAAGCGGATGGTCGCATGATTGGCGTCGGCTTCGCCACCTATACCGAACAGAGCGCCCATGGCACCACCGTCTTCGCCTCCTGGGGCATTCCCATCGTGCCGGGCTATGAACAGGCGACGGTGCGCCTGACCGCCGATGGCGGGGTTGAAGTACGGGCCGGCATCCAATCCATCGGGCAGGGTCTTGAAACTACCCTGGCCCAGGTCGCCAGCGAGATCCTGACGATTCCCACGGACAACATCCAAGTATTGTTAGGCGACACCGCCATGACGCCCTATTCCACGGGTGCCTATGCCTCCCGCGGCATGGTCATGGCCGGTGGCGCTGTCTCGAAAAGCGCTGGTGTGCTGGCTGACCGCATCAGAGCCGTCGCCGCGCATCTGCTGCAATGTGAGGCTGGCGAGATTACCTTTGACAATGGCGAAATCCAGGCCAGCGGCGCATCCTTGAAATTCAGCGACGTGGGCCGCGCCTGGTATCTACGGCCCGAGGAATTGCCCGAAGGGGTCGATCAAGGCGGCCTGGAAGTCACGGAGGGCTACAAGCCTGGAACGGATCTGGGCGTTTTTTCCTATGCCTCCCATGCTGCCGTGGTCGCGGTTGATCCGGCTACCGGCCACGTTGAGATTCTCGACTACGCCATAACCGAGGACTGCGGCCGCATGGTCAACCCAATGGTGGTCGAAGGCCAGGCCTATGGCGGCACCGCCCAGGGTATTGGTACGGCATTGTTTGAAGAATCCCCTTACGATGCCTTTGGCCAACCGCTGTCATCAACCCTGGCCGATTATATTCTGCCCGGCCCCGCCGAATTGCCCAACATGCGAATCGAGCACATGGAAACCCTGTCACCGCATACGGCGTATGGCATCAAAGGCGTCGGTGAAGGCAGCGCCATCGCGCCGCCGGCGGCCATTGCCAATGCCATCAATGACGCCTTGCGCAGCCTTGGAGTTGAAATCAATCAGGCGCCCATGCCGCCATCTCATATTCTGGGCAAGATCCTGGAAGCAGCACCATGAAACCGGCGAAGTTCGAATATCATGCCGCCGGCAGTCCCACCGATGCGCTCGCACTGCTGGACCGGTTGGGCAAGGGCGGCAAGATCATCGCCGGCGGACAATCCATGGGACCGATGATGAACCTACGTGTCGCCCGGCCCGAGGCCGTGGTCGATATCGCGGGCGCGGCGGAGCTGCGCGCCGTCATGGATGAGGGCGACAGTGTGCTGATCGGCGCCTGCGTCACCCATGGCCAGATCGAGGATGGTGATGTTTCTGACCCAAGCCAGGGCATGTTGCCCCATGTCGCTGGCGGCATCGCCTATCGCGCCGTGCGCAACAGGGGCACCATCGGCGGCAGCATGGTGCATGCGGACCCTGCCGCCGATTGGGTCACCGCCCTAATCGCGCTGGGCGCACGGATAGACATCCTTGGACCCGATGGCCGCCGTTCCGTGCCTGCCGAAGATTTCATTCTTAGTGCCTATACGGTGTCATTGGCGGACGGCGAACTGGTCACGGCGATCCGCCTGCCTCGCACATCCGCGCAGGCAAGTTGGGGGTACACAAAGCTGAGCCGCAAGGTAGGTGAATTCGCCGATGCCATTGGCGCCGTGGTGATTGATCCCACCAAGCGTTTCTGCCGGGTGGTTCTGGGCGGCCTGGATGGCAGGCCCTGTTTGCTGCACGAAACTGCCAAGGCCATCGCCAAGGGAGAACGCGGGGAATTGCCGGAGCTGATCCGGAAGGAGATCGAGCGCCGTCTACCCCAGGCGGCACCGGATAGGAAACAAATTTACGGCGTCGCGCTGAATCGTGCGGCTGCCTCGGCAATTGGATAGATAGCGTCATGGCAATGATAGAACTGCGCATCAATGGCAAGGCGGTCCGCGCCGATGTGGACCCGCGCCTACAACTTGCGGATTTTCTGCGCGACAACCAGGACCTGACCGCGACCCATGTAGGCTGCGAACAGGGCGTCTGCGGCGCCTGCACAGTGTTGATCGACGGCAAGCCAGCGCGCTCCTGTATCTCTTATGCAGTGCAGAACCAGGGCCGCGAGATTACCACCTTGGAAGGCCTGAGCGGCGATGCCTTGATGCTGGATTTGCAACAGGCATTTACCGGCCAGCATGCCCTGCAATGCGGTTTTTGCACGCCGGGCATGTTGATCTCGGCCCACGATCTGATCTCCCGCAAGGGGGCGCTGGACGAGGCGGCAATCCGCCACGAGATGAGCGGCAATCTGTGCCGTTGTACCGGCTACATGGGTATCGTCGCGGCGATCAGCGACGTCGGCCAGAAACATTCAGGTGGCGGACAAGCGGCCTCGAATATTCTGAGCAATATGGGGCATGGCCTGGGCCGGGACGTACCGGCATTCGATCTGGCCACGGCGGCGGCGGAGGTGGAAACCGTCGTTGCCGTTAGTCAAGGGAGCGTTCCGCCGGAGGCGGGCTGGTCCCGTCTGGAGCAGGCATTCAGCGTTGGCCAGGACATCGAGGCAGTGTGGCAATACTTCACTGATCCGGGCAACATCGCTGGCTGTTTTCCCGGGGCCCAGCTGACTGCTTTCGACGGCCAGAACATTGCCGGCAACATCGATGTCAAATTCGGTCCCATCACGGCCAGTTTCGCCGGCACCGGACGTTTTGATTTAGACGCGGCAAATAGACATGGGGTCCTGGAGGGCAGCGGCGCCGATAAGCGTGGCGGCAGCCGGGTCAAGGCCAACGTTAGCTTCGTGCTATTGCCTGGTGATGACAGTTTGGAGACAGAGGTCCGGGTCGTGGTCGACTATCTGTTGTCGGGCCCGTTGGCGCAGTTTGGCCGCTCCGGCCTGGTGCGTGAATTCGCCAACCGTCTAAGCCAGCAGTTCGCCGTTAATCTGAACCGGACTATAATGGGCGGGGAGCCCGGTGCCTCCATGGAAAGCGCGGGCGAGATCTCGGTCATCTCCACCACGTTGTCCATCATCTGGGCCGGGATTCGGTCGCTATTTGGCCGCTAGACAAGGTATTACTGATGGGTGTGAGCCAATGGCACGGCGCGGAGGGTTCGGGGCTGGGCGTCTCGTTCGAGGGCGGCGAGGCGGCAGCCGAAATGCCTCCCCTAGCCCGTCAGGCCGATGCCGCCGGCGCCGATACCATGTGGCTGGCCAATCACCTGTTTCAGCGTGATCCAATAGTGCAGGCGGCGATGGCTTTATCCGCGACAGATCGGATCGGCGCGGCGTTGATGGCGCTCAGCCCATATACGGCGCATCCGGTACAAGCGGCGATGGCGGCGGCGACCCTGAACGAGCATTTTCCAAATCGTGTAGTGCTGTGCCTGGGCGCCGGAGCGCCGGGTGATCTGGACGCCGCCGGCGTTGCCCGCCCCCGGCCCCTGGCCACCCTGGACGAAAGCATCGGCATCGCGCGGGCCTTGCTAGCCGGCGAAGTGGTACAACAACAGGGCGAACGTTTTCAGGTCAGCGGCCGGGCGCTCGAAACCGGGGCGCAGGACGTGCCCATCGTGTTGGCGGCCACAGGGCCGCGCATGCTGCAATTGGCCGGGCGCCGGGCCGATGGCGTGCTGCTGTCGGCTGCGACCTCGGTGGAATTCGTACGCTGGTCCCTGGCAAAAGTTGCAGAAACTGCTACCGACCGCCCGGTGCGGCGCATCGGGTTGGTCTTCGCCTCGGTCGACGCCGACGAGGGGCGGGCCTATGAACGTTTGAAACGGCTATTGGCTTTCATCCTGCGTGGCGCGCACCATTCCGCCAATTTGGAGATGGGCGGTGCGGGACTCGATCAAGGCGCCTTGTATGATGCCGTCGCCGCCAATGATTGGGACCGTGCCACGGCCCTGGTCAGTGACGAAGTGGTGGCCCACCACAGTGTCAGCGGCACGCCGGCGCAGGTGCGGGCGCGTCTACGGGACTACCGCCAAGCTGGGCTTGACGAGGTGGTAATCGCCGGAATGCGGGGACAGGTCATGCTGGCTGAAACCCTGGCGGCGGCCCTGGGCGAGAAAACCGAAGAATAACCGAGGAGTTGGAGCGATGATTGTCAGCGTTGGTTTTCCCACCGGCATGGAGGGCCTAACCTACCCGATCCCGTTTTCGGAAACCGAAGCGATGCTGGAAATTGCCCAACATGCCGAGACCCTTGGCTATCACTCGATCTGGGGTAATGACCACATGACAACGCAGCACTATGTCCAGGAGGAGTTCGGCCGGCCGCCGCGCTTTTGGGAAATCCTGTTGACCTATGCCTGGCTGGCTTCACAAACCACGACCCTGCGTTTCGGCACCGGTATTCTGGTGCTACCCATGCGGCGCGACATCGTGGTTACCGCGAAACAGCTGATCACCCTCGACCATCTTAGTGGCGGACGGCTGGAACTAGGCGTTGGCGTCGGCGCCTATCGCGAAGAGTTCGAGGCCCTGCAACCCGATGACCCCAGCCATCGCGGCAATATCGTCGAGGAAGGTGTGCGCGCCCTGAATATCCTGTTCACCGAGGATAGAGCCAGTTTCGAAGGCGAATTCTACCGCTTCCGTGATGTGCAACTGTTTCCCAAACCCTTGCAGGAAAAGCTGCCAATCTATTTCGGCGGCAACAACGTCAATCAACTGCGGCGGACCGCCAAGCTGGGCGATGGCTGGCTGCCAGCGGGCCTGCCGCTAGAGCGCATTTCCGCCGATATCGTCCATCTCCGCGAACTATGTGAAGGCGAGGGCCGCGATTTCGCCAAGATCGAAGTGGCGCCGCAATATATCGTCATGGTCGATCACGATCACGACCGTGCTATGGAGCGCTTCTCCAACTCTCAGATGCACAAACATCTGGTCTCGTTGACCCGCTCCACCTTGAAAGAGCATACCGGCATCAATATGGCCGATGCCAATCTGGTCGGCACCCCAGACGAAGTGGTGGAAAAATGCCTGGCCCTGAAGGCGGCCGGCGTCACCCACCTGCTTGGTCTCTATTTCGCCGTCAACACGGTACCGGAATTGTTAGAGCAGATGACGCTTTTTGCCGAGGAAGTGGTGCCGCACCTGACAAATTAGTCAGGTGGTCAGGTCCTGGCGCAGTTCCGTGCCGACAGGTTGGAAGCCGTATTTGGCATAGAACGGCCGGTTATGCTCCGTCGTTTCCACCAGATACAGGCCCATTTCGGCACAGCCCCGCGCCCTGGCATTATCGACAATACGCTGTACCAACAAGCCGCCGATATTCTTGCCCCGCGCATTGGGCGTCACCACCAGTTCCTCCAGCTGACAATATTCACCGCCATAGCGCATGGCCAGATTGTAACTCACCGCCGCCATGCCCAGGACCTCTCCGTCCTCGACCGAAAGAACTATTTCTCCCCGTTCTTTTGTCACCAGTTGTCGAAAGGAATCCTCCACCGGCAGGGCCGGCCTTGAACCCGTCGCGGACTTTAGTTCGGACATCAATTCGACGCAGCGCGCCTCGTCATCGGCGACGGCGCTACGCAGTTCGATAGACATATGTGGTTCCTTCGCAAAAAAGGCGGCGGGCCCCAAAATGGTTGGAGCGCCGCCGCCTGGTATGGGTTGGCTTGGTGTTCGACTATTTCCAGTACACCACGCGCATATCGTTGACGAACATGGGTGAAGAGGTCCACACGCCCATCAGGTTCTTTTTTCGTACCGTGGTCTTGGCCAGTTGGAAAAGATAGCCATTGACCGCATCCGCAGCCAACTTCTTCTGCGCCATCTTCAAGTATTTTGAGCGCATGGCCGGATCACGGGCACCGTCGGCCTTTGCCATGATGTCCTGAAAGTCCTTGTTCTCATACTGGAAATAATATCCAGGCCGGGCATAAATGCCGATATCCATGGGCTCCACGTGCGAGACGATGGACAGATCATAGGTCTTTTGCTTGTAGACCTGTTTCAACCAGACCGGCCATTCCACGTTCTCGATGGTGATCTTGAAGCCCGCCTTGTTCAATTGCTGGGCCACGATCTGGCCGCCATCGCGGGCATAGCCCGTGGGCGGCAACTTCAAGGACAATGCTAGGCCGCCGCCATAACCCGCCTCGGCCAACAACGCCTTTGATTTGGCTCGGTCCAGGGGATAGGTGCCGGTCAGATCCAGGTAGTCCGGATTATGCGGCGCGAAATGACTGCCGATGGGCGTGCCGGCACCAAACATCGCGCCATCAATGATTTCCTTGCGGTCAATGGCATGGGCAATGGCCTGGCGCACCTTCAGCTTGGACAATGCCGGGTGCTTGTTGTTGGTGGACAGAATTGTCTCGCCTTCCGTGGTGCCGAAAGTCACGGCAACATCCGGGTTGGCCTTCAGGGGCCCCAAACTTTCCGCCGCGCGGGAGAAGGGTATCAAATCCAGATCACCGGACATCATGGCGGCGATCTGTGCCGCCTGATCGTTGATGAAGCGGAACTTGACCTTGGCCAGCTTGACCGAGCCGGCATCCCGGTGGCCCGCGTTCTTTTCCATCAAGACGCTATCGCCCTTGACCCAGCGGACGAATTTGAAGGGCCCGGTGCCCACGGGTTTGGTCGCGTTGGCAGCGGCGGACTCCTTGCCGACAATCACGGCGGTGGCTTCACCCATCCAGAACAGGAACGTGGGCCGCGGTTTCTTCAAGGTGATGCGCACGGTATGGGCGTCCGGCGTTTCGATCTTGGCCATGTTCACGAAGCGCTTCTTACGCTTGATCTTGCTGCCTTCCGCCGCATTGGCTTCGAAAGTGTATTTCACATCGGCCGAATCAAAATCCGTGCCGTCGTGGAACTTCACGCCCTGGACCAGGTCGAAGGTATAAACTAGGCCGTCATCGGAGACGCTCCAGCTTTTCGCCAGCATGGGGCTGACGGTGGCGTCCTGGTTTATGCGGGTCAGATTTTCATAAATGTTGTAAAGGGCGATTTGTCCGATCGCGGCAGAGGCATTGGCCCGGGGGTCAAGCCCGGGCGGCTCCAGCGTCATGGCTATATTGACGGAATTCTTGGCCGCCTCGGCACCAAACGGCAAGGCCGCGATAGCCGCCACCGCCAAGGCATGGGAAAATTTTCTAGCTATGGACATTATTGTACCTCCCTGTGGGAAATTTGGGTTTGAAGCGTTAGTTACAATTTTTCTAGTAAGCTCAAACTGTGGGACCATTTTAGCCTGTCTTAACGCCGTCGGCAAAGGCATCCGGGTGACTATCCCGGTATCCGGGATAACTCCCGAGGGTTTCCGCAGCGAACACGGCACGCCCAATGGCCCGTGACAGACAGTCGGCGGCAATGGCGCCGACGCGCCCAACGGAAACCCCCGGGGATTTCGCCGCCGTTGTAGGCAGGGGCATGCGCGAGGTCGAAAGGGTGAAAACCGCATCGCCATCAAAGGGTGTATGCACCGGTTGGATGGCCCGGGCCATGCCGTCGTGGGCCATCATCGCCACCCGTTGGGCCTGGGCCTTGTCCAGGCTGGCATTGGTGGCAATCACGGCCAGGGTGGTGTTACCGCCGATCCGGGCTTGCAGGGGCAGATCATCCGCCATGCCTGCTTTGGCACCGGGCGGGCGCTGGCCACCCATCTCGTTATCTTGTTCCAGGGCCCAGGACCACAAGGTGCCACCGCCGGGCATAACCACCTCGCCCACCGGGTTGGCCACTACCAGGGCCGCGACCTGCAAACCGTCATCGCGAATAGCCGAGGCGCTGCCCAGGCCGCCTTTCAGCCTGCCCGCCGTGGCGCCCATGCCGGCGCCAATGTTGCCCAGGGCAAAATCAAGTCCGACGTCATCACAAGCCTGCCGAGCCAAATCGCCATAGCCGGAATAGCGGCCTTTATCCACCGCGCCGCCCACGCCGAGATCAAAAATTATGGCGCCCGGTACGATCGGCATATTCCAGGGGCCAACGGCAAAGCCCCGGTCCCGCTCATGCAGCCAACCCACGACCCCATCTCCAGCGGCCAGGCCATGCACAGAGCCACCCGAAAGACAAATGGCGTCTATCCGGTCCACCATACATGTGGGATCCAGCAAAGCCAGCTCGCGGGTGCCAGGCCCGCCGCCGCGCACATCGGCACCAGCGACCGCCCTACCCTCGGGCAGCACCACGGTCACGCCCGTTCGGGCCGCTTCATCGGCGGCATTGCCAATGGCTATGCCATCAACATCGGTGATCAGGTTTCGCGGTCCGGGTTTGATCATGCCCGCAGCAGATCAAAGTTCCCGAGATGGGTCAATTGACAATTCTCATATGCTAGCCATATAACTAAGACTTATCAAATCGGAGTTACAAGATGAGCCAATACGGCAGCGCCGTTGAGTACGCCCTGCATTGCCTGTTGTACCTGGTCCGGTCCGGTCAGGGGATGGCGCGCAGTGCCCGGGATATCGCGGAATTTCAGGAATTGTCCACGGCCTATGTGGCGAAGCTGTTCACTCGATTGGAAAAGGCCGGCATGGTGACGGCCACGGAAGGTATCCGTGGCGGCTTTCATCTGACGCGGGCGGCTGGGGATATTTCCGTTCTGGACGTGGTCGATGCAGTGGAGGGGCGCAAACCGCTGTTTGAATGCCGCGAGGTACGCGTCAACTGCGTGCTGTTCGAAGGTAAGACTCCCAGCTGGTCCGGACGTGGAATCTGCGGCATTCATGCGGTGATGCTGAAGGCAGATGCCGCCATGCGAAGTAGCCTGGCACAGAGCAATCTAGCGGAGCTGGCGGCGCATGTTACGGAGGTGGTGCCAAAAACACATCGAAAGGCGGCCCAGGATTGGTTTGAAGAACGCGGCCATGACAGAGGCAAACGAAGGAGCAGGAAAAATGCCTGACTTACTTATCATTGGCGGCGGTTATGCCGGGCTATGGGCGGCCATGGCGGCGGCGCGCCGGGCCCAGGATGGGGTCAGCGGCGGCGATTTAAGCATTCGACTGCTGACCAGGGATGCCTACCTGACCCACCGGCCGCGCCTGTATGAAAGCAACCCCCAGGACATGCGTACGCCGCTGGGTCCGGTGCTGGAACCCATCGGCGTGGAACTGGCGCTCGGCGAAGTCAACGCCATTGACCCCACCGCCAGGCGGGTCCGGGCCACGGGCCCGGAAGGCCAAGACAACGAGTATCAATATGACGGCCTGATCCTGGCTGCGGGCAGTGTCTTGCGGCGGCCGGCCATGGAGACCGTCAATGCCCGAACCTGGTGCATCGACGACCATGCCTCCGCCGTTGCCCTGGACCAGCACCTGACAGCGCGGATGGCGATACCTGAAGCCGATGGGGACGCCAATGACGATACCGTAGTGATCATCGGCGCCGGCTTCACCGGCATCGAACTGGCGACCGAAATGCGCGGCCGCCTGGCCGAACATGGCGGTACGGCAAGGGCCGAGCGGGCGCGGGTGATCCTGTTGGATGCCGCGCCCACGATCAGCGAAGACCTAGGCCCAGTCCCCCGTCCTCACATTCTCGAAGCCTTGCGAGCGGCCCGGGTCGAGGTGCGCCTGAATACGATGGTGCAGCGGATCGAAAACGATCAATTGACCCTGAATGATGGCGGCGTGATTACAAGTTCAACGGTGATCGTCACCACCGGGGCGCGGGCAAACAGCCTGGCCGCCAGTCTGGGTCTGGACACCGATGCCATGGGCCGCCTTTTCGTCGACGAAAACCTGAGCGTCGAGGGATTGGCGGGCATTCATGCCGCCGGCGACATCGCCCACGCCTTGACCGAACCTGGGACGGATGGCGGCCACGTCGCCTTGATGTCCTGCCAGCACGCCATGCCCATGGGCAAAGCGGCGGGCTATAACGCCGCTTCCGTTCTGATGAACCTGGCGTCCCGGCCCTATAAGCAGGCGCGCTATGTGACCTGCGTTGATCTGGGGCCCTGGGGGGCAGTGTTCTCCACTGGTTGGGAGAGGCAGGTGGAACTGATCAAGGCGGAAGCCAAGGCACGCAAACAGTTCGTCATGACCGAGGTCATTTATCCACCCATGCATGACCGCGCGGCGATACTAGAGGCCGGCGCACTGACTTAGGGTAGCGAGATGGCAGTTCCGAGGGTCAGGCCCAGATCACGGGCGGCACTACCCTGATTAACGGCGATTTCCACCAGACCATTGGCGTTTTCATACCAAAAGGCCCGGCCCACTGGCATATCACTGAAGGTCCGGGCTCTGGTCAATGTATCGCCGTTCACCTGGACTGCTTGATCCTTACTCATTTTTGCCGCGCGCAGGCCGGTGATTGCGTTGCCGAATTGATCAAGATAAATGACCTGGGCCAGATCGTCGAGCCATTCCGGCTGGCGCCAGGCACTATCGGCAATGGCGGCCACGGCGGCATCATTGCCGCTGGCAAGTGCCGCCGCTACAGGAGCGAACAGGTCGCGGCCATGAAATGACGGCGACAGGCGTTGCGGGCGCCAGGTGATGGCCCGGGCCTCGAACCCAGCCGCCCGCCGGGCGATGATTTCAAACAAACCGTTGCCGGGCCCGACAAAGACCTGGCCCTTGGCGCGCAGAACCATTGGCGGGCGGGCGCCGCCGACGCCGGGATCGACGACGCAGACAAAGACCGTGCCGGGGGGGAATTCCGGTGCATGGGCGGCCAATAGATAGGCGGCGGCCCTGGCATCAAAGGCCGGCGCATCGGCGAACAGTTCAATTATCGGCGATCCCGGCGCGCCCTGGTGCAATACCGCCCGCATCTGCCCCATGTAAGGACTGCCGATACCAAAATCCGTAAACAGCACAAGCATGGAAGCAGTCATCATTGTGGCTGGCCCGGCGGGTCGATGCGGAAAACATTGCCGCGGGTGTCGCTGCTCAACAATGTTAGATAGCCGCCATGGGTCAGCGCCAGTTCTCTGGCGATGGCCAGGCCCAGGCGGGTGCCACCGCTGCGGGCCGAACCGGTAAAGGCCTCGAACAGATGCGCCCGCGCCTTTTCCAGCAGAACGGGACCATCGTCGCTGAATTCGATGATTACGCCCGCGCCACCCCAATTCGCGGTCACGGTGATCTCGCCGCTCATGCTCATGGCCTGAATGGCGTTCCGGGCCAGATTCAGCAGGACCCGAAAGATTGAGCCGAATTGGCTAAGAAACAATGATCCTCGGTACAAAAGCATGGCAATCACCCGCCAGGCCCGGAGTTTGTCCAATGTGCCGGTCCCGACTGAGGCGATTTTGACTGTAAATACCGATAGTTAGGCATTTTTGATCGTTAGGCCCGCATCAACGGGCAATACCGCACCATTGATATAGCTGGAGGCGGGCAGGACGAAATTCAGAGTACCGTGGGCAACCTCCTCGGGCTCGGCATAACGGGCTAGCGGAACGCGGCGTTTGGCGAAGATCTGCTTGTGTTCTTCCTTGATCCTTGCGGTCATGCCTGTTCGGATAGCGCCGGGACAGATGCAGTTGACAGTGATGCCCTCGCGCCCCAATTCAACCGCCATGGAGCGGGTCAGACCAATGACGCCGTGCTTGGCTGAGGTATAGGGAGAGGTCTGCGGCGTGGCGCCGAGGCCTTCGGTGGAGGCGATATTGACAATCCGCCCACCGTCGCTGGCGCGCAGATGGGGCAGGGCGGCGCGAATAGTTCTGGTATGGGCACGCAGCAGAATATCGAGATGGCGGTCCCAGATTTCCTCATAATCATCGTCGTCGATCAATGTGTGCTGCGAGATGCCCGCATTGTTGACCAGAATGTCCAGGCCGCCGAACCGTGCAGCGACCTCGTCAACCACAGCCTTAATGCGCACGGGATCGGCCAGATCCAAGGTCCAGCCCTCGGCGCTGAGGCCCGCGTTCTTGATCTCCGCCACCACCTCGGCAACGCCGTCGCCATTGACATCGGTGACCGCCACATGGGCGCCTTCGTCCGCAAACAAATGCGCCGTGGCCCGGCCCATGCCGCTGGCTGCGCCGGTGATCAGCGCGACCTTGCCCGCGATCGAGCGGCTGAGTTTTGATAATCTGGTCATGGTGTTCCCTCCTGAACTGATTTTTCACAAGGTAATCATGAAATCAGCGGAGTTCATACTCAAAACCGATATTTTTGGGACCGGATCAGGTTTCTGGCCACGCGCGTTATTCTGGTGTGCCCGATTCCGCTGGCGTGTAGGGCCGGATATTGGTTGGCGTGACGATAAGCTCAGGCAAGGAAGAACGTGTCGGCATCAAAGCGATCATCCGCATGGCGTGGGCCATATCCTCCGGCTGGATGAACTGCGCCAGTACCTCGGGCGAATATTTGACCTTGCGCCGCTCCATAATCGGCGTGTTCACATCGTCTGGATGCACGCAACAGGCCCGGATGCCGAATTTCCAGGCCTCCTGCGTCAATGACAGGCTCATCCCAAGCATGCCGAACTTGGAAGCCGAATAGGCGATGCCAGCAGCACCGCTGACTCGTTTCGCGGCGGTGGAAGCGACGTTGATGACCAGTCCATCCTCCTGCGCGCGCATTGCCGGCATCACGGCCATAAACATGTTGAAGGCGCCGGTGAGATTTATGGCTATAACCTCGTCCCAATCTTCCAGGGTAATTTCGTCCAGCCGGCGATTGGTGACGTTGGTCCCCGCATTGTTGACCAGAATGTCGATCCGTCCCTGTTTGCTCTGGATATCCGCCGCAACGGCTTGGACGTCGGAGCGGTTCGAAACATCGAGAGGTGCCACCAGCGCGCTGCCGCCCATACCTTCGATTTCGCCTGCGACCTGGTCCAGCATTTCCCGCCGCCGCCCGATGAGAACCACACTGGCGCCGTCCTCGGCGAACATTAGCGCCGCCGCCTTGCCTATGCCGGTGCCGGCACCAGTCACCCAAACGAATTTTCCGTCGAAAACACCCATCGGAACCTCCCATTAACGAATGCGGTTGCGGCAGAATTCAAGATTCCACACACGGGAATTGCCCAGAGATATAACACAAGGTAACCAAGAATGTTATGGCGGCTGCCCGGCACCGGCTTGGTCGCGGGCCAATTGTGTCCAAAAAAAATGGCCCAAGCGCTCAAGGCCGGGCCATTGAAAAATTGGAGCGGGCGATGAGATTCGAACTCACGACTTCAACCTTGGCAAGGTTGCGCTCTACCCCTGCGCCTCTCGAAAATACTCTTTAGGATCAATATGTTACAAATAGAACAATGATATAATTTATCGGCAAAATCAAGGCTTATCACAATTTGATATGACACCAGTGCGACAAGTGAAGCTCTACGATGCAAATCTGCCTGATTGCATCAATTCGAGCCATACCTTGCCCGACAAGTACTTCAACCTGCCGCAACTTGGTGACAATCTCTTCCGGTTCGTGTCGCTTGTTCGCCATCTCTGATCCTCCGTTTCCTAACTATAACGGTGGACCAACTCAGCGGGGGAAGACCACTGAAATGTATCCCCCCTAGCCCCTTGGGATGAGGACAACAAGAAACTGGTGAGTTTTGCGGAGGCCAGATAACGACGCCAGTTGCAGGGACTTCAGATCCGAAAACTGTACTAGAGTTCGTTCGTGTTCACAAGATCCAGGGGGTGAATCGGGCGACGCAGCTTCTGCCAGGGAAATTTTTCATAATCGGAGGTGGTAATCCCCGGGCCGGAGACCATGACGACCCGTTCGGTGATCGCATCGAAGCCAGCACGGAAGTGCTGGCGCGACTTGATCAGGATATAATCCTTCCGGGCGGGGTCGATGCCGGCGTGGGTGAAACAGCCCACATCGAAGGGCTCGTGGCGTTGCTCGCTGATCACGATTTCGACCTCGCCAGTGTCCAGGACCACGGTTCGACCCATGTCTACCATGACGCCGGTCATCATCGGGCCGGTGATGGTGAAGCGGCCGTCGGTAATGCGGCGCACCCGACCCGATATTTCCAGCGGTTCGCCCTTGAGACCGATCGCCGGCATATCCATTCTGCCGCCGAGCGCAAGCGTCACCTCGGCGCCGACGCCAGCGGCGACCAGTTCGGCCACGGCGATGGGATCAAAATAGGGGCCGGCGCAGACATTGGTCAGGCCTTGGCGCATCACCTCGGCAAGCACGGCCATCACGTCCTGGGTCCCACCCGATCCGCATACGTCACCGTGATCGGCCAGAATAATCGGCCCCGAGCCCAAACTCTTGGCATGGGCAATCGAGACTTCAACCGGCTCGGTGGTAAAGATGAAAGCGTCGCGGCGGTCCCAGGCCATCCCCAACAGCTCGTCCAACAGGGCCGCTCCGCCCGCGGTGTTACGGTCGCAGACGATAATCGAGCTCAGACCCACGCAGGAGATGTCGGCCAACGGAAAGCAGCCGAACACGGAGGCATTCAGAACCTCGGCTTCGGCCTCGGCCTGGATAGCCCTGTCCATGATGTCTTTCATGGGCTGGCGCGACGGCGTCTGGCAGTTCAAATGCGTCAGCATCGGCAGCTGCCGCCAGACCATCGCCGGGTTGACCTCGCCGGCCAAACTGCGAAGCAACGTCTTGCCGGCGCGCGAACCGGTCTCGTACATGTCGACGTGGGGATACGTGCGATAGCCCGTTATGACGGTGGCATTGTCAACCGTCAGCGCCGAAATATTGCTATGAAAATCAAACGCGACCGCGATGGGAAGGTCCGGCGCAGCCCCGCGGATGCGGGCCAACAACTCCCCCTCTGGGTCGTCGATACCCACCGTCGCCATGCCGCCATGGAGATCGAGAAACAGCGCATCGCAACCGGGTTGAAGCGTATCAATAACGGCATCGGCGAAATAGTCGATCACCGCGTCTTCGGCACAACCGCTCGGATGCGCGCTGCCGGAAACCGCCATGACAAGCTCCGCTCCAGCCGCCTCGGCCAGATCGATATAGGCCGCGGCGGGAGTATTGGTTCCCCGGCACTGCAGGATCGCGGCCTCGCCGGCAAGCGGGCCGCCACGGTCGGCGCCTCGGCCCGAGAACGCCTCGAGCGGCGTCGGCACCGGAGAGAATGTATTGGTTTCGTGGCGCATCACGGCGGTGACGAATCTTTGCATGAATTCCTCTTGGAGCGGTCCCTCGCCCGGGCACACGTTGCGGGCGCATGGCGGACACTTTGCAAATCAAGTAAATCTCAGCTTTAATAGCATATAGTGCTACGCAAATGGCTGCGCAAGCAACTTGGAATTGCCGCCCAGTCCGCCCGACTGTGTACCTTAGGCACCGGGCATGGCCTGAGCGACATAGGAGGGGACGACAATGAGAAAGCAAATATTCGGAATGGCTCTACTGTTCGGCGCGGGAATCGCGTTTGGCACGGGCACGGCGGCGCTGGCCGCGGAGAAAAAGGAAGAACTGACGCTCGCGGTGATCCGCACCGAGGAAATGTCGACCATGGCCAAGCGCTGGGAGGTGGCAATCGCCTATCTCAACAAGACGGCCAACGTGAACATCAATTTCTACACGACGACATCCTATGCCTCCGTCGTCGAAGCCATGCTGAGCGGGTTTGTCGATGTCGCGAGCCTGGGGCCGAAGATCTATATCGTCGCGCACGAAAAATCGGGCGGCGCGATCGTGCCCCTCGTCAGCTATACGATTCCCGCCGACATGTTCAATGACAAGCCGTGCGGTTGCTATTTGGGCGCCCTGGTGACAAAGACCGGCAGCGGCATGAAGACCCTTGAATCTACCAAGGGCAAGGTCTTGGCCCTGGTCGATCCGGGCAGTACCTCGGGCAATGCACTGCCGCGCGCGTTGTTCGCTGAAAAAATTGGTGGCAAGGAGCTCGAATCTTACTGGGGCCGCGTCTTCTATTCCGGTTCGCACACCGCCAGCGCGCGCGCTATCCAGGCGGGGAAGGCCGATGCGGCATTTCTCTCGCTCGGCACCTTGCGACAGTTGATCTTCTCGGGCGAGATGAAAAAGGAGGATTTCAACTACCTCTGGATTTCACCTCAAATACCGATTGATGTCATTTCAGTCGACAAGAAACGCATGAAACCCGAAATGGTCAAAAGACTGAGGGATGCCTTCACGGGTATGCACAAGACGAAAGAGGGTCAAGCGGTCGGGGCGACGAATTCCTGGGGAGAATTCCAGGCAGCGGAGGACGACCGCTTCGATCCGTTGCGTAAAATCCTGGCGCTCAAGGCCAAGCTGAAGAAAAAGAAGAAATAGCAGCGCCGCCCCAGGCGGTTCGTCCAATGGATGGTGTCGCGACCGGAAGCGGCTGTATGCTGCTTCCGGCGCACCGCCATAACCTCATTTTCCAATAGGGAGATCAGTATCGATGGCCCTGCTTGAAATCGTCGGCCTGAAGAAAACCTATCCGACCGGCGAGACCGCACTCCGGGGCATTGATCTGGCCGTCGATGGCGCGGAGGTCATCGCCGTCTTGGGCCTTAGCGGCTCAGGCAAATCGACGCTGCTCAGGTGCATCAACCGCCTTGTCGAACCGAGTGAAGGGCTGGTCGTGCTCGACGGTGTTCGCGTCAGCGAGCTCGATCGCCACGGCCTGCAGCGCGCGCGGCGGCACATGGGCATGATCTTCCAAGAATACAATCTGGTTGACCGCCTGACCGTGTTGGAGAACGTGCTTTCGGGTTGCCTCGGCGTGGCCAGCACCTGGCGCGCGGTGACCCGTGCCTTTCGCAAAGACGACATCGAACGGGCCATGGAGCTCTGCAGCCGGGTCGGCATCCTGGACCAGATCCGGAAGCGCGCCGATCAGTTGAGCGGCGGTCAGCGCCAGCGCGTCGGCATTGCCCGCGCCCTGATGCAACAGCCGAAAATCCTGCTGGTCGATGAGCCGACCTCCAGCCTCGACCCCAAAATCGGCGCCGGAGTCATGGAACTCATGTGTGCGGTCGCCGACGAACACCACGTTCCGATGCTGGTCAGTGTCCACGACCTCGATGTCGCCACCGGGTATTCGAAACGGATCGTCGGTCTCAGAGAGGGGCGAATTGTCTTCGATGCCGAGACCCGCGAGGTCGATCGGTCCGTGCTGCATTCGATCTATACCGACCAAGATGCGGCATGAGCGAGATCGAGGCTGCCGACGCCTCTGGCATTGACGGCGCGGGCCTGATCGGCGACGCCAATCCACTACGGCCGCGGAATACGATTCTAAAGAGATATTGTCTCATTGCCGGTTTTGCCACGGTCGTGCTGGTTTTGACCGCACACGTCTTCGCCTTCCAAACCGACTGGGCACGCACCGGCGGGCTCGGCCAGATGTTGAAAACCGCCGCCTGGTTTCTTCCTAACCTCGGCTACTTTCCGTCGATTTTGCTGGCCCTGTTCGAGACTTTCCTGATTGCTCTCTTCGGCACGCTGATCGGCATGGTCATCGCGATACCGGTTGCGGTTCTCGCGGCCCGCAACGTTACCCCGGCGGGTCTGGCGTCTTATTGGGCGGGGCGCGTCACCATCGTGCTATCGCGCTCGGTGCATGAGCTGATTTTTGCCTTGATCTTCGTATCGGCGCTCGGTCTGGGGCCGCTACCCGGCATGCTGGCGTTGGCGGTCCGCTCGGTCGGCTTCCTCGCCAAGACGACGGCGGAGGCGATTGAAAATATCGACATCGGACCGGTCGAGGCCATTGAAGCAACCGGTGCCAGGCGGATGGCGGTGTTGCTTTTCGCCGTGCTGCCGCAGGTCTTTCCGATATTCGTCGGCAACGTCATCTTTCAATTCGATATCAATATACGCCGGGCGGCGATTTTGGGAATGGTTGGCGGCGGTGGCATCGGCCTGATCTTCGCCGAACAGATTATGTCGCTCGCCTACGACCGCGCCGGTACTGTCGTGCTGGGCGTGGTCGCCATGGTGCTGCTCGGGGAATACATCTCAATCCGAATCAGAAGTTGGCTGCTATGAAGGCGGGGCCGAAATGGTGCTAGGCGAATACGGCATCACGCTTGACGACGCCCGGCGCGATTATCGCCGTTTCGTCAATTTGCGCCGGCTGATCAAGTTCATCGCACTCCTGTTGTTCTGTATCTTCGCGGTCTGGACGGTCTGGTATATGAACATTCCGCTCGAGCGCCTGTCGGGCATGTTCGGGCGTATCGGCACCATGGTCTTCAACCGGATGATGCCTCCCGACTTCGACTACGCCCTGACCGAGAACGTTTTCCACTCAATCCTCGAGACCATCGAAATGTCGTTTCTCGGCACCGTTTACGGTGTTCTTCTGGCGGTGCCGGTGGCCTGGTTCGGGGCTTGGAACGTGACCCCCAGCCGCTCCATCTGCTATCCCTTGGGCCGCGCGATACTGGTCTTGAGCCGCGCCATTCCGCCGATCATCTGGGCGATGATCCTGGTGGTCATCTTGGGCTTCGGCCCGATGGCGGGCACCATCACCCTCGTGTTGCTGACGCTCAGCTTTGCCGGCAAGCTTATGTCGGAGCAGGTGGAAGCGATCGACATGGGCCCGGTCGAGGCGATCCGGGCAACGGGCGCTGGCGAGATCAAGATCTTCGTCTACGCGGTGTTGCCTCAGGTCAAGGCGGCGTGGATCGGGATCATCATCTACAATTGGGATTCGACCTTCCGCGCCTCGACGATTCTTGGCTTCGTCGGCGCGGGTGGCCTCGGCCTCTATATCCGAAGTACCACCCAGCTGCTGGACTACGAGCGCACCATGGGTATTATCCTCGTGGTGATTGTGTTGGTGATCGCCTCCGAGATCCTCTCGCACTTCGCGCGCCGGCGAATTCGCTGAGCGCGCCGTGGAGTGTCCGTCATCGAACCTGGATGAGCCAGAAATCCTCCCGTATGAAAACCCCTCAATAACGAATGCGGTTGCGGCAGAATTCAAGATTCCACACACGGGAATTGCCCAGAGATATAACACAAGGTAACCAAGAATGTTATGGCGGCTGCCCGGCACCGGCTTGGTCGCGGGCCAATTGTGTCCAAAAAAAATGGCCCAAGCGCTCAAGGCCGGGCCATTGAAAAATTGGAGCGGGCGATGAGATTCGAACTCACGACTTCAACCTTGGCAAGGTTGCGCTCTACCCCTGCGCCTCTCGAAAATACTCTTTAGGATCAATATGTTACAAATAGAACAATGATATAATTTATCGGCAAAATCAAGGCTTATCACAATTTGATATGACACCAGTGCGACAAGTGAAGCTCTACGATGCAAATCTGCCTGATTGCATCAATTCGAGCCATACCTTGCCCGACAAGTACTTCAACCTGCCGCAACTTGGTGACAATCTCTTCCGGTTCGTGTCGCTTGTTCGCCATCTCTGATCCTCCGTTTCCTAACTATAACGGTGGACCAACTCAGCGGGGGAAGACCACTGAAATGTATCCCCCCTAGCCCCTTGGGATGAGGACAACAAGAAACTGGTGAGTTTTGCGGAGGCCAGATAACGACGCCGCATAACGATGGCGCCAATCGCAGGAATTCCTGCCCGGCACAGGTTGCACTCAGCCGGCGACGCCTTTCGGATCGGCCAGGAACGCCTTGAAGCGATCAGCTACCTCCCTTGGGGACAGCGTCGGTCTGCCGAGGTTATCCAGGGAGCCGGGACGAATACGTACATGAATGAGGTGGGGCCCTGGGTTTGCCAGTGCTACCGCGAAGGCCTTTTCGAAGCCATCGGAATCGTCGGTGAGGGCGGCGCCGGCATAGCCACAGGACAGGGCGACGCCGGCGAAATTGACGCTTGGCGATACCGTCGGCTGGCCCCCCGTCGAGTCATGGATGCCGTTGTCGAGAATGATATGGACCAGATTATCTGGACCCATCGCCCCGATCGTGGCAAAGGCGCCAAGCTTCATCAGGGCGGCGCCGTCGCCGTCGAGCACAATTACGGGCCGGGTGGTATTCAACGCCACACCCAAGCCCATCGGCCCCGCGCAGCCCATGGAGCCGACCTGATAGAGGTGCTGTGGCCGATCGGCGAGGGTGAACAATTCGCGCCCGCACTTGCCGGTGCTCGCCACTATCGCTGCACTTTCTGGGACGGCGGCGAGCAAGCGTTGCAAGATCGCGTAGCGGGTCGACAGCTCCGCCGAGACGCGATGATCAGCGTGCGCGCCGCTCGATCGCGTGGTTGGAGTGGTTTCGCTCAAGCCGTCGTCGTGAACGCTACCCTTTTCCATGATGAAGGCGAAGGGCAGGCGGGTTTCGCGCAAGCTCGACGACATCGCCGCGATCGCCGGGCCGATCTTGTCGATCGTGGCCGGAAAGGCCATATGCGGTATGCGCAGGGTGTCGAGCAAGGCCGGTGTGATCTGACCCATTAGCTCGTGCTGGGGTTCATCCGCCAGACCTGGTTGGCCGCGCCAAGTGACCACCAGCAAGGTTGGAATTTGAAATGGCACGTTGAGGGAGGTGAGCGGGTTCACCGCGTTGCCGAGACCAGAGTTTTGACACATCACCACGGTCTGCCGGCCGGCCAGCCAGGCGCCCGCCGCGATGCCAACCGCCTCGCCCTCGCTTGCGGCCCCGACATAACGGTTGGCCGGATCGTTGATTACCCGATTTATCAACGGCGTTAGGTAGGAGCAGGGCACGCCGGTATAAAAATCGAAACCTTCGTCTCGCGCAGGCTCAAGAAAATCGTCGGCACTGATCATGTTTGATCTCCGCTAAAGTGAACAAGATCATTCATTGAAATTTCCCGCCACAATCAGATCCTGCACCGTATCAATATCGAGCCAATGCCCCGTAGTGTATATGACACGGACAATATTGCCGTCCTCTATCAACATGTTGATGAGGTCCGGCATCTTGAATTGTTGTTGCTCCGGGTTTGACAATAATTCATCCAAAGCGGTTTTGACGATCGCAAGCCCTTTCGCCGAAACCTTCAAGAAACCCATCCATTCGCCGTGAATACTGGCTTCCTGAACATCGTCGCCGAGGCGCTTCAAACTGACATGCGTGGAAAAGGTATCCCTTGAGTTTGAATGGCTGCAGACAGCCCAATCGGCCTCTCGTTCGGCGTTGCGGCTATTGACCCAATCCGCATCCACGGTAACGACAAACTCTTCCCCCGGTTCTTCCAACAGATACAGAATGTATTTGTTAAAGAGCACATCCCCATAAGAAACAACCATATCCGTACCCGGATCGCCAAGATGATCAAGGGCATGTTTTAGCGAGACGAGTTCGCCCGTACTTTCATGGCGATCATTGTCCACGTAGTCTAGGCCCGGCACATCGACTGCATGTTTCATATAACCACGCACGACGACAAGCTTTTTGATGCCGACCTGATTGTAGGTTTCAGCTATATGGGACAGCAATGGCTTGCCGGATACTTCGATCATGACCTTGGGCTTGTCTTCCGTGAGCGCGCCCAGTTCCTTACCTCTGGAAGCAGCAAGGATCACTGCACAGGGCGCTATTTCCGCCCCCGGTAGATAGCGTTTTTCAGCTTCCTTGAGCTCTTGCGCACCTTGGAGGCGGAAAACCTCGTTAACACCGGCGACGTTGTCCTCGATCGACAGCAAGTTTTGCTCGGCGTGAATTTGCTCGGCCGTACGTTGCATTGCCGTAATGGACGCACGCAGCAAATGATTGGCCCAAATAACCAACGAGAAACCGGCATCCTCGAAAACTTCCGTGGCGGTGGCATAATATTTGGTCGGCACGATGACAACCGGGCAGCGGTCCGCCCATTCTTTCTTGAAGGCCAGCACTTCGTCCGCTACTGCCAGGGCGCTATGGATCAAAATCGCATCGGCGCCGGCCTCATGATAAGCCTCGGCCCGGCGGAGAGCTTCCCCAAGACCCCAGCCGGCGATAAAGGCCTCGACACGCGCGACAATGGAAAAATCATCGTCAAGTTGGGCATCCTTGCCGGCCTTGATCTTGCCGCAAAATTCGTGGATGTCGGCCAGCGGCTGTGTGTCACCCGAAATAAAGCTGTTTGTTTTCGGAAAAATCTTGTCTTCAATACAAACCGCCGCAACACCTCGTTGCTCGAGTTTATGGATCAATCGGCGAAAATTATTGAAGCTGCCATAGCCGGTATCACCATCCAGCATGATGGGTCCGCGGGTAGCGTCCGCCATAAACTCCAGTGTTTCCAGTACCTGCGTCCAAGAGGTCTCATTGTTGTCGCGTACGCCGTACTGCGCTGAAATTGTCAGACCGCTGCCCCAGATCCCCTTGAAGCCCGCTTCCTCGACAATTTTTGCGCTCAATCCATTGTGCGCCTCACAAATAAATTCAAGCTCTCCCGAGGTTAGGAGGCCGCGAAAGGCAGTGGTCTTTTTCATCATGTTTCCGTTCTGTTTAAACTGCTTGCTTGATTAGTCGCCATTGATGCCAGATCGCCGATGCCCATCGCTTCCAGGGTTGCCTTGACGGCCGCCGCGGCGGCCCGCATTTCGGCTGGGCCGAGGGCGCCGATGCAGCCGATCCGAAAGCTGTCGGCGATCGAAAGCTTGCCCGGATAAATGACGAAGCCGCGGGCGCTCATATCGTCGTAGAAACGGGTGAAGTCGAAGCGTTGGTCGGCAGGCATCAGGAAGGTGACAATAATTGGTGCCTGCACCGCGTCGGCGAGCAATGTTTCAAAGCCAAGTTCCCGCATGCCGCTGACAAGAATGTCACGATTGGCGCTATAGCGGCGATGACGGGCGGCCACGCCGCCTTCCTCCCTGTGTTCGGCCAAGGCCTGGTCAAACGCTGCCAGCACATGGGTCGGCGGCGTGAAGCGCCATTGCCCATTGGCTTCAAGCCCGCGCCATTGTTCATAAAGGTCCAGACTTACCGAATGGGCATTGCCCTCTGTCGTTTCCAGCCATTCCCGCGCGATCAGCGCGAAGGCCATGCCCGGCACCCCTTCGAAGCACTTGTTGGAAGAGGCGATCAGGGCGTCGAAGGGCACGCTGTTGCCATCAATCGGAATGGCGCCGAAGGCGCTCATCCCGTCAATAATCAGGCGGCGCTTATGGACCCCGCAAACACGGCCAATCGCCACCATGTCGTTCAATATGCCGGTGGTGGTTTCGCAATGCACGACCACGACATGCTCGATCGAGGGATCCTCACCCAAAGCCGCATCCAGGGCCGCTGGATCGACCTGTTGATCCTCCGGCCAGCTTAATACCGAGACCTCGCGGCCAATCCGCTCCAGTATCGCCACAATGCGCTTGCCATAGGCGCCGTTTTCCAGAACCAGGGTTCGCTGCCCAGACGCGATCAGCGTGCCCAGCGTTGCCTCTACGCCAAAGGTGCCACTGCCCTGCACCAGCACCGCCGCATGGCTGTCCTCGACCCCGGCGATGGCAAGCAAGCGATCCCGGATGCGCCCGGTGATGGCGATAAATTCCGTGTCCCTGGAGCCCCAGTCGTGCAGCATCGCGCGCTTGGTGGCAAGTGATGTCGTCAAGGGGCCGGGAGTCAGGAGATATTTGTCGTTGCCGCTATCGTTCATGATCTTTCGTTTACGCTAGATGTCGATCTTCGTGGAGTTACCCATCTCAAGTTGGTGACCCTGTTGCCGGACATCTCCGGTGCATGATCGATAACATGACCTCCAGTGCGTCCCGCAAGTCCTCGCTCTCGATGGTCAGGGGCGGTGCGATCCGGATGCGTTCGCCCTCCATACCGCCGCCGAGGATCAAGACCCGGTCGGAGAAACATTCCTTGACCAGATCACCGGCATTCATCACCGGGCGGAATGATAGAGACGGGCCAATCTGATGGATCTCCCGCGCCCAATTATTTTCCGCTATCCGGGCGGCGGCATCCGCCAGAGGCTCGGAGACGCGGCGGCAATCGGCTTCCACATCGTGGGCATCAATGTAATCGGCGACCGCGCAGGCGGCATAACAGCCCATGGCCGAGGTCTGAAAAGTATGGGCGAGAACGACGCCATCGCCGACAGCCGCTTCGAGTGTCTGGCGGTAGACGACGGCAGAAAACGGATAAAGTCCGTTGGTCATCGACTTGGAAAACAACAGGACATCGGGTTTCAAACCCATGTTCCTGGCAACACTGAAGTCGCCAAAACGGTAAAATCCGCATTGTATCTCATCGGCGATGACGGTAACCCCGGCGGCTTTGGCTTGCCCACATAGCTCGTGCAGCCAATCGGTGTCGAGCGGCACATAGCCTCGGGCCCCTTGTATCGGTTCGAAAATCAGGCAGGAGATAGCCGGCCAATCAATGTCCGTCACGCCGGGCGTCAGAACCTCGACGAAAGACGCCAGAGATTGCCGGATCGGCGTTTCATGCAGGGCCATGGACCGCTGCGCCGTGGTGGCGCTGAGCGCGTCAAGGCCAAGGCCGTGAAACCCGCCCTCGATGGCGAGAATCTTACCCGGACGGTTGCGCAGCGACAGCGACAGCGCCGTGCTTACCGCGAAACTGCCCCCTACTTGGAACAACACCCTGAAGTCGCGCACATCGAGAGCATCGGTCAGCCAACGGGCAAATTTCTCGGCTTCGGGCGGATAGATTCCGGCGACCAGATCGACACCCAGCTGTGCTGGAAGACGAATGTCTTCGTTGCAATGGCCGAAGTTCACGGCCCCATAGGAACTACATAAATCGGTGAATTCTTCAGTTGATCCGTCGCTGCGGCTAAGCGTCAGGCTTGCGTTCAAGGCCTGAGCGCAGGTCCAATGTTCTCTGAGAGCACGGGACTCGTCGAGATCGCTGAGCCGCTGGTTCGTAGCTTCGACAACGACGCCAGATGGGTCTGGTTCATGATCAACCGTACGGCGATGGTCAGCTCGAGAGTCCATATTTCAATACCTCCTCAAAGGTTTGTTGTTTTGCCGGTTCTAAATCGCGACCTGTTCGCGTGAAGCAAACCGACATTTGAAAGTCAGAAAAATCTCGCCGTTACTATTGATAACAGTAACGATAAAAACATCGAAGTATCTAAGGCAATAGCCGCAGAAGACGTGAAGACCATTGTCGTTGACGGCAAGTTTAGCGGCGTGGTTGGCGATGGTTTAGGCTAATTCTTCAACTGCCTAACCAAGGTAGTACTACCCATGGCTCATCCCGCCAACTTTAAGCTGGTGATAGTCATAATGACGACATCGCTAGAAACGCTCGACAATCTCAAATTGAATTTTTCCCAGCCTGTCAGAATACTATTGGTCGGGAAATTTCAGGTAACATTTACGTCGAGGGCGATCCTATCTGATTTCCATCAACATAGGAACCTTTATTCCGATCCGACGGATCGGCAGCCGGATATTTGTAATTCTACTGTATTCGGAAGCCCGCCGAGTGACGGATCCAATTGAATTTCTATTCCATGACAGTTTCTGTTCTTTGTCGCCGTAGCGGACGCTGTTCTACAACACCGCTTGGCCCAAGCCGTGTATTGGCCAGGGTCCGTTCATCATGGTTCATGCGCCAGCTCAGCATTTTCTGCGCATATTTGAGCACCAAGCCGTGATGGGTGGGATCGTCGGCAAGATTATGAAACTCCCAGGGATCGCTCTCCAGATCGAAAAATAGCGGTGGCAGGCCGGTAAAATGGATGTATTTGTAGCGGCTGTCCCAGAGCAGGCTCGCACTGCACTGATCGGGCGTCAGGCCCAGCGCACGGCCACCGTCAAGTCCTGGAAAATGGCGAAAATCGAACGACGCATGTGCTTCCGCGCGCCAGTCCTCAACCTCCATGCCGTGACAGAAGGGCAGCAGCGAGGCGCCGTCGCAGGCGGCGGGAACCTCCAGACCCAGCCACTCCAGGATCGTCGGCATAAGGTCGACATTCTCGCTGAACGCGTCGATCGCCCCACCTCGCCCAGGGTCGGCGGCCGCACGTGGATCACGGATGATCAGGGGGACATGGTAAGTCTGTTGGTAGTAGCTGAATTTCGACATCATCCAATGATCGCCCAACTGCTCGCCATGGTCGGAGGTAAAGACGATCAGGGTTCGATCCCAAGCGCCAGTCTCTTTAAGATGTGTGATCAGGCGTCCAATTTGGTCATCGATCTCAGTCATCATGGCGTAGTAGGTCGCCCTGATCTGGCGTATTTCATCGTCCTCGATTTCAAGGTAGTCCTTAAGTGAGGCGCCATGGCTATAGGCTGCGTCCAGTTGGTTCGAGAGGTAAAAGCGGGTCCATGGATGCTGTTTGGCTTCTTCCTTCGCGCTGGCATGGCGAGCAGGCAGCGGCACCTCAGCCGGATCGTAGAGAGCGTGATAGGGTTCGGGCACGATATAGGGGGGATGCGGCGCGTGATAGGAGATGTGGGCGAACCAAGGTGTCGAAGGGCGGTCCGATATGTAGGCCAACACTTCGTCGGTCAAGAAGGCCGCGCCGCTATCTTCCGCCCGGTACCAGGTCGGCGCGAAGGTGCGGCCCCGGCTTGGGTCGATACCCTCCCGGTTGGGCCGAAAAAGTGAGTGTGGGTCGTCATCGACCTGATATCCCCGCTGCCGCAACGCATTTTTCCACGGTTGATGGTCGCGGTCCATGCGGACCACCGGCGTCATCCCCGGCAACAGTCCGGCCCGCGTCCTGAGTTCGGGATCGTCCGGGTCCCGGCCGCGTGGGTCGGCGGCTATATCGGTATAGCCGAACAGGGCGGGATCATGGCCGCCCTTGCGGGCCTCGAGCGCTATATTGGCATGGCGGTCGTCCAGCGGCGTGCCGTTCGTCACCGTGCGGTGATTATGCTGATAGAGGCCCGTGTAGAGGCTGGCGCGCGCCGGTCCACAGGGCGTGGCCTGGGAATAGTGGTGGCGAAACAGAGTGCCCGTCTCCGCCAGCGCATCCAGATGCGGCGTCTTCACGACCGGATGACCGAGGGCGGAGAGGCATTCGCCCCGCCACTGATCCGCCGTGATGAATAGCACGTTATCCATCGTTCTTGTCATACCGGCACCACATTGACCAATTATGGTAGATCGGCTTGCCGTCTGGTCTCGGCCGCCACCGCATCAAGGTAAGTATATTCAACCTCTTCGAAGTCGCCGTAAAGGACCCGCAGATATTCCTTCGGCTTGTTCGGGCAGCTGATCTTCTCGCCTTCGAAGGTTATTGTCGAAGTCGGCAGCACGATCTCTTGCGGCACGCCATAGCCACCCTGCTCCGTGGCCGGCATATCGCCCTTGTAGCTGCGCCTCTCCAGCACCGCTTCACCGTGGCTTATGGCGGGTCGGTATACCGCTATATCAACCCGGATTTCGCCGCGAAGTCGATTGCGTTCCCACTTGAAAGGCCATGGTTTCGGCGCATCGAATGAAACCGAGACGAAGCCATTGTTCGGGAAAAGATCGACGTGGTAACCATCCCGCGCGCCGCGTTCGACGAGCCCGGACGCCAACCTATCCCATGTCATGTCCCCGTCGAGCAGAACCGATATGTCGATATCGTCCTCCCAGTCCAGAAGCGTACCATTCTCCCGCACGGCGCCAAGCAGGCTGCCGCCCTCCAACCAGTGCACGGCCCCCATATCGCGCAGGCAGGCGGCGACATAATGGCTGATATCCCGCATGTGTTCGCGGCAGCAGGGTGCGGTGTTGAGACCGAGGCGGTTGACGTAGAGATTGAAGGGACAGGGCGGCGTATTTTTGCCACAGCCTCGCCAACTGACGGCACCCTCCGACAGTACCAGCTCGCGGATGCCATGGCGCCTGCGGAACGCCTTGAGATCGCCGTTCGCCTGGATCTCCAGGACCGAGCAGTCGGACAGGTTCAAGGGATGGAGCCGCCGCCGCGCCCAATGTTGGCGAAGGAACCATGATAATTCGATCGCCATGGCCGCCACCAGCATCGCCAGTAGCTTGCTGTTTGGCACATGCCAGCCGGCAACGAGGACTGGGCCGAGCAGCCACAAGCCCGCGTGCTCGGCGTGCCTTGCCAGAACTTCCACCAATCCGTTGGCTGGCCGAAAAGCGATCGCGGGGGCCGCGATGATGAAAAACACGGCAATGATGAAGCCGGTCGAGATGGCCAAACTGGTAAAGTTGATCAGATCGGGGCCATCCGGCGACAGCGATACCCACGCGACCGCGAGAACCGCCAAAAGCCCCGTTGTCAGAACTTCCCATTGGCTGAGCGGAAGCCAATTCCGTGGAAAGCGCATCAGGCGGACGAAGGATAGATATGCCGCTGCATAAAGGCCGGCTGCAATCAGTCCGGCGAATATCTGGGTGACCGCTGAAGCTTCAAATCCGATCATAGGTCTTGTGCCGCATCTCTGTCGATGTCCCCTTTAATCACCGTGGCGGCGCGGCGTTTATTTGCCGCCGATGCGATACGCGGCAGAATCTCGTTTTCGGCGCGCGCGACATCGGCGGCGAAATCGATCTCGATCCAAGGCAACCCGGTGATGTCCTCGAACGCGAAAGCACCCCTTGGCGAAGTCAGCAGCGCATCGCGGATCGTCTCCTCGTAGGGCTCATGGCGGCGGCCCTGGTCCAAATAGAGCGCGGTCTGGGCGATGATCAACCGAGCCGCATCATTGGACAACTTGAACATGCCCACGGATTCGCCACAATAATCATACCCGGTGCTCAACCATTTGCGAAATTCGACGACCTCGCCATCCCGGACACATATCTTGACGGGCTCATCGCCCGGCTCGAAGTCGCGATCGAGGAGCAGGCAGTTCTGGTGGGACGAGTTAATCAGACGCGCCAACAGCTCTTCATCATAGAGGACATCAGCATCCATGAGCAGGACCGGGCCGCCGCAACGCAATTCGTCGCGCACGGTCCACAAGGTGACGATATTGCCCTCCCGATAATCCTCGTTGAACACGGTCCGCACGAAATCCTGGGCACCCAGGGCCATAATCTCCCGCTCGATATCCTGGTGTTTGTAACCGACGCCGAGCACCAACTCATCAATGCCCTGTTGCCTGAAGATTTCGAGGTGATACTCCAGCAACGATTTACCGCCGAAGCGCAGTAAGACCTTTGGTGGAGGTTCCGTGATTTTGGATCCAAGCCGTGCGCCGATCCCGGCCGCCAACATGACCACTTTCATTTGAATTTATGTTCCTCCAACCTGTCTTGCGCCACGATACTAAACAGTTTGCCCGCTATTCCCAAATTTTGCGCAACGGGGGGAAGGCCAATGCACCAGAATGCCCGCCTGACACCAAAAGGTCGAGAGCTGTTGATCCATCGGCTTGAACGCGGCGAACATCCAGAAGACGTCGCCTGCGCCATGGGCGTTAGCGTGCGCACAGTGTACAAGTGGCGGCGACGCTTTCGAAAGGAAGGTTTGGCTGCCTTGCAGGACCGCTCATCCAAGCCGCACTGCAGTCCGGCCAAAACAAATGGTCATACAGGTTCGATGATAATCGGCATGCTGTCCCGCCGGCTCGATATGTTAAAGGAGTCTCGGCAAGAGGCCGCTGCGGGTCATTGCCGCTGCGTCTTGGTATTGGAGGTTGTCGTTGATGGGTTTGGTTCACGGGCTGCACTTCAACAATTTGCGGGGTGATCTGTTCGGTGGCCTGACGGCCGCGGTGGTTGCCCTGCCCCTCGCCCTGGCTTTCGGCGTGGCTTCCGGTGTCGGGCCGATCGCCGGACTTTACGGCGCCATCTTCGTGGGCTTCTTCGCGGCGGTATTCGGGGGCACGCCGGCCCAGGTTTCCGGGCCAACCGGGCCGATGACGGTTGTCATGGCCGCCGTGGTGATGCAATTCGCGCAGCAGCCGGCGATGGCCTTCACGGTCGTAATCATGGGCGGCATACTGCAAATTGTCTTCGGCGCCCTGCGCCTCGGCCGCTTCGTGACCTTTGTGCCCTTCCCCGTGATTTCCGGCTTCATGAGCGGCATCGGCTGCATCATCATCATCCTGCAGGCCGCGCCATTGCTGGGTCACGAGGCCGGCAGCGGCGGCATTTATGGCGCACTGCTCGCGCTGCCCGCCATTTTCCTCGATCTCAACCGGGACGCCGTTATGCTCGGTCTGCTTTGTCTTGCCATCATGGCCTTCCAGCCGCTACGCACCCGCGCCTGGGCGCCGCCGCCGCTGGTGGCCCTGGTGGCGGGCAGCCTGTTAGCCTTTGCGCTGTTGCGGGAGGCGCCGGTGATCGGCGACATTCCGCGCGGCCTGCCAAGCCCGCAACTCCCAGTGTTCGAGCTCAATGCCTTACCGGAGATGTTGCAGGCCGCCCTGATTCTGGGCCTGCTGGGCGCCATCGACAGCCTGCTGACATCGCTGGTCGCCGACAGCGTAACCCGCACGCAACACCGGTCCGACCGGGAACTGATAGGCCAGGGCATCGGCAACATCGTCGCCGGCCTGATGGGCGGCATACCGGGCGCGGGCGCCACCATGCGTACGGTCGTCAATGTCCGGGCCGGCGGCCGCACCCCGCTCTCGGGTGCCCTGCATGCCCTGGTGCTTTTGGCCCTGGTGCTTGGGCTGGCGCCATTGGCGGAGAAAATTCCCCTCGCCGTGCTGGCCGGTATCCTGATCAAGGTCGGCTGGGACATTATCGACTGGAACTATCTCAAGCGTCTGCGCCGGGCCGAGCGTTCCGGCGCCCTGGTCATGGTGCTGGTGCTGATCTTGACCGTATTGGTGGACCTGGTCACCGCCGTTGGCGTCGGCATTATCGTCAAGAGCCTGCTTTCAGCCAGCCGCTTGAGTGTCGAGGAACTCGAGCGCCTGCAATTCATCGATTCAGAGGATGAACTGGCGCCCCTCAGCGGCCCTGAACGGGAGCTTTGGCGCGGCGCTGATGGACGGGTCCTGCTGCTGCATTTGAGCGGACCTTTCAGCTTCGCCTCGGCCAAGGATATGCTGCGGCGCCTTGCCGATACTGCCGGCTACAAGGTTGTCATCCTGAATTTCGCCGATGTCCGAATGATCGACACATCGATCGCCATGGCGATCGACGAATTTCTGACGATCGCCGCCGATCACGGCCAGTCCGTCGTCCTGACCGGTCTGTCGGGGCAGGCCGGCCGTACCCTCGAGCGCATGCGGGTGATCGAAAAAGTGCCCCTCGACCATCGCCACGAAGAACGCATCGACGGCTTGCGCCAGGCCGTGAAACTGTTGCAAACGTGATGCCACGATATCATCGCGGGCAGCCATTTTTGGCTTCGGGGCAAGGGAAAAAATGGAGCGGGCGATGAGATTCGAACTCACGACTTCAACCTTGGCAAGGTTGCGCTCTACCCCTGAGCTACGCCCGCACCGGGATAAGCCCGGAGCCCGGTATGTTACCGAGCGGGGCGATATATACGGCATTTCTGTGATCTTGCAAGTGCCAAGTGCCAATTATCACGATAGACTGCCCCACATCGGAAATCCCCACTGAGCCATACGAAGGATAGAGCCATGCCAGCCAGCCCGGAGGAGCTGTTCCAACGCCTTGACGATCTGGCCATAGCGCACGAAACCGCCCATCACCGGGCCGTGCATACGGTGGTCGAAGCCCAAGACGTGCGCGACCAAATCGCGGGCGCCCACAACAAGAACCTGTTTCTGCGTGACAAAAAGAAACAGATCTGGCTGATCTGCACATTGGAAGACAAGCCCATTGACCTGAAACAACTGCCCGGCATGATCGGTGCCACGCGGCTTAGTTTCGGCTCATCCGACAGGTTGGCGGAATACCTTGGCGTGCTGCCGGGTTCGGTCACGCCCTTCGCCTTGATCAATGATCCCGAGGTCCGGGTCAAGGTTGTCCTGGACGCGGAAATGCTGGCCCATGAGCAGCTTAACTTTCATCCCCTGATCAACACCATGACCACGACGATTTCGTCCCCCGACCTGCTGCGCTTCGTCCAGGCCTGCGGACATACACCGCAAACGCCACGGCTTTAGCGCCGAATGGCGGTAATTTCTATGCCGAAGCGCTTGACCTTGGGCGCCGCCTGTCCTTGTATGCGCGTAAATCCGAGTCAATATGATGCGCGGGCCAACTAAGAACAGGAACGACTGATGGAACCTATTATTGGAGATATGTCCGCGCCCGCCAATACGGTCAAGGATGGCGACACCGCCAGCTTTGCCGCGGATGTGATAGAGGCGAGCAACGAAGTCCCCGTCATCGTTGATTTTTGGGCCGAATGGTGCGGCCCTTGCAAGACCTTGGGCCCAACCATTGAAAAGGCGGTCAAAGCGGCCAGCGGTCAGGTCCGGCTGGTGAAGATCAATGTTGATGAAAACCAGCAGCTGGCCCAACAATTGCGCGTGCAATCAATCCCAGCGGTCTTCGCCTTCAAGAATGGCAAGCCGGTCGATGGTTTTGTGGGCGCGCAACCGGAAAGTCAAATCAAGGCCTTCATTCAACGCCTGACCGGCGACGCGGGCCCATCGCCCATCGAACAAGCTTTGGAGCAGGGTGAAGCGGCCCTGGCGGCGGGTGATGTCAGCGGGGCGTCGGATATCTTCGGCCAGGTCCTGCGTGCCGACATGGAGAATGCCCGTGCCATCGCCGGCCTGTGCCAATGCCTGATCGATAGCGGCGATCTCGCCGAGGCGCGGGAGATGTTGGATGGCCTGGAAGGCAAGCTGGCCATTGATCCGGCGGTTCAGTCGGTGCGGGCCGCTCTGGAGCTGGCCGAACAGTCGGCCGATGCCGGCGATACGGCGCCCCTTCGGGCCCGCCTGGAAGCGAACGGCAATGATCATGAGGCGCGCATGGAACTTTCCACCGCCCTATTGGCGGCCGGTCAGCGGGAGGAAGCGGTGGACGAATTGCTGGAATCCATCCGCCGTGACCGGAACTGGAATGACGAGGCCGCCCGCAAGCAGTTGCTGACGCTGTTCGAGGCGTTTGGCCACGCCGATGAGCTGACGGTTTCGGCGCGGCGGCGGCTCAGTTCCATGCTGTTTTCCTGATCTGGCCGAAATCTAGTTGGAGCGGGCGGCATGGTGGACGATAAGGAACAGGATGAAGGCACCGTTGATGTCCTGCCGGCACGCGTTCCGGTCTTTCCCCTAAGCGGCGTTGTGCTGCTGCCCGATGCCAAACTGCCCTTGAATATATTCGAGCCGCGCTACCTCGACATGGTCCGTGATGCCATGGCCGGCGACCGCATCATTGGCATGATCCAGCCCCTGAAGCCTGACGATGATGGAGGCAATCCTACGCTTTATGGCATTGGCGGCGCGGGACGCATTACCGCGTTCGAGGAGACCGAGGACAAGCGCTTCCAGATCACCTTGACGGGGTTATCGCGCTTTGCCGTTATCGAGGAATTGCCCACCACTACACGTTACCGCCAGGTGGCGGCGGATTGGGATCGCTTCGCCGCCGACCGATGGGCCGAGGATGAGGCGCCGGGGGTCGATCGAAACCGGCTGCTGACCGCTCTACGCGCCTATCTAGAAATGGCGAAGATACCGGCGGAATGGGAGGCGATCGTTGGTGCGGAAACCGGCCCGCTGATCACCTCATTGGCGGTGATCTGCCCTTTTGGCCCGTCGGAGAAGCAGGCCTTGCTGGAAGCCCACGATCTGTTCGAACGGGGCCGTATCATGACCGCCCTGGTCGAAATGTCCCTTTTGCAGCGGGCCAGCGGCGGCGGCCACGATGATAATGACGATAACCACAGGATACATTGAGCATGAGCGAAGATAACAGCGCAAGCAGCGGCGTCGATCCGAAACTGCTGGAGATCCTGGTCTGTCCCTTGACCAAGGGGCCACTTCGCTATGACCGCGAGGCCGAAGAGCTGATCTCGGAACAGGCGCGCCTAGCCTATCCGATCCGCGAAGGCATTCCCATCATGCTGGTTGACGAGGCCCGCAGCCTGGACGACTGATGGCCCGGAACTGCGCAGTAGAATTTTCGAAATTGAGTTACTCGCCCGCAGCCCCTCCCAGCGACTCGATGAATATCGAAAATAGTCTACCTGGGTTGGTGTTGCGCCGTGGTCCGATGCGGTAGAGGGCCCGGGCAGGTCTGCTGGAAGGACGCATCGCTGGCCTGTATGGTGGTCCGCTGGTGGCGGCTGACCGCATCCACATAGGCAACCCGATAGCTGCCCTTTGCGCCGTCGCGATAAAGGAAGACATGCAGCACGCAGCTGGCACCGCTGTATTGCCATACCTGGGCATCCTCCTCGCCACGAAGCAAGGATGGTTTGCCTAGCAGGTTGCCTAATTCGCGCTGATCCATGCCAACCAGCTTTTTCAAATCAAAAGCGGGGGCCGGCTTCTTTTTGGGCGCTGGCGCGGGCGGCAACGCGGGACTCTGCCGGACGCTTTCAGCAGGTTCTTGCAGCGCCTTGCCAGCCAGTTGCTGCTCGGTTGTTTGGCTGGCCATGGAGCCTCCGTCCTGGGCCGGCGCGCTTGGGCCGGCGATCGGGTCCATGCTGGACGCGCTCGTGATGGATTGTTTCACCGGCGTCATCGGCGCATCGGGCAGAGCCGCCCGATCCGTGGTACAGGCCGCCAGCCAGAAGCCCGCAAACAGACAACAAAGCGGCGGATTGATGGTTCTAATCGTCAACGTTGCCGCCAGGGCTCAAGGCCGCCGCGCCGCCGTCCGTAAGAGCCTCTAGCGTGCCGACGATCTGACCGCCGGACTCGATGCATAATTTGCCATAGTGGACATCGCCCTCAATACGACCCTTGGCCTTGACGGTCAATTCGCCGCGTACGGTCAGGCTGCCCTCGAACTGGCCGCTGATAGTGGCCTCTTCAATGACCGCCGAGCCCTTGAAGTAACCAGTCTCGGATATTTCGATGGATTGGGAGTTCTCCAAGGCCGCTTCGACCCGGCCCTCGACGACCAATTGATCGCAGGCGGTAATCTGGCCATTCAGTACGATTTCCCGGCCAACGACCAATTTCTTTCCCGCGGCGGCCATGTAGGCGGGCGCCGCGCCACGCAACGGCCCCCCCGGCAAATCAGGCAGACGGCGGGTTATCTCGGGGCGAAAGGACGAACCGGCACTTGAATTATCCTCTTCATTGGCCATTGTTTGCTTCCTATATTTAGAGCAATTTTCAACTAAACGGGTTCGCTTTTACGACCCAGGTAATTGGTTCAATTGCTCGATTCTTAAGAATCGGAACGCATTTTGAATAAATACGCTCTAGCGCTTCAATTCACGATCACGGGCCAGCTCGTGGCGGCGGATCAAGAGACGATTTCAGTTGTCTTTACACCTTCCAGAGCTTTGAAGACATGCAGCGTGAAAGCGGTCGCCAAAATTGGTACGAACAGATTTACGACTGGCACCGTCAACAAAAATGCAATCACCACGCCTGCCGAGAAAACCCTTAGGCCATTGGCCTTTCGCAATTGCCGAGCCGCTTTTGCATCCTTGTGTCTTAGACTTACAAGCTCAAAATATTCTCGAGATAGAAGATAACCGTTTAAGCCATAGAAAATACAGGCAAAAAGTGGAGGAAACAATAACGCGATCAAATAAAACGGCAAGACCAGCATATTCAGCAATACCGTGATACCGATGAAGCGCAGAGAAACACCGAAGGTCTTGGAAAAATCCGCCGAACGCCCGGGCTCATCATGAGGGTAGTGGCGCCTTTCCACCGCTTCGGCGATGTCATCAAGGAAGATGCCGCCGATCAGGGTCGCAGTAGCCGAAAACGTTAGCACCAAGACGGCGAAAAACGCCAGGCTGCCACCGACTTCAAGGGCGCTGTTGGCCCATTGCAACCAGTCCGATTCAAAGAACTTTACCTCTGGAACGGCCCAATAGAAGACCACGGTCAGGCCCACGAAAAGCGCCAGGGTGAACAGGACGCTTTTAAATACGACCCCTCGAAAAACCGGATCGGCGATCTGCCCCAAGGTCAGGGAAGCGGCGCGGAATAGCATGAATTGCCCTCTGTCTTAAACGTTGCCATTGTCAAGAATTGTCATTGCCCCGAAATGTAAGCATTCCAGCAAAAAATTGAAGGGCCCGTACAATTATCTCTGATCTTTATAATCATTTCGAACGCGGATCGATTGGAGTTTGCCACCGCAGATCGCAATTGGCCTCGAACGCAGCGGCTGCTGACAGCAGGGCCGCTTCACCTCTTGGTGGCGCCACCAGTTGCAGTCCGACCGGCAGGCCATCCTTGGTAAAGCCGCAGGGTAGCGAGACCGCCGGGCAGCCGGTGGGCGTGATGATGAACGTATGCATCAGCCAATCCACGTAATTGTCGAACTTTACACCAGCCACTTCATCCAGGTAGCGGATTTCCACCGGGAAGGTCGGAGTCATCACGGTCGGGGTTACCAGCAAATCATAGGTTTCAAAAAAGTCGCACATATTTTGCTGCAGACGCCCTCTAACTTGCTTGGCATCGGCTAGGTCCGCGATGGTAAGCGCCAAGCCATGTTCGTAATTCCAGATCACTTCCGGCTTCAAAAGATCGCGGTTTTCCGCCATGTGATTGCGGTGTTTCCCCACGAAACTGACGCCGCGAAGGGTTTGAAACATTTTTTGCGCGCCCGTAAAATCAGGGCATGCCTCTTCCACCGCCGTGCCCAGCGCGCCAAGGGATTGTGCGGCGGCGGCACAGATTTCGGCGATTTCCGGCTCCAGCGGCGCCACGCCCATGGTCCCGCTCCAGCCAATGCGCCGGGGCGGTTTGGCCGCCTGGGCCGCAGCCTGGAAAGGCTCGTTCGGGACAGGCAGCGAGATCGGGTCGCGGGCATATTGTCCGACCATGGCATCCAGCATCAGGGCCGCGTCGCCGACGTTGCGGGCCATGGGGCCGATCACGCTCATATCATCAAACAGACTAAAATCGGCGGACGTGCCACGGGGACAACGCCCCGGAGATGGCCGGAAACCGACGACCGAGTTAAAGGCGCCAGGCAGCCGGAGAGAGCCGCCCAGATCACTGCCGGTGGCCAGCCATGTTTGCCCCGTGGCCAGATTGACCGCCGCCCCGCCAGATGATCCACCGGCATTCATGCGCGTATCCCAGGGGTTGCGGGTGGCACCGAATACTTCGTTGAAGGTGTTGGCGCCGGCACCGAATTCGGGCGTGTTCGACTTGCCGATGACGATGGCGCCATTGGCCTCCAGTGTCATCACCATTAAGTCCGATTCGGCCGAAATTTGATCCGCATAGATCGGAGAGCCCATCGTGCAGCGTACGCCTTCCACATGGTTCAGATCCTTGACCGAGATCGGCAGGCCGTACAGATAACCCGGCCCCGGCTGCTCCGGGTGTCCCTCTGCTTCAATCCGAGCGGCATCGGCGTGCGCGCGCTCCAGACACAGGGTGACCATGGCATTGACCGTGCCATTGGTCGCCGCGATGCGATCCGCCGCGGCGTCGATCGCTTCCTTGGGGCGAATTTCGCCCTTGGCGAGCAAATTCACCATTTCGCGCGCAGTTTTTTGCCACAACTCGGCCATGTGGTTTTCCTCCGTGATATCCCGCATGTGCGCAAGCTTCCCTTGTGCCCTGCGAAGTGCCTTCTATACTGCCTCATCTTAACACCGTAATAGTGGGAGTCTGCATTGGTCGATATCCGTTACGATGTACTCGGCATAGGCAATGCGATCGTCGATGTATTGGCACCTGCCGAAGACAGTTTTTTGGCACAGCATGAACTAGCCAAGGGCGGCATGATGCTGATCGACGCCGAGCGCGCCGAACTGCTGTACAGCGCCATGGGCGCGGGCACGGAAAGCTCCGGTGGGTCAGCGGCGAATACCGTCGCCGGCATCGCTGCACTCGGCGGGCGGGCCTGTTTCGTCGGCAAAGTATGCGACGACGAATTGGGGCGGATTTTCGCTCATGATATCCGCGCCATTGGTGTTGATTTCCATTCACCGCCCGCAACCGGGGGGACGCCAACGGCGCGCTGTTTGATCATGGTTACGCCTGATGCCATGCGCACCATGAACACCTTTCTTGGCGCCTGTGCCGAACTGGGGCCGGAGGATGTGGACGAAGATCTTGTCGCCGCCTCAGCCATAACTTACCTAGAAGGCTATCTATGGGATCCGCCCGGCGCCAAGGAAGCCTTCATCAAGGCCATGGGCGCGGCCCGGGCAGCGGAGCGCAAGGTCGCCTTGAGCCTGTCCGATAGTTTCTGCGTCGACCGTCACCGCGAGGAATTCCTCGATCTGGTGGAACATCACGTGGATATTTTGTTCGCCAACGAACAGGAAATCATCTCGCTTTACGAAGCTGATAGCTTTGATGGGGCAATGCAGGCAGTGCGCGGCCATTGCGAAGTAGCCGCCCTGACCCGTTCGGAAAAAGGGGCGGTCATCGTGGCTGGTGATGAAGTGCATGTCATCGACGCCGAGCCGGTGGCGCGTGTGGTCGATACCACCGGCGCCGGCGATGTCTATGCCGCGGGCTTTTTGGCCGGTCTGGCCGGGGGCCGCGGCCTGCCCGAATGCGGACGCATGGCGGGGATCTGCGCGGCAGAGGTAATCTCCCACATGGGCGCCCGCACCGAAACGGACCTGAAGGCATTGATGAAGGCAAACCTTGGTTGAACTGGGGCGGCGGCCTGACCGTCGATGTTTTCCCCCGCGGTAATGATTGGTTTGTTTGTCTTGGCGGTAATTCTATACCAAGCTACACGTTTGGGCAGCCAGGGAGTTTGTCATGGTCGCGGATCGTCCTCATTGTTTGGTCATTGGTGTTGGCAAGGGAACCGGCCTGGCCTGCGTGCGGCGCTTTGTGGATGGCGGCTACAAGGTCTCCATGATCGCCAGGCATCACGGACGCTTGCAAAGTTTCGCCAAGGAAATAGAGCACACGGCCGCACATGCCGTCGATATCGCCAACCTAGATGGTTATCGCGCGATGCTGCAAAAAATCGTGGCAGAACACGGCCTTCCCACGAAAGTGGTCTACAACGCCGCCCTGTCGACATTCGCGCCATACGCTGAACTGGACACGGATCTTTTCGAGCGCAACTTTCGGGTCAACACCACGGGATTGTTGGTGACGGCGCAGGAACTCGCGCCGGACATGGTGGCGGCGGGTAATGGCGCCATCGTGGTCACCGGCAATACCGGGGCCACGCGGGGCATGCCGCGCTTTGTCGGTTTTTCGCCTACCAAGGCCTCACAACGTATTCTGGCAGAAAGCCTGGCGCGGGAGCTCGGCCCCCAGGGCCTGCATATCGCCTATGTAGTGATCGATGCCATGATCGACATGCCCATGGTGCGCCAGCGCCTGACCGACAAACCTGATGACTTTTTCGCCAAGCCCGCCGACATCGCCGGCGAAGTCTTCCACACGGCGCATCAGCCCCTATCGGCCCGCTCGTTCCTGGTGGAAATCCGCCCCCATGCCGAACCCTGGTAGTGAGACACGCCGCAAGAAGGTTTGGCAGACGCGGGATCTATTGAGGCGCGTAGCGCGTACTGTGCTAGAGCACAAAAAAGCAAATCAGGTGCCCGTGAAGTTCGGCTTGCGCTTTTCCACGAAGGCGGCGACCCCTTCGCGGTAGTCGTTGCGCTTGGCGCAATCAGCGAAGCATTCGGCTTCCATTTGCAACTGGCTTTCGAACTCGTTCTCCAAGGAACGGTACATCAGCTTTTTACCCATGCCGTAAACATGCGTGGGGCCGTGGGCCAAGCGGGCGGCCAGCTTGTCGCATTCGCCGTCCAGATCCGCGTTCGGAACAACGAAATTCACCAGACCCATGTCCGCCATTTGTTGCGCCGTGTAACGATCGCCCAATAGGGTCATTTGAAGGGTGCGCTTGATGCCGATGGCGCGGGGCAAATGGAACGATGACGAGCCGTCGGGCGTGGTGCCGATGTTGCAATAGGCCAAGGTGAAGAAAGCGCTTTCCTCGGCCATCACCAAATCACAGGCGGCGGCAACAGAAACCCCGGCACCGGCGGCGGCGCCCCGCACCTTTGCCACGATGGGTTTCGGCATGCGGCGCATGGAGTACATGATTGTGTGCAGATCATGAATGCGGTGCAGGAAATAAGCCTGGGTCTCGGCCGGGCCGTGGCTTTCCAGGTATTCATGCATGTTCTTCACATCGCCCCCCGCCATGAAGTGGTCGCCCGAGCCCTCCAGCACGATGCAGCGGATGGCGTCATCTAATTCAGCCTCGTGAAACAGCCGGTCCATCTCGCTGCGCATTTCCATGGAAAAGGCATTACGCGCCTCGGGGCGGTTCATGGTCATGGTGGCGATGCCACCGTCTAAGGTCATTTCACAGTCAGCCATGGTCTCATCCTTGCGGTAATGGGAAAAATTTGCTGCCGGCAAGCTACTGTTTAGGCGCCCACCTGCCTAGGCTTATTCTCTTCCAACAACTGGCAAAGCACTTGCGTGGCGTCGTGAATAGGCTGGGCGCTGGCTTCGACTCTTGCCAACAGCAGCGCGCCCTCCAATCCAGCGATGATCGCCGTGGCCGTCGCCGCTATTTGCGCCGCCGGCCAATCATGTTGCCGTAACATCGCCTCTATCACGGCCCGCCAATCGGCGAAGACGGCCTGCCCCGCCGCTGTTATCGCTCCAGAGCCGGGCGCCGTCTCCAATAGAGTTGTGGTGATGGGACAGCCGTCGCGAAAGTCCGAAGCTTCCAGCCAGCGCACCAAAAAATCGGTATAGCGGCGCAGGAAATCCGTGGGATTGTCCGCCTGTCTGGCCAGTTCCGCGAAGGTCTCCGTGACCAGACCGCCGGCAGCGGTCACCGCCGCCGCGCCGATCTGTTCCTTGCCGTCCGGAAAATAGTGATAAAGCGAGCCGCGCGCGGCGCCGCTGGCAGCCAGAATGTCGCGCAGACCAGTACTACTGTAGCCTTGGCGGCGGAACAATTTCGCTGCCGCCCAGATCAAATTGTCCCGTTGCTTCCGGTTATTTCCAGGTAGCGCCATTGCGGCCTCTTCAATTATGTAGACCAGTCGTTATAATACAAGAAAATGCAATTTCGTCCAATAGTGAACGGGAGCAAGATGACGAAATTGGTTATTCAGGCGCGTGAAGGGGCGGATCGCGATGACACAGCGATACGCCGGTTCCTGAAAGGCATGCCCATATTTCACCTGCTTGGCGTCAAGGCGGTGCATTTCGAGGCTGGCAAGGGGGAACTGGAACTGCCCTGGCGCAAGTATCTGACACATGACGGCACGACGATCCCTGCTGCCGTATCAGCCACCCCGATGGATTTTGCTGGCGGTGCCGCGGTGGCGACGTTGCTGCCCAGGGGTTCGAGCATGATGACCACCGGCTCCGAAGTGCATAATATCGCGCCCGCCGTCGGTGAACGGCGGCTAGCCTACGGCGAGACGATCAGTCTGGGCAAGGCGCCGGCCAGGTCAGCACGAAAGCTATCCACGGCTAACTCAGGTTGTTGTAAACCGCCGTTTCGAAATCCAGGAACAAGGACAGGGACAGCGTGTCGGCAAAGGGAAAGATCTGGGTCGCATAGACACCGGCGACATCCTGGGCCGGGTCGATCCAATAATAGGCGTTGGTCAACCCGGCCCAGGCCAGGCTGCCGGTCGAGCGCCCCGTGGGCGCGGTGCCAAGGTTAATCATGAAGCTTAGACCCCAGGCTTTTTCCACACCGGGGAAAAACTCCACATCGTTGGACAGCGCCGCCGTCGTCGTCAGCATGGGCTCGACCCGACAATCGCCCATTTGATTGACGGACATCATGGCGACGGTTTCCGGACGCAGAATCTGGTCGCCGTCGCAGGCCCCTTTATTCAGAAACATGCGGATAAATTTGCCGTAGTCTTCAATGCTTGAAAGTAGGCCGCCGCCGCCGGTATCGATATCGCTGGTGGGCATGGAGGCATCGCTTTTCGGTACGGTCAACCTGCCATCATCGCCACGCAGGTGCACGGTGGCATGACGTGCCTTCATTTCCAGGCCGGCCCTGAAGCCGCTGCTGGCCATGCCCAAGGGGGAGAAAATATTATCCTGCATATAAGCGCCGAGGCGTTGACCGCTGACCGCCTCGACCATCTGTCCGGCCCAATCGATATTGACGCCGTAATTCCATTTCGTACCAGGATCAAACAGCAAAGGTGTCTTCAATGACGCCAGGGTGCGGGTGCGGGTGGACGGGCTGCCGGTCGCTGCTTGGAAATCCAGGATCTCCTGGTTCCAGATTTCATAGCCGAAGCCGGCGGTATGGGTCAGCAATTTGCGGAGTGTGATGGCGGTTTTCGGCGCCCGTGTCACTGGCTGGCCGGCGCCGTCAAAGCCTTCAAGGACACCAACCTCTCCCAAATAGGGCACCAAGTCGGAGGCCGGGGCATCCAGCTCCAATTTGCCCTTCTCTACCAACTGCATGGCGGCGGTGGCGGTGACGGCCTTGGTCATCGAGGCGATGGCAATGACGCTATCGAGACCCATGGCAACGCCGCCGCCAAGCTCCCTCTCGCCAAAGGCACCCTGATACAGGGTCTCCGCGCCACTGGTCGCCATGGCGGCGACGCCGGGCACATCGCCACGGGTCACACCTGCCTCAAGCAGACTATCCAGGAAAGTCTTCAAACCGGTCACAATACGGCCTTTCAAATAATCTAGGTGGCGAACGCCTTTTTAAGGCCGGGACGCTCATTCAGGCGTTTGATATAGGCCGATACGTTCGGCTTGTCCGAGATATCGGCGCCCAGGCGGGCCGCTACCGTGCAGGCATGTCCGGTCATGATATCGGCGCCGGAGAATTCGCCAGCCAGGAATTCATTATCTCCCAGCGCTTGATCAACGGCGCCCAGCATGCGGGTCAGTTGTTTCCTGGCGCGGTCGATGTTGACCGGATTGCGCCGGTCCTCGGGCAACAGAATGGTTTCAACGACCAGGGTGTTGACATGGGGCATGATCATGCCCTCGGCATAATGAAGCCATTGCAGATAAACCGGAAAATCTGCGGAATCCGAATTAGGCCGCATGCGGCCACCGCCATGTTTCGTCAGGATATATTCGACAATGGCGCCGGATTCGAAAATCGTCACATCACCATCGGCCAGCGACGGCACCCGCGCCATGGGATTGATCTTTAGATATTCGGGGTCACGCATGCTGGGATCGCCCAGCTTGAACATCTCCAACTCGTAGTCCAAGCCCAGTTCCTCGCACAGCCAGACAATGCGGACGGAACGTGTGTTGGGTGCGTGATAGATTTTCATGGAAATGCTCTCCAGGTGGCATTCGGGTTAATCAAGGATATTAAATGCACCATAGGCCGCGCCAAAGCGGTGATCAATCATCCTGCGCCTCATGCGTCCCATGCACTGGCCCCAGGGGATAGTAGCGCACGCCCGGGCGCAGTTTTTGGTAGGCGCAATCCGCTGGATTGGCCGCATGGCCGCCGGGCGCGATGGCCGTGAACGTGGTTTCGGAGATGGGATCAAAGTGCGCCCGGTAGTGGCAGGTGCTTTTTAGGACGATGATTTTCTGCTCCTCCAGGACCACGCCCAGATGCTCAAAAACGGTGCGGTCCAAGGCCTGCACCCGGCGGCTGCTGACTGCCACCTTGATGCCGCCGATGGACAACAGCGCGGACGGCCCCACATTGAAACGTTTGCCCTGGGCCACGGGTCCGGTGGTCTGATAGCGGCCATCGTTGATCACCTCGACCTTGAAGTGGCCATGAAAGGGCACCACGCTGGGCAGGTCCGTGCGCCCGCCCAGGTCCAGCTCAATCTCCGCGCCGACGCCTGCCCGATGCGCAGCATTAGCGGCCAGGTCATCGCAGACCGCGCCGAACAGCGCGCCCTGGGCATCGTGCGCGACCAAGGCCGCAAGCATGCCCACCGTATCGGCACTGCCGCCGCAGCCGGGATTATCCTGGGTGTCGGCCACCACGATAGGTTTGCTGGCTGTTTCCGCCAGGCGCATGGCCTCGACCACCGCTTCACCAGGAGATCGCACAGGCTGGGCAAATTCCGCCTCCTTCACGGCGATCATCTGGGTTACTTCGTCCACCGCCGCATCGGCTGCTTCCTGGCTGTAGGCGTGGGCGCTGACCGTGACGCCGCAGGCTGCCGCATCCGATGGCGGGAAGCCGGCCAGATAGGCCAGGGACAGCATATCCTCGGTCTGCCGCGCCACTGCCGCCTCGACAATTCCCTTAGAAGGCTCCACCAGGGTGCATTGAAAATTCAAGGGCAGCAAAAACGGCAGCTGGCGAAGGGCCCGGCCACTGGGCCGCCCCTCGATCAACAGCCGCTTCATGGCTGCAATGGCGCGCTGCCCGGTGGCGTATTGATCCACATGGGGATAGGTGCGGTAGGGCAGGATGGCGTCCGCATGTTCAACCATGGCCGGGCTGACATTGGCGTGATAGTCCAGACTGATCACGATGGGCACCTCGCTGCCTACCACGGCGCGGACCCGGCGCAACAATTCACCCTCGGCGTCCGCATGCTGGGCCGAGACCATGGCGCCATGCAAATCCAGATAAACCCCATCGACGGGCAGCACATCCGACAGCCGCCCTATGATCTCGCCCGAAATGCGCTCGTAGGCATGTGCCGTGACCATGCCGCCCGGCGTGGTCGAGGTCCACAACAGCGGTGCCAGTTCATGGTTGCCGTCGTTGCCAGCCATGAAGCCGGCGGTGGATGCGCCACTGACCGCGAATTCCTTCAAAACCTCGTCGCCGCGCAGAATACCAGGCCGGTCAGGGGGCCGGGCGAAATGCTCATAGTCGGTTGGTTCAGGAACGAAACAATTGGTTTCGTGCATGAAGCCGGCCATTGCGATGCGTGCCATGGTTTACGCGCCACCTCTGCTATTTTTCCGAAGCTTAGCCCAAGGCCGTAACGAAGTCACGACAGGCGCAACGGACATTTCCGGTACCGCGATGGCGGATCACGGCAACTTTGTATAGGCTGTGTATGATGTCGTGTTGGGAATCAGGATTTGGACCAGATTGATGTATGATGAACCGTCGCCAATGCCGCCGCCCCAAGAGCCAGCCCCGATAGAACCACCCTATTGGTTCGAGGAGGCGCTGAGGAACACGCCAACCTCGCACCAGTTGCAGGTCATGGACTGTGATATCAACTATTTGCGCTGGGGGCCGGAAGCTTCCAGCCGGCCTGGCATATTGTTCATTCACGGGGCCAGCGCACACGCTCATTGGTGGGATTTCATCGCGCCGTTTTTCGCCGCCGACCGGTCCATCGCGGCCATTGATCTGTCCGGCATGGGCGACAGCGGCTGGCGCGAAAGCTATGGCAGCAAGGTACACGTGCCAGAGATCGCCGCCGTGCTGGACGCCACCAAACTGGGCGAAAAGCCGATCATCGTGGGTCACAGCTTTGGCGGTTTCATGACCATGTGTTATGCCCACGCGCACGCCGGGGAGCTATCAGGCGCGGTTATCGTCGATTCCCCGCTGCGGCCCGAAAATCGTCCAACCGGAGAAAAACCCCGGCTATATGATCCACCCAAGCGTCCTCCAAATCGGGTCTACACCGACAAGGATGAAATGGTCTACCGCTTTCGGCCCATTCCACCGCAATTCTGCGACAACGAGTATATTGTCGAACACATCGCCCGCCATTCCCTCAAGGAATGCGAAGGCGGTTACACCTGGAAATTCGATACCACCGCCCGTGTCTCCGGATTGCATGACGAGCCGCTGGAGGATTATCTGCGCCAGCTGGCCTGTCCCAAGGCCATGGTTTATGGTGATGAAAGCGCTATTTTCGGCCCGGACGTGGTGGATTACATGTCCCCCATATTCGACACCGCCAATCCCATGATCGGTATTCCCGATGCCCAGCACCATTTAACCATGGATCAGCCGCTGGCATTCGTCACCGCCCTGCGTGCCATTTTCGCGGTCTGGGATGTTTGAGCGGAAATATCGCTCGGTGGTATTAGGCTAAATTTGGCGCCAGCAAGTCACAGCAGTCGGGGGCGAAGATCAGCGGCGCGCCAGTGGCCGTCGTTAGCTCTTCGCGGCTCAGGCCGGGGATGATCTCCCGCGCCACAAAGCCGCCGCCATCCCGATCGACATCCACATCCAGCACGGCCAGATCGGTATAGACCCGCTTAACACAGGCCGGCGCCGTCAGGGGATAGCTACATGCGCTAACCAGACGGGCGCTGCCGTCGCTGTTGTTGTGGCGCATGATCACATGCACCGCCTTGGCGCCCGCCGCCAGGTCCATGGCGCCGCCGATCAACGGGCCCTTGTTGGGTACCTTTGCGTCCCAGTTGGCCAGATCGCCATTGCCCGCGACCTGAAAGCCGCCCAGGATCGTGATGTCGATGTGCCCACCCCGGATCATGGCGAAAGAGGCGGCTGAATCAAACACGGATGCGCCGTCCCGCAAGGTTACCCGCTGGCTGCCCGCGTCGACCAGTTCTGGGTCGATCTCAAGCCCCTGGGCTACCGGGCCGACGCCAAGGATGCCGTTTTCGGAATGATAGAAAATCTCCCGGTCCCTGGGCGCATGACTGGCCGCCAATACCGGCATACCTAGTCCAAGATTGACATATGCCCCGTCGGGCAAGTCCTGGGCCGCGCGCCAGGCCATTTGATCACGTGTCAAAGGTGCCGCCATCAGTCTTCCCGGGCCGCCTGCAAGATGCGCTGGACATAGACGCCTGGCAAATGCACCTGTTCGGGCGGCAGGGTCTTGGCCGATATTTCCTCCACTTCGGCAATGGTCAGGCGCGCCGCCGTGGCCATCGCCGTGCCAAAATTCGACTGTGTGCCGTGAAAAAACAGATTGCCATAGCGGTCCGCCTTCTGTGCCCGCAACAGGGCAACGTCGGCGGTCAGGGCCGTCTCCAGGACACGGGCTTGGCCGTTGAAGTCGCGTTGCTCCCGCCCCTCGGCCAAGGGAGTCCCGGCGGCGGTGGGGGTATAAAAGGCAGGCACCCCGGCGCCGCCGGCGCGGATTCGCTCGGCGAACGTACCCTGGGGTACAATTTCAAAGGTTAACTTGCCGTCTCGCCATTGCTGCTCGAAGGCTGCCGTCTCCTGACCCGGGCCGCGAAAGGCGGTGGTGATGACATGATCGACCCGCTCATCGGCGAAAAAGACCGGGTCGCTTTCCTCCAGGCGGCGGACGGCGTTCAGAATCACGGTCAGACCGCTTAGCCCCATGCTGCCAAGGCCACGCAGTAAATTGGCTGGAATGCCGGCATTACCAAAACCGCTGATCATGATCGTAGCGCCCGCCGCTATGCCCGCCAGGGCCGCATCCAGGTCGTCAACGCGCTTGTCAATCAAGGCCGTTGCCCGCCATTTATCCGCTCGACAGCAATAGAGGCCGGTATTCGTCCGATCCGTCTTTCGCCACTATTCGGCGGCTTCTTCGGCGATCTCGACCCGCTGGCCATCAACGCGGATTTCGCCGAGCATATTATCGACCGTCAGATAGTGATCGAAATAGGTTAGGGTCGGCCGGGCGCCGAAGCGCTCCTCAATCCAGCCCCACCAATCGTCGTTGAACCAGGCTTCCGCCGCTTCCCGCGATACCCACAGGTAAATCCCGCCACCGCCGTCCTCGCCATTGAGAAAATCCTTGCGCAGCAAGCCCTTTACATGCCGGTATTGCGGTGCGCTCCTAGAAGCGCCGGCAATCGAGGCAGCCTTGTCCGGCTTGGCTGTGCTGCGGGGAATTTGTACAATCGTGATGACCATGATGTGCGTCCTCTAATCTGACCAGGGCAACTATCAATTAATCAATGTCACCACAACGACTTATTTGGGTGATTCAAGTAATTAGTACAATTGCCTTATTTTTAAGGATCCGAGCCTATTTAGGTTAAAATCATGTTAATTTAATACGATCTTAGCAGATTTGACCAGATGTGCGCAGAGTTCAGCCGACAACCTTGATATGTGTATCTTTTTTCAGGATCTCGCCCTCGCCGAAGGTGTAGACATCCACCCCCAACCAGTCCTATTTCTCGCCGCTTTTCAAGGTGGCCTGGCGGTGCCATTCCGTATAGGCCTTGTCGCCAGCGACACGGGCATCAAGCTTTTCCCATTGCACCTCTTCGGTGATGTCGAAGAGATTATCAAAATAGCATCTGATCTCGTCATGCCCCTGATAGCAGGTGCCGAACGGATCGGGCCCAACGGCATCCACGAAGGCGCCCTCCTTGGCGAAATAACCGACCATGGCGCTGACATCGTGGCGGGCAAAGGCGCCGCCGATTTCTTCCAATAGGGCGAATGTTTCCTGTTCCGTCATAACCTCACCTCTTTCGTTTTGCCTTGGCTGCCACTCCAACTCACATTGCGGGAACCGCGCTACAGCGCCCGGCGGACTTTCGCGAAGACCTCTTCCGCCATCAGCTGAAAGGTATCCAGCACCTGGGCCTGGGGCATGCCGACACCCTGCACGCTCATGATAATATGGTTGACGCCCAGAACCCGGTGGTAGTGCAGCATCTCCTCGGCTACTTCGTCGGGGTCGCCGACGATGAAGCGGTCCCGGGCCAGATCCTCGTAATCCATGCTGAGGTCCTGGTCGCCTTTCGCCATCGCCTTGTCCTGACCCCAGGTCTTGTACAGATCATACTGCGCCTTGATATATGGCGCAGCGATCTTGATCGCCTGGTCATGGCTAGGCGCGCAGAACACTTCGCGGCGGATCGGCAGTTCAGCCGGGAAAGGCCGGCCCAGCTTGTCCAACTCGACCCGGTACAGATCCATTTGCCGAGATAAGGTCGGCAGATTTTGATGTGGATTGAGGTACCAACAATCGCCCAGGCGGGCCGCGCGCCGGACCGCGTTGTCCGCATTGGCGCCGATCCAGATCGGCGGATGAGGTCTTTGCACCAGGGGCAGGGAGACCACGGCTTCATCAAGCTCGAAACGGGAGCCTTTCATGGAAACCTTTTCCTCCGCCCAGAGCCGCTTTATCGCCTCCAGATTTTCTTCGAAGCGGGCCACGCCCTCGCCCTTCTTGATGCCGAAACCCTTGTATTCCACGTCCCGGTAACCGAGGGCGCAGCCGAAGATCACCCTACCCCCCGACATAACGTCCATGGCTGCGAAATTTTCCGCGACCTCCAGCGGATTGTGCAGAGACAACAGGACGATGCCGGCGTTTAGGCGCACGTTGGGTGCCTCGGCCATAACCCGGCACAGGTAGGGCACCTGCATGAATTCGCGGTGGGGAAAGGTGGAGAAATGAGATCCCGTGGTAATCGAGTCGTATCCCAGCTTGTCCAACACGCGGGCCTGTTCCATGAGCTCGTCGAAATGCGCCGACATATCATCGCCCCATTCAAAAACCCCGCGCTGCATGACGCCGAATTGCATTGTCGCACTCATGAGATTAGCTTTCCTACGCGTTCGATATTGGCCAGTACCTCGCCCTGATCCAGTCCGGGCCATTGCATGCGCATGAGGAAATGATCGCTGCCGGTTTCCTCGGCGCATTGCTGCAGTTGATCGCGGACCTCCGTCGCGTCACCGACCAGAAAATGCGCAGCGGCGAAGTCATCAAATGCGGTTTCAAAATCGCCGGCGGAGGCGCCTTCCTGGCCCCAGGCGGCATAGGCGGAATATTTCGCCAACAATGGCCCGCGCGATATTTCTCGCGCATGGGCGCCGTTGCGGCCAATGAAGCATTCGCGCACGATGGGGCATTTGACGCCGTCGTCCAGGCCGGCCTGGCGCCGTTCCTTGCGGAACATGTCTATGCATTCGTTCAGTCGCCCAAATGACATGGTTGGCGCCACCAGCCAGGCATCGGCCAGGCGGGCCGCGCGCCGGACCGCACCGTCGACATCGCCACCCAACCAGATCGGTGGGCGCGGCTGTTGTTGCGGGCGTACGCCGGGGCGGGCATCGGTCAGCTGGTAATAGCGGCCATCGTGGTTGACGCAGTCCTCGGTCCAAAGCCGCTTGATCACTTCCAAGCCTTCCGTCAGGCGGCCGACGCGGTTCTTGATATCCACTCCCATGGCCTGGAACTCTTCCCCGCGATAGCCCAGTCCCACCGCCAGGACATAGTTGCCGTCACATAGCCAGTCGATGGTGGCGCCTTCCTCGGCCGCCAGCACCGGGTTCATCATGGACAACAGCAAGACGCCCGGGCCGATCTGCATGCCGGCGGCGTCCTCGGCCAGGTGGCCCAGCAGCGGGTTGGTCTGGAACATGCCCATGGGCCCACTAACCACATGCTGACCCAGCAGTAGCGAAGAGAAGCCGTTCTTTTGTGCCGCCCGGACCTGCTGACGCAGATGCGCCAGGACCACCTTGGGGTTTTCATCCGCCTGCCATTGCGATGCAGTAAACATGCCGATGCGCATTCCGTCCTCCATTCTGCACCATGGATCCTGCAGCCATGGTACACTCGTGGACGCATTCAGCGAGAGATTTTATGGGAGGCATGGCATGAAAGCGGGGTTTATCGGCACGGGCAGTATCGGCGCGCCCCTGGCCGGCAACATTCTGGATCAGGAAAAATCACTGGTTGTCTTTGACGTCAACCCAGAGGCAACCAGGGGCTTGGCCGAAAAGCAGGCCAGCGTCGCCCAATCTCCGGCGCAGGTTGCCGATCAGGCCGAAGTGGTTTTCGCCTGCATGCCCAGCATCGAAAGTTTTCGTGCCGTAGTTTCCGGCGCCGATGGCGTGCTGGCGGGTGATAAAATGGCCACATTTGTCAATTTGGGGACCATGGGCACGGAGGCGGTGGGCGAGATCGAGGCGGCATTGTCGGCCAAGGGCATCGATATGCTGGACTCGCCGATCACCGGCGGTGTGCAGCGGGCCAAGGCTGGCGATATCACGGTTGTTTCCTCTGGCCCACAAGAGGTCTTTGACCGGGTTGAGCCGTTGCTGCAATCTTTTGCCCGCGACATCCATTACGTGGGCGGGAAGATCGGTCAGGCGCAGCTGGTCAAGATCGCCAACAATATTATGTCGTTCACCAATCTGGTGATCGCGTCCGAGGCCATGGTGATGGCGGCGAAAGGCGGCGTTGATTCGGAAAAGGCCCTGGCTGTTTTCAATGCGGGCTCCGGCCAGAACAGGGCCACCCTATTGACCATGCCCAATTTCATCCTGAAGCACGACGCCAACATGGAAGCGCCCATGCACATCATTGAAAAGGATGCAATGCTGTGGCGCATGGAGGCCGAGCGCCTGGACGTTCCACAAAACGTTGCCGCCGCCACCTATCAGACCCTGCGTCAGGCCCTGGCCATGGGCCTGCATGACGGTGACTTGAGCGACATTGTCCAGGTGGTGGAGCGCGCCGCAGATTTTAAACTGCCCAAGACCCGCGGCTAGGTCCTAGTGTCCTGATCCCTATTCCACCCGCGCCCTTGCCGTTGTTTTCAAGACGACCTGTTTTTGCCGCCCATTCGTCCGCAACTTTGGTATTCGCCCCTGTAGGTACCGGGCGCCTATGGGCGCCGGGCGCGCTTGCCGCTGTAGGCGAACCAGCGGACTTTGTGCTTCGTTGCCGGCTTTCCCTTGCTTGTCGCCAGGACCTCCCCATTCGGGGCAATGATCTGCAACACTTCCTCGTCTCCCGGCTGCAGACCAAAAATCATCACCCAGAACACCAGGTTGCGGGCGTGCGGTCCAGCCGGTCATGGCGATGACGGCCCGCAATAACCTGCTTGAGGCTGGGCACCTGGTCCCCGAAGCCGGAGGCAAGAACGCCGCTAGGACGATAGGCAAGTTCCGCCAGAAGCGCCGGCTGCCACAGCGGCCTGCCCGTGACGCCGCAGCCGGCTTTGACCCTGGCACCAAGAAACGGATCGACCACCGCGCCGCGACACCTAACGCTTAAATGCAGATGCGGAAATTCGGCTTTGCCGGAAAGCCCAATTGTGCCCAACGCTTGTCCGCGCTTTACCTTCTCATCTTTTTGCACCCGGAGGCTGCCTTGGCGCAGATGGCAATACTGGGTCTGCCAGCCGCCGCCGTGGTCTATGAGGACGCCCTTACCGCACTCGCGGCGCTTGACCCGCGCCAGCTCATGGACGCCGGGACATGGTCAACCTAGTTTTGGATGGTGCAGACGGCGCCGATCTCGCAATCCACAGGCTGTGACAGGCGAAAGTCCGATACCTCGGCCACGGCTGTTTACCATGTCATCAAGGAAGCAAGCGCCGCGCCGATACCCGGCACGAGCGAATGCCGCAATTGCGTGGCGAGTGCCATGAGGACCGTTGTCATGTACGGGATATATTAGATCACGCCATCCTCGTACAGGGCGGTGATTTCGCTTTCATCCATATCCAGCCAGCCACCCAGGATTTCGCCAGTATGCTGGCCCAGCGTTGGCACATCCCGGTAGGTTTCGACCGGGGTATCCGTCAGGTGGATCGGGTTGCCTTGGGTTTTGACCGTGCCCAGGGTGGGGTGTTCGATGTCGATGATCTGGCCTCGGTGTTTGACCTGCGGGTTATCCATCACATCCGCCACAGTGGCCATGCGGGCACAGGGAATTTCCGCCGCCACCAACCGCTCCAAAAGCCAGTCCCGGTCGTGGCGCAGGAACCAGCCGGCGACGGTCTCATCCACCAGATCAGCATTGGCCAGACGGTCGGCTGGCGTCGCGAAACGCAGATCTTCCAGTATCTCCTCCTCACCCAGGATCTTGACCAGGGCATTGAAATGCTTCACCCCCGCCGACATTAGATGGATGCGCTGGCCATCACGGGTGCGAAATGTATTGGCCGGCGCGCTATAGCGGTCGCGGTTGCCCATGCGGCCCATCACGCTGCCGTCGCGGTGATGTTCGGCCACCGCCGTCATCAGAAAGGACATGGCGGTATCCAGCAGCGGCACATCGACGACCTGGCCGCGTCCCGTGCGTTCGCGCGCATGCAGCGCGGCCATCACCCCCATGGCGGCATTGGCACCGGTGGAATAGTCGATGACGATGGAACCGAACATGGTCTCTTCGCCATCCTTGGCGCCAGTCAGATGCATCAGGCCGCCTTCCGCCTGGGCGATGGCGTCAAAGGCCGGGCGCTTGGCCCAGGGGCCGTCCTGACCGAAGCCGGAGATGCGGGCCATCACCAGGCGCGGGTTTAGGGCAGAAGCCTGCTCCCAGCCAAAACCCATGGCCTCCATGGTGCCCGGGCGGAAATTTTCCACCAGGACATCCGCCTGAGGGATCAGCGCGGCCAGAATCTCCTTGCCCTTGTCGCTGCGCAGATCGAGGGTGATGGAACGTTTGTTGCGGTTGTACATCAGCATATACAGCCGGTCATCGCCGGTGGCCGCGCCCGGGCCACGCATGACATCGCCGACCTCGGGTTTTTCGATTTTGACCACATCAGCGCCGAAATCGCCCAATATCTGAGCGCAATAAGGCCCGGCAACATAGCGGGCCATGTCGAGCACCTTTATTCCTTCAAGCGCGCGCGTCATGCGGCGTCCCCTCCAATTGTCATGATTTCGTTCGTTTGTATACCGAACCGAAGACGAAGCCCAGATAATGCTATTGTTGAACGGTATCGGCGGCAGCAGTGACGATCCGTTCAAAGATTGCCAGGACTTCAGCCTGGGTTTCCACCAGCCGCCTTTGCAGCTGTTCCAGATCGGTCGCCTCAGAAATTCGCAACACCGCGTTCACCATCCCCCGTGGGGCCTCTCCTGGATCGAACTCACCCTCGACCGAAACCCGGAACAGAGCCATCAAGTCGCGGTAAAGCCCAGATGCCGTGATAAGGCTGTCGACATCGGGCTGGGATAGATGCCCGGCCCGGGCCAAGTTTGACAAGGCCGCGCACATGTTCGGATTCAGAACCTTCGGCGTATCCGCAGCATGGGACAACTGCAGGAACTGGGCAATGAATTCAATGTCCAGCAGGCCGCCCCGGACCATCTTCATTTCCCATGGATTATCACTGCCGCGCTGCCGGATCAGTCGCTGCCGCATGGCCGCCACATCCTCCACCGTGCGCTCGCGGCCACGGGGCCGGCAAAGCACCTCGGTCATGGTTTCCCGGACCCGCGCGGCCAGTTCCGCCTCGCCCGCGACGACCCGTGCCCGGGTCAGGGCCATATGCTCCCAGGTCCAGGCATCGTTGCGTTGATAATCGGCAAAGCCATTGAACCGCGTGGCCACCGGCCCCGAGTTGCCCGAGGGGCGCAGACGCATGTCCACTTCGTACAATTTACCTTCCGCCGTCGGCACGGTCAGGGCGTTGATCAGACGTTGGCTGAGGCGGGTGAAATATTGCTGCGCGGGCAGGGATCTGGCGCCATCAGAAACACTGTCGTCGTCGGGATAGTCGTAGACAAAGATCAGGTCCAGATCGGATTCCCCGGTCATCTCGCGGCTGCCGAATTTGCCCATGGCCAGGATTACCATGGCGCCGCCATCTATCACGCCATGGCGTTCAGCATCCGCAAAGGCGTCCCATACAGCGGGCAGCAGAGAAACCAGGGCCGCCTCAGCCAAATCCGCATAGCCGGCCCCTGAACGGTCCGCGTCAATGGTTGCGCCGAGGATCTGTACGCCGATCTGGAATTTATGCTCCTTCACCCGGAGCCGGGTCAAATCTAGAACGTCCTGCAAATCCAACGCAGCACGCATTTCCTCGGCGAACTCCTGGCGCAGGGCCGTCAAGGCCGGGGGGGCGGCAAGGAATTCGGCGGAGGTCATGGCATCAACAACGCTGGTGTTCTCAGCCAGGTAATTCGCCAAACGCGGGGCACTGCCCATGATTTCTGCCATTAGTTCGAGCAATTGCGGCCGCGCCAGCAACATCGAGAACAATTGCACGCCGGTGGGCAAATTGGACAAGAAGCGGTCAAACCGGCCGAGGGCGGCGTTTGGATTTGCGGTACCAGCGATCGCCTGTAACAGGTCCGGCATCAGGGTCGCCAGCAATTCTTGCGCCCGGGTCGACCGCAGGGCCCGATAACGGCCATGAAACCAGCCACGCACCGTGGCGGAGGCGCCCCGAGCGCCCTCGAAACCCATGGCGGTCAGCTTTTCCAAGGTCTCGGACTCATCGTCGGTTCCGGAAAATATCAAATTATCCATCCGCGCTGGATCCGGCGGCGCCTTGAACAAGATGCCGTGGTGGTGGTGCACACGCGCCAAATAGTGCAGCAATTCGGTCCGAAAGACCGCCGTGCCGGCCTTGCCCTGGGGGTGCCCCATGAAGCACGCCAGATGGGCCACGCCTTCGGTGGTGCGCGGCATGCTCTGGGTTTGTTCGTCCGCGATCATTTGCAGGCGGTGTTCCAGTCGGCGGAGATAGTCGTAGGCCTCAGACAATTCATCGGACACCGCGCCGTCGATCCAGCCGCCCTGGGCCAAGGCTTCCAATGCGTCCTTGGTAGCTGGCCGCCGCAGGGCGGGCTCCCGGCCACCGGCGATCAACTGCTGAGTTTGCGCAAAGAATTCAATATCGCGGATGCCGCCGCGGCCTGTTTTGATGTTATGGCCCTCGACATTCGTGGCCACGCCTTCGTCTTCACCCGCGTGACTATGAATTTTCTGCATTATGGAATGGACATCGGCGATAGCGGCATAATCCAGATTGCGGCGCCATATGAAGGGCTGCAGGCGCTGCAGAAACGCCGCGCCCGCGGCCAGGTCGCCGGCCACGGCGCGGGCCTTGATCATCGCGGCCCGTTCCCAATTCTGGCCAAGGCTTTCGTAATACTGTTCCGCCGCGCGCATGGAGACGACAACTGGCGTCACGCCGGGATCAGGGCGCAGGCGCAGATCCGTGCGTAAGACATAGCCGTCGCCGGTCGGCTCCTGCAACATTTTCACCAGGGCCTGAACCAGCCGGATAAAGCAGTCCTGGGCCGACCGTTTGCCGATATAGGGCGCCGCCTCTGAATCGAAGAGGGCGATCAGGTCCACATCCGAGGAATAATTCAGCTCATTCGCGCCCAGCTTACCCATGCCCAAGATCACCAGACCGCTACCGTGTTCGATATCGGGGCCTATTTCCAGATTCAATTCACCGCGCCGGGCGGCATCGCGCAACAGCCAGCGCACCGCGCCGCCAATCGCGGCATCGGCGAATTCGGATAGGGCGGAGGTGATCTGTTGCAAATCCCAGACCCCGCCCACATCAGCCAAGGCAATCAGAATTGCCGCCCGGCGGCGGGCCAGACGCAACCGCGCCATGGCTGCCTCCATGACCTCGTCAGCTTCCAGTCCTTGCGCTAAATCCGCCAGCAAGCCGGCAAAAGCATGCTTATGATCGTCGGTAAAAAGCTGCGGCAGATAAGTAATGTCGGACAACGCCACCCGGCTTAGAAACGGGCTGTTGCCAAAGAGCGCCGACAGCAAGGCCACCGTGGCCTGGTCCTGCCAAAGCACGGCCAATACCTCTTGCGCCGCGTGGTCATCCAATGCCGCCGCCACTTGTTGCAAGTCCGCCAAGACCGCCGCCGCCCGGTTCTCGTCAAACGCGGTGGCGGTGATATGGGCAGGATTGGGAAAGCCTTGTCTCGGCATTGCACCCACATACTGAAAAACGGCATCAGGCGCACGGCAATATGCACGGCGCGCCCGATTTCTATATAGCCGTCCTTGTGTGCCTGGGCAATCTTGCGCGCTACCCCAGCAGTCCGCAGTCAAGCGGGTCACCGCCCCGCTCCTACAGTGATGCGCGTATTTTGCCCAGGGCCTGGCATTTGATCTGGCGCACCCGTTCCTTGGAAATACCAAGCTCGCGGCAAGTGGTTCCAAGGTCATGCCGTCTTTACGCAAACGGTGCTGGCGGATAATGATCTGTTCCCGATCAATCAGTTGGGACAAAACATCATTTAGCCATTGGACACGGATTTGCGCATCGAAGCTGCCATGTACGGCCTTCTCGGGGCCAGGATGATCGTCCACCAACAGGTCCTGCCATTTGCTCTCCCCCTCGCCGGAGACTTCGGCGTTCAAGGGCCTGTTGGCACCCGATATACAGCTTTCCATGGCGAGAACATCTGCAACGGGCCCTTTTAGGGCCTTGGCGATTTTCCGATAGCCCTTGTTGGTTAAAGGGCCGTCTGGACGATCGCCCAATTGCGCCCGCAAACCGCGGATATTGAAAAACAGGGATTTCTGCGCCGCCGTGGTGCCGGTCCACACAATCGACCAATTGCGCAGAAATTAATCCTGAATGGCGGCCCGGATCCACCAACTGGCATAGGCCGAAAAGCGCACCTCCCGATCGGGATCAAAGCGCTCGGCGGCCTGCATCAGGCCTATCGAGCCCTCCTGTACCAGGTCTCCCATGAGCAGAGGTCACGCCAGCGATAGGCCAGAGCGCGCGCTTCCTCACGCTCCAACAAAGGTACCTTCATCGCCTGATTTATGAATTGCCGCCCGCCTTTTGTGCCTGAACCGTATCAACATGCGGCATCTCAAAACCTTTTCCAAACGGTTTACGCCGGCTCAAATGCGCATTTATATAGTCAAAACTTCACAAATTTCTCTACTTTATAACTTATTTATATCATAGTTTACTTGCAATGGTAATAAGAATTAGTATTATTGTAATATTGAAATTATCAATATAATATACTAATGAATGCAATGGGTTAGCGTGTCCATTACGAAAAAAGCCTAGCGTCAAATGACACCAGACCCCAAAATATATGGACGTTATGGAGAAAAAGCCGGTCTATTCAGCGGGATTCAGAACCCCATCCAGGCGTTCCGTAGCCTTTTCTTCGTCCAAGCCTTCGACGGCAGCCAACTCGCGGACCAGACGCTCCATGGCCGCCTCATAAATTTGCCGTTCGCTATAGGATTGTTCAGGCTGTCCTTCACCGCGATATAAATCACGAATGACCTCGGCAATCGATACGGGGTCGCCAGAATTAATCTTGGCCTCATACTCTTGTGCCCGCCGGCTCCACATGGTGCGTTTGACCCGGGCTCTCCCCTTCAGGGTGGTCATTGCCGTTTTCATTTTATCGGCACTGGCCAAGGCGCGCATGCCGCTGGCTTCGGCCTTGTTGATCGGCACCCGCAGGGTCATCTTTTCCCTGTCAAAATTGACGACGAACAGTTTTAGCAGCGTGCCCGCGACTTCCTGTTCCTCGATACCCGTGATCTGGCCAACACCATGGGTTGGATAGACAACAAATTCGTCTATGGCAAAGCCATTGGTGCGCTTCGCCTTGGTGGCTTTCTTTTTCGTCTTGGTCGCCATATTGCCGTCTCGTTCCAGTATCTAATTAAATTCAGGTGGCATGGCCTTTTCAGCCGCTTTGAAAGCCGCGCCGGAAAATCCGTCGGATTTTCAAGGCATAGCACAACAACCGCTAAAAATGAAGGCAATCCGGCTGCAATCAAGCACACCAACAGCGTCGGCGCACCCGGTCAAGAAACCGTGGCGCACCGACGGATATCGCTGGCAATCGGAGCCTGCTCGAGGACCGGCCCAAAATTCGCTCAGGACCCTTGGCCGGGCTCCGCGCTGAAGAATTTGTCGAACTTGTCCGGGGTGTCCTTGTATTCTTCGCCGTCCGCGGGTGGCTCGCCCTTCTGCGTGATATTCGGCCATTTCTCCGAATACTCACGGTTAATTTCCACCCACTTCTCGGTATCGTCCTCGGTATCAGGCAAAATCGCCTCGACCGGGCACTCCGGCTCGCAGACACCGCAATCGATGCATTCATCAGGGTGGATCACCAACATGTTCTCGCCCTCATAGAAGCAGTCCACCGGACAGACTTCGATGCAATCCATATACTTACACTTAATACAGGCGTCGACGACGACGTACGTCATTCCTTAATCTCCCAACATAGAATAGTCGTCCGGCAGGGCCGGCTGGTTCACCAAGAAGGCATTTCAATACTATGGTCCGGTCGAGCCTAAAGCATATTAATTCTTAATGCCCAGACTCTTTTAGGATAGAACAATTCAAGATTGTTCCAGCCGCGCAAGGACCCGTTTCCGAGCCTCGCCCCGTTCCCTATCAGAGACATAAAGCAAGCCGCCCAGGCGACGCAACAGATTTGCTTCATGATCGTGTAATTCACCGTCCGCATAGGCCACTTCCCATGCCATTTCAATCAATTCAATGCGCTCTTCCGGCAAATAGCGGTCCTTGATCACACGGGTAAAACCAAGCAGTTGGTTGGCTTCCCCTTGCTCGGCCACCGCCAAATCGTGCAAATTTTGCGCTTCCACGTCATTCAGGCCAAAACGCTGCCGCAGAATTGTATCGATGGCGGCCTGTTCGGCATCGACATAGTGACCGTCCAGGCTGGCCGCCTCAACCAGCAGGGCGGCTGCCGCCAATTGCAGTTCGTCATGACTATGCCGGCCCGCCTCGGCTTTGTCAGTGGCGGGCTTGCCTGAAAATAGCGCCTTGATTCGATTTATCATACCGCTGCCTAACACGCCGCCATGACTACTTTCAAGCCGCATCAACGAGACAATTCGTCGCCCTTATGCTTTGCCGCCCAGGCCGGCTCAGTTTACCATTTCGCCATGAACAAGAAACAGTACACCGGCATTTTTTCACTAGCTCGGCGTGACACATTGGAGAGCGCCGGCTATCAGGTCGGCGGCAGCAGCGATCTCGGCAAGGACTACGTCCTGAACTTTCAATTCTCCGGGCAAAGTCAGCGAAGTAGCGGCCGCTCTCGTCTTGAACTGCGCGGAGACAGCAGCAGCGGCCGTCAGTTATCAGTCGCCATCGAGGATGCCCCGCGCAATCGGCTTTGGCGGGCCCGCATCGATTTGCGTGCCAGCAAGGCCGATGACATCGCCTTGGCCGATACCGTCATGCCAGCTCTGATCGCCAAACTTGGCTGCACAGTCTATGCCCTGCGGGTGCCGTAGGCGCCGGTCACCGGTCCTGTAGCCTATCCACGGCGCGACGTTCGCGTTTAGTCGGGCGGCCTGCGCCAGCGTCGCGCACACCCGCGGCCCGCTCACGGGCCTCGGCCATGGCCTTGCGCCGGCCGGCCTCGGCCTCTTCCGGCGGCGCCAGGTCTTCGTACAAGGCCTGGGCTTCGGGCGCGGGGCCCCGGCGGTTGCCTATATCCAGTATTCTGACGACCCGGATGTGATGGCCGCGGGGAAAGGTCAACACGTCGTCAACCTTGACCGTTACCGAGGCCTTGGAGGCGATTTGGCCGTTGATGCGAACCTTGCGGTTACTGCACGCCTTGCCGGCCAATGTACGGCTTTTGAAAAACCGCGAGAACCAAAGCCATTTGTCCAGACGTTGCACATCGGTCATGGCCTATGACCGCCGGAATAGCTGGCGCAGATCTGCAAGGGCGGTAACCTTGGTGACTTCCGGCGCCGCGCCTTGCTGCGTGCCCCGCCGCTTGGCGGGCCGGTTTTGTTGTTGCAGCTGCTTTTTGTTTTTGCCATGGCGGAAGCGATAGCACCGCGTCTCGATAGGGCCCTTGCCGCCATAGCCAAGCTCCCGTAGCACCAGATCCAGGCCTTCCCGGCCCTGACCCAAAAGGGACAGCATCTCGTGACTGGCCTGAAATGTCCCGGCCTTGCCGGCGACATGGGCCAGCCGCGCCAAGCGGTCAAAAATATCCACCCGCACCGCGATATCGCGGACCGGCCGAAAACCGGTGGCGGCCAGATAGTTCCGCCGCTGCGCATCGTCCGTAAGCGCCACCGCGACCCGGCCCGGATCAGGCAAGGCGGGATGCACCAGGACGGCATTATCCAGACGCCACAGACGGGCCCGGGTCAACAAGCGGGCCGGGCGCAGCAGGGCGGGCAGAAAGACATCCCGATAACCCAGGCGCACACCCAGGCGCTGTAACTTGGCCCGGTCGCCCTGTGACATATCAACGACCAGATCGGCCACCACGGCCCGGGGCAGAATACCCAGGGCCTCGACCAATTGATAACTCAGACCACGGGCCGGGCCTTCGAAGGCAGTGGCGGACAATTTTTGCAATGGCGCCAGGGAGGTAGCGACATGCGCCCGCAGCCATGTTTGCAAATGATGCCGGGCCCGTTCGCGCAAGGGTCCGTCCAGATGGTCAAAAGGCAACAGTTCCACCGCTGGCTCCAGGCATTGGCCGCCGGCGCCGACCATTGCCACCGGCGCGCCCTCCCACCACAGCATCGCGTCATCCTGCCAGCTGACGGCGTTACGCTCCGCCATCGCCAGCTTGGCGGCCCGGCGAGAAATCTCGCGGCTCAAGACACGGTTGGCAGCGGTGCGCAGGGCGCGGCCTTCGGTCACGTCGGCGGCGGCATCGGGTTCATACTTCAAGCCCCGCAGACGGCCCACATACTGCCCCTCGACCAAGACCTCGCCCTCACCAGTGACGGCGGCCAACAGATCGCGGCGTTCCTTCAAACCCCGAACCAACGCGGTCGTGCGCCGGTCCACGAAGCGTTGGGTAAGGGCGACGTGCAGCGCGTCCGATAAGGCATCTTCGACACCGCGCGTGCGTTCCTGCCAGTGGCCGGCATCATCCAGCCATTCCGCCTGGTGCGAGATATAGGTCCAGGTCCGGACATGGGCAATGCGCCCGGCCAGGGTGTCGATATCACCGTCGGTCCGGTCTAAACGGCGCATGTGGCGGTCGATCCAATCGGCCGGGATTTTACCCTCGCCCATGCCACCCGCCGCCGAGACGAAACGGAAAACCCGGTTCAACATGCGATGATGGGCTTCCGGCATGGTCTTGGCGAAATCGGGAATGCGGCAGACATCCCACAATTGACGCACCATGGCCGGGCTGCGTACCGCATCGCGGATGGTGCCATCACTCATCAAGGCAGCCAGGGCCAGACTGTCATCGGCCTCCACCACCAGGGCCAGATCATCACGCGGCGGGGCTTGGCGCAGGCTAGCCAGCAGGGCGGCGGGGGATTGGAATTCCAGCCAGGAATTACGCCAATGCAAACGGCGCTCGGCGGGGAAACGGTGGTTCTCCACCAGCTCCACCATTTCATCGCTCATGGGGACGGCAGCCGCCGTGGTGCCAAAGGTGCCGGCATTCATGTGCCGGCCCGCCCGGCCCGCAATCTGCCCGACTTCCGCCGGACGCAATTCCCGATGGCCCAGGCCGTCGAACTTGCGCTGAGCGGCAAAGGCGACATGGTCAACATCCATGTTCAGGCCCATGCCGATGGCATCGGTGGCGATCAAATAGTCGACCTCGCCAGCCTGATACAAAGCCGCCTGGGCATTGCGGGTGCGCGGGCTGAGCGCACCCATTATCACAGCCGCGCCGCCGCGCTGACGGCGCATCAGTTCGGCCAGGGCGTACACATCAGCGGCAGAGAAGGCGACGATGGCGCTGCGGCGGGGCAGACGCGAGAGTTTCTTTTCACCGCCATACGACAGGATGGAAAAACGCGGCCGTTCGATGAATTCAGCTTCGGGCAGTAGGCGGCGGATAATCGGCTTCATGGTGTTAGAGCCGAGGAACATGGTCTCCTGCCTACCACGGGCATGCAGCAACCGGTCGGTGAAGACGTGGCCCCGTTCAGGATCGGCGCAGAGCTGTATTTCGTCCACCGCCAGGAAATCTGCCTGCCAAGTCAGGGGCATTGCCTCGACTGTGCAGACGAAATAACTGGGTCTGGTGGGTATGATTTTTTCTTCGCCCGTCACCAGGGCGACTGCGGCGGCGCCTTTTTGCGCCACCACGCGGTCATAGATTTCCCGCGCCAGCAGACGCAGAGGCAGGCCGATCACGCCGGTGCGGTGACCCAGCATCCGCTCCACCGCCAAATGGGTTTTGCCGGTGTTGGTCGGTCCCAGAACAGCCGTGACGCGGCCACTCTCTTGCTGTTCCCTGTACGCTTTCATCCTATATATAAGGGTCGGGTTTTAGGCCGCGAATTGCAAGCGTCTAGTAGCCTGCCGTCAGGGCACCTGGGCTGCGTGGATCGGAGGCGCCGAGAAAACCAGTGCCGTTGGCAAGGCGCATGACAGATTGCACGCTGCCCGCCGCCCGCGACGGTGTCGCCTGGTGGCTGCGCTGGCGAAGAATCGCCAAGGTATCGGGACCAAGGCCCCGCTCCACCCACAGTTTGTCAGGCAGCCACTGGTGATGGATGCGCGGGGCCGCAGTAGCCTCGGCGATGTTGAGATCATGGTCGATCACGTTGAGCAGAATTTGCAGCACCATGGTGATAATGCGGGAGCCGCCCGGACTACCCGTGGCAAGCAGCGGCTGGCCATCCTTGAAGACAATGGTTGGCGTCATGGAACTAAGCGGTCGTTTACCGCCCTGAATGGCATTGGCCTCGCCGCCCACCAGGCCAAAGGCGTTGGGCACGCCGGGTTTGGCCGAGAAATCATCCATTTCATTGTTTAGCAAGATACCGGTGCCAGGCGCGACAATGCCGGTGCCGAAGCTGAAATTTAGGGTGTAGGTATTGCTGACCACGTTGCCAGCACCATCCATCACGGAAAAATGTGTGGTCTCGTTGCTTTCGTATGGCGCCGGATCGCCATGGCTGATCTGCACCGAGGGCCGGGCCCGTCGCGGATCGATGCCGGCGGCTAAAGATTTCGCATAGGCCTTGGACGTCAGACCCTTAATTGGCACGGCCCAGAAATCCGGATCACCTAGATGTCGAGCCCGGTCGGCATAGACCAGTTTCATGGCCTCTGCCATGAGGTGCAGACCGTCGGCGCCGTTGTGGCCTAATTTCGCAAGAGGGAACAGCTCCAGCATGTTCAGCATCTGGATCAGATGCACGCCGCCCGATGACGGTGGCGGCATGGAGGCTATCTGATATCCGCGATAGCTACCGCGAACCGCTTGACGCCAAATAGGACGATATGCCGCCAGGTCCTTCATTGTGACAAGGCCGCCCTGGTGGGTCATTTCCGCTGTGATGGCCTTGGCGGTGTCGCCCGTATAGAAGTCCCGGCCAGCGGTGGCCGCGATCCGGCGTAGGCTATCCGCCAAGTCCTGTTGCACCAGGGTCTCGCCGGCCTGATGGAGGCCGCCGCCAGGCTTGTAGAAGATCGTCGCGCTGGCCGGCCATTTCGATAGCCGCTTTTGCCGCTTGGCCAGATTCCGGGCCAGGCTGGGGGTTACCGTCAGGCCTTGTTCCGCCAGGGTAATAGCCGGTTCCATGACAGCTGCCAGCGGCAGGCCGCCGAAGCGGCGATGGGCCTCGATTAGGCCGGCGACCGTGCCCGGCACGCCCACAGACTGATGAGAAAAGCGCGCCTTGGCTTTGTCCACATTGCCGGCCTGGTCCAGGTACAAATCACGGTGCGCCTTCGCGGGCGCCATCTCGCGGTAGTCCAGGGCCAGGGTCTCGCCGCTGGCCCCATGATGCAGCAGCATGAAACCGCCGCCGCCCAGATTGCCGGCGCGGGGCAGTGTTACGGCCAGGGTAAAGCCCACGGCCACGGCGGCATCGATGGCATTGCCGCCCCGGCGCAAGATATCCACGCCGACCCTGGTGGCGCGGGCTTCCTGGCTGGCCACCATGCCATTGGCGGCATGGACCGGATGATACCGGTCTTTGTTGGAGAGAATAGCCGTGCTCTGCGCCTGCACCGAAAGCGGACAGAGCAGCAGAAGCAGGCAGAGGCGGCGGTACGGCATTGGCCGGTAGCGGCCGCTAATCGCTGGCAATGGGTCGTGGAATGCCCATCAGGGAAAAGCCGTTATCCACGTTCATCACTTCGCCGGTGACGGCGCTGGACAGATCGGACAGCAGATACAGGCCGGAATTGCCGACCGCTTCTAGGTCAAGGCCATCGCGCAAAGGCGCATGTTCTGAGACGTATTTGTGTACATGACGGCCATCAGCGATCACCGCTCCGGCCAGGGTGCGCATGGGCCCGGCGGAAATGGCATTGATCCGGATATTGTCCTTGCCCAGATCCTCGGCCAAATAACGCACGGAGGTTTCCAGCGCCGCCTTGGCCACGCCCATGACGTTGTATGACGGCATGACCCGATGGGCGCCAAGAAAACTAAGCGTGACCATGGAGCCGCCATTGGGCATCAAGACCGAGGCCCGGCGCACCAGATCGGTGAAGGAGAAACATGAAATCGACAAGGTCTGAACGAAATTATCCCGTGTAGTGTCCACATAGCGACCGCTTAGTTCGGCGCGGTCCGAATAGGCGATGGCATGAACCAGAAAATCCAGGCCGCCCCAGCGTTCCTCAATCGCGGCGAATAGTGCATCCAGACTGCCGGCATCGGTGACGTCACAAGGCATCACAAGGTCGCAGTCCAGGGATTCCGCAATGGGTCCGACCCGCTTCAGGAAGCTTTTGGCCTGATAGGTCAGGGCCAGTTCGGCGCCGGCGCCATGCAGGGCTCTGGCGATACCGTAGGCAATAGAATGATCGTTGGCGATGCCAAGTACCAGGCCGCGCTTGCCGGCCATCAGCGTATTGTTGACGACTTCCGTCATGTCCTCCCCCTCACAATCGCGCTTTTCCTGGTGGTTTTTCCTACCGTGAATTAATCTGGCCGCTAGCCCTCGAACCGGTCAAAGACTAGGGTAGCGTTGGTGCCGCCGAAGCCAAAGCTGTTCGACATCACCGATTGCAGGCCGGCGTTTTCCATGCGCTCGCGGACCACGGGCACGTCCTCAAAAGCCGGATCGAGATTATCGATATTGGCCGAGGCGGAGATAAAATCTCCCTCCATCATCAACAGGGAATAGACCGCCTCGTTGACCCCGGCGGCGCCTTGCGCGTGGCCAGTCAGTGATTTGGTTGATGCGATGGGTGGCACCTCGTCGCCGAAAACCTCGAGCACGGCCCGCATTTCTGGCGGATCGCCCACCGGGGTGCCGGTGCCGTGGGCATTGATATAGCCGATCGGCTTCTTGGCCGTTGCCAGGGCCTGGCGCATGCTGCGAACTGCGCCGTCACCCGACGGCTGCACCATGTCGTGACCATCGGAGGTGGCGCCATAGCCGGACAACTCAGCATAGATTTTCGCCCCCCTGGCCTTGGCATGCTCCAATTCCTCCATCACCAGCAGGCCGCCGCCACCGGAAATAACAAAGCCGTCCCGGTCCACGTCATAAGGCCGCGAGGCGCGCTCGGGTGTATCGTTGAAGTTCGAGGACATCGCCCCCATGCCGTCGAACAGCACCGATAATGTCCAATGCAATTCCTCGCCACCACCGGCGAAGACGATGTCCTGTTTTCCGAACTGGATCTGTTCCGCCGCGTTGCCAATACAGTGCGCAGAGGTGGAACAGGCCGAGGCAATGGAATAGTTCAGGCCCTTGATCTTGAACTGGGTCGCCAGCACGGCCGAGGTGGTGGACGACATGCAGCGGGTGACCATGTAGGGTCCGACCCGCTTGGCGCCTTTTTCCCGCGCCGTGTCCGCGGCCCAGACCAGGTTCGAGGTCGATGCCCCGCCGGAGCCGACGATAATGCCCGTGCGCTCGTTCGAGATATCGGACTGTTCCAGCCCCGAATCAGCGATCGCCTGTTCCATGGCCAGATAGTTGAAGGCCGTGCCGTCGCCCATAAAGCGCAGCGCCTTGCGGTCGATATGTTCGGCCAGATCGATTTTCAGCGTACCCGCCACCTGGCTGCGGAACTTATATTCCGCATATTCCGGCGCCGCCACAATACCGGAGCGGCCGGCGTGCAGCGCCGCCGATACTTCTTCCTTGTTATTGCCAATCGAGGAGATGATCCCCAATCCGGTGACAACGACTCTACGCATGGCAACCCCTATAACTACGTTCCGTGACGTTTTGCGCCGGCTTGGCGGCGGAATTTCGATAAATAATCAAACAGGCCCTAGGTAAACAAAGCCACCCGTAAATCTTCGGCCTCATAGATCACTTCGCCGTCCGCCCTGGTGACCGCATCCGCCGTGGCCAGTACCAGACGGCGGTTGACCAGCCGTTTTATGTTGATCTCGAACGACACCAGCTTGACCGTTGGCAACACCATGTCAGTGAACTTGACTTTGCCGCAGCTCAACGCCCGGCCCTTGCCAGGCAGGCCGCTCCAGCCCACAAAAAAGCCCGTTAACTGCCACATGGCATCCAGTCCAAGACAGCCGGGCATAACCGGATCGGATTCGAAATGACAGTCGAAAAACCATAGGTCCGGCCTGATATCTAGCTCCGCCGTGGCCTGGCCCTTGTCAAAACTGCCGCCGTCCTTAGTGATCGACGTGATGCGGTCAAACATCAGCATCGGCGGTAGGGGCAGCCGTGCATTGCCCGGCCCGAACAGACGGCCATGGCCGCATTCCAACAAATCGTCCAGGTCATAGCTGGATTTCGGCTCAAAGGTGAAATTATCAGTCACGCGCTAGTACCATTCGCCCTTTATAAAACCCATCCATAAAACCCGTCTAAACATCCAGCCGTGAAAATGGCCATCTGAAACGTTTTCCGATCTGGGCAGTCTACCTGAAATCAGCCCCGCCACAAACCTAAACAACCGGATAAATAACGGACACGGCAAATATTACCCGATCAAGACAAAAATGACCGTTTATTGGCCGCCCTTGTCATTTATCACGATTACATTATGATATGGCGTATTGAGATCATGATGAAATCGCGTGCTGGTTAATGTTTCGCTAATATTTCATTGCATTTATTGGTGGATGGAATATATCGTGGATTATGGCAATTCGATGTTAATTTGGATGAGACCTAACCGCAGGATAACAGACCATGGCTGAATTGCGACCGAACGCCGATGCCATGAAGCGTTTGCGCGCGTTGGGATTGCGCCCGACACGGCAACGCATGGCCTTGGCACGCCTGTTGTTCGACCATGGCAACATGCATGTCACGGCGGAAACTCTTTATGACAGCGCTCAGGATGCCGACATCAAGGTCAGCTTAGCGACAGTCTACAACACCCTGCACCAATTCACTGCAGCGGGCCTGTTGCGTCAGGTGATCGTGGATCCCTCGCGCTGTTATTTCGACACCAATGTTGACGAGCATCATCATTTCTTTTTCGAGGAGACCGGCCAACTTGCCGATATTCCCGACGAACTTATCAGATCCATGGCACCGGGCGACCTGCCCCCTGGCACGAAGCTTTCCCGTATCGACATTGTCGTGCGGCTACGCGGCGCTGCCTAATTTAGGATCATTCTAAAAACGCTTGACGCAGACCCCGTTCTTTCCCTATTGATAGTTGGAGCGTGAATTGTCCAGCTGCGTTGATTGCGGCGGAGCCAGGGCGGAAATTCATCGTGAGGGACATACTTGTTTCTAATACGAAAATTGCGATTAGTGCTGAGGCACTGAATTATCTGATATTGTTTCTTGAGTATCGGAATAGGTGCCGACATGGGTCGTGAATGACAAATTGAAAACGACACTGAAGAGGAATGAAAATGTCGCTTAAGGGAACCAAGACCGAACAGAATTTAAAGGACGCCTTCGCCGGCGAAAGCCAAGCTAACCGGCGTTATCTGTATTTCGCGCAAAAGGCCGATGTCGAGGGTTACAACGATGTCGCCACTGTGTTCCGCTCCACCGCGGAAGGCGAGACCGGCCATGCCCATGGCCATCTTGAGTTCCTGGAAGAGACCGGCGATCCGGCGACGGGGGAGCCCATTGGCACCACCGCGCTGAACCTGAAGGCTGCCGTGGCCGGCGAGACCCACGAGTACACCGATATGTACCCTGGCATGACCCGGACCGCGCGGGAAGAAGGCTTCGACGAGATCGCAGATTGGTTCGAGACCCTGGCCAAGGCAGAAAAAAGCCACGCCGGCCGCTTTCAAAAAGCGCTTGATACGCTCGACGACTAGAGCTTCAAAATGCTACCAGAAAGGGGGCGCCGAACAGGTTCCCCCTTTCTTTTGGGTTCGGATATTTATTAGAATTATTCCAAACTAAGCGGTCGAGAGGTACTGGTTATGAGTAAGGAAGGCGGTCTGGAGGCCCCGACCCGTCATCCCATTCCCTGGACGGATTCGGATTTCCTCGACGACGGTAAGATCGACGCGGAACTGCGCCGGGTCTTTGATATCTGCCACGGCTGCCGGCGCTGCTTCAATCTGTGCGATTCCTTTCCCCGCCTGTTTGATCTGATCGACGATAGCCCGTCTGGCGAACTAGACACAATGCACTCCAGCGATTTCCAGCCCGTGCTGGATGCCTGCACATTTTGCGACATGTGCTACATGACCAAATGCCCCTATGTGCCGCCGCACGAATTCGACCTGGATTTTCCCCATTTGATGCTGCGCCACCGGGCCGCCGAACATGCCAAGGGCCAGGTTGGCTTTCAGCGCAAGCAGTTGGCCCGAACCGACCGCAACGGCAAATGGGCCGCCAAGGTTTCCGGCCTGGCCAACTGGGCCACGGCGGAGGGCAATCACGGTATGCGCAACATGCTGGGCGATCTGGCCGGCATTCACCCCGAGGCCGCCCTGCCGAAATATCACGGCAAGACCTTCGCGGACCGGGCCGGTGAAGTTCCCAGCCTGAACACATCCGTCCCCGGCCATGGCCGCAAGGCGGTGATTTATGCCACCTGTTTCGCCAACTACAACGAACCCGCCATGGGCGTGGCGGCCCGCTCGGTGTTGGCCCACAATGGCGTTGCCACCGAAGTGGTCTATCCATCCTGTTGCGGCATGCCGCTGTGGGAACAGGGCGATCTGCAAGCGGTGGCGGAGAACGCCCGCAAGGTAGCCGGCGAAATGGCAGGCTGGATCGACGGGGGGCATGACATCATCGCCCTGGTACCGTCCTGCGCCTTGATGCTGAAGACCGAATGGCCCTTGTTGCTGCCCAACGACGAAGCCGTACAACGCCTGGCCGCGAACACCTATGACATCACCGAATACATAGTCGCCCTGGCAAAGGAAGACGGCCTGGCGGATGGCCTGGCGCCCTTGGGCGGCAATATCACCCTGCACATGGCCTGTCATGCCCGCGCGCAAAACATGGGCCAGAAGGGCGCTGAGATGCTGCGCCTGATCCCGGAGACGCAGGTCACGGTGGTGGAGCGCTGTTCCGGCCACGGCGGTGCCTGGGGTATCATGAAGGATAATTTCGGGGTGGCGCTCAAGGTCGGCAAGCCCACCGCGCGGCAGGCGTTGAAGGCGGCCGCTGCCAAGGCGGACTGGGTTGTCTCGGAATGCCCACTGGCGGCGACGCACCTACGCCAAGGCATGGAGCAACTGGCGGATGAAGTACCGCGCACCGTGCCCCATCCCATCCTATTGCTGGCCCAGGCCTACGACTTGGCGGCGGACGAAAGCACCCCATCATGAGCGCCAAACACAGCATAAGCCGCGACGACATCATTCCGTTGGAGGTCTACGGCCCCGAGCGCCCGGAGCGGCGCCGCGCCGTCATCGCTTACAAGCGCCCCCGGCGCCTGGAGATTGGCCCCTTCGCGGCGTTCTATTTCGAGAACTACACCACCATGTTGTCGCAAATTCAGGAGATGCTGTGGATCGAAAAGGGTGGTGAAGAACAGCTGGCCGATGAACTGGCAGCGTACAACCCGCTTATCCCCCAGGGCGAGGAACTGGTCGCTACATTAATGTTCGAAATCGCCGACGAGACCCGCCGCGATGCTATCCTGTCCACCCTGGCCAGCATCGAAGGTATGGTCAGCCTGGAAGTCGCCGGCCAGAAAATCAGGGCGGTAGCGGACGTCGAGGACGGCATCGAACGCACACGCGCCGACGGCAAAACATCGTCGGTACATTTCTTGCACTTCCCGTTCCAGGCCGGGCAAATCGCCGCCTTTCGCCAACCCAACGCCCGCATCATCGCCGCTATCGAGCACCCTGCCTATGACTACATGGCCGCGCTGCCCGAAGCCACCCGCGAGGCCCTGGCCGGGGATTTTGATTAGACCATTTTGTGTCCCCCGCCCATGTGTGCCAGTCTTCGCGGCAACTGACGCAATCGCGGCGTTCACACAGCCGAGGGTTAAATGGCGAATTTTGTTCTTATTCATGGCTCGTTTCAGGGCAGCTGGGTTTGGCAGCCCACCACCAAACTACTGCGCCATGCAGGCCATACCGTGCATGCGCCGACCATGGATGGCTGTGCCGAGCGGCGCCATGGCCTGCATGGTGGCATCACGGCGGCGACCATGGCCCGGGAGATCGCCTATCTGTTGTTCTACGAAGATCTGGACGACGTCATTCTGGCGGCAACGTCGTCGGGCGGCATTGTCATGTCCAAGGTGGCCGAGATGGAGCCCGATAAAATCAAACGCCTGGTCTATATCGATGCCTTGGCACCGCAACCGGGCGAAACCGTCAAGGACATCGTCATCGTGGCGCCGAACCAGCCGCCCAACGACGAAACCGAATTCGCCGCCGGACCAAACCGCCAGGGCATGGCTGACCGCTTATTCGCCGATCTGGAACCGGCGCTAAAGGAATGGGCCCTGGACCGGGCCACCCTGCATCCAAAGGCCGGCAACGCCGCCGATCTGGACAAGTTCTGGGCTCAGCCCTGGCCGGCGACGGTGGTCTATTGCACCGGCAGCGTCAATCCATCCAAGGCGCACCAGCACCGCACCGCTGATAAGCTGAATGCCGATTGGATCGAACTGGACGCAGGCCATTACCCTATGTTGAGCCACCCAGATGAGATGACCCGGCTGCTCTTGGCGGAGGTAGCGAAGTAGCTACTCCGCCGCATCCGCCGCCGCGTTTGTATCCAGCCACTCGGGCCTGTCGCCGCCCAGCACCGGCGTGGGCCGGGTCCAATGGGGCGCGGTCTCTGACAGTTTCAGCACCGGGCCCACGTGGCGCAAGGGTCCATCGGCGGTCTGCGAGTTCATATGTATCGCCGCCAGTTCCGCCGCCGACAGATCCTTACCCGGTTCAACCGCGCCGGTCTTGCCCTGTTGATAGATGAACATGCCGGAGCGGCAAAGCGAGACCCGGACGTGATAACTGCCGCCTTTCCGCGCCCGCTGGGCCAGGACCAGCAGTACGCCGTAGGCGCCCAGATAGCCGGTGGTATAATCGCAGGCCGCCGCCGGCAACAGGGATGGCCGGTCCAAACCTTCGGTGCCGCCGTCATGGCAGATGCCGGTCATGGTCTGGGCCACCTGCTCCCAACCGGCACGGTGGCTGAACGGGCCGTCGGCGCCATAGCAGCTGATCGAGAGATAGACGATACCGGGACGGGTTTCTGCCAGCTCTTCCGGGCTGAAGCCCAAGCCCTGCAACATGCCGGGGCGGTAGCCTTGGGAGAAGACATCCGCCTCCTTGACCAGCGCCTTTAGCCGCGCCGCGTCATCCGTTTCCTTCAGGTTCAGGAAACAGCTGCGCTTGCCATGGTTGGTGTCCATGACATGTTCCTTGATCTGGGGCAGATGCTCCGCTGTTACCATCAGGACATCGGCGCCGTTCTCGGCTAGGGTCCGCGCCGCGATTGGGCCGGCCAGAATGCGGGTCAGATCAAGGGCGCGAATGCCGCTGAGGGGGCGGTCGCCTTCGGGGAAAGGTTCGGGGTCGCTGTCGCCAATTTTGAAGATCTCCACGATAGGCTTCCCCGAGAGAACCTGGCCATGGGGGGTCGCCAGCCATTCCTCGTTGGAGCGCACCATCCCGCCGCAGGTCCGCGCCTCGTCGATCGCCGCCTCCAAATCCAGCGCGTCCCATTTGGCCACTGCCGTCGAGACGGAAGCCGCGGTGGGTTCACAGCCAAGCAGCGCTAAATTCCGTTTCTGCAAATGCGGTAGGCCGAAATGGGGCAGTACCCAGCGCCCGTCCTTGGTGGGCCACGGCTGGGTGATTTCGAGCATCTTTTCATGCATCTTGTTGACGACCAGCTGGTAATTGCCGGCGGCATCGGGCTTTTCCATATAGAGGGAACTGCGCAGGGTCGCCGCCGCCCGCCGGACGTCAATCTCTACATTCTGTCGCCGCCCTGTTTTCATCTCCCAGATATCGGACACCGCGACGCCGATCCCGGCCAGCACCGAGGCGCAGGTCTCAGATATTTTGAAACGGCTGGAAAACACCGGGTCCGCACCCGTGATCGTAACCTCTCCATCTCCAGGCGTTTTGGGGGGCAGGCCCTCGCCTCGAATATCCATGACTTCTTCAAATGATGTTTTCACGCCCACGCCCTTTCAGGTCTGTCGCCAAAGAACAATACGGATTAAGACTTCCGTCCGTATAGGGATAGTTCCACCGCCTCGAACTCCACCTCACCGCTGAAATCTTCGTCTTCCATGAAGGCGGCGGTGGCGTTGTTGGCACGCAGCATTTTGCCTTCGGGACCACGGGGCAGGTCATCGGTGGGGCCGTATTCGGCTTCCAGCCTGGCGACCTCCGCCTGGTTCAGCTTCGTCAACTTGCACGGCGCGCCCTTCATATGGGGCACGCCCTGTTCCCGATCGATCAGGTCCGGGGCTTCGTCCTCCGTTATCAAGGCATCGGCGAAGGACCACATGCCGGACATATTTTCCAGTCCCGGCCTAGATTCCGGTTTCCACCAACCGTGCGGCACCCGCACCAGACCCTTGGGCATGGACGTTCGCACGAAAACCCGTCCCAGCATGGCGCCGGTCCGCGTCTCCACGCGGGCCCATTCGCCCTTGCCCAGAGCCAGCTCCTTGGCATCACCGGGGCTGATGAACAGAGTTGGGTCCTGGGCCCGGCGGCGCAGCTCCGGCACATGGCGGTGGCCCGTACGGTAGTACTCGTCATCAGGCAGGCCGATGAACATGGCCATGGGATAATCCCCGTCCGGCGTGGCGGCCTCACGGTAGTAGGGGAGGGGATCAAAGCCCAGATCATCAAGCACGAATGACGACAACTCCACCTTGCCCGAAGGCGTCGCGAAACCGGTTTCAAGATACTTCCGCTCGTCATTCTGCATCTTGGGCAGCCGGCCCGAGGACACGATCTCGGCCCAGGAAGTATTGCCCGGCTCCAAACGATAGTCAAAAATTTCCTCCGCCGTTTCCCAAGGGAAGTGATGGCCCAGGCCCATGCGCTTGGCCAGCGCGTGCCAGAAATAGACGAAGCTTTTACATTCGCCAGGCGGCTGCATGGCCTGTTCCGAAATCCCGGCCATGATGGAGGGACGCTCCAGCCAGGCATCGCCGGGCAGGACGTAATCGGCCAGTTGTGCCGTCGGCGTCAGGGCATGTTCGTAGGCAACGATCAGGTCCTGGTTCATCAAGCCGGCGTGAATGCGCTGGGTATTGGCAAACGACATATGGGTGTTGTTGGCCAGGGCGAAGAAGGCCTTGACGGGATAGGGGTCGCCATCCGCCATGGCGCGGAACACCGATAGGGGATGCGCCATGTAGCAACCCGAAATCAGGTTGGCGTAACGATGGCCCCAGACCCGCTCGGTGGCTTCGGCCAGGGGTGCCATGCCGCGATGGGTGAAGACGGGAAATTCCTCGGCGCCCAGCTGCTTGGCCTTCTGTGTCTCGGACAGGGCCTCGTGCATCTCAATCTCGGACTCGGCGCGTATACCCGGATTGAAGCCGGTGAACATCTCACCACCCTTGATGTCCAGGTTGCCGGTCAGGGCGCGTAGGGCGCATTGCAGGCGGATGGCGGAGGTGGACGAGGTCTGTTGATCGGTGATGGGCGACCAGGGGATCACGGCGGGGCCGGACTGGGCATACATCCGTGCCGCTTCCCGGATCAGCGCCGGCTCGACAGCGGTGATCTTGGCGACGCGGTCGATGGGATATTCCCGCACCCGGACGGCAAATTCGTCGAAGCCAACAGTCCAGTCGCAGACGAATTCCTTGTCGTATAATTCCTCTTCTAAAATCACATTCAGCCAGCCCAGGGTCATGGCCGCATCCGTACCGGCACGCAGCGGCAGCCAGATATCGGCGGCCTCGGCATTGCCGCTTTTACGCGGATCCAGCACGATCAGCTTAGCGCCATTCGCTTGTGCCATACGGATGGATTTGTATTCCAGGGTCCAGCTATGGCGGCGGGGATCGTGGCCGAACAGCACGATGCATTTCGAATTGAGGATATCACCGCGCGGATACCAGCCATAGACCATGCGATTGACAGCGGCGGTGTTACCCATGCAATAGGCCACGCCGGAGATGTAGTTGGGTGTGCCCAGCAGGTTCATGAAACGGCGGGAAAGACCATTGTCCAGGCCCAGATTGGCGTTGGAGGCGGAGACGGCCAGTGCCTCCGGACCGTATTGATCTACAACCTTTTGCAGGCGGGCGGCAATGTCATCCATGGCCTCGTCCCAGCTGACCTGCAGCCATTTGCCGCCCCCTCGTTCGCCCATGCGTTTCAGGGGATGCATCAAGCGGTCGGGGTGGGCGAAGGATTTAGGCGCATAGGCGCCCTTCATACAAATGCCGTCCTTGAAGAAGGGGTGCTCCCGCGTTGTTACCTTGACCACCCGGCCATCCTGCACCTTCGCGGCCAGGGGACAGAAGCCATCACAACTGCTGCACACCACTGATTTCAATTCCTCGGATTGCCCGATCTGCTCGTTCATTTAGCCACTCCCTCAATGCCGAACCACTTGCATGCCCGCAAAATGGGCCACTGTCAAAACCAGCGCGCCGTTTTGATGCACCCTTTGCCGATTTCATCTAATGTGAATAAGCAAATTAGCCATGCCCGCCTCCAATTTCGATGAGGAGGCAGCGAGGAACTGTTCCCGATAGAAGTGAAATACCATGTGATTATTGATTAATAGACATTGGTTATAGATCGCCGTGATAAGCTTGCGAGGAAGAATGACGGCCTTAAACCGAGAGTCTTCTTATGGAATTGCATCTTTGAGTGTAATTTTAGATTTGAATGCGAATTTATCCCTTCCGCGAGGCTATGGCACGGAATGGGTTTTGAAAGGCGGCGGGCCTGACGCGCTCAAAAACACAACAAGGGCTGCTTCGCCTCCTGTTTCTGGTGGTCGATTCCGTTCGTGACCTCGCGCCCATCGTCGCCGTCGTCGCCTTTTTCCAACTCGTCGTGCTGCAACAGACGACCGCCAATCTTGGCGGCATCGTGGTCGGCCTGCTGTTCGACCTGATCGGCCTAACGTTCTTCCTGGTCAGTCTGGAACAGGCCCTGTTCCCGTTGGGCAAATTGATGGTCAAGCAGTTGACGGACCTGGTCTTTATTCATGGCGCCAGCGCAGCCGGTTCCATCGTTGAAAACGTGCGCCGGCACGACTTTTTCTGGGTTTATCTATTCGCCGCCGCCATCAAGGCCGACTAGGTTTCGGGCGGCACCATCGGGATCTGGGGCCTGCGCATCGCAGTTGCCATCGACGTCGCGTTTGGCGTTTCGGCGGCGACCTTTCGAATCGTCACCGGCACGCCGCTGCACCATTACATAGCCGCCGGCTATATCATCGTGATCATTCAGACCATCCGGGCAAACCGGGCGATTATCCCGCCGGCCTAGGATTCCGGTGGTGTGACCACCTCAACCGTCATCGTATCCCTTGGCCCTAAGCTGCTCATTAAAAACAGAAGATAAGAGCTTATTAATATGATAGAAAACTTGAATTGCAACCTCTTGTGCTGACGCTTTCGCCTACCAACTCAGCATGGCGGCACCCGTAGTATAGGCTCCCGTGGCCAGTAGGATGCTCAGGATAATGGTTCGATAGCGGCCTTCGTCAAGTCTACTGGATAGACGGTTACCGGCAATCGCGCCCAAAACGGTGGGCAGGGCAGCGAAGGCCGCCGCCAGCCAAGCCTGGCTGGCCACGGCGCCCGCGCCGGCTTGTAGGACAAGGGCCGCGCCGTATGAAAGCGCAAAGAGGCAAAGCGTGCAGGCGCGTAATGCATCCTTGGCCATGCCTCGGGCCGATAGATACAGCATGGCCGCCGGCCCTGGCATGGCCAGAGCCGTCGCCATGGCGCCCGATAGAACGCCAACCAATGTTTCCTGCCAGGGCCGGGGCGCCAGTTCACCGTGTGTCGGGACCTTATATTGCCGCCAAGCCAGGGCGGCGGCGAACAGCAATATGATCAAGCCAATCGCCAGGCGCACCCAATCGAGGCTCGCGTGCAAAAAAATCGCCAGGCCGATGGGAAAGCCCACCGCGCTGCCCAGGGACAGGCGCAGTAATGGGCCGCGCGGCGCCTGCCGCCACAATCCAGGCGCCAGCACCAACGAGACCAGCAGATTGAGGATAATCGTCAAGCCAATCGCATCCAGGCTGCCCAGCACCAGCAGCAGAAACGGCAGGGCGATAATGGCGAAACCAAAGCCGGTTGCCCCCTGTGCCAGGGCGGCGCAAAACGCGATCAGTGCGATCAGCGAAATATTGATAATTTCTGCTGTCATGGCCGGTTCAGGGAATATCCCAATAGGGCTCCGGCCTGAAACGCGTGGCCAGAAAATCAACAAAGGCGCGCACTTTCGGCATCAGGTGGCGGCGGTGAGGGTAGACAGCGTGAATACTGTGGGTTTGCGGCACACATTCGGGCAGGAATTCCACCAATTTACCGGTGCGCAGATCACCCCCCACGATAAAGCTGGGCAAGGCCACGATACCTATGCCGGCCAGGGCTACGTGGCGCAAGACCTCGCCGTTGTTGGCACGCAAATTTCCTTGCAGGGGGATCGAAACCGGTCCCTTGGCGCCATTCAGGGTCCAGTCCGTGCCAGAATCCCGGTAGAGATAGCCAAAACAATTGTGCCCGCGCAGGTCCTCGGGCTTTTCCGGACGGCCATGGCGGCGCAAATAGTCCGGCGCGGCGCACAGTACGGAACGCGAGGGCGCCAGACGGCGCACGATCAACGAACTATCCACAAGCGCGGCGATGCGGACCGCCACGTCGAAGCCGTCCTCGATCAGGTCACTGAAGCGGTCGTCGAGCACCAGATCCACCTCTATCTCTTCATGCTTCTCCAGAAAATCGGCGATCACGGGGCCCAAATGCAGGGTACCAAAAGTCATGGGCGCGTTGACCCGCAAGCGACCACGTGGGGTCGCGGCCATGCTGCCCACTTCGTCCGCCGCTGCCCGCGCCTCCTCCACGATACGGGCACAGTGTTCATAGAACACCGCGCCGACTTCGGTCAGGGACAGCTTTCGCGTGGTCCGGTTCAACAGCCGCGCGCCCAAACGGTCTTCCAGGCGGCCAACCTGTTTCGACACCGCCGACTTGGACAGGCCCAGATCCCGCGCGGCAGCAGTAAAGCTGCGTTGCTGCACGATTTTGGCGAATACCGCCATTTCGCTCAGATTGTCCATGATTTCCAGTTCCGGCATTAGTCTGGGAAACAGTAGTCGATAAATAGCAGCTTTGTTTCCTGGTGCGAACAATATTGCGCTTTATCTGGTACTAGTCCGGGGCGCCTATCGGCGTTAGGTTTGACGACATGGCAAGTGAGGCTTGATGTACCTACCCCTGAACAAGACGCTCAAGATCGGCGTGAATACCATGCACCGGCGTACCGAACCCGGCGTCGGACAATGGCTGCCGAAGATCGACGAGCTGGTAGGCATGGTCGAACAGGTTGACCGGCTGGGCTATGACTCCTTCTGGTGCGGCGATCATATTTCCATGGAGATCCCCTTCATGGATCCTTTGTTGCAGATCGCCCAAGCGGCGGTGGCGAGCCGGCGCCTTCTGTTCGGCACCTCCGTCTACCTGCTGCCTCTGCGGCATCCGACACCCATTGCCAAGCAGGTCGCGACCATCGATCTGCTGACCGAGGGCCGGTTTATCTTTGGCGTCGGCGTCGGCGGCGAGTTTCCCAAGGAATACGAAGCCTGCGGCGTGCCACTCCACGAACGCGGCGCGCGCCTGTCCGAGAGCATTGGCGTGCTGCGCAAATTCTGGAGCGGCGAGAGTGTCAGCAATGACGGCAAATTCTATCCGTTTCAGGATGTGCGCATAACCCCGCCACCGGCGCAGGCGGGCGGCCCACCGATCTGGTGCGGTGGCCGCGCCTCGGCTGCATTGCGGCGCGCCGGGCAGATCGGTGATGGCTGGTTTTCCTATGCTATCACGCCCCAGATGTATCGCGACGGCCTAGCCGTGATCAGCACGGCGGCGCATGCGGCGGGCCGTGATTTCGAGACCTTTGGCACGGCGCATCTGCTGTTTGCCCGTGTCTCGGAAAACGCTGGACAGGCCTTGGACGAGGCGGCCGAGCATCTTTCCATTCGATACGGCATAGACATGCGCAAGGCGACCAAACGCTATGGCGCCCTGGGCGCGCCGAAGGGTGTGGCCGCCACCATCCGGGCCTATCATGATGCCGGCGTACGCCATATTTCGCTAGATTTTGCCGGGCCATATGAACGGCGCCATGAACAGTTGGAACGCTTTGGCAATGAAGTGCGGCCTCTGTTGCAGGATTTGATGTAGAGGTAAGGAGTTTTTTCATGGATGATGCAAATTTGACTTTCGGTTTCTCGGAAGAGCAGAAACTGCTGCGCGATAGCGTGCTCGGCACCTTGCAGCGGGTCCTGCCGGCGGAGAAAATTCGCAAGCTCGATAAAGCCGGCGAATATCCTTATGAAGCCTGCGCCGCCCTGGCCGAGGCCGGCATCAACGGCATTGTCTACCCGGAAGAATATGGCGGTCAGAACGGTTCCTTCATGGATCTGGCCGTGTTAGGCGAGGCATTGGGCTATCACTACGGCGGCATCGCCCAGGCCTGGGGTATTACCTGTATCTATGCCGGCATGCATATCGCCCTGCATGGCAGCGATGCGATAAAACGCGAAATTTTGCCCAAGATCATTTCCGGTGATATGCGCCTGGCGCTCTGCCTTAGCGAGCCGGATCACGGCTCCGACGTCGCCTCCATCGAGACGTTTGCCAAACGTGATGGCGATGACTACATCCTGAACGGCCAGAAGATCTACAACTCCGCCGCCCATGTGGCCCACAACCTGGTCGTAGTTTGCAAAACCAAACCGGGCCGGGGCTATGACAGTATTTCCATGTTCGTGGTCGACACCACGCTGCCAGGCGTCACGATCCAGCGCCTTGATGCCTTGGGGCGCTTCACCACGGAAGCCAATCACTGTTTTTTTGAAGACGTGCGACTGCCAGCGGACCGCCTGATCGGCATCGAGAACGATGGTTGGCAGGGCCTGATGAAATGCCTCAACGTGGAACGTTTGAACCTGGCCGCCAATGGCGTTGGCAATACCCTAAAGATCATGGAGCACGCCCTGACCTACGCTAAGGAGCGCGAGCAGTTCGGTCGCCCCATCGGCAAATTCCAGGCGGTCAGTCATAAATTCGCCGAGATGCAGATCATGTACCAGACCGCACGTGCCCTGACATTCCGCGTGGCCCAGATGCTTGATGCGGGCGTCGATCCGATCATGGAAAACGCCGTCGCCAAGGCCTATACGACCGAGGTCAATTGGAAGGTCGCGGACATGGCCATGCAGATCCTGGCCGGCGCCGGCTATATCCTTGACCAGGATATGCAGATGATGTTCCGCGATGCCCGCGTTGGCCCCATCGGGGGCGGCACCAGCGAAATTCAGCGTAACGTTATTGCCCAGCGCATGGGCTTATGAACCGATAGAGAGGGGAACACAATCATGGGGATCATGGTGGAGGGGAAGTGGACCCAACAGGATTTCGCCAAGCGTAATGAGAAAGGCAGTTACGTCCGCCCGACCACGGCCTTTCGCAACTTCATTGGCGAAGCAGATTTTCCCGCGATGGCCGGTCGCTATCACCTGGTGGTCGCTCACGCCTGCCCCTGGGCCCACCGGACGCTGATCTTTCGCGCCCTGAAGGGATTGGAGGATGTCATTTCAGTGGCCTATGTGGAGCCATTGATGCTGGAGAACGGCTGGGTCCTGATGGATGGGGGCGATCCGATCACTGGCGCCAAATACACCCACCAGATTTACGCCCAGGCGGTACCTGATTATTCCGGGCGTTGCAGCGTGCCCGTGTTGTGGGACAAGGAGGCCCGCACCATCGTCAACAATGAATCCTCGGACATCATCCGCATGCTCAACAGTGCCTTCGATGGTCTGGCGACGAAATCCCTGCCCAACATGTATCCCGAGGACCTGCGAGCCGAGATCGATACGGTGAACGAACTGGTCTATGAAAACATTAACAACGGCGTCTACCGTACCGGTTTCGCCACCACGCAAGCGGCTTACGAAGCCTCCTTCAAGAACGTCTTCGATGCCTTGGACAGAATGGAGGCACGCCTGGACAGCCGGCGCTATCTGACCGGCCCGCGTATCACCGAAGCCGATTGGCGCCTGTTCGCCACGTTGGTTCGTTTCGATGCGGTCTATGTGGGCCACTTCAAGTGCAACCGCCAACGCATTGCCGATTTTCCGAATCTGTCGAACTATCTGCGGGAACTGTACCAATGGCCCGGCATCGCCGCTACCGTCGATGTCCCGCGCACGAAAGAGCATTATTACGGCAGCCACGATGCGGTAAACCCTTTCGGCATTGTGCCCCTTGGTCCCGCGCTGGATTTCGACAGCCCCCATGACCGGGAGCGTCTTCCCGGCATAGCCGGCTAGCACGGTTCCGGGCTATCATGATGGTGCAAATAAAGTTGAGCAATTTCGGGAGACGGCTATGGCGTTTAATATGACAAAAGCGGAGCGCGAGGCATTTCTGGGCCAAGCGCACATCGGCGTGCTCTCTATTCCAGAGATTGACAAAGGGCCATTGAGCAGCCCCGTCTGGTATGACTACGAAGCGGGCAGCGATGTCTGGTTCCTGACCCAAAGCACGGCGCGCAAGGGCCAATTGGTGGCGGAGGGCAGCCGGGTCAGCCTATTGGTGCAGACCTCCGCCGCGCCTTACAAATATGTCTCCATCGAAGGTCCGGTGTCCTCCATTCAGCCTTCGGATTTGCTGGCGGACCTGCAACCTATGGCGCAGCGCTATCTGGGTGAACAACAAGGCAAGGACTATGCCGCCGGCTCGGTCGAAAGTTACGCCAAGGGCAACGCCATCAAGGTCTTTATCCGCCCGGAACGCTGGTTGACCGTGGATTATTCCAAACGGAATTGAGGCGAGCGCAAACGGGCATGATTGACGAAGCGATTATTAAAACGGAGCAGATACATGGGAATTAGGGAACTTGCCGAACAAGCGCAAACCGAAATCAGGGCAATGATGGTGGATGAAGTATTGCCGAAATACGGTGACGGCGATCTGGTCTTTGTTGATGTGCGGGATATTCGCGAGGTTGAGAAAACCGGCACCATCAAGGGAGCGCAGATGGCACCACGGGGCATGATCGAATTCTGGTTCGACCCCGAAAGCCCCTATCATCGCGATATCTATGGCGATGGGGAGAAAACTTACGTCTTGTTCTGCAATGCCGAATGGCGCTCGGCCCTCTGTGCCAAATCCCTTCAGGACATGGGTATCAAGAACGTGGCGCAGTTATTCGGCGGGCTTCCGGCATGGCGGGAAGCCGGCGGCCCGACGGAGGAGAAAAAGCGTAAATAGTTGCCGCTTCGAGAAAGGGCGTTTGGCCGGCCTTAGATCAAACAGCATAAAATCGGAATCAATTTGATGCTGATAATTTGATCTAATCCAATAAGTTAGTGCAACTTATCTGCGTTCGAATGAACGCAGGTTGCTCTAGTCCGTGAACAGCTGATCCGCCACAAACGGGTTGGTTTGGCGCTCTTGCCCGAAGGTGGACAATTCGCCGTGGCCTGAAACAAACGTCGTTTCGTCGCCTAGAGGCCAAAGCTGTGTGCGGATGGAGTTAATGAGCGTGTCGTGATCGCCCCCCGGCAGGTCCGAACGCCCGATGGAACCCTGGAACAATACATCGCCTACGATGGCCACCTTGGCCTCGGCGCCGTGAAAGATCACATGCCCCGGCGTGTGGCCCGGGCAATGACGCACGGACATGATCTCATTGCCAAAGCCTACGGTGTCGCCATCGTTCAGCCATCGGTCCGGCGTGAAGGGCCGAGCGTAGGTCAGGCCATATTTGGCGCCAGATTCCGCCAGTCCGTCAATCAGGAACTTGTCCGCCTCGTGCGGACCTTCGATGGGCACGTCCAGGCGTTCGGCCAATTCGGCGACACCGCCCGCATGATCCATATGACCGTGGGTAACCAGTATTTTTTCCACCGTGACGCCGTTATCGGCGATGGCCTGTTCGATCTGCTCAATATCGCCGCCGGGGTCGGAGACAGCGCCCTGCATGGTCTCTTCACACCACATCACCGTGCAGTTCTGTTGGAACGGCGTGACCGGAACAATCATTGCTTTCATGTAACTGGACTTTCTTACTTTGATAGGCGGCGCTGGGCTTGTCGCAGAATATCCCGGTTACCCCGATGCCAGGTCACGGCCAGTGCATAGCGGCACATGCGCCACTGGCCATCATCGCCGCGCAGCATGTCGCAGGTATAATAGCCGCCGACGGTATATTCGGGATCGCTGCGCGCAGTATCCAGGCGATGTAATGCCTGTAGATAGGCCACCAACGTCGCGCTTTCACCATCCACGGTATGGACATGGTTGGCGGTCAGATGCTGGGTCGCGTCCAGGCCTTGAATGGTACCCTTGATGGCTTCCAACCATTGTGCCTTACCCTTGACCACCTCGCGTCCGCCAAAGGAACGAAAATCTGCCTCCAAGTCATCGGTGAAACAAGTGGCCAGCAGATCCCAATCCCGGGTATCGATGGCGGTGGCATAGCGGTAAAGGACCTGGCTGATATCCTCCCGGTCCAGCAGCAGTTGGACTTTGGCCTCTGTCGTATCGGTCATTCCGCCGCCTCCCGCGTCTTGCTCAACAGGGCGAGAATATCCGCCGCCGCATCCGGAATATTGGTGCCCGGCCCGAAAACGGCGGCCACGCCTTGCTGGTGCAGGTAGTCATAGTCCTGAGCCGGAATAACACCGCCGCAGACGACCAGAATTTCGCCGCCGTCCTGGGCCTTGAGCGACTTGACCAGATCCGGCACCAGGGTCTTGTGCCCCGCCGCCTGGGTGGAGACGCCAACCACATGCACATCATTCTCGATGGCCTCGCGGGCTGCCTCTTCCGGGGTCTGGAACAGCGGACCTATATCGACGTCAAAACCAATATCGGCAAAGGCGGTCGCGATTACCTTGGCACCTCGGTCGTGGCCGTCCTGGCCCATCTTCACCACCATCATGCGGGGGCGCCGGCCCTCGGCCTCGGCAAAGACGGCCACATCGGCGACGATCTTGTCGAAGCCTTCGTCGCCCTCGTAAACGGCGCTATACACGCCCGATATACTGCGGACCTCGGCCCGGTAGCGGCCAAAGGGACGCTCCAGCGCATCGGAGATCTCGCCCACCGTCGCGCGGGCACGGGCCGCATCCACGGACAACGCCAACAGATTACCATTCCCCCGCGCGCCGGCCTCCAACGAATCAAGCGCGGCCTTGGTCGCGGCTTCATCGCGGGAGGCACGCATTTTTTCCAGGCCGGCGACCTGTGCCGTTCGTACGGCGGAATTGTCGATTTCGCGGACTTCGAAATGATCGTCATCGTCGGATTGGTATTTGTTGACACCGACGATGACTTCCTCGCCCCGGTCCACGCGGGCCTGTTTGCGGGCGGCAGCGGCCTCGATCTGCATTTTCGGCATGCCGGCTTCCACGGCTTTGGTCATACCGCCCATGCCTTCCACTTCCTGGATCAGCTCCCAGGCCGCCTCGGCCAAGCTGTTGGTCAGGCTTTCGATGTAGTAGCTGCCCGCCAAGGGATCAACCACTTTGGTGACGCCGGTCTCCTCGGCCAGAATCAGCTGCGTGTTTCGCGCGATCTTGGCGGAGAATTCCGTGGGCAGGGCAATGGCCTCGTCAAACGAGTTGGTGTGTAGGCTTTGCGTGCCGCCAAGCACCGCGGACATGGCCTCGTATGCGGTGCGGATGACGTTGTTGTAGGGGTCCTGTGCCGTCAGAGATACGCCGGAGGTCTGGCAATGGGTGCGCAACATTAGGGATTTCGGATCTTTTGGATCGAATTGCCTAACGATGCGGGCCCAGAGAATGCGGGCGGCGCGCAGCTTGGCGATCTCCATGAAGAAGTTCATCCCCATGCAGAAAAAGAACGACAGCCGGCCGGCGAATTTGTCGATATCCAGGCCGCTATCCACGGCGGTGCGGACATATTCCAGGCCGTCAGCCAAGGTAAAGGCCAGCTCCTGCACACAGGTCGCCCCGGCCTCCTGCATGTGATAGCCGGAGATGGAGATGGAATTGAACTTGGGCATATTGGCCGAGGTATAGCCGATGATGTCGGAAACAATGCGCATCGATGGAGACGGTGGATAAATATAGGTGTTGCGGACCATGAATTCCTTCAGAATATCGTTCTGAATGGTGCCGGCGAGTTTATCGGGGCTGACACCCTGTTCCTCCGCCGCCACGATATAGCTGGCCAGGGTCGGCAGCACGGCGCCGTTCATGGTCATGGACACGCTCATCTTGTCCAATGGAATGCCATCAAAGAGGATTTTCATATCCTCGACACTATCAATGGCCACCCCGGCCTTGCCTACATCGCCCACCACGCGCGGATGATCGGAATCGTAACCACGGTGGGTGGCCAGATCGAACGCCACGGACAACCCGGCCTGGCCGCCGGCCAGGGCCTTGCGGTAGAACTGGTTGGATTCCTCCGCCGTAGAGAAGCCGGCATATTGCCGGATGGTCCAGGGCCTATTGGTATACATGGTGGCGCGCACGCCGCGCAGGAACGGCTCAACGCCCGGCAGGTTTTGTTGGTTCTCCAGCCCCTCAAGATCGTCGGCCGTGTACAGCGGCTTGACCGCGATGCCCTCGGGCGTCTGCCAGGTCAGATCATCCGGCGTTTTCCCGCGCAGCTCCTTCGCTGCAATCTCGCGCCATGGTTCCGGGGTCTGCTTGTCGTCCGCCATATCACCAATCCCATCATTACCAGCCCCGTGTATAACCCAGGGGGGAAGGGGGAGTCTATTTCTGGAAGGAATTGAGCGCTGCAATGAGATTGGCGTTATGGCTAAAATTTAGAATCTTCCATCAATCATCAGGCTATCAAACAGAATAATTGTCCAAATAGAGCCCTGACTATCAAAAATTTGCCTGTATCGGCGAATTTACAACATTTGCGGTGATAATTGACTTGTTTTAATCAGCAGGACGAAAATTATTATGTTATTCTTGGTTGATTTTCTCAATTGCCTTGTTGAGAGGAGAAATTGTTAAAAACACGTGCAAAAGTATTTGAAGAGCTCGGAATCGAATTCATCCACCATTATGCGCCACTTCACTATCTACCATTCGTGGCGAGGTCGCGCCGACTAATACCAAAACACTTTGACCGAGACTCATTTAGGGGTTCCCCTTCTTAGCAATTCCTGAATCAATGATGGTGAATCGTTTGGGGAGGTCACCATGGGTGCTGCGATTGCTTTGCGGGAAGATTTTTCT